>ERZ791734.2-NODE-2-length-692416-cov-27.449088_pt1 | contig 692416 bp, 613 predicted proteins | sample MGYA00509953_ERZ791734 | MGnify/ENA primary metagenome ERZ791734 (study PRJEB30046, sample SAMN00792038) | human gut metagenome | study: EMG produced TPA metagenomics assembly of the A metagenome-wide association study of gut microbiota in type 2...
TCGGGCGTTAATTCAACTGCTGTAACAGTTTGACCGAATGTTGACGCCCAACTGTCAAAGTGTTGCAAATTCATCGAACGCAATGTACCATATTGCAAATATCTTTGAATGGTATATAACTCAACCATAGAGTTGGATATAGGTGTACCTGTTGCAAAAATTACACCTCGACCTCCTGTGATTTCATCAAGATACTGTGTTTTCATAAAAAGGTCACTTGATTTTTGTGCTTCTGTCTGTGCTATACCACCTACATTCGTCATCTTTGTATAAAGATATAAATTTTTGTAATAATGGCTTTCATCAATAAATATACGGTCAACGCCCAATTCTTCAAAGGTGACTACATCGTCTTTTCTGCTTTGGTCATTAAGTTTTTTTAGCTTTGATTCAATAGATTTCTTTGATTTTTCAAGCTGTTTAATTGAAAAGCGTTCGCCGTTTTCGCTTTTAAGCTGTGCAATACCTTCAATAAGTTCGTCTATCTGTCTTTGTAAAATATCCCTTTGTCTTTCAATAGCCATTGGGATTTTTTCAAATTGAGAATGACCAATGATAACAGCGTCATAATCACCTGTAGCAATTCTGGCGCAAAACTTTTTACGGTTCTTTGTTTCAAAATCTTTCTTTGTTGCAACAAGAATATTAGCCGCCGGATAAAGTTGAAGATATTCCGATGCCCACTGCTCTGTTAAATGATTAGGCACAACAAAAAGAGATTTGTTGCAAAGTCCGAGCCTTTTGCTCTCTTGTGCAGCTGCAACCATTTCAAATGTTTTGCCTGCACCTACAGTATGAGCAAGAAGTGTATTACCACCGTACATTATGTGTGCTATTGCATTTATTTGATGAGGTCTTAATTTGATTTCAGGATTCATACCGTAAAAATTGATATGTGAACCGTCATACTCACGAGGACGAATAGAATTAAATCTTTCGTTATATATCTTACAAAGCTCTTCTCTGCGTTCAGGTGATTTCCATATCCATTCTTCAAAAGCTTGTTCAATTAACTTCTGTTTCGCTTGTGCAACAGAAGTTTCCTTTTTGTTGAGAACAGCCTTTCTTTTACCGTCTTCTTCAAAATAGTCAAAAACCTTAACGGTTTTCTGATTGAGCGTGCTTTCAATTATGTTATAGGCATTTGCTCTTACAGAGCCGTATGTGTTTTTCGCTTTAACATTACCTTTATCATAACTTTTACCCTCTATGTTCCATTCACCCGTGTATTCAAAATAATGCACCTTAATAAAAGGTCTTGTATATTGTGACGGCTCAAGTAATTCAAACACAAATTCTTGTATATATTTGCTTGGTATCCAAGTAGCACCAAGGCGAACGGAAATTTCACTTGCTGTTAAATCTTTAGGTTGTACCTTTTCAAGATATTTAACATTAACAGTATAAAGTTCAGGATAAATTTCGGCATTTTCTTTTGCAGTACGCAATTTTTCTCGCACATTGCCGGAAAGATACTCATCTGCAGGAAGATATTTAGGCTCGTTCCTGTTTGGAGAAAATATAGGATTGAGAAATATAACACCTTGCAATTCTGAATATATTTCATCTTCGCTTTTACCGGTAAGCGATTTCATATATTCAATGTCAACATTTGCTTTCTCACCGATTGATACCGCAAGTGCTTCGCTTGATGTATCAACTGAAGTGATTTCCTTATGAGGTTTAATAGTTCTTTTAGTGAACATATCGGCTTTTCTTTCAAGATTACCGTTTTCATCAAGTATTTCAAGTGCAGATAAAAGCGAATATGAACTGTCTTGTGAAAAAGCAGATTTATTACCTCTGCTTGAAATCAAGCCGTAATCTTTTATGAATTTATCATAAAGACTGTTTAAGCGTAATTGTTCTGATTTTATTTCTTCCTCGGAATAATCTTTTTCCTGCATAGTGATAAGACTGCGAACGGTATCCCGCAAGGCAATCATACCTCGTATACGATTCTCGGCAGTTGCAGATACATTAGCAGGCGTCATTCTTGAATTTTCTCTAAAGTATATCTTTCCGTCTACAACAGTATATGAAAAGTTACGAACATCAGGTAATACAGGAATAGATAAATCTTCTTCAAATTCATCACCGATTTGTACCTCTGTAATATGTCCTTGAATATTCTTAACAGCCACATCAAGCAGTTCTTCAAGACTTCTATCCTCATATGGAATACAAGTTGATTCCGGACCGAAACGACCTGAAACCATTTCCATATTACCGAGCACCATATCAGGATTATCAACAAAGTATTTATTCATTCTGATACCGTCTTCGGTATTATCAAGCTGTACCCAATTAGGCTCAATATCAAGCACTCTATCTCGCTTTTGAAGAACAAGAATATCCGATACTACCTCTGTGCCTGCATTGCCCTTAAAAGTATCGTTGGGGAGTCTTATTGCACCGAGAAGGTCTGCTCTTTGAGCAATATATCTTCTGATATTACTGTTTTCTTTATCCATAGTACCTTTGGAGGTAATGAGTATCATTATGCCGCCTGTTCTGACTTTATCAAGCGACTTCATAAAGAAATAATCGTGAATAAGCGGGTTGTGCTTATCGTATTTCTTATCCGATACTTTAAAATCGCCAAAAGGTACATTAGTAGTAACAAGGTCATAGAAGTTATCGGGTAAGTCTACCTTTTCGTAGCCGTTATTAACAATGCTTGCATTTTGGTAAAGCTGTTGTGCAATAGCTGCCGAAACAGAATCAAGTTCAATACCGTAAACCTTACTGTCAGCCATACTCTTTGGTTTCATACCGATAAAATTACCGATACCGCAAGACGGTTCAAGAATATTGCCTTGCTTGAATCCAAGATTTTCGGCAATATCATAGCAAGCCTTAACTACTTCTTGAGGAGTATAGAAAGCAGTTAATGTGCTTTCACGAGCGTGTGCGTACTCATCAGGTGACAGCACTTCAACGAGTTCGTTATGTTCATTTCCCCAAGACGAGTTGTTTTCATCAAACGCTTCGGGAATACCGCCCCAACCGACATATTTTGAAAGAACGATTTGTTCATCGGGTGTTGCAAAACGATTGTCGGCTTCACATTCTTTTAAAACCTTGATAGCCTCCATATTTCTGCGAAAGCGTTCCTTTTTGCCCACAACCTCAACGGGATGTGACGCAAAATCAAAATCGTACCTTTGCTCAACAGGAATTTCGGGATGAATATCCCACTGACTATGTTCAGTATGCTGTTTTATGTTTTGAGTGGGAATAATCTGTTCTTTTTCTGTCTGTAAATATTGCCTTACAAATTCAACGGTTTCTTTGCGAAAGATAGGAAAGCCTGTCCCGTCGGCAAAAGTTTGGTCAGCCATAGATACATAACCGTTGCTGACAGAATCAACGACAAAGTGTCTGCCGTCAATTTCTATTTCTTCACCGATTAAGTCTAAGCCATCATCAACTTCCGACACAACGGGTTTGGTTTCTGCATCAACCTTTTCTTTTTCTGCCGGTTTAGTAAACTTACTCGGTTGCTTGACTTTTGGTGCAAGGTTTGGATGATCATAAAGTTTGAATGTGCCGTTTTTGTAAGCAATAAAGTCATCATATATTTGCTTACGGTACTGATACATTCTGTCCTCTTTATCCATAAGAGCCAAGGCATTTGACATCATATTTTCAATATCATCAAGTGCCTGTGAGTTATCAAGTTGAGCCTTGATAACTCTTGAAATCTTGTATGGCTCAATATCGTTCGGATAAGGCTTAGCGTCATTCTCGGACAAGCCTTCAAAAAACGATTCCAAATCTCTTGTTATTTCGTTTTTGTATATATCGGGTATAGCGTCAATATCCTCTTGCGTCACAAATTTGTCTTGCTTGATAAGGGTATCAATTCTTTTTGCGACATCGCTCCATTTAATAAGGACTTTTGCATAAGGCTCCATAACTGAACCGTGGCTGAATTCAATACCTTTTGTTGTCTTATTAACGCTGTCATTACCGGCTAAATATCCGCTTTGATTATCCTTGCTTACATATTTAATTCTGTCTGCTTTATCAGGGTGATTAACAAAATAGGTGTATGTTTCAAGCCTGTAAGCGTGATTGCTTTTGCCATTTATGATAATCTTGTCTATCTCATCTTGTGAGATAAACATTTTTCTGTCAGGCAGATAACCCAGTTCAGCTTTAAACTGAATAGGTTCTCGTTTCATACCCTCAATAATTTCTGCAATATATGGTATAGAATATTGAGCCGCATAATTAAAGCGAATGATTTTTATACCGGCATTGTAGTCATCCATCAGCTTGCCGTACTCTTTGAAAATTTGAGCACGCTTTTCATCATCCTTGAGCATATCGGTAATTTTTTCAACCATATCGGGATAGCCTAAAACACCGTCAATTTCTTTTTGTATTGATTGCAGACAATTATCTTTATTTGGATAATCGTCACTCAAATCTCGGACAAACTCTGTAAGCCTGTCGGCAACTTTATTCAGTTCGTACTCATCTACCTTGTCAAGTTCATACTGTGGCATATATCTGCCGACATCAAGAAGTTCACGAATACGAACAGCCGCTTGCTCCCAAGTGAGATGCGTTGCCGTGCTTGTTTTAGCCGTTGTGCCTTTAGCAATGCTTATACCGTTTTCGTCATACCAAAAGGATACTTTTTCGCCGTTAAAGACAAAGCCTGCACCGTTAGTACCGTAAAGAAATTTAAGTATTCTTGCGTTATACTCAACACCTCTGTCCCGTCTGAAATGCATAGCAATTTGTACTCTGCTGTTTTTATCATTAAAGCCACAGCAAAGTGCTTCATCAATAATCTGCTGTGATATTCTTAAATCGGTGAAAAGTGATGTTTGTGGCACCTCATCATATACAGGTTCGTTATCATAAGAAAAGCTGAACAAATCAAGCTGTGTTTTTTCTTCCTTTTCCGTATTAAGATACTTGCCGTCATTGATAAGTTCTTTAATGATACCGATAACAATATCCCACGAAAAAACGGACTCCTTGGTTCGGGTTTTGTAATTACCCTCATACATAAGAAGTCCGTTATCGGCTAATGTAAAGCCAAAGTGCTTATTGAATTTATCGTACTCATCAAACCGTCTTGGATACAGCGTTTTGGTATAGTTTTTGAGTTCGTTATCGCTTTTAGTAGTTTGGTAAGCCTTGATGATTGCAGGCTTTCTTTGTACCAAATCATCATCGGGATTGCTGAGCATATACCTGATAGCCTGTTCATCAACAAACGGCGGCAGTTCATCGGTTACATCGTGTAAATCAGTTCGTTCATGACTGTTTCCCTCGCCGAGTTTTTGATATTGTTCATCATTCCCACCCAAGTCATCATATCCGTTTGCTTGAGTTCTTCTGTCACTCTTTGTGCTTTTGCCATCTGAGTTATGATTTGTTCTTCCATCTGTTCTGCCTGTTCCTGAATCGACATCAAATGTTCCGTCAGCTTGCAGGTTGTCAATAAAGTTGTGAATGTCGCTTTCTTGTGATTTTTGAGATATTCCTGTCTTTTCTGTGCGTAATATCCCATTTGTTCCGTTTTTGTCGGCATAATCAGGTTCGGGTAAAGTTGCTCTCCAACTTGCGTGTATGTTATCTTCATTTGAATTGCTCCTTTCGTTTTTGTTTTCATCCTTATTGTAAGGACTTGTTGAAGATTTTTCAAATATGCGATTTTCTTTTTCAAGTGCAAATATGGTTTTTGATATTTCAAGGAGTGCTGTTTTTGAAATATTGTTTGTTGCTTCACCGAGGGCATTAAAAGTGTTCGGTGTATTGAAATTAACAACATCCTCAAAATCTTCCGTATCAAGCATTAAATCGGCGTCAACACCGAGCCTTGAAAGAATTGTATACGAAACGCTGTTTGAAACCAATTTACGAAATTTTGATGAAATAATATCATCGGAGAAATCTTCGAGGAAGCTGTCATGCTTTGCACCGCAAAGTTCAAAAAGATAATCTGATAAATTGTTGCTTACAGCGTTTTCACAAGCAGAGATGACGGCACTGCTTAAATCGGATTTATCATCAACTGCACCAAAAACATTTTCAAGTGTCTTAATTACATTATCGGTGTATTCGTCCTTCATATGCCAAATAGGGACTTCTTTTGCCTGCTCGCCCTCGTGGGTATCGCTGACATCAAACACATATTTAAGCCTTGGATAGTTTTGATTTGACACATCAAAAAGTGCAATACCTTTAGCACCTTTATTTACCCATCTGCCAAACTTTCTGTTCCAGCTTGCCATAGGTAAAACTGCAACAGCGTCAGGCTTCTGAGCATAAACAAGAAGTTGCTCGCTAAACGGCAATCCGTAATTATTGCAAGAACTTTTCAAAAACTCCTGCCAATTACTCGGCGAACGGATAACATCCTTTGAAACATTATCATAAAGAGTAGAAATGAGTTCAAACCTTGTAGCCATAGTCATCACCTTTCATCTTGTTTACCTCCGAGATATGAATAGAGTGTGTGCTTTTTTACATTTTCTTTAATGGCACATATAACCTTAATTTCTTTAATCAAAACATTAGGCAAATTGAGCATCTCTTCCGTTTTCATATTCAAAATATCTGCCTCACTACATTTGCCTGCCTTAAACAGCTTTAAAAGCACTTTCGTTTTTATTTGGAAATCTGTATCCATTTTTACCTCCGTATATATTAAAGGTGGCAACCGAAGTCACCGCCCAAATAAGTTTAATTATCGTTTTTCTTTTTGTTCCTGACTTGGAGAAATACAAGCCCTGCAACAATAAAGACAACAAGTGCAATAGACACAATTGTTTTGACTGTCATTAGCTTTTACCTCCTTTTATTATCGTTCATCTCGTTCTCGGTTATGCCGTTGTCTTTCATTTTCAAAACAGCGATACATTTCAGCCTTATCGGCAACCCTTTGACCAAAGTCTTTTAACGCATCAAATTTGTTTTCAATATAATGGCCGTAATAATATGAGCCGTTATTACATTCCCAAGTGACGTATTGCTTTTCTTTATTGGCAGTTGTCCTTTCGCCGAGTACGATTTCACCTTTACCGACGGTTACGGCATTGATAATGGTGTAGCCTGCATTAGTTCTATCACTCATTATCTATGCCTCCTTTTTTCTTTCTCTTAATAAAGAAATATACACAGCCTGCGATACCGACAAGAGAAGCACCGGCAATACCTAAAACACGATTGATATTCCTATCATCACCTGTTTTTGGATTTTCAAGTTCAGGGACTTTAATCGTTACGGTCTGTCCGTCATCGTTAATGTCAGCATGAGCGGTTAACACGACACCGTCACGATACAATGTTTCAAACACTACAAGATCGGTATCCTTTTTAATAGCCGAACCGTCAAAAGTAAAGGTGACTTTTACTTTGCCATCAGCCTTATCGGGTACAAACTTAACGGTTGAAGTGATTTCTTTACCTTTAACTTTGAACGGTTTGCCTGTGGCTTTATCCATCAATGTGCCATTGATGATATATTCGGTATTAGGTACCAAGTGCTTGTACTCAACAGTATCTTTTATGGATATTTCGCCTTTTGCGATGACTTCTTTTTTGCCATTGACGGTTGCCGTTGTTTTTAATTCTGGCACTTTATCATTGATTGCAGTAAGTTCAACCACTTGCTCGTTATCTTTGATTGTTACGGTAAATACATCTTCATTATCAAGATAGCCGTCGGCTGGCTTAAGTTCCTTTATAAGATATTCACCGTAAGGAATGTTGCTAAAGTTGAAGATGCCGTTTTCATCGGTAACAGCAGTTAAGATTGCGTTGTCTTTTGCAAATTCGGTAGTGTCTGATTTAAACAAACCAAAGATTGCACCCTTGATTGTTTCTTGGGTTTCTCGGTCAATCTTCAAACCTTTAACAGAACCATAAATGAGATTGTTTTCGATAGCTTTATCGTTATTGACTTTAATATCAATAACCTTGACATCTTGACCTTGATATTCGGTGTCAAACTCATATTTTGTATCGGATAAGATATAGTGCGCATCGGTTGCGATTTCTTTTGCGTACCACTTAAAGCCTACCGGCAAGTCACAGTCAAAGACAATGCTTCCATTTTTATCGCAATTTGCAAAAGTGATAAGAGCATCTTTTGGAATAACATCGCCGTTGCTTGCTTTAATGTCCTCATCGGCATAAATACCGAATCTTACAGAAGTGATTTCACCGTTATTGCCGATACTGAATGTCTTATCATTTGCCATAATTTTCTCCTGCTTACTGTGAAACCGAAACCTTTTGTCTATCGTTATACACCGAAATGTCGGTTGAGGTAACGGAAACATTCTGTCCTGCATAGGTAAGTTCTACATCGTATTTTGTACCGTTATGAACATAGCCGTTAGGTGCAGTCTTTTCAATCACAGTATATTTACCGAGATAAAGTTCTTTTGATTTAGCCACACCGTCATCATCGGTTGTGACTGTATCAACCAAAGTACCTTGCTCATATCTTACCGTACCGTCAAGTGTTGTAATATCCTCGGCAGCATAGACTTCAAACACTGCACCTTTAAGATTACCGACGCTGTATTTTGGAGTATATACACCGTTATTTTCTTCAACGGATGAGAACACCTCTCCTGTTTTTGTAATATTGATTACGCCTTTTTGAGCCATATCCTTTGCTTTAACTTTAACTACGGTAACGCCTGTATCGGTTGATGAATTTTCCTGACTGATAGAGAACGGAATCGGTGTGTCGTCAAGCACATATCCGTACGGTGCCTGTACTTCTTTGAGAGTATAATCACCATATGGCAACTTTTCAGGTGTGATTAAATATCCCTCTTTGTTGGTGTAAAAGATATGAATTGATGTCACTTGAGGGTAGGTGTACTGCATTGTAATTCTATGATTGTTGCTATCGTAGATTTCAAAAGCAGCACCTTCGTATGGGATTCGTTTACCCGTCTCCTTATCAAGTTTAACTACCTTGAGATACGACTCGAAATTTTTATTGTTGATAAGGAATTTGTAAGTCTTGCCGTCTTTATTGATGAAAACATCGAAATCGGTTATTTTTTCTCTGCCATCCCATCCCTTTGTTTGATGTACTGTGTAAAAACCATAAGGAAGTAGTTTTGTACTTGCAAAACCGTCTTCGTCACAAACAATGGTATCTCGTTCGTCTTTATCTGCATTTACAAAAGAACCTGCCGATTTAAGATAAACTTGAAACTCTGCACCTTTTTCGGGTGTTTCGATTTGAGTTTCACCATCATCAGTATGTTTAATAATGCTGATTTTACCCTTAATCACTTGCTCCATAACAGTCATATCGGGAGCGTTATTGTATTCGACTGTATAATCTTTCGGGTCTGCACCTACTTTATACACCGTATCGTTAAGCAAATATCCCTCACTCGGAGTAATTTCCTTTATCGTCCAATCTGTTCCGCAAACAAAATAGTCTGTTGTAAGAAAACCGTTACTGTCGGTTGTATATTGTGCAATAAGTTCATCGCCTTTATACAAACCATAAACAGCACCGCCTAATTTTGCATCACCTTGTGCGTGACCTTTTTCGTAATCTTGTTTTGTGACGGTTACTCTGAACTTTTTGAGTATGTTATAGAAGCTGACCGATGATGTTTTGTTGCTTGAAACAGTAATTGTCTGCGATTGATTAGGTACATATCTGTCAATGTTTTCTTCCGTAATCGTATATGTTCCGGGAGTTAAATCAGAAATATCAATTTCGCCGTTTGCATTTGTTGTGACGGTTTTTGAAAAACCATTAGCACCTGTGACAGTAAAGTTAATACCGGCTACAATACCGTCTTCGGAAGTTTTAACAAGTTTCATATCACCGAGTGGAGTAATAGAACCCGAAAATGCCATTGAAACAGGGTCATAATATGCCGAATAAATAAGTTTTTGATATGCTTCACTGCCATAGGGATAGTAAAGCAAAAGTTCATCGTCATCGCCTGTACCGTCTTTGTAATATTCACCGTTAGCAAGTTTAAAGCTTGATGCAGTACAAGATTTATCAACCTTAATTGTTAATGAATTTGAATTTTTGCTGTGGGTAATGCTCAAACCGCTTCCTTTTTTTGTGAATGCAGGATAATCAGAAAGCACCTTGTTTGTATCAGTAACGGTAAGGCTATTCCCTGCAACGATTGTTCCGACATTGGTATTATTGAATGACGGCTTTTTATTTAGGTTGTCCATTCTGTCCTGTGCCTTGTCACACCACGCTTTGTATCCGCCGTCGCTGAAATCCCAGCTTGTGTCAGAACCGAAGATAGACCACACTTTTTTCTGACAGTAAGCCATATCCTGCCAATCTATCGAGTTGCCGTGTTCAAGGTAATATCCTGCAAATATCCACTTTGCAGCTTTAATTGCCTTATCACTTGCCATAGCCTTTTTGCCTTTAAGATACGACGAACTCGGTGAGGTTGTGCCGTATTCAATACAGAAAAGAGGATAAGTTGTACCGCCTTTTTTCGTAGTATGAACTTCGTGTCCGTAATGCTTTGAAACGCTTACATCAAGTTTCTTCATACCCGACACCGCACCGAGGTTTTCCGTTGCTGCAAAAGCACTTAACGGAAACATCATTGTAACTGTTAATACCGACAAAAGGATCGCCACAATTCTTTTGCCAAAACTTTTAAATTTATCTTTCATAACTTTTCCTTTCTGCCTGTTTTTAGGCATAAAAAAAGAGAAGATTGTTACATCTTCTCAGCTTAAATTTATGATATTGTTTATTTGAAATTGCCTGTCCATTTACCGCAATAACCGCAACTCCAGCATTCATAGCCTTGTGGGCAGTTGGCAAAATATTCATCATCGGATAATTCTCCGCTTTCCCATTTGTCTGCCCAAGATTTCATTACCGAATCAACATATGCCTTAACATCCGATTTGCTGTCAAACCATCTGCCCATATTACCGCATTTCATTGAGTGATTATTGTTATTACTGCATTGACTTACTTTTTGGGTTGTTGGTTGTTTTGATGTAGGCGTTGCTTTTGTTATATGCTGTGTTGTAGATTTTGTAGTTTGAACAGGTTTTGATGTTGTAGACACAATCTTTCTTTTCGTGGTTGTTTCACTCAACTCAATCTTGTTTGAAGTTGTGCTCGTTATTTTTGCATTTGTAGTTGGAGCAGTAGTTGTTGTATCGACTTTCGTATCATTTTCAGCAGTCGAAACAGGAAGTGTTGTTTCTTTACTTGCAGAAAAAGAACTTGTTTCTGCATTTTCATTTACTTCGTTGTTTTTAACCGAACAACCTACAAATACGCTGATTAGCACAACTGCTACCATACACAAAATCACTGACTTTTTCATTAAGCATTCCTCCTTTGCTTTCACCGCCAATTTAACAGATTTTGGTAATTTCGGCAAAGGTGCGTTTATTAAATCATACACATCATTCCTTTATTTGATTTATAAGGCTCTTTCTTTTCTGCAAGTTTGTATGTTAAATAAGGGGGTATATTGAAAAGAGGGGGGATAGAAATAACATACTCCTGCTATCTGCTGTCCCTTTCGGCTCTGCTTTTCAAAAACTTGTTGTAATGCTCCAAAGCCTTGCATACATAATCTTGCCTTTTCTCAGGTGCAACAGATTTCGGAATATACTTTTCCAGCGTCTTATGTGGAATTATGAGCCTTTCCTGTTGATTAGGTTTCAGTTCGCACATAATATCAAGGATAGTATCGCTGTTGAGTTCTCCGTTATTAAACATCTTGTGCATACGAATAGCCTGTGCGTGAGACGGAGTACAACATTCGCTTTCTATTGCTTCCAACAAATCTTGCTGACATTCTTTATCAAGAAATGATATTTCAACAGCCGGTAACATTTTCATTTTACCATCATCGACCATTTGCAACAATTCGGGTATAAGTTTTGTAAGACTTATATATCTATATATATGTGTTTTACTTTCTCCTGTATCTTCTGCAAGCAAATTTGCCGAATTTAACTTTTTCCCATTTTGGGAAAAAGTTAAATCTGTGCGTTTACCTTGTCTGTTCATCGCATCCAATTTCATTTTGTATGCAAATGCCTTTTCACTTGGCAAAATGTTTTCTCTTTGGATATTGCTGTCAACCATAATGACGGTTGCGGCATCATCGTCCAAATTTGAAACGATACAACGCAATGTGTTTTTACCGGCTATCTCACTTGCAAATTTTCGTCTGTGACCTGAAATAATTTCATAATCACCGTTATCTTTCTCACGAACAATAGCAGGAACCAACACTCCGTTTTCAGAAACACTTTCAACAAGTTTATTCATTTCTTCATCGTCACGCACTTTAAACGGATGATTCGGAAATGGTACAAGTTTTTCAAGCGGAATATCTTTTATAGTCGGAGTAAGTCCGTTTTCTCGCTCGCTTTGTGATGTGAATAAATCATCGAGCCTGTTCAGACTGAAGTCTGTTTTTTTCTTTTCGCTCAAGTTTCAATACCTCCTTTGTAAAGTCTGCATACGCTTTTGCGACCTTACTGTTTTTATCATAAGCAAATATTGATTTGCCGCTTATTGCAGTTTCAGCCGCTTTAATACCCATAGGTATCTGCGTATCAAAAATTTTAAGATATTTGCCGTAGTCATTTACGATAGCTTCCTTTGTACTTTTGGAAAGGTTAGTTCTGCCATCTACAAGTGTAAGCAAAATACCGTCAATTTTAAGCGATGGGTTAATTTGTCTTTTGACCTTATCTATGGTTTTAACAAGTTGCGTCATACCTTTAGCGGCAAGAAATTGCGACTGCACAGGAATGATAACCGAATCGGCAGCAACCAATGCATTAACCGTAAGCACGCTTAATGACGGCATACAGTCTATAACCACATAATCATACGCAGCTTTTATTGAATTTACATAACCTTTCAGCACGGTTTCACGGCTCATTGTATTGACCAAACTAAGTTCAAGTGCCGACAAATCAAGGTTAGCCGGGAGTAAATCAATATTTTCTTTATGGTGGAGAATGCCGTTTGCAGAGTTCTTATTTCTTTCTTCAATATACTCGACGAGTTTGTCTGCAAGGGTGACAGAAAGTTCGTCCGTATCTCTCCAACCCAAAGCTGTTGTTAAATCACCTTGTGGGTCACAGTCGATAAGCAAGACCTTCTTACCCTCATTTGCAAGACCGACTCCAAAATTTAAGGCGGTTGTAGTTTTACCTACACCGCCTTTTTGATTGCATATTGCAATTACTTTTGTTTGTTTCGTTAAAAACACCTCCGTTTTAGTTCTATATATACAAAAAAGCCTGCCGATTTTAACCGACAGGCTTTTAACTATATACAGTTATTTAGTTGGTAATAATCAATGAATATTTTAACATGAAATAAGAGATTTTATATAAAACATCCATATTATTCTAATGCTAATTTTGCTAAATCTTTTCCAAAATCGAACGCATTCACACAATCCTTGCCTCTTTTATAGAAAACATAAAAAAACTCTTGTCTGTCATCGTTTTTTGTTGAAAAAAGATTTATTAATTCTTTTAACTTATATAATTTATTCTCTTTATGAAAATAAATTGGAGTCTCCGACAAATCATTTTTGTTAAAACTTGTCCTGAATTTTGATGTTGGAACAATAACAAAATCAAATGTTTTTAAAGATTGATTTTCAGCAATTTTCTTGAATCCGTTTAACCATTTTAACAATAATTCATATCTGTTTACCATAATTTCCTTATCTAACTCAGATAACTCGGATTTCATAACATCATTTAAACAATTATTGCAATAATTAATGGCGTCGTTATTTATACAATGTGAAGGAGATTCTTCATTTTGAAATCTGCTCAAAATTTTAATTTTTTCTTGCAAACAAGGATGAATATCATTTCCAACATAACAATCCACACAAATTCTGTATTCTGATTCAGATTTCCAAACAGGATGTCTTCTTGAATTTCTGTCTAACAATTCATCACTTAAAGGCACGCCTAAATGCTTTGCCAAATAAATTATATCATCGTCACACAAAGAACTAATTTTAATTGGAAGCGATAGATGATCTACTAATTCTTTTATGTCATTTAAGGTATTCGAAAAATCATGTTCCTTAATTTCATTTGCCTTTTTTATTGCTTCTTTTAATTTATTTTCTGCGTCTTCGTAAAATTCATTCCTTGGGGCTCCTGTACTTGGGAGTAATGATTCCAATGAAAACAAATCGATTCCTGTTCTTTTTTTATAATCTATTTTTACATCTGTAATAATTCTCTGAACAAGAAAAACTTCATATTGTATTACTGGATGATTTTGAATCCATTTTTTCTCAGAATCATGTGCATAAATAACATTCTCAATTACTGAAAGTGCAGATTTATTGTATGCCAACTGTATTGTAGCACCTTCACTTGAACTTTTTGTTTCAACTAAAGTTATAGCATCAATCAATCTATTATAATCGATAGATATACTATTAAAACCCATTACATATGCATCTCTAATCAAATAATCAAGCCGATCTACATCTATTGTTGACGAATTAAGCAAAGAAATTAAGGCATTTAATATAGAATGCATTACATTTTTATCAGCATCTCTATATTTGTAACCAGTAATACAACGAGCAAAAAAACTTTTAATCTCATTGTCAGAATCACTGTCATCAAAAAAAGAATCAAACTGTTTTAGTGCAACAACAACGCTCATTATTTCATGAGGAGCTGCAGGTTTATTGTTATAATAATCTACATCTGATGAAAACTGACTATTATTAACAATATCCACCAATTTATCATATAGTGATTTTGATTCATCAATAAAAAAATTTTCTCCAGAATGGGAAAAAGGAGAATGACCAACATCATGCAACAAACAAGCCAGCTTGAATGTTTCTTCAATTTTGTCATTAACTGAATATTTCTCTAGTATTTCTTTTGAATTGTTTTTTATTGAATCGTATGCCTTTACTCCCAAATAATACACACCTAATGAATGTACAAATCGATTGTGGAGTGCAGCAGAATACACTGGAAGATAGCTTGTTTGTTTTATGTATCTAAGTCTTTGAAATTCAGGTGTATCAATTATTTTTTTTACTATATCTTTAGGTATTTCAATATATCCATAAATTGGATCCTTAAAACGTTTCATAACTTCGCACCAAAACAAAATTTATTCTAATGTTTTAAAGGCCGAGTCAGAAACAAATGCTTTTAACAGATAAAAAGCAATATTTATTCTAAAACGATTTCTTAAAACATCTGTAGAAATTCCATCTTTTAATGTGATTTCGATATCATCTTCTAATTCCTTGATTGAAAAAACATCAGAACAATTGTGAAAGAATTGTTCTGTTGTATCTTTGGTAAAAATAAGAGTGACATCCATATCGTCTTTTCTTAATGTAGCCATAATAGCATTTCCATAATCATTTAACTGTGAAAAACGAACTGTTCTTTTGCCCGTTTTCTCAACTAATTCAATTAATGCATTAGCTGCCAAATCTTCTATACCAATAAAATATGACATATATTTTGCCTCCAAACCAAGCTAGCGTTTTGTACATTATACTATATATAATATATTATTGTCAATTATATTATATCAGTAATAGATGAAAAAATCATATGTAATTTATTCCATGCGAACACTTATATTAAAGCACAAAAATACTGATTAATAAACTGACATTTCTTAACTATACTGTTGTTATAAAATTTATATAAAAACAGGTATGCTATTTTTCAATAACATACCTGCTAATTTCATATTACCACGCTTACGGTTATATCTTTCCATTGATACGGACGAAGATATTGATTTGTTGCGTGTCTAAAGGTTTTTGCCTGCTCAAAACCAATCTTAAAACTAAAAGTAAGATTAGTCCTCCATTTCTGCAATAGCAGCCTGAGCAGCAGCAAGTCTTGCGATAGGAACTCTAAATGGTGAGCATGATACATAATCAAGACCAATCTTATGGCAGAATTCTACTGAAGATGGGTCACCGCCGTGTTCACCGCAGATACCGCAGTGAAGTTCAGGACGAGTAGCCTTACCGTTCTTAACTGCCATTTCCATAAGTTGGCCAACACCTGTTTGGTCAAGCTTAGCGAATGGGTCGCTTTCAAAAATCTTTGCATCATAGTATGCATTAAGGAACTTACCTGCATCATCACGGCTGAAGCCATAAGTCATCTGAGTAAGGTCATTTGTACCGAAGCAGAAGAATTCAGCTTCCTTAGCAATATCGCCTGCTGTAAGAGCAGCACGAGGAATCTCAATCATAGTACCAACTTCATACTTCATGTCACTGCCGGCAGCAGCAATTTCAGCATCAGCAGTTGCAACAACGATGTCCTTAACATACTTAAGTTCCTTAGCGTCACATGAAAGAGGAATCATAATTTCAGGAGCAACAGTCCAATCAGGATGAGCCTTCTGAACATTGATAGCTGCACGAATAACTGCCTTTGTCTGCATCTTTGCAATTTCAGGATATGTAACTGCAAGACGAAGACCACGGTGGCCCATCATTGGGTTGAATTCGTGAAGAGAAGCGATGATAGCCTTAATCTGCTCAACGCTCTTGCCCTGTGCATCAGCAAGCTTCTTAATGTCTTCTTCTTCAGTAGGAACGAATTCGTGAAGAGGTGGGTCAAGGAAACGGATTGTTACCGGGCAGCCTTCAAGTGCTTCATAAAGCTTTTCAAAGTCGCCCTGCTGATAAGGAAGAATCTTTTCAAGAGCAGCTTCTCTTTCTTCAGCTGTATCTGAACAAATCATTTCTCTGAATGCAGCGATTCTGTCTTCTTCAAAGAACATATGCTCTGTACGGCAAAGGCCGATACCTTCAGCACCGAGTTCACGAGCCTTCTTTGCGTCAGCAGGTGTATCAGCGTTTGTACGAACCTTGAGCTTTCTGAACTTGTCAGCCCAGCCCATAATTCTGCCGAATTCACCGGCAATAGTAGCATCCTTTGTAGGAATTACGCCGTCATAGATGTTACCTGTTGAACCGTCAATTGAAATATAGTCACCTTCGTGGTATTCCTTACCTGCGAGAGTAAACTTCTTGTTTTCTTCATCCATATTGATGTCGCCGCAGCCTGATACACAGCAAGTACCCATACCACGAGCAACTACTGCTGCGTGAGATGTCATACCGCCACGAACTGTGAGGATACCCTGTGAAGCTTTCATACCTGTAATATCTTCAGGTGATGTTTCAAGACGAACAAGTACAACCTTTTCGCCCTTTTCGTTCCATTCTACTGCATCATCAGCAGTGAATACAACCTTACCGCAAGCAGCACCAGGAGATGCGCCGAGGCCCTTACCGATTGGTGTAGCCTTCTTAAGAGCATCAGTATCAAACTGAGGGTGAAGAAGAGTATCAAGGTTACGAGGGTCAATCATAGCAACAGCTTCAGCTTCTGTCTTATGTCCTTCATCTACAAGGTCACAAGCAATCTTAAGAGCAGCCTGAGCTGTTCTCTTACCGTTACGGCACTGAAGCATATAGAGCTTCTTGTTTTCAACTGTGAATTCCATATCCTGCATATCGTGGTAGTGATTTTCAAGAGTATCACAAACCTTGATGAAATCAGCATATGCTTCAGGGAATTCTTTTTCCATTTGAGCGATAGGCATTGGTGTACGAACACCGGCAACTACGTCTTCGCCCTGTGCGTTGATAAGGAATTCGCCCATCAACTTATTTTCACCGGTAGCAGGGTCACGAGTGAAAGCAACACCTGTACCTGATTCATTGTTAAGGTTACCGAATACCATAGGCATTACATTAACAGCAGTACCCCATGAATATGGAATATCGTTATCTCTACGATATACATTTGCACGAGGGTTGTCCCATGAACGGAATACAGCTTCAATAGCAAGCTTAAGCTGTTCAACAGGATCTGAAGGGAAATCTTCGCCGAGCTGTTTCTTATATTCAGCCTTAAACTGAATAGCAAGCTCCTTGAGGTCAGCAGCTGTAAGCTCTACATCGTACTGAACGCCCTTTTCTGTTTTCATCTTGTCGATAAGCTGTTCAAAATACTTCTTACCAACTTCCATAACTACATCAGAGAACATCTGGATGAATCTTCTGTATGAGTCATATACGAAACGCTCGAAAGCAGGATCATCGTTACCTGCAATCATAGTTTCAACTACCTGGTCGTTAAGACCGAGGTTAAGGATAGTATCCATCATACCAGGCATTGATGCTCTTGCACCTGAACGAACTGATACAAGAAGAGGATTTTGAAGATCACCGAACTTCTTGCCGTTGATTTCTTCCATCTTCTTAACGCCTTCCATAACCTGAGTCATGATTTCGTCGTTGATTTTGCGACCGTCTTCGTAATACTGTGTACAAGCTTCAGTTGTAACAGTGAAACCCTGTGGTACAGGAAGACCGATTTTAGTCATTTCTGCAAGGTTTGCGCCCTTACCGCCGAGCAAATTACGCATGGTCATGTCGCCTTCTTCAAACATGTAAACCCACTTGTTTGCCATTTGAGTTACCTCCTAAAATTATTTATAGCTTTAATATTCTTATACTCGTTTTTAAGGCCAAAATTTATTGCCGTAATAAATAACAATTCTTGCCTTCACAGTATAATGCGATAGAATTATAACATACTATAAAGCAAATTACAAATATTTTTCTAAAAAAATTAAGAAAATATGTTGTTTTTATAATAATACTTGCAAATATTTGCATTTTGTTGCATAATTAGAAACGATAAAAAGTATGCGTTTTTATAAATTATATATATTTGAGAGGAAATACATTATGAAGTGTGCAATAATTTTAGCCGGCGGTAAAGGCACAAGAATGAAAGCAACTTGCCCGAAAGTTATGTGCGAAGTGCTTTTTTCGCCTATGATTAGCTATGTTGTTGACGCAGTTAAAGAAGCCGGAGCAAAAGATATTTGCGTAATTACCGGATATAAGCACAAAGTTCTTGAAGAATACCTTGCTAAAAAGGACAGCAGTATTGTAACAGCACTGCAAGAGCCGCAGCTTGGCACGGGCCATGCAGTTATGCAGGCACAAAAATTTATTGATAAGCATCTTGATGATGATATACTTATTTTAAACGGTGACGGTCCGCTTATGGACGCCGAAACGATTAACAAAGCTTATGATTATCACAAAGAAAACGGCAATTCAATTACGCTTATCAGCGCGCTTGTTGACGATACAAACGGAATAGGCCACATTAAGCGTGATGAAAACGGAACTCTTTTGCGCATAGTTGAGCATAAAGACGCAACAGAAGAAGAAAAGAAAATCAATGAATCAAATGCAGGTTGCTATTGGTTTAACGGTAAAGATTTAAGCTATGCGCTTTCAAAAATCACAAATAACAATGTGCAAAACGAATATTACCTTACCGACAGCCTTGAAATTTTAATTTCAGCCGGCAAAAATGCAGGGGCATATGTGGTTGAAAACAGCGAAGTTGTACTTGGTGCGAATGACAGAAAGCAGCTCAACATTCTCAACAACATTATGAGAAGAAATATAAACGACAGCCTTATGCTCGGCGGGGTTGACATTCCTTGCACTGACGGTGTAATAATCGGCAAGGATGTAAAAATCGGCTCATCAACGATTATTTTGCCTAACACAATTATATTAGGCGACACAGTTATCGGCGAAAACTGCACAATCGGCCCTAACACATATATTGATAATTCAAAAATCGGTGACGATGTAATACTTGATAACTGCAAAATACTTGACAGCACGGTTGAAAGCGGTGTTGATGCAGGCCCGTTTGTAAAAGTAAGGGCAAATTCCACACTTAAAAAGGGTGTGCATATCGGCAATTTTGTTGAAGTTAAGAATTCAATTGTGGGCGAAGGAACAAAAAGCGCACATTTAACATATATAGGTGACAGCGATGTAGGCAAAGATGTAAACTTCGGCTGCGGCACCGTAACCTGCAACTATGACGGAAAAAACAAATCAAGATGCACCATAGGTGACGGGGCATTTATCGGCTGTAACACAAACCTTATTGCTCCTGTTGAAGTGGGCAAAAAAGCATACATTGCAGCAGGTTCAACCATTACGGATGACATACCCGGCGATTCACTTGCAGTTGCAAGAGCAAGGCAAGTTATAAAAGAAAATTGGGTTAATATTAAAAAGCCATACAAGGAGAAAAAATAAGTGAAAAAGATATTGGCTGTATTTTGCTCACTGGTAATTATTGCTACAATATTTATTGCGTGTTCAAACATTCAGCAAACCTCGGGCGATAACAAGCAAGAATCGGAAAATTCAAGCTCCACAACTGAATCAACAACAGCGAGAACAACCGAAAATTTATCAACCAAATTTAAAGAAGCTGAAACGAATAAAATTTATCCGGCACTTAAAAAAGATTTTGATTCTTCTTTCCCATATGAAATAGCAAGCTACACAAGCTACTACCTTTCATCTAACGAAACAAGAACGAAAAACATTCACGAAGCGGTTGACCATTTAAACGCCGTGGTTATTCCTGCCGGCAAAACCTTTTCTTTCAACCAAACGGTAGGCAAAAGAACTGTGCTTGCAGGGTACGAAGCCGCTAAAGTAGTGCAGGGCGACGAATTTGTAGACGGACTCGGCGGCGGAATATGCCAGGTAAGTTCCACAGTATTCCAAAGCGTACTGCGTGCAAATTTGCAAATTAAAGTCAGAGCCTGCCATTCGCTTGAAATAAGCTATGTACCGCTCGGCGGTGATGCAACTGTTCAATGGAACAGCCAGGATTTTCAATTTGTAAATAATTCCGACAGTGACATAAGGTTGAGAGTTACTGCAAACGACGGAACATTGACCTGCACGGTTGAAGCAAAAAAAGACATAAATCCGGGCAAGGTTGACATAAAGATTAAAAAGGACGGAAAAAGTTATGTACTCACCCGCAGTGTTAACGGGGAAGTAAATTACACAACTTACAGCAAATATTCCAAGCCTAAAACAGAAAAAACAACCAAAAAGAGCGATAAAAAAGACAAAGATAAAAAAGACAAAGATAAAAAAGACAAGGATAAAAAAGACAAGGACAAGAAAAGCACCAAGAAAAAATCAGATTAAATAATTCGAAAAAAGAGGTGAAACGGTGAAAAAATACAATTATTTTGATGATGAAGCAGACGAAATTGAAGAAGTAAAAAAATCAAATTCCAAAAAACCAGGTAAAATAGATTTATCCACTATTATAAACAAATTCAAAAAAATTGAAGCCACCGTTCACGAAGAAGCCGAAGAAGATATTGAGGTGGTGGAGAAATTTCCGCTTTTGCGCAGTGCAGTTATTAAAGGATTATGGATTGCAGGCGCAATACTTATAGCGATAATAATGGCGGTTTCGTTTTCCGTATCACTAAACAGCAAAAACAAAAAAGCGGAACAATTTAACAAAGATGCAGGAAATGTCTGCATAAACTACATAAAAAAGTACGGCTCGGTTAAATGGGAGGCTCTTGACGAAGCAAAGTACGGTGAAAACAAAGCCAAGCTTACCGGTGTTTGCTATGCAAGGCAAATGGATTTTAACGGCAACGGACGCGACGAACTTATGCTTTGCTACAACAGTGATAATGTTTATTACCTTGAAGTTTGGGGCTACCACAAGGGTGATTTCTGCCAGCTGTATAAAAACGAAGCAAACTCCACGCAAAAGGAAGCAGAGGGTTACTGGGTATCGTTTTACAGAAAAGGAAATAAATACCTGATTTGTAAAAATGACAAAAACAACCCACGAAACCTTACAACATACACGCTGAGAAACGGAAAATTCAAAAAAAGCGGCACTGCAAGTTACGACATTGCAAGTGACACTTATTCTATAAAAGGCAAAATTATAAAAGATAAATTTGAAACTATTGAACTTTCCTGTTTCAGAAAATCAAAGGCAGAAATAACTACCGAACTTGTGAGCGCAAATATTGACGCATTCGGCAACATCAGTTCACAGGCAATTGCAAACACATTAAGTGAAAAAGAAAGAAAAGCAAACGCGTATTACGAAGTAGTTAGAAAAAGGCTTGAAAAATACGGTCAGCCGAGTATTAAAACCGATGATGACGGAGAAAAATACATTGACGGTGTTGCATATGTTAAGCAAATCGACTTTAACGCAGACGGCAACGACGAACTTTGTATGGTTTACAGAACATACAAGAGTATGAGCAAATATGACGAATACTCCGGCGATTACATTTATTATGACAAGCCGCAGTACAGCCTTGATATTTACAAATGGGACGGAAATTCGGCAAAGCGTGTAATAAATAAAGAATGTGTTTCCGTTTATTTTGATGATGACTCGGTATTTTACTTACTGCTTAAAAAGGGTAAGAAAACGACTAATCTTTGCACAAATAATTATGATAAAGAAAACAATTACAACTTCACTGCAAATTCAAAAGAATATGCATATAGAAAAGGTGTATTCACCCCGATTTACAGTGCAAAAGAAGTTAACGATTACGGATATAAATCATTTTATATAAATGATGAAAGAGTATATAATCGCGAGTGGGAGCAAAAAGGCTACAATGTACCGCTGTTTTTAAATGATGAGGACAGCGTGGATACATCAAAATATGACTTGACATATTTTTCAGGTGAAAATTCAAGCGACTTTGAACAAACGCTGAAAAATACAATTGATGAAATTCAAAAGCTCAACAAAGAATACACACCTGAAAATGATACAGACTAATAAAAGCGTTGGGATAAAATCCCAACGTTTTTTTAGTTATGCTTTATTTTTTGACAGATTCAATTATGCCTTCGGCAAGGCCTGCAATGCCTTGAATTTCTGACGGAATAATGATTTTTGTTGCCTGACCGTCGGCAGCTTTTGCGAAAGCTTCGAGTGCTTTGAGCTTAAGAACAGACTCGTTTGCATCTGCTTCATTAAGCATTTTGATTGCATCTGCCGTTGCTTTTTGCACCTTGGCAATAGCTTCTGCTTCACCCTCTGCTTCTCTGATTTTAGCTTCTTTTTCAGCTTCTGCGGCAAGGATTGCTGATTGCTTATCTGCCTGCGCTTCAAGAATTTTTGATTCCTTATGGCCCTCTGCCACAAGAATGCGTGATTGCTTTTCACCCTCTGCACGAAGTATAGCTTCTCTTCTTTCACGCTCCGCTTTCATTTGCTTTTCCATTGCGTCCTGAATTTCTCTCGGCGGAATAATATTTTTAAGTTCAACACGGTTAACCTTAATGCCCCAAGGGTCAGTTGCTTCATCAAGAATTACTCTTATTTTTGCATTGATTGTATCACGGGAGGTAAGGGTTGAATCAAGCTCAAGTTCACCGATTATATTACGAAGAGTTGTTGCCGAAAGATTTTCAATAGCGGAAATCGGGTTTTCAACACCGTAACAATAAAGCTTTGGGTCTGTAATTTGGAAGAATACTACCGTATCAATCTGCATAGTTACATTATCTTTTGTAATAACCGGCTGCGGCTTAAAGTCTACTACCTGCTCTTTAAGAGAAACCGTTTTTGCAATTCTGTCAATGAACGGAACTTTAACATGAAGCCCTGTTTCCCAAGTAGCAAAATATGCACCGAGGCGTTCAATTACAAAAGCTTTTGACTGCGGTACTATCCTGATGTTTGTAAGTACAAACAAAATAATTACTGCAATGATTACTAAAAATACAATTACCAATTTCATAATTTTCTCCTTTTCTATCTTTTATATAAGTATATGCTATTCTTTTTTTACTATCAATTTGACTCCGTCAATTTTTTCTATAATAACTTTTGTTCCTTTTTCTATGATTGATGAATCCGAACTTCGTGCAGTCCATATTTTTCCGTCTACTTTCACAAGTCCGGTGCCGTCAATATTGTTTATATCTTCAATAACGGTGGCAATTAAGCCTATGCATCTGTCTGCATTAGTCGGCTCAACCTTAACGGTAAGCTTCTTTTTAACAATCGGCCTTGTTATCAGCAGCGTTAAAACAGATGTTACGATAAAAACAATTATCTGCACATAAAGTTTTGCACCCAAAAGGCTTGAAACAAGCGCGGCACACGAACCGATTACAAACCAAACAGACACAAGCTGAACTGTTACCGCTTCAAGCACACCGAAGATTATTGCGGCACAAATCCAGACTATATACATTTTTTCAAAACTCATTATACCACCTCCGTTTTTAATTAACACATAAAATGCATTTCCATATGTTGTGCTTATTATACCATATTTGGTGCATATTTTCAATATATAGTGCAATAGCAAAAATGAGATTTACAATCTGTTCATAAACAATACTACCCCGATAACACAGCGTTTTTCAAACCACAAGGACTTGTATATAAAAAAACCACCCTTACGCCATATTGGATAAGGGTGGTTAATAATTTTATTTATCTTATTGCATCTTTCATTGATTTAACATAATCAAATACATATTCAGGTGCGTCTTTGCCATGCTCTGCCACAATATTTACTATTGCCGAGCCGACTATAACACCGTCGGCATATGCTGAAAATTCCTTTGCCTGCTGCGGCTTGTTAATACCGAAGCCGATTGCAACAGGAACATCCGTTACACTTTTGATATGTGAAACTATTGACTGCAAATCTGTTTTGATTTCATTTCTCATACCGGTAACACCCATTGAAGAAACGGTATAAATAAAGCCTTTTGCGTCACTTGCTATCATTTTAATTCTGTCTTCACTCGTAGGTGCAATAAGTGAAATTACATCTATATCATATTTTTCGGCAACGCTTTGAAGTTCGTCCTTTTCTTCATATGGTAAATCGGGTACAATTACACCGCTTATTCCGGCATCCTTTGCGTTTTGCAAAAATTTATCATATCCGTATTTAAAAAGAACATTAAGATAAGTCATATAAACCAAAGGAGTATCTACCCTGCTGCTGAGCTTTTTTGTAAGTTCAAAAACTTTATCGGTGGTAGTGCCTTGCGCAAGGGAACGCAAATCTGCTTCTTGAATAACAGGGCCTTCGGCAATAGGGTCTGAAAAAGGAATACCGATTTCGATTAAATCACAGCCGCCGTTTGCCATAGCTGTCATAATTTCAAGTGATGAGTCTAAATCAGGGTCACCCGCTGTAACAAAGCCGATAAAAGCTTTTCCGTTTTTAAATGCATTTGAAATATTACTCATGTAAATCAACTCCTCTGTATCTTGCTATTGCGGCAACATCCTTATCGCCCCTGCCTGAAAGGCAGCAAATAATAATATCATCCTTGCTCATAGTCGGTGCAAGTTTCATAAGATGTGCTACTGCGTGAGCCGACTCAATTGCACAAATAATTCCCTCTGTTTTTGCAATATATTCAAATGCTTCAACAGCTTCATCATCAGTCACAGGCACATATTCCGCCCTGCCGATGTCATGCAAATATGCATGCTCCGGGCCGACACCCGGGTAATCAAGCCCTGCGCTGATTGAATATACAGGGGCGATTTGACCATATTCATTTTGGCAGAAATATGATTTCATTCCGTGGAAAACACCTAAAGAGCCGGTTGAAATAGTTGCGGCAGTTTCGCCTGTGTGAATTCCCCTGCCTGCTGCTTCACAGCCGATAAGCCTTACATCCTTATCATTTATAAAGTTATAAAACATACCCATAGCGTTTGAACCGCCGCCTACACACGCCATTACGGCAGTAGGAAGCTTGCCCTCTTTTTCAAGTATCTGCTCTCTCGCTTCTTTTGAAATTACGGATTGAAAATCCCTTACAATCATAGGAAAAGGATGAGGTCCCATTACAGAACCCAAAACATAAAGGGTATCATCAACACGGTTTACCCATTCACGCATAGCTTCGTTTACTGCGTCTTTAAGAGTCATTGTGCCTGTTGTAACCGGATGAACCTTTGCACCCAAAAGCTCCATTCTGTAAACATTGAGTGCCTGGCGGACAGTATCTTCCTTGCCCATAAATATTTCACATTCAAGCCCCATAAGAGCAGCGACAGTTGCAGTGGCAACACCGTGCTGGCCTGCTCCGGTTTCGGCAATAACTCTTGTTTTGCCCATTTTTTTGGCAAGCAGGCATTGGCCGAGAACATTATTTATTTTATGTGCGCCGGTATGGTTTAAATCTTCACGCTTTAAATAGATTTTTGCACCGCCCAAATCTTTAGTCATATTTTCGGCATAATAAAGAAGTGAAGGTCTGTTTGCATACTCCCTAAAAAGTGTATCAAGTTCAGATACAAATTCAGGGTCATTTTTATAATGCTCATATGCATTTTCAAGATTTATAATTTCGTTCATCAAGGTTTCCGGTATGTACTGGCCACCGTGAACTCCGTAGCGTCCTTTACTCATTTTTCATAATCTCCATAATTTCTTTAATTTTATTGTAATCTTTATTTGAATTTGTTTCCACCGCCGATGATAAATCAATGCAATACGGATTTACCTCATCAATTGCGGATTTCAAATTATCTTTATTTATCCCGCCGGCTAGAAAAAAAGGCTTTTTGCTTTTCGGCAAAATGCTCCAATCAAATTTCTTGCCTGTTCCCGTGCCTGAATCAAACAAAAAATAATCTGTATCATAATCGTTAATTTTATCAAACATTTGGGGATTAAAATATTTTATAACCGGAACATCAAAGCCTTTGCAAAATTCAGGTGTTTCATTACCGTGAAGCTGTATGGTATCTATTATACCGTTTTTGGTAAAATATTCAATATTTTCCTTGCTGTCATTTACAAACACGCCTACCGCATTTATACCTTTATCCAAATGCTTTTTTAAAAGACTTGCAGTTTTTCGATTTATACTCCGCCTAAACCCCGGTGTTAAAATAAAGCCGATATAATCAGGTTTAAGCTCATTTACATATTCAATATCTTCAAGCCTTTTAAGCCCGCAAATTTTAAGCTTTGCCATACAGCAACTCCCTGAGCATTTCTTTTTTATTACTGCTTTTCATAAAAGTTTCGCCGATAAGCACCGCATTTGTCTTATTATTTTGCAAAACTTCTATATCTTCGTGTGTTTTTATTCCGCTTTCCGATACAAAAATTATATCTTTAGGAATAATAGCTCTGTACCTTGTGGAATTATTTACATCAACGCTGAAATCTTTAAGATTTCTGTTATTAACACCTATAATTCTTGCGCCCGAAGCAATAGCTGATTTTATTTCTTCTTCATTATGCGCTTCCACCAGGGCGGATATGCCTAAAGTATCGCAAATTTTGATATATTCGCTGATAGTTTGCGTATCAAGAATGGCACAAATAAGAAGCACTGCTTTAGCACCAAGCACCTTTGCTTCATATATCTGATAATCGCACACCGTAAAATCTTTTCGCAAAACGGGAATTGATACATTTTCGCAAATTTCTTTTAAATATTTATCACTGCCCATAAACCATTTCGGCTCGGTAAGGCAGCTTATTGCACTTGCGCCTGCACTTTCATATTCCTTTGCTATTTGAAGATACGCGAAATCCTCGCTTATCACCCCTTTGGACGGCGAAGCCTTTTTCACTTCGCAAATAAACGAAAGGTTTTCGCCTTTAAGTGCTTTTTCAAATTCAAAATCACCCTTTGGCATTGCAAGTGCCTGCGCTTTGATTTCATCATAAGGCTTGTTTTTTATTATTTCTTTATATCTTTCTCTCGTGTTTTGTGCAATGGTATCAAGTATATTCATTATTCATTAGTTACCTTTACAAAATTTTCAAGAACCTTGTATGCTTCGCCTGATGTTATTATATCCTGTGCTTTTTTAACTGCGTCTGCAAGCGAAATTCCCAAAATGCCGGCGTATATTGCCGCTCCGGCATTAAGAGCTACCGCTGTGTTTTGTGCGGCAGTACCTTTGCCCTGAAGAATTGCTGTTGTAATTTTCGCATTTTCTTCAGGTGTTCCGCCGATAAGGTCATCTTTATTTACTCTTTCAAATCCGAAATCTTCCGGCTTGATTGTATAATACGAAATATTTTTGCCCCTGACTTCCGCAACCTTGGTTTCTGCCGATGCACTGATTTCATCAAGGCAATCCATTCCGTAAACCACCATTGCGTCCGTTACACCGATTTTAACAAGTGCCTTTGCAATTTTTTCAACATATTCTTCGCTGAACACACCAAGCACCATTCTGTCTGCTTTGCCCGGATTTGTAAGCGGGCCTAAAATATTAAATACGGTGCGTATACCGATTTGCTTTCTGACCGGGCCTACAAAACGCATTGCAGTGTGATATTTTTGTGCAAAAAGGAATGCAATATTATTTTCATCAAGTGATTTTTTCATAAGTTCGCTTTCGCAATCAATTTTTACACCGAGTGTTTCAAGGCAATCTGCCGTGCCGCACTTTGATGATGCCGCGCGGTTACCGTGCTTAACTATTGTAACACCGGCACAAGCTGCCACAAAAGCGGAAGTTGTGGAAATGTTAAACGAATTTGATTTATCCCCGCCTGTGCCTACTATATCAAGTGCGTGGCCGCCGATATTAAACTGTGCAGCCTTTGTACGCATTCCGGTTGCAGCACCGGCAATTTCTTCTTCCGTTTCGCCCTTCATTGCAAGTGCTGTAAGAAATGAAGAAATAACTGCATCACTAACTTCGCCGCTCATAATTTCATCTATTGCCTGCCATGATTCTTCAAAAGTCAGGTCCTGCTTTGCAGATACCTTTGCAAGTAATTCTTTAATCATAACTATACCCCAAAAAAATTCCTGATTATATCTATTCCGTTCGGTGTCATTATTGATTCAGGGTGAAACTGAACGCCGAATACATTATATTTTTTATGTTCAACTGCCATTATTTCACCGTCAGGCGTTTTGGCTGTGATTTTTAAGCAATCAGGCAATGTGCTTTCATCTGCCGAAAGTGAATGATACCTTGCCACATCAATTGAATTTCCCAATCCTTTAAAAAGCTTTGATGAATTATCAATTTCGCATTTGCTCTGCTTTCCGTGCATCAACTGCTTTGCATACGATACAACCCCTCCGTACGCTTCGCAAATTGATTGATGCCCAAGGCAAACGCCTAATATTTTCATCTCGCTTCCGAGTTTTTTTACCACATCAATGCAAACTCCTGCGTCCTTTGGCCTTTTAGGGCCGGGTGATAAAATAATGTGGCTTGGTGCAAGCTCTTTAATTTCATCCACCGTCATTTCATCGTTTCTGATGATTTTAATATCGTCATTGATTGTGCCTACAAGCTGAAAGAGGTTATATGAAAAGCTGTCATAATTATCTATTAAAAGTATCATTATTCTTCCACCCCGCTTGCGTTTAAAGCAGTCATAACCGCTTTTGCTTTATTTATGCACTCATTATGTTCTTTCACTGCAACGGAATCGGCTACAATGCCTGCGCCGGAGCGAACATATACCTTTCCGTGCTTTTTATATGCCAGGCGAATTGCAATGCAGGTATCAAGATTTCCTGTTAAATCAATATATCCCACTGCACCGCCGTAAATACCGCGCTTGTTATTTTCAAGTTCGTTTATTATTTGCATAGCCCTGATTTTCGGTGCGCCTGAAAGTGTGCCTGCCGGCAAAACTGCATCTACCGCGTCAAGCGCTGTTTTATCATCTCTTATTTCACCCGTCACGGTTGAACCGATATGCATCACATGGCTAAACTTTAATATTTGATGATATTTGCTTACCTTAACACTGCCGAACTTGCTGATTTTTCCTAAATCGTTTCGCCCTAAATCCACAAGCATATTATGCTCTGCAAGTTCTTTAGGGTCTTTTAAAAGTTCAGCTTCAAGCTTTAAATCTTCCTCACTTGTTTTGCCCCTTGCCCTTGTGCCTGCCAACGGATAAGTGCTTAACTTTCCGTCTTTTAGCTTTACAAGGGTTTCCGGTGAAGCACCTGCCATTTCAATATCATTACTTGAAAAATAAAACATATAAGGCGAAGGATTAAGCTTTCTTAAAATCTTATATGTGTTAAAAAGCGAACCCTCCATCTCGGCTTCAAGCCTGTTTGATAAAACAACCTGAAAAATATCGCCCTCTTTTATGTAATCCTTGGCTTTTTCCACCATATCGGTATACTGCTTTTCATCAAATAAAGGCTTAAATTCGGTTTTTATCTTCGGCTTTTCAATTTCGGCTTCTTCACCGTTTATAATAATGTTTTTCATTATTTCAAGCTCTTTTGATGCAATCCTGTAATTTTCTTCAAGGTTATCAAGCTGCATATTTACTATAATGATGATTTCATTTTTTCTGTTATCAAACGCTATAACTTTATCAAACAGCATTAAATCAACATCTTTAAAGTTTCCGTCGTCATTGGCATCAAGCTTTAAGCTCGGCTCGGCGTATTTTACATAATCATATCCAAAGTAGCCTACAAGTCCGCCCGTAAAATTAGGAAGTTCCTCAATTTTCGGTGCTTTATGCTCGGCAAGAATTTGGTTAATATATTTTCTTGGGTCGCCCACACATTTTTTAACACCGAATGAATCAATAACCGTTACATTATAATTTGTACAGCTTACTTCTGCTTTAGGGTCATATCCTAAAAATGTATAATGCCCTGTTTCATTGGCATCATCGCACGATTCAAGCATATAGCAGTGCGAACTCACATTTTTAAGCTTTTTTAAAACCTTTAGCGGTGTTACATCTGCCTTGAGCCTTGTGCTTAAAGCTACGGTGCAATAATCTTGATATTTTTCTTTGATTTCATCAACAGTCGGTTTAATATTCACTTTCATTCCTCTTGTCTTTCCTCTTGCAAAAGGGTAACAAAAAAAGCCCTCGGTAATACTATTGTATTACCAAGGGCGAAAATTACTTTCCGTGGTGCCACCTTGTTTTATGGGTAACCATACACTTTGCAAGATACTATCATATCTCCGGCCACTAACGCAGGTCATCGCGTTACGGAATACTAAGCCTAAGCTTTTCACCGTACCCTCAACGGTCCATTTAACAAGCCGTTTACTGCTTTCATCCCAGCACCGAAAGCTCTCTGTGAGTTCGTATCTCGTTTTTATCTCCGTTTCAACGGTTTACATTTTAAATTGTGTATTTATATTATCACACTAAAGTGATGATGTCAAGATAAATTAAAAATTACTTTTTTCAATTAAAAAACCTACAAAAACATTATCAATAATTTCTCTAAGAGGCTTGCTGTAAAAAAGTTGTTTTCTCTCCATTGAAAGAATACCGTCGTAGCTTTTACTTACCCCGTTGTGCTTGACGATTATTTTACCATCTGTATTTTTAATGAAATATTGCTTATTTTCAAGAGAAATCACGACGGTTTTAAATTGCGAAAGAGCCGTTTCTATATCTTTAACGGTATTTTTAACAACAGGCAAATTATATTTTTGCGTGAAAACCTCGAAGCACTCAGGACATGACCACCAAAATCCTGTTGTGGACACATATCCCTGCTTCTCGGTATGATAGTCATATTCTTCATCAGTTATTTCATCTCCGCAAAAAAGGCAATGGGTATGATTATTCTTTTCCGTCCAAACCGATTTTTTGAATTTCAATCCCTTTAGTGGAAAATCCATAAAACTTTCGCCGTATTTTTCAACCCAATTGTTGCTGTTATCCATTTATAATACCTCCCATGTCATCATATATTTTTCGTTCCCAAGAACCATTTGGAAAAATACGGTAACCGTTTTCCCAACCACCATTTTTATTTATATAATCCCAATGCGGACCATGAGGTTCAGGATGTTTCATATCCCAATGCAGTGTTTCCTTGGTTTTCGGATTATACCAACCGCCTTTATTTTCATCAATGTTACCGCCTCTCCATTCATAGTCTTTACCGGGCGCTTTGTTTTCATATCCCGGAAATTTAGGCATATCCGAATTTTCATCAAACTCATGCTCTGGATTACCCGAACTTTGTCCGCTTGCAGAACCGCCGCCTTTTATATATACATTATCAATATAACCATAAACAGTCTTAACATATAAATTTTTATTTGATTTTTGCAAATTATTCGTTTTAGCATAATCGACTTCGATTATATCGCCCTTCATTTCGCCAAAAGGCTTGCCATAACAAATAACTTTACTTGGTTTAATTCTGCTTAACATCTCATTGTAACCGAGCAAAAAATGTGATTTTTCTTTTTTAACCCCTATTGTTGAAACTGCAACAATGCTACCTTTTTCAATTCCGTCAAAGCAGAAATTAAAGCTTGTCAAATCACCCCTCGTCAAAACATATTACGTGATTAAAGCAAAACACGAGTGTTTGCCAACAATCACTCCATATGTTTCTCCTCTCACGGCAAGTACAAGTATCTTGCCGTGTATTATAATTAACTTTATCATAACCTATTAAGTTTACATCTTCAAGACTGATTTCTTGTCTTTTTACAAGCGGCAGTTTGAACATACCAACACTTTTAAATTCATTTCTTAGAAACATTGTATCATTTCTAAATTCATAGCTTGTAATAAATTTCATCTCCATTCATATTTTTTATCCCTTAAGGGATAAGCTCACAGATTACAGATGAAATTGAATTTTGTCAAGCTTTTTTCGAAAATATAGTGTTTTAACGCTATATTTTCACACTTTATTTGCCGGACAGGAGAATTTTGGCATAAGCGTTTTCAAGTGTTGAGTTATAAATAATTTTATCTTTTATATCGCTTGCGCTTTCATAATCGACAGAGGATTTGGAGGTCACAAAATAGAAAGCCACTCCTTTTTGCTCACACTTTTTTGCAAAAGCCTTTGCGCTTTCAGGCACGGTTGCGCTGTGATACATTTCGTGCAAAACAACATCAACATTATCTATATTATAATTATTATAATCAATATTTATATAAGGCTTAATTACCAATATATTTTTGGGCGCAAAACGGGGACTTGGTATTTTTTCATTTGCTTTGCCTAAGTACAAAAAGTTATCCGAAGAGTCTGCGCTTACAATTTCATTTGCCGAAAAAATACCGTTATAGCTTACAAAAACACCCTTTTGATTTTTCAAAACCTGCCTTAAAGCCGAGTTGAAATTTGAAATACCGTTTGCCGTTTCATCCTCAATCGGCTTATCGGAAGCGGTGATTACAATATTTTTATCATAAAACATATTTGCAAGAAGTGACGAAGTATACGCAAGGGTATCCGAACCGTGAAGAATAATAATATTATCGCTTTCACTTTCATTAACCGCCGCAATCAGCTTTTGCCAAAGTGCAAAATCCATATTTTCGGATAAAACGGTAAAAGGCGAAGAAAACGAAAAATCAACCTCCCGTGTTAAATTTTCATCTGCATAATCGACAACTTTAAAAGGCGAGTCAAGATGAATATTATCATCCTTTTTACACGCGATAGTTCCGCCTGTGGAAATAATTGAAATTTTCATAATGTCACCATATTAAAATCGGCAGGAGAAAACCCCTGCCGAACATCTTATTTTGTAAAGAATACCTTGAAAGCTTTATATGCCATATAGGTATCAATTTTGCTGACTATTTCATAAGGTGAATGCATTGAAAGAACAGGCACACCCACATCAATAACATCAACATCAAGGTTGGCAATATACATAGCAACAGTTCCGCCGCCACCTGCATCTACCTTGCCAAGCTCACCGCTTTGCCACAAAACATCGTTTGATTCAAGCAAATTTTTAACAAAGCTTACATATTCGGCAGAAGCGTCTGAAGTGCCGCCCTTACCTCTTGCGCCTGTGAATTTGGTTACGCAAACACCCTGGTTAATAAATGAAGAATTATTTTTTTCAAACGGGGTTGACCAAGTAGGGTCAAACGCAGCGTTAACATCAGCTGAAAGGCACTTTGAATTTGAAAGAACATCCCTGCCCTCACAACCTTCAAGCCTTGCCAAATCTTCAATAAAATATTTAAGATAGCTTGAATTAAGGCCTGTATTTCCGTCTGAACCTGTTTCCTCCTTATCCGTCAAAACAGTAAGTGCTGTATATTCAGGTGCGTCATCAACATCCAAAATCGCCTGAAGTGCCGGGTATGAGCAAACACGGTCATCGTGGCCGTAACCGCCGATTAAGCTTCTGTCAAACCCAATATCATCTACTGTGAAAGCAGGTACGAGTTCAAGCTCGGCTGAAAGAAAATCTCTTTCAACAATACCGTATTTTTCAAAAAGAATATTGAGCAAATTAAGTTTGATTTTTTCGCTTACATCATCATCTTTAAACGGGCGTGAACCGATTACAACATTGAGTTCTTCACCCTTAACAATTTCATTTGCTTTTCTTGACATCTGCTCTGCGCCCAAGTGCGGCAAAATATCCGTAATGCAGAATTTAGGGTCTGCCGGGTCTTCGCCGACTTTAACATCAATATGAGTTCCGTCATTTTTGCAAATTCTGCCGTGAAGTGAAAGCGGAATTGCAGTCCACTGGTATTTTTTAATACCGCCGTAATAGTGGGTTTTGAAAAATCCAAGACTTCCGTCCTCATAAACAGGGCATTGCTTTAAATCAAGACGCGGGGAATCAATATGTGCCGCGCTGATTCTTACTCCGTCACAAACAGGCCTTTTGCCCTTGACTGCAAGAATAATTGCCTTGCCCCTGTTGAAATAATAAACTTTGTCGCCTGCTTTAAGCGGCTTGCCGAATTTATCAAATTCAACAAAACCGTGTTCTTTTGCAAGTGCAAGTGCAGATTTTGCAAACTCTCTTTCCGTCTTATTTTCAAAAAGAAATTTTTTGTAGCCCTCGCAAAATTCATCGCAAGCCTTAAGCTCTTCTTCGCTCATAAAGTCTACGCCGTTTTCCTTTTTGTTAAAAAGCTTTTTTTGAAGTTCTTTTGCTTCTTCGCTCATTTTTATCACCTTTCTGAAAGTTATTTTTAAAATCCGAGAGAATGAAGTATATCGTCAATTTCTCGGTCAATATCATCTTCATCATTATTATAAATCACAAAATCACAATTTGATTTAAAATAATCTTCGCTAAATTGAGAGGATAGGCGTTTTTTCGCCTCCTCCACGGTTATATTATCACGCTTTGTTATGCGCTCAATTCTTGTTTTTTCACTTGCCAAAACAGCAATTGTTTTAAAACATTTATTTTGTGCTTTTGCTTCAAAAAGCTGCGGTGCATCAAGCACGCACGGTAATTTTGCAAGGCTTTCACATCTGCCGATTACCGCCGGGTGAACAAGGCTGTTAAGCTTTTCAAGCTTCGATTTATCATTAAACACAATATTTCCGAGCTTCTTTCTGTCAAGCTTACCGTTTGTTAATATATCACCGAATTCATCACAAAGTGATTTCACAAGAGTTTTATCATTATCATAAATATTTTTAACCACATCATCGCAGTCAACAATATTAAATCCGTGTTTTTCAAGCTTTTTGCAAATATAGCTTTTGCCTGCACCCGATTGACCGGTTAAGCCGAGAGTAAAAGGCTTGTTTAAATCAATCACGGTAAATGCCGCGGCACGAATAAGGCGATTATACACTGCCATTCCCACACCTGTTGTATGCGGTATGCGGGCATAAACGGTTTCGGCTCCCATTTCATCAAGCTTTCGCAGTGCGTCAAACAATTCCCTTGCCTGCGATAAATCATCACTTTCGCTTCCGTAATTAACTCGCGGTATATCAACCTCGTCTTCATCAAAGCACAGAGCAAACGCGCCTTTTTGCTTATTTACAAAAGCTTCGTAAGTTTTTCTGTTTGCGTCAACAATAACCACTCTTGCTTTGGGTGCATAATGCTTGTATTTCATACCGGGTGACTGTGCAGTTTCATTATCCTTCATTCCGTGAAGAACCGCATTCGCCACAACAACTTCGCCTATCACATCTTCAAGCATTTCTTTTGTAACTGCACCGGGGCGCAAAATAGTAGGCACATCGCTTGCAAGGGTGATAACGGTTGATTCCACCCCGTATTCGCAATCGCCGCCGTCAATAATCGCATCAATCTTGCCCGCCATATCATCAATAACATACTTTGCCCTTGTAGGCGACGGTAAGCCGGAGGTATTTGCACTCGGTGCGGCAATCGGGCAATGTGCCGCTTCAATAACCCTATGTGCAATCTCATTTGCCGGCATACGAACTGCAACAGTATCAAGTCCGCCGCTTACAACATTGCCCACCAGCTCGCTTTTAGGCAAAATTATAGTTAATGCGCCGGGAAAAAATGTGTCTATCAGCGCCTGCGCTTTAGGCGTAACCTCTTTAACCAAAGGGATTATATCCTCTTTTTTTGCAATATGCACGATTAAGGGATTATCACTCGGCCTGCCCTTTGCTTTATAAATATTTTTAACTGAATTTTCATTAAGTGCGTTTGCACCCAAACCGTAAACGGTTTCAGTAGGAAACGCAACAAGCCCGCCTGCTTCAAGTATCTTGCCTGCAAGCTCAATATCATCATTTTTGGTTGATAAAATTTTAGTTTCCATTATTTTTATGTTTACCTGCCTTTGCAGCAATTATGTAAAAAATCGGAATGGTCAGAAACAGTATCCACGCAGGATGCCACATACTTTTTAAAAAGCCTAAAAGCAAAAATACAATAAGCACAAGTACGGGATAGCAGAAAATTACCGGCTTTTTCTTTTCAGCGGCAATTATACCTGTATAAAAAAGAGGAATTGTCAAAAGCACTATCCAGCCTATTTTCCAACCGTTTGCACCCAAAAATGTACCTATTAAGCAATATGCAATAACTGCCAGCACGGGATACGACGGAAACAGCCAGCTTCTTCTTTTCTTTTCCTTTTTTCTTTCCTCTCGCTCTCTTTCCCTTTCGTGAAAATACGCTTCTTCCTTTTGCTCCTCTAATAACTCTTTCTCTTTGAGTGACGGTTGCGGAGCTGAAAGCTGTGTTTCCTGCTGCTCCTCTTTTTCTTCATTTTCAGCCTTGCCTGTAAATTCATCAATAAGCTCGTTTACCGCTTTTTCTTCTTCACTCTCGGCAGTGGCATTTTCGACTTCTTCTTCCTGTGCCTCACCTTTTACAAGCGAATCAATCGAAACACCGTAAAATTCGGCAAGCTTGCCGATATTATCAATATCGGGAGTGGAATTGCCCTGCTCCCATTTTGAAACAGACTGGCGTGAGATACCCAAAACTTCACCGAGTGCGTCCTGGCTCAATCCCTTTTCCGTTCTTAACTTTTTTAAATATTCGCCCTGTTTAATTGACATATATAACTAACCTCAAAATTATTCTTCGCCCTGTGCTTTAAGCTTTTCGGCTGTATCGGCAGTAATAAGAGCGTCTATCATTTCATCCATATCCCCGTTTAAAAACTGCTCAAGCTTATAAAGAGTAAGGCCTATTCTGTGGTCTGACACTCTGCCCTGTGGGTAATTATAAGTTCTTATTCTTTCACTTCTGTCACCTGTGCCGACCTGCGCTTTTCTTTCGCCTGCAATTTCAGCATCGTGCTTTGCTTTTTCGGCGTCATAAAGACGGGAACGCAAAACTTTAAGTGCTTTTTCCTTGTTTTTATGCTGGCTTCTTTCATCCTGGCATTCAACTACCGTGCCGGTAGGTATATGAGTAATACGAATGGCAGATGAAGTTTTGTTAATATGCTGGCCGCCTGCACCTGATGAGCGGAAAGTATCTATCTGCAAATCCTTTGGATTGATTTCAAAATCAACATCCTCTGCTTCGGGCAAAACAGCAACCGTAGTGGTTGAAGTATGAATTCGGCCCTGGCTTTCGGTTTCAGGCACACGCTGAACACGGTGAACACCGCTTTCAAATTTAAAGCGTGAATATGCACCGTCACCCTCAACCAAAAAGCTGATTTCCTTATAACCGCCAAGCCCTGTTTCATTTGCATTTAAAACTTCTGTTTTAAATCCCTTTGACTCGGCATACATTGAGTACATTCTGAAAAGCACACCGGCAAAAAGTGCGCTTTCCTCGCCGCCTGCGCCGCCGCGAATTTCTATAATTACATTCTTATCATCGTTAGGGTCACGCGGTAAAAGAAGAACTTTAAGCTCCTCTTCAATTCTTTCCATATCTTCACGGCTTTGCTCAAATTCTTCCTTAACCATTTGGGCAAAATCTGCATCCATTCCGCCCTCGTCAAGCATTGCGCGTGATTCTTCTTCTGTTTGCTTTGCCTTTTTATATTCTCTGAATTTTTCAACAACAGGGGTTAAATGCTTAAGTTCACGCATAAGCTTTGTATACTTTTCTTGGTCTGATACAATATCCGGGTTGCAAACAAGCTCGTTTACTTCCTCAAATCTGTTTTCAACCTCTTGTAACTTTTCTATCATATATTTTCCTCACTTAAAAACTTATAAAATCTTACTGATTTTTCATTTCGCATTTCTTCGCTTGGTGATGAATCTAAAAATAAAATGTTTCCTCTCGGCTGTTCATTATTTAATAATTCCTTTTCTGCAAGCACACGCTTTAACTGCCTGCTGACTCCTTTAGCACCGTTGAAAAAATTAACATTTCCCAAAACTTTTTGAATTTCTTTTTTTGCAAGCGGGTAATGCGTACATCCCAGCACAACATTTTGCACCTTGCCTTTATATTCATTCAATGTTTCATCAAGATAATTTTCAAGCCTGATTTTATCCCCCTGCTCTATAATATCGGCAAGACCGACACAGGCAATAAGTGCGGTTTTGTGATTATTATATTTATAATAAAGCTTATGAAATTTTTCGCTTTCAAGCGTACCTTTAGTTGCCATAACAAGCGTAAATCCGTTTGGATTTTGGTCATACACCATTTTATATGCAGGCTCAATGGCAATTATAGGCAAGGCATACTTTTTTCTTAAAAAAGCAGAAGCCTTGGCTGAAGCTGTATTGCACGCAATAACTATTGCCTTGCAATCGTATTTTTCTATAAGCATAGATATAATTTCATCGCATCTTTCAATAATTGCTTCATCGCTTTTATCGCCATACGGGCAATTGGCAGAATCGCTGAAATAAACATAATTTTCATTCGGCAAAAGGGCAAGCGATTCGCTAAGCACGGTACTGCCGCCTATTCCCGAATCAATAAAGCCGACAGGCCTACTGCTTTTCATCATTTTTTACCGCCTTTATACTTTTTTCCGCTTTTATTCTCGCAATCATAATTTCCCTGCCGCAGCCTTTGCATCTGAGCTTATAATCAACTCCGAGCCTTGTAATTTCAAATTCTTTTGAACCGCAGGGATGCGGCTTTTTCATTACAACAATATCACCGAGTTTAAGTTGCATTTTCTCACCTTTACATTTTTTCACCTATAATATTATCTTTAATTTAAAACATTATATCACTATACACCTAAATTTACAACAGTAAATATTCTATCATAATTCACAAGTGATATGAATAAAATATAACTACAAGACTATCGAAAAGAGTGAAACAAATGGAATTTTATCCTGAAGGATGCTGCGAAAAGCTCGGCAAAACTTTTGCAAGCATTGACGAAATTAAAAATGCTATGATAAAAAACGAAATTATTGAGGGCAAGGTTCTTCTTTGTGACAGGGAGCATAATTTACATATTGATTTAGGTGTAATAAGAGGAATTATTAAGCGTGAAGAGGGTGCAATAGGAATTGACGACGGAACGGTAAGGGATATTGCGCTCATTTCCAAGGTGGGCAAAAGCATATGCTTTAACATTATCGGCTTTGAGCGTGATGTTTTCGGCAACACATTTGCCGTGCTGTCACGCAAGAGCGTGCAGGAAAAGTGCAAAAAAGAGTTTTTGGATAACCTTAAAAACGGTGATGTGATTGACGCAAAAGTAACCCACCTTGAAAAATTCGGCGCATTTATAGACATAGGCGCAGGGATAAACTCGCTTATTCCAATAGATATGCTTTCCGTTTCACGAATCAGCCACCCAAAGCAGAGATTAACCGAGGGGCAGAAAATAAAAGTTGCATTAAGAAAAAGAGAGGGCGACAAGCTGACTTTTACACTTAAAGAGCTTTTGGGAAGCTGGGAGGAAAACGCAGATTTATTTACCCCCGGCGAAACGGTAACGGGAGTTATAAGAAGTATTGAAGATTACGGTGTATTTGTTGAACTTATGCCAAATTTGGCAGGGCTTGCGGAAATTGATGATAACCTGTTTGAAGGGCAGAGCGTGGCAGTATACATCAAATCAATAATTAAGCAAAAAATGAAAATAAAGCTTATTATTGTAGAAGCATATGAGCAGGAAAACACAACAAAAGATTTAGTTTATTTTAATCAAAGCAATCATATTGATTATTGGCAATATTCGCCTAAAGATTGCCCGAAAATTATCGAAACGGATTTTAACGAATAATTTTCTATTGATTTATCGTTATTTTTTAAGTATAATATTTAAGTACAAACGGTTGTATCGGTGGTACAGCCGTTTTTTATTTTGTGATATTTTGGAGAGGGAATATGTACAAGATTGGTTTTGATAATAACAAATATTTGCAAATGCAAAGCGAAAGAATAAAAGAAAGAATAAACGAATTCGGCGGCAAGCTGTATCTTGAATTCGGCGGCAAATTATTTGATGATTACCACGCATCAAGGGTTTTGCCGGGTTTTGAACCTGACAGCAAGCTGCAAATGCTGCTTCAGCTTAAAGAGCAGGCAGAAATAGTTTTGGTAATCAGCGCAGACGATATTGAAAAAAATAAAATCAGGGGCGACCTCGGTATCACCTATTCTACCGACGCATTAAGGCTTATTAAAGCATTTGAGGGAATGGGGCTTATGGTTGGCAGTGTTGTGCTGACTAAATATGTTTCCACACCGCGAGTTAATGCATTTGAGCAGAAGCTTAAAAACAGAAGAATTCCTTTTTACCATCATTATCTTATTGACGGATACCCGGCAAACATTTCAAAAATTGTGAGCGATGAGGGATACGGTAAAAACGACTATATAAAAACAAGCCGCTCACTTGTAGTAATTACAGCTCCGGGCCCGGGCAGCGGTAAAATGGCAACCTGCCTTTCACAGCTTTATCACGAAAACAAGCGCGGAATAAAAGCGGGTTATGCCAAGTTTGAAACTTTTCCTATTTGGAACATTCCTCTCAAACACCCGGTAAACATTGCGTATGAAGCCGCAACAGCAGACCTTAACGATGTAAATATGATTGACCCGTGGCACCTTGAAGCATACGGAAAAACAACGGTTAATTACAACAGAGATGTGGAAATATTCCCTGTATTAAAAGCCACATTTGATAAAATTTACGGTAAATGCCCATACAAATCACCTACTGATATGGGTGTAAATATGGCGGGCAACTGCATTTTTGATGATGAGGCGGTTAAAGAAGCGGCTAATCAGGAAATCATACGCAGATTTTACACCGCAAAATGCAATCAAATCAAAGGCAGAGCAAATAATGATGAAATTTACAAGCTTGAACTGCTTATGAACAATGCAGGTTTAAGTGTGGATGACAGAAAATGCGCTGTGGAAGCATTGAAGCTTGAGGAAGAAACAAATGCACCTTGCGCCGCTATTGAGCTTAATGACGGAACTATTGTTACGGGCAAAACCTCTGCACTTTTAGGCTGTTCATCAGCTATGCTTTTAAATGCACTTAAAACCCTGGCAAAAATTGACGATGCCGATTTGCTGATTGCGCCTGAAGTTATAAAGCCTATTCAGGAGCTTAAAACGGGCCATTTGGGAAATAAAAACCCACGCCTGCACACTGACGAAACGCTGATTGCGCTTTCTATTTCTGCATTAAATGACGAAAAAGCAAAACTTGCGCTTAATCAGCTTTCAAAGCTCAAAAACTGCGAAATGCATTCATCCGTAATGCTGGCGCAGGTGGATGAAAATCTGATTAGAAAGCTCGGTATTCGCCTGACCTGCTCTTGCGAGAAAAAAAATTAAAAAAAATTAAAATTTCTATTGAAATAGAAAAAAAGCTGCTTTATAATAAGTAAGTACAGACGGTTGTACAAGGCGTACAACCGTCTTTTATTATTTAATTTATCTTATTTACTTTTTTTACAGAGGTGATACTTAATGAACAAAACGAAGTACATTTTCATTACCGGCGGTGTTGTATCCGGCCTTGGCAAAGGCATTACGGCAGCATCACTGGGCAGGCTGTTAAAATCGCGCGGCTTAAAAGTCACAGCGCAAAAGCTTGACCCATATCTTAATGTTGACCCGGGTACTATGAACCCTGTTCAGCACGGTGAAGTATTTGTAACGGATGACGGTGCCGAAACTGACCTTGACCTCGGCCATTATGAAAGATTTATTGATGAAAGCCTTTCACAAAATTCCAACCTCACATCAGGCAGAGTATATTGGAAAGTTATTTCAGATGAAAGAAAAGGTGTTTACGGCGGGCAAACAATTCAAATTATTCCGCATGTTACAAATGAAATTAAGCGATATATCAACAGAAATGCAGACACCGGTGCAGATGTTTGCTTGGTTGAAATCGGCGGTACCATTGGTGATATTGAATCACAGCCGTTTCTTGAAGCAATTCGCCAATTTGCAGTTGAAGCAGGCAGGGAAAATTGCCTTTTCATCCATGTAACACTTGTGCCTTACCTTGCGGCATCTGATGAACTTAAATCTAAACCGACTCAACATTCGGTAAAAGAAATGCTTTCAATCGGTATCAGCCCTGACATTATCGTTTGCAGAACAGAGCATCCGCTTACCGATGATATTAGAAATAAAATTGCACTTTTCTGCAATGTTGATAAGGAATGTGTAATTGAAAATAACAACTGCGATATTCTTTATGCAGTACCTATGATGTTAAAAGAGCAGCATATGGATGATGTAGTAATCAAAAAGCTTGGTATTGAATGCGGTGAACCTAACCTTGAAGATTGGGAAAATATGCTTTATGCGCTCAGAAATCCAAAGCAAACAGTTAAAATCGCAATGGTCGGCAAATATGTTGAACTCCACGATTCATACATTTCGGTAAACGAAGCATTAAAGCACGGCGGAATTGAAACAAGAAGTGCGGTTGACATTGATTGGATTGATTCAGAAACATTAGAGGGTGACGATGTTAACCTTGATGATATTTTGGGCGAAGTTGACGGAATACTTGTACCGGGCGGCTTCGGAAGCAGAGGTATTGAGGGCAAAATCAACGCTTGCCAATATGCAAGAACACACGGTATACCGTATCTCGGCATTTGCCTTGGTATGCAAATTGCAATTATTGAATTTGCAAGGCATGTACTCGGTATGAACGGTGCAAATTCAGCCGAAATCAACCCTGATACCCCATTCCCTGTAATTGATATTTTACCTGAGCAAAAAGAGGTTACGGATATGGGCGGCACAATGCGCCTCGGCCAATACCCTTGCACATTAAACCCTGAATCAAAATCATATGAGCTTTACGGTGCTTCAATGATTTATGAAAGACACAGGCACAGATATGAAGTAAACAATGATTACAGAAACGACCTTTTAAGCGGCGGAATGATTTTTGCCGGCACATCACCTGATAATCATATTGTGGAAATGGTTGAAATACCAAACCACCCGTGGTTTGTAGCCTGCCAATTCCATCCGGAATTTAAGTCAAGGCCTAATAAGCCGCACCCTTTGTTCAGAGGTTTTGTAACCGCAGCATCAAAGCATAAAAACAGTAAATAAGATTTTAATAAATTATTTAGAGAGACAATTGATTTTGTCTCTCTTTTTTGCATATATATTTAACGGTGATAAAATGAAAATATTTAAAAATAAAAAACAGGACAAAGCAAATCCTCTTGATTATTACATAGGCAAGCCCAGGCTTGAAATGGCAGGAAGCGAATGTCTTATTGACGGACTTGAAAGCATAATAGAATATTCAAACACAAAAATTACCGTGTCGCTCGGCTCACAGCTTATTACTTTTTGGGGCGATGATTTAAAAATAAATTCATTTACCCGTGAGGGTGCAATAGTGCAAGGCAACATAACTTCAATGGAGTTTTCAACTTGATAAAATTTTTCAGATTTCTTTTAGGATATGTAGATTTTGAATTTAAAAAAGGATTTAGCGAAGGATTTATTAACGAATGTTTTGAAAACGGAGTTGAAATACAAAATATTTCACTTACGGAAAACGGATTTACCGCAATTTGCAGAATAGGCACATATAAAAAACTGCACCGCATTGCGCTGCGGCACGGCGGGTGTGTAAAAGTTATCAAAAAGCACGGACTGCCTTTTTTCCTATCTCCGCTGAAAGAACGCACGGGCTTTTTTATCGGCGCACTGTTATTTGTATTTATATTATCATTTTTGGGTGCATTTGTATGGAACATAGAAATAACCGGCTGTGACAGATTAAGCGAAAACACAATATCAGCATATTTGGATAACCACAAGTTTAAAACCGGCGTTATGTGGGGTGTTATTGACAGAAAATCTATCGCCTGGGATATGATGAGCGATTTTGACGATATTGCGTGGGTACACATAAACAAAAAAGGCACTACCGCAATAGTGGAGATAAACGAAACAACACAAAAACCTGAAGAAATTGACGAATACAAGCTCAAAGGAATTAAAGCAGCAAGAAAAGAAATAACCGTTACAGCCCAAAGGCAGCAAAGCAAAATGAGTATAAAGCAAAGCAAAAATTACTATAACTTACATTTCTTTTCGCTCAATATTCCGCTGTATTTTAAAATAAAAAAAGCTGATTTTGAAACTAAAAGCGATAAATTTTTAACAATAAAGAAAAAAGAACTGCCTATCGGCTGCACCGTAACAAATGAGCAGTCAATTAACTGCATAAAATATGATTTTACAAATGACGAACTTGTAAACCTTGCAAAAAAGAAGCTCTCAATCATATCGGAAAGAGAGCTTGAAGGTTATGAAATTGTAAATACAAATATAACATATGACATAAAAAATGACGAATGCACAATGACCGGCGCATATGTTATAAAATAAAACTAAATGCAGAATTTATGATTGCCGATTGTTTTAACAACCTGCCTTGAATGCATAAAAGTATCTGATGTTTTGGAAGCGTTGAAATAATAAATTGCACCGCCTGACGGGTCCCAACCGTTTAATGCATCAATAGCCGCCCTTTTTGATGAATCGGCAACTGCGGCATACCAGTTAGAATCATTTACACACGAAAACGCACCTTTTTGGTACACTACACCGCTGATAGAATCGGGAAAAGACGGGTGCTTTACCCTATTTAATATTACAGCTCCGACTGCTACCTGCCCCTCATACGATTCTCCCCTTGCCTCTGCGCTTATAACTTTAGCCAAAAGCTCAACATCGGAATTTGAATATTCGGTATTATTTGATGAACCGCCGCCCGAAAGCCCGAGATAAAGAAGCGTGGTTTTGCCGCATATTCCGTCTGCCGTAATGCCGCAGCTTTTTTGAAAAGCCTTTACCGCACTTTTGGTATCGTTTCCGTAAACACCGTCAACCGAACCGTTATAAAAGCCGAGTGATGAAAGCTTTTTTTGAATTTTATTTACTTCATCCCCGGTTGAACCGAGTTTCGACACAACATATTGGCTGTTTTGTGCATAATCATAAATGCGATACGCTGAAAAGCCGATTAGCGAACCTGCCACGATAATTCCCACAATTGCAAGCGCAATAATCAAATTGCGAAAAGCTTTATATACTGTCATTTTATATCTCTCCTATACTAATAATGTAATAATAAATGTAATACCGCACCCCGCCATTGTAAAAAGCAGGGATAAAACTGCGGTTTTGATTATTTGGTGCTTTGTTAATTTCAGCTTGGGCGGTTTTTGCTTTAAAGCCGCAACTGCCTCGGCTTCTTTTTGAAGTTTTTTGCGGTCTGTTGACTGATGTTCGGGCTTAACAAAAAATATAATCTTATCAAAATATGGATTATCTGTGTTTGTAACTTCCAAAATTTGCTTGCTTACACCCTTAATCATTTCAAAAATTCCTTTCAAATTTATACAATTAGTGTAGGAAAAAGGAGTGGCAAATATACTAAAAAGTTTTTGTTGAATTTTGTCAATTCTTATAAAATTTTTTTCTTGACAAGCTTTTAATATAACCGAATGTATATTTAACCTTACAGTTCATCATTGTGGAAAACTCTGTGGAAAATGTTAAAAACTTAGCCGGAAAGTGCGTTGTTTGGGCATTTTTTACTGTTGAAAACTCTTTTTAGGGATAAAAAATTTGAGTTTTCATAACTTTACACATAGTTTTCAACATTTTTGAAAGTTCGACTTTGAACTAAAAATTTTGTGTAAATTGCTATTTTTAACTTTCACTCTTGACAAAAAAATGTTATACTCTTTGTACGAAGATGTTACAAAAGTAATACAATTTTAAAAAAACAATTGACAAGAGGAAATTATGAAAATCGAAATTAAAGACAGCGATATAATTTTGCACGGTGTAAAATGCTTTGACCTTGATTTGACGCTCGACTGCGGGCAAGCTTTTCGCTGGGTTAAAGAAAAAGACGGAAGTTACAGCGGTGTTGTAAAGGGTGTGTATTTAAACATCAAAAAGCTCGGTGACGATACATTTATATTAAAAGACACCGCAAAGCAGGATTTTGATAACATATGGCGAAATTATTTTGATTTTGACAAAGATTATGTTAAAATATGCAATACATTAAAAGAAGATGAGCTTTTATCCTCCACCATTGATGAATATTACGGAATAAGGATATTAAACCAAGACAGCTGGGAAGCACTCTGCTCATTTGTAATAAGCCAGCAAAATAATATTAAAAGAATAAAAGGTATTATTGAAAGGCTTTGCAGAAAATACGGAAAGGAAGTAAAAAAAGGATACTACTCTTTTCCGTCTGCCGAAGATTTGAGCAAGCTTACGGTTGAGGATTTTGAAGCACTCGGCACAGGTTACAGGGCAAAATACCTTGAACGCCTTGCAAAAAGCGTTTCAAGCGGAGAAATTGACCTTGAAAAAATAAAAACCCTTTCGCTTGAAGAAGCAAGAAAAGAGCTTTTAAACATTTACGGAGTGGGAATTAAAGTTGCAAACTGCGCACTGCTGTTCGGCTTCGGATTTTATGACGCATTCCCTATTGATGTATGGATGAAAAGGGTTATGGAATATTATCCAAACGGCTTGCCGAAATGCTTTGACGGTATCGGCGGAATAGCACAGCAATATTTATTTCACTGGGCAAGGAATAATTTAAAATAAGGAGAGAATATGCAAAAGCTTTTTATAGATTTTGAACCTAACGGGCAAATTACGCTTAATGAGGAACAATCGCGCCACATTGCAAAAGCACTTAGAATGAAAAAGGGCGATATGCTGACTTTAACAAACGGTGACGGAAACGACTACGGGTGCCAAATTAACGGCATAAGCGGCGGACTTGTTACATTGAGTGTATGTTACAAGCAGGCAAATAACAGTGAACCGAGTGTAAAAGTTACGCTTTACCAGGGAGTGCCGAAAGCAAGCAAGCTTGAAGATGTAATACAAAAATGCACAGAACTCGGCATTGCGGCAATTTGCCCTACGCTTACTCACAGAAGTGTGAGCAGACCTGATGAAAAGCAGGCGAAGAAAAAGGGCGAAAGGTACAAAAAAATCGCACTTGAAGCATCACAGCAGAGTGGGCGCGGCATTGTGCCTGAAATTATGGATATGACCGAACTTAAAAAAGCAGTTGAAAATGACGAAAGCGAATTAAAAATACTTTTTTACGAGGGCGGCGGCGAAAGCTTAAAATCAATAATACCGCAAGATATAAAAAGTGTATCTGTATATATAGGCCCTGAAGGCGGATTTGAAGAAAGCGAAGTCGAGCTGATTAAATCAGCCGGCGGCAAAATAGCATCATTAGGCCCGCGTATTTTGCGTACGCAAACTGCCCCTGTTACCGCATTAAGTGCAATAATGCTTTTAACAGGAAATTTAGAATAATACTATATTTGACAATATCGAATATATAATATAGAATGTTCGATAAGGAAGTGAAAAAATGAAGCAATCATTTATTTGCCCGTGTTATAACGAAGAAAAAAATATTAAACCTTTTGCAAAAGCCGTGCTTGACGCTTTTGCAAATACAGATGAATATGAGCTTGTATTTATTAACGACGGAAGCGCAGACAACACAATAGGTGAACTGAAGAAATTAAAAAAAGAAAGTTGCCAAAATATTAAAATAATCAATTTTTCAAGAAATTTCGGCAAGGAAGCGGCAATGTATGCCGGGCTTGAGCACTGCTGCGGCGAATACATCACCATTATTGATACCGATTTACAGCAAAATCCCGAAATAGTAAAAAAAATGATAAATATTTTGGAAAATGACGAAAGTGTTGACAGCGTATGCGCCTGCCAGGAAAACAGGCATGAAAACGCATTTTTTAAATTTTGCAAAAAAAGCTTTTACAAATTTGCAGATAAATATACCGATACACATTTTGTTGACGGGGCAAGCGATTTCAGAACTTTTCGCAAAAGTGTGAAAGACGCTATTTTATCTATGGGTGAATATTACCGTTTCAGCAAGGGCATTTTCAGCTGGGTTGGATTTAACACAAAATATATTCCTTACACAGCCGAAAGCAGAAAAAACGGAAAAAGCAGTTTTAATTTTTCAAAACTTTTAAAATACGGAATTGACGGAATAATTGCATTTTCAACCGTACCGCTTAAAATATCCGGCTATGTCGGCGGTGCAACCATATTTTTAAGTATAATTTATATTATTATTACCTTAATAAGAAAGCTTGTAAGCAATATTGAAGTTGACGGATTTACCCAGCTTGTTATACTTATATCGTTTTTAGGCGGAATTCAGCTTTTTACCACGGGAATTATGGGCGAATATCTTGCAAAAAATTATATTGAAACGAAGAAAAGGCCTATATATATTGCCCGCGAAGTAATAGAATATGACGAAAAAAATACAAAAAATAAAGAAGTTTAAAAATAATTATTGATATTTTATTTCATATGTTGTATAATATCACCGTTGAGTGAGTTTCACTCATAATTTTTAGTAATTTAGGAGATATAAAAATGCCATTAGTTACTACTACTGAAATGTTTAAAAAGGCATACGAAGGCGGATATGCTATCGGTGCTTTCAATGTAAATAATATGGAAATTGTACAGGGTATTACCCGTGCTGCAAAGAAGCTTAACGCTCCTGTTATTCTTCAATGTTCAGCAGGTGCAAGAAAGTATGCATCACACGGTTACCTTGTTGCTATGGTAAAGGCAGCAGCTGAAGAAACAGGTCTTCCGATTGCCCTTCACCTTGACCACGGTCCTGACTTTGAAACTTGCAAAGCATGTATTGACGGTGGATTTACTTCTGTTATGATTGACGGTTCTTCACTTCCATATGAAGAAAATATTGCTCTTACAAAGAAGGTTGTTGAATATGCACACGCTCACGGCGTAGTTGTTGAGGGTGAGCTTGGTACACTTGCAGGTGTTGAAGATGATGTACAGGTTGACGCTGAAAACGCATCTTATACAAGACCTGAAGAAGTATATGATTTTGTTACAAGAACAGGTGTTGACTCACTTGCAATCGCTATCGGTACAAGCCACGGTGCTTACAAGTTTAAGCCTGGCCAGAAGCCACAGCTTCGTTTTGACATTCTTGAAGAAGTTGGCAAGAAGCTTCCTGGTTTCCCAATCGTACTTCACGGTGCATCATCAGTTAACCAAGACCATATCAAGCTTATTAACAAATACGGCGGTGAAATGCCTGATGCTATCGGTATTCCTGAAGATATGCTTCGTAAAGCAGCATCAATGGCAGTATGTAAAATCAATGTTGACTCTGACATTCGTATCGCAATGACAGCAGCAATAAGAGAGCATTTTGCTGAAAATCCAACTCATTTTGACCCTCGTCAATATCTTACTCCTGCAAGAAATCTTATTGAAGAAGTTGTAGCACACAAGATTGATGTTGTATTCGGTACAACAGGTCATGCTAACGACTGATAATTTAATCCATGACGTCGGCTCTTTGGGTCGATGATAAAAAAGCGAAAGCCGAGGGAGAAATCCTTCGGCTTTCGCTTTTGCTTTTTTACATAAAAGAAGCTACGGTGTCAACGAATTCAACTACTTTTTCGCCGGCTTTTTTCATAGTTTTTTTGGCTGAAGAATTACTTGTTTTCATTCCGCCCATAATTGCTGCCGCCGAGCAAACGGCAAGCGTTGCACCCATAATTTTCATCATATTTGTTGATGTTTTTTTACTCATATTCATTACCTCCTTTGCACCTTTGTGCAATAATATTGTTTGCAAAAAAGATAAATATAAAGTAAAGAAATTTTGCTATTAAAATTTAATTTTTCCAAAAAAAATAAGACGGGGATTAACCCGTCTTATTTTATGTAATTTATAATTTTTTAATTGCCTGATTTTTAATTTTTTCGCTTAATCCGTAAAAACTATATCCGTAAAAATGACCGTCAGGATAAAGCTCCATAAGCGGCTCTAAAACAAATCTTCTCTCTTTATATCTTGGATGAGGAGTAGTAAGATTTCTTGTTTCAATTACTATATTTTCAGCAAATATAATATCAATATCTATAATTCGCGGTCCGTCTTTGATTGAACGAACTCTGCCGAATCCCGCTTCAATTCCCAACACTGCGCCTATCATTTCATATGGATTAAAAATACTTTGCACTTCAACGCAAATATTATAAAAATCCTGCTGTTCATCATAGCCGACAGGCTGAGTTTCATAAATTGAACTTTTGAGTACAATCTTTGTTTGCGGCAAAAGTTCAATTGCCTTAATTGCTTTGTCTATATTTTCTTTACGGTCACCTACATTGGTGCCTATACCTAAAACATAGCGCACTATCTTTCCCTCTCAATCTTTACGCCCACATATGAAAAATCTGCTTTCATAGGAGCTTCTGGTTTTTTTAATGTGATTTTCACTTTTGAAACATCAGAATATTCTTCTAAAATTGCGTCAGCCGTGATTTGAGCCACTTTTTCAAGTAAATTATACTTTTTTTCAGTCACAACCTTTGTAACGGTTTTAATGACTTTTGCATAGCTTACCGTGTCATTCACATCATCGCTGTAACAGGCTTTAGTCATATTAACAAATAAGTCAATATCAAAAACAAAATTTTGCCCGTTAATTTTTTCTTCCTCATTAACTCCGTGATATGCAAAAATTTTTAAATCACGGATCAAAATTTTGTCCATAAAAAATCCCACAACCTCTCTGACTGAAACACAATGATATATTATATTCTGTTTTCATATGACTCACGCAAAGCCTGAGCCATATAGATACCCTGCTTTTCATGCAAAACATCATGTAAACGAATAATATCTACACCTTGCATTATAGCAATAGCATCAGCGGCAATGTTACCGTATGTTCTTTGCTTCGGTTCAGCCTGCCTGCTGCCCTCGCCTATCACCCTTTTTCTTGATGTTCCGAGAAGAAGAGGATAGCCTTCCTTCTTATAATAACCAATTTTTGTCAAAAGTGCAAGGTTTTCTTTATAATCTTTACCAAAACCTATTCCCATATCAAGACAAATCTGTTTTTTATCAATGCCAAGGCGCTCACATTCGGCTGTTGAATTTTCAAAAAATTCTTTAATATCATCGGGTGTGCCGGCACCATTGTGCATAATTACCCAGCCTGCTTTGCTTTCTTTGATGATTTTTGCCATATCCGGATTTATTATTCCGCTTACATCATTTATTATATCAGCACCAAGCTCAAGCGATTTTTCGGCAACATAAGGATAATATGTATCAATTGACACAGGCACATCTATTTTTCCTTTGACAGCCTTTAAAACGCTTTCAAGCCTCTGCCATTCCTCTTTATCAGAAACAGGAATATGGCCCGGCCTGGTGGACTGTGCGCCGAAATCTATAATATCTGCCCCGTCTTTTACAAGATTTAAGGCACATTCTACTGCGTCCTCGCATGAAAAATGGTCGCCCCCGTCTGAAAAACTGTCAGGAGTAACATTTACAATGCCCATAATGAGTACATCTTTACCGTATTCGATATTTTTATTTTTACATTTCCAAATCATTTTATTGCTCCGAAAACCAAATGGTAAATTATTTTAAAAGTGATAAAACTTCTGCTCTTGTTTTAGCGTCTGTGCGCATAATTCCGCGAAGAGCAGATGTTTGAGTTTTTGCACCTGCACTTTTTACACCGCGCATAGTCATACACATATGTTCGGCTTCCATAATAACCGCAACACCCTTTGGTTGAAGATTATCATTAAGAAAATCCGCAATATCGCTTGTAAGCCTTTCCTGAACCTGCGGTTTTTTTGCAAAATTATTTACTATTCTTGCAAGTTTTGAAAGGCCAATAATTTTATTATCACTCGGAATGTAGCCGATATGTGCCATACCGAAAAACGGTAATAAATGATGCTCGCACATTGAATAAAAAGGAATATCCTTTACAATTACCATTTCATCATTTGATACTTCATCAAAAAGTTTAATGTGTTGCTTTGGGTCTTCCGTTAAGCCGGCAAATATTTCTTCATACATATTAGCCACTCTTTTAGGTGTTTCCAGCAAACCCGGCCTGTCTGGATCTTCACCCACAGCTAATAATATTTCCCTTACCGCATTTTCTATTCTTTCCTTATCCATAAATATATCCTCTTATTTTGTAAAATAACCTTTTGCTTTTTGAAGTGTTTTTTTAGTAATTTTATTGTTTTTATATTTTATTTCTGCACCGTAAATACTGATACCGTTTTGCGAATTGCATAAAACAGTGATTTTATCATCGGCAGCCGCATAATCACGAACTGTGATATTAGTATTAGCTTTAGTTACAAAATCTTGAAAGAAACTGTCTTTTTCAGCAAAATTTTCTGCATTTAATTGCTTTGAAAGTGATGTAAGCAAAATATCGTTTGCACCCGATTGATTATTACCGCTTTCAAGGTAATACCTTACCAAATTAACTGCCTGCGAACCTTTAATTACCTGCTCCCCTGCTTTTATTCTTACTGTATAAGGAACAGTGGTTTTGTTATTTTTGTATTTAATATCCGAGCTGACAGCATAATTAACCTCACCCAAAGAATCATAGTAATCTGCAAATTTATCTTTTTCAAAATCAATATAATAATCAATTGAAGTGGAAAACATATTTTCAACTGCAGATTTAACATTTTGCACACCCGAATGTGAATAGATATATGAAAGCGTACTTCCGTCATATTCAGTTGATGGTTTTAATGTGCAAACTTTATATGAAGTGTTATCAAAATCAACCTGTATAAGCTCGGCAAAAAGCAAGCTTTCCTTTTCACTTACGGTAACTATATAATTTGTTTTGCCGCTCACTTGCGGTAATTCAATCGTACTTTCTTCAACTGCCTGTGTTGTTGATAAATTTTCCGGTTCAAAAAACTTTTTAACGCTGAAATCATTTTTTGCACCCACACAAATCATAAAAACGAGCGAAAACAAAACTATAATGACAAGAGCAATAAGAAGAATTTTTTGCTCTGTTGATTTTTCTTTATTTGTTTTTGAAAAAAATATATCTCCTCGATTTTTAAAAATTCTCATATTGCACCTCCATTTTGATTATTATACAATATCATATTTTATTTTACAACTACTAATTTATTTTTATTTCTATATATCTATATAATATTCTATATAATAATATATATAAATATTTAAAATAAGTATTGATTAAATACATTTTATATGCTAATATAGATTGTATATGATAATTAGCTTGGAGTATTGTATTTTTAGGTAAAAATACGGAGGTAAAAATGGATTCTTTTAAAGAAATTTGGAACGCTGTTCTTACTTACTGCGAAGAAAGAGTTACGGAAACAGCTTTTAATTTATGGATAAAAAAGACTGAATTTGTAAGCTTTGAAGCTGCAACAATTACTTTAAGGCTTCCGAGTGCTATGTATATGGATGTTGTTATTTCACAATACGGCACAATGTTCAGTGAAGCTTTTGCAGCAATTATGGGCTTTGAAGTTAAAATTAAATATATTTGTGCTGAAGATAATGACAGAGAAGAACATAAATTTTATCAGGATAAACAGCACCTTGAAGATTATAAAAACGAGCAATATACATTTGAAAATTTCATTGTTGGTTCAAGTAACAGGTTTGCATATGTTGCCGCAAAGGCTGTTGCGAGTGACCCGGGCTTAAATTTAACTCAAAATTCCAAAATGAGAAATTATAATCCTCTTTTTATTTACGGTAATTCAGGGCTTGGCAAAACTCATTTGCTTAATGCAATTTGCTATGAAGTTAAGAAAAAGTTTCCTGATATGAATATTTTATATATCCGTGCCGAGCAATTTGTAAATGAATTTATGCAGGCACTTCAATATAAAACTACTGATGAATTCCACGAAAAATTCAGAAACAGCATTGATTTGCTTTTAATTGATGATATTCAGTTTATTGCCGGTAAGCAGCAGACTATTGAAGAATTTTTCCATACTTTTGATACACTTGTATTTGCCGGTAAGCAGGTAGTTATTACCTCTGACCGTCCGCCAAAGGAAATTCAGTCTATTACAGACAGGCTTAAAACCCGATTTGAAGACGGACTTCTTGCAGATATTCAGCCACCTGAATATGAAACAAGATGTGAAATAGTTAAGCGCAAAGCTATGATGCTTAATTTTGAAATTCCGGATTCGGTAATTGATTACATAGCAGATAAAGTAAAATCAAATATTCGCCAGCTTGAAGGTGTTACCAAAAAACTTTACGCATATTGTGATATAAACCAAACCACACCTACCATTGCACTTGCACAAAACATTGTAAAAGTTGTAATGGAAGATACACAGCCAATTCCTGTTACAATTCAAAAGATAGTAGAAGAAGTAAGCAGAACCACGGGTGTATCGGTAGAAGATATTTACGGCGGGCAAAGGAAAAAAACAATATCCGACGCAAGAAAGATTACTTTTTATGCAGTGCGAAAAGTTACTAATATGAGCTATGAAGATATTGGTGCCGAGTTTAAAAAACATCATTCAACAGTAATGTATAATATTGACCAAATTGAAAAGGATATTGAAACAGATTCAAAGCTTGCAAGGCAAATTAACGATATAATTTCAAATGCAAAAAGCATTCAATAATTCCACAATTTTTTCAACATTTTTTACTTTTTAATTAACAATGACTGTGGAAAACATATTTTTTACACAATTTCCAAATTTTTTAAACAATTGAAATTTTAAAAACTTTTTAAAAATTTCCTTAATTATCAATAGTTTGAAGATATTTTAACATTTTCCACAGCCTCTACTACATACTACTATAACAAGACTATATAGATAGACGGAGGATTAAAAAAATGAAATTTACATGTAATACAAAAGAATTAAGCGAAGCTTGTTCAAATGTAATGAGAGCAGTAAGTACAAAAGTAACTATTCCTACCATTGAGGGTATACTTATGGAATGCGGTTCAGATACATTAAGTCTTACCGGCTATGATTTTGAATTTGGAATTAACACAACACTTCAGGCAAGTGTGGTTGAACCGGGTGCAATAGTAATAAATGCAAAAGTTATAAGTGATATTATAAGAAAATTACCTGAAGGCAAGGTTACATTTGAAATCAGCTCAACTTCCGTTTCTATTATAAGCGGTGCGGCACAATATAACATTTCAGGTATTGATGCTGATGATTACCCTGAATTACCGTCTGTATCAGGAGGTTATCCTCTGTTTTTAAACCAAGGTATACTTCAAAATATGGTATCACAAACTCTTTTTGCAGTTGCCGATACAGAAGCATCAAAGCCGGTACATACAGGCCTTAAATTTGAACTTACGCAAAATCAGTTAAGACTTATTGGTGTTGACGGATATAGGCTTGCTATAAGAACAGAAACAGTAAAATACGACGGTGAAGATATTAGCTTTATCGTTCCTAAAAAAACAATCAGAGAACTTATCAAACTTTTTAATACAGAAAATGACAAGGATATTTCAATCAGTGTAGGCAAAAGGCACATTGTATTTGATGTAGATAATTACAGCATTATCAGCCGTTTGCTTGACGGTGACTTCCTTGATTACAAAGCAGCAGTGCCTAAAACCTGCAATACAACAGTTTTGATTAACACAAGTGATGCAATAAACTGCATTGAAAGAACACTTCCTGTAATTGAAAATGATAAGAAAAACCCAATCAGATGTTTATTTGACGCAGATGAAATGAGAGTTTCAACCGTATCAAGCATAGGCAGAGTGGTAAACTACACACACGCAAATGTAAGCGGTGACAGGGTTGAAATCGGCTTTAACTCAAAATATGTGCTTGACGCACTTCACGCTGCAGATACCGACCAAGTAAGAATTGAACTCGGCGGTGCAGTAAGCCCTGTAAAAGTATTGCCGATAAATAATGATTCATTCTTATTTTTAGTATTACCTATGAGGCTTAAAAATGAAAATTAAAGCAAAAGCAACACCGAGAAAAAATGAAAATGTAAATATTACTACCGAATTTATTAGGCTTGACGCATTTTTAAAATTTAAAGGCATTGCCGAAACAGGCGGGCAGGCAAAAACTTTTATTCAAGACGGAATAGTTAAAGTAAACGGTGAAACCTGTACAGCAAGGGGCAAAAAAATACACGGCGGAGATACAGTATCCGTATTTTCGGTAGATTATAAAATTATTACAAATGAAAATTGATTCAATAGAAATTGAAAATTTCAGAAATATAGAAAATTTAAAGCTTGATTTTGATGATGTAAATATCATTTGGGGCGAAAATGCGCAGGGAAAAACAAATTTGATTGAAGCAATTTATCTTTTTACCGGAAGTAAAAGTTTTCGTGGGGTAAGGGATAAAGAACTTGTTGAATTTAAAAAAGAAAGTGCGAAGCTGAAAATTGATTTTGAAAATAAATCAAGAAAACAAAATGCCGAGCTTATTATTAAAGGCAGGCGCACAGCTAAATTAAACGGAATTGAAAAAAAAAGTGCAACCGCCCTCGGTGATGAATTAAAAGCAGTAATTTTTTCACCGGTTCATCTGTCTATGGTTAAGGACGGACCGATTGAAAGGCGAAAATTTATTGATAATTCATTATGCCAGCTGAAATCAAATTACAGAAGCGTATTAAAAGAATATAACCGTTGCCTTGCACAAAGAAATATGCTTTTAAAAGATATGAAAAATAACGCAAATTTGGAAGATATGCTCTATATTTGGGATAAAAATCTTGCAAAAAGCGGGGCAAAAATAATTTACCAGCGTGAAAAATATATTGAAGCACTGTTACCATTTGCCACAGAAATTTTTGACGGACTTTCAAAAGGGCGTGAAAAAATAGATTTAAAACTTCAATGTGGATTTGAATGCAAAGATAAAAGCGTGGCAGAAATTGAAAATGAACTTACAAAGCTTTTAATTTCAGGCAGAAACAGTGATATATTAAACAGAATTACTACTTCGGGTCCGCACAGGGACGATATGGAAATACTTATAAATGAAAAAAGTGCCAGGCTTTATGCATCACAGGGGCAGCAGAGGAGCTGTGTACTTGCACTTAAGCTTGCAGAAGCAAGTTTATTAAAAGAAATGACTGATGATGAGCCGCTTGCACTGCTTGATGATGTTATGAGCGAGCTTGATGAATCAAGGCAGGATTATATACTTAACCACATTAAAAATTGGCAGGTTTTCATCACCTGCTGTGACGCTAATACTGTGCTTAGGCTTAAAAAAGGCAAAACATTTCATATTGAAAACGGCAGGTGCAAAAACTGATGTATATATATTTAGGCGGTAACACAGTTATCAGCAGTAATGAAATACTCGGCATTTTTGATATGGATACTTCTACGGTAAATAAAGCGACGCGTGATTTTTTATCAAACAGTGAAAAAAACAAAAAAGTAATTTATGTAAACTATGAACTTCCAAAAAGTTTTATTGTTTGCAAGGATAAAATATATATTTGCCCGCTTAATACATCAACACTGCTAAAAAGAGTTGAGGCGGGGCAAAAAAGTAAAAAATAATTCTTAGCATTATGCTAAAAGGAGACTTAAATCAATATGAGCGAAGAAGAAAACAAGATTGAACTTGAAGAAGCTGACATTGACACTACTGTAACCGAAGAATATTCCGCAAAAGATATTCAGGTGCTTGAAGGTCTTGAAGCAGTTCGTAAAAGGCCGGGTATGTACATCGGTTCAACAGGGCCGAGAGGACTTCATCACCTCGTTTACGAAATTGTTGATAACTCTATTGACGAAGCACTTGCAGGTGTATGTACACATATTGAATGTAACATTTTACCGGGGGATATTATTGAAGTTAAGGATAACGGCCGTGGTATACCGACAGGTATAAATGAAAAAACAGGGCTTCCTGCCGTTACAGTTGTACTTACCGTACTTCACGCAGGCGGTAAATTCGGCGGTTCAGGCTATAAAGTATCTGGCGGTTTGCACGGTGTTGGTTCATCTGTTGTAAACGCATTATCAGAGTGGCTTGAAGTTGAAGTTACACAAAACGGCCATGTATACAGCCAAAAATTTGAAAGAGGTAAGCCTGTAAATGATTTACATATCATTGCGGATAAAGACGGCCACGGTACTACTATCAGATTTAAAGCCGACGCTGAAATCTTTCAGGAAACAACGGTTTATGATTATGAAATTCTTGCAAGGCGACTTCGTGAGCAGGCATTTCTTAACGCAGGGCTTTCAATCACTCTTACAGATAAAAGAGGAGATGAAGACAGCGGTGAAGAATTTTGCTATGAGGGCGGTATTCGCTCTTTCGTAGAATATATCAACACAAGCCGAGGTCTTAATCCAATTCAAGATGAAGTAATTCACCTTTCAACCACAAAGGGTGACAGAAGTGCCGAAGTTGCACTTTGCTATACAGATTCTTACAATGAAACACTTCTTTCATTTGCAAATAATATCAACACTATTGACGGCGGTACGCACGAAACAGGATTTAAAACTGCGCTCACAAGAGTATTTAACGATTACGGTAAAAAATTCGGTATTCTCAAAGACAGTGATAAAAAGTTTACCGGTGATGATGTGCGTGAGGGCATAACTGCGGTTATCAGCGTAAAGCTTACCGAGGCTCAATTTGAAGGGCAAACAAAAGGCAAGCTCGGCAATACAGATATTACCGGCCTTGTTTCAACAATGCTTTATGATAAGCTTATGACTTATTTTGAGGAAAATCCTAATGTTGCAAAAACACTTCTTAATAAGTCGCTTGATGCATCCCGTGCAAGAGAAGCTGCAAGAAGAGCAAGAGAAAATGCAAGAAGAAAATCTCCGCTTGAAAGCAACTCACTTCCGGGTAAGCTGGCAGACTGCATTAGCAATGACCCTGAAAAATGTGAAATTTACATAGTCGAGGGTGATTCGGCAGGCGGTTCTGCAAAAGAGGGCAGAGATAAGCAGCATATGGCAATTCTCCCGCTTTGGGGTAAAATGCTTAATGTTGAAAAAGCAAGAGTGGACAAGGTTATTACAAATGAAAAGCTTGTTCCGGTTGTAATGGCACTCGGTACAGGTATCGGCGAAGATTTTGATATTAACAAATTAAGATACCATAAAATTATAATTATGGCCGATGCCGATGTCGACGGTGCGCACATCAGAACACTTCTTTTAACATTTTTCTTCAGATATATGCCGCAAATTATTGAAGACGGATATGTTTACCTTGCTCAACCTCCTCTTTTCAAAGTATCAAAGGGTAAAAAGAGCAGCTATGCATTTTCTGATGAAGAAAGAGATGCAAAAATTGCCGAATTCGGCGGTGACTGCGATATTCAGCGATACAAAGGTCTTGGTGAAATGGACCCTGAACAGCTTTGGGAAACAACAATGGACCCTGAATTCAGAACAATGCTGCGTGTAACTATTGAAGACGCACAAAGAGCAAGCGAAAACTTCTCTATTCTTATGGGTGACAATGTTGAGCCGAGAAGAGAATTTATTGAGAAAAACGCAAAATTTGTTCAAAACTTAGATGTATAACAGTGTGAAATTATGAAACTGACTTTTAAAATGACAGCCGATGAATTTTACAGAGGCTTTAACTTTAAAACAAGCAAACTCGGGATGAATGAAACCTGTGAGCTTGTATGTTTAACAGTATTTTTAGTTCTTGCTGCAATTTTAACTTTTACGGGTGTATTAAAAGATACATTTCTTTTAATACTTTCAATTATGCTGATGCTGTTTTTTGTATTTAAAATGATAATGACTAAAAACAGTGTGATGAATGATTTTCAGCGTTCCCCTATTTTAAATGAAGAAAACACAATCAGAATTTATGATGAGGGGCTGGAACTTATCGGCAGCTTTGAAAAAGTTTATGCACCGTGGAAAAGTGTATATGCAGTAAAAGAAACTAAAAAAGAACTTATTATATTACCTACTTTAAGCCGCGGTGTTGCGGTTATCAGCAAGGAAAGATATAAAAACGAGCTTGAAGAAATAATAAAAATTCTTAAAAGCAAGGGGGTAATGAAATAATGGACTTTACTTTTAATTATACCCTTGAAAAAAAAGATTTGATAAATTTTGAGCTTTTTAAGCTTAAAACAAGCAAGTTTTTAAATATGGTATATATCACCGTGCTTATAGTGCTTGTAATGAATACATATTACGCAGTAAGCGAAAAAAATTATGCATATTTGCTTATTGTGGCATTTTATATTATCGGCGTGGCTGTGTATTCATTTTATGTTACAAAAATCAGGCCTAAAAAAAGGGCTGAAAGGTGCTTGAAAAAGGATATTACTTACGGTGAGTTAAGGGAAATAACAGTAGGTGAAAATACTGTTGAATTTAAAACTTTGCCAAAAGAGGACGAGCCTATGCTCATAGGCGTATATCCCTATAATATGGTAAGTGCAATAATTGAAACAAAAGAATATGTGTATTTTATAGTGCCGACGGGTACAAACATTTTTCCTATCAGCTCAATTCCGCTTGAAATAAGAGCAGGAGTATTAAAAAATATCAAGAAAAATCCTAATTACGCATATTTTGATAAAATATAAACAAACGAACTCTGCTTTGGAGGTTAAATAATGGATAGTAATGAAATTCGTTACGACAATCAAAAAATTAAAGATGTAGAAATCAGTGACGAGATTAGAAAAGCATTCCTTGATTATTCAATGAGTGTTATTGTTCAGCGTGCGCTTCCTGATGTGCGTGACGGTTTAAAGCCGGTACACAGAAGAATACTTTATGCTATGTATACAAATAATCTTTATCCTGACAGGCCTTACCGTAAATGTGCTACCACAGTCGGTGAAGTGCTTGGTCACTATCACCCGCACGGTGACGTATCTGTTTATGACGCAATGGTTAGGCTTGCACAGCCGTTTTCAATGAGGCACATTCTTGTTGACGGACACGGTAACTTCGGTTCTGTTGACGGTGACCCGGCTGCTGCTTACCGTTACACAGAAAGCAGAATGAGTAAAATCGCTATGAAAATGCTTGAGGACATCAAGAAAGACACAGTTGATTTTGTTCCTAACTTTGATGATAACAGTAAAGAGCCTACCGTTTTACCGTCGCGTTATCCAAACTTACTTGTTAACGGTTCATCAGGTATCGCAGTAGGTATGGCAACAAATATTCCGCCGCATAATATGAATGAAGTTGTGGAAGGTATGTGCTGCCTTATTGACAATCCGAGTGCCGAGCTTGATGAAATTATGCAGTATATTAAAGGCCCTGACTTCCCTACCGCAGGTATTATTATGGGTACAAGGGGAATTAAGGAAGCTTATGCAACTGGCAGAGGTAAAATTTATCTTCGTGCAAGGGCAGAAATTATTGAAACCAAGGGTGACAGGTACAAAATTGTAGTAACCGAGATACCTTACGGTGTAAATAAAGCAAGGCTTATTACCCGTATTGCAGATTTAGTCAAGGAAAAAAGGCTTGAGGGTGTTGCCGATGTGCAGGACTATTCGGACAGAAAAGGTATGCACATTGAAGTTACTGTTAAGCGTGATGCAAATGCGCAGGTTGTACTTAACAATTTATATAAAATGACAGATATGCAGGTAACTTTCGGTGCAATTATGCTTGCACTTGTTGACGGTGTACCTAAAGTATTAACCCTTAAAGAAATTTTACAGCAATATATTGACTTCCAAAGGGATGTTATTACAAGAAGAACAAGATTTGACCTTAATAAAGCGCAGGAAAGGGCGCATATTTTGGAAGGTCTTGCAAAGGCTATTGATATTGTTGATGAAGTTATTGCAACAATTCGTGCCTGCAAGGGCGGCCAGGCTGAAGCAAAGCAAGCTATTATGGACAAGTTTGGCTTTGATGACCCGCAGGCAAGCGCAATTGTAGCTTACCGTTTGGGCCAATTGGCAGGTCTTGAAATTGAAAAGATAATGAATGAACTCGAAGAACTCCACGAAAAGATTAAGGATTTGCTTGACATTTTAGGCAATGCCGACAGAGTTAACGAGATTATTAAAACAGAAACAAGAGAGATTGCCGCTAAATTCGGCGATGAAAGAAGAACTGAAATTTCAGCCGCAGTGGGTGATGTTGAAGATGAAGACCTTATCCCTGTTGAAGACTGCATTCTCACCCTTACCGAAAAGGGATATATGAAACGCCAGACAGTTGATACATACAAGGCACAAAACAGAGGCGGCCGCGGTGTTTCAGGTATGAGCAGAAGAGAAGAAGATGTTGCAAAAACAATGTTTTCCTGCTCAACTCACGATTTTATTATGCTTTTCACCAATAAGGGTAAAGTATTTAAAATGAAAGGATATGAAATTCCTGAATCATCAAGAACCGGCAAGGGAATGAATATAGTAAACATTCTTCCTGTTGAACAAGGTGAGCAAATTACCGCAATGGTTCAAGTGCCGAAAGATGAAGAACGCTCGTTCCTTTGTATGATGACTAAAAACGGTATAATCAAGAGAACTTCGCTTGACCAATATGACCATATCAGAAAAAGCGGTATTATTGCAATCAACCTTGATGAAGGCGACGAACTTTCTTGGGTTGAGATTACAGACGGCAAGAGAAAACTTGTTGCCGCTACACATGACGGCATGAGCATTTGCTTTGAAGAAAGTGACGCAAGGCTTATCGGCAGAACTGCAAGGGGTGTTAAGGCAATCACTCTTGGCGAGGGCGACTATGTAGTAGGCTTTGCAATTGAGCGTGAGGGAGTTAAGCTTCTCACCGTTTCTGAAACCGGATATGGCAGAAAGAGTGAATTTTCAGACTACCGTGTTCAATCAAGGGGCGGTAAGGGACTTCTTAATTACCGTGTTGAAAAATTCGGCAAAGTTGCAAACATTGCCGCTGTTACCGAAGAAAACGATGTTATTATGATTTCTACCGACGGAATTATTATCCGTATGCCTGTTGACCAAATTTCTACATTCCAAAGGCCTGCAAAGGGTGTTAAGGTAATGCGAGTAAACGAGGGCGAAAAACTTGCTACAATTTCTGTTGTTGACAGATTTGAAGAAGATGAATTTGACGCTGAAAATGAAGAAATTGAAAGCGAAGAAGCAGAGCAAACAGAAGAATAATATACAAAAATACTGATAAATGTCTATTAAAACCGAATTTTTTATTATTTTTACAATTTAGATATGGTATTTTTACAATATATGATATATAATGACAAAAGTTTTTAGTTTTTAAAAGAGGAGTGAAGGCATTGGAGAAAGAGTCTTACAGTATTGATGATATTCTTTCTGAAGTTAAAAAACGCAGAGAGCATGAAAATCAACAGCAAGCCAATACCGAACCACAAGATAAAGCCGAACCTGAAGTTCAGGAAAAAAAGGAAGTAAAAGTAACTGATTATAAGGCGGAGCCGGAAGTAATTGAGGAAACTTCTGAAAAAGAAGAGGAATTCACAATTAACGACACTGCCGATGTTGAAATTCCGACTATTGAGGAGGAAGAAACACAGTTTACCGATACTGACGAAGTAGAGGAGCATGACGGTGCAGTAATTGACAACCAAGCTGCAAAAGAAGAAAATAAGCAGGATAAAAACGGAATGGTTGATTTACTGTCACTTGCTCAAAATGAAGAGGTTATTGAGCCACAGCAAAAAAAAGTGCAACCCAAGGTTAAAGAAAAGGTTAAATTTTCCAAAACCAAAAAGGGCAAGGCTATAATAACTATAATAATTATTCTTCTCGTTATGGTTATTGCAGGTGGTGTGTTTGCTATACTTTATGCAAACAATGTGCTTAATAAGGTAACTGATGATAAAAACGGTGCAGACGATTATGAAATGAGCACCTATTATGACGGAATGGACTTTCTTAAAGAGGATTTTCCTACAATTAAGGAATCAAGTGCCGGCGAGGTATACAGCTATCCTGAATATCTTAAGCAGTGGTATCAAAACGGTGACCCTGTAAGTTCAACCCATGTGCTTAATATTCTTCTTATCGGCGAAGATACAAGAGAAGAAAAAATTTCTGATGCATCCCGTGCCGATTCGGCAATTATTGCAAGCATAAATGTTGATACCAATGAGATTCATTTGACTTCTGTTTTGCGTGACCTTTATGTTTATTTTGAGGTTGACGGAAAAGGACAGTACGGTAAAATCAATGCTGCCGCATCATTGGGCGGAATGAAGTGCTACATCAACACTATTGAAAGATATTATAAAATTGCTATTAACAATTATGCTGTTGTAAACTTTAATTCATTCCCTAAAATTATTGATGCACTCGGCGGTGTTTCAATCAAGATTACTTCTGCCGAGATTAACGAGATTAACAATCATCCAAGAACTTATGGCAAAGTTACCATTACACAGACCTTTGACGGTACTGAAGGAACAATGAAGCTTAACGGTAAGCAGGCACTTGCTTATTGCAGAATTAGGCACATTGATTCTGACGGAGCAAGAGCTAACAGGCAAAAGACCGTTCTCAATGCACTTCTCAAGAAGATGAAAAGCAGCGGTACAATTGACACCGTTAAGACTGTTAATGAGCTTGCAGGCTATGTTTACACAGGTTACAACAAGAAAGAGCTTATCTCTATCGGCAACACAGCACTTCGTGACGGTTGGCTTGATTATGAGATGAAAACAAAGAATGTTCCTGCTGTGGAAAACTGCAAGGGTGGTTCTAGATTTTCTGTTTCGCCAAACAATTGGATTTGGCTTGCCGATATTCCAAAGGATGCATATGAACTTCAAATGGAAATTTACGGTAAATCAAATATTGAACTCAGCAAAAACAGACCTGCATATATAGATATGGGTAGGTAAAAATTAAAAATATATAGGGGCGAACACAGTTCGCCTCTTAGACTGTCGATAAAGTGGCTAAAGCGCGCCGCATAAAATAATAAATCTTTTTTGCCTCCCGTGCAAAGGGAGGTGGGTGCAACTTGTTGCACTCGGAGGGATTGTGGAAAATAGCTTGGACATCGAGTCCAAGCTATTTTTGGCGCTTTCCGTCTTTTGCTCGGGGGCAGTACCATCGTACAGCTCCCACTCGCAAAATACGAAATTTATCTCACTTTCTCAAAGTCTTACAGCGTGTAGAAATTTAAAACTTGACTTTTTCTACACGCTGGGGCGAACACAGTTCGCCTCTTTTTTTGGCAATGTTAAGAGAGGGAAAAATGAAACACGAAAAAATCGCAACTTTTAAATTTGCTATTCAAAAATCCCTGCCTGTTTTATTCGGCTATCTTTTTTTAGGTTCGGCTTTCGGAATTATGCTTTACAAGGCAGGATATAATTGGATTTGGGCTGTTTTTATATCAATAGTTGTTTATGCAGGCTCGGGGCAGTTTTTGCTTGTATCACTTATCAGTGCAAAGGCGGATATTGCAACAACCGCACTTATGACTTTATTTATCAACACCCGCCATATGTTTTACGGATTATCATATATTGAAAAATTTAAAGCAGGCGGTTGGCGCTATCCTTTTATGATTTTTACATTAACCGATGAAACATATTCTGTTAATTCATCAATAACTTACATACCAAAAAATGTGAATGAGCCGAAAGCAAGATTTTTAATCGGCGAACTTGATCATTTATATTGGATAATCGGTTCAGCTTTAGGTTCGCTGTTAAGCCAGCTTATACCGATAGATTTTACCGGCATTGATTTTTCAATGACTGCCCTTTTTGTAGTTATTTTTATTGATTTGATTAGAAATAACAAGGGTAAATCAAAAATTATAGGTGCAATAGGTGTATTTTCGGCAATACTTTGCCTGATAATTTTCGGCGCAGATAAATTTTTAATTCCGTCGCTTTTGATTACGGTGGTAATTTTATCCTCTTTCAAAAAGTTTTTTGATGTTTGGGAGGTGGCAAAATGACAACAACTCATCTTGTTTTAATGATTTTGGTTGCCGGTGCCTGCACATTTGCCACAAGGCTGTTTCCTTTTGCTCTTTTCGGGCAGAGTAAGGAAGTGCCGAAATTTGTAAAATATTTGGGCAATGTTTTGCCCGTTGCAATTTTGGGTATACTTATCGTTTACTGCCTTAAAGATTTTGAAAAGGGCGATATTAACTATATTATCCCGCAAATTATCGCAGTGGTCATAACCGCTTTGGTTCATATTTGGAAAAAGAATACCCTTTTGAGCATCGCAGTCGGCACAATAGGCTATATGCTTTTAATACATTTTGTTTTTGTATAAAATAAAAAAGAGGCGGCCAATGGCCGCCCCTACAAAATTATATAATCTATTGCAAAACCGTAGGGGCGAACAATGTTCGCCCTTAATTTTTATATTCTTACGCTGATATTATTATCTTTCAAATATTTTTTTAGTTCAGGTATCGGAAGTTCATTGAAATGGAAAAGGCTTGCCGCCAAAACTGCATCGGCTTTGCCGGTTGTAAAAGCATCAAGAAAATGTTCTGCCTTGCCTGCTCCGCCTGAAGCAATAACCGGAATACCCGTGTTTTCACTGATTGTTCGGGTAAGTTCAATATCGTAACCTGTTTTTTGCCCGTCTTGGTCCATAGAAGTTAAAAGTATTTCGCCCGCTCCGCGCTTTTCAGCTTCAATTGCCCATTTAACAGCGTTAATTCCCGTCGGAATTCTGCCGCCGTTTAAGTAAACTTCCCAGCTTCCCTTTCCGTCACGCTTGGCATCAATAGCGCAAACCACACACTGTGCGCCGAATTTATATGACGCTTCGTTAATCAAATCAGGGTTGCGAACTGCCGCAGAGTTTACGGAAATTTTATCCGCTCCGGCTCTCAAAAGTTCTTTAAAATCATCAACGGTTTTAATTCCCCCGCCTACCGTGAAAGGAATAAATACCGTTTCGGCAACTCGCTTTACAATATCAATCATAGTGCTTCTGCCCTCGTGTGTGGCAGTAATATCAAGTAAAACAAGTTCATCCGCCCCCTGCTTATCATAAGCAGCGGCACATTCAACCGGGTCACCGGCATCTCTTAAATCCACAAATGAAACACCTTTTACAACTCGTCCGTTTTTAACATCAAGGCAGGGAATAATTCTTTTAGCGTACATATTATTTGCCTTCCTTATCCAAAAAGTTTTTCAAAAGGGCAAGCCCTGCATTACTGCTTTTTTCAGGATGAAACTGCACTGCGCAAAGGTTATCTTTTTGTACCGCACATTCAATTTCAACACCGTAGTCCGTCACTCCGGCAACAACGCTTTCATCTGCACCTTTAAGATAGAAAGAGTGAACAAAATAAAAGTAGCTGTTATCCTCAATCCCTTTAAAAACACCGTCTTTTTGCTTTAAAGAAACGCTGTTCCACCCAATGTGCGGAACTTTAAGCCCATTATCTTTCGGGATAGATACGATTTTTCCTTTAAGTATGCCTAATCCCTCAACACCCGGGCTTTCATCACTGCTTTCAAACAGCAGTTGCAGCCCCAGGCAAATGCCGAGAAAATTCTTTTCTCTTGCGGCTTGCTTTACTGTTTGCGTAAGCCCTCTTTCTTTCATTGATGCCATTGCATCACCAAAAGAGCCTACCCCCGGCAAAATAACATGGCTTGCAGATAATATTTTTTCCTTATCCTGTGTAATCTCACTTTCTGCGCCGAGAAAATCAAGCGCTTTTTTCACGCTTGACAGATTACCCGCACCGTAATCAATAATAGCAACCATAACTTATCTCCATAGTATGTAATAAAAATATTTTATCACAAAATATAATCACTTGCAATATTGACAAAATAATAAAAACAGTATAAAATAATTTCACCAAGTTTATATGCAGCGGTACCGAAGAGGTCATAACGGCATGGACTCGAAATCCATCGTGTGAGCAATCACCCGTGGGTTCAAATCCCACCCGCTGCGCCAGCGTCGTCGTCGCGGACTCCATATCGTTCGTGACGACTTTTTTATTACTTAAAAAAGTCATCAGCTCGCTCACTCCGTCGCTCCTCCTCTCCCCAAAAAGCTTATGCTTTTCGGGGGCCCCGAATTCTTGCGGACTCTATATTGCTTGTGGCGACTTTCTTTTTTATAGAAAAATGCATAGTGGCGGGTGAGTTTTGCTCGCCCGTTACTATGCATTTACAAACAATCAATTTTTTACAAATCGTCGGCATCTTGGATAGGTTCTTCAAGTTCGCCGTTATAGTACATATCAGCAGGAACGCCGGTATACATTCCCTGCGGGTCGCTTGCGACGATTTCCGGATTTAAAAAGGAAGTGTAATCGTTAAATTTATTTTTATTTTTTTTGTTATTTTTACTTTTTTTATCATTACTTTTCATAAAAAATCACCTCTGCAATTATGTTTTGCAAAGGTGATTTATTTATTATAATTTTTCAACATCAATTCCTGCAATTTTTTCCAAAAATTGCTTTGGTGTTATTATATTTGCGAAGTCAAGATATTCATCCATATTCATATTAAAATTATTTATATAGATAGGAACACTTTCATATTCAAGGTCGATATGAAGTCTTTTTGCATCTTCCTTAATTGTTTGCGGGTTTGTTGTATTTATATCATAAAATCTTGTGACTACACTTTCGTGATTTCTGACATATTCAAGGATAATATTTCTGTCCGACTTGGAAATAGAAACATATTTATTTTCTTCTTTTGAAATTGCCAAAGCCATAGGCATTTGCGCAACAGCCTTGCAAGTATCGGAATTAACAAAAAATTCGTTAATAAAAATAGATTCAAGCTTGCTTGTATCATCAGGCACAATTATTGCAAAAATATATTTTGAAAGCTTTTTGCCGTATATTGTTTTCATAAATTCTTTGAAATAATACTGGCATTCGGCAATTCTTTCGGCGAATTGATGATAAAAAGGAATATTAGGCACAACGCTGAGTGCCGGCATAGTGAAAGTTTTAAATTCATCACTTTCTTTATCTTTAATCAAAATATTGTTATTAGTGATAATCATCGGAATAGTTTTTGCCAAATAATCGCCCCCTAACACAAGTATTTTACTACACACACAGTTTTAAATCAATAAATTTTGAAATTTTCACAAAAATATAGTGAAATTTAAAATGGTATATGGTACAATATGTATATTAAATAACGAAAGGAGCATCAATATGCCAGATTCTGAAGAATTAGATGAAATATTAAAAGAAATTAAAAATATTAACGCACCAAAGGAAAAGCCTGAACCTAAAGAGGAACAGCCTTTAACTTTAGCTGATGATAAACCTGCAAAGGAAGAAGCCGAAGTAAAGCCAAAACCGGTAAAAGAAAATGTTAATTTCAATGATTTTTCTTCTTTTAATTCGGCACAGCATAGCGATATTCCTAAGGATAACAAAGGGGAAAAGAAAATGCCAAAGAAAAAAGGCAAAAATAAAAAACCGTTAATTATTGCAATCGCGGTTATTTTAGTAGCTGCAATCGCAGTTGCGGCAGTATTCGCCGCAAAAAATAAAAACAAAGAGCCTGAAACCACAACACCGCAAAACACACAGGAGCAAACAGTTCAAACTCCTGTTGTATCAAAAGTCAACCCTCTTACAGGTGACAGCGACTTTAATGAAAAAGCAGTCGGCAAAAGGCCTATTGCCTGCGTAGTTGAAAACTCTGTTTCCGCAAGACCGCAATGGGGTATTAGCGACAGCAAGAACCCACCTGACATTATTGTGGAAGGTGAAGTTGAAGGCGGAGAAACAAGAATGCTTTGGATGTATGCCGATTACACAGCAGTTCCGTCACAAATCGGCCCTATGAGAAGTGCAAGACCGCCATACATCAAATTTTCTGAACTTTTTGATGCTATCTTCCTCCATTGGGGACAGAGCCAGACTAAAAAAGGTACTAACTATATCGGCGCTAACACAATTTTCAGGCAGGATAAAGTTGACCATATTAACCAAATGACTTACGGCGGCAAGGTTGCACTTTTCGGCAGGGATTCATCAAGAGGTGTATCAACCGAGCATACAGGTGTATTATACGGTGCTAAAATTGCCGATGCTATTAAGGGCGAAAAATTCAGAACAGACGCTAACGAAAGCAAATATACAAAGTTTAACTTTGCCAAGGAAGAAACTACCGTAAGCGACACTGAATGTAAAACACTCGGCCTTACATTTTCAAACAGAACATCTACAAGAGATTGGACTTACGATTCAAGTGATAAAATGTATCATTGCAACGACTATAAAACAGATGTTGCAAGAAAAAATCTTCTTGTACTTTTTGATAAAACAGAATATGTATCAAAAGCCAATTATAAAAACAGCGGTTCAGCCGAAGTATACTGCAACTACAAGCTTGCAGGCGGCAACGGTAAACTTGCTACTGACGGAACAGTTATTGATATTACCTGGAGCGTAGATAACGGTGTACTTGTTATTAAGGATACTGACGGAAAAGATGTAAACTTCAATGTAGGTACAACTTGGATTGGATATGCGTCATCAAATAACGGCGGTTCGGTAAAATAAGAATTTAAAAAAGATGCAAAAAGAGCTTGGATTTTATCCAAGCTCTTTTTTATACCGTAGGGGCGAACATAGTTCGCCTCATTTAATTTTTATCCATATCACGCATACTTTGCGGGGCAGTATCAATTACTTCTATTTTATTTGCACGCATCCAAAGTGACGGAGTAATGCGAAGCTGAAAACCGTAGCCGGGGTCCATTTGCCAATGCACCATAGGTGCTTCGGGCAAACCGTAGCAGGAAAGAAGAGTCATAAGCACACCGGCGTGGCCGACTATTGCAATATTTTGCGTTCCGGTTTTAATGCAACCGTCAATAACCTTTTCAAAAGACGCACAAACTCGCTGTGCAAATTCTGCATTGCTTTCGCCATACGGTGTTTTTGAATGAATATCGCCGCCTATCCAATTTTTAAAATCTTCATTATCTTTTAAATCGTCTGCCGTGCACTGCTCAAATTCGCCGAAGTTATATTCGATAAAATCATCAATAGTAATAATTGTGTTATCGGGAAACATAATTTCAGCCGAATCTTTACATCTTTTTAACGGGGATGAAAATACGGCATCAACCTTTGGGTAATGGTATTTAGCTTTGATGGAATGAAGCTCATTTATACTATCTGTTGTGAGTGGCAAATCTGTATGCCCAATATACTGTGCGTTTAAGTTGCCTTTGGTAATTCCGTGGCGGAAGAAATATAAGTTATAAGATTTCATTGTGAAACGCTCCTTTTTAAGCCAATTGTTACAAAATATTACAAACAGGAAATCACACTTTACAAATAGTAATACGGTGATATAATACTATTTGTAATAAAAGAGGTGCAAACTATGGGTGTAAAGAAAGAAGAAAAGAAAACTTTAAAAGCTGATAAAACAGAAAAAATATCAAAATTCGCATTAAAACTTTCAGAACTCAGAAGAGAGAGAGGCATAAGCCAAAAGAAAGCCGCAACAGACCTTGGAATTTCACAGGCACTTTTAAGCCATTATGAAAAAGGTATTAGGGAATGCGGACTTGATTTTGTTATAAGATGCAGTGAATATTACGGTGTTACCACCGACTATCTTTTAGGTGTAAGCGACAGCAGAAACGGGCTTGATATTGACGCTTTAAACAAGCAGGATGAAGAAGATGATGAATTTTCAATATTCACACTCGGCAAAGCGACAAAATATTTGCTTGACCTTGTTGCCACCGGCAGTGATGAAGGCGCACAGAAATATATTTCGGATTACTATACGCTTTGTGTATACCGCGGTGCAATTACCCTTGCAAAAGCCGGTATGCTGCCAAAAGAAATGTTTAAGCTTGATTACACACTTGGCAGGGAGCTTGCGTCTGCCGCACTTTCAGTTGAAGACGCAAAGTTTGTATTTATTGAAGATAAGTCAAGAACCGGCTCGGACCTTGCCGAAAAAACCGCTATTCACAGCTTGATTGAAAAAGCCGAAGATATTATTTATAACACTTTTGTATTAGAATAAAGTGTATTGATTTTTTTGAAGTTTAATAAATTCAAGTATAATCGTCGTAGAAATTTCTGCGGCGATTTTTTTAAATGTCGGGTAATCAAGGCGGGAATTTTCATCTCCCCCATCGCTGATTGAGCGCAAAACAGCAAATTTAACATTGTTTGCCGCGCAGGTATGCCCGATTGCGCCACCCTCCATTTCGCCGCAAATTGCGCCAAATTCATTTTGAAGCATTGCTTTTAATTCGCCGCTTGAAATAAAGGTATCGCCGCTTGCAATTGTGCCGCGGTGTATTTTTTCACCGCAGGAAATCGCAGTCCTTGCCAAAAGCTCGGATATTTTTTCGTCAGTTTTAACTTTAATAACATTAAGCCCGTTGATAAAACCGCGTGGCTCACCCAAAGCGGTAATATCAATGTCATATTCGCAAACATCGGTGGCGATAACAACATTTTTGATTATAACATCTTTTGAAAGTGAGCAGGCAACGCCTACATTTATAATCATATCTATATCAAAATTATCAATCATTGCCTGTGTGCAGATTGCCGCATTAACCTTGCCTGGCGAACATTTTGCAACGCAAACGGTAACATCTTCAATAAATCCGCAAACAAATTCAACCCCGGCAATAAACGATACGGTTTTGCCCTTAACCTGAGCTTTGATATTATCAACCTCGGTATCCATTGCACCTATAATGCCAATCATATTTTTTCTCCTAAAAAATTGTGTATGAAAAATCTCTTTCCCCAAGATATAGTGCTATTATAATATAATAATAAAATAAATACAAGAATAATTATTTTTTTATTGACAAACGGCTTAAAACTAATATATAATATCTACCGATATTGTGGAAAGTGTTTCTATCGCTTTATGGGTGAAACAATTTCTGCACGCCTGTACTATACCGTACAGAGCATACGAAAATTAAGACAAGTTTGATTTTCAGAAATGGAGTGAAAAAAATGAAGAGAACTTACCAGCCAAAGAAGAGACATGCACAGAAAGTACACGGTTTCAGAAAGAGAATGGCAACAAAGAACGGCAGAAAGGTACTTGCTCGTCGTCGTGCAAAGGGCAGAAAGCAACTTTCTTACTAATTACAGAACGGGTGCGATTAGGTGAAAAGCAAAACCTTAAAGGAAAATAAAGATTTTCGCCGACTTTACTATCAGGGCAAAAGCCAAGCGTCCTACTGCCTTGTAACATATGTTGCAAAAAGCAGAAGAAAAGGTGTGCGCTACGGCATTACCACAAGTAAAAAAATCGGCTGCGCAGTTGAAAGAAACAGAGCGAAGAGAGTTATACGCAGTGCTTTTTCTCAACTTGAGGACAGGCTCAACGGTAATTATGACATTGTTTTTATTGCGCGCACTAAAACTTCAAAAGTTAAAATGCAACAGGTGCTTGAACAGATGGAAAAGCAGTTTAAAGCATTGGGAGTAATTGATTGATGGGTGCAATCAGAAATTTGATAAAAAAAGTATTGATATTTTTAATCAAAACTTATCAGATGACATTAAGTCCCCGTTTTTCACACGGAAGTTGCAGATACACACCGACCTGCTCGCAATATGCGCTTGAAGCTATCGAAATTCACGGTATATTTAAAGGGTGCTTGCTTGCAGCTTGGCGAATTTTGAGATGTAATCCATTTTCCAAAGGCGGATGGGATCCTGTTCCCCCAAAAAAAACTAAAGAGGACAAATAATGAGCAGTATTATTATGGCGGCTAACGCTGTATCTAACGGTATGGCAGTTTTTAAGCCACTGTATTGGTTGTTCGGTAAATGTATGGCATTTTTGCTTGATATACTTAACAATCAGTATTTTATCGCACTTATTATTTTCACGGTAGTAACCCGTTTAATTCTTTTGCCGCTTAATGTAAAGCAGCAAAAGTCAATGGCAGGAACTACAAGACTGCAACCTAAAATTCAAAAGATAAATAAAAAATACCCTGACCCGAGGGACAGAGATAAATTAAATCAGGAAATGCAGGACCTTTATGCCAGAGAAGGTCATAACCCAATGCAAATGGGATGCGGCCCTATGATTTTCCAGATGATTTTCCTTATGGGTGTCATCGGTATAATTTATTATCCTATTCAGTATGTTTTAGGTGCAAGTGGATTTAATGACGCATCAAATGAGATTTACAAGGTGATTTTGCCGATTTACCAGCAAATCACGGGTAATGCAGATGCAAAAATAACATATTTTCAGTTGAACATACTTGAGAACTTCCCGGCTTACAAGGAAGCGCTTATGCAATCGTTCCCAAAGATTTTTACATCAACTGTTTGCAGTGATATTGAAACTTACAGGCAGGGTATGACAATGTTTGGGCTTGATATGACACGCATTCCGCATTGGAAAGACGGTATTATAGTTATAATTCCTATTCTTTCACTTGTAACCTCACTCGGTTCAAGCTTTGTTTCCACAATCATTCAAAAGAAGAATAATCCGGCAGCAGGCCAGCAAGCAACTCAAATGATGATGATGATGCTTATGATGCCGTTTTTCTCATTCTACATTGCATTTAAGGTTACGGCTGCGGTTGGTTTTTATTGGACTATTTCTAATATTATTGCTATTTTCCAGCAGCTTTATATTTATAAAGTTCACCCGCCGAAGAAAACCCAGGCTAAATTGATGGTTGAAAACACGATTGAACGCCGTTCACGCGAAGAAAATATTAAAAAGATGACGAAATAATTATCGGAGGATAAAGATGATAAAGGAATTTATCGGTACCGGTAAAACTATTGAAGAAGCTACCCAAAACGCAAAGCTTCAGCTTAATGCTCCTGAAACAGCTGATGTTCATGTTGAAATCATCACTATGCCGGAGAAGAAGAAGTTTTTCGGTTTAATCGGTGGCTGCGATGCCAAGGTTAAAGTTAGCTATGACGATGGCAAGAAAGAAAAGAAGCCTGAAGCACCGAAAAAGAGTGTGGAAAAGAAAGCTTCTGCTCCTAAAAAGCCGGCTCAAAAGAAGCAGGAAGTTAAGGAGAAGCCAGTTCAAGCTCCAAAGGCAGACAAACCGGAAGAAAAAATCAGCGAGAAAGATATTGATTTAGACTATGCTTGTGCATATCTTAAAACTATGATTGAAGGGCTTAAAGTTGAAAACCCTAAAATTACAGCAAAAGTAGCAGATGGAACAGTTGAAATGAATATCGAATGTGAAGATTACGGTATCATCATCGGCAGAAGGGGCGAAACACTCGACTCACTTCAATATCTCACAAGTCTTGCTATAAAGAATGTAACTAATAAATATGTAAGAGTTACCCTTAATGTAGGTGATTACAGAGCAAAGAGAGAAGAAACTCTCAAAGCACTTGCAACCAAAAATGCAAATTATGTTGCAAGAAGCGGCAGACGCTATTCGTTTGAGCCTATGAACCCATATGAAAGAAGAATTATCCACACTGCTGTGCAGGAAATCGAGGGTGTAACATCCCGTTCGATTGGCAGCGGAATGGACAGAAGAGTTCTTATTGAACCGGAAGGCGGAGTTAAGCACCCTTACAGAAATGACAGAAGAGGCGGCAGACGCCCTGCTTCTCCAAAAGCACCTGTTGATGCTAACAGAGAGAAGAAGGTTGACAGAGCTGACATTCCAAAGTTCGGTAAAATTCAGGTTAATAAGGATAACGACTGATAACCAAAGCTAATGGCGGACATTATTGTTCGCCATTATTTTACATAAAAATGTTTTTTATTTAGGAGGGTGAAGAAAATGAGTAAAACTATTGCGGCGGTTGCCACGGGTAACAGTGTTTCGGGTATCGGTGTAATCAGAATCAGCGGTGACAATGCCATTGAAATTGCCGAAAAAGTTTTTAAAGCTATGGATTCAACCCCTCTTTCTTCACTTAAAGGGTATACTGCGAAGTTCGGTAATGTATATTCAAAAGGTGAAAAATTTGATAATGCCATTGCACTTGTATTTCGTGCGCCGAAAAGTTATACAGGTGAAGATGTTGTTGAACTTTCGGTTCACGGCGGTATATTTATTGTTGAAAAAACTTTGGAGGCTGTTTTTGCCGCGGGTGCAGCCCCTGCCGAAGCAGGTGAATTTACAAAGCGTGCATTTTTAAACGGAAAAATGGACCTTACACAAGCGGAAGCGGTTGCATCACTTATTTCAGCTAACGGGCAGGAATCGGCAAAAGCTTCGTTCAATCTTCTTCAAGGTTCTTTGAGCGATAAAATATCCAATATACTTGATAAAATAGTTTCGTTAAGTGCTTCAATGGCGGCTTGGGTTGATTATCCTGATGAGGAAATACCGGAGCTTGACGAAAGCACATTGAAATCAACATTGACTTCGGCTTTAAATGAGCTTAAAAATCTGCTTGATAATTACGAAAGCGGAATGATAATGACGCAAGGTGTAAACACCGTTATTGCAGGCAGGCCGAATGCCGGCAAATCAACACTTATGAATATGCTTTCGGGTAAAGAAAAAAGCATAGTAACTCATATTGAGGGTACGACGAGGGATATTGTTGAAAATTCAGTTCGTTTAGGTACGCTTGTGCTTCATCTTTCAGATACTGCCGGACTTCGCGAAAGTGATGATGTGGTTGAAGCTATCGGAATTAAAAAAGCACTTGAAAGAATAGACACTTCATCACTTGTGCTTGCGGTTTTTGACAGCTCGCGCGAACTTGACGGTGACGACAAAATGCTTATTGATGCCTGCAAGGGCAAAAAAGCAGTTGCAGTTATAAATAAAACAGACTTATCCCCTGCTATTGATACCGAAGAAATAGAAAACAATTTTGAAAGTTCAGTCTATATCTCCGCTAAAAATAACACGGGGCTTAAAGAACTTGAAAATGCCGTTAAAAATATTTTGGGAGTTGAGGAATTTGACTCCTCTGCCCCGCTTATCGCAAACCAAAGGCAAAAACTTTGTATTCAAAAAGCATATGAAAATATCAGCGAAGCTTTATCGGCAGCCGAACTTGGCTTGACTTATGACGCTGTAAATGTGATGATAGACAGTGCTGTTGATGAACTTTTGGCACTTACAGGTAAAAAAGCGACTGAAGAAGTGGTAAATAATATCTTTTCTCGCTTTTGCGTCGGCAAATAAAAGGAGATAGGTATGGAATATCTTGCAGGAAGTTATGATGTAATAGTAATAGGCGCAGGCCACGCAGGAATTGAAGCTTGCCTTGCTTCTGCCCGCCTCGGCTGTAAAACCGCTGTGTTTACTATCAATCTTGATTGGGTTGGAAATATGCCGTGTAATCCGTCAATCGGCGGTACATCAAAGGGGCATCTTGTGCGTGAAATTGATGCACTCGGCGGTGAAATGGGCAAAATGGCAGACAAATATACCTTGCAATCCCGTATGCTCAATCTCGGCAAAGGGCCGGCAGTTCATTCGCTTCGCGCTCAAATTGACAGGCGTGAATATTCACAGGGAATGAAGCATACTTTGGAGCTTGAAGATAACCTTGATATAAGGCAAGGTGAAATTGTCGACCTTTACCGTTTGCCTGACGGAAATTGGCAGGTGAAAACCAAGCTTGAAGCACTGTTTAATGCAAAAGCGGTAATTATAGCAACGGGTACTTTTCTTGGCGGCAGAGTTTACATAGGCGATGTTTCATACGAAAGCGGACCTGACGGAATGTTTCCTGCAACCGAACTTTCAAAGGCACTTAAAAAACTCGATATTCCGCTTCGCAGGTTTAAAACCGGCACTCCGTCACGAGTTAACAGAAAGTCGATTGATTTTACTAATCTTGAAGAGCAGGACGGTGACGAAGAAACCGTACCTTTCAGCTTTGAAACAGAGGAAGCACCTAAAAATAAAGTGTGCTGCCACATAACATATTCAAATGAAAAAACAAAGCAAATAATTCTTGAAAATCTTAACCGCAGCCCTATGTATTCAGGCAAAATTGAGGGCAAAGGGCCAAGGTATTGCCCGTCATTTGAAGATAAAATAGTAAGATTTAAAGATAAAGAAAGGCACCAGCTTTTTATTGAGCCTTGCGGCCTTGAAACTGAAGAAATGTATTTACAGGGCTTATCATCTTCCCTGCCGGAAGATGTGCAGCTTGCATTTATCCACACAATTCCGGGCCTTGAACACGCACAGGTAATGCGAACAGCTTATGCTATTGAATATGACTGTGTTGACCCGACTGCGCTAAATGCAACTTTGGAATTCAATTCAATTGCAGGCCTTTACGGTGCAGGGCAGTTTAACGGTTCAAGCGGATATGAGGAAGCGGCGGCGCAGGGTCTTGTGGCAGGTATAAATGCGGCACTTAAAATTAAAGGCGAAGAACCTCTTATTTTAGACCGCGGCGGTTCATATATAGGAACTTTGATTGATGACCTTGTTACAAAAGGATGTACTGACCCGTACAGAATGATGACGAGCAGGAGTGAATACCGCCTTGTACTAAGGCAGGATAATGCAGATGTGCGCCTAACCCCTATCGGCTACAAAATCGGCTTGATTTCGCAGGAAAGATATGATAAATTTATAAGTAAGGAAGAAATGGTACAAGCCGAGCGTGAAAGAATTGAGAATAAGAGCGTTCCGCTTACCGATACTCTTCAAAAAATAATGGAAGATTGCGGTACCACCCCGTTGGAGCGTGGCTGCAAAATGATTGAACTTTTAAAACGACCTCAAATTACATACAAAGCTTTAACCCCGGTTGATGATGACAGGCCTGATTTACCGCGTGCAGTATTCGAGCAGGTTGAAATTGCAGTGAAATACGAGGGTTATATTAAAAGGCAGGAACAGCAGATTAAAGAAATGCGCAGAATTGAATGTAAAAAAATCCCTGCCGATATTGATTATACCAAGCTTAAAGGGCTTAGGCTTGAGGCTGTTGAAAAATTATCAAAGATTAAGCCTGAAAATCTCGGGCAGGCAAGCAGAATAAGTGGTGTTAACCCTGCCGATATTGCCGCCTTGAACATAATTTTGGAGACATTATGATTGATTATAATCTTTTGACAAGTGAAGCTGAAAAAATCGGTGTGAATCTCGGCGAATACGGGGCAGACAGATTTGATGTTTATGCCGAAAGACTTGTTCGCTGGAATGAGCATACCAACCTTACAGCTATTACCGAACCTGACGGTATAGTGATTAAGCATTTTATTGACAGTTTATATCCAATGAAATATGTTGATTTCAAAGCGGGCTTAAGCCTTGCGGATGTCGGCACGGGGGCAGGATTTCCCGGTTTACCGCTTCTTATTGCAAACCCAAAGCTTGAGGTTAATTTTATTGACAGTTCGGGAAAAAGGATAAATTTTATTAAGGATGTACTCAGCAACATAGGAATTATTGCCCAAGCCACGCACGAAAGAGCGGAAGACGCAGGCAAGAACCCGGATTACCGTGAGCAGTATGACTATGTAACGGCAAGGGCGGTTGCACCGCTTAATGTGCTGTGCGAATATTGCATACCTTTAGTTAAAGTCGGCGGTGTATTTGTTTCACTGAAAGGTGCAAACGGAATAGAGGAACTTGAGGGTGCAAAAAACGCAATTGATGTGCTTGGCGGTGAAGTAATAACTGCTGAAAGCTACAAATTACCTAACGGTGACAGCAGAACTTTATTTGTGATTAAGAAAATATCGCAAACTCCGACAAAATATCCAAGAAAACCAAAAAAAATAGATACTCGCCCACTCTAAAAAGATAATAATATGTCGAAATATAAGGATTTCTCACGATGAGAAATCCTTTATTTTTGCTAAACTATGTGGTATATTTATATCAAGGAGTGAGGGACTTGGAAGAAATAATTCAAATACCTACCGAAAAACTGTTGCCAAACCCCTACCAACCGAGAAAGCAATTTAAAAGTGAAGATATGCTGTCACTTGCAGATTCAATTAAAGAAAACGGAATACTTCAACCGCTTTTATGCAGGCAGATAAATCACAGTGATTATTATGAGCTGATTGCCGGTGAACGCAGATTAAGAGGCGCGATACTTGCTAATTTGCAAACAGTACCATGTATAATAGTTGATTGCGAGTATGAGGACAGCGCAGTTTTTTCAATACTTGAAAATATACAGCGTGCCGACCTAAACTTTTTTGAAGAGGCACAGGCAATATCACATTTAATGAATACTTTTGGTATGACGCAACAGCAAATCAGTAAAAAGCTTGGTAAAAGCCAAAGTGCTCTTTCAAATAAGCTGAGATTGCTGCGGTTACCCGCCGATGTAAGATATTTTATTGATAAAGAGGGCTTGACCGAGCGTCACGCAAGGGCTTTGCTCAAAATTGACAATGAAAAAGATATGTGGACAACCCTGCGTGTCATTACTGAACGCCACTTAAATGTGGAGCAAACGGAAGCTTATATTGATTCTCTGACCAACAAAGAAATTAAACATAAGAAAAATGTAATAAAAGTATTTAAAGACATAAGGATTTTCGTTAATACGGTTAATAAGGCTATTGCCACTATGAAAGAGAGCGGCATAAATGCCGAATCGGATAAAACGGAAACTGACGAATATATTGAATTTAGGGTTAGAATACCTAAAGACGCTAAAATGCAGGACAAGACTGCATAATTAACTTCGCTTAAAACGGATAACATCCGTTTTAACATATTCTCCTCTTTTCATCACGCGGAAGAAACGGGCTTAATTGTCCGTTTCTTTTGCTTTTATATGATATTGACTTGTGTTTCATGTGAAACATCTATATATTGTGTAAGGATATATCGTTATACACAAATTTCAAAAAATAATTCTATTGTTTCACGTGAAACCACTTGCCTACTCCCCTATCTTGTAGTATAATCTTCGTACGGAGGTGAATGTATGGGCAAAACCGTATCTATATTCAACCAAAAAGGCGGAGTCGGCAAAACTACTACTTGTGTAAATTTTGCTGCCGCACTTGGACTTAAAGGCAAAAAGACGCTTCTTGTTGATTTAGACCCACAGGGCAATACTACAAGCGGTGTCGGAATAGATAAAACAGAAATTGAACAATCCACTTATGATATTTTAATCAATGATGTATCGGCTAAAGATATTTTGATTAAAACGGATTTTAAAAATTTATCAGTTTTACCAGCAAATATGAACCTTGCAGGCGCAGAACTTGAACTTGCAGAGGAAGAAAACAGATTTAAAGCACTTAAAAAGGCACTTGCCCCTCTTGTAATGGAATATGACTATATTATTATAGACTGTCCGCCAAGTTTGGGCTTGCTTTCACTTAATGCACTTGCTGCTTCTGATACTCTTATAGTTCCTTTGCAGTGCGAATATTACGCGTTGGAAGGTTTGAGCCAGCTTTTAGGCACTGTCAGAACAGTAAAGCAACATTATAACGAACACTTGGAACTTGAAGGTGTGCTTTTCACAATGTATGATACTCGCCTTAAACTTAATTCGCAGGTAATAGAAGAAGTAAATCAGTACTTCCCTAACAAAGCTTACAAAACTACTATTCCGCGCAGTGTTAAGCTTGCAGAAGCTCCAAGCTTCGGTAAACCGATATTTTATTATGAAAAGTATTCAAAACCTGCTTTTGCTTACAAAAAGTTTGCAGATGAATTTTTGAAAAAACAATAATATTATGAAAAAACATATAAATAAGCATAATAGATTGAGTTTTGTATTTAGTGCTATACCTATTATAATACATATAGTTCTATACATAGTTTATAGGGTTAATGCAGCTGATGATGATTTATCTGATTTTATTTCGAGTATGGGTGAATTTGTAATTATATTACCGATTGTGCTTTTATCATCCGGTGCGATATACTTTTTCTTTTTTGAGAAACGGTATACTCTTGCAGTTATTTCAAATACAGTCGGGCGAATAGCAGAACTTTGGTTTTATAAATCAATTATAGATTTCCCGTCAAAGTTTGGCATTTCTGCCATTTGCCTTGAAATTGCTGAAATTGTGCTGTTTTTGGCAATTTGTTTATGTGTAAAACACGAAAAATTCAATGAAACACCACAGCAAAAAGTATTTTATGAGCCTAAAAATCAGCATAAATACAAGCAAAACGGCAATGTATCGCAATACTTTTATAATCCAAACACAAATAGTGACAACATAAACAATAACAAACCTAAAGAGGAGGAATATAATGGCTAAAAAGCAATCCGGTTTGGGCAAAGGGCTTGGAGCTCTTATGCTTGAAAATTCGGTGGATGAAATGGTGGCAACAAATACTTTGCCGCTTAACGAAATTATGCCGAATAAGGAACAGCCGAGGAAGACATTTGATGAAGGCGCGCTTCAGGAACTTGCTGACAGCATTGTTCAACACGGTGTGCTTCAACCGCTTCTTGTCAGGCCGCTTGCATCGGGCGGATACCAGCTTGTAGCAGGTGAAAGGCGTTGGCGAGCATCGCGTATGGCAGGGCTTAAGGAAGTACCTGTTGTTGTAAAAGAACTTTCCGATGTGGAAACAATGGAAATTGCAATTATTGAAAACTTGCAAAGGGAAGACCTTAACCCGATTGAAGAAGCAGAGGGGTTGCAGGCACTTATTGACCGTTGCGGTTTCACACAGGAGGAAGTTGCCACATCGGTGGGCAAATCCCGCCCGGCAATTGCAAATGCATTGCGACTTCTTAAATTACCGCCTGAAGTGCGTGAAATGACTAAAGCAGGTGAAATTTCCGCAGGTCATGCAAGGGCGCTTTTGGCATTTGACAGCGAAGCGGCAATATATGAGGTTGCACAAAATATAGTTAAAAATAATTTAACTGTTCGTGATGTTGAACGTTTAGCTAAAACAAGCGATAAGGCTTCTGTGTCGGCTCAAAGAAAGAATAAAAGGCGCGACAGCTTTTATGATGAAGTTGAGCTTACACTTACAGAAGTGCTTGGCAGAAAAGTAAAGGTATATAACGGCAGGGGAAAGGGAACGCTTGAAATAGAGTTTTACTCTGCCGATGATTTGAAAGAAATTGCAAATAAATTAGGAGAATAAAAAATGATTGACATTAAATTTTTAAGAGAAAATCCTGACATAGTAAAGGAAAATATTAAAAAGAAGTTTCAGGATAAGAAATTACCGCTTGTTGATGAAGTAATTGAACTTGATGAAAAGCGCAGAGAATCAATGGCAAAGGCCGATGAACTTCGTGCTAACAGAAACAAGCTTTCAAAGGAAATCGGCGCACTTATGGCACAGGGCAAAAAGGACGAAGCAATGGCTATCCGTGAAAAAGTTACTGCCCAGGCTAAAGAGCTTGAAGAACTCGGCGCAAAAGAAAAGGAACTTAATGAAAAGGTTACATCTATTATGATGTCAATTCCTAATATTATTGAAGACAGCGTGCCAATTGGTAAAGATGACAGCGAAAATGTTGAAGTTGAACGCTTTGGTGAGCCGGTTGTACCTGATTATGAAATTCCTTATCATACAGATATTATGGAAAGCTTTGACGGAATAGACCTTGAAGCTGCCGGCAGAGTTGCAGGCAACGGTTTCTATTATCTTATGGGGGATATTGCCCGCCTTCATTCAGCAGTAATCAGCTATGCAAGAGATTTTATGATTGACAGGGGATTCACATATGTAGTGCCTCCGTTTATGATTCGCTCAAATGTTGTAACAGGTGTTATGAGCTTTGAAGAAATGGACGCTATGATGTATAAAATCGAAGGTGAGGACCTTTATCTTATCGGAACAAGCGAGCATTCAATGATAGGTAAATTTATTGATACTATCACACCTGAAGAAAAGCTTCCTCTTACACTTACTTCTTATTCACCTTGCTTCCGTAAAGAAAAGGGAGCGCACGGAATAGAAGAACGCGGTGTATACAGAATTCATCAGTTTGAAAAGCAGGAAATGGTTGTTGTTTGTAAGCCAGAGGAATCAAAAATGTGGTTTGATAAACTTTGGCAAAATACAGTTGACCTTTTCAGAAGCTTGGATATTCCTGTTCGTACACTTGAATGTTGCTCGGGCGACCTTGCAGACCTTAAGGTAAAGAGTGTTGATGTTGAAGCTTGGTCACCAAGGCAGAAGAAGTATTTTGAAGTAGGTTCTTGCTCAAATCTTACTGACGCACAGGCACGCAGACTTAAAATCAGAATTAAGGGTGAAAACGGAAACTATCTTGCACATACACTTAATAATACAGTAGTTGCTCCGCCGAGAATGCTTATCGCTTTCCTTGAAAATAATCTTCAGGCAGACGGAAGCGTTCTTATTCCTGAAGCACTTCGTATGTATATGGGTGGCAAGGATAGAATAATTCCAAAGAAATAATGCAAATTTTATCAATTTCAATTGCAATAGTATTGCTTTTTGTGTTTATTGCGCCGATTTTTTCAGGCGTTCATAATCTCGGTATGGCAGCCGGTATATTATTAGGGCTTTGCTTTGGCGCAGAGGGTATATTTTATGATAAAATGAATTTTACAACTAAAAAATATACCGTGTTTGCGCTTTTTGTAATAAGCTTGGCACTTGTTTTGGCTTGCGCTTATGTAATGAGCTTTGGCAAAAATAATACTTCACACCAAAAAACAGTTGTTGTACTTGGGTGCAGGGTAAAGGGTGATGTACCAAGCGTTGCACTGCAAAAAAGGGCCGATGAAGCATACTTTTATTTACTGCAAAATCCAAACAGTATCGCTGTTTTAAGCGGCGGGCAGGGGAAAGATGAAAATATAAGCGAAGCTTTGTGCCTGAAAAAACTTTTGTGTGACAGGGGAATTGAAGCTAAAAGGCTTTATTGCGAAGAACTTTCCACCTCTACTGATGAAAATATCCGCTTTTCAAAGCAAATTATTGATGAAAACGGTTTTTGCAGTGATGTTGTAATCGTTACAAGCGAATATCATCAGTTTAGAGCGCGCAAAATTTGCGAAAAATATGGGCTTACCCCATACCAATTAAGTTCAAAAACACAGCCGATTCTTTTGCCTACTTTTCTTTTAAGGGAATTGATGGCAATAATAAATGAAATGTTGAAATAAAGTAAACAACAGCGTTGGATTAAAAATCCAACGCTGTTGTTTTTTGAATCCCTCCACCACGCAAGCGTGGTCCCCCTCCCTTTACAAGGGAGGCGAAATAGGCTCCCTTGTAAAGGGAGCTGTCAGCGTAGCTGACTGAGGGATTTTGTTATTAAATTGTCCAAGTATTCACAAACACCGTCAAAGTTGTGGTTTATTTCATTATTGGGTATTCTGATTACAGTAAGCCCATATTGTTCAAGATACTTTGTTCTTGCGGCATCATAGTCAATACCTTTATCTTCATAATGCTGTGAACCGTCAAGTTCAACTACCAAATTTGCTTTTGCACAATAAAAATCAACAATGTAGTTGCCGATTATTTTTTGACGAATAAATCGAACATCTTTGCTTCGCAAATAGTCATACCATAAGTGTCGTTCTTCTTTAGTCATATTTTTGCGTAAGGCTTTTGCATTAGAAACAAGTTTTTTGTTATGATTATACTTCATTTTAATTCCTCAATCTGCTTGCAAACTCGTATCTCTCTTTTAGTTAAAAAGCCGAAACCGACAATCTCTCATATTCTTCATCGCTGATTTCAATTACGCCGCCGTGTTTGAACCCATAAGGAAAAGTGAACAGCTGATTAACTTGATGAAAATGTGCGTCGCCTGCTTTTTCGCTTATAAAGGGAACATATCCCATTTTTTCTTTTTCACAGCCGAAGAAATCGAGCATTAAGCACCATTTTCCGTCGGGGAGGATATATGTAGTTGCTGCCTCGTGTGAGCCGGGGCGGTAAAGGCTTGCCATATAATTTTGAAAATCATAATCGTGTTGCCATTTTCCGAAAAGCGAATTTGATGTGGCGTGCATATTCATAAGAGGCTCGGCTGAAGTTTTGTAAAACAGGTGGTATATATCGCCGATTTTAACTAAATGCGAGTCAAACACACCGCATGCCTTTTCAAAGAAAAGTTTGGGCATTGTGAAATTTTCAAAATCTTTTGTTTTGGTGTAATATATTGCCATTTTTTGATAACCGTCGGCTTTAACCGTGGCGCTGAAGTGAATTATATATTCATCATCATCTTCGTTATAAAAAATTTCAGGCGCCCAAAGGCATCCGAAATCGTCACGCCCGAAGTATTTAAGCTCCTGCGGGGAAAAATGAATTAAATCATCACTTTTCCAAAAGGATATGCATTTACTTGCGTTTGACGATATGTCGCCCCAATCAACATTATGGTTTTCATCCATTCTGTTAACTATGCAAAGGTCGGTGGCAATTATCACAAATGAATTATCTTTTAATCTGATAATATCAATATCACGGCAACCTTTTTCGCCCTTGTCACAGGTGATTACGGGTTTGCCTGAATTAACGGCGGTGTAATCATATCCGTTTTTGCTTACTGCAAAATATACCTGCTCCCCGTCAACAGTTAATTTTTCCCTAAAATGTGCAAATAAATATGGCATAAATTCTCCTTGATTTTTAACAATGCGTGTATGCAAAGCTTTTTGATTTTATGATTATTTTTTACTCAACAGTCACAACTTTTGCAAGGTTTCGCGGTTTATCAACATCAAGCCCCTTATCACTTGAAACATAGTAGGCAAGAAGTTGAAGCGCAACAACACTTGGCACGGCGGTAAAATCATCATCAATTTCCGGCAATACAAAATCACAGTTAATATCTTTTGTAACAAGTGATTTTTTTGCGAAAGTAATAACCTCCGCCTTGCGTGACATTACTTCCTTGATGTTTGAAATTTGCTTTGCCGCCAAATATCTTTGAGTCATTAAGGCAATTACGGGCGTACCTTTGCTTATAAGCGCAATTGTTCCGTGCTTAAGCTCGCCTGAAGCAAATGCTTCCGAATGAATATATGATATTTCTTTTAGCTTTAAAGAAGCTTCAAGAAGTGACGGATAGTCAAATCCCCGTCCTATCATAAAAGTATGCTCGCTTGCAAGCAGCTTTTTTGCAAGCAGATGAATTTCATCTTTTCTTGCAATTATGTTTTCAACTGCATCGGGCAGTTTTGCAAGCTCATCAATAAATTTGGTTACACCCTCATAATTCAGCTTCTTTTTAGTATAAGCCATTCTTGCAGTGAGTAAATAAAAAATTGCAACTTGGGTAGTGTACGCTTTTGTTGAAGCAACCGCAATTTCAGGCCCTGCCTGTGTGTAAATCACATAATCGCTTTGCATTGCGATTGATGAGCCTTTTACATTAACTATTGCAAGGCTTTTTGCGCCCTTTTTTTGAGCATATTTTAAAGCTTCAAGCGTATCAATTGTTTCACCGCTTTGTGAAACGCAAATAACCAAAGTGCTTTTGTTAATAATAGGGTTTGAATATATAAATTCACTTGCCATATAAACATTTACGGGTATTTCGCAAATGTTCTCAATAAGATGCTTGCCTATTAACCCTGCGTGCATAGCTGTGCCACAGGCAATCACTGTAATATCGGTGCAGTTTTCAAACAGCTCATCACTGATTTTATCCTCGCTTAAATCAGGCAGGGAATTTTTTATTCGTGAGTTAATTGTTTTTCGCAAAACATCAGGCTGTTCGCATATTTCCTTTTCCATATAAAACGGAAAGCCACCCTTTGTACCGGCGTTTATATCCCAATCAAGTTTTAATATTTCAGGGCAAACGCTGTTGCTTGCAAAATCTTTTATTTCAATGTCGTCACGCGTAATTTTTGCTATTGTCATTTCCGGCAGTACAAAGTAATTTTTACTGTATTGCCCTATTGCAATAATGTCCGATGCGATAAGTGAGCCTTTTTCACTTTTGCAGCAAACAATCGGGCTTACATTTCGTGTTGCATAAATTTTATCGCCCTCACCGTCAAAAATAATTGCAAGTGCAAAAGTGCCTTGTAACATTTTTACACTTTCAATTATTGCTTTTTCGCAGTTTTTATATTTTTTATATTGCCTGTCAATCAAAACTGCTATTATTTCACTGTCGGTTTCGCTTTTTAATTCGTTTTCAACTCCCAGGCTGTCACGCAACGCCTCGTAGTTTTCAATAATTCCGTTATGAACAAGCGTTACTTTTCCGTATTTGTGAGGGTGTGAATTGCTGTCACTTACTTTTCCGTGGGTTGCCCAGCGTGTATGTCCGATTCCTACCGAGCCTGTAATGCTTTTAACTTTTTCTTCAAGAGCGTTAACTCTGCCCTTGCATTTTGTTACTTCGCATTTATTGTTATTTAATACTGCAATTCCGGCACTGTCATATCCTCTGTATTCAAGTGCTTTAAGTCCTTTAATCAATACATTTTTTGCATCGTCGTATCCGACGCAACCTATAATTCCACACATAGCTTTTCTCCATTTACTAAGCTGAAATAAAATTTATTACAGCTTCTTATTCTATATTATTAAATATGATATTTTTTCTTTATTATTCCCTTATCGTAAGCTTTTGTTCAAATGTTGCCATTTGTTTTTGTGCTTTTGTTACGCGCTAAGGTGGCACGAAAGAGCATCCGCCGAATTTTCGATAACTCTTTATCCTCGTTATCCTGACTAATCAGGCACATGGCGCTATAAAGAAAAGCTTTGCATAAAACGCATATAATGTTAAAATATTAAATTTTCAAGGTGCAAACAGACGAAAGCCCGCCTGTTAAGCGCATATTAGCACAATCAATTTTATTTGTCAATTAAATAATTATAAAAAATCCCTTTAGATTTTATTTCAATCTAAAGGGATAAATGTTATTTCAAAGCTATGTACATTTCTTTGATGTCTTTTTCGGTTAAAGTAATCGGGTTTCTTGTCATCAGCATTGACATACTTTTTTTCGCAAGTTCATCAATCTGCTCATCCGTGGTACAGCCGATTTCACTTAATGTGCATCTCATTTTCATTCTTTTCTTCATAGCTGTTATTTCATCAGCCATTTCGTACGCATTTTCAAAACCGCAGTCTTTTGCAAGGGCGGTTATTCTTCCGTCATCATCAGCGTGCGCTGCATTGAATTTCAAAAAGTAATCAAGCGTAAATGCACACGCTTCGCCGTGCGGTACGCCGTAAATATTAGTCAGCGGAAACGAGCAGGCGTGTGAACCGGTGGTTCGCGGATGGCTGAAAGCAACGCCGGCAACTATTGACGCTTCTGCCATTTTTTCGCGTGCCGTTAAATCATTTGGGTTTTGATATGCTTTTTCAAGCCATTCAAAAACAAGCCTTGCGCTGTAAATTGAACAGGCGGAGCAAACAGGCTGGTGAATGGTTGCCCAATAGCTTTCAATTGCGTGTGATAAAACATCAAGTCCGGTTGATGCAGTAACCTGCGGCGGAACTGTAAGTGTAAGCTGGGGGTCAATAATTGCAATTTTCGGATACATTGCAGGGTCGTTCATCGGGTTTTTAAGATTTTTTTCAACATCGGTTAAAACAGAAATATTGGTAACTTCACTTGCAGTACCCGAAGTTGTGGTAACTGCAATCATCGGTATTGCTTCATCTTTGTTTATCTTTTTGCCTTCGCTGTGGTATGATCGGATTTTGTCATTTCCTTTTGCAATGGCACTTGCGGCTTTGCAGCAATCCATAGGTGAGCCGCCGCCGAGAGCAACTGCAAAATCAGCTTTAATTTCACGCATAATTTTAACACAGTCGTCAACATTATCGGTAGTAGGATTTGGGCGCACATCGCTGAAAACGGCCTTGATTTTACCACCGCTCATTTTTACAAAATCATCTGCAACACCGTTTTTTTCAAAGCTTTTTCCGCAAACAAGCACACCGTTTTTACCCCCGATTTCATCGATATATTTTTCAATATCTTTCCTTTTTCCGTTTCCGAAAACAAGCTTTACAGGTAAGTTAAATTCCCATTCCATATGTTTATCACCTTTCATTTTTATATGGTTTTGTTCATAAACAAATTATACATCTTTTATATCAAAATTTCAACAAAACGGCTGAAAGTGGCTTAAATAAAGGGATGCAACCGCCGGTTGCGATTCAAAATGTAAAGTGCGGTATATAGATTTTTTCGCCCTTTTGGATTAAAATGCAATTGTAGCCGAAAGGAAATCGGCACATTAAATTGATATTAACGAAATTTACATATTAAGGAGAATAAACATTATGGCTAAACAAACATTAACAACTATTAAGGATGAACATTTTGGTATTGCAAGAAAAATTGTATCAAATATGACAGCTGAAAGCTGGGAAACAATTCCGCACTGCTGTGCAACTTATGATGCAGAAGTAACTGAATTTATGAGAGTATTAAAAGAAATAAATTCTACAATTTCAAAGGAAGAAAAAATCACTGTTAACACAGCTATGATGCGTGTAATTGTAGAAGCAATTAAAGCCTGCCCGCAAGTCAATTCACACATTTATTTTAACCGCAAGCTTGTGCGCGGCGAAGTTAAAACTTTTAAAGAAATCAATATTTCAATGCCTACCGTTCTTCACAATGGTGAAATGATGACTTTGAATATTCACGATATGGATAAAAAAAGTATGTCCCAAATGCGTGACACAATTAAAGAAACTATCCGCCGTGCAAACAATACGGATTTAAACGAAGTTATGTTTGAAGTATCACTTGATAATACTTTAACAGGACTTAAGCAGGGCAAAATTGCACAAACAATTTGCCGCCTTGTAGGCTCAAAAACAGGTAAGCACAAAGTTAAAACTTTAAAGGGCGAAGCAAAGAAAAAATATTACTCAATCCCTGAAAGCGACAGGCTTACAAAGCACGATATAGAGCAGGGAACAATAACTGTTTCAAACCTCGGTTCAATCTGCCGTGATTGGCAGGGTGCTTGCACACTTCTTGAAATCATTCCGCCGCAAACCTGCGCAATTGCAATTGGCTCAATTCAAAAAAAGCCTGTTTGTGACGAAAACGGAAATGTGGTTGCCGGCAATGTAATGCCGCTTACACTTGCATTTGACCATCGTGCATTTGATATGGGTGATGTTAAACCGTTTATCACAAAGCTTAACGAAATTTTCAAAAATCCTGAAGTAATGAAAGAGTGGTTATAATATTAAATAACACATTTTACATCGAAATATTGAATTCCTAAAAAATATTAAATACTTTAAAAATTAGGAATACGCTCCTGAAACTTATTGACTTGTGAATAATTATAGATTATAATACTAATGATAAGTAAGGAGTGGTTATATGAAAACTATTGAAAGAACAGAATATTTGCAATGGCTTGAAAGATGGAAAGATAAGCAAATAATTAAAGTTGTTTCAGGTGTTCGCCGATGCGGAAAATCAACTTTATTTGAAATTTATAAAAACAAGCTTTTAAAAAGCGGGGTAAAAAAAGAACAGATTATATCAATCAATTTTGAAGATTTTGCTTTTGAAAATTTAACGCAGGCAAAGGCTTTATATGAATATATCACACCTCTTTTACTTAATGATGAAATGAATTACATTTTTCTTGATGAAATTCAGCATTGTAAAAATTTTGAAAAAGCCGTTGATTCTCTTTTTATAAAAAATAATTGCGATGTTTATATAACAGGATCAAATGCATATTTTATGTCAGGCGAACTTGCAACGGTTTTATCAGGGCGATATGTTGAAATCCAAATGCTTCCCCTCTCATTTAAAGAGTTTAATTTAGGTCTTGATGAACAGTATGGTAATTTAAGCTTAAAAGAAAAATTTAATTTATATGTAAATTACGGTTCTTTTCCTTTTATTACAAAATACAATAATTTTACAGATGATTCAAAGGATTATTTACAAGGTATTTTTGATACAATACTTAATAAAGATATTGCAAGAAGGCTTAATATTGCGGATACAGTATCGCTTGAAAATGTCACAAAATTTTTACTTCACAGTATAGGCAACAAAATATCGCCTACCAAAATCGCAAATACATTAAAATCAGCAGGCAAAAGTGTTGACCAAAAAACAGTTGATAAATATATAAAAGGCCTTGTTGATTCAATGCTTATATATGAAGCAGGAAGATACAACATTAAAGGCAAGCAGTTTTTATCAACGCAAAGTAAATACTATGTTGTTGATGTAGGTATGCGCAATGCACTTGTAAAATCAAGCGAGAGCGATATAGGCCATATACTTGAAAATATTGTATATCTTGAACTGAAAAGAAGATACAAAAATGTATATGTCGGCGAGATAGATTCAGGTGAGGTTGACTTTGTATCAGTTAATGACAATAAATATGAATACTATCAGGTGTCTGCAACTACACTTGATGAAAACACATTGAAAAGAGAGCTTGCACCGTTTGGCAAAATAAAGGATAATTACCCTAAATATTTGCTTACACTTGATGATGTTTTTTCAAATGCCGATTATAACGGTGTTCAAAAAATAAATGTACTTGAATGGCTTTTAAAATAAATTATAACCGAGCTTCAATTTAAAGAAGTTCGGTTTTTTTAATATTAAATAATACTTTTCAATTTTCTGTTTAAAATATAATCGAGGTGTTTTTTATGCAGAAAATCGGAAAAACAGTTGTTTTTGATAAACCGCCGATTATTGTGGGCCACGCCGGAGTTGCCGGAAAAAAAGAGGGCGAAGGACCGCTTGCAAAAGATTTTGATATGATTTTTGAAGACACGACTATGGGCCAGCAGTCATATGAACTTGCAGAATCGGCAATGCTTCACGATGCAATAATCAGAAGCTTATCAAATGCCGATGTAAGCCCGAGTGCAGTTGATTTTGTGCTTAGCGGTGATTTGCTTGACCAATGTATGGGTTCTGCCTTTGCACTTAAAGATTTGGAAATTGCATCAATCGGCCTTTTCGGCGCTTGCTCAACTATGGCACTTTCACTTTCTGCCGGGGCAATGCTTGTTGACGGCGGGATAAACTGTGTGGTTTGTGCAACATCAAGCCATTTTTGTTCAAGTGAAAGGCAGTTTCGCTTTCCGCTTGAATACGGTGGCCAGCGCCCGCCGACTGCACAGTGGACTGTAACGGGAGCGGGCAGCAGCGTTGTCTCAAATTCGGGAAAAGGTATTAAAATCAAAGCTGTTCAAATCGGTACTATTACAGACCTCGGAATAACCGATGCTAATAATATGGGTGCGGCAATGGCACCGGCGGCGTCAAGAACTATCAGCACTTTTTTAAAAGATACAAAAACATCTCCGAGCGATTATGATTTAATCTTAACGGGTGATTTGGGCTATACGGGTACGCAGCTTCTTTATGAACTTCTTGAAAAAGACCATAATATCAAACTTAAAGGTTTTCATAAAGATTGCGGTATGCTTATTTATGATTTGAAAAAGCAGGATGTAAATTCCGGCGGTTCCGGTTGCGGATGTTCGGCAAGTGTTTTATGTTCACATATTATGAAGCAAATTGATAAGGGAATTTTGAAAAAAGTGCTTTTTGTGGCTACCGGCGCGCTGATGTCACCCACATCAAGCAAGCAGGGTAACCCAATCCCCGGTATTGCCCACGCAGTTTTGCTTGAGGGGTGAAAATATGAAACATTTTAATAATTTAAAGCTTCTTACATCTTTTCGTGAAATTTCAAGCATACTTGAAATAATTGCCACCGCAATGCGCATTTTTGCATTCGTGCTTGTGATTTTGCAGGGGATTTCTTTAATTGCAGAAAGCAAAGGTTCAAAATTCAGTGTAAAATAAACAACACCCCTTTTTATAAACTAAAAGGGGTGTCGTTTCAGTCAAAAGCGAGCAGTCATTTGACTGCTCGCTCAGCGTGTAGAAAAAAGCCAAATTATAAATTTCTACACGCTGGTAGACTTTGAGAAAGTGAGATAAATTTTGTATTTTGCGAGCGGGAGCTGTACGATGGTACTGCCCCCGAGCAAAAGACGAAAAGCGCCAAAATAGCTTGGACTCGATGTCCAAGCTATTTTTCAATCCCTCCGAGTGCAACAAGTTGCACCCACCTCCCTTTCCAAGGGAGGCAAAAAGGTTTATTTAATTTCGACGAGGCACGCTTTAGCCACTTTATCGACAGTCTAAAGCGAGCAGTCGTTTGACTGCTCGCTTTCCTTATGTTTACTGATATTATTTTACAAATTCTTCTGCAACTTCTGCAATATGTTCTGCCGAAAGGCCGAATTGCTTAAGAAGGTCAAGTGCAGGACCGCTGTGGCCGAATTCATCATTTACACCGATACGCTTAACAGGGGTTGGGCAATTTTCGCTAAGGCAAGCGCAAACTGCTTCGCCGAGTCCGCCGATAATGTTATGCTCTTCAACGGTGATAACCTTACCTGTCTTTTTTGCAGATGCAATTACAAGTTCTTCATCAAGCGGCTTGATTGTGGCAATGTTAATGATTTCAGCATTGATTCCCTTTGCTTCAAGAGCTTTGCCAGCTTCAATTGCTTCATTAACCATAAGTCCGTTTGCGATGATAGATACATCGCTGCCCTCTTTGATAACTTCGCCTTTTCCGATTTCAAATTTATAATCATCATTGTGAAATACAGGCACTGCAAGTCTGCCGAATCGAAGGTAAACAGGGCCTTCATATTTGTAGGCTGCTTTAACTGCCTGCCTTGCTTCAATATCATCTGCCGGGCAGATAACTACCATTCCCGGAATTGAACGCATAAGTGCAAAATCTTCACAACATTGGTGTGAAGCACCGTCTTCACCAACTGAAATACCCGCATGTGTTGCACCTATTTTAACATTAAGGTGCGGATAGCCGATTGTGTTTCTAACCTGCTCAAAAGCCCTGCCGGCCGCAAACATTGCAAAGCTTGAAGCAAAAGGAACAAGCCCCATTGTGCTTAATCCGGCAGCTACACACATCATATTTGATTCTGCAATGCCGCAGTTAATGTGGCGATTCGGATATTCTTTTTTGAAAATTCCTGTTTTTGTTGCTGCTGAAAGGTCAGCGTCTAATACAACAAGTTTGTCAGCACCTTCGCCTGCTAATTCCTTGAGTGCATTACCATAGCTTTCACGAGTTGCTATTTTTTTAATTTCTGCCATAATTACGCCTCCTCAATTTCTGCAAGCTTGGCTTTAAGCTCATTCATTGCAATTTCATATTCTTCATCATTAGGAGCTTTACCGTGCCAACCAACTTGATTTTCCATATATGATACACCCAAGCCTTTAACGGTTTTCATAATAATACCGAATGGCTTTCCCGAGCCCATATTTTTGTGGAATTCATCAAATGCTTTTTCAAGTTCGTCAAAATCATTACCGTTAATTTTAACTACATTAAGGCCGAAAGCTTCCATTTTTTTATCAATAGGTTCTGCGTTCATTACATCTTCGCATTTACCGTCAATTTGAAGTCCGTTAACATCAACTATAACACAAAGGTTATCAAGCTTGTACTGGCTTGCAAACATCATTGCTTCCCAAACCTGACCTTCTTCAATTTCACCGTCACCTAAAAGAGTGTAAACATTGATGTCTTCATTCAAATATTTTGCACCTTTTGCCATACCTGCGGCGGCGCTGATACCCTGGCCGAGTGAACCTGTTGACATATCAACACCCGGTACGGTATTCATATTAGGATGCCCTTGAAGGTATGAACCGATGTGGCGAAGAGTTTTTAAATCTTCAAACGGAAAATATCCCTTAAGTGCAAGCGCACTGTAAAGGCCCGGAGCGCAATGACCTTTTGAAAGAACAAATCTGTCACGATTTTCAGCCTTAGGATTTTTTGGATCAAGATTTTTCATTTCAGCAAAGTAGAGATATGAAAACAAGTCAGCAGATGAAAGACTTCCACCCGGGTGCCCTGCTTTTGCCGAATGAGTGCCTTCAATAATGCCAATCCTGATTTTAGTGGCATTTAAAGAAAGCATTTTTTTAGTTTCTTTATTCATAACTTACAGCCTTTCCGCTTACAATGTAAGCTTTAAGTAATATATATAATAAACCTCACAATGAGGGATTATATAAAAATTTGATTGATGGTATTAAGAATTTTGTTTTGTATAAAATGTATCAAGCACTAATTCCATAAGCTTATCCTCATCAGGATAAAACTCTGCATAAACATAATCTGCATAGTCTTTTTTTGTGCTTTCTTTCATTGTGCCTTCAATAGTGGTTGTGTCAAAATTTGTAATGCCCTTTGAAAGCATAAGTGAGGCAAGGTATGTTACATTTGAAAGTGAAAGATTTGTGGTGCTGTACTTGCTTGCGGTGTCATAAAGTCTGTTTACCACGCTGAAATCCTGTGTTACAGCCGGAATAACCTGCGAAGCAAAAGCTTTGATGTACTGAACCTGCCTTGCAGTTCTGTTAAGTGAGGCATTTATTGTATCCATATCCCTTTGCCTAACATACTTTTCGGTCATATCGCCTTTAAGTTTAATTTTATCGCCCTGCTTAATTCCCAAATCTTTAAAATCATAAAGTGAGTCAACGGTAACTCCGCCGATTGAATCGTTTATCGGGGCAATGCCGTTAAGGTCAAGCGCAAAATATTTTGTGATAGGCACATCGTAGAGTATACGACTTATTGAAGTTGTAACATTTTGTGCCGATTTGTTTTTACCGTCACCGTAAGCGAAGCTGAGGCAAAGCTGCATTTTTTCACTTCTTAAAAATATTCCGCTTTCACTGTATAAATCAACATCAACCATGGTGTCACGCGGGATTGCGATAGCTTTTGCCTTGCCGGTTTTTGTGTTAACAGTGAGCAAAATATCGGCGTCAGCCTGGCCGCCGGTGCCTACTGCTCCGTTTTCAAGGCCTAAATCTCTTTTATCAACACCCAAAAACGCTATTGTCACAACATCACTGTTATAAACATATTTGTTACCTTTATATTCAATTGTTTCTTGATATTCTGTTTGCCCGCCGGTATCTTTAAGCTCGCTTTTACCTCTTGTTTCAAGGTAGGCAAAAGTGCCTGCAAATGCAATCACCACTGCTAATATTATTGAAAGAGCAGAAATTCCTATCTTTGCCGGAATGCTCAATTTTTTCTTCTTTTTATGGTGGTGGGAGTGGTGAGAACTTGAAGAATGGCGGTGTTCACCTGATGAATGATGGTGTGAATGATGATATTCTCCGCCGCTTTTTGCTTCAATTTCAAATCCTGATTTTTGGCGGTTAAAATCTTTTTTTTCGGGAACATCCGCACTGCCGGTAAATGAAAAGTTGATTTCATTATCGTCTTTCAAATCGGCTTTGTTTAAAGACGGTTCGGCATTATCCGCATTTTCATAATTATCAGGTGAAATTATATCGTCAATAATATTGTCTAAATTCGGGTCAATTGGTTTTTTCATCTTTTACTAATTCTCCGCAGACTAAATATCTGTTGTTTCTCTGGTTTGTAATGCAGGTTGAAAGAACTACGATTTTGCTGTTAATACTAAGCGGTACATCAAGATTTTTCCTAACATTTTTTAAACTTGATGTTGGATTTGTGATTGTATCCTGCCATTCTTTAATTGATTCTTCCTTGTTAAAATCAAAACTGTTAAGTATATGGCGGTTGTCATATTTAAAAGCGGAAATAACTTGATAAGTCAGCTTTCTTTTCGGGGTGTAAATGTAAAAATACGGGTGCGAATTAAAAAATTCCTCTTTTTCAAAATAGTGAAGTGTGGTGAAAAAAGTATCGGAATAGCCGTTATGCCCGTAAATCACCGTTACAAAATCATCAAAATCCTTGCTGTTTGCAACTTCGGTATAAATTGCACCGCTTGCAGACCAAGATTTATCTTCCGCCTTGTGCCTTAAATAAAATGCGTCATCACTGCCGCTTTGAACTATCGGGCAGTCAACTTTGGTATCGTCAATTTTGATGTATGCGTATATTTCGTCATTTTGCTTTTGAAGTTTTGCAAAATCAATAGGGTTTTCAACTGTTTTTTCAGCGCTTTGGGTTACGGTTACATTGCTTAAATCATCAGGTGTTTGTGCATTTTTTTGCCAAATTGCCATTCCAAAATACACACCTGCAAACAGCAAAGCAAATATAATCAAAAAAAGCACGATTAACTTTATTGATTTTTTCTTATTGCCGTTAACATCATTATTTTCGATATTGTTATTATCGTTCATCATAATCACCGAAGCATTGTAGTTTAAAACAAAGTATAGTATAACATATTTTTAGTAAAAATAATATAGCAATATTGTAAATTTATGTTATAAAAACAGCAAAGTTTTTATAACAACAAAACAAAACCTGTTTGCGAATGCAAACAGGTTTTAGTTACGGTTTTATTAGTCGTTTTCCTTTTTCTTCATAGCTGCCAAAACTGCAATGCCTGCACCGGCTGCTGCTACACCGCCTGCCAAAACTGCACTTGATGCACCTGTTGCAGGTGATTTTGAAGAAGTGTTTTTCTTTGCCTTGGTTGTCTTTTCTTTGCTTGCTTTACTTGCTTTTGTTGTAGCTTCGTCAAAGTCAACTACTGCGTTTACTACAACAGAACCGTTGTTCCAAGCTGTGACAGCTTTTCGTGAAATAAAGCTGATTGTTTCACTTCCGTCTTTATTAACAGTTATTGTGTAATCAGTTCCTTCAACAAGACCGAGTGATGAAAGGTTATCGCTCCAGCTTTTTAATGTACCCTTACCGTTATAAGTAAAAGTAACTTCATTAGGCTTGCTTGCATTGATTTTGTAAGTGACCCCCTGTCTTTCCTTGCCGTTTACTGTGGTTTTAACCTTGCCGTCTGCAATGGTTACGGCAGCAGGACTGCTTACATTTTCAGCCATAGCAGGAACACTTACGGCAAACATTGATATAGCCATCATTGTTGCAATGATTACGGAAACGATTTTTTTCATATCAAAATACACCTCAATCTAAAATAATACATTATATCTGTATTTTAGTAAATTATATCATCATTGCTTCTAAAAGTAAAGCATTTTTTAAAATTGACTATATATTATTTATGCATACCCAAGGTTTTGTGCCTTGCTTTTAAAATACTACAAAATGGGCAAAGCGGCGCGGGTGATATAATAATTGATTTTTCAAAAAAATATGTTATACTGTAAAATGTAAATGTATGTAAAATTTTGATTATCTATATAAATTCGGAGCGAAATATGATAGAAAAACTTGAAAAAAGATTAAAGAAAATTGATGAAATAAGTCCGCGCGGTATATCTGTGCTTCAATGGGTTATGTTTGCTGTGGTTGCGGCATTTTGCTTTTTGTTTTTTTGCCATCAGGATGTGCTGATAACAGCAGGCCATGCCGGCGAATATTTGAAAGGGCATATTACGGATTTTTATTCTGCCTGTGTGGATACAGACGGGCTTTACGGTGCAAATTATCTGCCTACCACATTTATAGTTTTCGCAATTTGGAATATACCTATGAAGCTTTTCGGCCTTTTGCCGCAGTATATGGGTGATTGGTCGGCTGTTTTTGCTTTTTGGAATAAGTTACTGCCTACAATTTGCTATTTTATAAGCGGATATTTAATGTATCATATTACTGTTTGCAGGCTTGGCTTTGATAAGAAAAAGGGCATTATTACAGCCTTTTTGTTTTATACAACACCAATGTCGTTTTTCAGCCAATTCCTTTTTTGCCAATATGATATATTTACCGTTTTGTTTATGCTTCTCGCAATGAATCATTATTTCAAAAAAGTTATGTCTAAAAAAGATGTGCTTTTGTTTACTCTTTATTTCGGCATTGCGGTAACATTTAAGTATTTTGCGATAATTATATTTGTTGTTCTTCTTTTGCTCAGATTTAAAAATGTATTAAAATCACTTGTTGCGATAGCGGCAAGCGTTTTGCCGACTGCTTTTGAAATATTATTTTATGTTGTTTTTGACAGAAAAGCATTTTTAAAAAATGTATTCGGCTTTACTGCTCTTGATTATGCGTCCGGCTTTATGATTAAAATCGGCGAAGTGTCAATAAACGGGCTGTATGTCGGTCTTCTTGCAATTATAGCATTTGCATATTTCACAAAGGCTAAAGATTTCAAAATGCTTGTAAGTTATTCAATGTTTTATTCCTGCGGTGTTTGCTTTGTACTGTTTGGCTTAATGTATTGGCATCCGCAGTGGCTTATGTTTATGGTTCCGTTCTGGGTTTTGAGCATTGTGATTAACAAGCACTATGATGTATTTATGTGGATTGATGCGCTTTTAGGCTTGGCAATGATTGTTTATATTGCAAATCAATTTGAATTTACCGTTAATGAGCAGAATTTTATGAGATACGGTATCCTTATGAATATGCTTAAATATAAGCAGGCTCCTACTTTGACTTTGAGTGATATTTTTGTATATAAAGACGCAAATACCATGTTTAGCATAATTGTTGCAATATTCCTTATAGGATTTATATTTAAACATCCGAAGTTTAATTTTGAAAAGCTTAATGCTCAAATAAAAAAAGGCAGAGCAGTAATTAACATCAGATTTTTAGCGTTTTCGTTGGTATTTATCTGCGCGTCGCTTTTAAGCTTGCAGAATTTTGCAGACAGGCCTGATATGCTTTGGAAATTAAGAGGCGGTGAAAATCAGCAAATAGTTGAAGTTTGTGAGAATAAAACCGTAAGCCAATTTACAAAGCTTGAAAAAATGACGGTTGATAAAGTTTACATTGTTTGTGACTCGGCATTAAAAGATGAAAATGAGGAAGATAAAACAAATAAGAAAGTGAAACTTTATGTTGATGTTATAAATACACGCACCGGCGAAATTGAAGCGCAGGGCAGTGTGAATGTAAAGGATATTAAGGATAAATCGCATAAATTTTCCAAAATATCTTTAAACAAAGCCTTTAAACCTAAACAAAATGCGCTTTATGAATTTAGGTATTATACTAAATCAAACGACACCGTTTATTTCACTTTGGAGGAAGATACAACTCCTTTGGCAACATATTACAGAACCCGTCAAAAAGATTATTCGTCGTCATATTGTGAATACGGCGGTGAAAAAGAAAAAAAGGTGCAGGCGATAATGCAACTTGTCGGAAGAGCGAAATAGAGAATATATTTTATATTTTATTGTTGCGAACAATATTAAAATGTGATAAACTACAAATAGTTATGCATATTTAATAAATTAAATGATTATCTAAATTTATAATTTGATCGCGGAGGTTTAAAATGAAAGTAGTAATTCTTGCAGGCGGATACGGAACCCGTATCAGCGAAGAAAGTCAAAACAAGCCAAAGCCGATGATTGAACTCGGCGGTTATCCTATTCTTTGGCATATAATGAAAACTTATTCACATTACGGATATAACGAATTTATAATTTGTGCAGGATATAAGCAATATGCAATTAAGGAATATTTTGCTAATTATTTTCTTCATTGTTCAGATGTTACATTTGACTTTACTGCATCAAATAAAATGACTGTTCACAGCGAACATGCAGAGCCGTGGAAAGTTACTGTTGTTGATACAGGGCTTGATACTATGACAGGCGGCAGAGTAAAGAGAATTCAGGAATATATCGGTGATGAACCGTTTATGCTTACATACGGTGACGGTGTTGCCGATGTAAATATTGACGAACTTGTAAAATTCCATAAGGAACATGGCCACATTGCTACAATGACAGCAGTATCGGTAGGCCAGCGTTTCGGTTGCCTCGGAATTGAGGATGATCTCACAATTTCTTCTTTCAGAGAAAAGAGCGATATGGACGGCAGCCGCATTAACGCAGGCTTTATGGTTCTTGAACCGAAGATTTTTGATTATATCGAGGGTGATTCAACCGTATTTGAAAAAGCACCGCTTGAAACAGTAGCTTCAATGGGCGAGCTTGATGCATACATTCATAACGGTTTCTGGAAGCCTATGGATACACTCAGAGAAAAAATGCAGCTTGAAGAAATGTGGGCAAATGGAACTGCTCCTTGGAAGGTTTGGTAAAAAATATGGATTTATCATTTTATAAAGGAAAAAAGGTACTCGTAACAGGCCATACCGGGTTTAAAGGTTCTTGGCTTTGCAAAATTCTTGTAAACGCCGGTGCGAATGTAGTAGGCTATTCAATCGACCCGCCTACAAATCCAAGCCTTTTTGAACTTTCGGGTATTAAAAATCAAGTTACATCATATATCGCAGATATTCGCGACCTTGATAAGCTCAAAGAAGTTTTTGAAAAGGAACAGCCTGAACTTGTATTTCACCTTGCTGCACAGCCGATTGTGCGTGACAGCTATAAAATGCCGGTTTACACTTATGAAACCAATGTAATGGGTACGGTAAATATCTGTGAATGTGTAAGGCTTTTTGATTGCGTAAAATCTTTTCTTAATATCACAACAGATAAGGTATATGAAAATCAGGAAACAAATGTTGCATTTACCGAGGATATGCCGCTTGACGGTTATGACCCGTATTCAAACAGTAAATCTTGCTCTGAACTTGTAACTCACAGCTACAAAAAGTCATTTTTCACTGACGGAAGAGTTGCTGTTTCAACATCAAGGGCGGGTAATGTTATCGGTGGCGGCGATTTTGCTAATGACAGAATTATACCTGACTGCGTAAGGGCAGTTGAAAACGGCGAAACCATTATAGTTCGTAATCCTAATTCAACAAGACCTTATCAGCATGTTCTTGAACCGCTTAAAATTTATCTTATGATAGTTGAAGCACAGTATAAAAACCACGAGCTTGAAGGATATTATAATGTAGGCCCTAATGATTCCGATTGCAGAACTACGGGCGAGCTTGTTACTCTTTTCTGTAATCTTTGGGGTGACGGTGCAAAGTGGAAAGATGTGAGTGAGGCAAATGCACCTCACGAAGCTAATTTCTTAAGGCTTGATACTACTAAGGTTAAAAAAGTTTTCGGCTGGCAACCGCGCTGGAGCGTTGAAGAAGCAGTTGAAAAAATAGTTGAATGGACTAAAGTATATTTTGACGGCGGTGATATTTCTGCTGTTATGGATAAACAAATTGATGAATTTTTTGAATTGGAGGACTGACTGAATGTTAGAAAATAAGACAGAGGCACAGGCAAAAGAAGAAATACTTGCAATGGTTGCAGAATATTGCGATAAATTTAAGGCTAAACCTGAATATAAAGAGGGTGACAGAATTCCTTATGCAAGCCGTGTATTTGATAATAAAGAAATGACAAATCTTGTTGATTCGGCACTTGAATTTTGGCTTACAGCAGGCAGATATTGCGATAAGTTTGAAAAGGAATTCGGCAAATATCTCGGCGTTAAGTATGTTTCACTTGTAAATTCAGGTTCATCTGCAAACCTTCTTGCTTTTGCTACACTCACTTCACCTCTCCTTGGTGACAGAAGAGTAAACAGGGGTGATGAAGTAATCACGGTAGCAGCAGGCTTCCCTACAACTGTATCTCCTATTATTCAATACGGTGCAGTTCCTGTATTTGTTGATTTAACAATTCCGCAGTACAATATTGACGCTTCACAGCTTGAAGCAGCACTCAGTGATAAAACAAAGGCAGTTATGATTGCGCATACACTCGGTAATCCTTTTGACCTTCAGGCTGTTAAGGATTTCTGTACTAAACATAACCTTTGGCTTATTGAAGATAACTGCGATGCACTCGGCAGTAAATATGTTATTAACGGTGAAGAGAAGTTTACAGGTACAATCGGCGACATCGGTACTTCAAGCTTCTATCCTCCGCACCATATGACTATGGGTGAGGGCGGCGCAGTTTATACTAACGACCCTCTTCTTAATAAAATTGCCCGTTCAATGCGTGACTGGGGCCGTGATTGCGTATGCCCGTCAGGTATGGACAACCTTTGCGGTCACCGTTTTGATAAGCAGTATGGTGAGCTTCCGCTCGGTTATGACCATAAGTATGTATATTCACACTTTGGCTTTAACCTTAAAGCTACTGAAATGCAGGCAGCAGTAGGTTGCGCACAGCTTGAAAAATTCCCTTCATTTGTTGAAAGAAGACGCCATAATTTTGACAGACTTCATAAAGCACTTGAAGCAGTATCTGATAAGCTTATTCTTCCTATTCCGGCCGAAAACAGCACACCGTCATGGTTCGGTTTCCTTATCACTTGTAAAGAAGGAACATCTAAAAATACAGTAGTTCAGTATTGTGAAGACCACGGTGTTCAAACAAGAATGCTTTTCGCCGGCAATATTACAAAGCAACCTGTATTTGATGAAATGAGAAAATCAGGCACAGGTTACAGAGTTGTAGGCGACCTTTCTGTAACTGACAGCATTATGAATAATACTTTCTGGATCGGCGTATATCCGGGAATGACAGACGAAATGATTGATTATATGGCTAAAACAATTATCGAAGCTGTAAATCTTTAATTTTTAATAAAATTTAACGAGCTTTGCCTTTAAAAAATTAAATTTTTAAAGGTAAGGCTTGCTTTTGTGAATGGAGAATTTAAGAAAATATGAAAATTAAAGTTGCAAATTATATTTCCCAGTTTCTTGTTGACCACGGTGTGAGCGATGCTTTTTCGGTTGTCGGCGGCGGTGCAATGCACTTAAATGACGCTTTCGGCCATCAGGAAGGTTTACACACAACATATAATCATCACGAGCAGGCTTGCGCTATTGCGGCTGAAGCGTATGCAAGACTTGAAAATAAAATTGCGCTTGTTTGCGTTACTTCAGGCCCGGGCGGAATAAATGCGCTCACCGGTGTTTGCGGCGGCTGGCTTGATTCTATTCCTATGTTTATAGTTTCAGGTCAGGTAAAATATACCACTACTTCCCGCTATGCAAAAACTCTTAATCCTGAAATTAACCTGCGTTCACTCGGTGACCAGGAGTATGATATAGTTAAATCTGTTGAAGCTATGACCAAGTATGCAACTATGATTGAAAATCCTATGGATATTCGTTATGCTTGCGAAAAAGCTTGGCATTTGGCAACAACAGGCAGGCCGGGTCCTGTTTGGATTGATGTGCCTGTTGATATTCAAGGTACTGTAATTGAAACAGATGACCTTAAAGGTTATGACCCTGCAAATGATGACGCACTTCTTCCTCCTCCGGTGGCAGAAAGTGAAGTCAAATTTGTTTTGGATGAAATAAAAAAAGCCGAAAGGCCTGTTATTTATGCCGGCGGCGGTATTCGCCTTTCGGGTGCGTATGATGAATTCAGAAAAGCAATTAAAAAGCTGAATGTTCCTATCGTAACATATTGGAACAGTGTAGACCTTATTGAAAATGATAACGAACTTTTTGTCGGCAGGGGCGGTAATATGGGTGACCGTCCGGGCAACTTTGCCGTGCAGAATTCCGATTTGGTTGTTGCAATAGGTACAAGAATTTCAATTCGCCAAGTAGGTTATGGCTATGATACCTGGGCAAGAGAAGCAAAGGTTATTATGGTTGATATTGATAAATCGGAAATGATGAAGCATACCCTTCATGTTGATAAAGCAGTTTGGGCAGACGCTAAAGATTTTCTTGAAAAAGTCAATGAAATTGCCGAAGATAAAGTATTTAATAATCAAAAATGGCTTGATATTTGCCAAAATTGGAAGCATAAATATCCTGTAACTCTTGACAGGCATTGGAATAACGGCGGCGAATTTGCAAATGTGTTTGCATTCATTAAATATTTGAGCGACCGACTTCCCGAAGAAAGCTATACCGCAGTATCAAACGGTGCTTGCTGTGTGGTAGGCCACCAAAATTATACAATTAAAAGCGGCACAAGGTTTATTATAAACAGTGCTATTGCAAGTATGGGATATGGCTTGCCGGCTGCTATCGGCCTTTGCGTTGCAGACGGAAGAAAAGATACAATTTGCCTTGAAGGTGACGGTTCAATTATGATGAATCTTCAGGAACTTCAAACGATTGTTACAAATAATCTTCCTATTAAGCTTTTCCTTATAAATAATCAGGGTTATCATTCAATCAGGCTTACGCAAAATAATATTTTCAGCGAGCATAGTAAGGTTGGTATCGGCCCTGAATCGCACGACCTTTCATTCCCTGAATTTTCAAAGATTGCAGAAGCTTTCGGCTTCCCGTATTACAGCGCACATAATAATGACGATATGAAAAAAGTTGTTGATGAAGTGCTTGCAAAACCGGGATTTGTATTTTGCGAAATATTTACGGATACAACACAGGTTTGGGAACCTAAAAGCAGTGCAAGAAGGCTTGAAGACGGTACAATCGTCAGCCCGCCTCTTGAAGACCTTGCCCCGTTCTTACCGAGGGAAGAACTTCGAGAAAACCTTTATATTACACCGCTTGACGGTGAATAAAATCGGTTTTGTTATAATTTTAATGAAAGATAAAAATACAGACCTCAACTTTTTGTTGAGGTCTGTGTTTTTTATTCGTTGATTTGTTTTGGTTTTTGAACATCTTTTCCTGCGTAGCCGATTACTATTGCAAGCAAAAGTCGGAGTCCGTTTGCCACTGCCGTGGCGATTGCCATACCAAGAACGCCGATTGTCTTAACAAACACTATTGCCAAAATGATGAAAATAGCTGCATAAATTATTTGAATAACCATTTGCCATTTTTCATGCCTGAATGTTAAAACAACATTGAGTATAAGTTCTGAAACGAAGCACATAACCTGACCGAAGTTTACAAGAAACATAATGTGAAGTACCTCTTTGTAATAATCCGGATAAAAGATTTTTGTGAAAATCGGAGTACCTATAAGTGTTAAACCAAAAAACAACAAACCGCCGATAACAGCAATAAAGTTAAATTTTGTGAATTGCTTTTTATCCATTTTTGAATCGTCATTGGTTAAATATCCGATGATTACACCGCTGAGCGGAGCAACAATCATTGCAGCCGTTTTTCCTATCAGAGTGGCTGTGTAATAGCTTCCTACGCTTTCAGGGCCGAGGATGTTTCTTAAAATGATTCTGTCGAGATTCATAACAAGATAGTATAAAAAATACGAAATTAAAAGCGGAGTGGCACTTTTCGAATACTTTTTGAATGAAGCAAAAGGAAAAAATGGCTTGTTTTTTAAATCTGTAAACAGGAAAGAGAATAAAACACCCAAACCTTCGCCGCAAATGAACGGAATCCACCAGAAGTTGCAAAACTTAAATATAACAATTCCGAGTATATATCCGACGGTTACTACAATATAAAAATAGAGATATCTTTTAAAAGCAATTGCTATTTTGTAAACTACCTCGCTGTAAGTTCTAATCGCCATAAGTGCTTGTACAACAATTACCATTACAATATCGAGAGCTGAAATTTTTTGAAACGAGAGCAACACGGCGCAGGCAACACTCATAATTGCAAGAATTATGAAATTAAATGACATACAGTCGCCGTTTGATATTTCGTAGTTGTTTCTTTGGACGAGCCTTGTATTAGCCGTTGATAGACCTAATGCAATAGAAGTGATTGAAAAAATTCCGATATAGTAAAGAATTTCTCCGTATGCATCATTACCTAATGTTTTGCTGAGCATCGGGTAAATGATGAATTGCAACGCGCCGTTGTATATTAACACTCCCAAAAATGTGAGCGAAAAATCGCCCGCAAACTTCTTTTTAAAATCCATAAAAATTTCCACCTGTTAAAGATTGTTAACGCTATTATATAGTAATTACACAAAAATTACAATATCATTTTTGTTTTTGAATTTGTGCCTCTTTTTTACTTTTATGCTTTTAAAATTAAGTATTAAACCTTGACTATTATTATAATATTATATATAATAAAAAATAATGAGTTTTTATGACGATTTTTAAATTCTGCTGACGGAAAATGTCGTAAATTTAAAAGAAAGAATGAGGAAAATCAAATATGATAAATAAAGTTAAGACTGGCAAGCCTGTGACTTTATTATACAAAGTGATTATTGCTGTGTTTAACGCAGTTATGCTCAGTGGTGTTTTTTATACATCATATCACTTGTTTCACAAATTGATATTTACTAAAAACTATTCGGATATTTATATCCATGTTAAAACGGTTATTGATTATAATATGAAAGGCTATTCCTTAATGACCGTTTTAATAAAATCACTTTATTCACTGACACAAAGTAAAGACAGTATTGCTGTTATGCTTGCAGTAGCAGTTGTGCTTACCGTTTTTGCAGTCAACTATTTGATGTATGTGTTGTTTAAGCTTTACGGTAAAGAAAAGTGGTTTTCTTTTTGGAGGTTTTTGCCAATATCGGCAACTACTGTGTTTATCAGTTCAATTTATGTTGTTAAGTATTATGAACACTATTATTGTGATTTTGTTACTTCAACACAGCCTTGGCACAATACGACATATATTTTAATGCGACTTTTTGCCGTAATGGCTGTTGCAATGTATTTTTTGATTGAATCAACATATCTTAAAAAAATCAATTTTGGTTATGCCGTGGTTTTTACTGTTTCACTTTTATTTGCAAACAGCGTCAAGCCGAATTTTATTATTTCGTTTGCGCCGATTATGCTTTTGTTTATGATAATTGACTTTATAAAGCAAAAGGGTAAATGCTTGAAAAATTCGATTGCATTTGGCGTATGCGTTTTGATTTCACTTACTGTTTTATTTTATCAATACAAAATTTTGTATGCTGCAGATGATGACAGTCAAATAATTTTCAGCCTTGATTTATTAAGGCAGTTTTTCAAAACATCACTTTTAGCATTGCTTTGCGATTTGGCTTTTCCGTTGTTTTCAACATTTTTGCTGTTGTTTAAAGACAGAAGCAAATCCGAAAAAAGCATTTTGACAAAAGTATGGTTGATGTATATTTTGAGCTTTTTCACTTTTCTTGTACTTAAAGAAACGGGTATGCGCGAAAACGACGGAAATTTTGCTTGGGGTATGTACTTCTTCAGCTTTTTGCTTAATATCGTTTGTTTAACTCAGTGGATTTCAAATTATAAAAGCAGCAAAAGCGAAGAACGATTTGTTTATTTGATAGGAATTTTAGCTTACGCGGCTTCTGTTGTAAGTGGTTTTTCTTATTTTGTTATATTAAATACAACAAAAACATTTTATGTAATTTAAAATATATCTTTAAAAATGAGGAATATTATGAAAAAATTAGTCATCATCGGTGCAAATGATTTTCAAAATCAGTTAATACTAAAAGCAAAGAGTTTAGGTTATGAAACCCATGTTTTTGCTTGGGAGGAAGGAGCAGTTGGAAAAAGTACAGCTGATTACTTTTATCCTATCAGTATTGTGGAGAAAGAAGAAATATTGGATAAATGCAAGCAGATTAAACCTGACGGCGTTTGCTCAATAGCTTCCGATTTAGCTTCAATCACAGTGAACTATGTTGCTGAAAATCTTAGCCTGCCGTGCAACAAGATGAAATATTCTGCTATTCAGACAAACAAATATAAAATGCGTGAAGCATTTATGGCGGCTGGATTGCCTTGCCCCAAATTTGTTTTGGCGGATGAAAACTTTGACGAGTCGCAGGTTAAAGATTTTAAATTTCCTATAATTGTTAAACCTACTGACAGGTCGGGCAGTAGAAATATTATGAAGCTTGAGAGTACCGACGGTTTACTTAAAGCAATAAAAGAGGCCTGTGAGACATCATTTGAAAAAAAGGCTATTGTTGAAGAATACCTTGAGGGTAACGAATACAGTATGGAAACTATTTCGTCAAACGGTGTTCATCATTTCCTTGCAACAACAAAAAAATATACAACCGGTGCTCCTCATTTTATTGAAACGGCTCATAAGCAACCGAGCGACCTTTCGCCTGAGATTGAAAAAAAGGCTATTGATGTTATTATGAAAGCACTTGATGCTCTTCATATTGAAAACAGTGCAGGTCACAGTGAATTTAAGGTCGATTCAAACGGAAATATCCATATAATTGAAATCGGCGCAAGAATGGGCGGAGACTGTATAGGTTCTGATTTGGTCTATCTTTCAACAGGTAATGATTTTATAAAAATGGTTATTGATGTTGCGTGTGCAAACGAATTGGAATTTGCTGAAAATCCGACTCATAAGGAAGTTCAAATTCACTTTATGTTTACTCAAGAGGATTTGGACAAGCTTGAAGAGATTAAAAAGAACAATCCTGAATGTTTGTATCGCGTGAGCGATATAGAATATGAAAATATCGGCAATGTTAAAGACAGCGGCACAAGATTAGGATATTATATTACAGTTTAACTAAGGAGCTAAAAAATGGATTTATCAATAATTATTCCTTGCTATTGTTCAGGCGATAATATAAAAAAAGTAGTAAACGATATTGACGCAACAATGGAAAAAACGGATATGACCTATGAAATTATTATGGTCAATGACGGATCGCCGGACAATACATTTGAAATAATCGAAGAGATTGCAAAGAAAAGAGAAAATACATACGCTGTTGACCTTGCAAGAAACAGCGGACAGCATGCGGCTATAATGGCGGGCTTTAATTATGCCAAGGGCGAAGTGATTGCAACCTGTGAGGATGACGGTCAAACAGAAGTGAGCATAATTCCGCAGCTCATAGAAAAGCTTAATGAGGGCTACGATGTAGCGGCTCCTCGCTATGTTGACCGCGGCAAGCGTTCTTTGTATCGTGAATTCGGTACAAAGTGTGCAACCGCGATGGCTAATTGGATGATTCCGCGCCCTAAGGGAGTGCTTGTACCTATTTTTTTCGCAGCAAAGAAGTTTGTTGTAAAAGAAATTATAAAGTATAATCAGCCGTATCCGTATATTGAAGGTCTTGTGTTAAGAAGCACATTCAATATCGCGTTGATTGATTCTAAGCAAAATGAAAGGCTTGAGGGTAAGAGCGGCTATACATTCAAAAAAATGTTGAACCTTTGGCTAAACGGTTTTACTTCCTTTTCAATCAAGCCACTCAGAGTTTCAATTGTATTCGGTTTGATTGCTGCGTTTATCGGCGTGGTTGTCGGTATTTATGTTGTAATTCATAAGCTTGTTCATCCGGAAGTTTTGGTTGGTTGGAGTTCAACTATTGCAGTTATAATGTTTATGTTTGGCATTGCTTTTGTAATACTCGGAATGATAGGCGAATATGTCGGAAGAATTTATTTGTGTATCAATAAGACACCGCAGTTTGTTGTAAGGCAGGTATCTTGTAAGAACGGAAGAAAACCTGATGAAGTTGAAAAATAATCATCTTAATATTGGGAGAAAATTATGAGCGAAGAAATTAAGATTATTGAATTAAAAGAGCTTGATAATGCACTTGGTTTACTTATGGATTTTAATCGTGAAATCAAGATTTATAAAACCGAAGAAGAAATGAAGCAAACGAGTGAAAAATTTTTGAAGCTTGGCAATCCTATCGGCATTGTTCAAGAAGGAAAATTGATTGCTTATTTTAATCTTTACTGCAACAATTATGAAACGCTTGAAGCTTATTTCGGCAATCTTTATGTTCTAAAAGAGTACAGAAAACAGGGCTTGGCTAAAAAGCTTGTTTACTATTCTTTTGATTTTGCAAAGGAAAAGGGATTTAAAAAGGTTATGCTCAATGTTGCCAAGGATAATGTTCCTGCAATTAAGCTTTATGAAGGTTGCGGTTTTGAATATACCGGCGAAAGCAAAATAATGGGTGACGAAGACACGCATATAATGTGCAAAATTATTTAATGATGTTTTGATTAACATATAAATAAGGAGAAAGATATGGAAAGAAAAAAGTTATTGATATTAGGGGGAAGCTTTTATTTACTTCCTTTGATTGAAAAAGCGCACGAACTTGGCGTTTATGTTATTACTGCCGATTATCTTCCTGACAATGCAGCTCATAAATATGCCGATGAATATCACAATGTCAGCGTTATTGACAAAGAGGCTGTTTTAAATCTTGCAAAGGAATTAAAAATTGACGGCGTTACTGCTTTTGTAAATGATATTGCAGCTACAACGGCGGCTTATGTGGCAGAAAAGCTCGGCTTGAATTTCCAATGCCCGTATGAATCGGCAGTTATTTTGCAGGATAAGGGCAAATTCAGAAAATTTCTTTCCGATAATGGGTTCAATTCTCCTCATTCAAAAAGATATGACGATGTTAATGCTCCGATGAATGACATTGATTACTTTGATTGGCCTGTAATTGTTAAGCCTACCGATTCCTGCGGCAGTCGTGGAGTAACAAAGGTTGAAAAGCCCGAGGATTTGCCGAGTGCCATTAAAGAAGCAGTTGACAATTGCAGAAACGGAGCTTTTATTATCGAAGATTTCATTTCGTTTAAAGGTTGCCATTCGAGTGCGGATTCGTTTACAATCGACGGTAAACTGGTGTTTAATGTTTATTCAGACCAATTGTTTGATGTTAATTCCGAAAATCCATATGCACCGACACAGATTATTTGGCCGTCTACAATGGAAAAGAAATATCAAGACGAATTGACAAGTGAACTTCAAAGATTGATGACTCTTCTTCATATGAAGCACGGTATTTATAACATCGAAACTTGTGTAGGCTCAAACGGAAAACCTTATATAATGGAGGTTTCTCCTCGCGGTGGCGGTTGCAGAATAGCTCAAATTCAAAAGATGGCATATGGAATTGATTTGATTGAAAATGAAATTCGCCAGGCTGTTGATATGCCGATTAACCCGATTGATAAGGTTGAGTGTGACGGTGTTTGGTGTGAGATTGTTCTTCACGCAAACGAAGGCCAATACGGTACTTTCGTGAGATATGAAATTGATGAAAAAATCAAAAACAAATATGTTAAAATGATTGATTTTCAAAAAAAGCCGGGTGATAAAATCGAACCGTTTTCAGGTGCAGGTTTATCTTTTGGCAATATGTTTGTAAGATGTGATGACAGGCAGACGCTCAATAAACTTTTGGCTGATATGCCAAATTGGTTTAAAATTATTACAGAATAATAATGAGCTTGTGTTAAGTCACAATTAAAGAAAGGCGAAAAATGATTTTATTTAACGAACCACCATATCTAGGTAAGGAAGACAGTTATATTGTTGATGCGATAAAGAACGAAAAGCACATCAGCGGCAGCGGCAAATATTCTAAGCTTTGCCACGAATTTTTGCAAAAGCTTACGGGAAGTCCTAAAGTTCTTCTTACAACTTCGGGAACCGACGCACTTGAAATGGCTGCAATTCTTTGCGACATTAAAGAGGGGGATGAAGTAATCGTTCCTTCTTACACCTTCGTTTCATCTGCTATGGCGTTTGTTATGCGCGGTGCAAAGATTGTATTTGTCGATGTAAGACCGGATACAATGAATATTGATGAAACAAAAATCGAAGCTGCAATTACGGATAAAACAAAGGTAATTGTTCCTGTTCACTATGCCGGCGTGGCTTGTGAAATGGATACTATTATGGAAATTGCAAAAAAGCACAATTTGCTTGTTGTTGAGGATGCCGCTCAAGGTGTCACTTCAACTTACAAGGGCAGACAGCTCGGCTCAATCGGTGATATTGGTTGCTACTCTTTCCACGAAACAAAAAATTACAGTATGGGTGAGGGTGGCGCAGTTCTCGTTAATAATCCTAAATTTATTGACAGAGCTGATATAATCAGAGATAAGGGAACAAACCGTTCACAATTTATTTTAGGTAATGTTGATAAATATACTTGGGTTGATATTGGTTCTTCTTTCCTTCCGAGTGATATGAATGCCGCTTACCTTTATGCTCAGCTTGAGGATTACAAAACAATTTATGATAAGCGTATGCACATTTGGAATACATACAATGAAGCATTCAAGCCTCTTGAAGAAGCAGGAAAGCTTGAACTTACCCGAATTCCTAAAGAATGTGTTCATAATGCTCATATGTATTATATTAAGCTTGATGATTATGAGCAAAGAAGCAAGATGATGAAGCATCTTAAAGAAAATGGCATTGCTTCTGTTTTCCACTATATTCCGCTTCACTCTTCTCCGGCAGGTGAAAAGTACGGCGTGTTTAGCGGTAAAGACGAGTATACAACTAAAGACAGCGAAAGATTACTTAGATTACCGCTTCACTTTAATATGACAGATGATGACATCCAAACAGTAATTCAAGGAGTAATTAGTTTTTATGAAAAATAAAATCAACAGTTTGTTTGATTATAGAAATTGTGCAACGCTTACATTTATTAACTTTTGGTTTGCAATTTTTGTTGATTCTATATTTGCTTACAAGAATTTTAAAATCACTCATCCGGAAACAATCGTTTATCTTATTGTTACTAATGTGAGTTTTGTTGTATTTTTAATCGCAACAATAAAAAAATCAAAAGCAACAAATAAAACTAAAAAGTCCTTAAGTATTAAAAACATATTTAATAGATATTATCCTTTAATTATTTTGCTTGGGATTATAATTGTTTTGGCAGTTATAAATTATCGTAATGTAGCTGTTTATGACGCTCATTTGTATTACGGTGCTTATGTTAAAGCATTTGAATTATTTGAGCAGAACATAAGAACAGCGATTGGCTCATTTATACTTTGGGGCCATGTTTTTGTTGGCACAGCTTTGTTTTTAGCTCCGATTGAAACCTTAATGATGGGCGAAATGTACGGTGTTTATATTGGCAACACAATTTTGTTCTGCGTCACATTGGTGATTTTTTATAAGTTATTAGAGGAATATTTTGCAAAGCCTAATAAATTTTTTATTGCATTTATTGTTGGGGCATTTGCATTTATGCCTTATTCATTTAACCTTGTAACATACTTTAGCCCTGACTTTTATTTAGAGCTTTATCTTATTTGGCTTATGTATGCTTACAAAAAAGACAATCAGCTTATGGTATCATTTATAGGCTTTTTGCTTTGTTTTACAAAAGACACAGGTGCATTTGTTTATGGTTTCTTTATGCTTTCAACATATGCGTTTGAATGCTTTAGCCGTCATAAGCACACGGGCTTCAAATGGTGGAAATTTAAAAATATGCCATTTGGTAAATTCGTTCTTTGGTTAATTCCTGCCGGTTTGTATGGTATTTGCTTTTTTGAAAAGCCAAAGTACCAGCTTCAGGTATTCAGCGGTGGCGGAATGTTAACATTCGGAATCAATCCTTATGATATAAAGCTTCAAGTTATGCAAAGCTTTGTGTTTGGCTTTAGGTGGCTTATTATTGCAATTGCTGTTGTTGCTCTTATAGTATATATAATCAAAAAGAGTACGAAAAAGTACGAGAGAGTTACAAATATCGAATATGCACCTTTACTATATTCAAACATTGCAACTTCGCTCTTGCTTACATTGATGCTCAGTGTATTTACTTTGAGCCATTGCCCAAGATATACCAATCCGCTCAATGTTGCTTACGCAATGATTTTGGGTGTATCATTGTCCGTAATATTCTATAATTTAGATGTGTTGAAGAATATTGTGGCACTGTTTATGTCAATTATAATGTTAGGTCAAGTTTATTACACAATCGACCCGGCTATTCGTAAGAATTGCACATATATAAATACAGGTTGTCACAAGGTATTTAATATCGGCAACCTTAACGGAAATGTGGAGCAGTTCTCCTATGATTTGTTGGGCGATTACTATGTTTATAATAACGAATATTCGCTTTATTCGGATTTAATGCGAAAAGTAGTAAAACATATAAATCCTAAGAAGGATATTAAAATATCTGTTTTCGATTTGTATTATTATGAAATGCATATTGCCGGTGTTCAGTATCCTATCAATTGGGATGTAAAGCACAAAAGGCAAACTTATGCCGAAAACGAAAACACAATCAATGTTTCGGCATATTCAGTTGATTTACAAGCAGGTGTTGATTCAACACCTAAGAAAGTGTATCTTGTAGTTCCTGCAAGAAGAGATGCAACAGAGGCATTAAAGACATATGCATCAATAGGCTACGAGCTTGTTGATACTTATGTTGCTTCAAATCAATATGGTAATGTAATTCTTTATACATTTAATAAATTATAATAGGGGAGAAACAAAAATGAAAGGTATTATTTTAGCAGGCGGCAGCGGAACAAGACTTTATCCGCTTACAATGGTTACATCAAAACAGCTTTTGCCGATTTATGATAAGCCAATGATTTATTATCCTTTAAGCACGCTTATGCTTGCGGGAATAGATGATATACTTATCATTTCAACACCAACTGATTTGCCTAATTTCCAAAGACTTTTGGGCGATGGCAGTCAATATGGAATTAAGCTTTCATATAAGGTCCAGCCTTCACCTGACGGACTTGCTCAGGCTTTTATTCTTGGCGAAGATTTTATAGGTGACGATTGTTGTGCTATGGTGTTAGGCGATAATATTTTTTATGGTGCAGGTTTTGCTTCTATTCTTCAGGCAGCAAAGAAAAATGCGGAGGAAAATCACAGAGCAACAGTATTTGGTTACCGTGTTGATGACCCTGAAAGATTCGGTATTGTTGAATTTGACAAGCAAGGCAAGGTTCTTTCTGTTGAAGAAAAACCTGAAAAGCCGAAGTCACACTATGCTATTACAGGTTTATACTTTTATGATAACCGCTGTGTAGAATACGCAAAAGAGCAAAAGCCTTCTGCACGCGGAGAGCTTGAAATAACAGACTTAAACAGAGTTTATCTTGAAAATGAAGAACTTGATGTTAAGCTTTTAGGCAGGGGCTTTGCTTGGCTTGACACAGGAACAATGGAGAGTCTTATTGATGCGGCTGATTTTGTTAAAACAATTCAGTCACAACAGGGAATAAGAATTTCCGCACCTGAAGAAATTGCGTTTAGAACAGGTATGATTGATAGGGACAAACTTATGCAATCTGCTGAAAAGTATGGCAAATCAGATTATGGCAAGTATTTAAAACAAGTTGCTTGCGGAGAAATATAGGAGAAAGTTATGACTATTATCGTTACCGGCGGTGCCGGATTTATCGGTTCAAATTTTGTATTTTATCAACTCAAAAATCATCCAAAGGATAGAATAGTTTGTTTTGATAAGCTTACCTATGCAGGTAATCTTGCAACGCTCGCACCTGTTATGGATAACCCTAATTTTAGATTTGTTAAGGGTGATATTGCCGACAGAGCAGATGTAGAAAAACTTTTTGAAGAGGAACACCCTGACATTGTGGTTAACTTTGCTGCGGAGTCACATGTTGACCGTTCAATTGAAGACCCGGGTATCTTTCTTAAAACTAATATTCTTGGTACACAGGTACTTATGGATGCTTGCAGAAAGTATGGAATTAAACGCTATCATCAGGTTTCAACTGATGAAGTTTATGGTGATTTGCCTCTTGACAGGCCTGATTTATTCTTTACTGAAGATACACCTATTCATACTTCTTCACCTTATAGTTCTTCAAAAGCCGGTGCAGATTTGCTTGTTCTTGCATATCACAGAACATTCGGTTTACCGGTAACTATTACCAGATGTTCAAATAACTATGGACCGTATCACTTCCCTGAAAAGCTCATTCCGCTTATTATCAGCCGTGCGCTTGCAGATGAGAGTTTACCTGTTTACGGCACAGGTGAGAATGTGCGTGACTGGCTTTATGTTGAGGACCATTGTGCTGCTATTGACCTTGTTATTCGCAAGGGCAGAGAGGGCGAAGTTTATAATATAGGCGGTCATAACGAAAGAACAAATCTTGAAGTAGTTAAAACTATTTTAAAACAGCTTGGCAAGCCGGAATCTTTAATTACTTATGTTACAGACAGACCGGGTCATGATATGAGATATGCCATTGACCCTACCAAAATTCATAATGAACTCGGTTGGCTTCCTGCCACCAAGTTTGATGACGGAATTAAAAAAACTATTGACTGGTATCTTAATAATAAAGAATGGTGGGAAAATATTATTTCCGGTGATTATCAGCAATACTATGAAAAAATGTATAACGAAAGATAATTGATTTATGAAAAAAGCGATAGTTACAGGTGCTACCGGTGCAGTCGGCACAGCACTTGTAAATAAACTCATAAGCGAAAATGTTGAAACACTTGTTTTAGTTCGCAAGGGTGGCAGGGTAAATAAAATTCCCCAAAACCCGCTTGTTAAAATTGCATATTGCTCGCTTGATGAAATGGCGGATTTTCAAAATACAGATAATGAAAAATATGATGTAATGTTTCATCTTGCCTGGGCAGGCCCTTATGGTAAAGACAGAAACGATATGTTTCTGCAAACCGATAATATTAAAAATGAGCTTGAAGCAGTTAAGCTTGCAAAAAGATTTGGCTGTGAAACATTTGTAGGTGCAGGAAGCCAGGCTGAAAACGGCAGGCTCAAAGACGGTGAAAAAGTTTCACCCGCTTCACCTACAAATCCGGATAACGGCTATGGAATTGCAAAGCTTGCGGCAGGTAAAATGAGCAGAATTTTATGTTCTCAGCTTGGAATGAAGCATATTTGGTGCAGAATTTTATCGGCTTACGGTCCGGGTGACGGTGCGCATACTATGGTTATGAGTACGATTATAAAATTCTTAAACGGGGAAGATTGTGATTTTACCCCCGGTGAGCAGAAATGGGATTTCCTCTATAATGGGGATATTGCAAATGCATTTTATCTTGCAGCAGAAAAGGGCAAAAACGGTGCGATTTATACCCTGGGTTCAGGCAAAACAAAGAGCCTTAAGGATTATATAACCACTATTCGTGATATTGCCTGCCCGAGTGCAAAATGTAATTTCGGTGCAGTCGATTATTTTCCGAATCAAGTAATGTATCTTTGCGCAGATATTGAAGATTTAAAAAGAGATACCGGTTTTGAGCCTAAAATCGATTTTGAAACAGGTATTAAAAATACTGTTGAGTGGTATAAATCACAGGTGAAATGAGGGAAAAATATGAAAAAAATAGGTATTATGATTCCTTGCTACAATGAGCAGGAAAATATTGTTCAAATTTGTAATGCCGTTGTAAAAGAAATAACTGAAGAACTTCCGCAATATGATTATGAAATTCTTATTATGGATAACTGTTCTACGGATAATACGCGCCCTCTCATCAGGGAAATTTGCAAGAAAAATCCGAAAATTAAAGCTATTTTAAATGCTAAAAATTTTGGGCAGTTTAACTCACCTTATTACGGAATGCTTCATGTAGACGGGGACTGCGTAATTCCTATTTGCGCCGATTTCCAAGACCCTGTTGAGATGATACCGAAATTCATTCACGAATGGGAAAACGGATATAAAATTGTTTGCGCAATTAAATCATCAAGTAAAGAAAATAAACTTATGTATTGGGCAAGAAGCTGCTATTATAAGATGATTAAGAAAATGTCATCAGTTGAGCAGATTGAGCATTTTACAGGTTTTGCTCTTTATGATAAAGCATTTATTGATGTACTTAAAAATCTTAATGACCCAACACCTTTTATTCGCGGTATTGTTGCCGAGCTTGGATTTAAGAGAAAAGATATTGAATTTGAGCAACCGAAGCGTAAAGCCGGCAAAACTCATAATAATTTCTATTCTCTTTATGATGCGGCAATGCTTTCATTTACTTCTTACACAAAAATGGGATTAAGAATTGCAACCTTTGCAGGTTTCGGAATCGGTATTTTAAGCTTTTTAATCGGTATTATTTACCTTATTATGAAACTTATTTGGTGGAATAGATTCCCGGGCGGTACTGCACCGGCAATTATTTGCTCAATGTTCCTCGGCGGAATTCAGCTTTTCTTCCTCGGCTTTTTGGGCGAATACATTATGAGTATGAATGCAAGAATTATGAATCGACCTCTTGTAGTTGAAGAAGAACGAATAAATTTTGATGATGAAAACAAGGAGAAGACAGAGTGAATTTTAAGAAAAACAAGTTAAAGGATGTAAACAATACAAGTAAACTTTTTTATATTATTTCATTTGCAAGTCTCGTTGTTTGTATAATTATGGGAGTTTTGTCAAATGGTGTAACCGTTTCAAATCTTCTTTTTAATAAAGATGATGTCTTTATGGACTTTTTCAACAGCGTTGTTGATTGCAGTGGTGATGCCTACGGTGAATCAGGTGTAATTTATCCGCCTTTGGTTGTGCTGTTTTATAAGTTTTGCTCTATGTTTTTCAATATAGACTCAATGAAAGCATCAGAAGTCAGAGAAACATCACTTGGAATGATAATATTTGTATGTTTCACCATTGTGAGTTACATTTTGTTTGCCAAACTTATTTACAAGTATAAGAATGGCAGTTTTGCAAATAAATCTTTGTTTGCATTTTTTACATTATTTTCTTTTCCAATGATATATTTGATTGAAAGAGGAAATATTATAGTTCTTGTTCTTCCGCTTTTGCTTTATTTTGTGAAAGAGTATGACAGCGATGTGAAATATAAAAGGCATTTGGCATATATTTGCTTAGCAATCAGTGTGGCTATAAAAATTTATCCGGTGTTTTTTGGATTGCTGTTATTAAAGAAAAAAAAGAATTTTAAAAATATATTGTTATGTATTTTTTATGGTGCTCTCTTTTTCTTTGTTCCGTTTATATTTGTTGGCGGATTTTCACAATTAGGTGTATTGATTCATAATATTCTTTATACCTCATCAATGTTTGGAAGTAAGGGATTCGGCTTCAAAGTCAGCATTTCCAATACCTTCAGCTTGTTCGGTCATGTATTTAATCATGTAAGATTATTTGAAACCGCCGGCACTGTGTTTTTAATAATTACAGTGCTTGCAGGCTTGTTTTTAATATTATTTAATAAGTGGAATGAAGATTGGAAAATATATGCGGTTATTTCGCTGATTATAATATTAGTTCCCGGATTTAGCTACATTTATTCAGTGGCATATATGATTATTCCGCTTTTATTCTTCCTTAATAAAAAAGAAATAAAGTGGATTGACTATATATATTCTTTGCTTTTTATTGCTCAGTTCATTTTCTTGGTTGCAAAAACCGACGAGCTGTTTCCGAGCTTTAACAGTGCAGAACTAAATTGCAATATAGCAACAGTTGTTGAAAGTATTGCACTTTTGGCTATGCTTGTGCTGTTATATTTTGACGGAATTATAACATTCTTTAGATTATCAAGGCACACTAAGGTTTTGAAAATTCCTGTAAATTTGATTGTTTGTATTGCAGTTGTTTGTGCAATTGCCGTATCAGGTGTATTTTCTGTGTATTATACCCCGTCTAAATCAGGCTTCTCGGTAACTTCTGTTGAAAGTTTTACTCCGTATGATGATGACGATAAAACCTTGGAGTCGTTTTATTCATATGTAGATGATGAAATAGGCAGTGCTAAGACAGTCGCTTTTCCGAGAGTTGATTTCTTATCGTCAAAAATCAACAATAAGAATATTAGATATTTTGATATATCATATGATTCAAAATCACTTAAAACAATTAAATCATTGACAAAGTATTCACCTGAATATATCATTATTTATAATGTATCACAAAGCGATATAAAAGACAGCGAAATGCAGATTTCATATTCAGAATTAAAAACATATATGAATATGTATAAAGAAATTTCAAAGAGCTGTTGGAGCAAAGGATACGAAAAGGTTAAAAGTTATTATATTAACGACTCAATAGAGTTGGCTGTTTGGGAAAAAAGTGAAAACAAGAAAAATACTTCTTGGAAAAACGGAGGTAACGGTACCCAAGACAATCCGTTTGAAATTTCAACAGCCGAGCAGTTATACAATTTTTCTGAATTTGTAAATTCAGGAAACTCGCTTAAAAATAAATATGTTGAGCTGACTAATGATATTGATATGTCATCTATAAAGAATTTTAAACCGATTGGATTTGAAGTAAATCCATTTCAATTCAAGGGCATATTCAACGGAAACGGTTATGCAATAAAGAATTTGGAGATTAGGCGCAATGACTACTCTTTGTTTGATGAAAATTATTTAAAGTATGACATAGCGTTGTTTGGAAAATTAGGCGGCAAAGTTGAAAATTTGATAGTTGAAGATTCTGTGTTTGACGGATACTGCACAGCTGTTTTCGCGCGTTCATCTGTTAACGATAAACAATTGATTATCAATTGCTTATCACGAAACAATAAAATCACCGGATATAGATGCGGTGAATTGATTGATGACTTTGCCGGAAAAATTGAAAGTTGCATTGCACTAAATAACAATACCAAAGGCAAAGAAAATTCAAATATTGTAGGATATAGATACACATCACCTATAATGGCCGCATCATATACCAATACATTTTATGAAGAAAATAATAAATTCTATTTACCTAATAATATTATTTACACTGATGAAATGATAAACAATTTAAATAATAATTCAACCACATATAATAAAAAAATTGAAATGGAATATAAAGCTATTGTCCATAGGCTCTGCTATAACGGAAATAAAAAACCGGAAGATTTAAAATCTGCGCAGCGACCTTTGGAATTATGTGAATGGACCTTGTCCGGAAATGAAATTTCAATAACGCATAAATAATCAGCTTTTTAATGGCTCGGAGGATAAAATTATGAAAAGAATTTTGACATATGGTACTTTTGATTTGCTTCACTACGGTCATATTCGTCTTTTAAAAAGGGCAAAAGCAATGGGGGATTATCTCATTGTTGCCCTTTCAACTGATGAATTTAATGCCGGCAAGGGCAAAAAAGCGTATCACACATATGAAACAAGAAAGAAAATGCTTGAAGCAATCAGATATGTTGACCTTGTAATTCCGGAAGAAAGCTGGGAGCAAAAAATCAATGATGTAAAAGAGTACCATGTTGATACCGTTGTTATGGGCGGTGATTGGGCAGGAAGTGACAAGTTTGATTATTTAAAAGATTATTGCGAACTTGTATTTCTTGACAGAACACCGGGTGTATCAACAACTCAAATCAAGAAAGACCTTGGGCTTCAAGAAGCTATTGTCGGTGTTGATCAACTCCCGGGCGAGCCGGAAGAATAAGCAGTTAAAAGGTTTTGTTAAAGATGATAAAAAATTTATTTAACAAATATAAAGAAATCATAAGCTATTTGTTTTTCGGCGTGATGACAACCCTTGTTAACTTTGTTTCGTTTTGGGCATTTAACAAAATTTTAGGTGAGAGCCTATATTTAATCAGCAATGTAATTGCTTGGGTTATCTCTGTGGTTTTTGCATATGTTACAAACAAACTTTGGGTTTTTGAATCAAAGAGCTGGAAGTTTAGAGTTTTACTCAAAGAAGTTCCTGAATTTTTTGCTGCAAGAGTTTTCAGCTTATGCGTTGAAGAATGCGGCTTGTGGTTGTTGGTTGATAAACTTGGGTTTGATAAGTTTTCGTTTTCGTTATTTAATTTTGAAGTTACAGGTAAGCTTATTGCAAAAGTACTGCTTGCTGTAATTGTTGTTATACTGAATTATTTTTTTAGCAAGTTTATCATTTTTGCTAAAAGGAGTAAAGATAAATCTAACACTCAGTAAAGAAGTAAATAAAAAAGCGCTCTCTTGGTGTGAATTGTGCATCAGCAGGGTGCTTTTTTCTATCTGCTTAATCTGTGGGCAATCTTAATTCGGGCATACTCGGCAGATTTTTCTTTTATTTTCAGTACAGATTTTCGTATTTTGTTGACAAAATTTGTAATAGTGGTATAATTAAGCTTGTATGGTTTGATAGAAATCAAGCCAAAGAATTACGCTAAGTGTAATGGAGGAAATATTATGAACATCTTTATGATTGGCGGTACAGGCCTTCTTGGCTGTGAAGCCGCAACCCAGCTTATCAAAATGGGTCACAAAGTAACAAGCGTTGCTTTGCCTCCACTTCCTCAGGGTGCTCCAATTCCTGAAGAAATGGAAATTGTTTTTGGCGATATTAACAAAAAGAGCGATGAAGAAATTATGGAGCTTCTCAACGGTAATGATGTATTCATCTATGCTGCCGGTGTAGATGAAAGAGTTGAATTCCCTGCTCCTGTTATGGATTATTATGATAAATTCAACAATGCTCCGCTTAGAAGAATTTTCCCTCTTTGCAAAAAAGCAGGTGTTAAGAGAGCAGTAGTTCTCGGTTCATACTTTGCTTATCTTACAAAGAGCAGACCTGATATGAGACTTCAGCAGAGAAACCCTTACTTCAAGGCAAGAATGATTCAGGAAGACATTTGTAAAAATGCTGTTGATGATAACTTCTCAACTTGCGTACTTGAACTTCCTTACATCTTCGGTACTCAGCCTGGCAGAAAGCCTGTATGGACTATTCTCATTGAGCAGCTTAAGATGATGGACAAGCTTCCGTTCACTCTTTATCCAAAGGGAGGTACTGCAATGCTTACTTGCCGCCAGGTAGGTCAGGCTATCGCAGGTGCAGCTGTAAGAGAAAAGGCAGGATTTGAAGCAATCCCTGTTGCTATGTATAATATGAAATGGGATAAGTTCCTTAAAATCGTTTACGAAGCAAGAGGAATGGGCCCTAACAGAAAGATTGTCGGCGTTCAGCCTTGGATGATGAAAATGGGTATGATTGGTATTGCCAAGGATTATAAAAAGAGAGGCATTGATTCAGGTATGGACCCATTCAACCTTCCTGATATTATGAACCTCGACCTCTTTATTAACAATCAATATACTAAAGAACTCGGCGTTCAGGAAGATGATATTGAAGCAGCAATTACTGATTCAATCCGTGTATCTCAGGCATCATACGACGGTAAGGTTAAGCTTCTTGAAATGAAGGGCGAATAATACATTACATAACAAAAAACCAAGGATTTATATCCTTGGTTTTTTTATTATGGAAAACGATGTTTGTCGCTGCATATTTTATTGATTATTCGTTGTTTTCTTACCCGTATTCACCACAAATTGAGTATGGCAGTGTGGGCAGGTTACATTTATTTTGCCCTTATGGCGAGGGAGGCGAAGCGTTTGTTTGCAATTCTTGCATTTCACGAATTTATGGGTTTTGCGCTGCTTAAATTTATCGCTTTGAAATTTGAAAAAGCCTTTAATTTTGCCCCAAAATTGAAGCCAGCTTGCATTTTCCTGCCTTCTTGCTTCAATATTTTTTGAAAACACTCTGAAAAAAGCATAAACGAGCAAAACAAATCCCATTACTTCAAAAGCATAGTAGGTTATTTTTGATACCCTGTAAAATAAATTTGCTAAAACAGTAAATACAAAGAAGAAAATCAAAAGTGCTCTGTAAAGTTTATCTACGCCATATCTGCCAACCATAAACTGCTGAAATTTATATCCCTGTTTTCTGAAAAATTCTTTCATATCTTTTACCTCTACTGATTATGCGCTTCACCGTTTTGTGAGCCGAAATAGTTTGAAGCATCATTTGAATCTGAACTGTTTTCGGAATTATTACCGAACTCCTGCGACTGCGAATATGACTGCCTGTAATGCGGTGTGTAATAATATGTTTTTGATGAATAAAACAAGCCGCTCACAAGCGATATTATAAGCCTGATAATAAATATAATAAAAATTATTCTCAATATTCTGCCAAGGCAACCGCCGCGCCTTACTTTATACGCTCTGCCACGGCTTTGCCTTTGGGAAGGGTTGTAATTATAAGTATATGTTTGCGAACCTGCTGTATCACCAAAATCAAAAAAGCTTGAAAACGGGTCTTTTTTGAGTGGGTTGATACCGTTTGTAATATCGGTATACGCTTGGTGATAAGTCATATTATCCGGCTCTTTTGCATAAGCCGAGCGAATATGGTCTTGCGCAATATTCCACTGCCCTATTGAAGCATTGGCAAGCGCAGAAAGATAGTACCAGCGAGCATTTCTGTCCTCAATACTGTTGAGCAAATTGATTGCCTGTGCATACTGCCCGGTGTTAATAAACTGCGTTACGGAATTCAGATAATCCGGCGCAGAGTTTGCGCTTTTATCGGCTTTTGAGCCATACGGGGAATAATATTCACTTTGATTTGCCGAGCCGTTTTTAATTTGGTCATATGCCGAATTTATTTGCGACATTTTTTCCTCGGCGTTTTTATCGTTAGGATTAAGGTCAGGATGATACTTTTTAGCAAGCTTTTTGTATGCTTTTGTACATTCATCAAGGCTTGCACCGTCAGGCACACCCAGCACCTTGTATGGATTAGTTATCATATTAGTTCCTCAATAATTGATTTTATAGAATCGTACCATAGAATTTTTACGCCTTTATTAACAAACTCGGTACAAGGAATAAACATTTATATTGAAATTTATAGATAAATTTGGTAGTATAATATAGTATAAATAATATTTGGAGGTTTTAAGCATTATGTATCCTATTTTGCTTACTCTGGGTGAAAATATTGATAAAGTCTTTTCATCCTTTGATTTGTGGGTGTTCCACTTTTTCGGCTCAATGCAATGTACTTTTCTTACATATGTTGCAAAATTTTTCACAACCTTTGGTGATGAGGGTTTCATTATTCCGCTCGTAGTTTTGGGAATAGTTCTTTGCTTTTTCAAAAAAACAAGGAAGTTTGGCTTTTCACTTATCATCGCTGTTGTAATCGGCACACTTGTTACCAATATTGTGGTTAAGCCTATGGCACTTCGTATAAGGCCATATAACACACTTCAGGGCAACTCTGATTATTGGAATTGGTATATCGGCGCAGGCGCACTCAGCGAAAGCGACTATTCATTCCCGTCAGGCCACACAACAGGTGCTTTTGAAGTTGCTACCGCTTTATTCCTTTGCTTTAAAAGTGAGAAAAAGAAAATCGCTTATATTTTCCCTGCAATAGCAATTTGCACAATGGGAAGCAGAGTATATCTTATGGTACACTATGCATCAGATGTACTTGCAGGCCTTGTAGTAGGTATCGTTGCCGGAATACTCGGTTACCTTATTGCAAAATTCATTGTTAAGTTTATATTTGAAAAAACCAAGCTTGATAATATCGACGCCGCAAAGCTTTTCAAAAAATTAACTGAAAAAACCAATGGTAAGCTTGCACCTGTGGCAATAATTCTTGCTGTTGTCTGCATTTTCCTTTATGCTTTCATTCCAAGCCTTACTGAAGGCGGCGACAAAGCTATAAGATGCGCATATAATGAAGAATACGATTGCTATAACGAAGCAAGGGTTGATGATAAAGATTACCCTGCAATTGACGGAAAAAATTATTGCAAAATCCACTGGAAACAATTAAACGGTATTAAAGAGTAATTAAAAAAGAAAAAATAAATCCGATATTCCGCATGGAATATCGGATTTTGTTATATCATATTTTACTTTCTGCGTGATGCAAGGTCAGATGAAATCTTTGCTTTCTTTTCGCCTACTATATCATACTTAAACATAGGAACGATTGAAAGAAGAGCAAGTATACCCGGAAGTGCAGTATAAGCAAAGAAGATAATATCTTTAGTCTTGGTTGTAAATGTACCTGCTGAAAGAGATTCATAATAGCCTGATTTTTGAACAAAGATAAGGCCTACTGCTGTGCCGAGTGCAAGGCAAACCTTAATAGTAAGAGTAAGGATAGAGTAGCAAGCACCCTCCATACGCTTACCTGTTTCATGCTCGTAATAATCAACTGTGTCTGCTGTCATAATCATCGGCATAAGAGTAACTGCACCAAACTGCAAACCGATAAGGAAAAGTGACGCATAGAAAAGAACGGTAAGCACCATATTTTTAGGTGATTGGAACCAGAAGTGGCCGATTACAAATGAGAAAACAGAAGCGGCAAAGCCATAAACCGAAAGAAGAATATACGCATTTCTTTCATTAAGCTTTTTAATAAGAAGCGGGCAAAGAGCCATACTTATCATTGAGCCGACTGCTGTAACAATACCCAAAACAGCCACAAGGTTTTGGCTGCCTAATATAACTGTTGCTGCCTGAACCTGAATACCCATTGCCATCTGCCTGCCGAAGCCGAGGAAATAAGAAATAATAACAAGCATAAAAGGTTTATTATTCTTAAGTGCGGCAACCATATCTTTAAAAGTTGTTTTTTCCTGTGTTGTGTTTGTTACTCTCTCTTTATTTATAATAGGGATAAGAGCGAATAAAGCGCAGCCCAAAATTGCGGTTAAAAGGGCTGTGAAAAAATACTCTGTGCTAATCATAGGAGTGTCGGTTTCTCCGCTTTTAACAAATACCTTTGAACCGCCCGGAATAATAAGGCATACGATAGGAACAATTACAACGCAAGCTGAAAAACCTACCTGTTTAAAAGTATTTGAAATTGAAACAACATTTGTTCTTTCAGTTGGGTTAGGTGTTAAAACCGAAGCAATACCCTGTGACGGAACATCACCCATAGTCATCGCAATACTCCAAACAAGATATGTAAGGAATATCCAAACATAAAGGCCGACACCCTTAAAAGGAACTTTAACAAATACAATTGCGGTAAAAATAAGAAGCGGTGCAATTGAATATAAAATCATTGATTTGAATTTGCCAAGCTTGCTGTGTGAGCGGTCAACAAGGTTACCTACAACCGGGTCGGCAACTGCCGATACGATTTTTGCAACTAAAATAAGAATTGCAACCAAGCTTACATTTGCCCCGAGTATCGAACCGTCAAATTCTGCCTGATATGAATTAAGAAGCCCAACTATTGCCTGAAAGCCGAAAAGGCCGAGCGAATATGCCGCTACTTCTTTAAACGACATATGTTTTGTTTTTGTAATATCTTCCATAGTTACCTCCAAAAAAGATATTTAAAGCATAAAAGGGCGGAAGTATCGCCATTGATACTTCTACCCTTTTAAACAATCTAATCAATCATCGAATACTTCGCTGAAAAGGTCAATATCAGCCATCTTCATAATTGCAGAGAAAAGCTCTGAACCTGCAACAGGAAGAAGCCTGTTAAATATTGACATTGCGTGTGCATCTAAACCGTGAACCATCATCGGCCTTTTATGCTCAATACCGAACATAATCATTTTAACCATAAGGTCGCAATCAGTTGAAATCATATCCATAACCTTTTGGCCCTTACCGCCTGCATTAGACTGGTCACGGAAAATATCTGTTTTAGTAAAGCCAGGGCATACAAGGCCAACATAGCACTTACCCTTGAATTCAACCCTAAGTGCTTCAGTGAAGCCCTTGAGTGCTGCCTTTGATGAACTGTACATTGATGTACCTGCCAAAGTCATAAGAGCGGCAGATGAATCAACATTGATGATACCGGGATCATCCTGAGTTAAAAGAACAGGTAAAAATGTTTTAACACCGTAAACACAAGAATAGAAATTGATGTTCATTGCTTTTTCAATTTCTTCATATGAATATCTGTCAAATCTCTTAAATTTAGGAAGAATACCTGCGTTGTTAACAAGAACTGAAGGAACAATGCCCTCTTCTTCAAGCTCACTTGCAAAACTTTCCCAAGCTTCTCTTGATGATACATCAAACAGCTTGTAAGAAAATTGGTCTTTATACATAGGACCGAGTTCTTCAATAAATTTAAGCATTTTTGCTTCATTTCGTGCAACACCTACAACACGGCAGTTATGCTTTTTAATAAGTGTAGCTGCAATGCCTGCACCCATACCGCCGGAAGCACCTGTAACAATTACAGTTTTACCGTTGAGCCAGTCACCGCAAAGAGCTTTAGTATAATCACTCATAAATAGTTGTCCTCCTATTTCAAAATACTTAATTATTATACAATAGTTTTTAAAACTAATCAATAGCTTTTATTCTAATTTTTTACAGCAAAAAAGATAGGTACAAATCTATTGTAAACCTATTACAATATTTTAGTTGACAATAAAGTTCTTTGGTGGCATAATCATTAAGAAAATTTATTATTGAAAGGCAAAATTATGAGCGAAACAACTAATCAAAATTCAAACACAAAAAACAGAAACAAAATTTTAAGCATTGTATATATCGGCATATCAGCGGCGCTGATTGCAATCTGCTCCTGGATTCAAATTCCGCTTACAGTTCCTATCACATTGCAAACTATGGGTGTATGCCTTGTTTCAGGCCTTTTAGGTTTTAAGCGCGGTACACTTGCTACACTTGTTTATATTCTTTTAGGTGCAATCGGTGTTCCTGTATTTGCAGGTTTTTCGGGCGGACTTGCAGTAATCCTCGGCTCAACCGGCGGATACATCATCGGTTTCATATTCACAGCGTTGATTGTAGGCTTTGTATCTGATAAATTCAAGGGCAAGCTTATTCCTCTTATTATATCAATGGTAATAGGAATTCTTGTTTGCTATGCATTCGGTACAGCTTGGTATGCTGTGGTATATAACAGAGCAAACGAGCCTGCTTCACTTGCTACCATTCTTGGCTGGTGCGTAACTCCGTTTTTAATTCCTGACGCTGTTAAAATCGTTATTGCAGCAATACTTACCAACAGGCTTAAGAAATTTATAAAATAAGTATGGAAATAAGATACCACCATATTTTATGCCTGCCGCGATTTCAGGGAAAAGGATACAGCGCAGACTTTTGCAAAAATATGGCAAATGTTAAAAAGAGATATAATAATGAAAAAATATCTTTTGTTGAACGGTGCGATGAAGTTTGCGCCCACTGCCCAAATAACAAAAGGGGCAAGTGCGAGGAAGAAGAAAAAGTAAAAAGTTACGACAAAAAGGTTAAAGAGCTAATATCCCTTGGCAAAAAGCCAACGCCTAAAGAAGTTTGCAGTGACTGCAAATGGTATTATATCTGTAAAAATATTGAATAACTATTGAAAAACGCATAGCTATATAGTAGAATTAAACCATTAAATTTATAGGAGATTTGCTATGCATTTACTTGAAATAGACAAAGAAAATTATATAGGTCAGGCTGACCCGTTTATTTTTGAATCAAACGGTAAATTTTATATCTACACCACGGGTGATGACGGAATTTACGCTTATGAGGCTGATGACCTTTTCGGCAAATGGAACTTTTACGGCAGAGTTTTCACATATAACGGAAACAATGTTCATGATTTCTGGGCGCCTAGTGTAATTGAACTTGACGGTACATATTATATGTACTGCTCATTCGAATATTTTGATGATGAGCCTGATAAAGGCGGACATCATCAGGCAATGTTCGTTTCAAGTTCAAAAAATCCGCTCGGCCCTTTTGAAAACGCAAAGCAGCTTTTGCACCCGTTTTCAATTGATTCTCATGTAGTTAAAAATGAAAGCGGCTTGTTTATTTTTTATTCCACAAATACTTTTGAAGGGGAAAGGCCGGGTACATACATTGTTTGTGACCGCCTTTTAACACCTGAAAAGGCAGAGGGCAAGCCTGTTACAATGCTGACACCTACACTCGATGAAGATATTTATATGCGTGACAGATATAAAAAAGGCGAAAATTGGCACACCATTGAAGGCGCGTTCTATTTTAAAGAGGGCAATTGGCAATACCTTATGTATTCGGGCAACTGCTATTTGCAGCCTACTTATTATATCGGCTATGCACGAGCAAAGACTGATGAAACCGACCTTACAAAAATCAAATTTGAAAAATATCCTGATGAAAACACATATCACCCGGTTATGAAAGCAAATGAATTTGAAGAAGGCACGGGCCACCATTCAATGATTAAATATAAAGGCCAGTGGTATGCAATATATCACGCAAGGGATATTGAAGATGACGGACTTGCAGGCGACAGGCGAAACGCAAGAATTTGCAAGCTCAATGTAAATGACGGAATAATCACTGCCGAAACATATAAAGACCATATATAATAGATAAATTGCATAAAGAAACAATGTAAAAACCCTCTTGATGTATTTTCTGCATCAAGAGGGTTTTTATATAGTGTTTGATTTTTATAAAAGCTTAATTACTTTCTGTTATTGTCGCGTCTGTGATTATCTCTGCGCGGCTTTCTTGGTGTTTCGTCAATTTCGTTTTCAGGTGTCATTCCCTCAAGTTCAATTAAAGCATCTCTTCTTGAAAGATTGATTCTGCCCTGATCGTCAATTTCAATGCATTTAACGATTACTGAATCGCCTACATTTACTACATCTTCAACCTTTTCTGTTCTCTTAACATCAAGGCGTGAAATGTGAACAAGGCCTTCCTTACCCGGTGCGATTTCAACAAATGCGCCGAAATTCATAATTCTTGTTACAACACCGTTGTAGAATGAGCCAACTTCAGGATCGGTAGCAATAAGCTTAACGATTTCAACAGCACCCTGGCACTTTTCGGCGTCAACACCGCTGATGAATACTCTTCCGTCTTCTTCAATGTTGATTTTAACATCGTAGTCAGCTTGGATTTCTTGAATTACCTTGCCGCCCTTACCGATAACATCACCAATCTTATCAGGATTGATAGAAAGAGTGTACATTTTAGGAGCGTACTTTGAAAGCTCTTTTCTCGGTTCGCTGATGCAAGGAAGCATAATTTCATCAAGAATGTAATTTCTTGCTTTGTGTGTTTTAGCAAAAGCTTCTTTAATGATTTCAGGTGTAAGACCGTGTACTTTAAGGTCCATTTGAATTGCTGTGATACCCTTTTTAGTACCTGCAACCTTGAAGTCCATATCGCCATAGAAATCTTCAAGTCCCTGAATATCAACCATAGTCATAAAGTCACCGTATACACCCTCATCACCTGTGATAAGACCGCAGCTGATACCTGCAACAGGTGCTTTAATAGGCACACCGGCAGCCATAAGTGAAAGTGTTGAGCCGCAGATTGAACCCTGTGAGGTTGAACCGTTTGATGAAAGAACTTCAGATACAACTCTGATTGCATATGGGAATTCATCAACAGATGGAAGAACAGGAACAAGTGCTTTTTCTGCAAGTGCACCGTGGCCGATTTCTCTTCTGCCAGGGCCTCTTGAAGGCTTTGTTTCACCTACTGAATATGATGGGAAGTTGTAATGGTGGATATATCTCTTTTCTGTTTGCTCGTCAAGTCCGTCAAGAAGCTGTGCGTCTGACATTGGGCCGAGTGTTGTAACAGAAAGAACCTGAGTTTGTCCTCTTGTGAAAAGGCCTGAACCGTGAGCTCTTGCAAGAAGGTCAACTTCGGCATTAAGCGGACGAATTTCATCAATTCCTCTGCCGTCAACTCTCTTATGCTCATCTTTAAGCCAAGCACGAACAACATGCTTTTGAACAAGGTACATAATTTCTTCAATCTTGCCCTCGTTACCCTCAAATCTTTCGTCAAACTTTTCGTGAACAGCGTTATAAATAGGAAGAAGAGCTTCATCACGAACAAGCTTATCATCAGTGTCAAGTGCTTTCTTAACATCTTCAATGCAGAAGTCTTCGATTTCTTTCATAATTTCAGGGTCCGGGTCAGATGATTCATAAGCAAATTTAGGCTTGCCTACTTCATCTACAATACCCTGAATGAATTTAACAATCTTCTTATTTTCTTCATGACCTGCCATAATTGCATTGAACATAGTGTCATCATCAATTTCGTTACCGCCTGCTTCAATCATAGCTACAAGGTCAGCAGTTGATGCAACGGTAAGTGTAAGGTCAGTCTTTGCTCTTTGCTCAAGTGTTGGGTTAATAACGATTTCACCGTCAACAATGCCTACATTTACAGATGAAATAGGGCCGTCCCAAGGAATATCTGAAATAGCAATTGCAGCAGATACACCGATTGCTGCTGTGATTTCAGGTGAGCAGTCAGGGTCAACAGACATTACTGTTGCTACAACCGAGCAGTCATTTCTTAAATCTTTTGGGAAAAGCGGACGGATTGGGCGGTCAATGCAACGGGAAGTAAGAATAGCTTTTTCACCGGCTCTGCCCTCTCTGCGAAGGAATGAACCCGGAATCTTACCTACTGCATACATCTTTTCTTCATAATCAACTGAAAGTGGGAAGAAATCAACGCCCTCGCGTGGCTTTGCAGATGCAGTTACTGTACAAAGAACTTCTGTTTCACCGTAACGAGCCATAATAGCGGCATTTGCAAGGCCTGCCATTTTGCCGGTTTCAAGTGTAAGCTTTCTGCCTGCAAGTTCAGTTTCCCAAACTTTAAAATTCTTGAAAAACATTTTAGTTAATACCTCATTTCTTTTAAATAATAATTATTTAATCAAGGAGGTGCAATAGTAATAAACCCAATATATAAAAGCTATATTTACATACTCGGTTTACTACTATTGTATGCTCCCTCCTTAGATTACAAAAAAGTAAACAAGGCAAGCAGTGACCGTAGCCATTGCTTGCCTAAGTGACAAATTATCTGTCGAGTGTATCACGGATGCCAAGCTTTTTGATAAGAGCACGGTATCTTTCAATATCCTTATTGTAAAGGTATACGAGAAGGTTTCTTCTGTGACCTACCATCTTTAAAAGACCTCTTCTTGAATGATGGTCTTTCTTGTGTACCTTAAGATGCTCTGTAAGCTCGTTGATTCTTGTAGTAAGAACTGCAACCTGAACTTCCGGTGAACCTGTGTCACCCTCGTGTGTAGCATACTCTTTGATAATTGCTTGCTTTTCAGCCTGTGTCATAATTTTCACCTCATTTTAATATTTTACTGCACTGCGCAAAACTCAGTAACGGGCAGGTGAATACTGCTCGGCAGTCAAACCCCGAAACCGTGTAATTCGTTTACAGCGAGAAGATTATAACACATAATAACTTACTTGTAAAGCAAATTTGAAAAATAGTTACCTATATAAATTTATATACAATATATAGTATTATTTGCTATTTGATAACTAACTTTCTTTTATCTGTTTCAACAAGGCGGATCTCATAATCAATATTCATATTACCGCTGTTATTAACTTCAAGCTCAATTTCACTTTCGCTTGCCTTCACATTAAATTCAAGCTTTGCACAATTTCCCTTTTGATATTCATAGCTTATACCGTCATCCGTAAAAAATGTATCTTTAAATTCTCCGCTTTCGTTAGGATATACCGTAAATACAAGCTTTTCACTTTTTTTAAATCCGTATTCGCCCTCGTCACTCGGCAATACACATCCGCCTTTTACAAAATACGGTACTTCTTTATCGGCAGGTATTTTTAATTCAACATTTTGCCCGCCGGTGAATTTTTTGCCGTTTAAATACCATATTTCACCTTTCGGCAGGTAAATGTTAACGCTGTCTTTGCCCTCGTCAAGTACGCATTTTGCAAGTATTTTTCTGCCGAGCATAAATGATGTGGTGTTAACATCTATATTTTTGTCATCAAAATAAATAAACGGCGGTGCCTGAATAGGAAGCTCGTTTTCCACCGCTTCATATGCGCAATTGTAAAGATAAGGAATAAGCCTTTTTCTTTCAGCTAAAATTTCTTTTGCGGCATCAATTTTATCTTCATAACTCCAAGGCATAGTGGCGCTGTTATCTTTGTTCCAAGAGTGGATTGTAAAGCGCGGTTCAAATACACCGTGTTGCATCCAGCGAAGCAAAAGTTCCTTGCTTGGCATATCACCTGAAAATCCGCCCAAATCGTGACCGTAAAAATATAAACCCGAAAGCGATAAAGTCATTCCTACATAGTGGCAAAAGCGCAAATCGTGAAAAGATGTGAAATTATCGCCTGACCAGGTTTGCGCAAGCCTCCTTATCGCACTGCTTCCGCTTCGGCTTGATAAAAACGGGCGGGTGTTAGGATATTTATCCACTTGTGCTTTGTATGATGAAAGCACCATTAAATAAGTTAAAATCGGCCTTATTTCACTTGCTCTGACTTCTTTTCCAAATCCGCTTGCAACCGAATCGCAAGCCTTTATGTCAAATTCATTGTTATCATTCCAAGTGGCGTCAATTCCTAAATCAAGCAGCTTTTCTTTAACCTGCCTGTTCCAAAATTCAAATCCTTTTGGGTTTGTGAAGTCAATATAACTTCCCAATCCGTCCCAAAATTGAGTTACATACGGTGTACCGTCGGTATTTTTAACAAAAAGTCCCTGCTTTTTTATTTCGTCATACATCGGGTGAGATGTTAAAAACGCAGGCTTTATATTTGGAATAAGGTGGATACCTTTTTCTTTAAAATCGGAAATGAATTTTTCGGGTTTTGGGAATTTTTCTTTGTTCCAGTGAAATACACAGCGCAAATTGCCTATTTGCGTATACCCTGATGAAAGATAAAAGCCTTGGCAGGCAATATCAAGGTCATTGATTTTATCTAAAAATTTATACATTTCTTCTTCGGCGTTTTCTGCGTCGGTATATGCCATTGTGCTTGCACAGTAATCAAAACTCCATTTCGGCGGAAATGCCTGCTTTCCGCACAGCCTGTTATATTGCTGTAAAACGGAAAGTGTACTGCCGAAGAATACATAATAAACCAAGTAATCATCATCTGTTTTGAAAAACTTGAAATGCTCATAGTAATTATTTATTTCTCTGCCTAAATCAATAAACGATGTGTTTGATGTATCATAGTAAATACCATAGCTCATAACACTGTTTTGGCAAATGTAAAAAGGAATATGCTTGTATAAAGGGTCGGTATATTCGGCGTCAAATCCCATACTGTCGGCTGTTTCTATTCTGTATGTTTTGCCGCGTTTGTCGGTTTTGCCTGCCTTGTCACCCAAGCCGAAAATCTTTTCATCATCTTCCCTTGAAATGTAATGGTAAGCACCCGTGCCGAATTCACCGTCAATGTTGTAAGCGAGCGGTGCTCTGTCGGCAAAAATTCTTTTTCCGTTTTTTTCATAACTTAAAAGGAAATTGTGCAAATCAAGATTTACTTCAATTCCGTTTTTCAAAATAAATTTTTCGCCGTTATCAGTTTTCTTTGCAACAGGTTCAAACATTTCAAAGGCGTCTGTTGCAAGCTTATCCCTGCCGCTTTGACTTAAATCATTATTTGGATTTATTGTAAAAGTCGGCAACATATATGCCCCTTTTTTGTATATTGCAACTCTTATTGCAGCAGGGCTTATAAAATCAAGTTTTGCAACAGTGTTGTCGCAAATGTATGTTCTGCCGGTTTTTGATTTTTCGTAAAGTTTGAAACTGTGGTCAAATTTCATTAAACCTCAAATCCTCCGTGAATTGTGTTTTTAATAAGCTTTTTTGTCATCCAAGCTTTTGACTTGGTATCTTCGCAAAATGTCATTATTTTTTTGCTGCCGCTTTCCCATTTCGGTATAGCGTTGCAATTTGGATTTCCCGTTTTTGCAAATGCAATAAAGGATTTTGCAATTTGGTTTGATATTGTGTAATCAATATCTTCAAACGGCCTCCAATTTTTATCAAGTGTTGAAAATGCATATAATAAATCACTTGAATGCCAAGCTCCGTTTTTATCTCCGGGCAAGTCCCTTGCAAAGCAGTATAAAAAGCATCTACTGTTTTTATCACACTTAACCCATTTTTTACAAATCTGCTTTAATATTATAGGAAACATATCATTTTGTGTAATTCCTATAATTTTAGGAAGTGACGGAATGTTATTCATTTTAAATGTATCTTTTGTAAGAAGCTTTCCGTCATAAATCGGCATTGTGTAAAGCATAGTCTTCGGATTATTTTCTTTGCACGCTCTGTCCCACGCACGCCATAATACTTCTTTGTCAACTTCTTTTAATTGCTCGATATTTTTGCAGTCGGCATATTTGATTATTTCATCCCAAAATGCCCGTGTTTTTTCTTTATCAAGCGGCTTTGCCACATCTCGTTGTATTCCGCCGCCGCTCATCATTATTGCACCTTGAAACCAATTTTTGCAAAGCGGACTTGAAATCAAAATATCTACACTCATTGCACCGGCACTCTGCCCTGCAACAGTAATTTTGTTTTTATCCCCGCCGAAAGAGGCAATATTATCCCTTATCCATTCAATTGCAGATACCTGGTCGTATAAGCCGAAGTTGCCGCATACGCCCTCATCATTTGTAATGTCCGGATGTGAGCAAAAGCCAAAAGCATTAAGCCTGTAATTAAGTGAAACGAATATTACTCCGTTTTTTGCAAAATTTGTACCGTTAATATGCGCTTCGTTTGAGCTGCCGCCCGTAAAGCTGCCGCCGTGAATGTATATAAAAACAGGGCAGTCCTTTGCATTTTTCGGGGCGTAAATGTTTAAAAACAGACAGTCTTCACTGTAAGTAAATTCAAGGCCTTTTCTGAATTCATTGTGGTAAAATGCATTTACCTTTGCATCGTCAAGAAATGCACGGTGCTGAATCGCACATTCTTTAAAATATGTTGCGTCAAAAACACCGTTCCATTTTTTTACGGTTTGGGGATATTCCCATCTTTTCGCAGTAGCATATTTTATTCCGAGCCATTCGGTTGTATTTTCCTTTTCAACGCCTTTTATTCTTCCGCATTTTGTATCAATTTCAATTGTTTTCATATTTTTCACCCCTGATGATTTTATTATAATAGAAAACAGTCGCATTTTCAATCATATAAAAAGATAAAAACACCCTTTTTACACAACTGTATAAAAAGGATGTTTTGCTCTTTAATATATTTTAATCAAAACAGCACCGTGTGCTTCAACTTCGGCGGTAAATGTGTTCTTATATTCGCCAAGTTCTTTGCCTGCCCAAATATCATATATTTTATATTTTTCGTCAGGCATTAAAATCTCGCTCAAATTAAATTTGATTTTTGATTTTGCGTCTTTTGTATTAAACAGGGCGGCATATTTGCATTTCTTACCGTTTGCAACCCATATTACCGTGCCTTTGCCGTTTTTCTCACTTCTGTAATGCTGGTGCGCTTTTGTTGATTCACGGTGCATTTTTAAATATTCCCTGTTGGTTAAAAGGGATAAAGTCCATTCGTCATTTTCCGGCATGTTACCGCCGAAGAAAAGCGGACTTTTAAAAATGCCCCAAAGGCTCATCATAGTGATTTGCTCAGGCTTTGTAAACTGCGTGTATCTGTTATTCGGCCCGTGGTATGATGAATGCTTGCAAAGTCTGCCGAGCGGCAACATATCGCAATCAGGGTAGTTGCCCGGTTTAACTTCGTTTTGCCAGGTATAGCATTTATCAAACATATCGTGGAGCTTGTCCCACATATCCCAAAAATCGCCTGTCATTCGCCACATATTTGCATTTTTTGCAAGGTGCTTTGCGTTTTCGATTTTTGCAGGCCCCGGTGAAAGTGACAGTACCATATCCCTGCCGCAATTATCAATCGCTTTTCTAATCATTTCAATTTCATAGTAAGCACTGTACGGTGTGTCCCACTGCCTAAATTCCGTTACCGCAATATCATCGCATTTAATAAAATCTACACCCCAAGATGCGTAAAGTTCAAAAATACTGTTATAATAATCTTGCGCACCTTCGCAGTTTTTCAACCCATACATATCCGTGTTCCAAGAGCAAACACTAAAATGGTGGGCAATATCTCGCGCAGTAAATTTGCTGTTTTTAACAGGTGTGTTTTTATGCACGGCTTGGCGCGGAATTCCGCGCATAATATGTATTCCGAATTTTAGGCCGAGGGAGTGAATATAGTCGGCAATTTCTTTAAAGCCTTTTCCGCCTTTTGAACTCGGAAATCTGTTTTCGGCAGGGATAAGCCTGCCGTATTCATCCATATCAAGTTCGGTGAAATTATTATAATCGTTGTCCTTTGCTTTAGGTTCATACCACTGAATATCGCAAACAACATATTCCCAACCGTAATCTTTAAGGTTTTTTGCCATATAATCGGCATTTTCCCTCAATTCTTTTTCATTAACCGCCGCGCCGAAGCAGTCCCAGCTGTTCCAGCCCATAGGCGCAGTTTTAGCTAAAGCCTGATGTGACATAGTCGCCCTCCAATTATATTATATTTATGCCTTTATATTATAATCCGGCAAACCTATTGTCAATAACTTTATAAAAATTATACTATTTTATATGATTGTTTTAATTAAAATCAAAATTTCTTGCACGCAAGGGGGCATTGTGCTATTCTAAAAGATATGGAAAATAAATTATATAAATATGAGCTTCACTGCCATACGGGCTGTGTTTCACGCTGCGGCAGAGTAGAGCCTGAAGAAATTGTAAAACTTTATATTGAAAACGGGTATGACGGAATAGTTGTTACCGACCATTACAGCCCAATGACTTTTACACCTAATTGGCGACCTCAAAAGCAGGTGGATTTTTACCTTTCGGGGTACAGGAGAATGAAAAGGGCAGCTGAAAAGTTAAATCCCGATTTTACCGTTTTGCTTGGTATGGAACTGCGCCATTACGGTACTGCGAATGATTATTTGATTTACGGTGTAAACGAAGATTTTATTTATGCAGCAGGAAATTTGATGAAGCCTTGGGAGAAAAAAGTATATGATATGTGCCACAAAAACGGTTTTCTTGTTTTTCAGGCACATCCTTTCAGAGCGGGAATAAGGCAGTGCGACGAAAGATATATTGACGGAATTGAAATATATAACGGAAAAACCCAAAAAGCACTTAATGAAAAAGCTGAAGCGTGGGCAAAGCGAAGCGGCAAGCTTATGTGTTCAGGTTCGGACTTTCATACAAAGGCGCATACTGCACGCGGCGGTATTATTACCAAAGTGCCTATCAAGTCAAATGCCGATTTGCTGAATGTACTGAAAAGTCAAGATTTTGAAATAATAAAAACTTATTGATTTTTTCTTGCATAATTTGTAACATAATAGTTAAAACAAAGTAAAAAAGTCGAAAGATTGTTGACGATTTCGGCTTTATATTATATAATAATTTTTAAATTAGATATAAGATGTTAAAAGGAGGGACGTATATGTGGCTTGATAAAAATAATATTGAAACAATTTATGCACCTGAAAAGCGAGATTATAAAAAAGAACTTTTTGAAGCTGTAAAAAAATGTGCAATAAATATTGCCAAAAAGCGTTCCGGTTTTCGTAAAGAGTCGCGTAAAATCCTCCTTGAAAGCAGGAAAAAATCATACGATGAAATAAAAAGCAGAATTAAAACAGACCCAAAGGTAATTTTGTTTTCCACATTTGACGGGCGCAGTTACGGTGACAGCCCGAAAGCGATTTATGAATATATGCTTTCAAACGAAAAGTTTGATGATTATACTTTTGTATGGGCGTTTCGCAATCCTAAGCAATTTACTTTTGTTTTGGATAACCCTAACACTTATATCGTTACCGTTAATACAAAGGATTATGAAATTGCAACAGCAACTGCAAAATATTGGGTTTATAATTACAGGATGAGTGACCACATTTATCCAAAGCCTGACCAAGTATATATTCAGCTTTGGCACGGTACCCCGCTTAAGCGACTCGGATATGATATTAACATTTCAGACAATGCGATGAATTCAAAAAGTGAAATCCGTGAAAAATATAAGGTGGACGCAAGCAAGTTTAAATATATTCTTGCCCCGTCGCATTTTGCAGGTGAAAAGTTTATTTCCGCTTGGAATTTGGAAGCAATCGGAAAAACGGATACGGTTTTGGAACTCGGCTATCCGCGAAACGATTTTTTGGCTAATTACACCAAAAGCGATGTAGAAGAAATAATTGAAAATCTTAATCTTCCCCGCGACAAAAAGTATATTCTTTATGCTCCTACCTGGAGGGATAATCAGCACCAAGCAGGTATCGGCTATACCTATAAAACGGAAGTTGATTTTGATGAATTAAGGCAGGCACTCGGGGATGAATATATCATTCTTTTCAGGGCGCATTACCTTGTTGCAAATTCCTTTGATTTTGATAAATATAAAGGCTTTGTATATAATGTATCAAAAGTTAATGATATTAACCACCTTTATGTTATTTCCGATTTGCTCGTGACCGATTATTCGTCAGTATTTTTTGATTACGGCAATCTCAAAAGGCCGGAGATTTTTTATATGTATGACCTTGATGCATACGGTTCTGAAATTCGTGGCTTTTATATTGACCTTGATGAACTTCCCGGCCCGATTGTAAAAACAGAAGATGAACTGATAAAAGCAATTAAAAATGCCGAAAGTGACAGAAGCTTTGATGAAAAATATAAAGCGTTCAACGCAAAGTTTAATTACCTTGATGACGGTAAGGCGGCGCAGCGTGTTACGGAAGCAATTATAGAGGAATAAGGTTTTAAAGATTTTATCAAAGTCTATATGATAACCACCTGTTTGTGCAGGTGGTTATTCTTTTACTAAAAGGCGAAAATGTATAATTAAATTAAGTGCAAATTTTGCTGAAATATGTTATAATTTTTTTTGGTGATATATATGTGGTGGATTTTTGCTTTGCTTTCTGCAGTATTTGCAGCACTTACATCAATTCTTGCAAAAGTGGGTATTGAAGATGTTGATTCAACTTTGGCTACTGCTATAAGAACGGTGGCTGTCGTCGGAATGTCTTGGCTTATGGTGTTTATTACAAATACTCAATCGGGTATTTCAAGCATCAGTAAAAAAAGCTGGATATTTTTAATTCTTTCCGGCCTTGCAACAGGTGCGTCGTGGCTTTGCTATTATAAAGCTATTCAAATGGGCGATGTTTCAAAAGTTGTGCCTATTGATAAGCTGAGTGTTTTATTTACACTCATACTTGCTTTTATATTCCTGCACGAAGAATTTAATGTTAAGTCGCTTATCGGTTCAATTCTCATCACGGCGGGAACACTTTTTATGGTTTTATAAGCCATATAAAACAGTGCAGTATATAAAGAAACAGAAGTATGTTAAATTACAAAAGACCTGTTTAAGCCAAGCTTAAACAGGTCTTTTGCAGTATATTATGTATTTTTATTATCCGTTGCTTGGGTGCGGCATATATTGGTAAAGTTCAAGTGCAAGCTTGTTAACAGGAAGAGTTTGCACAACAATTTTGCCAGGTCCGGTTACAACTGTGTTGAAAAGCCCTTCGCCGCCGAAGAAAATATTTTTAGCTCCCTTAACCGTTTGAATATCCATACTGCAAGTACCGTCCATAATTGCAAGGTGGCCGGTATCAAGCACAAGCTGTTCGCCTGCCTGAAGGTTATATTCAATTGTTGAACCGTCAAGTTCAACAAATACAATGCCCTCACCGTCAAATTTCTGCATAATAAAGCCTTCGCCGCCAAATAAACCTGTGCCAAGGCTCTTTTTGAAATAGACTGACATATTAACACCCGGTGTCGATGCTAAAAATGCACTCTTTTGGCAAATTATTTGCTCACCCGGATGAATTTCAATCGCACGAATGTTACCCGGGCGGCAGCTTGTAAAAGAAATCATACCTTTTCCGCCGCGACAGGTGTATCTGTTTTGAAACATTTTGTCTTTCGCAAGTAATCTGCCGATAGCCTTGCCGAGCCCGCCGTTTGTTGTGGTTTCCATAACCATATTAGGTGTCATCCAGCTCATTCCGCCGCCCTCGGTAATCATTTGTTCGCCGTCATCTAAATGGCAAATAAGTGCCGGAAACGGTGCGCCCTTAATTTCATATTGCATAGCATATTCTCCTTAAATTTTTTGTAAAATATTCACTAACCCGAATGGGTGAAAATGCATATAGCTTTTCAAGGATATAATATCATATATATACTATTTATTCAATATGTTTAGATAATATTTATTAAAATTGCATATTGCACTTAATAAAATATAGGTATATAATTACATTGATTTATAAATATATAATTTATTTAGTTGGAGAAAATTATGAAAAATTTTTTAGATAAAGATTTTTTACTTGAAAGTGAAACAGCAAAAAAGCTTTTTCACGATTGGGCAGAAAAAATGCCTATTTGCGATTACCACTGCCATTTAAGTCCGCAGGAAATTTATGAAAATAAACAGCCTGAAAATATTTCGGATTTATGGCTTTCGGGTGACCATTATAAATGGAGAGCTATGCGTTCCTGCGGTGTTGATGAAAAGTATTGCACCGGTGACGCAACTCCTAAAGAAAAGTTTGAAAAATTTGCTTATACCTTGCAGTATTGTATCGGCAATCCGCTTTACCACTGGGCGCATATTGAACTTCAAAGGTATTTTGGAATTGATACTCCGCTTAATGCCAAAACAGCGGATGATATTTACGAGCGTGCAAATAAAGCTATCAGCGAGGGTGATTTTGCACCGCAGAGCCTTATTATGAAAAGCAATGTAAAAGTTGTTTGCACAACCGATGACCCGATAGATGATTTAAAATATCACAAGCTTTTAAAAGAGGTTGACGGTTTTGACTGTAAGGTATTGCCTACTTTCCGCCCGGATAAAGCACTTAATATTAACCTTGACGGTTTTGCAGATTATATTAAATCACTCGGCGAGGTTGCGGGTGTTGATATTAAAAATGTTGATGATGTAATCACCGCTCTTTTAAACAGAGTTGAATATTTTCATTCGGCAGGCTGCCGTGTTTCTGACCAAGCTTTTGGCTGCCCGCCATACGCAGTGGCTGATAAGGATGAAGTAAACGCTGTGTTTAACAAAGCTATGAATGGTGAAAAGCTTACAGATTATGAATGTGATGTATATAAAACACCTGTTGTAATCGCACTTGGTGAAAAGTATCACGAGCTTGGCTGGGCTATGGAAGTTCATATCGGTGCTATGCGTAATAATAACACACTTATGTTTAACAAGCTCGGTGCAGATACAGGCTTTGATTCGGTAGGGGATGATAATATCGCAAAGCCTCTTTCAAGGCTTCTTGATTCACTTAATGTTAATGATAAATTGCCGAAAACAATTTTGTTTAATCTTAATGATAAGGATAATACCGTTCTTGCTACAATGCTCGGTAACTTCCAATCAAGCGACGCACAGTCAAAAGTTCAGTTCGGCCCGGCTTGGTGGTTTTTAGATACTATGGACGGAATGACTGCACAGATGAAATCGCTTGCAAATCTCGGCGTACTCGGCAAATTTGTGGGTATGGAAACTGACAGCCGCTCATTCACATCATATGGCAGGCACGAATATTTCAGAAGAATTATGTGCAACCTTATCGGCTCTTGGGTTGAAAACGGTATGTATGCTTATGATGAGGATATACTAAAAGAAATTGTTGAGGGTATTTCATATAACAACGCAATAAATTATTTTAATTTTGAATAATATCATATATGGAGGACTTATTATGAATCTTAATTTAAGACCTAAAGAAGAATGTACTTTTGATGAAATTTCACTTGGTGAAATTATGCTTCGTCTTGACCCGGGCGAAGGCAGAATTAAAACTGCCCGTTCTTTTCGTGCTTGGGAAGGCGGCGGTGAATACAATGTAGCAAGGGGACTTCGCCGTTGCTTTGGTTTAAAAACATCTGTTGTTACTTCTTTTGCTGAAAACGAAATCGGCTACCTTATGGAAGATCTTATTCTTCAGGGTGGTGTTGATACTTCCCTTATTAAATGGGTACCGTATGACGGAATCGGCAGAAATGTAAGAAACGGCATCAACTTTACAGAGCGTGGCTTCGGTATTCGTGGTGCTGTCGGTGCTTCTGACAGGGGCAATACTGCCGCTTCTCAAATTAAACCGGGTGATATTGATTGGGATTATATTTTCGGCACACTCGGTGTTCGCTGGCTTCATACAGGCGGTATTTATGCCGCTCTTTCAGAAGACAGTGCAAATACTGTAATTGAAGCAGTTAAAAAAGCTAAACAGTATGGCACAATCGTATCTTATGACCTTAACTACCGCCCATCACTTTGGAAAGGCATCGGCGGTCAGGCAAAAGCGCAGGAAGTTAATAAGGAAATTGCCAAGTATGTTGATGTTATGATTGGTAATGAAGAGGACTTTACAGCTTCACTCGGATTTGAAGTTGAGGGTAATGACGCTGAACTTAAAGAGCTTAATATGGATGGTTATTACAAGATGATTGATACTGTAACAAAGGCTTATCCTAACTTTAAGGTAATTGCTACAACTCTTCGTACAGTTAAAACCGCTACCGTTAATGAATGGAAAGCTATTTGCTGGGCTGACGGAAAGATTTATAATTCAATTCAGTATCCTGAACTTGAAATTATGGACCGTGTCGGCGGCGGCGACTCTTTTGCGTCAGGTCTTATTTACGGTCTTGTGACTTATGAAGACCCGCAAAAAGCAGTTAACTACGGTGTTGTTCACGGTGCACTTGCTATGACTACCCCGGGTGATACTTCAATGGCTTCTCTTAAAGAAGTTGAAGCAAAGGTAAACGGTGGCTCCGCAAGAGTTCAGAGATAGTACACCGTTATTGCATATTACCAAATTGTAATGAATAAAAATCATAGGAGATATAATTATGTCAAATAAAATTGAAACACTTGCGAAAATTCAAGAGGTCGGCATTGTTGCAGTAGTTCGTGCTACTTCAATCGAGCAGGCTGAAAAAATTACAGACGCTTGTATCGCAGGCGGTGTTGCTGCTATCGAACTTACATTTACCGTTCCTCACGCAGACAAGCTTATTGAAGCTATGAGAGCTAAATATTCAAGCGGAGAAATCATTATCGGCGCAGGCACCGTTATGGATGCAGCTACTGCCCGTATCGCTATTTTAGCCGGTGCAGAGTATATCGTTTCACCTTATTTCGACCCTGAAACAGTAAAAACATGTAATCGTTACGGTATTCCGTCAATGCCGGGTATTTACACCCCTACCGAAGCTGTTCACGCTATGGAATGCGGCGCTGATGTGCTTAAAGTATTCCCTGGTGATATTGCAACTCCGTCTTTCATCAAGGATATTCACGGTCCTATTCCTAATGCTGTTATGATGCCGTCAGGCGGTGTTGATGTTGATAATGTTAAGGACTGGATTAAAGCCGGTGCAGTTGCAGTAGGCGCAGGTTCTTCACTTATCAAGGGTGCAAAAACAGGCGATTATGATTTAATTACAGAAACCGGTAAGCTTTTTGTAGAAAGAATTAAAGAAGCAAGAGCCGAAATGAAAAAGTAATTATTATACTTTTGCTAATGATAAAAGCCACGAATTTTACTTGTGAAGCAAAATTCGTGGCTTTGTTTATTTTTCTTTTACTGCTGTGTTTTCACTGCCTTTAAATACAACGAATTTATCATAAAGAAATTCTGTGGTCATATTGCATGCCATTGTGCAGGCTAAAACTATGTAGTTAATAGCTGTTACATCGGCATATTTTGCTGTGAAATAGTTACCTAAAAGTGTAGAAACAGGGGTAAATACACAGTAAAATGCAAGTACCTTGAGCATTGCGATAGGTACATTTGCCGCTGACTTGAAAGTGAATTTGCGGTTAAAGGTGAAATTCCAAATTACCGAAAGAAGAAGTGCAATAAGGTACATCGGCCCGTATTCGTTTGACATAATTTTTGAGAAAGTTTTGTTAGTTTCCATTAAATTTTGCAAAAAAGGAAGCTTGATTATAACTTCGCTCATAAGGGTAAAGCTTAATATTTGGATAATACCTGCCGAAGCCGAAAAAAGTGCAAATTTAATAAATTGCCATACTCCGCCTTTTGATTTCTTTTCGTCACTCATTTGAAAACTCCTTTATAGTAATTTGTTTTATTTTATCAAATAGGATATATGATTTCAATATTACCAGTCGTATTTTGTAAGCTTGCCCTTTTGGCTTAAAGCCGGGTAACCCCACTGCCTTAATACCTCATAAGTGCCGACTGCAACTGCATTTGAAAGGTTAAGACTTCTGATTATTCCGCGCATAGGAAGTCTTACGCAAGAGTCGTGATTTGCTTTTAGCAGTTCTTCCGGCAAGCCTTTTGTTTCCTTGCCGAAAACAAGGAATGCACCGTTTTTATATGTCATATCCGAATGTGCCTGTTCCGCTTTTGTGGAAAAATAGTAAAAATCAGCACCCTTGTTTTTTTCAAAAAATTCTTCTGTGCTGTCATAATATGTAATATCAAGCTTGTCCCAATAATCAAGCCCTGCTCTTTTAACCTGCTTGTCCGTAATGGTAAACCCCATAGGCCCTACAAGATGAAGCTTCGCGCCTGTGGCCGCGCAGGTTCTTGCAATATTGCCTGTATTTTGTGGTATTTCAGGTTCAATAAGTGCAATGTTAAGCGAGTATTCCATTTATATATACCTCTTTTATATCTAATTTTTTATCAAGAAATACTAAATCTGCACACTTGCCTGCGGCAATTGAACCGATGTTTTCATCTTCATTTATTGATTTTGCCGGGTTAATTGTGCAAGCTTTAAGTGCTGTTTTAAAATCAATGCCGAATTCAATAAGATTTTTGAATTCTGTGTGGAGATTTGATATTGAAGCCGCTATCGTTCCGTCTTCAAGTACCGCATATTTACCGTTTGGTTTTACAAAAACAGCCTGCCCGCCAAGTTCAAATTCACCTTCGCCGAGGCCTGCGCCACGCATTGAATCGCTTATGGCAATGCCTCTGTCCTCACCCAAAATTTTGAAAGCATTTCTTAAAACCGTAGGGCAAATGTGACCTCCGTCACAAATAAGCTCACACATCACCCTGTCATCATCAAGCACTGTGCCTACAATACCTGCCTGCCTGTGATTCATCGGTGTCATCGCATTGAAAAGGTGGGTTGCGTGGTTAATTCCGCAGTTTATTGCCGCTTTGCATTCATCTGCATTTGCCTGCGAATGCCCGATTGAAACGCCGGTGTATTTTTTTGCGTGGTTAATAAATTCACCGCTTTCAAAAGCTTCCGGTGCAATTGTAATTAGCTTAATAAGAGAATTGCTTTTTTCCCAAAGGGTATCAAATTCTTCTGTTGAGCCTGCGCGTACATAATCACCGTTTTGCGCGCCTTTTTTGCCCATTGCAATATAAGGGCCTTCAAGGTTTATGCCTGCAATTTTTGAACCCTTGTGATTTTCGCTTTTATATTCACTTATGGTTTCAACAATTTTTTCAAGCCTTTTTTGCGGCAAAGTCATTGAAGTCGGGCAAAATGATGTTACACCGTGCTTTGCAAGTTCATTTGCCATTTTTTCAAGGCCTGCTTTGTCAGCGTCTGACGCGTCACCGCCGGCGCATCCGTGAATATGTACATCCACAAAACCGGGAATTAAAATTGTGCCTGCCATATCTTTTCCGTCACCGTCAATTATGCCTATTTGTTTGATGATTCCGTTTTCAACTTCAATATCGCCGAATTCTTTTTCAAAATTTTCATTAAAAAAAGTACAATTTTTAAAAATCATTATTCATTTTCCTTTGCAATTTTATAGGCAAGCTCTTCAAGCTGTTCAAAATGCTCGAATGTGCTGATTTCTTTTCTTAATGCAGCACCGCCGCGAATACCTTTTGTGTAATATGCTGCGTGGTGGCGTGCTTCTCTCATAGCGGTGTATTCGCCTTTGTATTCAATAATTTTTTGAATGTGTTTGAGCATAACAACCATTTTTTCGTTTATGCTTACATCCGGCAAAACCCTGCATTCATTAAGGTATGCGTTAATTCTTCTGAATATCCACGGGTTGCCGAGCGCGCCCCTACCAATCATTATGGCGTCACAATTTGTTTTTTCAAACATAATTGCGGCGCTTTGCTCATCAACAATGTCACCGTTTGCTATTACGGGAATATCAACCGCTTTTTTAACCTTTGCAATAATATTATAATCAACCTTGCCGGAATACATTTGCATTCTGGTTCTTCCGTGTACGGTTATGGCGGCCGCACCGTTTTTTTCTGCAATTTTTGCAAGTTCAACTGCGGTTATGTTTTCATCATCCCAGCCTTTTCGTATTTTTACCGTTACGGGAATATCAACAGCCTTGCTGACTGCTTTTATTATCTCACCTGCCAAAAGCGGATTTTTCATAAGGCTTGCACCGCCGCCGTTCATAGCGATTTTGGGTGCCGGGCAACCCATATTTATGTCAATAATATTTGGGTGATATTTTATGCACATTTTTGCCGCCTGAGCCATTATTTCAGGGTTGTCACCGAAAATCTGCACACCTGCGGGGTTTTCAATTTCGCCCAGGGTTAAAAGCTCGCCGCTCTTTTTATCCCCCATGGTAAGCCCTTTTGATGATACCATTTCGCTTACCGTGTAGCCTGCACCGTAATTTATGCAAAGTTCACGAAAAGCTCTGTCGGCAATGCCTGCCATCGGCGCTAAAAATACATTGTTTTCAATTTCAACATCTTTTATTTTCATATTTATTACCTTATTTGTATTACTTGCAACTAATATATCACAATATCAATTGTAAATCAATTAAATATATGATATAATATTATGATTTTAAATAAAGGAATTGAACTTATGAAGCTTCTTGTTTTAGACGGAAACAGCATTGTAAACCGTGCTTTTTACGGAATAAAATTATTAACAACCAAAAGCGGAGAATATACCAATGCAATTTACGGTTTTTTAAATATTCTTTTAAAGCTTGAAGATATTTGCACACCTGATGCTGTGGCAGTTGCATTTGATGTGCATGCACCTACTTTCAGGCATAAAATGTATGATGAATATAAAGCAGGCAGAAAGGGTATGCCTGATGAACTTCGCTCTCAAATGCCGGTGTTAAAAGAAATACTCAATTCTCTCGGTATCAAAACGATTGAAAAAGAGGGCTGGGAAGCGGACGATATTTTAGGTACGCTTGCTTTCGCTTGCAGAAATAACGGTGACGAGTGTTTTATCGCAACGGGTGACCGTGACTCGCTTCAGCTTGCGCACGGCGGTGTTAAGGTTTTGCTTGCAAGAACTAAAATGGGGCAGGCGGTAACAGATATTTATGATGAAAAAGCGATTGATGAAGAATACGGTGTTACACCGCAGGAGCTTATTCAGGTAAAGGCACTTCAGGGGGATACATCCGATAATATTCCGGGTGTTGCAGGTGTAGGTGCAAAAACCGCACTTGATTTGATTTTCCGATTTCATAATCTTGATTATATTTATGACAATCTTGATGAACTTGATATAAAGCCGGGTGTTAAAGCCAAACTTAAAAATGATAAAGAAAAAGCGTATCTTTCGCTGAAACTCGGTACAATCAGCACCGAAGCACCGATTGATACCGATATAAATTCATATGTAATTAAAGATAAGGATGAGCAAAAGGCGGTATCGCAATTTGTAAGGCTTGAACTTTTTTCGCTTATTCCAAAGTTTAATCTTGACCCTAATAAAGCCGGTGAAATTGAAGTTGAGGAGCAAAAGGAGCGAAAGCTTAACCGCTTAACTTGTGTTGACGCTGATTATTTGCTTGATAAAACTAAAAACAGTGATGTGTTCTTTTATCCTAATATAGTAGACGGCAGCGTTGCGGATTTATATTTCGCATTTGATGATGAAATTATCGTAATGCCTTGCGAAATACCGGAGTATTCATATTTTGTACGCACCTTTTTTGAAGATGAAAGTGCAAATAAATTTACTTATAATACTAAAGAACTGCACCGCCTTGCCTGCAAATATAATGTTGAACTTAAAAGTGTAAAGGGCGATTTAATGCTCAGCGCTTATCTTTTAAGGCCGAGTGACAGCAATTATGATATTTCACATCTTTGCCTTGAATACGGTGTGAAAATTCCCGAATATTTGAATTCACTCGGCAACAGGGATGAAATAGTTGAGCTTTCATCTGTAATTAAACCTCTTTTTGAAAAGACGGATAAGCTTATTGATGAAGCATGTGAAAGAAACCTTCTTGAAGAAATTGAACTTCCGCTTTCCCGTGTGCTTGCAAAAATGGAATATGTCGGTTTTGAAGTTGATAAAGACGGAATTGAAGCTTTCGGCAAAATGCTTGGTGAAAGAATAAAAGATTTAACCGAGTCGATTTATCAAAGTGTGGGATATGAATTTAATATCAACTCACCTAAACAGCTCGGTGTCGCTCTTTTTGAAGAGCTTAAATTACCGTGCAAAAAAAAGACGAAAACAGGTTATTCAACTAACGCAGAAGTGCTTGAAAGCTTGGTTAACGAACATCCTGCAATCAGCCAAATTCTTGAATTTCGCTCTCTTTCAAAGCTTAAGTCAACATATTGTGACGGACTTTTGAAAGTTATCGGTGATGACGGAAGAATTCATACCCGCTTTAATCAGGTTGAAACCAGAACGGGCAGAATTTCATCACTTGAACCTAATTTGCAAAATATCCCGATAAGAACGGAACTCGGCAGTCAAATGCGCAAGTTTTTCATTGCCGGCAGCGGCAAAAAGCTTGTTGATGCCGATTACAGCCAAATTGAACTTCGTGTTCTTTCTGACCTTTCGGGTGATGAAAATATGATAAACGCATTTAACAGCGGTGATGATATTCACACTATCACAGCGTCGCAGGTATTTAACTTGCCTGTTGATATGGTTACACCGCAAATGCGCAGCAGGGCAAAGGCTGTTAATTTCGGTATTGTTTACGGTATCGGCGCATTTTCTCTTGCCAAGGATATCGGTGTATCAAATAAAGAAGCCAAGCAGTATATAGATAATTACCTTGCACATTACAGCGGTGTTAATGACTATATGCAAAAAATGATTGACCTTGCTAAAGATAAGGGATACAGCGAAACCCTGTTTCACAGAAAAAGATATTTGCCTGAACTTGCGTCGTCTAATCATATGATGCGTGCATTCGGCGAGCGTGTGGCAAGGAATATGCCTATTCAAGGTACTGCCGCAGATATTATCAAAATTGCTATGGTTAAGGTTGATGACAGGCTTGCAAAGGAAAATATGAAATCACGCTTAATCCTTCAGGTACACGATGAACTTATAGTAGAAGCGCCTGAAGATGAAGCGCAAAAAGCACTTGAAATCGTGACGGAAGAAATGGAAAATGCCTGCAAAATGAAAGTTCTTCTTCGTGCAGACGGAAAAATCGGCAACACCTGGTTTGACGCGCATTAAGTTTAAATATGATTAGTATAGAAAAATTCAGTAAAGAACATCTTGATGATGTATATAAAATCGAATGTGCCTGCTTTTCGCATCCGTGGAGCAAAGCAGACCTTGAAAATCAGCTTGGGCTTGACACCTCCTATTTCGTTGTTGCACTTGACGGTGAAACGGCGGTCGGATATATGGGGCTTCAAATATTTTGCGGTGAAGGGTATGTGACCAATGTTGCTGTTTTGCCCGAATACCGCAGGCAAGGCATTGCACAAAAGCTTATTTTAAAAGAACTTGAAAATGAAATGAATTTCATTACTTTGGAAGTCAGAAAAAGCAATGCCCCGGCAATAAATTTGTATCAAAAAATGGGCTTTGAAAATGTAGGCGTTCGCCCTCACTTTTATACCGCACCGGATGAAGATGCGGTGATTATGACGAAAAACATCAAACCCGGCGAATGATTTTTGCCTGCAATATATGAATGAGGTGAAATTATGATACTTTTATTTTTAGTGCTGTTGGTTATTGCAGTTGTTTGTGTTATAAAATATGTTGGTTATATGAATTCAACATATTATAAAGTCACAAAGAAACCTTTTCTTGCAATGAGAACGGATGTTGGAACTTATGGCGAATATTGCATATTCAAGTTGCTTAAATCTTACGAAAACAAGGGCGCAAAATTTCTTTTTAATGTTTATTTGCCGAAAGGCGAGGGTGAAACTACGGAAATTGATGTCCTTATGATTTGTTCACAGGGTATTTATGTTTTTGAAAGCAAAAATTACAGCGGTTGGATTTTCGGTAATGAAAAATATAAAATGTGGACTCAATCATTGCCACAGGGAAAAGGAAGACCTGCAAAGAAAGAAAAATTTTTAAACCCGATTATGCAAAACAAATTACATATCAGGTGTTTAAACGAATATTTGAAAGAAGAATATCCCATTTATTCGGTTATTGCTTTTTCGCAAAGATGTGAACTTAAAAAGATTGAATTGGTAAGCGACAATACAGTTGTAATTAAAAGAAATAATATAACAAAAGTGCTTGCCAAAAATTCAAAATATTCAGGGCAATTAAGTGAAAAAGCCATTTCTGAAATTTATGAAAAATTGTACCCTCTTACTCAAGTGGGTGAAGAAGTAAAAAAGCAGCATATAGAAAACATAAAAAGTGAAAAGAATTTGAAAAAATAGATATTTCGTAGGGGCGAACATTGTTCGCCTGTTTATGACTATATAATTTTATTTAAGGATAAAGAATATGAAAATTTTAGGAATTGAGTCGTCTTGTGATGAAACAGCTTGTGCTGTTGTTGAAGACGGACGAAAAGTTTTATCAAATATAGTTGCAACTTCGCTTGAAGAGCATAAGCTTTACGGCGGTGTTGTGCCGGAAATTGCATCAAGGCGGCACGCGGAATCAATCAGCGGTGTGGTTAGGGAAGCACTTGAAAAAGCAAACTGCACTATGGATGATATTGACGCTGTTGCGGTAACATATGCGCCGGGATTGATAGGCGCATTGCTTGTGGGTGTCAACTTTGCAAAAGGGTTGGCTTTTGCAAGCGGTACTGAGCTTGTTCCGGTTCATCATTTAAGGGGACATATTGCATCTAATTATATTTCAAGTGATGTCAAGCCACCGTTTTTATGCCTTGTTGTAAGCGGCGGGCATTCACACATAGTTGCGGTAAATGATTATACGGATTTTGAGATTATCGGCAAAACCCGTGATGATGCCGCAGGTGAAGCACTTGATAAAGCAGGGCGCACAATGGGGCTTGCTTATCCGGGCGGAATCAGTATTGATAAAATCAGCAGGCAGGGTGATGAAAACGCATTTAAATTTCCACACCCTAAAGTTACAGGCAGTAAATATGATTTTTCGTTTTCCGGGCTTAAAACAAGTGTTATAAATACCGTGCATAACGCTAAACAAAAGGGCGAAGAGATAAATGTGGCAGATTTGGCGGCTTCTTTCCAAAAAAGTGTTGTGGATTGCCTTATTCAAAACCTTGAAAAAGCCGGTGTTGATAAAAATTTCAAAAAAATTGTAATAGCCGGCGGTGTTTCTGCAAATTCTAAATTAAGACGAGAAGCAGAAAAATTATGTAAAAAGCATAATTGGCAGCTTTATTTACCTGAGCTTAAATATTGCGGTGACAATGCGGCAATGATTGCGTCGCAGGGATATTATGAATTTATAAGCGGTGTTACGGCAGATGAAAGTTTAAACGCGTATGCCACAATGGCGATTGATAAACCCTACGAAAAACAAAACTGATAAAAAAATCACAAAAGAATTTAATAATATTATGTGTTATTGTTACATTTTAATGAATTTTGCCGACTGCTATTGAATTTTCACCAAACTTTGATATAATGAGTAAGAATGAAATTGGAAGACTATAATTGTTTTTCACTTTGGTTCAATTTGTTTGTAAATAATTTCAAAGGAGAATAAAGATATGGAATCAAATCTTACTTCTAACAAGTCACTTCTTACTTGGCTTGACGAAAAAGTAGAACTCCTTAAGCCATCAAACATTTTATGGATTGACGGTTCAAAGGAACAAATCGACGCTCTTAAAAAAGAAGCTGTTGAAACAGGCGAAATGGTAAAGCTTAATGATGAGCTTCTTCCTGATTGCTACCTTCACAGAACAGCAGAAAACGATGTTGCTCGTGTTGAAGATAGAACTCTTATCTGCACAACAAAGGAAGAGGATGCAGGTCCTACTAACCACTGGATGGCTCCTGATAAGTGCTACAAGATGCTTTATGACATTGCTGCCGGCTCATATGAAGGCAGAACAATGTATATCATCCCTTATTCAATGGGTCCTGTTGGTTCACCTATGTCAAAAATCGGTATCGAAATCACAGACTCAATCTATGTTGTTCTTAATATGAACATTATGACAAGAGTAGGCAAGAAAGTTCTTGACGCTCTTGGAGATTCAAACGACTGGGTACGTGGTATGCACTGCAAATGTGATGTTGATCCTGAAAAGAGATGGATTTGCCAGTTCCCTGAAGATAACACTATTATTTCTGTTAACTCAGCTTACGGCGGAAATGTACTTCTCGGTAAGAAGTGCTTTGCTCTTCGTATAGCTTCATACCTTGGTAAGAACGAAGGTTGGCAGGCTGAACATATGCTTATCCTCGGCCTTCAGAAGCCAAACGGCGATATTAAGTATATCTGCGCTGCATTCCCATCAGCTTGCGGTAAGACAAACCTTGCTATGCTTATCCCACCTGAAGGATATCAGAGAAAAGGTTACAAAGTATGGTGCGTAGGTGACGATATTTCTTGGATTAAGAAAGGTCCTGACGGACGCCTTTATGCTATCAACCCTGAAAACGGTTTCTTCGGTGTAGCACCTGGTACTAACGAAAAGTCTAACCCTAACGCTCTTGCTTCAACAAAGAAGGGCACAATCTTTACAAATGTAGCTCTCAACCTTGATAACAACACTGTATGGTGGGAAGGTCTTGATAAGAACCCACCTGCAAACGCAATTGACTGGAAGGGTAACCCTTGGAACGGTCAGACAAGCGAAGAAAAGGGCGCACATCCAAACTCAAGATTTACAGCTCCTGCTGTTAACTGCCCTTGCATTTCATCTGAATTTGAAAATCCAAACGGTGTTCCTATTTCAGCATTTGTTTTCGGCGGTCGTCGTGCAAAACTTACTCCGCTTGTATATCAGTCAAAGAGCTGGAATCACGGTGTATTCGTAGGTTCAATTATGGGTTCTGAAACAACTGCTGCTGCAACAGGTCAAGTTGGCGTTGTTCGTCGTGACCCTATGGCAATGCTCCCATTCTGCGGCTACAATATGGGCGATTATTGGAAGCACTGGATTGAAATCGGTGAATCTCTTGATGAAGATAAAGCACCTAAGATTTTCAATGTTAACTGGTTCCGTAAAGATGACGAAGGTAACTTCTTATGGCCTGGTTTTGGTGATAACCTCAGAGTTCTTGATTGGATTATTGACCGTTGCGAAGGCAAGGTTGACGCTCAGGAAACAGCTATCGGTTATCTTCCATATGCTAAGGATATTAACCTTGAAGGCCTTGATATGACAGAAGCAGACCTTGAAAAGATTCTTGATGTTGATAAGGATGCTTGGAAAGAAGAACTTAAGGGTGTTGACGAACTTTATGCTAAGTTCGGCGATAAGCTTCCTAAAGAGCTTTCAGATGTTCTCAATGAAGTGAAATCAAATCTTGATAAATAATTATCTCTTTTGAAATAATATGAAGCACGGTGTAGATTTATCTGCACCGTGCTTTTTTGATGTTTACATATAGGTTGGAATTTTATATAATATATTTGAAATACTTTGCGAAAAATCAATTATTAAGGTGTGAGGTTTTATGATAACAGATAAAAATTCCGGCAAAAGGGATATAGGAATAAAAATAATTTCCGTCCTTATTTGCCTTATCGTTGTATCGTTTCCATTAAGCAAGGCAGCAGATAAAATATGCTACCCATATGTAAAAGCAAAAGCTGTTGCATATTTGTGTAAAAAATACGATGCGAAAATTACAGATTTTAAACTTATTGATTCAAGGCATGCCGGAACATATTGGGATTCATCAAGAGATGAGCTTTTTCAGTTTTTGGCATGGAAAGATTTTGCTTTTGAATTTGAGTACAATGGCAGAAAGTTTTTTGTGAATCGTAATGACGGCAAATTTTATGACGATTATCAGCTTGAAGATATTGAAAATTGGTGTACCGAATGGTTGCAAAAAAATATTGATGAAAATATTGTTGGAATTGAATTGATAATTGATAATTACTTCAATTATATTGCTAATTGTGATAAAAGCAATAATTATGTACTGACTAAAAGTGATACGAAAGAATTTTTAGATAATTACTCTTACGGCAAATATAATTATTATCAAACAATATTTTATTATAACAATTATGATCATTCTAATGAATTAGAATACACAAAACAATTAAAAGCAAAAATTAAAGACAAAATAAAAATATCTGATTATATACATATTTCTAATTCTCCATATCCAAAATTGTTTAAGAATACAAACAAAGCAATTGAAGGATGGGGTACACATTATTATTCTATTAAAAATTATAATTGAGGAAATATATAATGAAAACAAAAATTTATACTCGTTTAATTTCAATAATTATGACAATGAGTGTTGTCATATCTTCAATTTGTTGCTTTCCATACAAATCATTTTCTGCAACATTATACAATGTATCAACTTCTTACTCCGGAAATTACGATTCGGAGTCGCCAATGCAATTTGATGTATATAGTTTGAACAAGTAAAAGTTTTTGTGTAAATATTGAAATTTCAAATATAATTTGAAATACTTTGCGAAAAATCAATTATTAAGGTGTGAGGTTTTATGAAAAAACGAATAAAGGAATTTATTGAATATTATAAAGAATTAGGATTTAGCAAAATCTTTTGGTATTTACTCAGCATTGCGTATTTTATATTTGATATGTGGTATATGTGGAGTTGGAGGAGTTATATTGATTACATTAAAAGATATTATACTTTGTTTTTTAAAGAACCTTTAGAATTTTTATACCCTTGTGTATATCCGATTGTGATAGCAATAATCATTTTGTTTGAATTCTTATTTAAAAAAGTAAACAAGTTAAGTATTATTTTTAATTATATACTTATTACAGGTTTATTTGGATTTGATTTCTTTTACATGGTTAAAGAGTTATCGAAAGGATAAGGAATGCTATTTATGAAACAAACAAAAAATATTTGTTTTTTCTTTGAGCAAGTAAAAGTTTTTGTATAAATATTGAAATGTCAAATATAATTTGATATACTATGTTTGTTAATTATTTAACATACAAATCTATTATAATAATCGGAGATAAAAAATGGCAAATTCACCTAAAATTATAGCAGTTGCAGGCAAAGGCGGAGTAGGTAAAACTTCAATCAGTGCAACTATTGTTAAAATCCTTGTGGAAAAATATCCTGATAAAAAAATTCTTGCAATTGATGCAGACCCGGCAGTCGGCCTTTCAACCGCTCTCGGCATTGATGTTAAAACTACTATTGATGATATTCGTAAGGAAATTGTTGAAACTGTTGAAGACGGGCAAACAAAAACCGCTATTGAACTTTTGGGTGATGCAAGATATAAAATTTTTGACGCAATAGTTGAAACAGACGGTTTTGCATTTATCGCAGTCGGCAGGCCTGAAAGTGCAGGTTGCTACTGTAAAATCAATACATATCTTAAGGAAGTAATCAATCTTATCAGCGGTGATTTTGATTATGTTGTAATTGACGGCGAAGCCGGAATTGAACAGATTAACCGCAGAGTTATGGAAAAAGTTACACACCTTCTTCTTGTATCTGACGCAAGTAAAAAAGGTACGCAGGTTATTAACACTATTAAAGATGTTGCCGATAAGCTTGTGATGTATGATGAAATCGGCGCAATCCTTAACCGTATTCCTGATGAAAGTGTAATTAAACTTATTGATACAAACGGTATTGAAGTGTTGTCATACATTCCCGTTGATTCAAATCTTGCGGTGTATGATATTGAGGGTAAAAATATCACAAAGCTTCCTGATGATTCAAATATAGTAAAAGGCACTGCCGAAGCACTTGAAAAAATCGGCATTTTATAATTGTTATGAACTTTTTTGATGAACTTATAGCAAAATGTGAAAGCGCTTTTTCTCAGCATAATAAAAATTCATATTATTTTAGCCCTGCAAAGCAGTGGGAGGATACCGGTATAAGCCACATAGTTTTGCAAAGGGATACAGCCTTTGAGCTTAACGGAATAGGCTTTAACCTTGTAACTTCAAAGCCGATAGAAAACAGTGAAACCGTTATAATCGGCGATGATTTAAACAAAATCAAGCAAAGCAGAAAATTTTGCCGTGTATCAATAATTCAAATTGATGATGTTGATGACGAGCAAAAGGCATATAATCTTATTCGTAAAATTGAATATGTTAAATATCACTATTTTCCGCTTGGCTATATGATACGCACTTCATCCGAAGAGCAAAAAGAAATAGTAAGAGTTTCTAAAAGTGCAATAAAAAAGGGAATATCGTTTGAAAAAATAGGCAATCTTTTGAATTCAAAATTCCTTGAAAATAAAAGCGTAAAAAATGTGAAAACCGTGTTTGTAACAGCTGAAGATTTTGATTATTCACTCTTAACTTCGGTTGCGGAAAAAAACAGTGAAATCACAAAAACACTTAATCATATTATGCAGGGTATAAATTTTGATTGCTCTGCCTGCAATTTGAAACCTATATGTGATGAGGTGGAGGGTATGCGTGAACTTCATTTCAAAAACAGCGGTATGATGTAGAAAAACAGCTTGGACTCAATGTCCAAGCTGTTTTTATATAACTTTATATTTATTTCCAAACCTCTTCTGCAATTTCTTTAACAAGTTTAAGCTTTGACCATTGATCGTCTTCAGTAAGCTTGTTACCGATTTCGCATGATGCGAAGCCGCATTGCGGGCTTAAGCAAAGTCTTTCAATAGGGATGTACTTTGCAGCTTCGTTTATTCTTGCAATAACATCTTCTTTGCTTTCAAGTTTCGGCGATTTTGTGGTGATAAGCCCCAAAACTACCTGCTTGTCACTTGAAACTTTTGCAAGCGGAGCAAAATCGCCGCTGCGTTCATCATCATATTCAAGAAACAGTGCATCAACATTTTCCTGTGCAAATACATAATCCGCAACCGGTTCATAACCGCCGCTTGAAAAGAAAGTGGAATGGTAGTTTCCGCGGCAAATGTGTGATGTGATTACCATATCGTCTGCCTTACCTTCAAGCGCAAGGTTGTTAACGGTCAATAATTGCTCTTTAAATTCATCTGCACTTAATCCGAATACATCGGCATTTGCATTTTCGCCGATTACAGAACCCCAGGAGCAGTCATCAAGCTGCAAATTGCGGCATCCGGCATCATAAAATTGCTTGATTACATCTTTATATGCCGCTGCAAGGTCAGCTATCAACTCTTCATTTGTAGGATAATATTTGCGTGTGCTTTCAATATTTGAAGGTACAATAAATTGCAAGTATGTTTGTGCAGGCGCAGGAATTGTGTATTTTGCAATCGTATTTTCATCTTCAAATTGCTTTAAAAATTTAAAATATTCTACAAAAGGATGTGGCTTTGCTTTGATTTTTCCTACCAAATATGTATCATCAAGCACTGCAAGTTCGGCGTTAAAAGGAACTCCGTTTCCGGTATCCTTATGTTCAACCCCGCCAAATCCCCACATAAAATCAAGGTGCCAAAATGTTCTTCTGAATTCACCGTCGGTAATTGCGTGGTAGCCAAGTTCCTTTTGCTTTGCTACAAGTTTGGTGATTTCATCATTTACGATTTTATCGTATTCTTCTTGTGAAATTTCGTTGTTTTTGTATTTGCTCTTTGCGTCTTTTAATGCCTGTGGCCTTAAAAAACTGCCTACAAAATCATATTTAAACGGTGTTTTTAATGTACTCATTTGAGTTGCCTCCTTGTTATTTGCTGAGTACAGTTTAACACATCATTTATGTTTTGTATAATACATATAACATACGGCTTGCCATAGTTTTAATCTATGGCTACGCATTTCTTTATCGCTTCAATATATGCAAGCGCATATCTTGAAAGCATAATGTTTTTCTTTTTAATAAGCCCGATACGCATATTTGCATCTGTGTTTAAAGGCTTTGCAATAATATCTTCACCGTTCAGCTCTTTATCAATAACACCGGAGCTTACGGTAAATCCGTTTAGCCCTATTGCAAGGTTAAAAAGAGTTGCACGGTCACGCACCTGTATGTTTTTCGGCATATCAAGCACACTTAAAAACTCCTCGCTGAAATAGAACGAATTGCGCTCGCCTTGCTCATACACCAAATACGGATATGGCTTGAGTTCATCAAGTTCAACCGCATCCTTGCTTGCAAGCGGGTGGTTTTTGCTGATGAATATGTGCGGCGAAGCTTCAAAGATTTCCTCAAATACTAAATCGTTTTTCTTAAACAGTTTTGTAAGCACTTCTTCATTTTGGCTTGATAAAAACAATACGCCGATTTCGCTGTTGTTGTTTGCCACATCATCAATGATTTCGCCTGTTTGAGTTTCACGCAAAATAAAATTATATTCATCCGCATCATATTTGTTTACAACATCTACAAATGCATTTACAGCAAAGGAATAATGCTGGCACGATACGCTAAGCTTCGGCTTTCTGTTTGTATCCTTGCAAAATCTGTCTTTCATAATATCAGCTTGCTCAAGTAAATTGCGTGCATATGAAAGTAATTCTTCACCCTCACGGGTAATTTTAATTCCCTTGTTTGTGCGTGCAAATGCGGTAACGCCCATTTCTTTTTCAAAATTGTGTATCGCCGCACTCAAGCTTGGCTGGGATATAAACAGTTTTTCTGCCGCCGATGTTATATTTTTACACTCGGCAACAGTTACAAAATATTTAAGCTGCTGTAAAGTCATATTATTTCAGACCTTTCCTTATGCTTTATGAAATAATTATATATTCCTTTACTTTATATTTCAAGTGTAAAAGATTTATATGATTGAAACGATAATAACTATAAGCGTTCTAATTAAATGTTTTTTGATTATACACATAAAGTCAACGGTTATAGATTGAAAAAATTGATTGAATCTAGGCAATATTCACGATATAATTATAAAGATGATAATTATGTCAATGTGAGGTAAGATTTATGTATAATAATATCAGCGATTGGGACAGAATGGTTGCCGGTAAGCTTTATAATTCTGCAAGTAAGGATATTTTTAAGCAGCACGCATTAGGGCTTACAAGGTGTGACCGTTTCAACAAAATTGCTTTGTGGAGATTTAAAACTAAACAGCGTGCGCTTGAAAAACTTATTCCGTCTGCAAAAGGTAAAGAGTTTGCAGTTTTTGCACCGTTTTACTGCGAATATGGTGTTAACATAAATGTCGGTAAAGGTTGCTTTGTAAATTACAACTGCACTTTCCTTGATGTCGCACCGATTACTTTGGGCAACAATGTTTGGCTTGGCGCAAATGTAACGCTTGCAACACCTAATCATCCTTTTATTGCCGAGGAGCGTTTGCCTGCCGATTATCCCGACGGTAACCACGACCTTGAATACGCTTCACCGATAGTAATTGAGGATAACTGCTGGATATGTTCAAGCACCACGATTTGCGGCGGTGTAACCATAGGTGAAAACAGCATTGTGGCCGCCGGTGCGGTAGTAAACAGAGATGTTCCGCCAAACAGTATTGTGGCAGGCGTGCCGGCAAAAGTTATCCGCCAAATTGATGAAGATGACAGAATAAATGTGTGGGAAACATATGAGAAAAACGAAGTTCCGCTTTCGGTAAGGAAAATAAAATCTAAGTCATAAGGACTTGTTTGAGAAATCACTGAATTTTTATTCCGGATTATTTATTTTAACGGCAATAATCTGCCATACGGTGGTGCGTCAGTTTTTGTATATGGTGTTCTTGCATACTTTCTGACATAATAAAAAAGCCATCAGGTATAAATACCTAATGGCTTTTTTGGTACGCCTCGTCCAAACATATTCCGTATTCAAACAAATTGCCAAGTCAATTTGTAACAAATACTCCATATGTTTCTCCTCTCAAAAACTGCCGTACAGTGGTGCGTCAGTTTTTGTATTATGGGGTTCGTAGCAGCTTGGATTTGCATAAAATACGCTGAAAATGGCTGTTTTAAGCCGTTTCTGCTATACAAAATTTGCCTACAATTTTATTTAGACATCTACAATTAACTTGTCTATATTTCGCAAGTGGTCATAATTGTGGTCAAAATACAATTACAGAAATTTACAGATGTATTGAATTTTAATAAGGATTTTATATACAGATCCTGTAAATGATTTCACAGATAATTTGAAACTAATATCTAATAACATTGAAAAACTAGATAACTAATAGTAAACTGCCTTTACGAACGATTGTAGGAGCAATTTTCAAATATTATATATTTAAAAGTTTGAACATTAGAGAACGGGGTCTGAGTGTAAAAATCACTTTTTGAAATACCCCGTTTCAAACTATATTTTCACTTTTGAGTCTCTCAAAAATCTCTTACTGGAAAATTATGAGAAATTTACCTACTGAAACATCCAATTTGGGAGGTAAACAATATAAATATCATTTTTCCCTATTACTTAAAAATCTTTTAATCAGAAAAGCGAGAAAATGCGGAAATGTATAGAATTTACCGTTAAATCCTATATTTTTATTGCACAGCTTAATTCCGTATTTCGCATCGGAATAGCCATCCCAATTAATCAAATTATTAAGTGATATCGTTGCACCGTCATTTGCCTTTACTTCCACAGGCACAAGAGAATCTGCTATCTTACAAAGAAATCCATTTCTATCGTGCCTCTGTCATTTTTCATTATATCCCTGTTTAACCAACATATCGGCTACAACATTTTCATAAATTGCGCCCTTATATGTGTTAAAGTTTTTGTTGTTTCGCAAATCCTCCTGCACCTCATCATCAAGAGAACCTATGAGCAAGCCTGTATCTGCAAGTAGATTTTGTAATTATCAGGATTATAATTACCTTTAACAAGAAGCTCAGGCTGTTCCATACAATAACGAACATTTATAATTCCTGCATTACCGAGCCAATCAACCACACCGATATATTCTCTGTTTCTCGCATCGTGTGCAACCTTTGATATCTGAAATTTTTTATTATCTTTACCGAGAAATACAGGGATTTTTCGGTATACATTAAGAAATTTTCCCTTATCAAGTCCGCCTGCGTATTTGGTAATTCCTCCTATATTTTCTCATTTCTTTTTTGCAACAAAAGCACACTTAAGCCTTACCGCATTTAAGACAAATATAATCAAATATGAATTATTGTATGTACCGTTCGTCGCAACGTATTTTCTATTCATACTGGACAGAAAATTTTTAGTCTCTTTTTCTTTCTATATTACGACTTTCTGATATTCTTTTAATAATTATTGGATTGAGGAGTAGTGCTTGAATTGCCCAATTAATATTGTAATTATTAATATTCTGACAAAATTCAACGCATTTATATTCTTTAGGAAAATATTTTTCAAAATTTCCAATCATAATATCTGATGCTTTCATACTTGAAACCACATCTAATACCGGCAACCAGTGACATTCTGTTTTTTGTGATTGAAAAAGGAACTTTAATTTTGAATCATCTATATGGCGTGATGATATAAAAACCTTATTATATAAGTAAATGCAAAACAATGCTTCTGGTATAATGTTGTATTTTGATACTTTATAAATGAACTCATCCTCTGAAAATTCATCGGAATTAAACATTACTGCAATATCCATAAGGTGTTGCAACATAGTTTTAAAGCCTGTTTGAGTTTTTCCGTAAAATATATGGTGCTTTAGTAAATGTCTAATATTAAAACATATGTTATCATGTATTTCGAATTGCCTTATGTTTTTATATGTTGAATAAGAAATAGAATTATCAAACAAATTCTTTGTTGAGAAAATAGAAGTTGACTTTGTAAAATGTGCATTTGTAATATTCAAATTACAATGTAAATCTATTGAGATGTTATTCGTTTTATTAATTAACATCAATGTTTGAGTGTTGTTCATATAAGTTTCTGGTATAAATTTCATAAATATGACAGGTCCATCGTAATATGTTTTTTTCTTAATTTGATATCCGTTTTTTCTTAATAAGTTATAAAATTCACTTACATTGATAGATTCAACCAATAAATCTAAATCATTGTAAACTCTGGGAATCGATTCATAATACTCTGACTTTAGGAATGGTCCTTTCATTCCTATAAAAGGAATATCAAAACTATCAAATATTTCTAATTCTTGCTTTATTATTTTTTCTTTCTGAGCTTGTTTTGACAAAATAGTGTTTTTTTCTTTTTGAATAATTGTGTTTTCATCATTACAAAATATAATGTTCTTTTTTAATTTTATATACTTATAATACTTGTCAAGAGCTTGCTCATTTCTCATATCGCAAAGTAAGCTATTCATATCTTTTTCTAAATTTGTCATAATAAATTCCTCCATGATTACAATATACGTCTTAAGTTATACATAAAAAAAATATGATTTAAAAGTGTTGAGTAAATTATCCAAATTGTAGTGATTTTAAATTAATTTCAAAGTTGAATTTTTTCTCGACAAAACTGATGATTATTTAATGAAACCTTGAACAATGAATTATAATATCCAAAAATAACTTCATTCAATAAAACAAATATTAAGGAAGGGTTTCTTGTGAATATAATTGTATCTATTTCAAATAAAAACGAAAATGTAAATCAAACGTTAAGTCGTTTATCTGATCTAGGAGTAACTGGAATAAGAATTAATTTAGCAAAGTATTTAAACAAAAGTCAACAGAAAGAATTATATGATTTACTAAATGCAGTCAAACAATATAAAAATTTAAAATGCATATTTGATCTCCCTGCTCCTAAGAAAAAGATTAGAATTGTAGAAATGGTTGAGTCTGCAATTTTTGCTGAAAAAGGAGACAGATTCATAATAAAAAAACATCAAGGTAAAATGCCGAAAAACAGATTCGAAATTCTTATTGATGAAATGAATATATCTTGTGTAGATGAGAGTATTATTTATGCTGATGGTATGGGCACATTTAAAATTGAAACACAAAATAAAAATGAGATAATAGTTAAAGCGGAAAATTCAGTTTGGTTATATGCGGGAAAGTCGTTTAATTCGAAACCGATATATAATATGAATAATGAACAACTATATTCTCTGTGTAATCAAATAAATAAACAAAACAAACAAAGTTATTTCGCCTTATCATTTTCTGAAGAAGTAAAAGATATAGAATATATAACAAATAAACTTGGGTGTAAACCTGATCAAATAATATGTAAAATTGAAACCCAAATAGGAGTTGATAATGTAGAAGAATTATTAAGTCATTGTTCTGGTGTATTATTGGGTAGAGGAGATTTATTGTATTATTCTAATATTAATCAATATTATAGAAATTGCTTTGAGTTACAAAAGTATTGTTTAATACATAATAAAGATTTCTATTTATGCACAGATATATTAATGTCGTTATTAGAAAACAAAATCCCAAATAGAGCAGAATTGACAGATGTAGCTGTATTTAAACACAAAGGATGTAAAAATTATATTTTACCTGCGGGATTTTCTAGAAATGGTAATTTAAGAGAAGCTATAAAAATTATAAAGGAGATATAAAAATGAATAATATGAAATTAAGAATTTGTGTGACAGATAAATGTAATTTTAATTGCACTTATTGTGGAAGTGGTGGAGAAGGAAAACTTTCCGACGGATATTCACTATCTTATGAAGAACGTATATCGATAATTTCAAAATTGCATGAAATCGGTATAGATAGTTATAGGATTACTGGGGGCGAACCTCTTTTATATCCGGAATTATATAAGTTGTTGGATGATCTTCAAAATCATGAAAGTTTGAATAAAATTACTATTGTAACTAATGGGAGTTTGATTAATGACAAATTTGTTAACTACATAAAAAAATCAAAGATTAAATCTGTTACAATTAGCTTAGATGCTCTGGATAAAGAGACATTCAGAAAAGTTACAAGAATAGATTCATATGAAAAAGTCATTAACAATATAATCCGATTGAAACAGGAAAGAATAAATGTTAAAATAAATTCAGTTGCAACAAAACAAAATGAAAAAGAAATATATAAATTAATCGGATTTGCAATCAGTTATGGAATCAATCTGAAGATACTTGATTTGTTTGAAACAGATAAAAACCATTGGAAAGAAGAGTATTTGAATTTAATAGACATAGAACAATATTTGAATACTATTTCAAAGAAAAAATTTGTTCAGTATCAAGATGAAGGCTTTGGAATACCTGAAAATGTTTTTGTATTTGAACACTCAAATGTTGTAACTAAGAATAGCGATTATGGTACTTGTTATTGTGAATATTGTAAAGAGTGTAAAAAATATCCATGCAAAACAGGTGTAGTATCTTTTGTGTTAACTGCAGACGGATATTTAAAATTGTGTAGTGAAATTCAATTAGATGTTAAGGAACTATTAAATAACACAACTAGTAAACAAATTGAATTAGATATAAAAAAAATCTTTGAAATCTATAATGCATCAAAAAGGATAAAAATATGAACATTTTATTTTTAGATGAAAAAAATAAAAAAAATGATATAATAATTATATCTGTGTTTTGTAATGAAAACATTCTGTTGTGTAGAAAAGTTGGCTCAAAAACATGGGAATTTCCTGGTGGACACATTGAAGAAAATGAAACAGAATATGAAGCGGCAATTAGGGAACTTTATGAAGAAACAGGAATTCAATGTAAATATTCTTTTAAAGAAATTTCTGATTTCGAAGTAAGAAATGATAATAATCGAATTTACGGCCGTTTATTTTATTTGAAGTTGGATGATAGCTATATATCTGAACCTTTAAAATATGAAATGGAAGAAACAAGATGTTTTTTTTCACTTCCAAAAGATATCTCGTATCCATATCAGAGTAAAATTATAGAAAAAATTAATAAAAGTATCATTCAAAAATAATTCAAGGGCTGCATTATCTGCAACCATTGAATTATTTTTGCGAATCGACTATAAAATATTTTAATATTTAAAAGTAATATGTTGCTTGTGCATTCCAAAGTTCGCTGTATCTGCCGTTATTCTCAATCAACTGTAGATGTGTTCCTGTTTCAATTAATTCAGCTTTGTCAAACACAGCAATCTTATCGCAAAATACACAGCTTGATAATCTGTGTGAAATATAAATTGCCGTTTTGTTTTCAACAAAGGAATTAAATTGGTTGTATATTTCATGTTCGGCAATTGGATCAAGTGCCGCTGTTGGCTCGTCAAGAATAACAATCGGTGCATCCTTGTATAATGCTCTTGCAAGGGCAAGCTTTTGTGCTTCGCCGCCTGAAATCTCAACACCTGCTTTATCTAAATCCTTATAGAGATAAGTGCATTCCTTGTTTTCCATTTTCAGCACCCTATCTTTAATATTCGCCTCATCAAGCACTTTATAAAGCTTATCATAATCGTATTCTTCGCCTGCCGCAATGTTCTGCGAAAGCGTTGTTGAAAAGATTTTGAAATCCTGAAAAACAACGGAATACAGGCACATTATGCTTTCCTTTGTGTATTCCTTAATGTTGATGCCGTTAATCAGTATTTCACCGTTTGTAACATCATATAGTCTACAAAGCAGTTTAATAAATGTTGTTTTGCCGCTGCCGTTTCTGCCGACAACTGCAAGATGTTCACCGTTTTTTATTTTAAGATTAACATTTTGCAGAGCATATGTATCTGTATTTGGGTATTTGAAGGAAACATTTTTGCATTCTATTTCAAACTTATCTGTTAAGTCAATCTCCTTTTCGCCGTATTCCATATTATCTTTTGTATCAAGAATTTCAAAATATCGTTTTGCAAGTGGTATAATTTCCTGAAGCTTTCCAAATGTGTTAGCCATCATCATAATGCCGTTTATAATCTGCATAAACGAACCGCAGTAAAGCACAAGCGAACCGATACCGAAAAGCCCAAGCAAGCCTTTAATGCCGATAAACAGATAAACACCAAAGCCGACCACTGCACCGAGTATTGCCACAAAGGAGCTTGCCTTTGCCGTGTGCATAGAGATTTTACGGAGTGTCTTTTCGCCGTCTGTTAAAATCTTGTTTGTTGCAATGTAGTCTATTAAATTCTGTTCCTTGTAAATTCTGATTTCCTTTCCGGTTCTGTAATCGCCGAAAATATCAAGGAAAGAATAGAAAATCCTGTCCAGTTCAGCATAGCTTTCGTTTGCTTTTAAATAAGATTTGTTTATGTTTACCGTAACAAGAAGAATGATAACTGCCATTGCAAGAATTGCACTGATTATTGTAATTAGGAAAATCGGCTTTTCAAAAAAGGTATTTCCTGTTCTGGTAAACCCAACCTTTAGAAGCGGGAATATGATAATAACGGAAATGATTAAGGTAAATAAGCCGTTTAAAAATCTGTATGTTGTCCATACAAAATAGGGGAAGCGAGACCATCTGCTTTTTTCAGCTTCCTCATGTTTGTGAATAAGTTCTTTGAACTCGCTGTTTTCAAGTTTCTGATATTCTGTTGCAAACAGCTTGGATGCAACCTTTTTGTTTTCTTTATTCAGTAAAAGATTTCTTAAATTCTGGCTGTATTCATCCAGAAAGCAGCCAAGAAAAAACAGGATAAAGTTTATTGCAACGGCAATCGTTATGTACAGCATAACTGTTTTGAAATCCTTGCCGTCACTCAGTAGATTTATAATTTTAGCCGTAAATAATATATTTATAAAAGGTTTAAGTGATGAAACGATGGATTGAATGGTTGCAGCCGGTAATACTTTCTTTTCAAGGCTATGTATTTCTTTATATATTTTAAAAACTGTTTTCATATTACTCATTCACAGCCACCTCGCTTTCCTTATAGTAGTAGCTCTGAATCTGATACATTCTGTAATATGCACCCTTCTGTGCCATAAGCTCCTCGTGCGTTCCGCTTTCGGCAATTCTGCCGTCCTTAATAAATAAAATTCTGTTGCAGAATCTTGTTGAGGAAAGCCTGTGAGAAATGAAAAACGAAATCTTGTTTTCCGTTAATTCATTATATTTCAGATAAAGCTCATTTTCGGAAATCGGATCAAGCGCCGCAGTAGGCTCATCAAGAATCAAAACAGGGGTATTCTTGTAAACAGCCTTTGCAAGAAGCAGCTTCTGCTTTTCGCCACCCGAAAAATCAACTGCGTTTTTATAAACATTCTTATCCATCAGTGATTTTTCCTTATCCGGCAAAGCATTTATTTTTTCAAGTATTCCTGCTTTCTCAAATGCAGAATAAAGCTTTTCCTGGTCATATTCTTTTTCGGCGCTTATGTTTTCGGCAATCGTCATCGGCATAAAGAAATAATCCTGAAAAACGGCTGGAAACAAATCAAAATAGCTTTCGCTTGAAAAGGCTCTGCTGCTTTTGCCGTTAATCAGTATATCGCCGTTTGTTGGATAGTAAAGACCGCAGAGTAGCTTGATTGCCGTTGTTTTGCCTGCACCGTTTTCGCCAACGATTGCAATGTTTTCGTTCTTGCTTACTTTAAAAGACATATTGTTGATCGTGCTGTTTTCAGCAGCCGGATATGTAAACGATACATCCTTGAATTCAATAGACTTAATTTCACTGAAATCAACATCCGGCTTATCCTTGCTCTCGTTTTCGCTTTCAATATATCTGCGGAAAACTTCGCAGTCGTTTGCACTGCGTTCAATTTTTGAATAGGAAAAAACAAGGTTTACAATCCGATTTGAAAAGCCTGTTATAATTCCGAAATAAAAAACAAATTCAGAAACGGTCAGGCTGCCGTTTGTTACAAGATAAATAAGATATACATAAGCGATAAGCTGGCGGATAAGATTTAATACGGCTCTTATTCCGCTTACTGCCGCGCTCTGATTTGTGTATTTGTCAATAATCCTTTCAATATCGGCTGTAATTTTTGCAACTGTATAAATAAAATAATCTTGAAAGCCGTATAGTTTAATATCCTTAGATGCGTCACTGTTTTTGCTCAATTTGTAAAAATAATCAAGCTTTGAAGAAAGCTTGGAGCTGTCGTCAAGTGTTGCTTTCTGCTTTTTATTCAAAGCCTTTAATATAATAAATTCGCCTGCGCAGGTTAAAAAAATAAGAAAAATCATAAAAATATTGATTTTGTAAATTAAAACGGCAGAGGCAATAATGCCGATTACGCAAACAAGAAAATCGTTGCACTCTTCAATAAAATCTGCACCCGATGAAAATCTTGCATTGTAAAAGGCTTCGGCTCTTTTATACAGTTCTCTGCCCTCAAGGCTTTCTATGTTTACATAATCTGTAGAAAGATTTTTGCGGAATGCCATAACAGCATATCGCATTCTGACAATTCTTGCCCCACCCCTTATAAGCTCTTTCATAAACGGATCCATCCATATTGTAAAGGTTAAAAGTAGGCTTAAAGGTGCGACAACAAGAATTAACCGTTCAACCGTAACACCCTTTTCAATGCAGTCTATCATAGCCTTTGGTATGTATGCTGTTACAATCGGTTGAAGAACAAGAGCCGGAACTCTGATAAAGAAGTACAACAAGTTTAACTTATCCCAGCTCATCCAGTTTTTTAGCATATATTTTAGATTGTCTTTCATAATACTATTTTTCCTTTTAATCAATATGGTATATTTAATTATATATGCCTGATATCTATTTGTTTTAATTTATTCAAATGTGTTTAAGAAAATTTCAAATTTGAATTCATAAATGAAAACATAGAAAATATTTAAAAACAGATTTGTATATTTATTTAACAGTTTTGTAATTTAATATTTAAAAATATTCTTGATTTTGATATAATATTGTTAAATTATAAATATTTATGGTGAATTATGAGAATATTAGTTTGTGATGATGAGCAAAGATATTGCCAAATAGTAAAAGAATATATTTTATCAAATTTTGATGAAAACTCTGAAGGAGTAATTGATACTTTTAATTCTGCTAAAGAGTTAGTTTCATTCTGTCTAAAATACGAACCCGATATATTATTCTTAGATATTGAACTCGGTGATATGAATGGAATTGAATTGGCTAAGTATTTGCGAAGCGAGTTTCCTGCTCTGATAATCGTTTACATTACTAATCATCCAGACTATGTGTTTTCCTGTTTTGAAACAGAACCTTTAAACTTTTTGAGAAAACCCATAGATAAAACAGAATTCAATAAAACATTCCAAAGAATTATCAAAAAATATACCGAAATACATAAATGCATTCCTATTAAATGGCAAAACGATTCAGTTAATCTTGAAATAAAAGATATATGCTATATTGAAGGCTATAATAGACACTTAGTTTTCCATTTATATAATGGCGATTGTTATGAAATAGTAGGAAAAATTAATGAAATATACAAATTCCTCAAAGTGCATGGATTTGCCAAATCTCATCAGGGCTTTGTAGTTAATATGTTGCATATTAAAGATTTTGGTGAAAGTGAAATCTATATGAAAAACGGTGAAACCGTTTTAATGAGTGTCCGCAAAAGACTAAAAACAAAAGAAGCATACTCCGATTATATTAACAGGAGGTTTTAATGATAGTAAAATATGTAACACTAATATTCGGAGCAATATTTGAAATCTATTGTATCAATACATTTTCAAGTATATTTTCAAAACGAAAAGAAATTAATAAATTGCATTTTTTAATAATAATTACTATTATAAGTTTATTCCATATTCTAACATCTGTATTTCTTAAGGGTATCAGCTTAGCCATTTGTTCATTATTAACAGTATTTATAATAAATCAACTGTATAAATCAAAACAGTATGTCAAAATTGTTTTAACTATAGGAATATCAGCAATCAATATTGCAAGTGAACTTGCTGTTAATGGAGTTTTGATGATAATAAATAGTAATAATTACCTAGATACAAATTCCGAACCACAATTATTTTCTTTAGGACTATTATTATCTAAGTTCGTTGCTTTTGTAATAATTATTATTTCCAAAATGGGCAAACGAAAATTTAATGTAAATAATCTCAATTCTAAATACTTAATACTATTAAGTGTTTTGCCAATAACAACAATAATTATAGGAATTCTAATGTATCAAGTCATTCTAATCATAGATACTGTATCTTTAAAGATTGTTTTTGTATTTGCTAATATGTTATTGATAGTTTCAAATATTATTGCATTTGAGATTATTAGAAATCAAAACAATTTAGCAAAAGCTGAATATGAATTGGAACTTTTAAAAGGTAATGTTAATGAACAAATGAAACATTATAACGACTTAAGGTCATCTCAAGAAGAAATAAGACAACATCGTCACAATATGAGAAGTATTTGTATTGGAGCAATTGCAGAATTAAAAGCCGGTAAAACTGAAAACGCTTTAGAACAATTACAAAATAGTATTAGCATAATTGAAAAATCAAGTAAGGTTATTGATACCGGACACCCATCTATTGATTCAATAATTGAAAACAAGTTAAACTGTTGTTCTGATTTTAATATAAGTACAAATTTAACATATCAATATAAAGATCCTATAACTATTAATGAAATCGAAATAGCGGTAATTCTCGGAAACATACTAGATAATGCAATTGAAGCCTGTCAAAAAATTACTGATACAAATAAAGAAATCTGGGGTTCAATTACGGTTGATAAACGAAACATTATGATAAACATTAAAAATACTGCTATAGATTCTAATAATCTAAAGACATCTAAAACTAATAAAAAGGACCATGGGTATGGATTAAAAAGCATATCTCACATCGCAAAGAAGTATAATGGATATGCTACATTCTCTTTTAGTGATGGTATTTTCACATCATATGTCATATTAGAAAACTAACACTTTCGCATTTTTAATCAACGAATTTACATAAAACTATAAATATATAATTTTAAGCGCTATTGTATAGATAGTGCTTTTTATTTTGGAGAAATTATTAATGATTGAAACTTTAGCAAAAAAGATAACAACAAAATTCATTGACCATAAAATTATTAAATCAGATGAGCGTGAAATATATAATTACTGTTTTGAAACAACAGTAGTTATTTTATTAAGTTACAGTTTATTATTTATTCTTTCAATGATTTTTAATGAATTTATGTCCACACTTATTTTTATTCTTTCATTTTCTTCATTTAGAAAAGTCTGCGGCGGCTATCACGCTGATAATTATTTAAAGTGTGGAATAATGTCTCTGGCAAGCTATCTGTTCTTAATATTTATAATTAAAAAACTAAATATTATATTTGAAATTTCAACACTTACCTTAGTTATTGGGGCACTTACCATAATGTTCTTATCCCCAATTCAAGATGACAATAAACCATTTACTGATAAACAATACAAAAGATTTAAAATAATAAGTAAAAGCTTAGCGGCTATATTAATAATAGTATTTGTTATTATAGAAGCATTTGGATTACATAAATCTATTATAAATAAATACTATTTTTCACTTTGTTATGGAATTGACTTAATAGCATTTTCATTGCTAATCAGTAAAATTGAAAGGAGGATAAAAAATGCAAAAGTTTAAGAATTTTATTATAAAATTTGGTAGTGCATTTGCTGCTTTGGCATTAATGATAGGGATTTCAACATCAAACTCAGCCTGCTTTATTGTATATCATCAACCTAAAGAACCTGAAGCAATGAACAAATTCAAATTTTAAAAAATACGGAGAGGACTCTCAATGCCCTCTCTGTATTTTTATATCCCAATCCAGTTGCATACTGAACGGTAATATATAAACAATATTCAATAAACAAACATAAAAATCCATTCTGAACTATCCATTAATGATGTCATTTACTGAAATCTTAAACTTTTCAGAAATTTTCATCAATTCATAAAGCTCTATAAATCTCTTTTTTGAAAGTATTGAATCTAAGCTTTGATTATCAATATCAATGTGTTTTGAAAAATCTATCAAGCTCATTCTGCTACTCTTAATAAGCTTATTGATGGAATTAATAATATTTTGTTGAAAATCATTTTTAACCTTCCTAATTGAACGATATGTAATTTTTATATCAATGTTTTGAAATAGATTTTGTCTCAGCTTTTCTAATATAACCGATTTATTTTCGGAAAAAATTTCTTGTCTTTTTAATTCAGAAAACAAATCCTCATTATTGTATTTACTATAAAGTAATAATTCTAAGTTTATTGCATAAATTCGTGAAAGAAGTATTAATATATCACAGGGTATATCTATTGCTGTTTTCTCAAAGGTAATATACTTATATGATGATATATTCAAAAAAGATGATATTTCTTTTTCGGTTAAACCTAATGTTTCACGAAGAAACCTTATTTTTTGATTCATAACTAAACCTCATAACTTGGTTATATATTAACAAAATAATGACTATATGTCAACATATGACAAATAGGCAATTAAATAAAGCTTTCAAATTGTCTATACTATAAGTATCGGAAAGAGGTGCTTATATGGAAACAGACTATTACAGAAAAGTTATTAAAGAATATCGCAAAGAGAAAAAGCTCTCTCAAGAAAAATTTGCTGAATTATTGGGATATGATACCACATATATGAGTCACATAGAAACTGGTAAAAGAGAACCAAGTGTTGATTTCTTTATAAGGTTTTCAAATTTATCAGGCATATCTTTCGATTATATGTTTTGTTGTGAAACTCAATTAGGAGCACAAATAAAGCTTAATGAAATTTCCGATAGAGCGATGAAGTTATTACCAAAAGACAGACAACTTACTTTTAAAATATTAGATGAATTATTAGACCGTTTTGAACAAGATACCAAATAATAATATAGAAATAAAATAATTGTGATAAATTGTAAGGCAAATATGCAATAATGTTATTTGATTTTTACATCAAGACTGCCTGTTTTTTTCTTTGAAAAGCGATGTGGTCAAATTGTGGTCATGTGGATTATTTTTATAATAAATATGTTATAAATATTAACAAGAAAGGCAAATATGGAGATTTTAATTTTCGGATAAGAACTTTATTTATTATTTGATTCATAAATTCAATTTGAAAAATTATAAAAAGTAAAAAGTCCCGAAAACGCAGTGTTTACGGGACTTTTTGGTACGTTGGAAGGGACTCGAACCCCCGACCTACTAGTTCGTAGTAGTAACACGGATGATTAAATACCCTAAAAACAACGATATTTAGGGCTTTTGTCGTCCGTTTTTCTCTGCAAAAATTCGTTTGGCTCACTCTTTGCTCACCCTCGTTTTTTCCGTTGTGGTCATAATTGTGGTCAGGAACTGCTCCAACCAACTCCACCCAAACATAGAATTTTTACCAGACCCAGTAAAATGATTTTATAAAAACAATATAAAAAGGCTTAAATAATAATTTCAAATTAAGTTGAAGTTGATAAGGTTTTATTATATTATTATTTTGGTGATCATTTGTGACAATATATGACGAATATGAAAAAACAATACTAAAACAAATTTCTGCTTATAAAGAATTTGGGAATTTCTATGTTAGTGATGAAGATTTTGAAGATTTGGCTAAACTATTGAAAATCGAAAAATCAAAATTGGTTGATAGTTATAATAGTTCAGATTATAACACTGACAATATAATGTTGTTCGAAAATATCCTTAATTATATTCATGTATCAAATTATCTAAAACTTTTGAATATCCCAACGGAATTTGATGATGTTTTGGAAGTTTATCGATTGTTTGATGATATTTCTAATATACTTATGATGATGTCGGTAAATATATCTGTGTTCTATGATTTGAAGTCTGATGAATTTAGCCGTGAGTATTTACTATATACATTTGGAAAGCCAGTATCATGGAATGCTTATTTGAATCATTTAGGATTGTTTTTAGATCCTAACTTTTATTCTGATAATTCTATACATTTACCATTGATATATTCATTGTTAAAATATGAGCTTGAAACGTTTTCAAAAACAGCTTATTTTGTCAACAGCTTTTTGCTTATTTCTGTTAGTGATTATCTTTCAGATTCAGTAAAGGATATTTCAAAAAAACTTTTCTATGATTTAAGCCATTTGTTGAAGGATGGTCATATTATTACTTTAAAACTGAATTCTTTATATCATAATTTAGATATTGATCCTTCTAAACGAGTGAAAACAGATAACACAACTTGTTTACAAGTCTACTATAGTTATCAAAATTCGGATGTATATTCACTTCGACTTGATCTTTCACATGAAGGCGTTGAGAATATTCACTATAATAATATTTCACCCGGTGGGACAAAATGTTATTTGTTTTCAAAAAATGAGTATTTAAATATTATTAGAGAGCATCCTGAATTATCTAAATTTTTCATAGAGTACACTGATATTTTTGCATTAAAGGAACTAAAAAATTGTAATATAAAAGATAAAAAATTATTTGAATTATATTATGATTTATGTATGGCTAAGCAACATGAGATGATTAATGATGAAGCTTATAAAGAAATTGACTTAATTTCACTTATGGAAGTATTAAGCTATATTTTACCAATCCAGTTTTATTCAAAGATTGATAATAATGATGAATATACTAATTTATGCTTTATATTTGCTAATATTATGAGTATTAAAGGTTTATTTGGACTTTATCTTTCTCTTAAAGATCCAACATTGGAAGAGCATTTTATTAACAATATTGTCGATTATGCTGTTGATAAGAATATTATTAATAATACTGAAAAGTATTCATATAAGACCTTTGAAGGTGTTTCTTTTATTGCAGAACTTGCGCAAGAAGTGATTAATCGTGAGTGACAATATTATGCTACAGCAAACCGTATCTTTTATTTTGTAAAAATCATATTGCAAGAACAAAAGGCAAGGACACCATTAGCTATGGCGTCCTTGCTTTTTTTCTACAATAGCTTTCCTCAAGTTATATGAATATTGGCAGCATAATCTAAATGTGTACCACCAAACAGCTAAACCGTTATAACTGTTCAATAATCCATCATCCTCTAAACCATGACCAACATTATTTCTCATTCCAAATCCATATTTGCTTGTGTAATGAACTCTAAGATTAAAAATAAAATCTTCTTCAAATGCCTCTTTAACTTCAGGTAAGTCTAATACACCTTCAAACGATAAGCATTCAACTGAGCCATCATCTGCAGTTTTATATACTACGGCTCCTAGCTCTTCTGCTATTAGTCTTATTGAGTTTTCTACTTGTGGCATTAGGATAGGTAAGGCAGTTATGAAGTCAAAATTAAATCCTGCAACAATACCTGTGATATACGAATCAATTCTTTCCTGTGGAATAAATAAGTTATCTTCTAGGATAAATCTAATGTTTTCTTTTGTGACAGTGTGCTTTTTTTTGAACAATTTTAAATAATTGGAATAAAAAGCCTGTGACATTAATTGATTGTGTTTCATTGCTTCATGTTCATAACAATGCATTTTATCTTCATCAGAAGCTCCCATTAAGCCGGGAACAAGACAAATTGTTCTACCTTTTGAATCTAAAATATTGCTGGCGAACATATCACTAATTGAACCTCTTTTAGAAAGATTATCAATACAGTTTTGTAAACCAATTGGATTTGAGTGAAACATTAATGCTGATATAGCTTCTTCAAAAGACAAATTATCAATTTGTTTTTCAAAGCTTTCTATTGCAGGAGAGATATCAATTGGACCTGAAGAGATGCATTTCATTTCTTCCAACGATAATTTTTTTACTGGCTCAATTCTTTTTGCAAGTCTTTTTCTTTCTGATTTTGAATCGCTATCATTAATCTTATTCAAAATGTTCATTGCTTTTTGGATAAAATCAATTATATGAAACGCATTGCTGGATTCTTCCCAGTCTAAAGCATCAGCTTGTTTTTCTAAAAGTCTTACTATTTCCCATCGTAAAGCTTTAACTTTGGCACTATCTTTTTTGTGAATAGTTATAAGCTCATCTCTATAGTCAATTGCTTTTTGGTAATTGTCAATATTATCAAAATGAGTGACCAATTCAGATATTTTATTATCAGCATAATTTGAAAACTCTGATATTCTTATTAATGCACATAGTAAGAATAGTGGTGTATACCCATCATCCTTTTTGCTATCAATAAAATCATTGCAAAGGCTTAAAAATTCATCATTATCAATAAATTTCACACCGATCTTCGAGAATAATCGACAAATACCTAAAGCGTGCTTTATAAACGAGAATTCATCATTAGAATCTGTTGGAGCAATAAGTTCTTGATAATATGATTCAATAGATTTTTTTGCCATATCAATATCATGATAATGATAAAATAACAACTCATTACAGTATGCGCTAAATAACTGCATATCAGATTTTTTTGCAATGTTTTTTATATTACTGTAAATTACATCATTAGCATCTTTGAATAGCCGTTTGCCTTCGTCAAATTTTTCATTATTAATAGGTAAATAGTATTCGTGCAATATATCTAGAATTATTAATACGGTCATTTTGTTATTACCTCTTCTATGGTCACGAACGTCTCTTAACGCGGAAAGCTTTTCACTAAAGGATAATTTATCATTATTTAAAATAGACGTGATTTCTTTTACAATTGTCATGCTAATACACCTCTTTTAAATTATAACATATTTTTATAAACAAATATATAGTGACAAAACTTTATTCTTTGTCTGAATATTCAAACTCCTTTGTGGTATGTTTTGGTACTGCAAGGGAGTTGATTATTTATGAATATACTTCAGGAACTATGGTATGGGAACATTAGACCGAATGAAGATAAGGTTATTACAGACGAGGAGAAAGAGTTAGTTTCGCTGATTGCTAAGCATCATGAAACATTATTTTCTTCCCTCAAGAATAATGACTTAGTTGTGTTTGAAAAATATGCCGATTGCTTTACTGAATATGCCTCGCTGATTGAAGCTCAGGCATTTGAAATAGGATTCAAATTAGCAGAAAATCTGCTGATTGATAGAGAATAGGCTCGCCGATTTAGGCGAGCCTAAAAAAATGGCCTTTTAACTTTTATATTGAGAAATATTTACCAAGTCGCAGTCCGGGTTGGTTCTCCTTTTTCTTTTCCTCTAAAAGCGATAGTAATTCTTCGCCGGAGAATTGTCCTGCCTTATATGCATTCATTTTCGATTCAAAGAAATCAAGCCAGTTGTACATATCGTCAAGCGGATCGTTAAGGTCAAGCAGACTCCTTCTGCAATACATTTGAATGCGGTGCTTTTCTTCGTTGTATCGCTTTAGCACCTCATCATTTTGTATTGTGTTCTTGTAGGTAGCTCTTGCTCCCTCGGTCTTGCAATCGTTACCGGTGGCAGTAATCCTGTCACAATAAAGTGTTCGCCTGTTGGTTTTCGGCACAAAGAATTTATTGCAGTAATGACAAACTGCAATCCTTGGCTTTGTTGATGTGTAGGTGTAGATTAGTATATTCAAAAACCTCTCTACATTGTCAACAAGATAAGTGTAATGAATTTCACCGTTGACATATTCAATATTAACCTTTGCGTTGAAATCAGCAAGACTGTCAAGTACAGGTAGTTCTCTTCTGTTCTCACTGTTCAGTTGTTCATCAGCAAGCCAAGTTAGTGTTTCTGTTAGGTTTGATTTTACATAGGTCAGTGTATCAATCTGATACCATATCTCATCCATGGACGAAATCATATCATCACTTGTTTGATAAACATTTTCTGTGAACACTGAAAGCACCTGTGATAATACAGGCAAATCGTCTTTGATAATTTCTGCTATGGTTCTTGCCTCACTGCAAAAATCATTAAACAATCCTTCGGTAGCGTTACTGTTCTTAATTTCGTTATATATTTCTCTTAACCTTTTTCGTGATACCTGTATGGCTCTGAAATCATAATCAAGGTAAGTCATAATATCATCGCAGGCGTTGCCTTTGTATTCAAGCTTATCCTTTGGATAATTAAAGCCGTGATAGTTTACTGTATAGTCAGGCTTACCCTGAACAATTTTCATATACAAAGAAAAGCATTGCTCTGTAAAATATTCCTCCAAAAGTTATCCCTCCTCCGAAATCGTTATTTCAAAATTTTGTGATTAACACTCTGTCACGCGGATTGATTGTATCAGCGCAACCTCTATGTTACCATAATAGCAGAAAGAGATTTCTCTTTCAATATTACGAAAGGAGTAAAAAATGAAAACTGAATATCGCAAATCTGGTTTCTTTCTGACACCGAATAATATTTTCGATGAAGGCTTAAAGCCGAGAGAATTTATTGTGTACAGTTATCTGCTCCGATGCGGTGATGCAAAAAGACAATCGTTTCCTTCAAGGAAAAACATTGCTAAAAAATGTTCAATATCAGTTCCCACAGTTGACATTGCACTTAAAAATCTTGAAGAGAGTGGATTGATTTCAATTACTCACAGAAACGATCCAGCAAACGGTAATCACCTGTCGCACTTGTACACAGTTGAAAAAACTTGGTAAGGGCTCATCAGGATACCTGATAAAAAGAATATAAAAGCACCTTGAAAATTGAATATTGAACATAAGCAAAGTAATCGGCTAAAACATAAAACTCGATTGTAGGGCGAATGTGAACGCTTTGTGAAGGCTGTGACACTACGCTCTGCAACTACAGCAAAATAACCGACTTTATTATTTTAAGCAGGAAAAAGGAAGGTGACCTTCCGTATCACATCGCACGGCAGAGCCGAGCGTTTTTATCCCAACTTAAAGCACTTTCTCGATGAAACAACTGTGTGTCATTGAGGGTGTACGGCTATTTTGCAAGTATTATGAAACAGGGAGGTAAATGCTATAGAGATTAAGAAATTTACATACGGTCTTGATGTGAATGTTGAGGCAAGAATTCCTGAATATTTTGAAAGAGCCAACGCATTAAACAAAACTGATTTCGTTAAACAGGCAATTGATTTCTATATGGGATATCTTGATTCGCAAAGCAGTGTTGATTTTATCGCACCGATAATTTCAAATTGCATACAGGATAATATTGATAAACCGGTGAAGGATATAGGCGAAGCACTATACAATGTAGCAGTTGAGCTTACGGTTCTAAATAATTTGATTGCCTTCTGTTACGATATTGATAAAGACAATATTGATGATGTTTATGAATTGTGTAAGCGAGAAGTTGCTAAAACAAATGGCTTATTTGATTTCAGACAGGCTCATAGACTGCAAAATCAGGCACAGTATAACGAATGGCAAAAATAATTGTTAAATGCTCACATGTCAAAAATCCTTCAAGGTCTAACACAGGTAAATATGTTAAATACATAGGAACAAGAGATGGAGTTGAAAAGCTACCGTACGGATATGACGATAGACCGTTCACTAAAAAACAACAAAAATTAATAGCAAGCATAACCGAAAGATTTCCGGATACAAAAAGCATTGATGAATACAATGACTTTTAAGGATAAGTGTTTCGAATATAATAAATTAAGACCATACGATAGAGAAAATCAAACAAAAATGCTAAAAGATATTCTTGGCAAAATGGGTAAGGATGTTATAGTTACGCCACCTGTTTAGTTTGATTATGGATATCATATTGGAGTTGGAGATTGCTTTTTTCAAATCATAATTTGGTTATTCAAGATGGTGGAAAAGTAAAATTTGGTGATTATGTTTTTATTGGTCCAAATGTTTGCTTTACAACCGCAGAGCACGCTCTTGATCCTGAAATGAGAAAATCAGGAGTTGAAATTGTAAAGCCTATCGTAGTTGGAAATAATGTTTGGATAGGTGCAGGCTCAACAATTCTTGCAGGAGTAGTAATTGGTGATAATACTGTTATTGATGCCGGTAGTGTTGTGAAGGGCGAAATACCAAGTGGAGTTGTAGCTGTTGGTGTTCCTTGTAAGCCTATCAGAGAAATAACAGAAGAAGATAGATATACATATCCAAAATACAATTCTTTATAGTATTATAATGTTGTCACAACATTTTTGTATCATGCGATTACCAGTGTAATAATAACAAAGTAAAAATACTGAACTACCGCTCATAAAATAGTTTTATAAAAACAATATATAAACCCTTTGAAAAAGAAAAAGCCCACAATCAACCAAAGATTGTGGGCATAATTTATCTGTAAAAATTGCGTTGTGGTCAAATTGTGGTCAAAAGCCATATTTCAAGCGAAATTGTGTTGTAAATCTTAACAGATAATTTTTCGGATTATATATAACCTACTGGGTGGAGAATGGATTGTAGCACCGAAAATAAAGGATATAAAAAAGTCCCGAAAACGCAGTGTTTACGGGACTTTTGGTACGCTGGAAGGGACTCGAACCCCCGACCTACTGGTTCGTAGCCAGTCACTCTATCCAGCTGAGCTACCAGCGCGTATATGTGTTGCACTTTTTGTGCTTTAATACTATAACACAAATAAAATAGAAATGCAACACTTTTTTTATTTTTTGTAAGGATTATTTGAAATATATTTTTCGAGTATATCACCGGCGAGTTCTACAAGTTCAGGGCAAGGGCGCTTTTTGTAATACTCTTTTGTGCGTTTTTCGGCAATCGGTGAATCCGGCCCCGGCTTTGAAATGCCAAGAAGTTCACGGCATATAATTGAACCGTTTTCTTTCTTATATTCATTTGCTACTGCCTGAACTCTCTTGTAAATATCGGATTTTTCATCATCATAAAGAGCTGAAATCACGAAAGTCATTCCCGAAACAGCACCGCATACTTCTCTCATTCTGCCAATTCCGCCGCCAAAGCCGATTGTAAGCTTTGCCACAAGTTCTTTTGGCATATTCATTTCATCTGCAAATGCCACAGCAACTGCTTGCGAACAGTTAAGTCCGTTCATAAAATTTTCTCTGGCAATTTTTCCTTTTGTCACGGTAAACACTTCCTTAATATTATTCGCCGAAAACGATGTCACTGCTTGTACTTTCGGCTACGGTAGTATCAGGAGCTTGGGTTTCAACAGGGGCAAATACCGCCGAAAAGCTTGCGTTTTGATTTGCGGTGAATGAATATTTTTCACTGCTGCTTACTTTTATTCCGTTAGAATACCAACCGTCAAATTGATAGCCTTCATCAGCAGTTGCAACAAGAGTTACGGTTTTACCGTTTTCATACTTACCGTCACCCTGAGTTTGGCCACCGCCGCTTGAACTTGTGTTTATTATCCAAAGGGATTTTGTGGTTTCCTTTGTGGTTTTTTCAGTGGTGGATTCGGTGGTTTTTTCAGTAGTTCTTTCTTTTGTGGTTCTGCTGCTTGAAAGCTCGTCCCTCTCGGAAACCTTGGTAAGCGGTGTTGTGGTTGAGGTATCCTTATTTTTATTATGCGCAATTACAGCAATGCTTGAAACGATTGCGATAAGAAGAACAGCAAGTATGGCAATAATTATCAGGCTCTTTTTTTCGGAATTTTTGTTGCTGCCGTTATTGTTTTGCGGTTTGCTGTATTGATTATCATTATAATCATTATTGTTATTGTTTTGTGGTTGATAATTTTCACCGTTTACAGCTTTGAAAGTTTGGGTTTTATCGTTATCATCGTTGGCGGCATTGTCAAAATCATCTTCATCATAAAGCGGAGAACCGCATACTTCACATATGTATCTGTTATCATCATTATCTGCACCGCAGTTTTTACATCTCATTTTCGTCACTCCTTAGTTTTAAATACATCTTAATACTCGTTATTTATCGAAAATAGTATATCATAATGTTGTATAAATCTCAATGTAAAAATGAATTTTTTAAAAATTATGACTTATTTTTAAAATTTCTATTGACTTTTTGTGAGATTTAATATAAATTTAATATGTAGCGTTTTATAAAACGGATTCGTATAATTCTGAAAGGGGACCCCTGAAAATGAACAAATATGTGAAGAAAGGCTTATGCCTTGTGCTTGCTACCGGTTTGATTGCAAGCTCATTTGCGGGATGTGCAAAAGTAAATTATGTAACTAACGGAGCTATTAAAGCTATCCATCAAATTAAAGACGGTAGCTGGCAAAACCAAACAAACGGTGAAGAGGCAGGCTCTTCAGACGACACTTCTGTTCTTGAAAAGTCATTTGAAGCCGGTAAATACGGCGGAGTTGAATTCAAGTCACTTGAAGATGTAGCTAATTACTATAAGGAAGCATATGATTATACCAAGAGCCTTACTGCTGAGTATACTAACAAAGAAGGCAAAACAGAAACATTCTACAAACTTCTCGGTAACGAAGAAATCAATGTTGGTTCTGTAATGATTGACGGTAAGGAAAATGCAGTTATTAACAAGCTTGTTCCTGGTATCGTTGGCGGTTTATTTAAGCCGAATATTTACGGTCTTGTACCTTGTAACAACCGTAACCCTAAGCTTGACAACTCAAATACAGATGAAGCAAATCCTGGCGAAAAGGACTTCAGAAAGTCATATGTAACCAAGGATGATGTTCTTGATGCTAACATCACAGATAACGGTGACGGTACTATCACAATGGTAATTCAGCCAAAGGCTGCAGAAATGAGTATGAGAGGTGAGGACTCACAGGGTAACTTCTTTGAAGTTCTCGGTGATATTTCAGGCACTGTTGCTCAAATTTCTGTAATTTCATTTGCACAGGGTACTGCTGAAGATAACATTAAGGTTACTTATAAGGGCGGTACTGTAACTTGCACAATTGATACAAAGACTAAGGAAATCACCAAGGCTGAGTACAATATGGTTGCAGAAGTAGCTGTTAACCACGCTACTGTTACAGTTATTAAAGATAAGAGTGCATCTCTTTCAATTTCTTATAAAAACACATTCCCTGCTTCTGATAAATATCTTAAGGAAACAAAGGGCGTAGTTAGAAAGTAATAGTTTAACTAATCAAAGAGCTTGGACATTGTTCCAAGCTCTTTTTACATTATGTTAATTGAATAAACTTTAATAATAGTTTATAATATGCATATAATTTTAGAATGGAAGGGGTATCTTATGCGTGAGATTTTAAACATAAATAAAGGCTGGAAATTTTCTAAAGGTGTAAGCAGTGTGCCGAGTGAACTGCCTGATGATTGGCAAGATGTTGATTTGCCTTATACTTGGAACGGTGATGACGGGCAAGACGGCGGAAACGATTATTATCGCGGCAAAGGGTATTTTGCCAAGATTTTAACTAAAGATAAAATGCCGCAGGGTGAAGAAATTTATATTCAGCTTGACGGTGTTAATTCAACAGCCGAAGTATATTTTAATGGTAAAAAACTTTGTGAGCATAACGGCGGATATTCCGCTTTCAGAGTCAAGCTTGATGATATTAAGGATGAAAATTTGCTTGTTGTTACGGCAGATAATTCACCGAATGATTATGTGTATCCGCAAGTTGCCGATTTTACTTTTTACGGTGGCATTTACAGGGAAGTCAAGCTTATAGGTGTTTCAAAAAATCATTTTGACCTTGACTTTTTTGGCTCAACAAGCTTTGCTGTAACCCCTGTCATCAGTGGAAATGATGCAAAAATCACACTTGATGCATATTGCAACGGTGAAGTTGAATTTGAAATTGATGACGGAAACGAAGTTGTTGCAAAAGCAAAGGTGAGCGGCAAAAACCCGAGTGCTGTGCTTGAAATTAAAGATGTTCACCTTTGGGATGGTGTTGATGACCCATTTCTTTACAATGCAAGTGCAAAGCTTATAGTAGACGGGCAGGTTGCAGATGAAGTTAAATCCCGTTTCGGCTGCCGCACATTTGAAATTGACGCACAAAAAGGCTTTATTTTAAACGGAAGGCCATATCCGTTAAGAGGTGTTTCAAGGCATCAGGACAGGCCACATATAGGCAATGCCCTTTTACCTGAACATCATAAGGAAGATATGGATTTAATTTGCGAAATGGGTGCAAATACAATCCGCCTTGCGCATTATCAGCACGCACAGTATTTTTATGATTTGTGTGATGAAAGAGGTATAATCGTATGGGCTGAAATTCCGTATATTTCAAAGCATCTTGAAAAAGGTGTTGAAAATACAATATCACAAATGAAAGAACTTATTTTTCAAAATTACAATCATCCGTCGATTGTGGTTTGGGGACTTTCAAACGAAATATCAATGGGCGGGGCAACACCTGCCATCGTGCAAAATCATAAAATGCTTAATGACCTTGTTCATTCAATTGATAAAACAAGGCCTACCACCGAAGCGGTTCTTACAGCGTGCAATATCAATGAGGAATATGTGCATATTTCCGATGTGCTTTCGTATAACCATTATTTTGGCTGGTACGGCGGTGATGTTTCAATGTATGGCGATTGGTTTGATAATTTCCATAAGAAATATCCTAATAAAGCAATTGGTATGAGCGAGTACGGATGCGAGGCTCTTAATTGGCACACAAGCAATCCAGAACAGGGCGATTATACAGAGGAATACCAAGCATATTATCACGAAGAAGTAATTAAGCAAATAGCAAAAAGGCCGTATATGTGGGCGACTCATGTTTGGAATATGTTCGACTTTGCTGCCGACGCCCGCGCAGAAGGCGGCGAAAACGGTATGAACCATAAAGGCCTTGTTACATTTGACAGAAAGTATAAAAAAGACAGTTTTTATGCATATCAGGCTTGGCTTTCAAAAAAGCCTATGCTTCATATTTGCGGTAAAAGATATGTTGACAGGGTTGAGGATGTAACTAAAATCACTGTTTATACAAATCTTGATGAAGTTGAACTTTTCGCAAACGGTGAAAGTGTAGGAAAGCAGAAAAAGGGCGAATTCCCGTTTTTCTACTTTGAAGTTAAAAATGAGGGTGAAACAACACTTGTTGCTAAAGCAGGCGAATTGACCGATGAATCCAAAATCAAAAAAGTTGATAAGTTTAATGAAGATTACAGGCTTAAAGAAGAGGGTGCGGTAATCAATTGGTTTGAAATTGAAACTCCGGCAGGATATTACAGCGTAAACGATACTTTGGGTGATATTCTTTCAACATTCAGAGGTAAGATTTGTGCAGTAAAGCTTCTGATGAAAATGAAAAAGGCACTCACTCCAAAAGGTCCTAAAGAAAAAGGCAAGAAAAAGCAGGGTGCTGAAATTATGGGCTTTAAGCTTAACGACATCAACAAAACTATGATTGATATGTTGAAAGGATTTACCGTAAAAAGAGGGCTTATGATGCTTGGCGGTAAGTTTACAAAAGAGCAAATTCTTGAAATAAACGCAATGCTCAATAAGGTTAAGAAAAAATAATATTTTGTAAATAAAGGCAGAAACTATTATCGGTGATAATGTGTTTTATGTTTTTGATGATGAACTTAAGAGTATTGAAATAGAAGAAATAAGCAAAAATATGCTTTGTGCAGGATTTATGACGGTTGGCGAGTTTGAACGGCTCGCCACCGTTTTTTCTTTGCCTAAAAATATTGTAGAACTTTGCAAAAAAGACAGCGATAAAAATTTTTTAACCAAATTTTTAAATGATGATTTGACTTTTTTGCGCTTAAATATAATGTGTAACAATAATAAAAATAATGAAATAGCACTTATCGTAATGAAAAATATGATTATGGCTGTTGATATTTATGATGAATTTTCGTTTAACCAAAAATGCTTTTTAAACGCACTTTCAAATTGCGCCTGCGAAAGTGTGACAGCAGAAAAATTGATATGCTCGTTTCTTGAAATTATTGCAAAGCAGTGCTCTGCAAATTATAATGAGGAGGAAGATATTTCGGCTCTTGAAAAAGCGGTTATTGATAAAAATGTAAGCGACAATTTCGGCAAATTATTGATTGAAAAAAAGCAGGAGCTTTTAATGCTTCGTGCTTTTTATGAAGAACTTATTGATGTAACCGAGGTTTTTATAGAAAATGAAAATGAAATATTGGATGAAAAATCATTAAAACTTTTTAAACTTTTTCGCGATAAAGCAGTTAGATATAAAGAAAATACCGATATACAGCGTGACAGCGTAACGCACCTTTGGGACGCTTATCAAACAAGCATTGACCGTGGGCAAAACGAAATAATGAAGCTATTCACCGTTGTTACATCTGTTTTTCTGCCTATGACTGTAATAGTCGGTTGGTACGGAATGAATTTTAAATATATGCCTGAAATATCGTTTCGCTACGGTTATGTTTATGTGATTTTACTCAATATAGCAGTTGTTTTGACTTTGATTTATATTTTTAAAAAGAAAAAATGGATATAAAACGATTTAATTAAACAAAAATCATCATATATTTTGATTTATGGTTTTGTTATCGGCATATTCGCCAAAAAATAATTGTTTTCAAAAAAATTTGATGTTTTTTTATCCGCCAAAACGACCTAATCAGGCTGATTTTTTAAAAATTGTAACTCTTGTTTACAAAAGAGTAACAAAAACATCTTGATTTATCTTATAAGTTGATATATTATATAAACAATAAAGTGAAAAAGTGCGTATAAGCACAAATTATATAACAAGGGGAAAAAATCGTGATAGAATTCAGAAATGTATCAAAGGTATACGACAGTAACGGTACTCATGCCCTTTCAAATGTAAATATTAAGATTGAAGATGGAGAATTTGTTTTCGTTGTAGGTTCTTCGGGTGCAGGTAAAAGTACATTCTTAAAACTTATTATGCATGAGGAGAAGCCGACTGAGGGTGAAATAATCTTTAACGATTATTCATCTGCCACTCTTAAGAAAAAGCAAGTTCCTTATTACAGAAGAGAGATGGGAATCGTATTCCAGGATTTCCGCCTTATTCCTAAAATGTCGGTTTACGATAATGTTGCATTTGCAATGCGTGTTATCGGCGCGAAGGAAAAGGAAATCCGTAAAAGGGTTCCTTATATTCTTCAGCTTGTAGGTCTTTCACAAAAGGCGCGTTCAATGCCGAATGAACTTTCAGGCGGTGAGCAGCAGAGGGTTTCGCTTGCAAGGGCGCTCGTTAATAACCCTAAAGTAATTATTGCGGACGAACCTACGGGTAATGTTGACCCTGAAATGAGCCATGAAATCGTAGGCCTTTTAACCAAAATCAATAATGCCGGCACTACCGTTATTATGGTAACGCATGAGCATGATTTGGTTCGCTCTTTCCAAAGGCGAGTTATTGTTATTAAAAACGGTGAGGTTGTATCAGATACTCCTGACCCTACTCACGCTCAATTTACAGGGGAGAACCCTAAGGCAGATACAGATATGTTCTTCTTTGATGAAGATGTTGAAATCGACGATGTAAATGTTTTGCCGAAAGATGACGAAGAAGATGTATTTGACAACCTTGAAAATGTTGTAAGTGAAGAGGAAAATCAGGGAGGTGAGCAGTAATGACAGGCGCAAGCTTAAAATATTTAATTAAAGAAGGCTTTAGAAACACTTGGACAAACAGGATGATGTCTATCGCTTCAATTTGTGTACTTATGAGCTGCCTTGTTCTTATCGGCTCGGCATCTATGATATTCGTTAACATTGATTCACTTCTCGGCAAGATTGAAGAAGAAAATGTTATTATGGTTTATATTTCCGATGATTCAACACAGGATGATATTACAAATATGCAAAATGAAATTAACGCTTGCGGAAATATCAAAAGTGTTGAATTTGTATCAAAGGAATCAGCTTGGCAGGAACAGCTTAGCACTATGGAAAAAGCACAGGCAGAGTTCTTTACTCAAATCAGCTCTGATATTCCGCTTCCAAATGCATATAAAGTAACTGTTGAAAACCTTGACCAATTTGATGAAACCGTATCTAAACTTAAGCAGCTTCAGCATGTTGATACAATCAGGGAAAATAAAAATCTTGCTAAAAAGCTTGTAGCATTAAGGCAGGGAATCACAGTTGTTGCAATTGTAATTATTGCAGTCTTGTTCCTTATTTCCGTATTTATTATTTCAAACACAATCAAGCTTACGGTATACAGCCGCCGATTAGAAATCAGCATTATGAAATCGGTTGGTGCTACAAACTCGTTTGTCCGCCTGCCGTTTGTGGTAGAGGGTATGATTTTGGGCATAACATCGGGTGTTATCAGCTTGGGATTTGTTTGGGGGCTTTATGAACTTGCGGTTAAAGAATTTTCAGATCTTCTTAATTCCTTCAACGGATTAAGCTTCCTTAAATTTGCTGATTATGCCCTTCCGATGCTTGGCATATTTATTGCTATCGGTGTTTTAACAGGTGTTGGCGGTTCGCTCATCACTATGAGAAAATATTTGAATAAGGAAGGCAGTGAAATAAGTGGCATTTAGTATGAAAAGAACACTGTCATTGATTTTAAGCTTTGCATTTTTTGTCGGCACTTTCAGCGGTGTTATTTCGGCTGAAGCCAAATCAACATCACAACTCAGAAGTGAAAAGCAAAAAATTCAACAGCAGATTGACAGCGCTCAAAGCAAACTGAATAAGCTTTCTGCAGAAAAAAAGAAAAATCAGGAATATCTTGAAACTCTCAGGTCAAAAATAAATTTATTGCAGGACAAGATAGATTCTCTTGAAGAGGATAAATCTGCATTGCAGGCAGAAATTGATGCAATCGGTGTTAAGATTGCAAAGACAGAGCAAAATATCGCAGAAGCTCAGGCGAAGATTGACCAAAAGCAAGCAGAATTTGACCAAACATATCAGATTTATTGCCAAAGACTTCGCGCTATGTATATTTCGGGTTCGGCTTCTACCCTTGAAGTGCTTCTTACCTGTAAGGATGTAAGTTCAATGCTTACCCGTGCGCAAATGGTTAAATCCGTTTCACAGCAGGATAACGCAATTCTTGATGACCTTATGAAGAAAATGGAGGAAATCGAGAAAGAAAAGAAGAAGCTTGAAGAAAAGAGAACAGAATTAACAAATGATAAAAAGCAGCTTGAATCTAACAAGAAAGAGCTTCAATCAAGCATTGATGAAATTAACAAATCAAAAAGTGAGCTTGATTCGGAAGTTGCAGAATGTAACTCTATTATGAAGGAACTTTCAAGTCAGTCAAGCGAGTATATGGAACTTATTGAAACAAATCAGGCACAGCTTGAGCAGGTTGAAAGTGAAATCCGTGCAGCAATTGCCTCAGCTTCAAGGGGCAGCGGTTCAATTTCGGGTTCAACAGGCGGCGGCTCCGGCCAGCTTGGTTATCCAACCGATTCGCGTTCTATTTCAGCCGGTTATCCTAATTATTCTTCCGGCGGTTATCACGGCGGTATCGACTTCCCGGTAAGGACAGGCTCAAATGTATATGCAGCCGCATCGGGTACAGTTATTCTTGTTAAATATCTTACTTATAGTTACGGCAGATACATAATTATTGACCACGGTGACGGATTGTCAACATTATATGCACATAATTCAAGCATTTCGGTTAGCGTTGGCGATAAGGTATCAAGAGGGCAGGTTATAGCCCACAGCGGTTCAACCGGTAATTCAACAGGTCCGCATTGCCATTTTGAAGTTCGTGTAAACGGAAGCAGAGTTAATCCAAATAACTACTTATAAAATACAAATATTTAAAGGGGTGTAGCCAATGAAACAGAAAAGTTTTTTAACTAAAATTTTAGCTGTTTTGTTGGCTACTGCCTTTTTGTTGGCTTATCCGGCAAATGTTATTTGCTATGCAAACGATGATTCATCGCAAAGTGACGAATATGCAGGAATGACTGCCGAAGAAAAGCAGGCTGCAATTCGGGAAAAGATAAAAGAACTTGATTCCAAGCTTTCATCACTCGGAAAGGAATCAAAGGAAACAAAAGAATATATAGATGCACTTGATGAAAAGATTTCATATCTTAAAAAGCAACTTGATTATTCCGAAAACAAGATAGATTACTCCAAGAAAAAGATTGAGGATTTAAAACAGCAATATAAGGATAATGAAGAGCAAATTGCACAGCTTTCGCTTGATGTAACAAATCTTGAAAGTAAAAATGCACAGCTTGAGCAAAGCTTTAACCAAAATTTAAGCCTTTATTATCAGCGTATCCGTGCTATTTATGTGAGCGGCGAAACAAGCACAATTGCAATGCTTTTAACCTGCCCTGACCTTTCAACTCTTCTTACAAGATATGAAATGATTAAGCGCGTTTCAAAAAACGATAAGGAACTTTTGCAATCGGTTAAATCGCAGGCAGATGAGCTTACAAAAACAAAGCTTGAAATGCAAAAAAAGCAGGAAACTCTTAAAAATGACCAAGTTGTGCTTCAAACAACTCGGCAAAACCTTACCACTTCAATTTCTACGCTTGAAAATCAGCAGCAGGATTACACGCAAAAGCAAAGTGCGTATAAAAGCCAAAAGGCTGAAAGTGATGAACTGCTTAAACAGCTTGAAGATGAACAGCAGACATACAGTGAATACAGAAATCAAGACCAGGCTGAACTAAACGCAGTGAATGCAGAAATTGCAAAAGCTGCCGAAATTTACAAAAAGAAGCTTGAAGCAAAAAAGAAAAAGAAAGCTGCTACCACTACGACCACCACAACTACTCAGGCGGCACAGGATAATAATTCAACAACAAAGCAGGAAACCACTACCGAAGCAACCACTAAAGACGAGGATAATTCAAAACTTAAAATGACTTATCCCGTTCCGAGCCAGACTAAAATAACTTGCGGATACGGTTCGGCAGGGTATGTAGGGCATACGGGTGTTGATTTTTCCTGCCCGGCAGGTTCCGCTGTCGTTGCGGCAGAATCAGGTATAGTTATTATTTCTAAAGACTTAACTAATTCTGACGGAAGTTACAGAAGCTATGGCAGATATATCGTTATTATGCACGACAAAACAGATTCAGCCGGCAATTATGTTTATACTTTATATGCTCACAATAATTCAAGGCTTGTGAGCGAGGGGCAGTATGTCAGCAAAGGGCAGCAAATTGCAAAAAGCGGTTCAACCGGTAATTCAACAGGTCCGCATTGCCATTTTGAAGTCAGAACCCCAACGGCAGAATACAGTAATTGTGTAAATCCGACTTATTATTTACCGTAAAGGTAATATAATAGTTTTATATATTTATTATTTTAAGGGAATGTAAAGCGTGAATAAAAAAATATTATCATTAGTTCTTGCAAGTACTTTTGTGCTTGGTAACTGCTTTGGAACAACTGCTTTCGCGGCTGAAACAACTACGGCTGCTCAAACTCAAAATGCTCCTGCCACCACCGCTTCGCAGGCAGAAGGTGCAAGTAATTCGCAAAGCACCACTTTGAGCGCGAAGGAAGCGGAGCAAAAGCTTAAAGAGCAGCAAAAGGAACTTGAAGAAAATTTAAAAAAAGCCGATAAAAAGCTTAAAGAATTGGAAAAAAGCTCAAAAGTAACGGAAGAGTATATTGATACTCTTGACCAAAAAATCGGCTACATAAACGAGCAGTTAACCATTCTTGAAGATAAAAATCAAAAAATTCAAGATGAAAAAAAGAAGCTTGAAAAGAAGATTGAAGCAAATCAAAAAAAAGTTGATGCATTGCAGGCGGAAGTTGATAAAGCGCAGGCAGAGTATGATAAACTTTACAGCGAATTCCAGGCTGTATATAGCGCATACTGCTTCAGGCTTAAAGCTATGTATATGAGCGGAAGCTACAATGTTTTTACCGCCCTTTTGACTTGCAAGGATATTTCGAGCTTTTTAACCAGATATGAAATGATTAAAACCGTTTCAAAAAGTGATTCAAGACTTCTTAAAGAAGTAAATTCCAAAATGCAGGAAGTTACAACTAAAAAGAATGGCTTGGCAGATAAAAAATCTGAATTTGATAAAAAGAAAGCGGAACTTGATTCGCAAAAAAAGGAACTTAACGCAAAGCAAAAAACTATTGAGCAAAACAGTAATTCAATTGCAAGTAAAAAGGCTTCACTTGCAACCGACAGAGCTGAAAGTGACAGGCTTTTGGCAGAACTTACTGCTCAAAATAAGCAATATACCGAATTCAGAAATGAGGACAGTGCGTTAATAGAGCAGGTCGAAAGTGAAATTCAAGCTGTTATTTCAGGCGTTAAACCGCCTGATGAAATCACTACCGCAGTTGCAGGCAACACTTCACAAAAGGTGGAAGCAATTGACCAAAGCAAAAGCGATGTTTATTCAAAGAGTGACGCTGTGCTTAATATGAAATATCCTGTGCCGGGTAAACACGGTATTTCCGCAGGTTTTCCTAATTATTCTTCGGGCAAATATCACGGCGGTATTGATTTCCCTTGTGCAACCGGCTCAAAAGTTGTGGCAGCACAAAAGGGTGTGGTTATCACTGTTAAAAGGCTTAATTACAGTTATGGATATTATATAATGATTTATCACGGTACTGATTCGCAGGGCAGAAGTGTGGTTACTCTTTATGCTCACAATTCTTCAATCCTTGTTTCCCCGGGCGATACCGTTAAGAAAGGTGAAACAATTGCAAAAAGCGGTTCAACCGGTAATTCCACAGGTCCGCATTGCCATTTTGAAGTTAGACTTAACGGTTCACGCGTAAACCCGAAAAATTATTTAAGCTGATGAATAAGATAAATTACCAAAAAGAATTAGACAAATTGATAGAGCAAAATATGAGAGAGGACTTATCGCCCTCTCTTTTGCTACATAGTTGCTGCGCTCCATGTTCAAGCTATACTATTGAATATTTATCGCAGTTTTTCAAAATAACCGTACTATATTATAACCCTAATATTTCACCTAAAGAGGAGTATGAAAAACGCAAGAGCGAGCAATTGCGCCTTATCGGTGAAATGAAAACAAAATATCCCGTATCGTTTCTTGATTGTGATTATAATTATAACGAATTTTTGGATATTGCAAGGGGATATGAGCTTTGCAAAGAGGGCGGGGAACGCTGCTTTAGGTGTTACCGCTTAAGGCTTGAAAAAACAGCCAAGCTTGCAAAGAAAAATAATTTTGATTATTTTTGCACTACCCTTTCCATAAGCCCGCTTAAAAATTCACAAAAGATAAATGAAATCGGATTTGAACTTGAAAAAGAATTAGATGTAAAATGGCTTCCCTCCGATTTTAAGAAAAAAGAGGGATATAAACGCTCGATAGTGCTTTCAAAAGAATATAATCTTTACCGCCAAAATTTTTGCGGCTGTGCATATTCAAAAGCACAAAGTGTTGAAAATAAATAACATATTATTTATAATATCTGTATTAAATTGATTTATTGGAGAATGTATGAATAAACCACTTGCAGACCGTATTCGTCCTACTGAACTTGACGATGTTGTAGGTCAAAAACATTTGCTTGGCGAAGGTAAGGCATTAAGGCGCCTTATTGAAGCAGGTGATATTCCTAATTTAATATTTTACGGGCCGAGCGGAGTGGGCAAAACTACGGTTGCGTCAATAATTGCGAGTAAAACCAAAAGGAGCTTGCGCCGGTTAAACGGTACTACTGCGTCAACTCAGGATATTAAAGATATAGTTAATGAGCTTGATACTTTTTCCGCACCTAACGGGATACTGCTTTATCTTGATGAAATTCAGTATTTTAATAAAAGGCAGCAGCAATCACTGCTCGAATATATAGAAAACGGAAAAATAACGCTTATTGCGTCAACTACCGAAAATCCGTATTTTTATATTTATCCGGCTATTCTTTCCCGTTCAACCGTGTTTGAATTCAAAAGTGTGGAACCTGATGAGGTTATTCCTGCAATAAAAAGAGGGTTTAATATTTTAGCTGATGAATATCAGGTGAAGCTTGATATTGAAGAAGATGTATTTAAGCGTATAGCATCAGGCTGCGGCGGTGATGTAAGAAAATCGCTTAACAGTGTTGAAAACTGCTTTTTTGCCACACCGACTGTTGACGGAAAGAAAAATATAACAACATCACTTGCAAAGGAATTTGTGCAAAAAAGTGCTGTGCGTTATGACCGCGATTCAGATGAACATTATGATATAATTTCAGCTTATCAAAAGAGTATGCGCGGCTCTGACCCAAACGCAGCTTTGCATTACCTTGCAAGGCTTTTGCAATCCGGTGATTTACCGTCGGCTTGCAGGCGGCTTATGGTTTGTGCCTGTGAAGATGTAGGCCTTGCCTATCCTCAAATTATTCCGATAGTTAAATCTGCTGTTGATATAGCTATGATGGTCGGGCTTCCGGAAGCTCGTATTCCGCTTGCAGACGCAGTTATTCTTGTTGCAACAGCACCGAAAAGTAATTCGGGCGAAGCGGCGATTGATAAAGCAATGGCTGATGTTCAAAGCGGAAACTACGGGCCGATTCCGCGCCGACTTCAAAATAAACATTTTGACGGTGAAGATGCCGAAGAAAAAGGGCAGTTTTATGTTTACCCGCACGATTATGAAAATCACTGGGTTTATCAGCAATATCTTCCTGACAGGATTAAAAACAAAAAATATTATGAATTTGGGCCTAATAAAAACGAGCAGGCGTTTAAATCATATTGGGACAGAGTAAAAAATAAGAAATGACTAAAAAAGAGCGAGTATTAAATGTAATTGAAATATTAAAAAAAGAATATCCAAATGCAATTTGTTCACTTAATTCATCAAATGCATTTGAACTTTTGGTAGCAGTCAGGCTTTCGGCACAATGTACGGATGCAAGGGTAAATCTTGTAACTCCGGCACTGTTTGAAAGGTACAAAACACTTGATGATTATGCTAATGCCGATGTAAAGGATGTTGAAAATTACATAAGGTCTTGCGGATTTTATAAAAACAAAGCAACTTCAATTATAGGTATGGCGAAAATGATAAGAGATGATTTCGGCGGAAAAGTACCTGATAATATTGAAGATTTGATTAAACTTCCGGGTGTCGGCAGAAAAACAGCAAATTTAATAGTGGGTGATGTTTACGGTAAAGAAAGCATAGTTGTTGATACCCATATGATTAGAATTTCAAACAGGCTTGGGCTTGTAAATACTACCGATCCAAAGAAAATTGAATTTGAACTTAAAAAAATCGTGCCAAGTGATGAAGGCTCTGATTTTTGCCACAGAATAGTTCTTTTCGGGCGTGATACCTGCTCGGCAAGAAAGCCGCTTTGCGATTCTTGTCCCTTATATGATTATTGCAAAAACAGGAGAAAAAATAAATGAATTCAAACATTGTACTTATCGGAATGCCGGGCAGCGGCAAATCTACCTGCGGTGTTGTATCGGCTAAAATGCTGCTTAAAAATTTTTATGATACAGACTTGCTGATTCAAAATCTTGAGGGCAGAAGTTTGCAAGAAATAATTAACACCGACGGTGTGGAATATTTTGCAAAAGCTGAGGAAAGGGCAATTCTTTCCCTTGATTTAAAAGGTACTGTAATTGCAACAGGCGGTTCGGTTGTATATTCAGATAAAGCAATGCAGCATTTAAAAAGCCTTGGAAAGATAATTTATCTTCATTTAAGCTATGATGATATGTGCAAAAGAATAAGCAATCTTGAAACCCGCGGTATAATGCTTCAAGGCGGTGAAACACTTGAAGATATGTATAAAGAGCGTCTCCCTTTATATAATAAATGGGCTCAGGCAGTAATAAATTGCGGGCAAAATACAGTTGAGCAAACCGCAAGGGCAATTGCAAGGGCAAGTAAGTAACAAATAACTTTGCCGCAGTTTAATATAATTTGTGCAAATTATATACTTGAACATCCGGCTGAAAAGTGCTATTATAGTAAAAATATTTTAATAATATAATTTAATACTTGTAAACGGAGGGAATTTAATGAGCGAATACGGTGCAAAATTTGTAAAAGAAGGCTTGACTTTTGATGATGTGCTTCTCATTCCTGCAGAGAGTGATGTAACACCCGATAAAGTTCAGCTTCAAACCAAGCTTACAAAGGATATTACACTTAATATTCCTGTTATGACTGCTGCAATGGATACCGTTACCGAATCAAGAATGGCAATTGCCATTGCAAGAGAAGGCGGTATCGGTGTTATTCATAAAAATATGACCATTGAAGAGCAGGCTGATGAAGTTGATAAAGTAAAGAGAAGTGAAAACGGTGTAATTACAAATCCGTTTTTCCTTTCACCAAATCACCTTGCAAGTGATGCCGAAGAACTTATGAATAAATATCGCATAAGCGGTGTACCTATCTGTGAAGATGATGGTACTCTTGTTGGTATTCTTACTAACCGTGATATGCGCTTTATGACTGATTACAGCGTTAAAATTTCTGAAGTTATGACTCCGAAATCACAGCTTGTTACAGCACCTAAGGGTACAACTCTTGAAGAGGCTAAAAAAGTACTTATGGGTTCTAAAGTTGAAAAGCTTCCGCTTGTTGATGAAAACGGTAAGCTTTCGGGTCTTGTTACAATTAAAGATATTGAAAAGAGTGTTAAGTATCCTAACACAGCAAGGGATAAAAAAGGCAGACTTCTTTGCGCCGCTGCATTGGGCGTAACCGATGATGTTCTTATCCGTGCAAAAGCACTTGCAGACGCAGGTGTTGACGCATTTGTTCTTGACTCTGCTCACGGACACAGCCATAATATTATGAAGAGCGTTGAAACAGTCAAAAATGCATTCCCTGAAATTTCACTTATTGCAGGTAATGTTGCTACTGCCGATGCAACAGAGGCACTTATTAAAGCCGGTGCAGATGCAGTTAAGGTTGGTATCGGCCCGGGTTCAATTTGTACAACCCGTGTAGTTGCAGGTATCGGTGTACCGCAAATTACAGCTATTTATGATTCGGCAGAGAGAGCAAATAAATACGGTATTCCTGTAATTGCCGACGGCGGTATCAAATACAGCGGTGAAATTGTTAAGGCTATTGCAGCAGGCGGCTCATGCGTTATGATGGGTTCACTTGTTGCCGGATGTGAGGAATCACCGGGCGAAACAGAAATTTATCAAGGCAGGCAGTTTAAAGTTTATCGCGGTATGGGTTCTCTCGGCGCTATGAATAAGGGAAGTGCAGACAGATACTTCCAAAAGGGTTCAAAGAAATTTGTTCCTGAAGGGGTTGAAGGCCGTGTTCCTTATAAGGGACCTCTCGGTGATACAATTTATCAAATGATGGGCGGTCTTCGTTCAGGTATGGGTTACTGCGGTTGCCATACTATTGAAGAACTTAGAACAAACGCTAAGTTTATTAAAATCACAAGTGCCGGCCTTATTGAATCTCATCCTCATGATATTTCAATTACTAAGGAAGCACCTAACTATTCAGGTTCTTTAAGATAATATAAAATGGGCGATTCGGCATTATTTTGCCTTTTCGCCCATACTATTATTATATCCGATTTTTTATAATGACAAGTAGGTAATCGTATGGCTCAAAAAATCTCTAAATGGAAAAAATTTAAAAGATTTTTAAAACGAAATATGACACCCACATGGGCAAAACATTTTTCATATCAGGTTTTTGCTTTTTTGACAAGCGTTGCAATGATAGTCGGTGTTGCCGATTATGCTGTAACCAAGTCTTATTCTGAAAGGAAGCTTACTTTAATGGATGATTTCACCATTACTGCACATACAGGTGCTTATGATACGGAAATGAACACTATTGATTCTGTTAAAGCCGCAATAAAAAATAAAGCAGAAGTTATTGAACTTGATATTCGCCAACGCCCTGACAAAACTGTTGTTATGAGCCACGATTTAGTTGTAACGAACAATGATGCAACCGAGCTTGAAGAGGCACTTAAGCTTATAAAAGATGTTCCCGATATGAAAATAAATTTTGATATTAAGGAAACCCGTGTGCTTAACTCGCTTCATGCACTTTTGGTGGATTATAATCTTATTGACCGTTCATTTTTAACAGGTATTGAAGTTATAAATGTTAAAGCCGTGAAAGAGTCAAACTGCGCAAATATGGATTATTATCTTAATTATACACCATCAAAATTCAGGGCTTTTTCTGATGATTACAGGCAAAAGATAATCAAGTTGCTTGAAGATACGGGCGCAATAGGTATTAACTGTAACTATAAATTTGCAGGCGGCCAACTTTCAAATCTTTTGCATAAAAAGGGATATAAGCTTTCTGTTTGGACCGTTGATTCACAGCGCAATGCTAAAAAAATGCTTGTAATTAAACCGGATAATATTACAACTAAAAATCCCGAAATGATTAAAGAAGTTATATCAAATTGGGGCAAATAAATTTCAAAAAAATCAAAAAAGGACTTGACTATTATTTAAAATTATGATATAGTAGTCAAGCGTTGGAGATACGCTGGTGTAGCTCAGTTGGTAGAGCAGCTGATTTGTAATCAGCAGGTCAGGGGTTCGAGTCCGTTCACCAGCTCCAATATGGAAGAGTTCCCGAGCGGCCAAAGGGAACAGACTGTAAATCTGTCGCTATTCAGCTTCGGTGGTTCGAATCCACCCTCTTCCACCACGTCGTCACAAGCTATATATCGCTTGTGACGATTTTTTTATATCCTTTTTTAAAATCGCCACGTCACTCATACCGCTGCTCCTCCTTTTCCCCAAAAAGCTTACGCTTTTCGTGGACCCTGATATTTATTTTTATATAATCAGTTGGATTCGAACCACTAATGGAAGTGAACGCCGAAGTGAAGCGAGGCAAGGAACGACAGAGAAACAGTCCGGTGGACTGTTTCGACATTAGTCCAAAGGTGCATAGCACCTGCGATAAAATCCACCCTCTTCCACCACGTCGTCACAAGCTATATATCGCTTGTGGCGATTTTTTATATCCTTTTTTAAAATCGCCACGTCACTCATACCGTTGCTCCTCCTTTTCCCCAAAAAGCTTACGCTTTTCGGGGACCCTGATATTTATTTTTATTTTTTATATAATCAGTTGGATTCGAACCACTAATGGGAGCGACTGTTGAAACAATATATTTACACACATTTCGAAGTTACGCTTGACTAACCGAAACATTTAATGTTAATATAATTTTACAATTAAAAACTTGCTCAGCTTGGGGGAGTAGTTTGCACATATGTGTGGCAAGTCAACAAACTGGTGGTGCTATCCATCTGGCTTGCCTTAATTAACGAGACTCATGCACGATGTATTTATACGGTACAAGTGCGTTTGTCTTTATTTTTTTGATTTTAAAACCTACGCACTGATGTGTGTAGGTTTTAATTTTTATGTGTATTTGACTTAAGGAGGAGTAAAATGAGCGATTTTATTAAAACAAAAGATGAAGTAATCAAAAATTACTCATCAAATGCTCAAATAGGGTTGAGTGATAAGCAGGCAAAAGAAAACATTGAAAAATTCGGCACTAATTCCCTTACTAAAAAGAAAGCGGATTCACTGTTAAAAAGAATTTGGGACGCATCGACAGAGCCGATGCTTCTTATGCTTATTGCCGCAGGTTTAATTGCACTTGCTGTTAACATTATCCGTTCTTTCACAGGTGGCAAGGCAGATTATCTTGAATGTGTAGGCGTTTTTGCCGCAATTGCACTTTCGGTTTTAATCAGCGTTGTTATGGAGGGAAGAAGTGCAAAAGCCTTTGATGCACTTTCAAAAATTAACAGTAATGTGATAGTTAAAGCTGTGCGTGCAGGTAAAACAGTAAAGCTTAATAAAGATGAAATTGCAGTGGGGGATATTCTTATTCTTTCTGCGGGGGATAAAATTCCCGCTGACTGCCGACTTGTTGAAAGTACAAGCCTCAGAGTTGATGAATCGGCACTTACAGGCGAAAGTTTTCCTGTAAAAAAAGACAGCGAGATTGAAATAACCGATGAAAAAACACCGCTGGCAGAAAGAGCAAATATGATTTACAGCGGTACATTTATTACTGAAGGTCACTGCAAAGCAATTGTAAGTTCAGTAGGCGACAGCACGGAATTCGGCAAAATTGCAAGTGAGCTTACCGGTGCAGATAAATCAAGCACACCGCTTCAGGAAAAGCTTGCAAGGCTCGGCAAAACAATCACAATTATGGGTGTTTGCGCCGCCGCTATTGTGTTTGTGGCACAGCTTATTTCATTTGCTGTTACAAAAAGTATAAGCTTTGACTCAATAATGGAAGCGTTTATTACAAGTATTGTGCTTATAGTAGCGGCTGTACCGGAGGGACTTCCTACAATTGTTGCAGTTTCACTTTCTATCAATATTATTAAACTTTCAAAGCAAAATGCACTTGTTAAAAAGATGATTGCTTCTGAAACAATCGGTTGTATCAGTGTTATTTGTTCTGATAAAACAGGTACTTTAACGGAAAATAAGATGACTGTTAAAAGTTTCTATGATACCGCTTGGCACAAAGAAGCAAATGAACTTTCAAACGAATATTTAACACATAATATTTGCCTTAACACAACTGCCGATATTGGCGATAAAGGCGAATTTATCGGTAACCCTACCGAATGTGCTATGCTTAATTTCTTTAATGCTTCAAGCAAAAAGACATATAAAGAAGAAAGAGCAGATCACGAAATACTTTCGGCATTTCCGTTTTCTTCCGAGCTTAAGCACATGACCACCATTTCAAATGTTGACGGTAAAATCATCAGCTATGTAAAGGGAAGTCCGGAATGTGTGCTTAAAATGTGTAATATTTCAGCTAAAAGAAAAGATGAAATTGAAGAAGCAATAGTAAGTGCTGAAAAGAAAGCAATGCGTGTAATTGCATTTGCACACAAAGAGCTTGATTCAATGCGCGATTACAGCGAAGAAAATGAGCATAATAAGCTTGAAAGCGAAATGGTTTTAGACGGTGTTGTGGCTATTGCAGACCCTATTCGTGCAGATGTTTACGATGCTGTTAAATCCTGCCAAAGTGCCGGTGTGGGTGTAAAAATCCTTACAGGTGATAATATTGTAACTGCATCTGCAATTGCAGATGAACTCCATTTGCTTGATAACGGCGGCATTGCTGTGGGGGCAAAGGAGATTGAAGAAATGAGTGATGATGAATTATCGTCAAAGCTTGATAAAATCGGCGTTATTGCAAGAAGTACGCCTGCCGTAAAAATGCGTGTTGTTAAACTTCTTAAATCAAAGGGCGAGGTTGTAGCTGTAACCGGTGACGGAATAAATGACGCTCCGGCACTTAAAAATGCGGATGTTGGTATTGCTATGGGTATATCCGGCACGGAAGTTTCAAAAGAAGCAAGTGATATTGTACTTGTTGATGATTCGTTTACCACAATAGTTAAAGCGGTTGAATGGGGACGAAATATTTATGAAAATTTTAAGCGTTTTATATCTTTCCAGCTTACCGTTAATATTGCGTCTGTAATTTGCGTATTTGTTTCTGTTCTTTTAGGGCTTGACGCACCGTTTACTGCACTTCAGCTTTTGTGGATAAACATTATTATGGACGGGCCTCCTGCACTTACTCTTGGCCTTGAACCGAATTACAGTGACCTTATGAGCCGCAAGCCTACAAACAGAAGTGAAAATATTATTTCAAAGGAAATGTTTATCAAGATTTTTTCTACAGGTATATATATGTCAACAGTGTTCCTTTGTCAATATCGTTTCAATTTTCTTGCGGCAGAGCAGAATGAAATGAGAACTGTTTTATTTACCCTTTTTGTTTTATTCCAGCTCTTTAATGCATTTAATTGCCGCGAACTACACAGCCAAACAATAATTAAGCATTTGTTTAAAAATAAACTTATGCTCGGTGTTGTATGTTGCACTTTTGTTCTTCAAATTTTAATCATTCAATTTGCAGGCGCGTTTTTCGGTACTGTGCCGCTTGCACTTAATATGTGGCTAAAGATATTCGCTCTTGCTTTCAGCGTTGTCATTTCAAGTGAGCTTGTAAAAGCAGTTATCAGAATTGCTCAAAAAACAAAAGTAAGCAGATTTAAAACGGATTTCTCTTAATTTTTCGCAATTTTATATATAAACATTGTTAAAAAATAAACAATCTTGGTAATATTGCCAAAATGATAATAATATCTTGCAATATAAAGCAAAATAATATATAATTGTTATCGGTTAAAATTATTTATAATCATTATAAAATATATGAGAGGTAAAAACAATGGATGCTTTAAACAAAAAGACTATTGAAGACATTGATGTTAACGGTAAAAGAGTTCTTGCTCGCTGTGACTTCAATGTTCCGCTTAAAGATGGTGAAATCACCAATGATAAGAGAATTGTAGCTGCTCTTCCTACTATTAAGTATTTGATGGAGCACGGTGCAAAAGTTATTCTTTGCTCACATCTTGGCAGACCTAAGGGCGAATACAAGCCTGAATTCAGCCTTGCTCCTGTTGCTAAAAGACTTTCAGAGTATCTTGGCGTTGAAGTTAAGCTTGCTGAAGATCCTGAAGTTGTAGGTGCTAATGCAAAAGCTATGGCAAGTGAACTTAAAAACGGCGAAGTAATGCTTCTTGAAAATGTAAGATACAGAGCTGAAGAAACAAAGAATGAAGAAAACTTCTCAAAGGAACTTGCTTCTCTTGCTGATGTTTTTGTAAACGACGCATTTGGTACTGCACACAGAGCTCACTGCTCAACAACAGGTGTTGCTTCATACTTGCCTGCAGTTTGCGGTTACCTTATTCAAAAGGAAATCAAGTTTATGGGCGGAGCACTTGCTAACCCTAAAAGACCTCTTGTTGCAATCCTCGGCGGTGCAAAGGTTTCAGATAAAATCGGCGTAATTGAAAACCTTATTGATAAGTGCGACACAATCATCGTAGGCGGCGGTATGGCTTACACATTTATGAGGTATTTCGGCCACAATATCGGTGATTCACTCCTTGAAGCTGACTGGGTTGAAAAAGCAGGCGAAATGATGAAAGCTGCTGAAGATAAGGGTGTTAAATTCCTCATCCCTGTTGATAACAAGGTTGGTAAGGAATATGATGAAAATACAGAATCAAAAATTGTAAGCAGTGATGATATTCCTGACGGCTGGATGGGACTTGATATCGGCCCTGAAACACAGGAATTGTTTGCAGATGCCATTAAGGGTGCAGGCACAGTAATTTGGAACGGCCCTATGGGTGTTTCTGAATGGGAAAACTTTGCTTCAGGTACAATCAGCATTGCAAAGGCTGTTGCTGATTCAGGTGCAATTTCAATCATCGGCGGCGGTGACAGTGTTGCTGCTGTTACAAAGCTTGGCTTTGCTGATAAGATGAGCCACATTTCAACAGGTGGCGGCGCATCACTTGAATTCCTTGAAGGAAAGGATCTTCCGGGTATTTGCGCACTTCAGGATAAAGACTAATATATTTATTTTACGAGGTAAAACATAATGAAAAAGGATTTAAGAAAAGCTATTATTGCTGGTAACTGGAAAATGAATAATACTCCGGCTCAAACTACTGCTCTTATTAACGAAATGAAGCCGCTTGTAGCTGACGCTGATTGCGAAGTTGTACTTTGCGTTCCTTTTGTTGATATTCCTGCCGCAGTTGAAGCTGCAAAGGGTTCTAACATTAAAATCGGTGCTGAAAATGTTCACTTTAAAGACAGCGGTGCTTTCACCGGTGAAGTTTCAGCAGATATGCTTCTTGAACTCGGTGTTGAATATGTAGTAATCGGCCACAGCGAAAGAAGAACATATTTCGGCGAAACAGACCAGACTGTTAACCTCAGAACTCTTAAGGCTCTTGAAAAGGGATTAAAGCCAATCATCTGTGTTGGTGAAACTCTTGAGCAAAGAGAACTCGGTTATACAGAAACACTTCTTAAGTATCAAACAAAAATGGCTCTTACAAATGTAACTGCTGACCAACTTAAGAATGTAGTTATCGCTTACGAGCCTGTATGGGCTATCGGTACAGGTGTTACTGCTACTGCTGACCAGGCAGATGAGGGCAACGGTTTTGTTCGTGCGGCAATTGCTGAAGCTTACGGTGCAGATGTAGCTGAAACAGTTACAATTCAGTATGGCGGTTCAATGAATGCCAAGAATGCAGATGAGCTTACATCAAAGGTTAATGTTGATGGCGGTCTTATCGGCGGTGCTTCACTTAAAGCACAGGATTTCTCGGTTATCGTTAAAGCAGCAAGCAAGTAATTATAAATTTATGAGTGGGTGTGTTTCGGCATACCCACTTTTTGTGAAAAACAATATGGAGGAAAAGTTATGAAAAAACCTGTTGTATTATGTATAATGGACGGTTATGGCAAAAATGACAGTGATTACGGAAACGCAATTGCAATGGCAAAAAAGCCAAACCTTGACAGACTTATGGCACAGTATCCTATGACATATATCGGTGCAAGCGGGCTTGATGTAGGTCTTCCTAACGGGCAAATGGGCAACTCTGAAGTTGGGCATACAAATATCGGTGCCGGCAGAGTAGTATATCAGCCTCTTACAAGAATTACCAAGGCATTTGAAGACGGCGAAGCAGAAAAAAATCCTGCACTTAAAGGTGCTATGGATAATGCAAAGGGCAAAGCACTTCACCTTATCGGCCTTGTTTCACCTGGCGGTGTACATTCACACATAGAGCATCTTTATCATCTTCTTCAAATGGCAAAGAACAACGGTGTGGAAAATGTATATGTTCACGCTCTTCTTGACGGCCGTGATGTTACGCCTGCATCTGCTGTTGAATATCTTGCAGAACTTGAAGATAAAATGGCTGAAATCGGCGTTGGTAAAATCGCGTCCGTAATGGGTAGATTTTATGCAATGGACCGTGATAATATTTGGGACAGAGTTGAAAAAGCTTATGCTGCAATAGTTTACGGTGAGGGTATTCAGGCTGACAATGCAGTTGATGCAGTTAAGGCTTCATATGAAACCGTTGATGAAGACGGAAAGCATCTTACAGATGAATTTGTAATTCCGACAGTAATCGGCGGCAGCGAGGGCAGAGTAAAGGCTGATGACAGCGTTATATTCTTCAACTTCCGCCCTGACAGAGCAAGAGAAATCACCCGTACTTTTGTAGACCCTGATTTTGACGGATTTGAAAGAAAGAACGGATTTTTCAATCTCTACTATGTATGTATGACTCAATATGACGCTCAGATGCCGAATGTAAAAGTTGCTTTTGGCCCTGAAACTCTTGTTAATACTTTTGGCGAATATATTTCAAAGCACGGTATGACACAGCTTCGTATTGCTGAAACTCAAAAGTATGCTCATGTAACTTTCTTCTTTAACGGCGGCGAAGAAAAGCAGTATGATGGTGAGGACAGAATTCTTGTAGCATCACCTAAAATTTCTACTTTTGACCTTATGCCTGAAATGAGTGCACCTGAAGTATCACAAAAGCTTAATGAAGCTGTAAGAAGCGGCAAGTATGATGCAATTATAGTTAACTTTGCAAACTGCGATATGGTTGGTCATACAGGTATTATTCCGGCAGCTGTAAAGGCAGTTGAAACTGTTGATGCATGCGTTGGTTCACTTGCCGAGGCCGTTATTGAAATGAACGGTAATCTCTTTATCACAGCAGACCACGGCAATGCTGATAAAATGCTTGATGAAAACGGTGAACCGTTTACAGCGCACACAACAAATCCTGTTCCGTTTGTTGCAGTTAACTGCGGTGACGGTGTAGAACTTCGTGACGGCGGTAAGCTTTGCGATATTGCACCTACAATGCTTCAAATGCTCGGACTTGATAAGCCTGCTGAAATGACAGGTACATCTTTAATTAAATAATTGATTTTATTTATGGCAGGCAGGGTGAAAGCTCTGCCTGTTTGACTTTATATGCTTATCTTATATAGAATGAGGGGTAAATTATGCCGATTGAAATAATCAGAAATGATATTACAAAGATGAAAGTTGATGCCATAGTTAATGCCGCAAATCGCACTCTTTTGGGTGGAGGCGGAGTTGACGGTGCTATTCATAAAGCAGCAGGTAAAGGCCTTTTGAAAGAGTGTATGACTCTCGGCGGCTGCAAAACAGGGCAAGCGAAGCTTACAAAGGGATATAATCTGCCCGCAAAATATGTTATTCATACGGTAGGCCCTGTTTGGCACGGCGGAAATAATAATGAAAAGGAGCTTTTAACTTCGTGCTATAAAAATTGCCTTGCAATAGCAAAGGAAAACGGTTTTAAAACAGTAGCATTTCCTCTTATAAGCGCAGGTGTGTACAGATACCCCAAAGCGCAGGTATTAAAAGTTGCAGTTGATACTATTCGTGATTTTCTGCTTGAAAATGATATGACGGTTTATGTTGTTTTATTTGATAAAGAGCTTGATGAAATCGGCACAAAGCTTTCAAAAAATTGGAGCGAGAATGTTAAGTAGGATTAAAAAAAAGAAGCAAATAATACAACCCCCACGATTAAAATTTAATCGTGGGGGTTGTTGCATGTAGTATTATTCATTTACCGGTTTGATTCTGTAAACTACCGTTGAATGTTTAGGTATAGATGCCGAAATAGTAGTTCCGGTTGTGCGCTCGTCAGTCCACAAGTCGTGCAGTTCATATCCTGTCGGTACTTCTTCAATACCCAAATACTTGTCTTTAACAAGTTCATCAAGCTTGAAGCTTACGCTTTTTGTGGAAGATTTTGTGTTAAACAAGCACAGTGCAACATCACCGTTTGCAAGCGGCCTTGCAATAATATCAATTCCGCTTTCTTTTTTAATCCTTTTTGCCGGTTTGCCGAGAGCGTCTTGGTCAACTGCAATCATATGCTTGTTTGTAACTATTTTGAGCGTGTTATTTTCTTTATCAGGCATACCGTTTGTTACAAATTGCCTAATATCATTGCCGAGCATAAGCGGAGCGGCAAGCATACACCAAAGTGAAAAATGCGCTCTGTTTTCATTATCGTCAAGATTTCCGTTGCCAACTTCCAGCATATCAGGGTCATTCCAGTGGCCCGCACCCGCATATTTGTAAAGCTTTAATGTGCGGTTATATATCCAAACAATGCTGCTCCATTTAGGCATAATATCAGGTGTTGTGCGCCACATTGAACCTGCCTTTGCACCCCAAATGTATGGGCGTGCAGTACCCCATTCGCATATTGAAAATGTTATAGGCTTTTCCGGTGTTCTTGTAACTTTTGCCCACATTTGCGTAGCTTCTTTAAGTGCGTCACCCATACGCTTATATTGAACAAAAGATGAATCAATATTAGTTACAATAGGGTTTTTGATTGTCATATGGTTTGTACCGCTTGCAAGTTCAACCATTATTTGCTGCCTTCCCAAAGGGCTGAAACCTTTTGTTTCAGGGAAGAAAAGTTCATGCATTTTGCCGTTAATATCAATTTGCATATACTGCTTTTTCTTTGCTTTTGATTTATGGAAAACAAAGGTTAATACATATTCACCCTTTGTATCAACATCAAAATCAAAGCTTGCCGAGCCTGAACCGTGGCTAATAAATCCGATAGCCTTTTTGCTTGGCACATCGGGCATTTTAATAATCTTTGCTCTGCCGGTAAACTGTGCGTCCTCCGGCCTTAAGTCAAGCTCAAATGCACTTTTTTGCTTTGTAATTTCTATATGTTCAATCGCCGGGCAGTCACCGCTTATTCTGTCATGGTGGCAAAAATCATATTTGAAAAATTCACATCCCCAAGATGCAAGCGTTTTGGCATCAAGCCTTTCATTGCCGAGTGATGCAGGCAAATCCTCACAGGTGAGTGTACCGTTTGATGAATAAAGCCCTACCTTTAAGCCGAGAGAGTTAATATCTTTAATAAGATTAGGTATACCGCGGCTGAAAGTGCCGAGGTCACCCTGCAATTTACCGTCGCTGTCACGAAGAGAGCTTTGCCAGCAATCATCAAGGTTAATAAATTCATATCCCGCGTTTGCAAGGCCGCTGTCTTTCATGGCGTGGGCTGTCTGCATAATTATATCTTGATCAATATTATTTCTGAATGTATTCCAGCTTGACCATCCCATCGGCGGTGTTTTTGCAACCTCGTTTGAATAATCCTCCTCTTCGCCGATGTCAATGGTGAGCGAAGTCGGAATAAATACTTTCTTTAAAGCACATATCGGACATTTACCGTTAGCTTTCATATTCAAAAACCAAGAAACGAATAAAACAAGTAATACCAACAAAACAGCAATTAAAATTATAGCAATGTACTTCATTCTAAACCTATCTCCTTAAACATCTCAAGCTCCTTTTGAGCTAAAATATACGTCTTTTCATCATCAAGCGAATTTACTGCATTTAGCATAAATTCTTTTTTGTGTTTAAAATTATAAATAATTCGATACACCCAAGCGTACAAAATAAGCCAAGGCCTACCGTTAATAAATTTTATATAATCAATATCCTTAAGCTTTTTATACGGCGGAAAGAGCAGGCGAAGCTTTGTCATAAAAGATGAAGCTTTTCTACCTTTTTCAAGCTCTTTTCTTGCAATGGCAATACCGTTATTTTCATTATCATTGCCAAATGCACCGCAGTTGCAAAGATATTCTTCAACTTCTTTTGTATCAATATTGTAATTGACACCGTACCCAAAAAAATTGTTGCAAACATTAAGCATTGTTTTGCCGAATGTTTCAAGGCCTACGGGTTTTAAATATTCAAAAACCCGTACTAAATCAATGTTTGAATTTTTAAGCATAATTGCAAGGTCAACAATAAGCTTAATTCCCGCACCGTAAAATTTGAAATGGTGCGCTGTATGTGCAATTAGATATGCAAAGTGGAAATTATTATCAAATGTTCCCTCAAATCCGTCAAATACGGCATAATCAAATGCATTGCAAAAAGGCTCTTCATCATAATGGTTTATAAGCTTTGTGTGAATTTCAAACAAAACATTGTTTTTAACATAGTTATATACCGGCCCATTTTGCTTAATGCAGTCAAAACTATTTGATGTGAGAAGTTTTTTCACTTTGTTTCGGTCACATTCTTTAATAAGTATGTCTATATCGCCCATAACGCGACTTTCGGGCACAGGGTAGCTCTGTTTAAGCACTGCGCCTTTAAACACGATATACGGCACCTCAGAGGCTTTGAGAAGCGTTTTCACTTCTTTGAGCATATTCGATTGAAGGCTTGCAAGGTATATCAAATCAAAAAAGCTGTTTTCAACCGCATTTTTAAATTTTGGCGATATATCATTTTTATTTTCAGCATTGGCAACTGCACAGTTAACAATTCCCAAAAGGTTATGAACCTTTGCATATCTGTAAATTTTTTTGTAATCAACGCTTGTATCGAAAATAAAGGCGTTATTGTTAATATAATTTTTGCAAAGGTTGATAAGTGCTTTATATTCCTTATCCATATCAGTTAAATACTGCATTACCTACTACAAGGCTTAATAACGTAATAATAAGGCCTGCAATGAACACACCGAGTGAAATTACAATAAAACTCTTTTTCTTATCAAGATGGAGGAGGGAAGCAAGAAGTGCGCCGGTCCATCCGCCTGTACCCGGAAGCGGAATTGCCACAAAAATAAGAAGCCCCCAAATACCGTATTTATCAATTTTATCTCTCTTTTTTAATGTTTTATCTTCAAGCCAATAAACGAATTTATTTATGCCCGGAACTTTTTTTAATAAGTCAAAAATCCAATTTATTAAAAGAAGTATAAAAGGAATAGGCAATATATTACCTAAAAAGCTGATAATAAAGCCAACAAACGGGTTCATCTGCAACAGCACGATTGCTGTGAACATACCGAGTCTGCATTCTAATATAGGGCAGAGCGAAATTATAAATACAACAAGCCAATCAGGTATTCCGTGAGAGGTTAAAAATTCCTGCAAATTTCTACAAAGTTCTTGAACCATAAATTATTTCTCCTTTAGATTTGTGGTTTTATTATTTGCTTTTTTTAGATTTTCTTTATATTTTTGTTTTTGCTTTTTCTTATAATTTTCATATCTTATTTGTTGCTTGCTTTTCTGTGGCCGGGTAAATTGCTTTTGGCTTTCCATTTGCGCTATTCTTTCCTGCCTGAGTTTCTCTTTTATTTCCATTTCTTTTTGAACATCTTGCGGCAGAGGAATATCTTTTGTAACAATAAGATTGTTTTTAAGTAAGAAATCAACTGCTTCACGCAATATTTTTTTATCATTTTCAAATGATAAAAAGCCCATTGCCTGGTCATAAGCAAGCCACATAAAGTCATCAATTTCTTCTTCCTGAACTATGGTTCGCATATCATCGGTAGTTGCAACAAAGATTGAAACTTTTTTATCAACATTATTTCTGAGCTTGTATTTTGATATTCCTTCATATCCGAGTTGAATACGGATATGAAGCCCTGTTTCTTCAAGCACTTCTCTTTTTGCTGCGTCATATTTTGTTTCGCCCATTTCAAGATGGCCTTTAGGAAATCCCCAATTTGACGAGCGTTTGTTTTTAATAAGAAGATAACGAAGCTTTCCTTTAATTGACCTATATACAACTGCGCCGGCACTTGATTCATAGTAGCAAATGAGGTTGTGTTGCGGAAAATCGTTTTCAACATCAATAACCTGTAAAATGTCTTGATTTATATAGCGTGAACTGCGTGACGCCATAATCCACATAGTTTTTAAATTTTTGTTCTCAGAGTCTTTAGGAATGAGTGCTGCAATAATTCTACCGTCAAAATTGCATACTGTGTGAGTTACTCCCATTACAAAAGCATATTGGTTTTTATGTCCGTTAATTTCAACTACATTTAAGGGATAAACATAACCGCTTTCGTCAACAGAATTTATAGGTTTAACAACTCTTCCTTTGGCTGCCTTGCCGAGAAGCATAACATCACCACCAAGTAAAAGATATAATTCATTTGCTATTATATCTTATTTTTAATGGTAATACAAGATTTTTTATTTATAAATATAAAAAGATAAAGGGCAACTCTATGACAATTACAACGAGGCGCGCTTTAGCCACTTTATCGACAGTCAAAAAGGGCAACTCCCAAAGGAGTTGCCCCTAATTTTTATTTCGGCTAAAACTTTATGTTTATGCCATTGTCTGAAGAAGGTCTACAAGAGAAGCAATAACTGTATCAGTATCACCCTGAAGAACAGGAAGAACCTGATTAACAACTCCGGATACAGTTTCGTTACCGCCTACAAGACCTGTGATAAGATCACTTATGTTCTTGAAGTTATCGCCTGTGTTAACAGTTTCGATTAAGTAGCCGAGTACTGCAATGAGTGTTTCTGATGAATCACCTTCAATATAAATTCTTGCACCGTATGTAGCAGCCTGTGAAGTGTCTGTAATTACTTTACCGTGGCTTGCAAGCTTCAACCAATCTACATCATTAAGTTTAATTCCGAGTGGTGTGCCCTTAATCTTAATAAGACCAAGGATATTATTTACAAGAGGAATAATAGCGTCACCGCCAAGGAGTGGCTTAAGTGTTGCATTAAGGTCATAGATGTCAAGAGTGAAGTTTGTAACACCAATCTTACCGAGAATTGCATTAAGGTCAACTTTAAGTGCCTTAAGAAGTGCAGGTAAGAGAGTATTAAGATCAACTATTGGTTTGATAGCATCAACAAGAGCTGAAATCGGAGTGAGGAGGTTGTCAAGAATCTGGCAAAGTCCGTCATTACCAATGAAGAGTGCAAGGTTTGGAAGCATTGCAAACAATGTTTCAAGAGGAGCATTAAGTATATCCTCAACCTTATCCCAAAGAGGATTGATAATATCAAGAAGAATATTATCGTAAGCTTCGTTTATATCTTCTCTGTATTGATACTGAGTTTTGATGTTATACATTGAGAATGCTTCCATAAGAGGAACGATTGATGATGTATAACCGTTTGAACCAGGAATTCTTACTATGTCAAAGATTCCGAGTGATGCATCATTAAGAAGTACATCGAGTACGCCGTAGATAGGACGGAGAACTGCAACAAGTGCGTGGAAGAATGTATCTGCATCCTTAACACCCCACTTAAGTGATGCTGTGTTAACCTTTGACCATGAACCTGCCTTTGCGATTACGCTTGCATTTGCAGCATAAGTTTGACCGTAAGATTCATCTGTAAGAAGTTTAGCAACATTGCTTGTTGAGAAGTCAATGTTAGTTTGTGCAAGGAGAGAAACGAGTGAACCGTCGCCAACCTTAACACCTTCAATTGCACCGTAAAGTCCGGTAAGAAGTGAGTTAATAATGTCATCCTTGAAGATAAGACCGCCGATTAACTTGGTAAGACCGCCGTCAACCAAACCGCCTACAAGTCCGTCAAGCATTGGAGGAAGATTCTTAAGGAAGTCAACATCAACACTTTCAGGATAAGAGAAGTCATATGAACCTGTCTTATAAGCTGTGTAATCCCAGAATGCATTAGTAGGTTCGCCTGTTAAGAAGTAGAATACTGCACGAACAATATCATCCTTATCAGCAAGGCCGATTGTAGTGAATACACTTGAGATGATAGATTTGAGCATATCATTACTCTTAATAGCTTTAATTGAAGTAATAAGTGATTTGATAGATTTTGAGTTCTTAACAAGAGTATCTGCAATATAACGGAGAACTGCAACAAGAACTTCGCCCTTATCAGCAATTACTTCCTTATTTGTAAACTTGCCTTCGGCATTCTTAACCATTGATTTAGATGTAACAACCTTACCGTGTGATGCGATTGTTGACCACTTAAATTCAGGAAGTTTAATACCGGTCTTCTTAAGTAATGAGTTAAGAAGAGGAACTACAATATCTTGAATGTTGCAAGACTTAAGGTTTGCAAGTTTGATGTTAAGCTTAACACCTTTAACCTTGAGTGCGTTTGTAACAACTTTGCCAAGGTCCTTGCCGAGTACCATTGTAAGAATCTTATCAACATCCACACCTGCTGATTTAGCAGTTTTAAGAATATTTGTAACAGGAGCAAGGAGATTATCGAGTAACTGGCCTATGCCGTTGTTATCAATAAAGTATGCAAGGTTTGGAAGAACAGATGTGAGTGTATCAAATGGCTTATCAAGAAGTGTATCTACAAAGCTCATAAGAGGATTGAGAACATCAAGAATTACATTATCTTTAGCCTTCTTGCAATCTTTCTGATACTGCTTAAATGTTTTAATCTTGCTGTTGCTTACTTGAAGAACATCAAGAAGAGGAACAATTGCGCCTTCATAACCGTTAATACCGTTAACGCCTACATTAAGAGCATTAAGATCAAGCTTAATTGTTGAAAGCTTGGAGTCAGGGTTCATATCATCCTTAAGGGTAAGAGTGAGAACGCCTTTCTTAAGCATATAAGTAAGTGCAACTTTGCTTGTTACTTTACCGTTGCTGTCTTTAATATCAAATGAAGTTGAAGCCTTCTTGATATTGATATTACTGAGGTCAATCTTTCCTTCATTGAGGAATACAGCAAGAACACTGTTTACAGGACGGAGGATTGCTGCAAGAGCATTGATAAAGCCCTGCTCTGCTTTTGCTGAACCATCTTTGAAGCCCCAGTTAATTGTTTTAACTTTCTTCCAGCTCTTTGCCTTCTTAAGTGTGTTGGCTGCTGAAGTGTAAGTTTTGCCATAGCTCTTATCTACAAGGAGATTAGCAACACCCTTTGGTGATACTGCAATGCCTACCATATTGAGATATGGTGAAATCTTCTTGGTATCAAGCGCACCGTAAAGTGCCTTTGCAAGAGATGTGAGGTTAGCGTTTGTAAATGCCAATCCGCTGACAATGCTCTTAAGATTTGATGCGTTAACTACACCGAAGTTGGCGAGAAGAGCCATAACTGCATCAACTGCTGTGTCAAGCTGTGAAACAGCGTTATTTGCATCATAAGCTGTAATTCCGTCAGGATACTTAAAGTTTAATGATGTACCCTTGTAATTCTTATAAGTCCAGTAAACTTCTGTTGGTGACTGAGTGAAGTCAAGAAGCTTGCCGATAACTTTAAGAAGTCCCATAGCGTCAAGCTTACCTGTTTCGATGTACTTGATAAGCTTTTGAATTCCCTTGCTAATCTTGTTGTTGCCCATAATCAACTGAATGATTGTGGTAAGATTATTGTTTGTCTTTACGAATTCAATTACATAATCAAGAACATAAAGAAGTGTTTGAGCAGGAGAAGCTGTTTTGCCGAGTGCATTCCAGTTAATGTTATTAAGCTTAATGCCTGTTTTAGCAAGAAGTGTATTTATAATAGGTATAATATTATTACCTGAAAGAAGGTATCCCTTTACTTCAATACCGATTTCCTGCTTATCATTAACTGTTACCAATTTACCGAATGTTTTAGTAGCAATGTTTTCAAGGAATGAAGCAAGAGTAGGTGATGTTGCACCAAGAGTACCATTGCTTATTCTGAGGATTTTTGCAAGTCCGTTAACTTCATTTGAAATAGGTTTAACGGCGTTTGCAATTGTTGAAGCAAGTGTAGGAGCTGTTGTGTCATCTAATATAACACCGATAGCCGATACAAGGTTCAACAATGTAGTTACAGGTTTTTCAAAGAATTTGTCAAGTAATGCAACGATTGGGTTAACAATTCCTACAAATACTTCATCACGGTATGGATTGCTCTTGTCAGCGAACTTTTCAGGAGTATCAACTGTGATGCCTGTTTTTACTGCGATTGTATTAAGAACCGGATAAAGTGCATTTTCGTAAATGCCTGTGTCAATAAGAAGTACGCCGATAATAGATGTGAGAAGTCTGAGTGATGTTGAAAGACCATTCATAAACTCATCTCTGTTGCCGGCTGAAACACCCCAGTTAATGCTTACATTGAGTGTTCCGTTGTCATTAACAGCATCGCTCCAGCTTGCAAGCTTCTTAAGTTTACCGCTGGCATTCTTAATATCTGTGTCTTTAATTCTTACAGCTAATGAGTCAGGAGAAATAAGTCCGTTAACTGCTTCGCTGATAAGATTGTATTTAGCTGAAACATTGTTTGCACCTGTGTATGAATAAGCGTACTTATCAGTAAGGTTTGCAACAAGTGATTCAATGAGTGCATAAGTTCTTACTACTACTGTGGTAAGTCCTTCATTTGTGTAGATATCCTTAGGGTTAACATTACCGTTAGAATCAGCTGAGCGTGAATCTTCACCGTTAAGGTAATATAAATAGGTATTAAGTAAATCTATTACTGCATTTGCTGAGTTAGCACCGATGTAATTTGAAAGTAATGAAATTACGCCGACAATAATATTATTTGTTTTGTTGATTGAATAGCCATTGATTCTTGAATCAGCAAGGAGAGATGACAATGCTTTATCAAGCTTTTCAATTGTGCTGTCAACACTCTTAACATCTTTGCTCTTATACGCTGAAATGTCAACTGATGAGTTAGGAGTTTGAACTGCCTGTGTAGGAGCAGTTGTTGTATTATTATTTGTATTTTTATTTGTATTTTCAGTCTTCTTAAATGATTTAACAAGACTTTGAATTACATCTACAAGCTTGCTTACATTAGTAATAAGGAAGTAAGCATTGTCTTTATCAAGTCCGACAAATCCGCTTGCCTGCTTTTCAAATGTAAAGCTGTATTTGCTTTCACGGGTGATTTGGAAAATGCTGTTAAACAAGTCTGTAAGTGCGCTTGTTTCGCCAAATCCGCCGATTGACTGAAGAACACCTGTAATGATAGGAAGGTTCTTTGCAAATGCACTGTTGTCTGAATCAATAACATTGTTTGCAAGACCGAGGATTGCATCAAGCCAATCTTCTACAAAGATACCAACGAAAGTATCAAAAATCTTTGTAGAATCAGGATTTTGAGCATATGACTTGAATTCAGTTACCTTTGTGTTAGAAACAGCGGTATAGGTTTTACCCGATACTGTAATTTCTTCAGTTTTAAATTTACCGTCGTAGCAGTATTTCCATGCATTTTTGCTGATACCGTACTTATCTGCTCCAAGGTCTTCCATAATATCGAAGAGCTGTGGAATAGCAACCATTAAGTTGTTAAGTCCGCTGTTAGCAATATTTCCGTTGTTATCTTTACCCTTAACTTGATTTCTGAGTGATGGGGTTTTTACATAAGTGTCAACTGCTGTTGTAAATAATCCTGCAAGTTCGTTAATTACTTCTGCAAGTCCGGTTGCAAGCTGAGCGTTTGTGTCTGAAAGAACGCCTTTATCATCTGTAAATGCTTTCTTAAGAACCTTATCAAGTCCGCTGAGCTTAGCGTCCCTAAGTGCTTTATCGGCAATGTAAATTCCTGTGATGTAAGGAACTTTTGCTTCATATTTACTGTAAACAGTAAATTTAGCATTTGTCGGAGCTTTTGCAAGAGCTACTGAAATATCATTGCTTGTTACACCGTTATATGTATAGTATGTAACATCTTCGGTATATTCAACTGTCTTTGCAGTACCGTTTTCATCCACTTCTGTTTTTGTCTTCTTTTCTGTTACAACTTTAGAAGTGATTTCGTTGCCTTTACTGTCAACAATCTTTTCATATTTAGTAACATATGCCGGTTTGCTGATAACAGTACTTGTTGTAATATTCTTTGTCGTAATTTTATCAAGTCCGCCTGATAAATCGGTATATTTGGTGATTTTGAAATTCTTTTCAGAACCGTTATTCCAATATGTACCGCCCATCTTGTCATAAGAACCGTCATTCTTGAGCCAATGCATAAGCAATGGAAGCATTTCATTAAGGTCCCAAGCAAGTGTGTCAATACCGATGTATGAGCCGTAATCAGCAGTTAAGTCATAAAGAAGACCATCATGTGTGAAGTTATAAAGCATATTGTTTTGCTTGGTTTCACCTGATTTAGCACTGAAGAATATCGGTTCAAGTACTTCGTTTACAAGAACAACAACAAGCGGAAGAAGATTGAATATTGTTTCAACCGGTGATTCAATAAGGTTAGCCCAAATATTGTAAGTTGCTTTGACAAGGTCAATTTTTGTTGAAGCAAGTTCGTCAAGAGCACCGTTGATAATATTACCTATTGTTGAACTCGGATCGAGATATGTGGAAATAATAGAGTTAAGAACTATATTTGTAAGCTGTGTACCACCGTTACCACAAAGAGCTGCAAGTGCATTGTTGATAACAGGCTGCTTTTGAGCGTCTGTAAGAGTTACACCTGTTGTATCAAGATGTTCTTTAACATAGTCATTGATAAACTTACTAATATCCAAAGAACATTTGATTGAATTGTTATCATAAGTTAAGTCGTCAGACGCAGTGCTTATTTTTGAGCAAAAATAAGATGTAAGAGTTGACATATATGAATATTTAACCCATTCATTTAAATCTGCTTTTGAATAAGTATTGCCGGTATGCTTGTATGCATAAATACCGGTGTTAGGATCTGAATTTTCTGTATCTAAAAGAGTAGCATTTTGAATATAATCACTTGTTTTATTGCTTCTGTTGCTAATCCAGTTACCTGCAAACAAGTTGATAACCTTGTTACGTTGTTGTGCATCAGAGTTGTTATTCTTTCTGCTGTACATCTTCAAGAATGTAGCAAAATATTCAATAGTGGCTGTATCTCTGAGATTCTTAGGAAGAATGAAAGTTTTAGAACCGTCTGTATCATTAAACTTCATACTACCGTCAGCAAAATATCCGTTTATTGTTTCAGGGAAATTGTTATCTTGAGTAGCAACCAAGTTCAAAATTGAATACATCTGCTCAAGTTCATCATCTGTAAGGAAGAATTCATCTCCGTCTTGCCAGTAGAAGTTGAAGCCCGCAGGCATATCCTTATCAACTGCTTGATTTATATCTTCAAGTTTAAGTCCTTTAAAGTCAACCAATGCTCCTTTTAAAATATATTGAGCATAAGGAGCGTTTTGTCGTCCGCCGCCATTTACATCATCAACAAGTGAAGCGTATGATAATATGATATAAAGGCTTGTGATATAATCCTTTACAGATGACATTGATAATGCATCTGTGGATACACTATCTCTGCTGAGCATTTCGCTTACTGCAGTGTCAAGACTGTCGTATCCGAGAGCTTTAGCAAAGAATGGCTCAATCTGTGATAATAATCCGTCAACAGTTTTAAAAGTTTTAATACCGGTTGATTCAATGGTGTATGGGTCTCCGGTAGGAGATGTAACTTTTGGGTTCCATTGGTCATTAAAGAAATCTGAATCAGCAGAGAGTTTGAAATCTGCACCGCCGTCAACAGCAAGTCTAATGTAAGGCATGGTTCTTGCTAAGTTACCGCCAAACATATTTGTGAAAGTATCTGATTGAGGTGAATATGCATAGTAAATACAATCAGCAACATCAGAGGCATTAAGATCAATACCAAAAACTTTATAGTAATTGTTTAAGTAACTGCATACTTCATTTACGGTTTTCTGCTGATCTTCTGTGAGTGTGTAGGTTGCGGATTTAAGCTGTGAAAGGCTTGCCATCATAGATGTTTCACCTATTCTTACAGGTCCGCTGTCACCGTTGAAGTCCAACATATCTGTGATTGAAGAAAGTTCAACAGGTTTGATTTTACCATCTGCAACTTGATCGTCATATTGCTGTGCAATTGCAGGCAAAATATTATCAACAGCATCGGAAATATCAAAGTTAGTAGAAGTATTTGAATCTACTAATGTTGTTAAATACCACAAACCTTTGGTGTTGTATTTAATGTTAACGTAGTGCTTGTGCTGACCTGTTGAGTCAACAGTGATTTTTTTGATTGCTTTACCCTCAAGGTTGCGATCGCCTGCACCATAAAGAATATCTTCAAGTGCTTTCTTTGTTTCTTTGTTTGCAGAAATGTTGCTTACACCGTCATAAATGAGCTTATGGCACATACCTGCAAGCTGGAAGAAATTGATGTCGTCGCTGAAATTGTTGAGGTAGTCATAATTGCTTACATTTGATGATGATTCACCAATAATGTCTGTGACAAATTCCGATTGGCTTGTAGATACAGCCATTTTGCCGACAGCATTGATAAGCGTAGGCTGAAGTGCCTGCAACATCTCAGGAAGAGTCGTATTCTCCTTAATTGATTCTTTCTGGTCTTTAGTCAACTTGTCTGAAGTTGTACCAAGACTGATTGCCCCTTTGTTATAGACTACTTTTGATATTGCGTCTATACCCATGAGAAGGGACGGAAGCTCATCTGCCAAACCGTTGACGGTTTTATATGCGGATGAAGCATTAACGCTGGAAGTGTTCCACAATGGGTTGTCATTACTGTTTTTTGCAAATGCAGTAAATCCAACTGAACAAGTGGTCACGACCATTACCACAGCTAAGAAAAAGCTGAGTATTTTTTTGCTCGTTCTCATATAAATTTTCTCTCCTTTACAATATGATTTACGAACTTTGTCGTATGGTAACGCATTTTGGATTATGCGCCGAGCAGTATTTGTTTATTACACAGTTTCTACACAAAAACTGCTTTTTAGGCGCAGGATATCCACACGCGTATTAACAAATACAATATATTTATATCAAATAAAATCTAATAAGTCAATAATTTTATAACATATTTTGAATTTATTGTGAATTTTAACATATTTTGTGTTTTGAATTTGACAACGGAGTGCTTGTAAATGGACTTAATCGGAAATTATGTCTAACAAGCGTCGGTTTTATTAAGAGTAACTGAAAAACGAATAAAACAGAGAAAAAGTGCATTAAAAATTTTGTGAAATGTAAAGCCCGAAACCTTTACAAATGTAAAAATTGTGTAAAGTATTGTCGCTTTACTCGCCGTGAAAAGCTTATTTTTCTCCTTGAAATTATTAACAAAATGTAAAATTTTCGTAAACTAATTGTGCAGAGTGACAAAAAAACGAAGTCGTTTTTGGCTAAAGTTACAAAAATGAGGATTGTAGGTTTAACTTATTGACTTTCGGGTGGCCGTATGTAATAATTATAATGTGTTTAAAGCACATATTGCGCCAATTTAATGCTGTGGCTTGTAATGAGCCTTCATTCTAATTCAGATTGCCTGATGGTCAGAGATTGCGACGGGCATTACGCACAATATGTTAACACTTCACTTTAAATTTTTTAAAATTTTACGGAGGTAAAAAATGAAAACGAAAGCAAAAAAGTTTTCCCATAAGCTGCTTGCGTTGTTTATGGCTGTTCTTATGGCTGCTTCTTGCTTAACATGTGCATTTTCAGCTCACGCTGCACCTGTTAGTTCGGAAAAGCAGTACACAGATGACGCGTTAGAATATAACGACCTTGCTTGGAATATTCTTTCTGACGAACAAGCCGCAACAGCATTGCTTGACTATGCGGACCTTATGCTTCCTACAGTTGCTCCAACAGTTTACAACCTTCTTGCAAATCTCCCATCCGATATTACAAAGTATATGACATGGGATGGCGTTAATAAGCATCTTAATATCAACGCGCTCGGTATTATTAAATATACCTTAACAGTTAAGCTTGACAGCGTTGACGATGTAATGCTTACACTTGAGAGTGTTGCAGGTCTTCTTTCTAAGTATGGTAGTTATGTTGGTGACGCAGGTAACATTCAGCTTAAATCATTAGCTTCAAGTGATGCCAGCAAGAATTTCTGGCATGTTACAAGAGAAAACTATTCATCAACTGAGATTGTTAAGAGAGCTCTTGCTCTTCTTCAAATCAACTCAGCTGACTATGCCGGTAAGGATGTAATCGGTCAGGTATTAAGAGGTGATTTCAACCTCGGTGTTCTTAAGAGTGCGGTTAATATCTACAAGCTTCTTGCAGGTCCATTAGGCTTCAGCGATGAAAGTTATGCTAAAAACCTTGTTTATAACATTGTTCAGCAGCTTATTTTCAACTATACTAAATGGTATACACAGGATGAAATCAATGATTTCAAGAGTGGTAAAACCCAATGGGTATATGATGACCAGCTTTTCGATAAGCTCTCTACCGAGCTTCTTCAGAAGATAAGCGTTCTCGTTACATATAACCAAGAATATAATGAAAAGAACGAAGATGGCTCACTCAAGCCTATTCAGAACACATCAGCTACTCGTTATCTTGAAATCAAGGCTGAAATGAATAAGTCAGGCACGGATTATGCAGCAGCAGCTGCTAAACTCGGTTATGACCCTAACCTTGTATATTCAAGCGAATTTAAAGATGATGACGGCAATCCGCTTAATGTTCTTCTTTTTGCTTATGGACATCCGGATAAAAACGGTTATGCAACAGAGCAAACAACAAAGATTACATTTAAGCCAACCGATTCTCTTTTCAAATTCGGTTATAAAGCACTTGATCTTGCTTGGGATACAGTTCTCAAGGGTTCAATCAAGCTTCTCCATGTAAACACCCAGGGTGACAGAAATCTTGATAATGCATACTATTATTATTTCGACCAAAAGGGTCAATGGAATTCAAGCGATATTGCTTCTAACTATACACAGGAAAAGATTAACCAATGGGCTGAAGCTAATTACGAAGCTTATGGCGATAAATCAGCAGATGACTTTATTGCAAAAGCTAAGGAACAGCTTTCATTTGACCGTGCAGCTGCTGAAACATCAAAAGGCAAGTGGTCAGATATTGATGAAACAAAGCTCTTTGCTAAGTTAAGATACAGTCCTCTTGCTGACTACGGTTTCAATATGCAAACAGGTCCTATCAACCTTTACTTTGCACAAACCGGAACAAAGAATATTGACGATTTCTTTAATAATGAATATTCAAATTACGGTTCAATGGTAGCAGGCTTTAACGATGCACTTGTTGCAGCAGTTAATGATTTGTTCCCACAAAGAGATAACATTATCGGCAATCGTCCGGAAATGGCAAAATCTAAAACTACAAAGGCAGACGGTGTTGAATCAATCAATGATGCAACAATCAGGAAAATCACTTCAACACTCGTTGGCAATGCACTTAAGATGGTTCAGTACACAGCAGATGCTACTGACGCTAACATTCTCAAGGCATTCTATGATGCTAACGGTACTAATGCTGTTCTTTCAGAAGCAAATCTTGAATCAGCAATGGTTCCTATGCTTGTTGCTTGTATCGGCCAGGTTAACCTTGGTGCAGGCAAACTTCAAGATATTATCCACCCAGCAGAATGGGATGGTTGTAAGGATGCAGAAGCAGTTGCTTATGTATGCCTTAAAGAATACTTATCATACGTACTTCCTAATAAGGATTATTCATCACTTGTAAATGTAGCCAATGACGGTACAATCACCGCAACACTTGAAGGTACAATTCTTCCTATGGCTCGTGATGCAGTTGCATATGTACTTGAAGGATATGTTCCTGTATCATACCAAGGCAAAACTTGGAAGACAGAAAACGAACCTGTTAATTCAAATGCTACAATTTTTGACCTCTTGAATTCAGTAGTTCTTTACTACGGTGGAGATTACTCAATGAAGAAGTCAACTAACTCAGGTGAAAGAGCAATGGGTGTTGCAGCTCTTCTCGGTATTTGCGATGAAAACGGTAACAGTGCTCTTACAAATGACCTTTGGAAAAATATTGATAAAGTCGCTAACAAGTTCTTCCCTGTTCTTGGTACACTCCAAGGCAAGGAATACGGTAAGTTCGATTCACATGACCTTATCTGGAACGATGTAGTTCTTTCAATTCTTAATATTGCAGATAAGAAAGACAGCGGTTTCTGTGGCGTATCTAATTTCGTTTACAAACTTATCACAATCGTATCTGCTGAACCAATTCAGTCAAAAGGTTTTGTAAATACTGTTTATGATTTGCTTGCTGACCTTATCAACGGTCTCTTCGGTAAGCGTTATTCTTCACAGCCGCAGAATTTCACAACCGTAGTTCCTAAGTCAAACGGTGACAACAAGCCATTTGATGATTTACTTCAGGTTAAAACTCTTGCAGGTACCGGCGGTACTGACATCGGTGCAATCCAAAAGGCTATTTGCAACTTTGTTGAATTCACCGGTTATGGTGCAGACAGCACCAAGGGTAATGCTAACAAGTATGGCGATTCGGTAATGAGAGGTATTTTCTTTGCTCTTTCAGCAGTTAACTCTTTCGTTCCTGAAGCTATCACTCCAATCGGAACTCAGCAGCTTAAGACTGCTTCAGCAAGCTTTGCTACACCTTCTATGAAGACAACAGCAGGCGGCGATTGCAGCGATACAGTTTCATTTACAAATAACTGCACAGGTCTTAACCGTGCATATATCTCTAATGGACAGCTTGTTCAACTTTCTCGTTACTATTACAAGCTTAAGTCAGCTACTTATATTGGCAGTGACAACGCAGAAAAAGATATTACATCTCAACTTAAATCAGGTCTTATTGCTCCGAACGAAACAATAGTAACACCTAAACTTCCTATTACTTTCAACTCAGCAGCAGGAGAATCAAATGTAGTTGAGGTTCAGTTTGTATACGACATCGTACTTAAAGATGGCACAGTTGTTGCAGCTGATAACAATGTTTCAGCTTATAAGTATATGACAACCGCAACAGGTTGGAAAGAAGCTATGTATAATAGTAACAAGCAGTTCTTGCATGATACAAATAAAGCTGATCAAACAGTTGGTGTTGAGGGTGCTTATGTAAAATCAACATCTACATTTAGTAGTGATAATACTCTTCTTGCTAACTATCCTGAATACATGGTACTTGATTCATCAAACCTTGCTGATATTTCTACATATTCAGTTAGATATAGAAGTAACAGAAATAAGATTGCAGGTGGTAAAAAAGCAGTTGACGGTATCTACTTCTATGATGAAGATTCAAATTATCAGTCAAACACACTTGATGCAAATAATGTTGTAACAAAGTATGATAAAAATGCTGCTTATACAACAGTAAACATCACCAGTGAAAACGCTATCCCTGCTTGGGATAAGACAAACGGTAACCTTCTTAAGTATAATATGTATGACTACCGTGTTGAAACTGCTCCTGGTTCAGGTGAATTCGGTGAATGGAACCGTAACGAGGTAACAGAAGCAACACCAGGTAACAAAGATAAAATTACTTATTATAAGGGTTACACAAGCGATGAAATCGAAGCAGTTAAAGCTCAAACTAACCCGGACGGCATCGCAGCTGAAAATGTTAAGGCTATTCAGACAAGAACTCATGTAGTTTACACTCTTTCTGAAGCTATTGCTAAAAATATTATCGCAGGTTACCATGTTGGTGACGGTGATATTTACGAATCAGTTTATTTGAAGAACAAAGGCGGTCAGATTAACTACGATAACCTCTTCAACATTGTTTCAATGGGTAACACCAAAGTTCCTGGTTTCTACATTGAAAGTGAGAAGAAGGAGATTCCAAATCAATCTGCTCTTGAAGTTCAACCGTTCCGTTATGATGGTGAAACCAACATTCAAGGCGGCGAATATCCGGTTGATATGTGTATCTACAATGGTTCTAAGTCAGCTTATGCTCACTTTACTATCCTTGTAGGTGATACCAGCCAGCTCAGCGGTATGAATACTGCTTATGATAATTTGGCATCACTTGTATCACAGTATAAGCCTTCTGACTTTACTAACTCAGCTGTTTTCGAGCAAGCTAAGCAGGCTCTTCTTAATGTACTTTCTATTAAGTCATCTGCTATGACAATTGCTTTTGCACAGAGCATTAACAATAAGACTCAGCTCACAGCAACAACTAAAGAAGTTACATCAAAGTTTGGCGATTTAGCTTATGTTCCTTATACAAAATCTGCTCCAACAGTAACATCTAAAGGAAAAGAATATACAATTCCAAAGGATGTTTTGGCTAACGCTTATGTTGGTGGCGAAGCTCTTGCTGACGGTTCAGGTAAAGTAGGCGGTGTTGAAGGAGTTTACTACTTCGATGCTGCAGGTACAATGCCAATCTATTCACCATTAGCTCTTTCTGATGATAATGGAAGCGTTCGTACAACAGACCAAGCCGGAATCAAAGTAATTAAGAATGCAGATGGTAAATACTATCTTGCTAACTCAGTTGTTTATGAAACAACTTGGGACAATGCTATTACCGCAAAAGGTAATCCTTGCCAGATGCCTACTGAAACTCAGGCAACTGACTCACAGGGTAATCTTCTTTACAACCAGGTTCAGTATGTATACCGTGATGCCGATGGCAAGAAGGTTAACTCAAATGAAGATTGGTCATGTAAGTTCCCTGTAACAGATTATACTATCGTTCCTAACGAAGTTAAGTCTGACGGTTCAATCGTTGATAACCGTGGTGCTGTTGCAAAGGCTGTTGATAGAATCAACTATGTAACAAGCATTATGAATGACACACTTAAGCCGGCTGCAGATAATGCATTCAAAAACATTTCTGTTGCAAGAACCGGTCTTAATGACACAAACTTTAACATCTTAACATTCTCTAAGATGACTGACATTGCCAGAAACATTGAAAAGAACTTTACTGTTGATCTTGAATATCATTATGATAAAGTTGTTTTAGGTAAAGATGGCAAACCGGTAATTGATGAAGCTACCGGAGAGGCTAAAACTGAAGATGCAGTTAAGAAGGAATTAGGCGTTTCTCCTGCAAGTGCAGCATCAACTGTACAAAACTGCATTGACAACGGAAAGTCTTATACTTATGTAACTCATTCATCACTTTCATCAGCAGCAGTAGCTGAATATACCAGACTTTTCAATATCTTCGCAAGCGCAGCTGTTGAGCGTGGTTACCAGGGTGCACAGCTTGAAAAAGAAATCAAGTGTGCATCAGGCAACATCTATTCAACTCTTACAGCTACTAAGGCTGTTTATGCTGAAGACGGTAAGACTGTAACAACTGAAGCTTCAGTTGCAAAGAAAACAGGAGCAAATGCTCCTCGCTTTGGTAAGTGGGATGCTGAAGGTAAGCTTGTAAACGATGGTTCTTACTCTGCAGAATCATGGACCAGATATGTCAGAGCTCTTGCAGCAGCAGTTGCTCTTGCACAGTATGGTAACGGCGATTATGCTCATAAGGATTCAGCTAACTTTGTTCTTTCTGATAAGAAGGGCTACGATGCTTCACTTACAAATATCTACACTGTTGATACAGAACTTCAGGCTGCAGAGATTGCTCTTGCTCCTGCTGAAACTACAAACAGCACTGTAACAGTTAATGCTGTTGAAGGTGCTACTGTAACAATCAATGGCGCTGCTTACGCAACTCCTGTTTCAGTAGAAACCGGCTCAACAATCACAATTGATGTTAAGGCAGCTGAAGGTTACCAAGTTGTTAATGAACTTACAATCAACGGTGAAAAGGTAACAGTTAATTCATTCCCTTATGAATATAAGGTTGATGGCGATGTAACAATTGCTCCTTCAGTTAAGCAGGCAGCAGCTGATACAATCACTGTAAGCGGTAAGGTTCTTATTGCTACAAATGTTGACGGTACTGAATCATCAACAGGTATTGCAGGAATTGATGTTATCGCAAACGGCGAAGTAGTTGCTACTTCAGCAAGCGATGGTTCATTCACTGCTACTGTTCCAGTTGGTACAACATCACTTACTGTTCATAGACAAAATGTAACTATCGACAGAACTGTAACACTCACCGGTACAAAAGATATTTCAAATGCAGAAATTCCTGTATGTATTTGTGATTACAACGGTGATCGTGTTATTGATGGCTTGGATAAGCTTACATTCTACACTGCATTTTCCGGCGGTTCAAACGCTTATGATCTCTACTGTGACTATAATAAGGATAATGCAATTGACGGCTTAGATAAGCTTACATTCTTTACCTTCTATGGTAAGACAGTTGAGTATGCTCCACGTGCTCTCGACAATTAAATTAAATCATATCAGGGGTAGCAATACCCCTGATATGTAACCGTTTATTATAATGGTTACTTTATTATAAATTCGATATGATCGGGTAATCCCCGTTTATATACCGGCCCTGTTTTAAGGGTTGGGAGGTTAAAGGCGATTGCGTTTAGTCACTGTTTATCCCTGATATTACAATATCATTTCTTCAAAGCTTGCTTTTACGCTTTTGCGTTTTTATAACCGAGGTTTGATTTGGTGTTGTATGCGCTCTCGTCTCTCCCTAAATTTTATTTACTTGGCAAGGAGGTAACACCTATGCAAAATGCATTTGTTAAAAAGAGAATAGGTGCTGTAATTGGTACACTTACTTTCTTGGTGCTTATTGCACTTTTCGTGTGCCTTCCTAATACTTCATACGGTGCAACTGTTGGCAGTGAAAAGCCAAATATTTATTGCACTTATACAGACTCTGACGGAAAACAGTATGACGGTGATAAATTGCCTGCCGGTACTTACGATGTAAACTTCTATTTAGAAGGTGTTTCCGAGTTATCGGTTGTGCAGGTAACTGCAAAGTACAGTGCAGATGCTACTGTTGATACAGCGGCAAAGTCGCTTCTTTCAGGTGAAGTTACCGGCATTTCGTCAATGGGAACTATTACACAAAATTCAAATTTGGTGTTTGGCTTTGTTTCTGATTCTGACTCTTGTTCAGCAATCAATAGTGATGGCACATTGCTTGCAACTTTTTCAGTTGCTTTTGCTAATAAATGTGATGCATCAAATGTAATTTCAGTTTCAACCAGCCCGAATGAGACTTTTGTTTTAACAGATTATAATGATGGGCTTAAGGATGAGTATGCTCTCGTTAAACAAGCCGATGATTATGACGGTTCTTTATATCTTATGACCTGTGATGTTTCACCGAAAGGTCCGGGTTGTGATATAACAGGTAAGATTACTATTGCTACTTCCCTTGATGGAGGTGCAAGTGATACCGGTATTGGCGGTATAAATCTTACAGTTAAAACTGCAGATGATTCAACCGTTGCAACTGCAGTTACAGATTCAAACGGTGATTATACACTTGCCGATATTCCGGCAGGTGAGTACAAAATGTTAATAAGTGGTGAAACCACTATTGACAGAACGGTTACATTAGTAGTTTCTGAATCAAAGGATGTTTCATCGGTAAGCATTGCAATATGCGACTATAACCACGATGGCAGTATTGATGGCTTGGATAAGCTTTCGTTTTATGAAGCTTTTTCCGGTGGTGCAGAAGATTATAATCTTTACTGCGACTTTAACAAAGATAATGCAATTGATGGTTTAGATAAGCTTACATTTTTTACATTCTTTGGTAATGAAGTTAAATACGCTGATGTAACTTTGAATTAAATAGGGGGAAAGAAAATGAATAAAACTTTCAAAAAGGCAATTGCTGTCATTTTGTCAGTTCTTATGGTTGTTTTATCAGTACCTTTCACAGCACTTGCAGCACCTGGCGATTATGAACCAAATTTGAAAATGTATTTTGGTACATTCGTAGAGGATAATGCAACTAATTATACTGATTATTCAACCTGTGGCACAGGCTCAGAAAAGTTTGGCTCTTATGCTTCACTTTATGGCGCACCTGTAGATTATAATTATACAGTTGTTAATGGTAACACTACTTCCGGTACACTTACTATTAGCAAGGATAAGGCAAATACATTTAATTCAGCAATCGAAAATTATTTTCCTACACTCGAAAATGATGTTCAGCTCGGTGTCGGTGATTATTTCACAATGACAGTTGCTGTTGAAAACATCAAAGTTCTTTCATCAATCTTGGCACAAGTTCAGTTTAGTGATTCTATTGAACCTGCCGGTATTTATTCTTATAAATCAGGCAGAAAGAACGTTTATAAGCTTGGTACTGAAACTGAAAGAGCAGCTGCTAAGGGTACTTGGGAAAAAGGTAAAGGTGGTTTATCTTACCTTCCTTTATATTCACTTTGTGAAGAAGGCGTAAGCAAATCTTCATTCACAACAGATGGTTCAAACTCTTCACAGATTATTGCTAATTCAGAAGATGGCAAGTACAATGTACTTGATTATAGCTGGTCTTGGCCAAATGTTGATACCACTTCAGTTGCAGATCCTGACGGTTTATTTGTAGACCCTACAACAGGTGAAGCATCAGGTTATACTTATACAAATGCAATTCCTGTTGCTACATTCGTATTTAAAATCGTAACAAACGATCCTATCCAGTTCCACATTTATAATCCTACAAATGTAAAGAGTTTTTCATATGTTGGTCCAAACAGTGATGGTACTATGATTCCTAAACTTACAACATATGCTAAAAATGCTTGGGATACAAAAACAAATACTAACACAGGTGATACTGAATGGCCTGGTTCAAAAAAGTCAACTTTCATGGGCTTCAATGAATTTAGAGAAGCTCCTAAGCCATCAACATATACAATCAAATTTAAGTATGCTAACGGCGGTGAAGAAGTTTCAACGACTGTAAACGCAGGCGAAATGCCATCAGTTCCTGAAACAAATACACCTCAAACTGTAGAATCTGATAATGCAGGTCATCATACAGTAACAACTTACACATGGCCTACTGTTGAAGCAGCAACTGCTGATAGAGTTTACGATGAAGTTGCAAATCCTGTAAAATCAGAATGTCATTACATAGAAAAAGTAACAGTTAAGCCTACATACACAACAAAAGGTGAAGCAACATACACTTGTGATGTTTGCGGTCATTCTTACACAGCAGAAATTGATAAGCTTGTATGTGACCACGCTGATACAAAGGTTGTAAACGCTACTAAACCTACAATCAACAATCCTGGTTACACAGGTGATACAGTATGTAATGTTTGCGGCGAAACAATCGTAACAGGTACTGAAATTGCTCAGCTTAAAGGTGAAGCTTACAGAGCTGCACTCAAGGCTGCAAAGGATGTTGACGGTTCTAAGTTTACAGCAGATTCTTATGCTAAGGTAACAAAAGCACTTGCTGATTATGATGAAACAACAGTTGGTGCTTACACATCACAGGAAGATGTAGACGCTGCAACAGCTGCACTTAAAGCTGCAGTTGAAGGTCTTGTAGCTAATCCTACAACTGAAACTTATACTTATAACTTCATTAACGGTGAATCTAAAGAAAGAACTGTTAATAAGGGCGAAACACCTGAAAACTATACTAACACTCCTGCTAAGGTTACCGATAATAAGGACGGCACTCATACAACAACAACTTATACATGGTCACAGGATGGTTTTGTATTTACTGAAGTTGGTAACGACACACAAGATAGTTGTACTCTTAATTACGAAACCGTTACTCAGCCTACAATTAAAGTAGAAGGTTCTAAGACAGCTACTTGCCCGGTTTGTGGTCATGTATCAACACTTCCGATCGATAAGCTTAACGGTACAGAATACTATAATGCACTTGAAGCTGCACAGAATGTAAAAGCTGAAGATTTCACAGCAGCTTCTTACGCAAAGGTAGCAGAAGCTCTTAAGGCTAATGCTCAGGCTACAGTTGAAGCTTACACAACACAGGAAGATGTAGACGCTGCAACAGCTGCTCTTAAAGATGCAGTTACTAAGCTTGATGCAGGTGTAGTTGTAACAGTTGCTTCAACAAAACTTGGCACAACAACTCTTAACGGTGCTGATGCTACAAACGGTGCTAACGCAAGACTTGCAGTTGGTGACGATGTAGTTCTTACTGCTAAAGCTAATAACGAAACAGGCGAATTCGTAGGTTGGAAAGTTGGTAACAAGATTGTTTCTGACGAAGCAACATTTAAAACAGCTGCAGCAGCTGACATCACTTACGAAGCTGTATTTGCTGAAAAGGTTGATGAAACATTTACAGTAGTATTTGTAGACCCATATGGCAATGTAATTTCTACACAGCCTGTTACTAATGGTTCAGCTATCACAATTCCGGATGCTCCAAAGATTACCGGTTACACATTCACCGGTTGGTCAATGACTGAGGAAGAAATCAGCAAACTCACAGACGGTGCTACAATCTATGCTCAGTATAAGAAGGACGATGTTGCTAAGTATACAGTAACTGCTCCTGAAGGTGCTACTCTCACAGTAGACGGTGTAGAAACAGCAAGCCCGGCTCAGGTTGCTTACGATGCTAAGGTTAGCGTTCATAAGGACGGTGCTGAAGCTTGGAAGTTAGCTGACGGTACAGTAGTTGGCTATGGCGATACTTACACATTCTTCTGCGGTTCTGATATGAGCCTTGAAGCTGAAATGACTGCTGTAAAGAAGGAAACAACAGTTGTAATTACAGGCGTAAATGAAATTGCTGATTCTGTTCAGGTTTCATTTGCTGCAACTCGTAATGTTGCTCCTGGTGAAACAGTAGTTCAGCAGGGCTTTGTATATGGTAAGAACTTAGCAGATTCTGAACTCACACTTGAAAATGTTGGCAATAAGGGTGCAGCTGCTAATGCAGGCACTGTAAAGATTCTTTATACCAAGAATTCTGCACAAGATATCGCTCTTAGATATGGTCTTGCTAAGAAGGACGGTAAGGTATCAGCAAGAGCATTTGTTATTACAAAGACTGCTGATGGCTCATTAAAGCCAACTATGTCTAACATTGAATCTTACACTTATGCATAACAAATTATAATTTATTAGTGCTTTCCCTCTGCCTTTACGGGTGGGGGGGTAAGGCACCGGTAAATTTAGGAGGAAAACCAATGAAAGAGCTTTACACAAAGCCAATGTCACAGATTGATGAGTTTAAGACTTATGATGTTATAACTACCTCAACAGGCGGTAGAGAAGAAGGCGACGGAGGCTTAGATTAAGCAATCGCTTTTAGTTTGACATTGAAATAAAGCTATGGGAGACGGTAGAAATACCGTCTCTTTTTGCTTTTTATAAACTAATAAAATATAGGTGTAAGCAGCATAAGATTTTGGTTGACATAAAACAAAGCCATCGGTTAAAAACCGATGGCTTTTATACTGTCGATAAACTGAATTAAAAGTAATACAAAATCTGACGCACTGCTGTACGACAGATTTTGAGAGGCGGAGCAGTGGAATGAGCGAAAAATAACTTAAAGTTATTTTGAACGATATCAAACTTGCGACGACACCAAATTCTTTGCTCTCATTGTTCGCAGAATTTGGAACTTTGGGGAAAAGGAGAAAGAAATAGAGTGTTTATTATGAATTTCAAAGAAGTTCATTCAAACACGGAATTACTTTTGACGCGTCACAGGTTTGAGCAGAATTCTCACCCATAAACAAAAGAAAATAATTAAACAGGGCTCTTATAAGAAACAAAGATACTAAAAAACAGTTCCCCGAACTGTTTTTTCCAAATTCTTTGCTCTCGTTGTTTGCAGAATTTGTAACTATGGGGTCCCAAAAAAGCGTAAGCTTTTTGGGGAAAAGGAGAAAGAAATAGAGTGTTTATTATGAATTTCAAAGAAATTCATTCGAACACGGAATTGCTTTTGACGCGTCACAGGTTCGAGCAGAAAGTATTCTATAAAATAAAAAAGACATCCATATGGATGTCTTTTTTATTTGGTGGGAACAACAGGGCTCGAACCTGTGACCCTCTGCTTGTAAGGCAGATGCTCTCCCAGCTGAGCTATGCTCCCGTCAGCGATATTGATTATATAACAAGTAGAGCAGAATGTCAAGAGTTAATTTTAGAAAAAAGTTCTTTTATTCTGTCAATTTCATTATTTAAGTATAAATAGCCGAATAACGCTTCTACTCCGGTGGCGCAGTGGTACTCACCGTCAGTTGCACTTTTTGGGGAATGGCCCACTTTAGCATTGCGCCCGCGCTTGAAAATCGCAAGTTCATCTTCGGTTAAATCATCCTTGATTTTTTCGAAGGCAACGGTTTGCGCTTTTGCCGAAACATACTTTACACTTTCCTTGTGCAAATCATTTACGGGGCGATTGGCATCAAGCACAAGTGTTTCACGCACAAGTATTTCATAAATGCAATCGCCTATAAATGCCAAATTAAGCGGGCTTAATTGCTTTGCATTAACATCTTTGTCTACAAATCTCATATTTATTAAGGCACATATTCAAACTCTATGTCATAGAGTGAAACAATGTCACCCTCCTCAATTCCTTTTTCTCGAAGCGCATTGAAAATTCCGCTCTTTTCTAATACTCGTTGCATATATTGCAGTGCTTCGTAATCTTCAATATCAATCCCTTTGAGAACTTTTGGAAACCAACTTGCTTCCACAAGAAAATAATGTTCATCAACTTGGGTGATTTTAAAGCCTTTATCATCTTTAACCAATGCTTCAAACGGAATTTCTTCAACTTCATATTCTTTAATAGGAGGCAAGGTCTGCAACTTGTTCCAAACCGCATTCATAAGCTCCTTTGTACCTTCCATGATCGGCGCACAGATAGAATAATAGTCATATCCCTTATCTTCAACATATTTTTTAAATCTTTCGATTTGTTCAGGTTCAGCCATATCAATTTTATTTCCGGCAACTATTTGCGGTTGCTTTGCAAGTTCGGGGTTGAACTTTACAAGCTCCTCATTGATTTTTTCAAAATCTTCAATAGGGTCTCTGCCTTCGCTGCCGCTTACATCAACAATGTGTACAAGAAGCCTGCAACGCTCAACATGTCGCAAAAATTCATGCCCGAGTCCGACACCTTCGCTTGCACCTTCAATAAGCCCCGGAATATCCGCTATAACAAATGAGTTGCCCTCACCCATTGATACAACACCCAAGTTTGGCACAAGGGTTGTAAAGTGATAATCGCCGATTTTAGGCTTTGCTTGGCTTACTACTGATATAAGGCTTGATTTGCCTACTGACGGATAACCTAAAAGTCCCACATCGGCAAGAAGCTTAAGCTCAAGCGAAACTTCCCATTCTTCACCCGGTACACCCGGCTTTGCAAATCGCGGTACTTGGCGGGTCGGAGTTGCAAAATGAATGTTTCCCCAGCCTCCCTTTCCGCCTTTAGCAGCTACAAATCTGTCAGTCTTACTCATATCAGCCATAACTGCGCCTGAATTTGCTTCGCGAATGATAGTACCCCTCGGCACTTTGATTTCAAGGTCGGGCGCTTTTTTACCGTATTGGCGTGAGCCGCGTCCGTTTTCACCGTTTTTGGCTACATATTTTCTTTTATATCTGAAATCGGCAAGGGTTGCAAGGTTGTCATCAACTACAAATACAACATCTCCGCCTTTTCCTCCGTCACCGCCGTCAGGTCCGCCGGCAGCCACATATTTTTCCCTGTGAAATGCTACTGCGCCTGCACCGCCGTCACCGGCTTTTATCTTAATTTTAGCAATATCTACAAACATATATAACATCCTTTGTTTTTACTAATATGAATTTTAACAAATTTTAATTGAAATTGCAACCAAAAGGCATAAATATAATTCATCTGTGACCCAATTATAAACAGTTCGTTAAATAAATAACAATAACACTTGCATAAATACACTTGTTTTTGTATAAAGTGTAAAAAATACAATTTTATCTTGATTTATGAGGACAAACAGTATAAAATAAAAAATGCATAAAAGCAATAAAACTTTAAATTATATTCGGAGGTAAATTCCAATGGTAAAAGTTGCTATTAATGGTTTCGGCCGTATCGGTCGTCTTGCTTTCCGCCAGATGTTTGGTGCAGAAGGCTACGAAGTAGTTGCTATCAACGATCTTACAAGTGCAAAGATGCTTGCTCATCTTCTTAAGTATGACTCATCACAGGGTAACTATGTTGCTCAGGGTCACACTGTTGATTTCCACGAAGGTGAAGGCGAAGATAACTACATTGTAGTTGACGGTAAGAAAATTGTTATTTACAAAATGCCTAACGCTGCTGACCTTCCTTGGGGCGAACTTGGTGTTGATGTTGTTCTTGAATGTACAGGTTTCTATACATCAAAAGAAAAGGCTTCTGCTCATATTCAGGCAGGCGCTCGTAAGGTTGTTATTTCAGCTCCTGCAGGTAACGATCTTCCAACAATCGTTTACAATGTAAACCATGACACACTTACAGCTGAAGATACAGTTATTTCTGCTGCATCTTGCACAACTAACTGCCTTGCTCCTATGGCTAAGGCTCTTAACGATTTCGCTCCTATCCAGAGTGGTATCATGTGCACAATCCACGCTTACACAGGCGATCAGATGATTCTTGACGGTCCTCAGAGAAAGGGTGACCTTCGCCGTGCTCGTGCAGGTGCTGTTAACATCGTTCCTAACTCAACAGGTGCTGCAAAGGCTATCGGTCTTGTAATTCCTGAACTTAACGGTAAGCTTATCGGTTCTGCTCAGAGAGTTCCTACTCCAACAGGTTCAACAACAATCCTTACAGCAGTTATTAAGACTGACAAGGAAGTTACAGTTGATGCTATCAACGCAGCTATGAAGGCTGAAGCAACAGAATCATTCGGTTACAATGAAGACCTTATCGTTTCTTCAGATATCGTTGGTATGAGATATGGTTCACTCTTTGATTCAACTCAGACAATGGTTCTTAAAGTAGCTGATGACACATATGAAGTTCAGGTTGTTTCTTGGTATGATAACGAAAACTCATACACATCACAGATGGTTAGAACAATCAAGTACTTCTCAGAACTTGGCTAATCTTAAAAGCTATTTATTAAAGAGCTTTCCTTATGGGAAGCTCTTTTTCTTTTGCCATATAAATTGACAATGTTTATAATAAGTATTATAATATCTTTATCTCGTTATAAATATAGTACAATTTGAATTTAGGAGTATTTATGAAGAAAAGAATTTTAATGAGAGCGAGTGTTTCTCCATTCGCTGTTCACAAACCTATTGATGTTATCTGCCAAAAAGTAATTGGTAACAATACAGGCAATCTTCTTTTTGCATATAGTATGACAAGAACACTTTATACCGAAGATGTTGAAATTGACTTCCTTGCTGATAAGGAAGTGGCACACGGTAAAGTTCAGGCTGAATATATAAACGAAAATTACGATTATCTTGTTCTTCCTATGGCAAACTCGTTTAGAAAGCAGTTTATGCAGTGTATGGGAATGTGGACAAGTATTATTGAAAAATTAACTATTCCGGTGGTTGTAACAGGTATCGGCATTCAAATGCCTTATGAGCCTGATGTTACAGAGGAGCATATATACGATGAATGTGCAAAGAAGTTTATTACCGCGGTGCTTAACCACTCTGCAAGCGTAGGCGTAAGGGGTGCAATAACCGAAAGTTATTTAAAGCATTTAGGCTTTGGCAGTAATGAAATTGATGTAACGGGTTGCCCATCATTTGCTATGTTTGGCCCGGGTTTAACCGTTAGGGATAAAAAGCCGCTTACTAATGAAAGTGCGGTTTGTGTTACAGGCTCTGTGGCAAATCCGGTAAACTTTAAAGAATTTATGATTAAAAACAGGGAGTTGCTTCCTAATTATTATTTTATGCCGCAATTTGTGGATGATTTGAGATTGATGTATCTCGGTATACCGCTTCCTATAACTAATGATTCGCAAGTGCTTTACCCTCATTTAATAAATGACGAAGTTTTTGTTAACGATAGGGCGAGATTCTTTATCAATTTTCCAAGTATTCTTGAATTCAATAAAAATATTGATTTTAACTATGGCACACGAATTCATGGCGCGGTAGGAAGTATCCTTTCCGGTGTACCGAGCTTCGTGTTTCCAACCGACGCAAGAATCAGGGAGCTTGCGGAATATCACAATGTTCCTAATATGCCGGCAAGCGAAGTTGATGAAAATACAGATATTTTTGATATATATGAAAAAACAGATTTTTCACAGGTAAATGACGGCCACGAACAACGCTTTTGGCATTTTGTTGATTTCCTTAATGCTAACGGTTTGCCGCATATTTATCAAGATAAAAACAGAACAGTCGTTCCTTTTGATGAAAAGATTAAAAATATTGAGTTTGAAGGTCCTGTTCATTCTCTTACAACCTGCCCTCCAAATGAAATGATAGAGCGAATCGCATTTGGTAATGAGCTTCTTATGAAAGAGCAGAAAAAGGCAGTTGATACTCTTAATGAAGATAAAAAGGAATTAAAAGCTGAAATCAAAGGCTTAAAATCAGAACAGAGAAAACTGAATAAAAGGCTTATTTGGTACGATAATTCATCAGCTGCAAGAATTGCGGCATCAAGAGTTAAGCACAAAATTGTTAAATAAAAGAAGTTGGCACGCTACTTTGTGCCAACTTCTTTCTTTATGTAGTTACAGTAAAGTTTAATAATATCAATATCTGTTTTATCATATACCATTCGTGCGCCGACGGTATCTTCTATTTCATTAAATATCAAATGCCCATTGTCAAACAGAAAATCAATTCCTATATAATCACTTTTTATTAGTGACAGCACTTTTTTTACAAGTGCGGTTTCATCGTGATTTAATTCATACGGTGTGGCTTTTCCGCCAAGGCAAAAATTAGAGCGAAAATCAGTATCGCTTTCACGCAATATGGCTGTAATGATTTTTCCGCCTATTACCCAAACACGCAAATCTTTGCCGAGTGTGGCACAAGGTTTTTGGTAAACAAAACCGGGTTCAAATTTTTCTTTTTTATTTATCATTGTTACATTTTGCCCGCCGTGTCCGTCAATCGGCTTTTTTACAGCAGGAATTTCACTGTAATTTATCGGCAAAATTTCAATACCGTTTTTATACATAAATTCATAGCAAAGCTGCTTGTTGTTAGCAAGCATAGATAGGCTTGATGGGTTAAAAACACGAATTCCTTTTTGCTCAAATTTTTGTGCAATTAAGTAATTGTTTGTTCTGTTTATCACAAAATCGGCTTTTCCGTCATAATTTTCATCCGTAAGCTTTATATCAAGATTTTCTTTGAATTTGTTAATTGCAAATATATTTCGCTTTGCTTCTTTTTCACTGTAAATCAGTATTCCGCTCATAAGATTTTACCTTTAATTGTTTCAAAAATATATGGTGCAATGTCAATTTTTGTTGAATTCATAATGTTTATTATATGCGCATTTGAATTCACTTCGCACACGCTTCCGTCATCTAATATGTCAACTCCGCCAAAGGTTAAGCCAAGCGTGTTGCACGCTTTAATTGCAGTTTCAATTTCAGCTTTGCTTGGTGTGCAAGGTGTCATTGTGCCGCCGTTTGTAACATTTGAACGAAAATCATTTTTGTTTTCACGCCTTGCCGCACATATGTATTCTCCGCCGATAATTTCAATTCTTTTATCCGTTCCTTTGCTTTCTTTGATGAATTTTTGTAAAATAAAAGGCTTATCACTTATGTGGGAATATATATCATTTTCACTGTTGCATAAAAATACCTGCGCACCGAAAGAACCGAAAGATTCTTTAAAAACAAGCGGTAAGCCAAGTATATCAATAGCTTTTTTTACAAATTCGCTCATATCCGATTTAAAGTAACATTTAGGTGATGTTAGAGTTTTAGGCTGCGGCACGATTTTATCAAGCTCAATGTAAGTAAGCCCCTTATCATCGCATTTTTCAATTGCACTTGCACTGTTGAAAACCGGAATATTGCTTTTTTCAAGCCTTTTTGCAAGGTTAATATCCTTATCCCAAAAAAGCACAAAATCTGCATTTGCATTTTGTGTGGCAAGTTCCAAATTGGTTTTAATATCAAGATTTATGCTGCACTTTTTTGCCGCAGAAACAAGATGATTGTGCAAAGTGCTGTATTTTTCACCTTTTAAAAAGTGATTTACTAATAAAATTCCGTTCATTTTGTATCACCGTGATTTATTGTATCATTCTCTATTGCATTTTTCAATGTAATGGTATAAAATATTATATCTAAATTATAAATTACTGAAAGGTGATGTAAAGATGACAGAGTATAAGCTTAAATACGGTTGTAACCCAAATCAAAATCCTGCAAGAATTCATATGGACGGAAAAGAACTTCCTTTTGAAATTCTGAACGGTGCAGCAGGATATATCAATCTTCTTGATGCTTTTAATTCTTGGCAACTTGTAAGAGAACTTAAGGAAGCAACAGGATTGCCGAGTGCGGCTTCGTTCAAGCATGTTTCACCTGCCGGTGCAGCAGTTGCTCAGCCGCTTAGTGAAGTTGACCGCAAAGTGTGTATGGTGCCTGATGATTTAGAGTTATCTCCGATTGCGCAGGCTTATGTTCGTGCAAGGGGATGTGACAGAGTTTCTTCTTTCGGTGATTTTGTTGCATTAAGTGATGAATGTGACGCAAGTGTTGCAAAATTCCTTGTAAAAGAAGTGAGCGACGGTATTATTGCTCCGTCATATTCTGATGAAGCACTTGAAATTCTCAAGGCAAAGAGAAGAGGAAATTATCTTATTATTAAGATGAACCCTGATTATCAGCCTGAAGAAATGGAAACAAAGCAGGTTTTCGGCATTAAGTTTGAGCAAAAGAGAAATGATTCAAAGCTCACCATGGCACTCTTTGACGATATGCCTACAAAGATTAAGGATATACCGGAAATTGCAAAAATCGACCTTCTTATATCACTTATCACTCTTAAATATACTCAGTCAAATTCAGTTTGCTATGCATCGGGCGGGCAAACTATCGGTGTAGGTGCAGGCCAGCAAAGCCGTATTCACTGCACACGCCTTGCAGGCAATAAGGCTGATAATCTTTGGCTTCGCCATAATGAAAAGGTGCTTAATCTTCCGTTTATTGAAGGTCTTCGCAAATGTGAAGCTGATAATGCTATTGACCTTTATATTTCAGATGAATATGAAGATTTGCTTAAAGACGGAGTATGGCAAAGATACTTTACATCTTGCCCTGAACCTTTTACTGCTGATGAAAAGAAGGCTTGGCATGAAAAGATGACTGATGTTGCTCTCGGCTCTGACGCTTTCTTCCCGTTTGAGGATAATATTGAGCGCGCTGTTCGCTCCGGTGTTAAGTATATCGCTCAACCGGGCGGCTCTGTTCGTGACGGTGCTGTAATTGAATGTTGCGATAATTTCGGTATTGCAATGGCAATGACGGGAATTCGTCTTTTCCACCACTAATATAAATTTATATGCAGGGGCGGCCGTTGGTCGCCCATTTTGATAGGTAATATTTTAGGTGGCTTTTATGAACATTTTAACTTGTCCTGTTTGCGGTGAAAAATTAAATATTGACGGTAAGGCTTTTAAATGTGCTAACAGCCACAGCTTTGATATTGCAAAGCAAGGGTATGTAAATCTTTTGCTTACAAATAAAAGCGGTGATAAAAAGGGCGACAGCAGGGAGTCGGCACATTCAAGAAGGGAATTTTTGCAAAAAGGTTATTATTCGTTTTTGCGTGATTATGTTACTTCAAAGCTTGGCGGTACAGTGCTTGATATTTGCTGCGGTGAGGGGTATTATGATGAATATCAGGGTGAACTTTATGGCTTTGATATAAGTCGTGAAATGGTGCGCCTTGCAGCTTCGGCAAGAAAGGAACATAATTATTTTGTTGCAAACCTTGCAAATATCCCTATTGAAGATAATTCGATTGATACAGCAATGCATCTTTTTGCCCCGTTTAATGAAAAAGAATTTTATCGTGTTTTGAAAAAAGGCGGGCGGCTTTTAAGTGTTATTCCGGGTGAAGATCATTTGATTGAACTTAAAAATATTCTTTATTCAACACCTTATAAGAATGATGAAAAAGCGCCGCAAACCGAACTTTTAAAGCTGAAATCAAAAAATAAAATATCAGATAAATTTGATATTTCACAAAAGGATTTAAAAACATTGTTTTCAATGACGCCTTATTTTTACAGAACGAGTGAGGCTGATAAAGCAAAGCTTGATAATGTTGAAAATATCGAACTTACTGCTTCTTTTATTATTTTGGAATATGTGAAAGAGGGATGATTTTGGACTTACTGTGTGAAAAATGCTGGTATAATGAATATGACGAGGAAACGGATGAGTGTTTTTGCTCACTTGTGCTTGATGAGGATGAATATGTTCGCTTTTGCGAAGAGCAGAATAAAACCTGCCGCTATTTCAGACCGAGTGGTTCTGAATATGATATTGTACGCAAACAAAACTAAATAGCTAATAAGATGAATAGTTACTATTCATCTTATTTTTTTGCTGTTGACAAATACGGTATAGGGGTATATAATAAGAATACCCTAACGGGGTATAAGGAGTAATATATGGATAATAAAAATGAATGCTGTTGCCATAAGAAAAAGCACAGAAATGAAGAAGAGCAAAAAGCACTTATCAATCGTTTAAACAGGATTGAGGGGCAAATAAGAGGTATAAAGCGTATGCTTGAAGAAGATGCCTATTGTACAGATATTATAACGCAGGTGTCTGCTGTTAATGCCGCGCTGAATTCTTTTAATAAAGAGCTTCTTTCCACGCATATTAAAACCTGTGTTACGGATGATATTAAAGCTGGGAAAAGTGAAACAGTTGACGACCTTTTAAAAACTCTTCAAAAACTTATGAAATGATTTTGAGGTGATGTATTGAAACAGTATAATGTAACGGGAATGAGCTGTGCGGCTTGCAGTGCCAGGGTTGAAAAGGCAATAAGCGGTGTTGACGGAGTTGAAAACTGCGCAGTTAATTTACTGACTAATTCAATGGGGGTTGAGGGTACAGCAAGTGATGAAGCGATTATAGCTGCCGTTGAAAAAGCCGGATACGGTGCAAGCTTGAAAACAGGTGATAAAAAATCAAAAGCTATGCTTGATGATGAGCTTAAAGATACCCAAACACCGAAGATAAGAAATAGGCTTATTTGGTCTGTTATTTTTCTTGCACCGCTAATGTATATTTCAATGGGGCATATGATGTGGGGCTGGAAATTGCCTGCATTTATGCAAGATAATCATATCGCAATGGGGCTTGCACAGCTTCTTTTAACTGTTATAATTATGGTTATAAACCAGAAGTTTTTTATAAACGGATTTCAAGGTATAATTCACAGAAGTCCAAATATGGATACGCTTGTGGCACTCGGTGCATCTGCTTCATTTGCTTACAGTACGGTTCAGCTTTTTTTGATGACATCTGCCCAGCTTGCAGGTGACGGTGAAAAAGTTATGAGCCTTATGCACGAATTCTATTTTGAATCATCTGCAATGATTTTAACTCTTATTACAGTCGGCAAAATGCTTGAATCGTATTCAAAAGGTAAGACTACCAATGCTTTAAAATCACTGATGAATTTAGCACCTAAAAATGCGACTGTAATCAGGGATGAAAAGGAAGTTGTTATCCCGGTTTCAGATGTAATGCTGAATGATATATTTGTAGTAAAACCGGGTGAAAGCGTACCGGTTGACGCGGTGATTATTGAGGGCGAAACCGCTGTTGACGAGTCGGCATTAACAGGTGAAAGTATTCCGGTTGATAAAGCTATGGGGGATAAAGTATCAGGCGCTACAATAAATCAATCAGGATATATTAAATGCCGCGCAACTGCCGTAGGCGAAGATACAACATTATCGCAAATTATAAAAATGGTTAGTGACGCTTCGGCAACAAAAGCACCGATTTCAAAAATTGCCGATAGGGTATCGGGTGTATTTGTTCCTTGCGTAATAGTAATTGCATTTATTGCATTTTGCGTTTGGCTTGCTGTTGGGCAAAGCTTCGGATATGCGCTCGCACGCGGAATTTCAGTGCTTGTAATCAGCTGCCCATGTGCGCTCGGCCTTGCAACTCCCGTTGCAGTTATGGTTGGCAATGGCAAGGGTGCAAAATCAGGCATTTTGTTTAAAACTGCGGCATCACTTGAAGAAGCCGGCAGAATACAAATTGTGGCTCTTGATAAAACAGGCACAATCACAAAGGGCGAACCTAAAGTCACTGATATTATTCCTGCTAAAGCAGAAAAAAGCAAACTTTTAAGTTATGCATATTCACTTGAAAAGAAAAGTGAGCATCCGCTTGCAAAAGCAATTTGCGATTATGCGCAGGATGCTGAAGTTGACAGCTTTGAAACTGATGAATTTAAAGCACTTGCAGGTAACGGATTAGCTGCAAGTGCAGGTGATAAAAAAATTATCGGCGGAAGCCTTAAATTTATCTCAAGCCAAATCAGTGTTGATGATACAATTAGGGAAAAAGCAAGTTCGCTTTCAAAAGAGGGCAAAACACCGCTGTTTTTCGCCTGTGATGATGAACTTCTCGGCATAATAGCAGTTGCCGATGTTATTAAAGAGGAAAGCCCGAAAGCTATAAAAGAATTGCAAAATATGGGTATTCGCGTTGTAATGCTTACCGGAGATAATGAAAAAACAGCCAAGGCAATCGGTAAGCAGATTGGTGTTGATAATGTTATTTCCGATGTTTTGCCCGACGGAAAAGAGAATGTTATTAAGGAATTGATGTCATTTGGCAAGGTTGCAATGGTGGGCGACGGAATAAACGACGCACCGGCACTTACCCGTGCAAATGTGGGCATTGCTATCGGTGCAGGCACTGATGTTGCAATTGATGCCGCCGATGTTGTATTGATGAACAGCAAGCTTACCGATGTTTCATCTGCAATCAGATTAAGCAGAAAAACACTTACAAATATTCACGAAAATTTGTTTTGGGCATTTATTTATAATGTTATCGGTATTCCGCTTGCAGCAGGTGTATGGATTCCGATATTTGGCTGGACACTTAATCCGATGTTCGGTGCATTGGCTATGAGCCTTTCAAGCTTTTGTGTTGTAACTAATGCGCTTAGGCTTAATCTTGTTAATGTTCATTCATCAAAGCACGATAAAAAGAAAAAAGCAGTCGACATTAAACTTAATATCACTGCTGATAATAATAAGGAGGAAAAAACTGTGATTAAAACTATTAAGGTAGAGGGTATGATGTGCCCGCATTGCGAGGCAGCTGTTAAAAAAGCACTTGAAGCAATTGACGGTGTAAAAGAAGCAACTGCAAGCCACGAAAAGTGCGAAGCAGTGGCAGAGCTTGAAAAAGATGTGGATTTATCCGTACTTGAAAAAGCTATAACAGACGCAGGATATAAAGTAATAAAATAAAAGTTAACGGCAGTAACGCTTTTGCGTTACTGCCATTTTTATAATTTGTTTTCTTCTTCGTATTCCTTTGAATATTCCACATTTTGAGTATCCGGTATAGGTACACCCATTTCGGTTTTTCTGTCAGGCTGTACAGTCGGATTTGATATGGAAGTCAAATATTTATTTGTCAAGTCATTGTCTTTGTTAAGGTTATATTTTTTCTTGTATTTGTCTTCTTTCATAAATTCACCCCAAGGGTATTATTTACAAAAGTTCGCTGATTATTAAATTGGATACTAACATTCCCTCGGGTGTCAGTGCAATATTATTGCCCGTTTCTTTCATCAATCCCATTTTTATAAATGATGAAAAGTCTTTTTTAATAAATTTTTTGTCAATCCCTTTGTTAAGTCTTAATCCGAGCATTATCCTCTCTTCTTCATAATCGACTTCGCCCTCGCTTTTCAGCGACCAATCTGTATCATAATAAAATCTCTTGCCGCCCCAAAATGAATGTGCACTTTTGCCCAAGCCTAAATAATCATCCAATATCCAATATTTTGTATTGTGCCGGCTTTCAAATGACGGTTTTGAAAAATTACTTATTTCATATTGATTAAAGCCGAGTGATTTTAGGGATGAAATTGTTTTTAAATACATTTCGCAAACAGTGTCTTCATTCGGCAGTGCAAGTCTTTCTTTAATATCGTAAAAGCGTGTGCCTTCTTCAATTTTCAACATATATGCACTTATGTGGCTTACATTCACTTTATCAATAAATTCAAATGTTTCTTCAAGTGAGGCAAGGCTTTGCTTCGGAGTGCCAAGCATAACATCAAGGCTGATATTGGTTATTCCGGCCGCCTTGGCGTCAAATACAGCTTTTTTAACCTCTGCTTGCCCCGCACTTCTGCCAAGGGCAAAGCGTTCTTCATTTCTTGCACTTTGCATACCTATGCTCACTCTGTTTATTCCGTATTTGGCATAGTTGTAAAAGTCTTTTTCAAGATTTTTTGATGGGTTGCATTCTATGGTGATTTCGGCATTTTTGTCAATATCAAAATGTTCTTTTACTGCCGATAATATCTTGCCGATTAAGTTATAATCTAATATTGACGGAGTTCCGCCGCCAAAGTAAACCGTATCAAATTCACCGGTGTAATCGCCCATAGTTTTGATTAACTCATCTGTGTATTTCTCTGCAAGGCTTTCATCATATTTTACAGAGTAAAAATCACAATAGGGGCATTTTGATTTGCAAAAGGGAATGTGTATATAAAGTCCTGCTTTGTTTTTCATAATTCATTTCACCTAAAAAACAACCCGATAGCTTAACTACCGGGTGTTATTTATATTTTATTCGTCAGCTTCGGTTGAAAGAAGAACACGGTCATTATCGAATTCTTCACCGCCGGAAGTGATTTTGAATTTAGCAAGCAAGTCTGCTGTTGTAAGGTTTTTCTTTTCCTCACCCGATACATCATAAATGATTTTGCCCTCATTCATCATAATAAGCCTGTTACCTATATTGATAGCGTCTTTCATATTATGTGTAATCATAATTGTTGTAAGATTATCTCTTTCAACAATTTTTTCTGTAAGGTCAAGAACTTTTTTCGCTGTTTTCGGGTCAAGTGCGGCTGTATGCTCATCAAGAAGTAAAATCTTCGGCTTTTTAAGTGTAGCCATAAGCAGAGTGACAGCTTGCCTTTGGCCGCCTGAAAGTAATCCTACTTTTGATGTAAGCCTTGTTTCAAGGCCTAAATCAAGGCTTTTAAGTACATCTATATACTCTTCTTTTTCTTTTCTTGTAACGCCGAATTTTAATCCCCTGTGCTGCCCTCTTCTTTTGGCAAGCGCAAGGTTTTCAAGAATTTGCATATCGGCTGCAGTACCGTTCATAGGGTCTTGGAAAACTCTGCCGATATATTTAGCTCTTTTATGTTCCGGAAGCTTTGTAACATCAATTCCGTCAACTGTTATTGTGCCGCAGTCAACAGGGTAAACACCTGCTATCATATTAAGCATTGTTGATTTGCCCGCACCGTTGCCGCCTATAACAGTAACAAAATCACCCTCGTTTAATACAAGGTCAACACCGTTAAGCGCTTTCTTTTCGTTAATAGTGTTAGGGTTAAAAGTCTTGTGTACATTGCTGATTTTAAGCATTATTTGTTGCCTCCCTTCGATTTGATATGCTTTTGTGCATATTGACTTTTAATATAAGGGATACCAAGGAATATAGCAACAATAACAGCGGTAAGAAGCTTAAGGTCATCGGTATTAAGGCCGAGGTTGATTACAAATTGCATTACAATGTAGTAAATTATTCCGCCAAATGCAACTGCAAGAAGCCTGAGTGCAAAGTTTTTGAAAATCTTGCCGAAAATAACTTCACCAATAATAACAGCGGCAAGTCCGATTACGATAGCGCCTCTGCCCATATTGACATCTGCAAAGCCCTGATACTGTGAAAGAAGGCCGCCTGCAAGTGCAACAAGTCCGTTTGAAAGAATAAGTGCTACTATTTTGGTGAATTTAATGTTGATACCGTTAGCTCGTGACATATTTTGGTTACATCCGGTTGCACGGATTGAATGGCCGAGTTCGGTATCAAAAAACCAATAAAGAATTGCAATAATTGCAACAACAAATATTGCTACGATAATAATTGCCTTTGTAATATCGGTCATACTTGCGAGCACGTGATATTTATAAATTGAAAGTGCTTGGTTTGATTTGCCGAGTATTCTCAAATTTACGGAATACAGTGCAAGCTGCGTTAATATACCTGCAAGAATAGGCGGTATGCCAAGCAATGTGTTTAACACACCGGTAACAAGACCTGCCACACATCCTGCTATGAATGAAAGTAAAAGTGCAACATATACATTCATTCCGTTCATCATTGTAATAACTAAAACTGCACCGCCTGTTGCAAGCGTGCCGTCAACAGTTAAATCGGCAAAATCAAGTACCCTAAAAGTAATGTAAACGCCGATTGCCATTATACCCCAAATAAGACCTTGTGCTACTGCACCGGGAATGGCACTGATAAAAGCTCCCATAATATTTATACCTTTCAAATAAGTAATTTAAAGAGCAACAAGTATTAACTCATTGCTCTTTATTATTTTGATACTATTATACTTTAAACCGTTAAATTAGTCAATAGATGTTTATTATTTAGCTTCGTATGCCTGATAGTTTTCAGGGATATGAGCTTTGAACTTATCGGCTTGGTCTTTATTGTAGTAGTATGTGAGGCTTTCAGACTGCTGAATATTCATAGTAGCCGGGTCTGTACCCTTTGTAAGAATTTCGTAAGCCATAGCACCTGCTTTTTCACCGATTTCATAGAATGAAATTGAAAGTGTTGCTACTGCGTTTGTTTTGTTGAAAATACCTTCTTCGCCTGCGATGATTGGTACGCCTGCTTCTGTGCAAGCTGCATCAATAATGCCACCGTTATCTGCTGCTGTGTTATCGGTTGGAATGTAAATTACATCTGATTCCTTTGCAGCTTTCTTTGCTACTGATGAAATATCGTTTGAATCGGCAAAGGTGTAGAAGTTGCATTTAACACCTTTGGCCTCAAGTGCTTTTTTCACACCGTCAACCTGGTACTGTGAGTTTGCTTCTGCTGAGCAGTAGATTGCACCTACTGTTTTAGCATCAGGGAAGAGGTCAAGAATCATCTGTGCCTGATCAGCAAGAGGAGCAAGGTCAGAAGTACCTGTAACATTGATTCCGGTTGAGGCAGTAGGATCCATCTCAATGTCAAGCGCTGTGCCATAATCTGTTACAGATGTACCGATTACAGGGATTTTGCTTGCCGCTGTTGCTGTTGCAGCAGCCTGAAGTGCAGGTGTTGCATTTGCCAAAATAAGATCATAATTTGATGATACAAATTTGTTTACGATTGTTGCGCAGGTTGCTGAATCATTAGAAGCATTTTGATAATCAAAATTGATTGTTTTTCCGTCAGCCTTTGCAAGCGCATTAAGTTTATCTTTGAAACCTTTGGTTGCATTGTCAAGTGCGTCGTGCTGTGTAAGCTGGCAAATACCTACATTATATATGTCTTTGTCAACAGCCTTTTTATCATTTGAATTTGATGAGCAGCCTGCAAAAATACCGCCCACCATAAGCGCGGAAAGTGCAACTGCCGCTACTTTTTTAACTACTTTGTTCATAAAATATTTTTCCTCTCTGAATTTATGATTACTTTAGCACTTAAAAGTGCAAAAGTTTATGCTGTTAGTTTAGCACCTAAAAGCGTTAAAGTCAATACTTAACATTCTTTTTGTTAAACTGTTACAAAATTTCTGTTGTCTTTTAGTGCATAGTCACCATAAAAAAGCGGTAACTATAAAAATATAGTTACCGCTTTTGGCGTCCCAGAAGGGATTCGAACCCCCGACCTTTCGCTTAGGAGGCGAACGCTCTATCCTGCTGAGCTACTGAGACATATATCTGACATCATTGATAGCAAAAAAGACACCGCTTAAGGTGTCTTTTAAATGGTGACCCGGACGGGAATCGAACCCGTGTTACCGCCGTGAAAGGGCGGTGTCTTAACCGCTTGACCACCGGGCCATTGGTGGCTTTAACTGGATTCGAACCAGTGACACTGCGGGTATGAACCGCATGCTCTAGCCAACTGAGCTATAAAGCCATATAGCTGCAAATCACTTATGACTTAAGTGCAAGCAAGATTATACAGTATAAGAAACCATTTGTCAAGCTTTTTTTAATTTATTTTTTATATTATTTTTGGATGACGAAAAAATGGTCTTGCCGACATAATTCGACATAAAATTGCACAAATGTTTGACTTGAATACATAATAATGATATTATTATATTACACATCAGCAGTGTTTTATACCTGCTTTATTAAGGAGCTAATATGGAAAAAATTAACAAAAGGCAAAAAGCTATATTTGATTTTATAAAAGAAAGAATAAATGAAAAGGGTATTGCACCGTCAGTAAGGGAGATAGGTGAAGCTGTCGGCCTTCGCTCCACATCTTCTGTTCAGTATAATCTTAATGTGCTTGAAGACGCGGGATATATTATTCGTGATGCAAATATGAAACGCACTGTTCGTGTTAAGGGTGCGGCGCATGGTGTCAGCCACATTCCGCTTGTAGGCACTGTTACTGCCGGAATGCCGATTTTAGCAACGGAATTGATAGAGGATTACATTGCTGTATCAGGCGTCAGCGGTAATAATCTTTTTGCACTTAGGGTTAAGGGTGAATCTATGGTGAATGCCGGTATTCTTGACGGGGATATAGTTGTGGTTGAGCAATGCCCAACAGCGCAAAACGGTGATATTGTGGTTGCGCTTGTAGGTGATGAAGCAACTGTGAAGCGTTTTTATAAAGAAAACGGACATTTTAGGCTTCAGCCCGAAAATGATAAATTTGAGCCGATAATTGTTGAAGAATGTGCAATTGCAGGTAAGGTGAAAGCTCTTATTCGCAACTATTGATATTTTTTACATATTGTGTTAAAATTCTCGAAAAATATAATGTATATAATTATTAAAATTTATTTAAGGTGATTAGTAATGAGTGAATGCAGTCATGATTGCTCTTCCTGCGGTGAAAACTGCAGTTCAAGGCAAAAAGATAAAAGTGATTTTTTAAAACCGATGAATAAATATTCCGATATTAAAAAAGTTATCGGTGTAGTAAGCGGCAAGGGCGGAGTAGGTAAAAGCCTTGTAAGCTGCCTGCTTGCTTCAAAATGCGCAAAGGCGGGGCTTAAAGTCGGTATTCTTGACGCTGATATTACCGGCCCGTCAGTTCCTAAATCATTTGGTATAACCGAGCGCGCTATGCAGGATGATGAATGTTTGCTTCCGGCAGTTACGAGTGACGGAATCAAGCTGATGAGTATCAATCTCCTGCTTGAAGATGTGAATTCGCCGGTGGTATGGAGAGGGCCTGTAATCAGCGGTGTTATTGAGCAGTTTTGGAGTGATGTGCGCTGGGGTGAGCTTGATTATTTATTTGTTGATATGCCACCCGGAACAGGTGATGTGGCACTTACTGTATTTCAAAGCTTGCCGATTGACGGAATTGTAATTGTTTCAACTCCGCAGGATTTGGTAAAAATGATAGTAAATAAGGCATACAATATGGCAAAAATGATGAATGTGCCTGTTTTGGGCCTTGTTGAAAATATGAGTTATTATATTTGCCCTAATTGTAATGAAAAAATCAATATTTTCGGCGAATCTAAAATTGAGGAAACAGCGGGTGAACTCGGCGTGCCGGTACTTGCCAAACTTCCTATCAACCCTGAAATAAACAAGCTTGTTGATGCAGGTAAAATCAGTGAGGTTGAAGCAAAGGAACTAGATGATTTTGTTGAACTTTTAAAATAAATTTAAGCGGTGATAAATATGTCAAAGAGAAAAGATTATATAAGTTGGGATGAATATTTTATGGGTGTTGCACTTCTTGCTTCGCAAAGGAGTAAAGACCCAAGCACTCAGGTAGGCGCGTGCATTGTAAATGACGATAACAGAATTATGAGCGTCGGCTACAATGGGTTTCCGAGGGGCTGCAGTGATGATGAATTCCCGTGGGAGCGCGAGGGCGAAACCACGCATACAAAATATCCGTATGTTTGCCACGCAGAACTCAACGCGATTTTAAATGCAGGCGGCAACAGTCTTAAAGGGTGCAGAATTTATGTTGCACTTTTCCCATGTAATGAATGTGCCAAGGCTATTATTCAGTGCGGAATCAAAGAAGTTGTATACATAAGTGATAAATATAAAGATACGGATAATGTAAAAGCCAGCAAAAAAATGTTTGAATATGCCGGTGTTAAGCTTACACATTTTGAATCCGACAAAAAGCTTACAATTGATTTTAATGTAAATACCATATAATGTGATTTGGAGAAATGATGAAACAAATAGATATTTATGATTTTGATAAAACAATAGTTCCTTTTGACAGCGGCTCGCTTTTTTGGGGATATTCAATGCTTCATTATCCATGGATAATTTTATTTCTTCCATTTCAGGCAGTTTTGGCACTGCTTATGATTATAAAAGTAATAGATTTCACAATATTTAAGAAATATTTTTTCTGCTTTGTAATGTTTATTCCGCTTAAAAAAGCTGTTAAAGGTTTTTGGGACAGGCACGAAAATCAGGTACATAAATGGTTTTTAAACCGTAAAAGATATAGCGTTGTTATCAGCGCGTCCCCTGATTTTTTGCTTGGCGAAATTCAAAAAAGGCTTGGCTTTGATGAACTTATTTGCACCCGTCATAACGCAAAAACAGGTGCGATAATCGGCAAAAACTGCCGTGACGAAGAAAAAGTTAACAGACTTTTTGAACTTTATAATAAGGATGATATTGAAATTATTGATGTCTATTCCGATTCAATTAAGCACGATAAGCCGATTTTTTCACTTGGAAAAAACTGCTATCATATAGTAAAAGGTAAAAAAGTACCTTTTGAATTTAAAAATATTTATGGATGATAAATTATGAAATATTTTTATAGAGTTTGCGTTGTACTGCTGATTGCAGTGGGAATTGTTTTCGGCTTTTCTTATTACTATAAAGAAAAGAAAGTTAACGAAAATATAGTTCTTACAACAAGCCTTATTACAACTGCAAAGAAAAATGAACCGACCACAAGTGCCGAAACCGTATATTATGATGATAATGGCTTCAGGCTTTACACATATAAAAATAAAGGCTATATAGAATATAATAATGTGAAAAAAGAAGCCGGTGGGTTTGAGTGGGCTTTGAGCCAAAAGTCCATTGATTTTAAATACGGTGATTTTGATAATGATAAGCAAAATGAACTTTTAGTTCTGTATTTTTCACCGTCTTATGAAATAAACAATTCTTTGCTTGCGCAGGACAAAGAAGATTTTAGCAATTTCCATAGGTTTGTTGTAATGATTAAGCCTTTTATTGATGACGAGGGCAAGCAGGATTTCAAGCTGATATATGCCGACCAAAATACTTGGAAAAAACCTTTTGAGCAGGCAATCAGTGCAAAAATGAATCAACTTAAAAGTTGTGATAAATACCTGCAATTTGTTATGGATGATAATAATGTGGATTTAAAATATGATGAATCAACAGGCTTGTCACAAAATAAGCATGTATTTTATGCCCAAGCGTTAAAAGACAGCACAAAAAACGGTTATCAAAAATTTGTTAAGTGGAGCAAGGGCGAAGGAAACTATTATATAGGTGATGACGGTACGCTTCAGCTTAATATAATGATTCTTGCTTATTATGAAGGTGCAAGCAAAGCACAGTATGTCGGCGATATTCATACAAATATCAGCATTAACAAATACGGAAGCTTTTCGCTTACGCCTAAAACAATTGTGTTTATTCCAAAAGATAAATACACTATGCCGGATATAAGAAAGAATACTGCCGAAAAATTTACTTATGTTTTAAACAACAATTCTTCACAAACCGTGAATACAAATGAAAATTATATTGATTGGCTTGACGCAAGTTTTGAAATAAGCAGTAATGTGAATACGCAAACAGTATCTTTTGCGAATCTTGATTCGCAAATTAAATGCGTTGATAAAGTTAAAATCACACAATCAAGCGTTGTGCTTACAGCAAAAGAGGGATATACTTTTTCAAGCCGAGTTCTTGATAAGGGCGATTACAGCATTACAGTAAACGGTAGGGATATTGCATACAATGCCGAAATTTTGGAAAAGGAAGAAAAGAGCGTATTAAAAATAACTTATGATAAAAAATATAATAAAGATGAAATAAAAAATATTGAAATCAAATTCGGCTCATAAATCGGACTTTATAAATAAAGACTAAACTAATCGGGCGGTTTATTGAATGATAGTATTATTTATGATATACTTTTTCAACATAAAGTATAAAAATGTTAATTTAAGGTGTATGTATGAAAGAAGTTGTTATCACAGCGGATTCAACCTGTGATTTACCAAAAAGTATAATTGAAAAAAATAATATCGTTATTACTCCTTTATCAATACTGCTTGGAGAGGAGTCGTTTAAAGACGGTGTTGATGTTTTTCCGCAAAATGTTTATGATTTTGTGGCTAAAACGGGAACACTTCCTAAAACATCGGCGGTTACTCCGGCACAGTACTATGAGGTGTTTGATAAAATAACAAAAGAGGGCAAAGCCGTTGTTCATATCAGCTTATCTTCTGCTATTTCTTCAAGCTATCAAAATGCCTGCCTTGCAGCTTCTGATTTTGAAGATGTATATGTAGTAGATTCAAAAAGCCTTTGCACAGCTATGGGGCTTGTTGTTCTTAAAGCGTGTGATTTCAGGGCAAAGGGTTTTGATGCAAGAAAAATTTCAAACAGAGTAAATGCTATTGTTCCTAAAGTCAGCACAACATTTGTGCTTGATACACTTGAATATTTGCACAAGGGCGGAAGATGCTCCGGTGTTGCAAAATTCAGTGCAAATGTTTTGGGAATCAGGCCGAGTATAGCTGTTGACCCAAAAACAGGCGAGCTTGATGTAATTAAAAAATATCGCGGTAAAATGGATAATATTTACAAGCAATATGCCGATGATTGCCTTAAAAATGTCGGCAAAATTGATACTTCGCGTATTGTTGTAGCCGACAGCGGCGGTGTATCCGGTGAAATTATAAGTTATACAATGGGGCTTATTGCCGGCAAAGCCAAGTTTGATGAAATAATCAGGGCAGACGCAGGATGTACTATTTCATCACATTGCGGGCCTAAAACTCTTGCGATATTTTATATTAAAAAATAAATGATTTGTAATTTTGGCAGGGAATTCCCTGCCTTTGCTTTGAATTAAATGTAAACCTGATTTGGAGGAGGGAGTTACAATGTCAACAAAAGAAGAAGTATTAAAAAAATTGATTGATTCAAATGATTATGTCAGCGGTGAAATGCTGGCTAAAGAAATAGGTGTAAGCCGCGCATCGGTATGGAAAGCTATTAAAACTCTTCAAAAAGCGGGATATGATATTGAGGGTGTAACAAAATGCGGGTATAAACTTAATCAAAATAATAAAATTGTTTCCGCCCAGGATGTAAAATCACTTTTGAAATATGATTTGGATGTGTCGTATTTTGAATCTATTGATTCAACTAATACATATTGCAAAAGACTTTTGGCTGATGGAAAAGGCGGCGAATTTTTGGTAATAGCAAATAATCAAACTGCCGGCAGGGGCAGGCAGGGAAAAAGTTTTTATTCCCCGAGTGAAACGGGAATATATTTTTCGCTTGTAATTCGCCCGGATACTTCTCTTCAAAATGCGGTTACAGCTACCACAGCCGCGTCTGTTGCAGTGTGCAAAGCGATTGAAAAGCTTACCGATTTGAAGCCGAAAATCAAATGGGTTAATGATGTATATTTAAACGGAAAAAAAGTATGCGGAATTTTGACTGAAGCTACTACTGATTTTGAATCCGGTATAGTTGACAGCGTTATTATCGGCATAGGAATTAACATCAGCACCACAAAATTCCCGGGTGATGTTGAGGGGGCGGGCTGCCTTGATGTTGATATTAACCGCAGTGCTTTGATAGCTGAAACGGTTAATGAACTTATGAATATAGCAGGCGGTGATTACGCAAGCTTTATTGAATATTATCGCTCTCATTCAATGGTGATAGGCGAAAAAATCAAATTTATTCAAAACGGAAAAACCACTTTTGCCACAGCTTTGGCAATTGATGAACGCGGCGGGCTTGAAGTGAGGCTTGAAGGCGGAGAAAAAACAGTTTTGAGGTCAGGCGAGATAACAGTCAGAAAAGTTTAAAATTTAATAATTACATAAAGACGTTTTTGAGGCAATTTGCTCATTGTACGTCTTTATTTTTTTGTCAATTTATAATTTAGTTTATATGATAAATAATAGAATTGTTAGGCTCGTGTTAAATTAAATGAAGAAAATGTTAAATTGAATTTAATAATATTTATCGTGATTTTATCCGATTTTTAACGGTACTTTTGGCTTATTTTAATATGTCGGGTGTATTCTTTGCTTGTACCCTGAGAGGTACTCACACAAACACTTGTTTTTTGAAAGGATTAAGAAAAATGACAAAGAAAAGTATTATCATAAGTATAATTTCGGTTATCTGCCTTGTAGGCATAGCGGCATTTGTATTGTACGGCTGCTCGGGCGGTAAAGAAAACGAAGAAAAACCGGGAGCATCGGGTCAAATTACCGTTATCAGCAGAGAAGAGGGCTCAGGCACAAGAGATGCATTTGTTGAAATTATGGGTATAACAGATGAAAAAGGCAACGATATTACCGCCGATATGGCAGAACTCACTAATTCCACTTCGGTTATGATGTCAACCGTTAAGGGTAACAAAAATGCAATCGGGTATGTGTCCTTAGGCTCGCTTTCAAGCGATGTTAAGGCAGTCAAGCTTGACGGTGTTGCCCCGTCAAGCGCTACCGTTAAGGACGGCAGTTATAAGCTTCAAAGACCTTTTAAAATCGCATATATCAATGCAAAACTTACTGATATAGATAAGGATTTTATCTCGTTTATCACATCAAAGCAGGGCGAGGCTGTTATTGCTAAAGAGGGCTATATTTCAACCGAAGCTAAAGAGGATTACACAGGTTCGGGTAAAAAGGGCACAATCACAATTGCAGGCTCAACTTCAGTTGCTCCGGTTATGAATGTGCTTGCAGACGAATATAAAAAGCTCAACCCCGATGTTAAAATCGAAATTCAGGAATCAGGCTCCTCTGCAGGTATTGAATCCGCAATGCAGGGCGCGGTTGAGATTGCTATGAGCTCAAGAGAGCTTAAAGAAGATGAAGCGAAAACTCTTAAGTCGCAAACAATCGCACTTGACGGCATTGCCGTTATCGTAAATAGCTCAAATACTTTGGATGCATTGACAAGTGAGCAGGTTAAAAATATTTTTGCGGGTAATGTGTCTGCTTGGGAAGAGGTTACAAAATAATTTGAAAAAGGCTAAGGAAATTGCAATGCGTATAGTGTTTTTGCTATGCGCATTTCTGTCGGTAATTGCCGTTATTTTTGTTTGCAAATTCGTTTTTCAAAACGGCATTCCGGCAATAGAGGAAATAGGATTTAAAAACTTCATATTAGGCAAAACGTGGAAGCCTAAGCAGGAAATATTCGGTATTTTTCCTATGATTCTCGGCAGTATTTATGTTACGGCAGGGGCAATTATTATCGGTGTGCCTATCGGAGTTCTCACGGCTGTGTTTTTAGCATTTTATTGCCCTAAAAGGCTGTATTCGATTATGAAACCGGTTGTTAATCTTCTTGCAGGCATACCATCGGTGGTTTATGGCTTTTTCTGCCTTGTTGCAGTAGTGCCTGTAATTCAAAAAATAACGCACACAAGCGGCAAAGGTATTTTAACTGCATCAATTCTTTTGGGAATTATGATTTTACCCACTGTTATCAACACCTGCGAATCGTCGCTCAGAAGCGTTGCTCCGTCATATTATGAAGGCTCGCTTGCACTTGGCGCAACCAAGGAATACAGTATATTTAAGGCGGTATTTCCTGTTGCAAAATCAGGTATAGTCAGCGGTATTATTCTTGGTATCGGCAGAGCAATAGGTGAAACTATGGCGGTGGTTATGATTGCAGGAAATCAGGCAATTATTCCAAAATCAATTACTTCCGGTGTACGCACACTTACAGGTAATATTGTGCTTGAAATGGCATATGCATCCGGACTTCACAGAAGAGCGCTTATTGCTACCGCTGCGGTATTGTTTGTATTTATTTTAATTATAAATCTTTGCTTTTCTTTGGCTGTGCATAAAAGGGAGGGTAAGCGATGAATAAATTAAAGCAATATGCTAATAAACCGCTGTCATTTATAGCGTTGATTCTTATAATAATAAGTACTTTAATCACAGCGCTTGCTATAATTTTTATTATAGGATATATTCTTGTTAAGGGTGTGCCTAATCTTTCAGTTGACCTTTTTTCGCTTAAATATTCATCGGCTAATCAGTCAATGCTCCCGTCAATTATAAATACGGTTTATCTGACTGCTCTTACGCTTCTTTTGGCAGTTCCTGTCGGCGTTTTTTCGGCAATCTATTTGGTGGAATATGCAAGAAAAAGCTCTTTTTTTGTAAAAATAATCAATGTCGCAAACGAAACCCTTTCGGGTATTCCGTCAATAGTTTACGGTTTGTTCGGCTTTTTGGCATTTGTTATTTCAAAAAAGTGGGGTTATTCGCTTTTGGCAGGTGTAATCACACTTGCAATTATGGTTTTGCCACTTATTATCAGGACGTCGCAGGAGGCGATGCTCGGGGTTGACAACAGTTTTCGCGAGGCGTCCTACGGTCTTGGGGCAGGTAAGCTGCGTACGGTTTTTAAAATAGTTTTGCCGTCTGCAATGCCCGGTATTCTTTCGGGTATAATTTTGGCAATCGGCAGAATAGTGGGCGAAACGGCGGCGCTGATTTATACGGCAGGCACGGTGCCTGAGGCCGCAACAAGTCTTACATCCTCATCTCGTACAATTTCAGTCCACCTTTATTGCCTTTTAAACGAGGGACTTTATACCGAGCAGGCATATGCCACAGCAGTTGTGCTGATAATTTTTGTAGTAATAATCAATGCACTGTCTAACTTCTTGGCAAAAAAAATAATTAAGTAACGGAGATATAATGAATAAATTTGAAATTGAAAATTTGGAACTTTTTTATGGCGATTTTAAAGCTTTGAAAAATATAAATATGAATATTTCGGCAAATGAAATAACGGCATTTATAGGCCCGTCGGGTTGCGGAAAATCTACACTTTTAAAAACGCTTGACAGAATGAATGACCTTGTGGATACCTGCAAAATAAATGGCAGTGTCAAATATGACGGCAAGGATATTTATTCTTACGATATTAACGAACTTCGCAAAAATGTTGCAATGGTTTTCCAAAAGCCAAACCCTTTTGCTATGAGCATTTATGATAATGTTGCATACGGCCCCAAAACGCACGGCGTTCGCGGCAAAAAAGAACTTGATGATATTGTGGAAAAATCACTGAAACAAGCAGCCTTGTGGGATGAGGTTAAAGATAAACTCAAAAAAAGTGCAATGGCTCTTTCGGGCGGTCAGCAGCAAAGGCTTTGCATTGCAAGAACACTTGCAGTCAGCCCCGATGTTATATTGATGGATGAGCCGACATCTGCGCTTGACCCGATTTCGACATCTAAAATTGAAGAACTCGCACTTGAATTGAAAAAAGATTATACAATTATAATTGTTACTCATTCTATGCAACAGGCAAAGCGTATTTCAAACAAAACCGCATTTTTCCTTTTGGGTGAGATTATCGAATTTGACGAAACCGAAAAGCTCTTTTCAAACCCATGTGATGAACGCACAGATGCATACATTAACGGCAGATTTGGATAAAAAAACACTCGGCCAAAAGCCGAGTGTTTTTTATTCAAGCAGATTGTTATCTTCAAGCATTTTTATAAATTTTTCAATATCACGCTTTGCGGTTTCTTTGTCAATATCATATTCTTCAATCACTTTTTCAATTACTTCTTCTTCGGTAGTTTCGTTAATCATACAATCCCAAAAAAAAGAAGCGCTGTCATTTAATGTAATCATCCCGTTAAAATCTTTTATTGCCGGGCCTACGGGTACAACAATGTTTGAATCTGCTATTTTCCTTTTTGCAAAGTTGCTTTTAATTTTCATTACTGCTCTTCCTTCCAAAAGGCAATTTAATATAAATATTGTACCAAAATTTAATTGATTTTTCAAGTTTTCTTATAATAGTAGCTAAAACATAAAAGTTTTGACAAAAAAATCACATTTACTCTTGAAGTAAGACAAGCAATTGGGTATAATATTTGTGATAATTTTATAAATTATTATTTTTGGCAATATTAAAGCTAAAATATGGAAGGAGTAATTCAAATGATTTATTCACACGAAGTTGAAACAATGTGTCCTGTTGCACAGGGCGTTGCTCACGGTGCTGCTCCGATTCCGGAGGAAGCAAAATGGGTAAAAGCAAAAGAAATTAAAGATATTTCAGGCTTTACACACGGTGTAGGTTGGTGTGCACCTCAGCAGGGTACCTGTAAGCTCAGCCTTAACATTAAGGGAGGCGTTATTCAGGAAGCTCTTGTTGAAACAATAGGTTGCTCAGGTATGACTCATTCAGCTGCAATGGCTGCTGAAATTCTTCCTGGCAGAACTATTCTTGAAGCTCTTAACACAGACCTTGTTTGTGACGCTATCAATACAGCTATGAGGGAACTTTTCCTTCAGATTGTATACGGTCGTTCACAGAGTGCATTCTCTGATGACGGTCTTGCAATCGGTGCAGGCCTTGAAGACCTTGGTAAAGGACTTCGTTCACAGGTTGGTACTATGTACGGTACTCTTGCAAAAGGCCCTCGTTACCTTGAAATGACAGACGGTTATGTAACAGGTATTGCACTTGATGCCGATAATGAAATCATTGGCTACAAGTTTGTAAACTTTGGTAAGATGATGGATTTCATCAAAGCCGGTGATGATGCTAACACAGCATTTGAAAAGGCTCAGGGTCAGTACGGCAGAGTTGATGATGCTGTTAAGATTATCGACCCAAGAAAAGAATAAGGAGGAAAAGACAATGGCTTTATTTGAATCATATGAAAGAAGAGAGAAACAAATTCTTGATGTTCTCGCTCAGTACGATATTAAATCAATTGAAGAATGCAGAGAAATCTGCCAGGCTAAAGGCTTTGATCCTTATAAAATCGTTGAGGGTATTCAGCCAATTTGCTTTGAAAATGCAAAGTGGGCTTACACAGTAGGTTGTGCTATCGCTCTTAAGAAGGGTGTTAAGTCAGCTGCCGAAGCTGCTGCTGCAATCGGTGAAGGTCTTCAGTCATTCTGCATCCCGGGTTCAGTTGCTGACCAGAGAAAAGTAGGTCTTGGCCACGGTAACCTTGGTAAAATGCTTCTTGAAGAAGAAACAGAATGTTTCGCATTCCTTGCAGGTCACGAATCATTCGCTGCTGCCGAAGGCGCTATCGGTATTGCTGAAAAAGCTAACAAGGTTAGAAAAAAACCTCTTCGTGTTATTCTTAACGGTCTTGGTAAAGACGCAGCACAGATTATCGCAAGAATTAACGGTTTCACTTATATTGAAACTGAAATGGATTATTATACAGGCGAAGTTAAGGAAGTATTCCGCAAGGCTTATTCAGATGGACTTCGCTCAAAGGTTAACTGCTACGGTGCAAACGATGTAACCGAAGGTGTTGCAATTATGTGGAAAGAAAATGTTGATGTATCTATCACAGGTAACTCAACTAACCCAACTCGTTTCCAGCACCCTGTTGCAGGCACATACAAGAAAGAACGCCTTGAAGCAGGCAAAAAGTATTTTTCAGTTGCATCAGGCGGTGGTACAGGCCGTACTCTTCACCCTGATAATATGGCAGCAGGCCCTGCTTCATACGGTATGACAGATACAATGGGCAGAATGCATTCAGATGCACAGTTTGCCGGTTCTTCATCAGTTCCTGCTCATGTAGAAATGATGGGACTTATCGGTATGGGTAACAACCCTATGGTTGGTGCAACCGTAGCATGTGCTGTTGCAGTTGCAGAAGCTCTTTAATCGAAATTTTAATAAGACGAAAGCGTTGGCGGTTGCGCCAACACGAGTGTCCAAAATAAAAGCAGCGTTTCGTAAGCAACGCTGTTTTTGTGTATAAAATAGTATTTAATTAGATTTCCTTTTTCATCCATTGGTGTGGGCAATCTTCATCAAAGTCCTGCTCACCGAATGGGATATATCCCTGCTTTTGATAAAACGGCATTGCCTGTACCTGCGAATGAAGCCTGATTTCTTTGCCGCCCTTTGCTTTTATCAGCTTTTCGGCTTCGTTTACTATTTTTGCACCCAGGTGCTTACTGCGATATTCCTTTAAAACAGCAAGCCTGCCGATATAGTAAACCGAGTTTTGCTCATAAAACCTAACGGTAGCACAAGGTTTATCATTATCAAAAGTTACAAGGTGAGTGCAAATTGAATCAAGCTCATCAAATTCCTCTTTAAACCCCTGCTCTTCAACGAATACTTTTATTCTTATTTCCTTTGCTTCGTCAGGCAAAAAGTTATAATTTTCAGTGACCATATTAACACCCCAATACAAATTTATTTTATCAAGTTTTATATCATAAAGTCAAGATTGTACAAATAAAGGCGATTAGTTTGTGAAATTTAAACAAAATATCATATGTATTTTTTATGCTGTGCTTTATTGCAAAATTGAACAATATGGTTTAAAATATAGTTTATACTACAATTGTTTAAAAATGGGGTGTCACTATGAGTGAAGAAAAAACTATTTATACAATAACATCCGACAGAAACGAGCGTGTATTTATCCACGCAATGCCGGGCCATTTTATTTCAAGTTCTTCTCATCTTAATTTTTACATCGGAACATCTGATATTAAGCATAATCACGATGTTTCGGTTGATGCGGCAATGATGCTCGCAAGCTATTACCACGAAAGAGGAATTGAGATTGACACTGTTTTGTGCTTATATGAAACACAGGCACTCGGCGCTTATCTTGCACACGAACTTCAGCGTGCAAATATGTTAAACCCTAATCCTGACAGTACGGTTTATGTACTCGGCCCTGAATATGACGCACAGGGAAATATCATTTTCCGTGATAATCTCCGTAAGCTTATTACAGGCAAAAGAGTTTTGCTTCTTATTTCTTGTATTACAAGCGGTAAAACAATTGAAAGAGCCATGGAAAGTGTAAATTACTACGGCGGCGAAACAGTGGGAATTTCTGCTGTATTTTCAGCTATTAACGAAGTTGACGGTGTTGAAGTTAATAAGATTTTCAGTGCTGATGATGTACCGGGGTATCAGGCATACCCTGCACACGATTGCCCGCTTTGTAAAGGAAACCAAAAAGTTGACGCAATTACAAACGGATACGGATATTCGCTTCTCTAAAAATATCTTGACAAATAGTTTTAATTTGATATAATAGATTTACAAATTGATAGTACCCAAATAAAGACTGTGAAGCAGAAAAAGACCTTTTATTTCGGTTTAAGAGAGTTGACGGACGGTGCAAGTCAATACGAATTAAAGGTGCATAGCTCTCTGCCAAGTTGCTGTTTTGAATAGAAATCAATAGGAACAGACGGTTTGCCTCGTTATTGGCAGTGGCATTGATTGATGCTAAAGGGCAGGGGTTTACCTTGCTGAAGTAGGGTGGTACAGCGTGATATTAACGCCCCTATACTCTTGTGTAGGGGCTTATTTTTTTTGCTCCTGTGCAAAAATGAAAGGAGATTAACATTATGAAAAAGGGTTACGAAAAATACAGAGGTTTTGAACCAATTAACATTCCTGACCGCACTTGGCCTAATAACACAATTACCAAAGCGCCTACTTGGTGTTCGGTTGACCTTCGTGACGGTAACCAAGCGCTTGTTGACCCAATGAATTTGCAAGAAAAGCTTGAATTTTTTACAACTCTTGTAAAAATCGGATTTAAAGAGATTGAAGTCGGCTTCCCGTCAGCAAGTGAAACAGAATATGAAATTTTAAGAACACTTATTGAGGGCAATTATATTCCTGATGATGTTACTATTCAGGTGCTTGTGCAGGCAAGGGAACATCTTATCAGAAAAACATTTGAAGCTATTGACGGTGCTAAAAATGTAATTGTTCATTTTTATAATTCAACATCTACACTTCAGCGTAAGGTTGTGTTTAAAACCGATATGCAGGGTGTAATAGATATTGCTATTGACGGCGCAAAGCTTATTTATGAGCTTACGGAAGAAGAAAAAAAGAAAAATCCTGATATGAATATCCGCTTTGAATACAGCCCTGAAAGCTTTTCGGGAACAGAAATGGATAATGCAGTTGAAATCTGCCGTCAGGTTATGGAAGAACTCCATATTACAAAGGAAAATCCTATTATTCTTAATCTTCCGTCAACAGTTGAGGGTTCAACTCCAAACGGATATGCAGACCAAATTGAATATTTCTGCCGTCATCTTCCGAACCGTGAAAATGCTATTATTTCACTTCACCCGCATAATGACCGCGGCACAGGCGTAGCTGCTGCCGAACTCGGCTTACTTGCCGGGGCAGACAGAATTGAAGGTACACTTTTCGGCAACGGTGAAAGAACAGGTAATGTTGATATTGTAACCTTGGCACTTAATATGTGGACCCAGGGTGTTGAACCGAAACTTGATTTCCACGATATTAACAAGATTAAAGGTGTTTATGAAAGGGCAACAAAAATGGTAGTTCCGCCTCGCCACCCATATGCAGGCGAACTTGTATTTACTGCTTTTTCAGGCTCTCACCAAGACGCTATTAACAAAGGCAAAAATTATATGGAAGAATACGGCGGTGATTATTGGGATATTCCGTATCTTCCTATTGACCCTGCCGATGTAGGCCGTGAATATGAACCTATTATTCGTATCAATTCACAAAGCGGCAAGGGCGGAATGGCATATATTCTTGCAAATGATTACGGTATTAAAATGCCGAAAGCTATGCAGGGCGAATTCAGTGCAGTAGTTCAAAAAGCCTGCGATGAAAGCGGTAAAGAAATTCAGCCTGATGAAGTATTTGATATTTTCCAAAAAGAATACAGAAATGTATGCGGCCCATACAGACTTCTTAACTACAAAATTACAGAAGAAAAGAATGAAAAAGATTATCTTACTACTGTTCATTTTACAGGTGAACTTAAGTATAAGGATAATGAGCCTGTGAAGATTTCGGGTGACGGTTCAGGCCCTATCGGTGCATTCTGCGAAGCTATGAATACCGCAGGTCTTTCAAATTATGAATTTGTTGATTACAGCGAGCATGCAATTTCAGTCGGCAGTGACTCGAAGGCTATCAGTTACATTCATATTAAAAATCCGCAGGGTAAGGATATTTTCGGTATCGGTGTAAGCCATAATATCGGCTATGCATCAATGAAAGGTATTATTTGTGCAATCAACCGTGACCAAAAAGATACAATGCGTGATGATGCTATGCCGGGTATATTTGATAAATGTTGAAATCTTCTTCGCAATATTTACATATTCAATTGATTAAATAAATAGGTGATTTTATGTTAGCTGTTATTTTGAATATAATTGCAATAATATTTTCCATTGGCACATTGATATTCTTGATTTTGTTTATCAAGGAATTAAAATCAAATCCCGATAAAAAGCTTGAAGAAATTGAGCCTAAGCTTAAAAAGCTACTTTATACCGTTGCCGCTTGCGCTTTAATGGCGGCGGCTTTCGGCATAGTCGGGATAACAGTTAAATAAAAGAGGCAAATTTTTCGGCGCTTGCCGATATACAGAAAGGTTAAAATATGAAAAATTATAAAATTACAGTTTTAAAGGGTGACGGTATCGGCCCTGAAATCGTAGATGAATGTGTAAAGGTGCTTGATAAAGCAGGTGAGAAATTCGGCTTTAGCTTTGATTATAATTATCAGCTTTTGGGCGGATGCGCTATTGATGAATACGGTGTTCCGTATCCTGATGAAACAGCAAAGGCTTGCAAAGCATCGGATGCTGTTCTTCTCGGTGCGGTAGGCGGCCCTAAGTGGGACAGTCAGCCGGGTAATAACAGGCCTGAAAAGGGACTTCTTGCAATTCGTGAAGATTTGGGACTTTTTGCAAATCTTCGCCCTGCCAAGATTTTTGCACCGCTTAAATCCGCATCTCCTATTAAAGAGGAAATTATCGGTGACGGACTTGACATTCTCATTGTTCGTGAACTTACCGGCGGCATTTACTTCGGTGACCGCGGAACTTATGAAGAAAACGGTGTTGTAGGCGCATATGATACAGAGCGTTATACATATCCTGAAATTAAAAGAATTGTTAAAGCCGGTTTTGAATATGCTATGAAGCGCGGCAAAAGGCTTACCTGTGTTGATAAAGCAAATGTTCTTGATTCTTCAAGGCTTTGGCGCAAAGTTATGGAAGAAACAGCAAAGGATTATCCTGAGGTTGAAGTTTCATATATGTATGTGGATAACTGCGCAATGCAGCTTGTACGCAATCCAAATCAGTTTGATACAATTGTAACATCAAATATTTTCGGCGATATTCTTTCAGACGAAGCTTCTATGATTTCCGGTTCAATCGGTATGCTCGCATCTGCATCACTTGCCGAGGGTACATTTGGCCTTTACGAACCTATTCACGGTTCTGCACCTGATATTGCAGGTCAGGGTAAGGCTAATCCGCTTGCAACTATTTTGAGCGGTGCGATGATGCTTCGCTATACATTCGGTGAAGCTGAAGCCAGCGATGCTATTGAAAAAGCTGTTGATGTGGCACTTACTAAAGCAAGAACACCTGATATTTACGAAGACGGCTTTGATGCTGTTAATACTTCACAAATGGGCGACCTTGTTGCAAGTTTATTATAATGCGATAAAGCGCAGCTGATAAAATAAACCTTTTTGCCTCCCTTGTAAAGGGAGGTGGGTGCAACTTGTTGCACTCGGAGGGATTGTAAAAAGAGCTTGGACATTGAGTCCAAGCTCTTTTTATGCTATTTCAATTGAATTTCCCGTATCCTTAATTTCAATGAATTTAGGATGTTCCTGCCCGTTAATATTCGGAGTATGGAAGCTTAAGTAAAGTTTGTTATCTGCTTTAAATATCATTCCGTGTCCTCCGTCATCATCAATGAGCAGCGGCAAATGCTCAAATACACCGTTTAGCTCATTATCGCTTGAACGGGCAACGCATTGGCAGTATTTGTGGTTAACAAAGGTTGACCATATAAGTAAAAGCTTACTTTTGCTTGTGCGATACATAAACGGTCCGTCGGTTATATAATGCTCACCGGATGGCTTGTTATCTGCCCAATACGGTGATGAACCTGAAAACAGCTTTGTCGGCAGGCTTATAGGTGCATTAAGGTCCTTATTAAGCTTTACAAAGCAAATTGTTCCGTCAATTATTTGTGTATGTTCGTGGCAAAATACAAGGTATGCTTCACCCGCTTTTGAAATATAAAGCGTTGCGTCAAGGCATTCCCATTCCTGCGGTGTGAGCGCACCGTCACTGTAAGGCTTGAATTCACCTAAAGGGCTGTCACTTTTTAAAATATATGAACCCCGAAGTCCGTTTTCCTGCGTGAAAGTTGCAAGCATATAGTATTCGCCTTTATATTTATGTACTTCCGGCGCCCAGTTTACTTCTTTGTTAAGTCCGTATTTTTCACTGTTAAAGCATTCTTTGGCTTCACTGAAATTTACAAGGTCAGTTGATGTGTAAACATCAAAACCACCCGTTTTGCAACCGAAGTTTTCAGCCCTTGTGCCATAAAGATAATATGTTCCGTTTTCTGCAAGTACAAATGGGTCTCTGATATTTATGTTTTCAAGCTTCATAACTTAACCTCTTTTAATACCATAATTATTACCAAAAACACTATAACATTTTTAGTAAATAATATCAATTGAAAATATTTACAATTTACATTATAATTACATTATAAGTGCCTTTTTATCAAAAAAGAGAATTTAATAAATTTAGAAAGGATAATTATGATTTTACTTAACAAATGCGGAAAAATAACTGTTGACAATAATAAAACCAATATTACTTTTCCTTTTGAAATTAAAGATAATTTTAAATCAATAAAAATAAAGTTTGAATATGCACCAAAAACTCTTGAAGACAGGGGAAAAAGCATTCAAATAATTAAATCCTGCCTTGAAAAATACGGTGAGGATGAAGAATTTAACATTGAAAGCTATTTGCCGGTAAAAAATCTTGTTACATTATCACTTGATTCAAGCAGGGAATATATCGGCGCAATTCACAGGCAAAGCAATAAGCAGGAACTTGTTGTTTCCTCTGATTATTCATCACCGGGCTTTTTTAAAACGGATATAGCAAAAGGCGAATGGAAAATAATGCTTAATGTTCATAGCGTAAGCTGCGATGTTGAATACAAACTTGTTATTGAAGGGGAGGAGTAAAAATGAGTTATTTACCTTGTGAACTTCATTGCCACAGTGTTCATTCCGACGGTGATTATACTGTTTGCGAACTTCAAAAAAAGGCAATTGATGACCACCTTGCTATTATTGCTTTGACTGACCATAATACTTTTTCAGGCTGGGATGAAATTGACGATAACATAATTCCTGTTATAAGAGGTATTGAATGGACAACTTATTATGGCCACTTACTCGTTTTGGGCGCAAATGATTTTGTGGATTGGCGAGATGCAAATGCAGATAATATAGATGAGAAGATAAAGCAAATTAAAGCAGTGGGCGGTTTGGTAGGCGTTGCTCATCCTTTCCAGCTCGGTTCGCCGCTATGCACAGGTGGACATTGGGATTTTAATGTTCGCAATTGGCAAAATGTTGATTATATAGAAGTTTGGCATAAAAATCTTTATTCTAATAAAAAAGAAAATGAAAAAGCACTTGAATTATGGACTTCTCTGCTTGATAAGGGATACAAAATTTCTGCAACTTACGGCAGGGATTGGCACAGGGAGGAAAACACCGGCCACTACGGATGTACATATCTTGATGTGGATGATATTTCGGCAAAATCCGCAATGCGCGCTATCAGGCTTGGCAAAACCGTTATTTCGCACGGCGCGAAGTTTATATTTAGAGTACATCGCCACGGTGTTACAAGTGCAATAGGCGACACCGTGAAAAAGGGCAATTATACTTTCAGTTTCTTTACCGATTTGCACTCAAGAGCTAAAAATTCAGGCGACGAAGATATTGTATATAATGAAATTAAAATCATTACAAACGGCGGCAAATGCGTGCTTCAAACAAGATATGACGAAAGGCATGTTAGGTTAAGGCTTGACAGCGGTAAATGGTACCGTGCAGAACTTTGGGGTACTGTTGATGGTGAAAAAAGACCTCTTGCTATAACTTCGCCTATTTATTGCGAATAATTATTTAACTTAAATTTAACATAAACTGTATTTTAACTTAATCGACTGCATATAATATCTAACTTGTAATTTTTTGTGTAATATTTTAGTTGACAAAGAGGAAAATGGTATGACTATATTTAATTTTTTAACTCTTATCGGCGGGCTTGCAATGTTCCTTTTCGGAATGGATGTAATGGGTAAAAGCCTTGAAAAAATGGGCGGCAGCAAGCTTGGTGCTATTCTTGAAAAAATGACAGACAGCAGAATTAAAGGCGTTTTGTTAGGCTTATTTGTAACTGCAGTTATTCAGTCTTCAGGTGCTGTTACTGTTATGGCAGTAGGTTTTGTAAACAGTGGCATTATGGCATTAAGGCAGGTTATCGGTATAATTATGGGTGCTAATATCGGCACTACCGTAACCGCTTGGATTTTATCTTTAGCAGGTATTGAGGGTTCAAATATTTTCATAAATCTGTTAAAGCCGAGTTCCTTTGCCCCTATTCTTGCATTTATCGGTATTATTCTTGTTATGTTTTGCAAGGGCGAAAAGAAGCATAATATCGGCTATATCGTATTAGGCTTCGGTCTTTTGATGATTGGTATGACAACAATGAGCGATTCGATGGAAGGGCTTAAGGATGTACCGAAGTTTACAAGCATTTTGACTAAATTTTCAAACCCTATTTTGGGTATTTTGGCAGGTGCGTTTCTTACTACCGCACTTCAAAGTTCGTCTGCATCAGTCGGTATTTTGCAGGCACTTTCAACAACGGGTTCAATAACTGTTTCGGCGGCATTTCCAATTATTTTAGGCCAAAATATCGGCTCTTGCACCACTGTATTGATTTCATCAATCGGTGCAAGTAAAAATGCTAAAAGAGCAGCGGCAGCACATCTTACATTTAATGTTATAGGCGTTATTATTGCAATGATTCTTTTCTACGGTTCAAATGCAATATTCGGTTTGCCGTTTTTTGAAGATAATGTAAGCCCTGCCACAATTGCAATTATTCATTCGCTTTTCAATATTTTCTCAACTATTATTCTGTTTCCTTTTGGTAAGCAGCTTGAAAAGCTTATGTATGTTATCATCAGGGATGATAAAAACGGCAAAGAAGTTCAAACTGATGATAACGGACTTGTTGAAGAACGCTTTCTTATCAACCCGGGCTTTGCTCTTGATAAGGTTAAAGATAAGTGCGATGAAATGGCAACTCTTGCTAAAAATAATATTTCTCAAAGTATCGAGTTCATAAAAAGTTACAGCCATAAAAAAGACGAAGCTATTAAAAACAATGAAAAGAAGCTTGATAATTACGAAGACCAGCTTGAAACTTACCTTGTAAAAATAAGCGCAATGGATTTGAATGTTTCGGACTCAATGCGACTTAATAATTATACTCACGCTATCGGTAATTTTGAGCGTATGGGTGACTATGGCTATAATATTCTTAAAATAAAGAGGAAAATGCACCAAGATAAAATTCATTTTTCCGAAGAAGCTAACAGGGAACTTGAAATTATGGGTAGAGCTGTTACAGAAATTATTGAAAATTCAACAAAAGCGTTTATCGACGATGATGTTGAACTTGCAATGACGGTTGAGCCGCTTGAACAGGTTATTGATAATCTCAAAGCCGAACTTCGTGCGCGCCATTCAAAGCGTATGGAACAGGGCGATTGCACATTTGAAAACGGAATACTGTTTTTTGATATTGTTAATTCATTTGAGCGTATTGCAGACCATTGCTCAAACCTTGCAGTATGCATAATTGAATTTTCACAAGGTCATTATCAAACTCACAGCTATCTTAAAGGTGTTAAGAATTCAAACAATAAAACTTTTATGGAGCAATTTGAAACATATTTAAACAAATATGCTGTCAGATAAGAGGTACGCTATGGGTGAAAAACAATTAGTTTATATTGTAGAAGATGATGCATCAATCAGGGAACTTGAAATATACGCACTGAAAAATTCGGAATTTGAAGTAAAAGGCTTTGAAAGCGGAAAAAGTATGATGGCTCAGCTTGAAAATAAAGTTGCCGATATAATTTTGCTTGATATAATGCTTCCCGAAGAAGACGGACTTACTATTTTAAATTCAATCAGGCAAACACCGGCGTACAGTGAAATTCCTGTAATTATGGTTACTGCTAAAACAAGCGAGATTGACGCAGTTAAAGGGCTTGATATGGGCGCAGATGATTATATTACAAAGCCTTTTGGTGTAATGGAGCTTGTATCAAGAACAAAAGCTGTACTTCGCAGAACAGCTAAAAAGGTTAAAACCGTTCTTGTTTATAAAAATATTGAAATAGATGAAAATAAGCATACCGTATTAGTTGACGGGGCAGAGATTGACCTTACATATAAGGAATACGAAATTCTCAAACATCTTATTAGGAATAAAGGTATTGTTCTTACAAGGGACAGGCTTATGGAAATAGTTTGGGGATATAATTTTGAGCAGGGGAACAGAACTGTTGATGTTCATATCCAATCGCTTCGCAAAAAACTCGGCACAGCAGGCGAGCATATTAAAACAATACGAAATGTCGGCTACAAGGTCGGTGAATAATTCAAGTGACTAAAAAAACATTATATAAAATTTTTGCTTTTGCTGTATCGGTTATTACAATTACGGCGATTTTGATACTGTCGGTTTTTTATTCATACAGTGATAAGCAGCTTAAAGAGCAGCTGCTTGTAGTTGAAAATGTGGTTGAAGCTGAGCTTGTGCAAAACGGTAATACGGATTTTATTACTAATCATATTGATAAAAGCGTAAGAATAACGCTTGTTGCAAAAGACGGTACGGTTATTGCAGATAATCAAGAAGATGTAAAAAAACTTGATAATCATTTGCAAAGGGTAGAAATTAAAGAAGCTATTGAAAACGGAGAAGCCACTGTTTCAAGACATTCAGATACCCAAAAAGGAAAAGTATACTATTATGCCAAGCAGCTTGATAACGGCAATATTTTGCGTGTTTCATCAAAGGCAACTAATATCGGCAAGTTTTTTTCGGATTATATCGTTTATATACTGATTTGCATGATAGCTGTTATAATTGCGGCGGTGTTCGTAAGCTTTGCTATTACCAAAAGTATTGTTAAGCCGATAACACAGCTTGGCAAAAACCTTGATAATATTGATGAATTCAAGGCGGACGAAGAGTTTAAGCCGCTGATTAACGCACTGCTCGAGCAAAAGAAAAGGCAAAAAGTGCTTGACAGGCAAAAAAAGCAGTTTACAGCGAATGTGTCGCATGAGCTTAAAACACCGCTTACATCAATTGCAGGCTATGCTGAACTTATTGAAACCGGTATGGCAAAACAGGAGGATATAAAACCGTTTGCAGGTGTTATTCGCAAGCAGGCATTAAGGCTTGTAAGTTTGAGCGAAGATATTATTCAGCTTTCTCAGCTTGAAGAAAGTGATGAAGAGGAAATGACTTTTGAGTCGGTAAACCTTTATGAAATTGCAAACAGATGCATTGAAGCTCTTAATATCAATGCAATTAACAAAAATGTAACACTCAATCTTTTAGGCGAAGATTGCTACATTCGCGGCAAGGCGCAGCTTGTTGAAGAACTTGTTTATAACCTTTGTGATAATGCAATTAGGTATAATAAGGAAAACGGGAGCGTTACAGTCAGTGTAACACCGCTTGAAAGAGGTGCAAGCATAAGCGTTAAGGATACGGGTATAGGAATTCCCGAAAAGTATCAAGACAGGATATTTGAACGATTTTTCCGTGTAGATAAAAGCAGGAGCAAGGCGACGGGCGGTACAGGGCTTGGCCTTGCAATTGTAAAACATATCACTCAACTCCATCACGCACAGCTTGAAATTAACAGCGAAGAGGGTAAAGGAACAGAGATTATTGTTACTTTTAAAGACTAAATTAAAAAAACAGTTGAAATCTTTTTAGTTTTAGTATATTATAAGAGAGTAACAATATATTCAAAGGGGAATTTTTTTATGAAAAGAAAATCCGGATTAAGTAAATTCAACGGTTTTTTGGCAATCGTTTTGGTAATTTGCGTTGTAGCAACTGCTTTTGTAATTAACAAATATCCTAAGATTGAAGACGCTTCGGCAGATGATAGTTCTAATACACAGGATGTGGCTGTTATTGATGAATTTAAGGCAGGCACATACGGCGGCAAGGAGTTTAAAACTCAGGAAGACGTAGTTAATTATTATAAAGAGTGCTATGATTATACCAAGACGCTTACTGCTGAATATAAAACCGATTCAGGCGAAACACATAGCTACTATAAGATGCTTGGTACAGAGACTCTTGATGTTAACAATCTTCTTGTTGAGGGTAAGTCAAACGACATTATCAACAAGCTTGTTCCGGGTATTGTAGGCAATCTTTTCCACGGTGGCACAAACGGTCTTTCACCATCAGGTAACAGGGACCCTAAGGGTGATACAAGGGATGACGGAAAGATGGATTGCACAAAGTCACTTCTCGAGCCTGATGATATTCTTGCAGCAAATGTTAAGGATAACGGTGACGGTACTATTACAATGACTATTCAGCCGAAAGAAACTATCCTTTCAATGCCTGGTAAGGACCCACAAGGTAGGTTCTTTAACTCACTTGGTGATATTTCATCAGTTGTTAACTCAATCTCTGTTCTCTCATTCTCACAGGGTACAGTTGATGATAACTTTGTAGTTGATTACAAGGGTGGTACAGGTGTATTTGTTATTGATACAAAGACTAACGAAATCACAAAGGCTGATTACACAATGTTAGTTCACATTGATGTTAAGCATGCAAATGTTACAGTTCTTAAAGATAAGAGTGCTTCACTTGACATTACTTATAAATGTCAATACCCTGCATCTGATGATTATCTTGCAGGTAAAAATATAGGCTTAACAAGAGTAAAATAAAACTGTAATAACTTTGATTTAAAGGACTTGTAGAAATACAAGTCCTTTATTTTTGTCTATTTTTATTTTAAGGGGTTTTCATATTGGGGCAAATGATATATAATATAATCAGCATTTTTATATTCTTTTTTATATTTAGGGGGTAATAGTGTGAAAGTGCTTTATGTTATTCTTATCTTGCTTGCTGCATTTATTGTGCTTACGCTGATAAGAGCGATTTTCTTTAAGGCAAAGCCTGTAAAGAGAGAGGTTTTTGAAAAAGAAAACGTTAATTCAAAACGTGTTGAGGAGCATTTATGCGATGCAATAAGGATTAAAACGATATCTCACGAAAACGAGGAGGAAACCGATTGGGCAGAATTTGACAGATTTCACGAATTTCTGAAAAAATCATTCCCTCTCATTTATGAAAATTTGAGCGTTGAAGATGTGTCAAAAGCAAGTTTGCTTTATTTTTGGCAGGGAAGTGACAGTTCCCTTGACCCTATTGCTTTTTTGGCTCATCAAGACGTTGTACCCGTCAGCGAGGGAACGGAAAAAGATTGGGTACACCCTGCTTTTGACGGTGTAAACGACGGTGAATTTATCTGGGGCAGAGGTGCTCTTGATATGAAAAATCATCTTATATGCCTTTTGGAAAGTGTTGAAACACTGCTTGAAGAGGGATATCAGCCAAAAAGAAGCGTGTATTTGTGCTTGGGTCATAATGAGGAAATTGTATCCGGTTCAAAAAACGGCGCAAGAGAGCTTGCAAAAACTCTTGAAGGCCGTGGTGTTCGCCTTGACAGTGTTGTTGACGAGGGCGGAGCAATGCTTCCGGCTAAGGTTAAGGGCATACTTGACGCTAATTTGACAGGTATCGGTATTGCCGAAAAGGGATATGCCGATTTTAAAATTACGGTTAAGGCTAAGGGAGGTCATTCTTCTCAGCCTCCTAAGCATACAGCTCTCGGTGTTCTCTCAAAAAAGGTTGAAGCGCTTGAAAATCATCAGTTTAAGGCGAGAATTTTGCCGTTTGTATATAATCTTTTTACACAGATAGGCAAAAGAACGTCATATATTGGCAGAGTTGTATTTTGCAATCTTTGGCTTTTAAAGCCTGTTTTGCTTGCTGTTATGAAAAAAATTCCGCCTGCCGCTTCACTTGTGCGCACAACAACGGCGGTTACAATGAGTTCTGCCTCACCGGCGGCAAATGTTCTTCCGCAAAAAGCAAGCGTTACGGTCAATTTCAGAATTATGCCCGGTGAAACAATAGAGGACGTAAGACGTCATATTGAAAAATATATGGGCGGTGAAAATGTTGAAATAGAATTTATCAAGGGCAAGGAGCCGAGTATTGTTTCGCCTACCGATACAAGAGCCTTTAAAACGCTTTCAACGCTTTCCGTTTCTCTTGATGAAAAAAATATCGTTGCGCCTTATCTCGTTATGGGCGGTACAGACGCATATAACTATGAAAATGTTTGTGAAAATATTTACCGTTTTGCTCCGTTTACGGTCGATACAGAGCTTTTGCTTACCACACATTCAACAAACGAGCGTATTCCTGTTGAGCAGCTTACTCAGGGCGTGGCATTTTTCAAGCGATATATAAGAATTATGACAAAGGAGTAATGATATGAATTTCAAAGAGGATTCTTTTATGGTGGCTATTGCTCTTTGCGTTGTTTTCTTTGTTGTCGCACAAGCACTTTTCTTTCTTGTGCGTGCAGTAAAAAGGGCTAAGGAACTTGGAATAGCAAATCAAACAATTAAGAATACAATCGTTTCGTCATCACTTTTCACTATTGCGCCTGCCATAGGCATTGTGGCAACTGTGCTTACTTTGTCGGCAGGGCTTGGCTATGTATTGCCGTGGATAAGACTGACGGTAATAGGTAATATTTCTTATGAGGTCACGGCAGCCACCAATGCGGTTGAGGCTTTCGGTCTTGCGGGCGGAATATCCCAACCGATTGAAAACAAAGAAGTTTTTGCAACGGTTGCGTGGGTTATGACTCTCGGTTCAATTATGCCGCTTATCCTTGTTCCGATTTTTCTCAAGAAAGTGCAAAGTAAGATGAACAAGGCGGTATCTAAAAACAGCGCTCTTTCAAGCGTGCTTAGTGCGGCGGCATTTATCGGTCTTATTTCCGCTTTTGTTGCAAGGGCAATCGCAGGTAAGGGCGACGCTCATATTATAGGCGACGGTGCAGGAATATTGTCAATTACAGCACTGATTTCGTCTGTAATTTTGATGCTTATTATGCAAAAGCTTGCAGGCCTTGAAAAGTTAAAATGGCTTGAAAGCTTTGCAATGCCGTTTGCAATGATTGGCGCTATGGCAATTGTAATGATTATGGCGCAAATTTTGCCTGCCGATGTTGCATTTTTGGAATGGAGGGGATAGTATGAACAGCAAATATATCAATAAAACTCATACATACGGTAAAATTTGGATGTTGGTTACCCTCTGCTTGTTTATTAGTGTTCCGGCGTTTATATGTGTTCATCTCGGTGTATCTCCCAAAATCAATATGATTGCAAAGGGACTTTCGACCGTTGCGCTTGTATTTTATCCAACGGCAGTTCTTGAGGTGCTGACTTATTCTCCGCTTTTAGGTACGGGCGGCACTTATCTCGGTTTTGTTACAGGCAATATAACCAATTTGAAATTACCGGTTGCTTTAAGTGCAATGGAAAGTGCCGAAGTTGAGCCTGCAAGCGAGGAAGGTGAGGTTATATCGACAATTTCGATAGCTGTATCTTCTATTGTAACTACTCTTATCATTGCCGTTTGCGTGCTTGCGTTTTTCCCTATTTTGCATAATATAACCGATCCGGATTCCGTTTTTGCTCCTGCATTTCAACAAGTTACTCCTGCACTTTTCGGTTCTCTTTGTGCTTCGTATCTTGCAAAGCATTGGAAAATATCAATTCTTCCCATTGCCGTTTTGTCATTTATTTTGATTTTTAATGGCACGCTTGGTACCGGAGTTTTAATTCCTATCGGCGTAGTTGTATCTGTTTTAGGCGCATTTGTAATGTTTAAAAAAGGAATGGTGAAATAAAAATAAGACGTTAGAGTTTTTAGTTTCTCTAACGTCTTTTTCTTTTATCTTGCCAAATATATTTGATATATAATTGCAAAAATTTCTCTTGTGGCAAACGGCATATATCCATTCCACGGTGTTTTACTCGGATACCTTAAAGCTTTTAATCCGTTATTTTTTGCAAATTCACTTGCTCTGTATTCGTGAAAATCATTAGTAATAATTGTGACTTTTTTAGTTTCAATTCCGTTTTCTTCAAGCAAGGCTTTGGAAAATTTCAAATTTTCGCTTGTAGATGTTGATTTATCTTCAATCAAAAGTCTGCTTTCATCAATGCCCATTTCAGTCAATGTGTTAAACATACATTGAGCTTCGCTTATGTTTTCACCGTTTCCTTGGCCGCCGCTTAAAATTGCAATTGCATTTGGATTTTCATTTAGATATTTATATGCCGCGTTAATTCTGCCTTTTAAAAATATGCCGGGCTTATCACCGTTTACAATACAGCCTAAAACAATTGCAACATCGCTTTTTTCTTTACTTTCAAAGCTTGATGATAATATATTATGAAATGTTACACCGCTAATCAATATGCATATGCAAAGTATACTTGATATTATATTCAGTATTATTTTTCCTGCTTTTTTCTTTTTGGCATTTTTAATTAAAAGGTTAATTTTATTGAAAAATATTATATAAATCAGCAGTAGAAAATCAAAGCCCAATCCCGCTATTATGCCTAAATTATATTCTCTGACTGTTATTACAGGCCCTATGTAAAGCAAAAATATAATGGCAAAAAGAATGGCTAATATTATTCTTATTATTTTGTTTTTCATAAATATACCCCTTTCTTAATGATATAGTATCATATAAGAAAAGGGCAGTTGTGAACTGAAAGTAAATTAGTATGACAGCGAGCTGTTTCCTATGAATTCGCGTATAAATGCGTCACTTGCAACTAAAGAATCATCAAGCGGTTCAATTTCATCAAGTGCATTGAAAATATCTTTAATATCACTGAATTTTTCTGAAAGTTCTTTCAAATCATCAAATAAATAATTTCTGTAAATGCAAGGCTCGTATTCAATGAAAGTATCTATATTAAAATTCGCTCTGCTTTTATTAGGTATAATAAATTGATTTTCGCCGCGTTGTACTTTTGAAAACAGGCGTATTGTTTCATCAAAATTGCGGCCTCTGTAAAGCTTATCCCTTATCATTCGCCTGCAAAGCCTTATTTTGCAAGGGTGAAGCTTATCCCCGTTTGAATCAACTACCCTTGTGCGTACACTTACATAAAATCTGCTTGATACATCATCATTTTCACCAAGCAGAGTTGGGTTTAATGCGTGTATACCTTCAATTATTACAAAGCCGCCGTTTCTGCAAAGCTTTGTTTGGCTCAGCGTTCTTGTATTGGTTAAAAAATCATAGCTCGGCAAGTAAATTTCACCGCCGTTTAGCAAAACATCAATATCTTTGTTTAAACATTTTGCATCAACTCTTTCGGGTGATTCAAGGTCAAGCTTGTTTTGCCTTTTTAATGCTTTTTCCTCATCTGTAAAGTTTTTAAAATACTTATCCATAGATATGTAGCAAACATCAGCACCGTTTTTTCTTAAAACTTTTGCAAGCTTAATTGCGGTGGTTGTTTTACTGCTTCCGGATGGACCGGATATTAAAATTATTGGCTTTGTATTTGCAAGCGGCAAAATTTGAGCTGCACAATCATCTATTTGATTTAATACTCTGTTTTCACTAAATGTTAAAAATTCAGACGGATTTTTAAGCTTTTCGTTTATTTCTTTTGTGTTTATTACCATGGTTTCACCGTCAATCTTGTTTATATTTTTCACATAGGGCAATAATTTGGTCGGTAAGCCTGCTTAAATCTTTGTTTGCACAGCCCTTTGATGCTTCAATAACAGACATAAGGTTTTGCCCTGCAAGATACAGCCTGTCATAAACAGTATTGTTTCTCTGAACCTTATGTAATTTTTTATCATAAAGCTTGCGCGGCCCAATATCAACTTGCTTAACAACATCGCCGAGCTCAAATCCGTCACCTGAATATGGCGCAAGCGCAGAAATTTCAAGTTCATTTTCAATAGATTTTGCAAATTCATCACATACTGTATCGTGACCGTGATTTACAAAAACTACTTTCGGTTTTTGCTCAATACTGCCAAGCCAAGATAAAAGCATATTTTTATCTGCGTGACCGCTGATACCCTGCATTTTTTCAATATTTGCATTTACTTGCACTTCTTCACCAAAAAGGTTTACACTGCTTGCCCCTTCAATTATTTTTCTGCCAAGCGTACCTTCTGCCTGGTAGCCTACAAATAAAATCGTGCATTCTTCTCGCCACAAATTATGTTTTAAATGGTGCCTTATTCTGCCGGCTTCGCACATACCGCTTGCAGAAAGTATGATTTTCGGTGTTGGGTCATCATTTATCATTCGTGAATCATCACTTGTGATTGCAAGCTTTAAGTTGTCAAATTTAATTGGATTTACACCGCTGTTAATTAAAGCGAGGGTATCATCATCAAAATATTTTTGCAGTTTGGTATCATCATATATTTCTGTTGCTTCAACTGCAAGCGGGCTGTCAACCCATACCGGAAAGTTGGCGTGATTTTTAATAAGTCCTTTTTCTTTTATTATTCTGATTAAATATAAAAGTTCTTGTGTTCTGCCTACTGCAAATGACGGAATTACTACATTACCGCCGTTATCAAAGGTGGATTGAATAATGCCTGTAAGCTGTAATACATAATCTGGCCTGTCACCGTGAAGCCTGTTTCCGTAAGTTGATTCAATAATTACATAATCAGCTTGCTTAACAGGCGGTTTTTGTGGGTTTTTGATTAACGGGCGGTTAATATTTCCTATATCGCCCGAAAAAAGTATAGTTTTTGTAACAGAATTTTCCGTTACTTTAATTTGTATTGATGAACTGCCCAAAAGATGTCCTGCATCTATAAATTTTATCTCAATTCCGTCAAAAATTTGATATGTTTCATTATATTCGCAAGGTGTAAAATACTTTAATGCATTTTGAACATCTTGTGTTGTATATAAAGGCTCAACCGGCTCTTTACCGCTACGCTTGTTTTTTCTGTTTTTCCAGGTTGCTTCAAATTCCTGAATGTGCGCTGAATCCATAAGCATAATTCTGCAAAGGCGGTCAGTTGCACTTGTTGTATAAATCGGGGCGGAAAATCCGTTTGCCGATACAAAAGGAATATGGCCCGAATGGTCAATATGCGCGTGAGTTAAAAGCATTGCGTCAATATCATTCGGTGAAACAGGCAATTCCACATTTTCATATACATTTTCGCCTTGCTCCATTCCGCAATCAATCATTATTTTTTTGCCGCAGGCATAAAGAATTGTGCAAGAACCGGTTACTTCGTGCGCCGCGCCTACAAAATACAGTTTCATAAAATTACCCCTTTTCTTAGAACTGTTTTAATATAATATTTTTTTCTTCTGCTTTTTCATTGCCGATGATAAATGATGCGTTTGCAAGCTTTATTGCTTCTTTAAGCTTGTTTTCATCATTTGAATAAAGCGTCATAACAGTGTCGTTTTTGCAAATATAGTCGTTAATTTTAACACTCAGCATTATTCCGGCAAGTGAATCTATTGCATCTGTTTTCACATTTCGCCCTGCACCTAATAAAACACAGGTTTCGCCGATTTTCTCAGCATTTATTTTTGTAATATAACCGTCATTTTCAGCTTTTATTTCAAATTTGCATTTATCAAATTCAAATTTGCTCTCATCTTCAATAAAGCTTGTGTCACCGCCTTGCGATTTCACCATTTCTTTGAATTTATCAAGCGCTTTGCCGGAGTTTATAATATTTGTCACCTGCTTTTGCGCTTCGCTTAATTCAATGCCTTTTGTAAGGCTTATCATATTTGCCGCAAGGCTTATGCAAAGCGGTGTAAGCCTCGGTATGTTTTCGCCTTTTAATACTTTTATTGCTTCTTGCACTTCCAGGCTGTTTCCTACTGCGTATCCGAGCGGAGATGTCATATCCGTTATCAAGGCTGTTACATTTCTGCCACACCTTTTTCCTATGCTCACCATTTCATTTGCGAGTTTTGATGCATCATCAAGATTTTTCATAAAAGCACCGTCACCGCATTTTACATCAAGCACTATGTTTTTTGCGCCGGCAGCAAGCTTTTTGCTCATTATTGATGATGCTATAAGCGGCATACAGTCAACCGTGGCTGTAACATCCCTGAGCGCATAAAGCTTTTTGTCACAAGGTGCCATATTTCCCGTTTGCCCTGCAATAACCAAGCCTATGTTTTTCGCTTTTTCTTTAAATTCTTTTGGCGCCATGGCTGTTGAAAAGCCGGGTATTGCTTCAAGCTTGTCAATAGTTCCGCCGGTAAATCCCAAGCCCCTGCCGCTCATTTTGGCAACCGTGCATCCTGCCGCGCAGGCAATCGGTGCAACTATAAGTGTGGTTTTGTCACCCACACCGCCTGATGAATGTTTATCAACCGTCGAATTTCCAAATTCGCTCAAATCAAGCATATCACCGCTGTGAGCCATAGCAAGAGTTAAATCGGCAGTTTCTTCGTTATCCATTTTGTTGAAATAGACAGCCATAGCAAGTGCCGCTGCCTGATAATCGGGAATATCACCTTTTGTATATCCTCTTACAAAAAATTCAATTTCTTCTTTTGTAAGCTTTAATCCCTGCTTTTTATGCTCTATTATATCTGTCATTCTCATAGTATCACGCAGACTTTCTTATAGTTTAAAAGAATGGGGAAGAAGTTCTCCTAATTTTAATTCTTTTATTTTTTCGCCGTTTTCAAGTATTATCAAAAAATTTTCTTTGCAAAATTCACTCATAACCTGCCTGCAAATTCCGCACGGGTAGCAAAAATCATTGCCCGAACCTGAAATTGCTATTTTTTCAAATTCATATTCGCCGTCGCTTATCGCTTTGAATATTGCAACTCTTTCTGCGCAAACAGTTGCAGGGTATGATGAATTTTCAATATTTGCACCCGTGTATATTTTTCCGCTTTTCGTCAACAGGCAAGCTCCGACTTTGAATTTTGAATATGGGCAGTAACTTTTGCTTTTAGCTTCTTTTGCAATTTTTAATAATTCTTTATTATCCATATTTTCACCTACTGCCTGATTAAGTTATATACATTTTCACCCTCAAGCTGTTCATTTATACCGAAAAGTGAAAGTGCTGTGTTGCATACAACACCGAATCCGTCAATAGTTTTTAAATTCGTGCATTTAAGCGATTTTGAATATATGATAAGCGGAACATACTCTCGTGTGTGGTCTGTTCCTTTATATCCCGGGTCGCATCCGTGGTCTGCCGTTATCATTAGAAAATCATCATCTTTAAGATTATTGCAAAGTTCAGGCAAGCACCTGTCAAATTCACTTATTGCTTTTGCGTAACCGTCAATATCACGCCTGTGGCCGTACAGCATATCGCAGTCGACAAGATTGGTGTAGCAAAGTCCGTCAAAATTACGCTTTGAAATATCAAGCGTTTTGGCAATGCCTTCTGTGTTGCCTGATGTAAAATAATGCTCGCTTAAACCTCTGTGAGCAAAAATATCATATATTTTGCCTACCGCTATGGTGTCTTTCTTGTTTTCGCACAAAATATCAACAAGTGTTTTGCCCGGCGGTTCAAGTGAAAAATCGTGCCTTCTCGGTGTTCTGACAAAATTTCCGTTTTCATCTTTAATAAAAGGTCTTGCAATTACTCTGCCTACTGCATATTTGCCTTTAAGTATTTTTCTTGCAATTTTGCAATAGTTATATAATTCCTCATCACTTACTATGCTTTCGCACGCTGCAATTTGAAATACGCTGTCAGCCGAGGTATAAACAATCAATTTTCCTGTTTTTATATGCTCGTCGCCATAGTCTTTAATAACCTGTGTGCCGGAATACGGCTTGTTAACAAGAGTTTTTCTTCCGCACTCTTTTTCAAATTCATCTATTACTTCTTTCGGAAAACCGTTTGGAAAAGTCGGAAGCGGCTTTTTAGATATAATTCCTGCCATCTCCCAGTGGCCTGTGGTGGTGTCTTTGCCGATAGAAAGCTCCCTCAACCTGCCGTATGAAGCATTGTGACTTGCCGAATTATCAAGCCCGACTCCGTCAATTGCAAGAAGTCCCATTTTTTGCATATTAGGCACTTCAAAATATTTTGATTTGGATATTGTTTTTATGGTGCTTGCACCCTCATCACCAAAAGATTTTGCATCCGGTGCTTCGCCCACACCGAAAGAGTCAAGTACAATTATAAAGCCACGCATTATTATCCCTCTTTCATAATTTTGATAAGCCGGCTTGTGCCAAGTCTGTTTGCACCTAATGAAATGAATTTTTCAGCGTCATCAAACGATTTAATTCCGCCGGCAGCTTTAATTTTTTTATTTTTTATATGTTCACTCATAAGTTTAACATCGTCAAATGTAGCACCGCCTGTGGAAAATCCTGTTGATGTTTTAATATAATTTGCATTTGATTTATCTATTATTTCGCACATTTTGATTTTTTCTTCGTCAGTCAGCAAGCAGGTTTCAATAATTACTTTTAAAACCCTTTTATCACACGCTTTTTTAATTTCGTTGATTTCAAATAATATATCGTCATATCTTTTATCTTTTAGCATACCGATATTTATCACCATATCTATTTCATCTGCACCGTTTTTAACTGCGTCTGCTGTTTCAAAGCATTTTACCTCGGTGGTGTTATATCCGTTTGGAAAGCCTATTACCGTGCAAATTTTAATTTTGCCGCCAACATACTCCTTTGCGGGCTTTACATATGCGGGCGGTATGCAAACACTTGCCGCATTGTATTTAACTGCGTCATCACAAATAGCTTTTATATCTTGCCAGGTTGCCCCTTGCGCTAAAAGTGTGTGGTCCACTTTTGAAAGTATGTTTTGTTTATTCATATGTGTATCTCTCCTTTGGAATATTTAGGCAAAATATCCCTAACTTAATTATATCACTTTGTCGTTTCTTTTCAATATTTAAAAATAAAGAATTCATTAACTTTTATACATTGGCTCAAAAGTGAACCAAGCTAAATATTACAAAGTCATCGTATTGTTGCAAAAGCGTTACAAATGTGTTAAAATTAAAAAGTATGTTAATTAGTAATTTATATATTATTTTATTTGGAGGTTAATATGGGTATATCTGCAAAGATAAAAATGTTAATTAAAAAAATACTTAAATATATTTCCCGTATGTTTTCAAAAACACCGAAAAGAAAGTTTTACTACGGTATGTTTTATAAGCACTGCAAAGTAAAAAGCAATGTAATTTTGGTTGAATCTTTTCACGGTTCAAATATTTCCGATTCATCGCTTGCTTTGGTGCGCCAAATTTTAAAGTCATATCCGGGAAAATATAAAATATATTACGGTACTGAAAATAAAAAAGCCCATACAGAATTTATTAACGAAATAGGGCTTGATGTTAAACTTATTGATGTAACAACTTTCAGATACACCAAAATTCTTGCCACTGCAAAATATCTTATTAACAACAGTTCTTTTCCTGTTTACTTTGTGAAAAAGCCGGAGCAGGTTTATCTTCAAACCTGGCACGGTACTCCGCTTAAAACACTCGGCAAAAAAATGCGTCTCGGTATTGAATCAATGTATAATGTTCAGCATAATTTTCTTCAGGCTGATTATATTACATTTCCTAATGATTTTACCAAGGATGTTATGATGGAGGATTATAACCTTAATGACCTTTATACAGGCAAGGTTGTTATGGCAGGTTATCCGAGAAATGAAATATTCTTCAAAAAAGAAGATGGCGAAGAGCTTAAAAAGAAGCTTGGTTTAGAGGGCAAAACGGTTTATGCATATATGCCTACCTGGAGAGGTACAAGCAACCACGATATTAACACTGCTGCATATGAAAGCAAGGTTAAAGAAATATTTAAGCTTATTGATAAAAAGCTTGGTGACGAGCAGGTATTTTTCGTAAACTTCCACCCGATATTAAAAGATTCAATTTCTCTTAGTAAATATAAGCATATTAAGCCATTTCCGAAGGGAATTGATAATTACAGCTTTTTAAACTGTGCAGACGCACTTGTTACCGATTATTCATCTGTATTTTTTGATTATTCACTTACTAAAAAGCCTATTATTCTTTTTATGTATGATTATGATGAATATATGCATGACCGCGGAATGTATATGGATGTTGCAACTCTTCCTTTCCGTAAAATTTATGATGAAAAAGAGCTTGCAAAGGTTCTCGGTGATGAAAGCTTTATGAATGATTCTTATGAGGACACCGAATATTTTAAAACTTTCTTTAAATATGACAGTCCGGATATAAGCGAAAAGTTGCTTAATTTAATGTTTACGGGTGAGCAGGGCGACCTTGCAATTCAGGATTACTCTGCTAATAAAGAAAAGCGTTATAAAGTAATTCACCCACAAATAGTTAAGGAATACGCACATCTTAACTCTATTTCAAAAATCGCAAAAGATGATAATATCGTTTGCTTTGAAAAGAAATGGTTTAAAGGTGAAGTTGGACCTGCACTTTATGATAATTTCAACGATATGTTTAAATATGTTGTTGTTACAATGACAACACCAAGGTCGTATTTTGAAGATTTACTGTGCCATTTGGGTGTTAAAAGTGTAAAAGACGCAGTTCATAAGCGTGAAATTCAACGAACATTTCCTAACCTTAATATTGACCCTAAATTTATAGATGACATCAGTGCTTTTGAAGAAAACTGCTTTGTAGATGATAGGGATATTGTGCGTTGCAACACCAAAAGTGTTTCAAACTCAAACAGAAAAATTGCCGTTTCACTTAATGCAAAGGGATATGATTTTGAAGAAATTGCAGTATTAAATAATAAGCGTGTAATTCAAAAAACTTTGCCTCTTACAGAAGAAAATAAGCAAACAAAGAGTTTTGAAATTCCGCTTGATATTCTTATTGAAAATCTTATTGTGTATAATAAGCAAAAGTATACCGTCGGCGTAATTGCTTATGATAAAAAGAAAGGCAAAAAATGTTTAGTCGTTGCGTCAATCAAAAAAGCAAAGGACGGCGATATATCAAAAAGATTTTGTGAGCCGCTTTTTGCAAATTATACCTTGCCGAAAGCATATTTTGATACCGACCTTAAAAAGCTTGTTGACGCAAATAACGACAGAACTAAAAAGATGTTAAAGCTTTATGATTTAACACCGACTGTTTATGAAATTGCCGCAAGTCCGTTTTATGATGAAAGGCGAGAATTCAATCTTTATTTCGGCAAAAAGGAAGATGCTTTGGAAGCAATATATCCGCCGTGTAAGCTTAAAAGCCTTAAAACGAAGGGCAACCGCCTTGAACTTGTGTTCAATATTCCTAATGACCAAAACGCTGAATTTGACGGCCTGGTGCTGAAATACAGAAGCGTTATTGAAAATATTGAAATTCCTTTTAATTGCAACCTTGAAAAGAAAGAGGGTTATACCAAAGTAACCGCCACTCTTGATTTTAACGGTGAAATGCCGCTTAAAGAAATTTATTGGGATGTCAGGGCTGTGGTTGAAAAATACGGTGCAAAGCAGTATGTTAAGCTTGGTTACAGCGGTATTGCAATTAAGCAAAAGCTTTATTTTTCAAATGTTCAATGTGATGTTGATGATAAGCATATCATTTTCCCGTACTTTAACAAAAAAGGTATAATTAACTTCTGCTTTAGAGAGAGAAGCGAATATGATACAGCCGAAATTAAGCGCAGGGAAGTTCTGGCATATATTCTTTATATTTTAACCGGCCTTTTCTTAAGCCACAAAAAGATTTGGATAGTTTATGAAAAATTCTGCAAAATGGCACAGGATAACGGTTATTATTTCTTCAAGTATTGTATGGAAAATCTTGATGAAAAAGAGAAAAAGAATATTTATTATATAATTGATAAGCGTTCTGACGAATATAAAAATGTAGAAAAATACGGTAAGAATGTTATTGATTTTATGAGTGTAAAGCATATGCTTTATATTATGTCAATGGCTGTTTGCGTATCAAGTGATTCAAAATCACACCTTTTCGCTTGGAGAACAAAGCCAAGTCTTGTAAAGCGTGCTATCGGGCAGAAAAAGGAACTTTTCCTCCAGCACGGTGTAACTGCACTTAAGCAGGTTCATCAGCTGTTTGGTAAAAAGGGTACAAGCTCTATGGAATATTTTGTTACAACCGGCAGGGTTGAGCAGGAAATTGCAATAAATGAGCTTGGATATAATGAAAAAACAGCACCTATTACAGGTTTTGCAAGGTGGGATGTGCTTGAAGATAAGCAAAGTGATAAGGAAAAGTTCATTCTCCTTATGCCTACTTGGCGCTCGTGGCTTGAAGAGGTAAGCGATAATCAATTCTTGGCAAGTGATTATTATAATAAGTATTCTTCACTTCTTCAAAGCCCAAGGCTTAATCAAATTCTTAAAGATACAAATACTCGTCTTATTTTCTATATTCACCCTAAATTTGCGGGTTATATTGACAATTTTAAAGCCGCTGTCAGCAGCAGGGTAGCTTATATTCCTTTTGGCAAAATTCCTCTTAATGAGCTTATGATGCGCTGCTCAATGCTTATTACAGATTATTCAAGCGTTTGCTGGGATGTTTATTATATGGATAAGCCTGTTCTTTTCTATCAGTTTGACTATGATATGTATAATCAGGCTCACGGTTCATATATCAATATGGAAACAGACCTTTTCGGTAACCGTTCAACTACCGAGGATGCACTTTTAAACGATGTTGAATATTTTGCAAATAACGGTTTTGTTGAAAATGAAAAAGACCGCGTTGCCGCACCGAAATATTTTGAGTATAGGGATAACAATAATTCAAAGCGAATATATGATTTCTTGAAAAACAATAACTATTAAAAGCAAAGCACCGTTCCGATTTCGCAACGGTGCTTTGCTTTTATTTACTTTATTTGTTTTTGATTTTTCCTACTCTTAAAGCTCTGAGTGAATTTGCTATTGCAATAAGGCAAACACCCACATCGCCGAACACTGCAAGCCACATCGCATTTTCGTCAAATATTCCTATTGCACATCCTATGATAATCAAAAGTTTTACTGCAATTGCAAAAATAATGTTTTCGTGTACTATGCGAATAGTCTTTTTCGCAACCTTTTTGCCGATTGCAAGTTTTGAAAGTGAGTCGCCCATAATAACCATATCCGAAGCTTCAACCGCAATATCCGAGCCGGCGCCGCCCATTGCAACGCCTACATCGGCTTGCGATAATACCGGTGCGTCGTTTATTCCGTCACCGGTGTAAACAACCGTACTGCCGCTTTTTTGAAGTTCGCTTACTATGTTTGCTTTTTCGTCAGGCATCAGGCGTGAGTATACTGTGTCAATTCCGGCTTTGCTTGCAATATCTTTTGCAATTTCCTCTTTATCACCCGTCATCATAACGGTTTTTGCAATCCCGAGTTTTTTAAGTGCTTTAAGTGCATCTTTGCTGTCTTGCTTAATTATATCAGCAAATACGATGTCACCCATAAATTCGCTTTCACTGCAACAATATATTGCTGTGCCTATTACATTTGTTTCTTTGAAATCATTGCAATGTTCTTTCATCAGTTTTTCATTGCCTACATAATATTTAACGCCGTCAACAATTGCTGAAACACCAAGTCCTGCATAGGTTTTTGAATCTTTTACTTCGCATTCGTCTGCATAATGCCCAAATGCAACATTGATGCTTTTTGCAATAGGGTGGTTTGAATATCTTTCACATGCCGCAATGATTTTTAAAAGCTCTCTGTGCTGATTATCTTTGCAATGGCAATGATTATGCTCGCAGGTTACGAACTCAAATTTACCGTTTGTAAGTGTACCTGTTTTGTCAAACACACCTGTATCCGCCTTTGCAAGTATTTCAAGGTAATTGCCGCCTTTAACGAGTATTCCCTCTCTTGAGCAAGCACCTATGCCTGCAAAAAAGCTGAGCGGTATTGAAATTACAAGTGCGCACGGGCAGGATACTACAAGTGCCGAAAGTCCGCGGTATAACCATTCGTGCCATTGCCCGTTAAAGAAAAGCGGAGGTACTACCATAATAAGTACAGCAATTAAGCATACAATAGGAGTATAAATTCTTGCAAATCTTGTAATGAATTTTTGGGCATGGCTTTTTTTATCTTGTGATTTTTCAAGCATATCAAGTATGCGTGATACGGTTGAATCCTTGTATTCTTTTTCAGCCTTTACTGTTACCGTACCGTCAAGGCTGACTGAACCTGCAAGTACACTGTCACCCACACCTTTGGTAACAGGAATTGTTTCACCCGTTAATGATTTCATATCAAATTGCGATGTTCCGTTTGTAATTACACCGTCAATATCAAGCTTTTCGCCCGGGCGAATAATCATTAAATCACCGATTTTTACTTCTTCGGGTGAAATAGCTTTTTCTTTTTCTCCGTCTATGATATTAACAACTTCGACTTTTGCTTCAAGCATATTTTTTATTGATTTTCTGCTTTTATCAAGTGCAAGTCCCTGCAAAAATTCACCTATTGTGAATAAAAATACGACCATACAGCCTTCGCTGTATTCGCCTACTGCAAATGCACCTAATGACGCAATAGTCATAAGCAAATTTTCATTAAAAATATCTTTATGCATTACACCTTCAACAGCTTCTTTGATAATGTCAAAGCCTACAATTAAATATGAAAGCATAAAGCATACTAAAAAGGAAAAATCAGGTAAATAAATTTTTCCTTTTTCTGCAACTTCGTTTAATATGTAACCGGCAATGAGGAAAAATCCACCGCCGATTAGCTTAAATAAAAATTGACCTTTATTTATATCCTCATGATTGTGTTCGCATGAGCAAGCGTGTTCATGATTATGCTCACAGCAACATTCATCATGTGTGTGTTTGTGATTATCAGCCATATTTACACCTCGTTATTTTATGATATACACTAATATAGTTTAATAAGTTGTAATTGTCAACTGTTTATTTTCATCAATGCTGCCAAGTGCAATGTCTGCCATTTTAGTTTCTCTGTTTGCAAGTATTTTTTTGATTTCATTTTTATCAATAGGGCATTTTTCAATTTCTTTTTCAACAAATTTTCCGTCACAAATAACATCGTATGAAAGTCCCTCTCTTATAGGTGCAAAATTAAAATCTTTTGGGTTGAGAGGCCTTTTTTGCGGTGTCGGCATGAAGCTGATACTTCCCGTAATTTCCATAATTGCACTGTCAATATCCGTCAGGTTGAAATAACCGCTTACCCTCGCGCTTGCAATCAAATCATCAATATCAAGCTTTGCTTTTTTTAAGTTTTTCTTTATTACTTTTCCTTTTTGCATAATTATGATAGGTTCGCCCGAAATAAATCTTCTTGCCTTTATGCTTTTTTGCGTAATTACAGACAGCAGTAAGCCTATAATTGCCCAAACCGCCATTGCAGTAATGCCTTTCCACCATTCAAGGTCAAGATTCGTCGACATTTCGGCAGCTATTGAACCTATTGTAATTCCTATAACATAATCAAAAAAGCTCATTTCATTTATTTGCCTGTAACCCATAAGTTTGGTAAGCAAAAATAAAACTAACATTGCTGTAACAGATAAAATAATAATTTTAGCAAATTCCATTAAAATCACCGTTATTATTTTGCACAGTATTTTTAATTTTATATATAAAAAATCAGCGATAGGCACATCACCTACCGCTGGTTGAAAAAATGCAATTATTTAATAACAGTACCGATTGTGTTTGGCGCCATACCGGCAGCATTTGCTTCATCGGTGTCAATATGCATTGCAAGTGCATATGAATCTGAAACTCTTACTACAACATCACCGAAAGTAAGGTTTCTTCCGTTTGATGTAGGAATGGCAACTGAAACGATTTCACCGTTTGTAAGTCCCATTTTTTCAGCGTCTGCTGTTGTAGCGTGAATGTGTCTTTTAGCAGCAATTACACCCTTTGTAATTTCAATTTCACCTGCCGGGCCTACAAGCTTGCAGCTTCCTGTTCCCTCAAGGTCGCCACTTTCTCTTACAGGTGCGTTAACACCGATTGAGCGTGCGTCGGTAAGTGAAAGTTCAACCTGTGTTTCTTTTCTGCATGGGCCGAGTATTGATACAGCAGGGAATTCGCTTTTTGAACCGATTACTCTTACTCTTTCGTTTGAAGCAAATTGGCCCGGTTGTGAAAGCTCCTTTTTAACTGTAAGTTCATATCCCTTGCCGAAAAGTGTTTCCAAATCTTCCTTTGAAAGATGAACATGTCTTGCTGAAATTTCAACTAAAACTTTGTTTTCCATATGTAAATCTCCTTAAATTATATATGCACATAAATATGCATTTTAATCTCTTATATTTTATACCTATTTTGATTGTATTTCAACCATAAATTTGATATAATACCTTTGGTGATGAAAAATGACATTAGATGAACTTGAAATAAAATGTAAAAATTGCACAAAATGCGATTTGTGCGAAGGCAGAACAAATCTTGTATTCGGTATCGGCAAAAAGGACGCTGATATTATGCTTATAGGTGAGGGCCCGGGTGAAAACGAGGATTTGCAGGGGCAACCTTTTGTTGGCAGAAGCGGTCAGCTGCTCGATAAATTTCTTGCAAGCGTTGATCTGTCGCGTGATAAAAATGTATATATTGCAAATATGGTTAAATGCCGCCCTCCTAAAAATCGTGACCCAAAACCCGAAGAGCAGGATATGTGCATAAATTGGCTTAGGGAACAGTTTAAAATTATCAAGCCTAAAATCGTAGTGTGTGTCGGCAGAATTTCTGCGCAAAAGCTTATTGATAAAAACTTTAAGGTGACACAGCAGCACGGTCAGTTTATAGATAAAAACGGTACTCTTTTTATGGGTACATACCATCCGGCAGCAATTTTGAGAAATCCTAACAATAAGGAATTTGCATTTGCCGATTGGCTTGCTTTAAGAGATAAAATTGATGAACTCGGCATAGAAATTTAATAATTAAAAATGGCGATGAGAATGTAGAGCTCATCGCCATTTAACTTTATTTAAGTATTTCGTCTGCCAAATTTGATAAAGCTTCTATGTCACTTTCCTTAACGGTTGTTTTAATTGTGACAGTGTTTTCAATTAAATCAATATTTTTCATCTGTTCAAATTCAGCTTTCATAGCTTTAACCGCACTTGGCGCCCACGATGCGTTTTCAACAAGTGCAACGCGTCTGTTCTGGTAAAGCTTTGATTTTAAATGGTGAATAAAATCAGCCATTGGTAAAAATACGCCGCCGTCATAGCTTGGTGCCATACATAAAAGGGTACTGTATCTGAACGCGTTTTCAACACATTTTGCCATATCATCTCTTGAAAGGTCGCCAATTGCAACTTTGGCTGCACCCTTGGCTTCAAGTATTTCTTTCATCTTATTTGCCGCCTCGGCTGTGTTGCCGTGCATTGATGCGTATGCTATAAATACACCCTCATCTTCAGGCTCATATGTTGCCCAAGTTGTGTAAAGATTCAAAACTTCAGGTATTGTGTCTGTTAATACAGGGCCGTGAAGAGGGTAAATGGTATTTATTTCAAGTGTACTTGCTTTTTTTAGCAGATTTGAAACAGGAAGACCGTATTTGCCTACAATGTTAAAATAATATCTTCTTGCTTCGCAATTCCAGCTTTCGTCAGCATCAATTGCACCGAATTTGCCGAATGCATCAGCAGAAAACAGAGCCTTTTCGCTTATTTCATAGCTCAACATAACTTCAGGCCAATGCACCATAGGTGCAAGAATAAATTTAAGTGTATGACTTCCGAGTGAAAGCTCATCGCCCTCACCGACGGTTAAAACATTTTCTGATTTAATGCCGAATTGCCCAAGCATACTTTTTGCTTTGGCTGTGCAAACAAGTGTTATGTTTGGATACATTTCAATAACTGTATTTACATTTGCCGAATGATCAGGTTCAAGATGCTGGATAATAAGATATGTAGGTTCTTTTCCGTCAAGTGCATTTTTTAAATTATCAAGCCATTTTGATGTTACAATTTTATCAACGGTATCCATAATTGCAATTTTTTCATCGTCAATTAAATATGAATTGTATGCCATTCCGTTTGGAACCGTGTATTGCCCTTCAAATAAATCAAGGTCGTGCGTGCTTGCACCGATGTATTTAATGCTTTCACTTATTGCCATATATCTCTCTCCTTAAGCTTCGTTTAATAAGATTATATCACAATATGAAATCTTGTTCAATAAGCATTATTCATCCGTGGGACTTGTTATGGTTTTTCCGTTTGGAAATGTGAGCTTTTTGCTTGTTTCATCACAATTATTTAAATCAATTTTGTTTCCGTTTATTGAAAATGTCAATTTTTGTATAGTGCTGTATTCTATACCGTTTTCATCAACTGCGACATATTCCAAATTAAATGTATTATGCTTATAAAATTTATCAAAGCTTGTTTTTATTTTGACGCTTGATACATAAAGCTTATCGTTATATACTCTGAATTCCTTTGTAAAATAAGGCTTTTCATCATCAAAATAAGCTTTTACATATCCTTTTTTTACTTTCGCTTTTGATACAATTCTGAAATTTATATAATCATCAAGTTCGGCGGTAATATATCCGTCGGAATAATTAACGGGTATTGAAATACTGTCACTGTTAAAATAATCATCAATAAAATCTATTGATAAATCAGCTTTTTCAATTGTTTCACCGTCATTTGTTTGAATTATATATTTGTCATATGTTGTATCAACTGTGGTTTGAACTGTAAAGTCACCGTTATTGTTTTCAAGTTCAACTTCTTTTATTGTTCCGTCTTCCTGCGGTGCATTAAAAGTTACTTTTAAGTTTTTAGAATACTTTTCAGGTGAATATGTTATGCTTATGGTTGCAAGCCAAGGTTTGCTTTTATCTATATCCAATACCTTATAATCAACATAGTTTAAAATTTTGTATGATGTGGAATCCAAATCGTCATCTGAATCATTATTATAATATGTATTGTTTGCAATGTTTTGCATATTGTTTTCTGCGGCGGTTAATCTTGTGCTTAAATTACCGATATTGAAAAATGCAATTGCCAAAACAACAGCAAGAATTATCACGCTGATTTTCCATTTTGTGTTTAGGTCATTTATCTTTTTTGTGCTTGCTTCGTTTTCAAGCGATATAAGCTCATTTATATATTCTTTCGCATAATCACTTATGTTTTCACCCTCACTGCCCGGTGAGGTTAAGCCTAAAAGCTCATCCATAGTTACGCCGAAATATTCGGCAAGTGCAGTCAGCTTTTTTAAATCCGGCATAGCTGTACCGTTTTCCCATTTTGATACAGTTTGGCGGGAAACATTCAAATTCTCTGCAAGCACTTCTTGTTTAATATCCTTGGCTTTTCTGAGTTCTCGTAAATTTTCACTAAAATTCATACAGGCACCTCCTTGTATGTTTATCTCTGAAAATATCATACCAAAGAAGTGCCTGCATTTCAACATATTATCGGTTTTCAAAATGTAAACTTACGGTTGCAACGCCCGAAAAAGCGAGGCAAATTAAATTTATTCACAAATTAAAAGACCGTAGCCTTTTTCTCTTTTATAAATAATTTTAGTTTCACCGTCAAGTCCGAGATATACGAAAAAGCTGTGACCGAGCATTTCCATTTGAACTATTGCTTCGTCATCACTCATCATATTAGGAGAAATGGTTTTCCTCCTCTTAATATCAACACTTGATGAATCAAATTGGTCAAAATCATGCATTGTAATATCATCAAGCGGGGCAACAGCCTTTGCAATTTCATCAATTCCGCCTTTTCTCTTTTTATCAACAAGAAATGTTTTTAATTTTCTCAGCTTTCTCTTGAGGTCGTCAACAGCCATATCAACAACCGGTTCAATTCTGTCCGCTCTTGCCTCACCTCTGATGAATGAGCCTACATTTACTACTGTTATATCGCACTTGTAGCCATCTTTTTTCTTGGCAAGTGTTACATCAAATTCTGCTGAATCAGGGAGCATTTTTTCAATTCTTTTAAGCTCCTTTTCAATTCCGTCTTTTGTTCCTTGCTTGAGTTCAAATCCTCTTGCTGTAATGTTAATCATAAATGTTTACCTCCTGTGTTTAACTTGGGGGCATAGGCAAAGTTTGCTAAAAAAGAATAACCTATCCCTTATCTTAATTATACACCTAAATGTTAATAAATTGTAGTATTTACTTTAAATTATTTTTTTGGTATAATTAAATAAGTGTATTGTTTTTTATTTTAGAGGATTAGGTTATGTATAAGAAAAAGAGAAACGATATTGATAAACTTAAAACACTTTTTTTCGGCAAGGATTTGAGAGTGACCGAGGGGGACGCGTATACCGAGGTTCGCAAATATGATTTTTCAAGCTATTATCCCGAAGAAAATTATATAAAAAAGCAGGGTAAACCCCGTAAAAATGTGGTTGATATTAGGGAATACGGTGCAGATGTTCAAAATTCAAATAATGCACCTTTTATCAATAAAGCTATTGAAAAAGCATCTCAAATCGGCGGTGTGGTCCTTGTTGACGGGGGAGATTATGTTACCGCAACCGTAAATCTTTTATCTAATGTTACTCTTTTCATTACCAAAAATTCATCCCTTTGTGCTAATGAAACAGGTAAGGGATACGAAAGCAAAAAAGCTATTTTATATGCCGAAAATTGCGAAAACATTTCACTTAAAGGCGGCGGAAAAATTAAAGGTAACGGCCATCTTTTCGGCTTTGAGCCTGTGGCAAGTGAAAATAACACAACACCGCCAAAATATATAGATGTAATTGAAATGCGAAAAGATTACAGAAGCCAGCTTCGTTTTGCACACCCAAGCAAGTACGGCGGCCCTATATATTTTAAAAATTGCAAAAATATTTCGGTGGATAATTTTATTATAGAAAACAGTGCATATTGGACTTTTAAAATTTCAAATTGTGAAAATGTTGATATTAAGAATTTCATCATAAATAATAACCGCAATGTTGCCAATGCCGACGGAATTGACATAGCAGGAACAAGTAATGTTAATATTTCGCATTGCTTTATTTCAACAGCAGATGACGGCATAGTAATTAAAAATGCAAGCTGGCTCGGTAATACCGGTGTTATGAAGAATATTAAAATTTCCGATTGTGAAATTATCAGCAGAACAAATGCAATAAAAGTCGGCACAGAAACTACATATGATATATCCGATATTTATATAAATGATTGCAAATTATTTATGACTGATTTATATCCGGGCAGCGTGTCGGGCATTTCGCTTGAAGCGTGTGACGGAACTGTGCTTAGCAATGTAAATATTGATAATATCACTATGGATCGTTGCACCTGCCCTATATTTATCCGCCTTGCAAACAGAAACAGGGCGGCCGAAGTTAACAGCCAAAGCGCAAATGCAATTGAATTCGGCAAAAAAGGTAAAGGCGGCGCGGATTCAAATGTATTTAGATTCAATATGTTCAGTGAAGTAAGGGATATAAATATTTCCAATATTACTGCAACGAGAGTTGAACTTCCGGTTATCATTGCCGGATATAAGCAGTTTTGCATAACCAAAAGAGTTAAAAATGTAACGCTTAAAAATATTTTCCTTGATTATTATGCTTGTGAAGAAACTGTGGATAAACGCAGATTTATCCCTGAATATGCTAAAACATATCCTGAAGGCTGGCGGTTTAGAAATCTTCCGTCATATGCACTTTGGAGCAGGCATACCCAAAATTTAAAGCTTGAAAACTTTAATTGCAATCACCCTGTTGCAACTTGGAAAAAGGATATAATAAATATAGATGATATATAACAAAAGACAGTGTAGAAATAGTCAAATTGTAAATTTCTACACTGTCTTTTTAGTTTTATTCTTCGTCTTCAGCTTTTGGATATTTTAAATCTTCTTTAGTCCAATCTTTAATTACTTCAAGAAAAGCTTTTGACTCTTCTTTAGCCTGCGGCAGATTATGGTCAAGGCAGTTGCCGCATTCTTTTGGTGACGCACCCGGAATAACACCCCAATAATCAGCTATAAACTGAAAAGCCTCTTTAATAAGCTTGATTGAATAATTATCACTCAAGCTTCTTGTAAGAAAATAAAATCCTGTTCTGCAACCCATTGGGCCGAAATAAATTATGTTATCGCCAAATTCTGTATTTCTTACATAAGTTGCAAAAAGATGCTCAATTGTGTGCATTGCGGCGTTAGTCATTACCGGCTCCTTGTTTGGCTCGCGCATACGAATATCATAAGTTGTTATATCATCATCAATTCTGCTGATATAAATTCCTCTTTTGAGGATATTGTGGTCAATTTGAAAACTCGGAATAGTTTTCATTTTACTTCAACTCCTGTTAAAAATGATTTATTTTGTGTGATTTTGTAAGTGTCTTCGCCCGAGAAAAATTGATTTATCATATTTAATGCGTCAATTTTAGATAATTCAAATAAGTCTTCAAAACTTTTACTTCTTTTTATCTTGTCATAAGGTGAAGCCCATATCTTTCGCTCTATATTACCATATTTTTTTGCATTTTCCAAGTCTTTTGGGCGCATCAAAGCACTAAATTTAAAGTTTTTTAAAAACGGGGCGCATAAATCATCAATTATTTTAACTATTTTTTCTTTTCTGCCGGTTTTATCCGTCGTAAGCTTTTGAATATATTTAATATCTTTTATTGCGGTTATGGCATCGTTTGGTGTTATATTGCTTTTTGTTACAGCGTTTGTAATATAGCTTATCATTTTGCCAAGTTCTTCAAGCTCAAGGTTGCTGAAGTTTAATGTGCCTGCAGTGTCAAAAAGATGCGGTTTTTTTATATTCATTCTTTTTGATAAGAGATAAGTATCCATTGAAAACTCAATAATATTATGCGCTGTGTGGCTGTTAAGTTTTTTAAACTCATCAGTCATTTTGTTTTGCAAAAAATAAACATACGGGTGGCAGTTTCTGTCAAGCACATAGTGCAAAATAAATCCGGCGGCATATGATTTCGCAATTTCAATTTGGTTTGATTTTGAGATATATTCACGCATATTTTCAAAAATTTCACTCGGCTTTGCACGGTGCAGCTTTGAACCCGTCTTTCTTAATGATTTGCCGAGCATCCAGGGCATAATCCTGTGGTCAAAAAATATATCAGGCCCTTGCGTGCCGATATAATAAGCCGCTTCGTCTAATTTAAAGTCGACTTGATTTTCAATTTCTTCTTTCAGTTCCTTGGCAAAAATATAGTGGGTTGAATATGCCGGCATTAAATCAGTCCTTTAAAATCTTTTGGAAAGTCACTGTCAACAGTGATTTTTTCGTGAGTTATAGGGTGGGTAAAATATATCGTTTTGCAGTGAAGTGCCTGCCTGTTTATCTTTTCGCAGTTGCCGCCGTAAAGAGTATCGCCCAAAAGCGGTGCGCCTAAATGTGAAAAATGAACTCTTATTTGATGTGTGCGTCCTGTTTCAAGGTTTAATTTCAGCAGTGTGTTTTCACCATCGGTTTTGATAGCTTCATAGTGCGTTATCGCTCTTTCACCATCATCAAATACACCGCGTTCAATAATGCTTTCCTGTACTCTTCTGATAGGTAAATCAATTGTTCCTCTGCCCTCAAATTTACCTGAAACCACAGCGTAGTAATCTTTTTTTATTTTGCCTGCAAGCTTGCTTGCCGCAAGTTCGTTTTTTGCAATAAGTACAAGGCCGCTCGTATCTCTGTCAAGCCGATAGACTGCCCTGAAGGCGCAGTCGCTCTCCATATAGCAGGCGGCAACATTTGCAAGTGTGTCACCCCTGTGATTTCTGCTTTCGTGAACGGGCATTAGCGGCGGCTTGTTGAGTACTAAAATATCCTCGTCATTATATGCAACCTTTACATTTTCACATTCGAATTTTTCGGGCATTTTTCCGCTGTTTTTAATATTGACAGTGAGGTTGTCACCGCTTTTTAATACTTCAATGGCTTTGGCAAATTTACCGTTTAGCTTTATTCCGTTTTCATCCTGCTTAAGTTTAGTCAACAGCGCGCTTGATACACCGAAATTTCTTAAAAAATCCCTTATCATCAGTCCGCTGTTTTTATCATCAATTTTAAATATAATCTCTCGCATAACATTATTATATAACAAAATCGGGAACATAGCAATGCTCCCGATTGATTTAGAAACTGTATGAAACGATTATGCCCCCGTCGGACGCATAAAGTGAATTAAGACCCGACGCTTTAAGTATTTCTACATTGCCGAATTTAGCCTTTTCGCAGATTTTTGCGGCAACCTGTTTTGCTCTGTCCTCACAGCAGACATAAGAAACAACAAGCGTTTCACCGCTCAAATCCTTGCCGTCAAGCTCGCCTGCGATAAGGTTGCTCATCTTCATCATAGCACGGTTGAGCGTGATGTCTTGAGCCGCAAGTGAAATGTTGCCTTGGTCTGTTCTTTTGCAAATAAGCTTAACTCTTATTTTTTCAAGCACCTTAGCCGCAAGTGCAAAGAGCCTGCCGTTTGATTTAAGCGCATCCAAACTTTCAAGGCAGAAGTAAAGGCCGGTGTTGTTGACAATATATGCATCAATTTCCTTTTGTATATCCTCTGCATTTTTATCGCCGTCTGCAAGTTCTTTTATCTTTTTTGCCACAATTGTTTCAATGCCGGATGTTGCAAGTGAGTCAAAAACAATGATTTTTTTATCATCACCAAACTCTTCTTCATAAAGCATTTTACCTTGGAGTGCGCTGTTATAAGTTCCGCTTAACTGATTTGTGATTGTTAAAACAAAAACGGCATCATAGTCGCCCTCATACGCTTTTTTAAATGCGTCAGGTGCAGGGCAGGCAGATTTTGCATTTCCGCCGTTTGCCTTCATTCTTGAAATAAAATCGTCTTGGTCAAAATTTTCATCATCAAAAATTCTGTATTCGCCTATTTCAAGTGTAAGCGGTACGATTTCAAAATCCTGCCAGGTTTTCATATCGGCTGTCAAGTCACAACAGCTGTCTGCTACAATTTTATATTTCATAATTTTATCCTTTATAAATATTATATTGGAAACTAATTATAACCTTTTTATACCATTTAGTCAACATAAACGGATAAAATCGTCTTGTAAATTTGATTAAATAGACAGCAGCAGACAAGTTGACAAAATGTGAACAAATGCGCTACAATACCAAAATACAAAGGAGGGGAAAAATGAGGTATATAGAAATTGACGAACAGCAGAAAAATGTTCCTGTGTTTAAAAATGTAATTTATGCACTTAAGATTACTTGGAAAGCTGATAAAAGACTTCTTTTGGGCTATATTTTGCAGGAGGGCTTTTTTGCGATTTTTTCAAAATATCTTCAAAATATTTTGTTTTTAAAAATACTTCTTGATGTAGTAAGCCAAAATCGTGATTTTAAAACTTATGTTAAAGAACTTTTGCTTTTTGCCCTTATTTCGTTTTTTGTTAAAATCTTTCAGTGGTGGGGTATGAAAACAGAGCAGATTGCGACTAAAAGGGTACTTAAATATCTTAATAATATGGTGTTTGAAAAGGCGATAAGTCTTGATGTTTCGTGCTATGAGGACCCGGCTTTTTATGATAAATATCAGCGTGCCACTCTTGTTTTAACAAATAGTTTTTTTGATTTGATATGCTATGATTTTGCGTCTTTTATTGCTGATGTTATTGCTCTTATTTGCGTAATTACAACTGTTGCAGTAATCAATCCGGTTTATGTTCTTTTTTTGGTTCCTATATTTTTTGTATTCTTTATCGAGCTTGCAAAAAGCAAATGCGTATATAAGCGCGATATGGAAATGACAACTAACAACCGTGTTAAAGCATATGTTCAAAGAACCGTGTTTTTGCGGGATTTTTCAAAGGATATGAGAACTTCAAACATTTTTGCAGTGATTATGAAAAGGTTTGAAGCCTCAATTAAAGCCAATATAGAAATACTTAAAAGGTACGGAGTTAAACTGTTTTTATACAGTATGGTAAGTTCACTTTTCAGTGAAGTTATTCCAATTGTAGGTACTCTTTCTTACGCAGGTTATGAATTTGTTACGCTTGGCAGTATGACTGCGTCAAATTTCAGTGTCGTAATGTCATCAATAACTTCGGTCAGCATTGCTACTATTGATACTACGGAATGTTTTGATGAAATGACTCTTATGGCACTTTATTTTCAAAATTTGAGAGAGTTTTTTGAATATGAGCCAAAGATTAAAACAGGCACAAAAAAAGCTGAAAAATTTGAAAGTTTAGAGTTTAAAAATGTTTCGTTCAAATACCCAAGCGCACAAAAATATTCACTTGAAAATGTCAGCTTTAAGCTTACAAAAGGGGAACAGCTTGCAATTGTAGGTGTAAACGGTGCCGGCAAATCCACTCTCGTTAAATTGATTTTAAGATTTTATGACACTTCAAGCGGTCAAATTTTATATAACGGTGTTGATATTAAAGAGTATGAACTTTCTTCACTTCGTAATGCTTTTGCAACCGTTTTTCAGGATTATAAAAATTTTGCAATTTCCGTTTTTGAAAATGTTATGTGTCGTGAATGTGATGAAAATGATAAAAAAATTGCCGAAAAAGCACTTGAGCAAAGCGGTGCTTGGAGCAAGGTGTCAACCTTGAAATACGGCGGTGACACATCACTCACCCGTGAATTTGATGAAAACGGTGCAGGCCTTTCGGGCGGCGAAAATCAAAAGGTTTCAACTGCAAGGCTTTTTGCCAAGGATTTTGAAATAGCTGTTTTGGATGAACCAAGCTCCGCTCTTGACCCAATTGCAGAATATAAAATGTATGAAAATCTTATTGATGTAACAAAGGGTAAGACTGTTATTTTTATTTCCCACAGGCTTTCAAGTGCAGTACTCAGTGATAATATAATCGTGCTTTCAAACGGTAAAATTATTGAACAGGGAAGTCATAATGAACTTATGAAAAACGGCGGGGAATATGAAAAAATGTTTACTCTTCAAGCCTCAAATTATGAAAAGGAGGGTGTATCTGATGAAAATTAAAGTAAAGCAAAAAGATGAGCATAGTATGTTTTCAAATATGATGTTTTTTATGTCACTCCTTTTTAAAGCGTCACCGCTTCTTGTTATCGGCGAGCTTATTTGGGGCGTTATGAATAATTTACCTAGTACACTTATCAGCGTTTTAGGAATAAAATATGTTATTGATATTGCCGCTTCGGGCGAAAGGCTGAATCGTATTTATTATGTTGTTTTGGCTTGTGCAGGGTTGTTAATTATAAGCAAGCTTATTTGCTTTTTATATCGTGAATTTTTCTGGAATGTTCAAAAGGAAAAGGCATATTTTAACCTTAACCGTCAGCTTTATGAAAAGGCAAAGTCGCTTGATTTGGAGTCATATGATAATCCTGATTTTTATAATAATTTTATTTTGACTATTGAATCTTCAAGCGACAATATTCAAAATCTTTTGGGTTTAGTCAGGCGGTATTTTGCCAATGTTGTTTCACTTTTGACTGTATCGTCAATTCTTTTAACTATCGACCCGCTTTGCCTTGTAATTATACTCGGCACTATTTTGATTTTTCTTCCTATCAGTCATATTATAAGTGATTTACAGGTCGAAAGGCGAATTGAAAATACAAAATATCACAGGCGTTCCGATTATTTTCAGCGTATTTTCTATTTGCAGGATTATGCTAAAGAAGTAAGAATGAATAATATTCATCCGCTTTTAATCAGCAGGTATAATGATGCAGCCGATGATGTAATTGCTAATCAAAAGAAATATTGGACTAAAATACCAAGGCTTTATTTTATTCAGGAAATGGGCGTGCAAATAGTTGGTTTTATGTTTGTTTTGCCGCTTTATCTCGGCTATCTTGTGTTGGTTAAAAAGACGATTACACCGGGTGATTTTGTTGCAAGTTTTAACAGCGCATATTCAATTGCAATAAGTATAAATTTCCTTACCGTATGGGGTGTTGCTCAATTTGGTGAACGGGCAAAGCTGATAGAAAAATATCGTGGCTTTTTAAAAAGCGATTTCAAAATCAAAGACGGTAAAGATGTTGCAAAAATCAGAGAGCCGAAGGAAATTAAGATTGAAAATCTGTCTTTCACATATCCGGGAAATGATGAACCTACGCTTAAAAACATCAATCTTACCATTAAACCTTATGAAAAAATTGCACTTGTAGGTTTTAACGGCGCAGGTAAAACTACGCTTACAAATCTTCTTTTAAGGCTTTATGATTCAACAAGCGGCTCAATTAAAATTGACGGTAAAAATATCAATGATGTTACAATTCAAAGCCATAGAAACAGATTTGCGGCAGTCTTTCAGGATTTTCAGCTTTTTGCTTGCTCTGTCGGTGAAAATGTTGCTTTGAGTGATATATTTGACGGTGACAGAGTTATGAATTCGCTTGAACACAGCGGCTTTACCAAACCTCTTTCGCACGGAGTTAATACCGAACTTTTAAGAGAATTTGATGATGAGGGTGTTATGCTTTCCGGCGGTGAAAGCCAAAAGGTTGCAATTGCAAGAGCGTTTTATAAAAAATGCCCTTATGTAATTCTTGATGAACCGTCGGCAAACCTTGACCCTGTTGCCGAATATAATCTTAATCAGGCAATGCTTGACGCCGCAAAGGATAAAACGGTTATCTTTATTTCACATAGGCTTTCAACTACGGTAGATGCTGATAAAATTTATGTTATGGAAAACGGCGAAATAATAGAATCAGGCTCACACGACGAACTGATGAAATTAAATAAAACTTATGCTTATATGTTTAATTTACAAGCGGAAAAATATAAAAACTGATAATAAAAAGTGCGTTCCCGTATTAAGAGAACGCACATTTTATTTTAACGGTTATTTTCCGATTATTTTTCTTGCTTTTTTAATTTGGTTTTCAATACTTGAAACGCTCGGCCCGCCTTCAACAAGCCTGTCATTAACGCATTTTTCAAGGTTTATTGCGGTGTATACGCCCTCATCAAATATATCGCATACTGCTTTATATTCTTCAATAGGGAGTGTTTCAAGTGTTAACCCCTTGTCAATGCAAAGTGCAACAAGCTCACCTGTTGCCTTGTATGCATCTCTGAAAGGTAATCCCTTACCTACAAGGTAATCTGCGCAGTCGGTAGCATTTATAAATCCCTTTGCTGCGGCATTTCTCATATTATCTTTAAGAACGGTCATTGTATCAATCATCGGAGTGAAAGCGTTAAGGCACATTTTAACTGTATCAACAGCGTCAAATATTGCTTCTTTATCCTCCTGCATATCTTTATTATATGCAAGTGCAATACCTTTCATCACGGTTAAAAGCGCAGTTAAATCACCAAATACGCGTCCGCTTTTGCCCCTTACAAGTTCAGCAATATCAGGGTTTTTCTTTTGCGGCATAATGCTTGAACCGGTTGAAAATGCATCATCAAGTTCCACAAATTTGAATTCCCAGCTGCACCACATAATGATTTCTTCACTAAAGCGTGAAAGGTGAACCATAATAAGTGAAAGCGCAGATGCAAGCTCAATGCAAAAATCTCTGTCCGATACACCGTCAAGGCTGTTTGACGATACACTGTCAAACCCTAAAAGTTCGGCTACCATATTTCTGTCAAGCGGGTAAGTTGTTCCTGCAAGCGCACCGGAGCCAAGCGGTAAAACATTCATTCTTCTTTTAATGTCTGCAAGCCTGTCAATATCACGAAGAAGCATTGATGCATAAGCCATAAGGTGATGGCCGAAGGTTATAGGCTGTGCTCTTTGAAGATGGGTGTAACCCGGCATAATAACTGTTTTGTTTTCCTCTGCCTTGTTGCAAAGAACTTCAATAAGCGATTTAAGTTTTTCGCTTATTTCATCAATTTCTTTTTTTAGCACCATTCTTATGTCGAGTGCTACCTGGTCGTTACGCGACCTTGCGGTATGAAGCCTTTTGCCTGTTTGGCCGAGGCGTGCGGTAAGTTCACCCTCAACAAAGGTGTGAATATCTTCGGCACTCATATCTATTTCAAGTTTGCCTGACTTGATGTCATCAAGAATACCGTTTAATCCGTCAACAATCTTGTCACTTTCACTTTTTTCGATAATTCCCGTTGCGCCGAGCATTGTAGCATGTGCAATACTGCCCTTAATATCTTCTTCAAACATTCTGCTGTCAAACTTGATTGAAGAGTTAAAATCATTGGTTTCTTTTGCAAGTTCTTTTTTAAATCTGCCTTTCCAAAGCTGTGCCATATTATTCTCCTTATAACAAAATCAAGGGCGAACAGTATTGTCCGTTCGCCCGATATTATGATTTTTAATTAGTCGTTAGCTTCTCTTTTCTTGTCAAGAAGAGCTTTAACCTTAGTTGAAAGGCCGAAGAGGTTGATGAAACCTGCTGAATCAGCCTGGTTGTAAGCACCGCCATCATCACCGAATGATGCAACATTTTCATCATAAAGTGTGTATGGTGAGGTTACGCCGGCATTCATTACATTGCCCTTGTAAAGCTTGAGTTTTACATCACCCGTAACAGTTTCCTGTGTTTTGTTAACAAATGCATCAAGAGCTTCGCGAAGAGGGGAGAACCACATTCCGTTATATACAAGTTCACCGTACTTTTCAGCAACAAGCTTTTTGTAATGTGAAGTGTCACGGTCAAGAGTAATCATTTCAAGAAGTTCATGTGCTTTATAAATAATTGTTCCGCCCGGAGTTTCATATACGCCACGGCTCTTCATACCTACAAGACGGTTTTCAACAATATCAAGAAGGCCGATACCGTTCTTTCCGCCGAGTTCGTTAAGCTTTTCCACAAGAGCAAGCGGGCTGAGTTTTTCACCGTCAAGTGCAACAGGTTCACCCTTTTCGAAATGAAGTGTGATATATGTAGGTTCATCAGGTGCTTTTTCAGGTGCAACACCGAGTTCAAGGAAACCGTCTTTAAGATATTGCGGTTCGTTTGCAGGGTCTTCAAGGTCAAGACCTTCGTGGCTCAAATGCCATACATTCTTATCTTTTGAATAGTTTGTTTCACGGTTTATTTTAAGCGGAATATTGTGAGCTTCTGCGTATTCGATTTCTTCTTCACGAGATTTAATATCCCACTCACGCCAAGGTGCGATGATTTCCATTTCAGGTGCAAGCGCTTTAAGTGCAAGCTCAAATCTTACTTGGTCGTTACCCTTACCTGTACATCCGTGGCAGATAGCGTCAGCACCCTCTTTAATTGCAATTTCAGCAAGTCCCTTTGCAATGCAAGGACGAGCGTGTGAAGTGCCGAGAAGATATTCTTCATATTCTGCACCTGCTTTTACGCAAGGGAAAATATAATTTTTTACATATTCTTCTTTAAGGTCAAGAATGTAAAGCTTTGAAGCACCGGTTGCAATGGCTTTTTCTTCAAGTCCGTCAAGTTCCGTACCCTGGCCGACATCGCCTGATACTGCAACTACTTCGCAGTTGTTGTAGTTTTCTTTAAGCCAAGGAATGATGATTGATGTGTCAAGTCCGCCTGAATAGGCAAGAACTACTTTTTTAATATCCTTTTTGTTCATTGTTATATATCTCCTTTGGGAATTTTTACTTGTTGATTACATTATAGTTATCTGTATTCAATATTGCAAGCAAATTTATAAAGTTTGTATAAATATGCACAAAAATAGATAAAACACACCGTTGTTTTGTATAATATTACAATAAAATAAGGTAAAAATGGCGGAAATACTATATTTACAGCAAAAACGATTATGCATAAAAATACAAAATTATGTATATTTTATCGCAGATAATTTACGCTTTTAACTTCTTTTCCGTCTTTTACATACATTCTTGTAACTCTTCGTGATATTCGGCAAGGCAGTTCGTAGTTAAACGAATATGCCTGTTCGCTGACTTCTTCCATAGAAAGATATTCATCCCCGTCGCGACCTATTAGAGTTACCGGTGTTTCGAGTTTAACATTAGGTATATCGGTAATATCAATCATAAATTGGTCCATACATACTCTGCCTAAAATATTTGCATATTTTCCGTTAATCAAAACTTTGCCGATATTTGAAAGGCAACGCGGGTATCCGTCTGCATAACCAACCGGAATTGTAGCCACAACAATAGGCTTTTCAACCTTAAATGTTCCGCCGTATGAAATTTCGCGCCCTGCTTCGAGTGTTTTGATATGTGAAACATAAGTTTTCCATTCCATTACAGGTTTAACATCAAGCAGGTTTTCGTCAATTTCGTGTGATGGGTAAAGCCCATATATAATAATTCCCGCTCTTACCATATCAAAACAATCATCAAAATGCATAATTCCGGCAGAATTATTAAGGTGTTTTATAGGAATTTCGATTCCTCGTTGCCTTAACATTTCAATAAATGTTTTAAATTTATTTTGCTGTTCATATGTCTTGGATAAATCTGTTTCGTCAGCAGTTGCAAAGTGAGAAAAAAGGCCCTCTGCATTTATGTTAGGTAATTTGCAAATTTCTTTGCAAATGTCTGCACTTTCTTCATCAACCTGAAAGCCTATTCGGCTCATACCGGTATCAACAGCAAAGTGAAAATCAGCTGTTTTATTTTGCCTTACAGCTTCATCTGATAATGCCTTGGCACTTTCGTAAGAAAAAACAGGTACTCTTATGTCATATTTAACGGTAATGCTGAATTCATCAGGCGAAACATAGCCCAAAACAAGTATTGGCAGTTTAATTCCCGCTTCTATAAGCTCTGTTGCTTCTTCAACACAGGCAACGCCGAAAAAATCACATTTATTTTCAATATATTTTGCTGTTTCAACAGCACCGTGGCCGTAAGCGTCGGCTTTAATTACACCGAGAATTTTGGCTTTTTTATTTACTTTTTTTGATATTGAGTCGATATTATATTCAAGTGCGTTTAAATCTATCTTAACATAAGTTCTTTCACGCATAATAATCACCATAGCCTTTCAGGTAACAAATAGTTTATTAAAAATAAAACTAATCTCATTTGTCAATAGTATACTATTCTAATACTTTAAAGATAAAAAGTAAATATCAAAGATAAATAAATATATTAAATTTTATTCATATTTTTATGCGTAGTGAAAAAGAAAGAAAGCCGAAACACTTTAAGTGTTCCGGCTTTCCCCTCTCTGTCATTACAAACTATGGAGGACCAAGAGTTTGAAATGGTGCGGTCCATTTCAAATCAACCTTATTATAGTGCAAGTTGCATAATATGTCAAGCAAAATGTTAAAATTATTTGATATATGTTACATATAATGTATAAAATTGTCGAATTATGCGATGTATTAAAAAAAGAGAAAAAATATGTACTGTATAGTCATATTTTGTTGACATAGAACGAATGTTTGTATAATATCGAACTCAAGGGTATGGTCCTTTTGCCACTCAGGTTTCTGTTTCACCCGCCAGTACCTAATAGGGCGACACCTGATAATTTTTCTGTAAAGGCAGGTCGATTTTGATGAATATTGACGAACTCGCTTATGAGTATGATAAGCAGTACAAAGTGCTTTGTGCCAAGGTTGACGGACTTAGACCGCTGCTTAGCGTATATCGCGGTGAAGATTTGGTTAGGCTTAGAAGAAAGATAAAAATTTATTATGATATGGCTTGTGAATGCAGGCGTGTATTTTTTATGTTGTCCCATTATTATGAGGAGGAAGATTTATGATTCGGTTTTTTGAAGAATATATGGGTTCATATAATCCGTTTGAAGACAGGGGATGTGACGAGCAAAGAATTTTGCGTAACTCTTTATACGCTGTTCTTCCTAAAATTGTAAAAAATGAGTTAACTCAAAAGCAGAGGCTTTGTTTTGAAATGTTTTACATAGATAAGAAAAATCAAAAAGAAATTGCAAGTATTTTGCGCTTGTCACAGCCTACTGTGAGCAGGCATATCAAAAGTGCCGAAGCTATTATTGAAAAAATCGGCAGTTATTGTATTTTCAGTATAAGCAAAACAAATGAACAATGGATAAATCTTCAATAAACGCACAAATGAAGCGATACCGCAAAGCACCGCTTCTATGTGAACGGCTGATACGGCTAAGGCTGTTTTAAAGATGCTTTGCACCACCTAAGCTAACAGCCGAAAAGCAAAAAGAAAAATCCCAAGCGTACTTTGCAGTGCGTTTGGGATTTAATTATATCAGTACCGCACCTGTTTATACTATGAAGCGGTGCGCCTTTTTGTGAAGCATTATGCAATTATAAATGCTATAATCAACATTATCAAATATATTGCAGGCTGGTGCAAAATGTAAACCCAAAGGCTGTTTTTGCCTACCGTGCAGAGAAATTTGCTCCTTTGTTTATACATAAATTTCGGTAAATTTTCATTTTTTGCAAGTTTGCCGATAAATGCACCGAAAAGGAATAAAAATAACCAGGGAATTATGGAAAAATAATCGGCACTTTTAAAGTTTTTGGAGTATACACCAAGCGGTGCTAAAAAATCATATTGATACCAGGAGGCAGGTAATTTAATGAGTGTGAAAAGCATTGTGCCGGTGTTAATGCCGTATGTGAAAATAAATAAAAAAGCTGAAATTACGGCCCCGAGTTTGTAATTTATTTTGCTGATAACCGGCATTAAAAGCCCTGTGATAATCATACAGCTTCCCAGGCAGTGCAGTATGCCAAAATAAATTTTAGAACCGGTGAAACCGAACAGCGGCATAATTACTGCTGTAAAAAGAGTTATAATTAAGCCTGCACCCAAAACTACAAATCCGCGCTTAATTGTATTTCTCGAAAGGCGTGAACATATGCCTGAAATGATAATGAATATCGCCCAAAAAGCGGGCTGAACGGTGCATAGCGCATCAAAAATTCTGTATCCCCAAGTAAGTCCCAATACATCGCCTACATCAAGAAAAGCGTGATGAACTATCATACATAAAATTGCAAATCCCCTTAATTCATCAAGGAAATATATTCTTTTTCGTTTTGATTTTTCTGCCATAGTGTACTCCTAAAATGTACAGATTGTGTTAATAAAAGTATAACATAAATTATTTGTATTGTATACACTGAAATTTTGTGATATAATGTTCAAGATTTTAAAGATATAATTCTGTTTTATTTTAAAAGAGGTGTACTTTATGAAAGAATTTCACGGCGAATATAAGGGCGAAGCTCTTGTAACGGTCAATTCAACAAATACGGCTGCGGCTGTCGGTTCAGGTTCACTCCCTGTTTATGCAACTCCGATGATGCTTGCCCTTATGGAAGAAGCGACTTGCCAGGCAGTTTCACCGCTTCTTGATGACGGGGAAACCACAGTCGGCACAAAGATTGATATTACGCACGATAAAGCAAGTTCAATGGGAACTACCGTATCTGCTGTGGCCAAGCTTGAAGAAGTTGATGGCAGGCGACTTGTTTTTTCAGTCAGTGCTAAGGATAATGACGGCAATGTAATAGGCAAAGGCACAATTGAAAGATTTGTTGTTTTGGCTGATAAATTTATGAAAAAGGTAAACGGATAATGAAATATAAGGCAGTAATATTTGATTTTGACGGTACGATTTGCGATACCGGCGAAGGTATACTTAAAAGTGCAAAATATGCGCTTGATTATTATAATATTGAGGCTCCGGAATATACAGAACTTACATTTTTTATCGGCCCTCCGCTTCTTGTTACTTTTCAGGAAAAATTCGGCGTTGACGCTAATATGGCAGATAAGCTTGTAAAAAAGTACAGGGAGCGTTATACAAATAAAGGCCTTCTTGAAAGTGAACTTTATGACGGAATAAAGGAACTTTTTTCAAAGCTCAAAAAGGAAAATATCAAGCTTGGTATTGCTTCTTCAAAACCACAGGATTATGTGGAAGCTTTGCTTGACCATTATGGTGTGAAATCATATTTTGATGTTATCTGCGGCGTTACTTTTTCTGCCGATTGTGAGTCAAAAGCCAATATTATTTCACGCTGTATTAAGGAGCTTGACACCCAGGGTAACGAAACCTTAATGGTGGGCGATAAAAAATATGATATTGACGGTGCAAAGGCTAATATGATTGACAGCGTAGGTGTAATGTGGGGATACGGAAGCCGCGTTGAATTTGCTTCTGCCGGTGCAAAATTTATTGCAGAAAAGATTGATGATGTTTTTGCCATTTCTCTCGGCTATTTTGAGCAGACTCAAGATGTGCAAGGCATATTCAGCGGCAGAATTATTGATGTGCATAAGGATACCGTTATGCTCGTTGATGGGGATATTGCGGACAGGGAAGTTGTTGACCACCCGGGCGGTGTGGGAATTATCGGCTTGACTGAAGATAATGAAATCCTGCTTGTAAGGCAATTCAGGTATCCTTACAAAGAAACTATTTATGAAATTCCTGCCGGTAAGCTCGAAAAAGGCGAGGACCCTAAAGAAGCGGGTATCAGGGAATTTTCAGAGGAATGCGGAGCCGAAGCGGAGATTTTTGAATCCCTCGGCGAAATTTATCCGTCACCGGGTTACTGCGGTGAAATCATCAGGCTTTTTTATGCCAAAGGTATTACTTACGGAAAGCAACATCTTGATGATGATGAATTTTTAGATGTAATTAAAATGCCGATTAAAGAAGTCATAACTAAAATTATGACTAATGAAATTAAAGATTCAAAAACTATTGCGGCAGTATTTAAGTTAAAGGAACTAATGAATTTATGAGTGCGTATTTAGATAATTCGGCAACAACTAAGCCTTGCGAGGAATGTGTAAGTGCTGTTGTGAATATGCTTACGGATAATTTCGGCAATGCATCAAGCTTGCACGATTTGGGCATTAAAGCTATGAAAGAAATTATCTTGGCAAGGGGCGCTGTGGCAGATTCCCTCGGCGTTGATAAAGATGAAATCATATTCACTTCCGGTGCAACGGAGGCTAATAATATGGCTTTGTTTGGTTCAGCCCGTGCGAAAGGGAGGCTTGGCAAAAGGATTGTTACAACCGCTATTGAGCATGAAAGTGTGCTTCAGTCCGCACAGCAACTTGAAAAACAGGGCTTTGAAGTGATTTATTTAGAGCCTGACAGTCGCGGTAATATTACCGAAAAGCAGCTTTTTGACGCAGTAAATAAAGATACAATTTTGGTTTCAATGATGTATATAAATAACGAAGTCGGAACGGTAATGCCTGTTAAATCCATTGCAAAAGCAGTTAAAGCGGCAGGTGCACCCGCACTTGTGCATATAGACTGCGTTCAGGCTTACGGTAAGGTTAATATTAACCCTAAAAAGCTCGGGGCCGACCTTGTTTCAATCACGGCACATAAAATTCACGGGCCAAAGGGCATAGGCGCGTTGTATGTTAATAAAAATGCAAATTTGACCGACCAAAATTTTGCCAGAACTTTCGGCGGCGAGCAGGAAAAAAGGCTTAGGCCGGGAACGGAAAGTTCACCGCTTATTGCCGGCTTCGGTGCGGCAGTAAAGGCTCTTCCTAATGTGAATGAACAGAAGAAGAAAATTAAAGAACTTAATTTGTACGCAAGGCAAAAGCTTGCTGAAATAGACGGAATTAAGTTTAATAATGATGAGGATACATCACCTTATATTTTGAATGTTTATATTCCTACTTTTATGAGAAGCCAAACTGTTTTGCAGGAACTTTCGGCAAAATACGGTGTTTATGTGAGCAACGGTTCTGCCTGCGCCAAAGGTAAAAAAAGCCATGTGCTTACCGCTATGGGCCTGCCGAATGAGATTATAGATAAAAGCATCAGGGTTAGTTTTTCAAGGTATAATACAAAAGATGATGTTGACTTGCTTGCATCTTCACTTGATGAACTTGTTAAAACCCACCTATTAAAATAGAAACGGAAAATAGTAATGAAAGAAATTATACTTGTAAAAAACGGTGAACTTGCACTTAAAGGGCTTAACCGTTCAAGCTTTGAAGACAAGCTTGTTAAAAATATCAAACACAGAATATCAGACCTCGGCGATTTTGAATATACAAAAAGCCAGTCAACCATTATGGTTGAGCCGCTTGATGATGATATTGACCTTGACGAAGCGGCAGACAGAATTTCACGCGTTTTCGGTATTGCCGCATTTTCACGCGCGTGTGAATGTGAAAAGAATTTTGATGATATTAAAAATAAAGCTTGCGATTATCTTTATGATGAACTTTCAAGCGTTAAAACTTTTAAGGTCGAAGCTAAACGCTCGGATAAAAAATTCCCTATGAAATCACCTGAAATCAGCAGGGAACTTGGCGGCTATATCCTTTCAAAATTCAATAATTTAAAAGTTGATGTGCATAATCCCGATATTATCGTTACAGTTGAAGTCAGGGAAAAATACGCTTTTGTAAGGGGTAATAATATCAGGGGCGCAGGCGGTATGCCAACCGGCACTAACGGCAGGGCGGCTATACTTATCAGCGGCGGTATTGATTCTCCTGTTGCGGCATATATGATGGCGAAAAGGGGAATTGAGCTTTGCGCTGTTCATTTTGCATCTCCGCCTTATACATCTGAACTTGCAGAGATGAAAGTTATGGACTTGCTTAAAAAAGTAGCACGCTATTCGGGTGTTATCACAACTTATGTTGTACCTTTTACCGAACTTCAGGAAGCTATAAGGGATTACTGCCCGGAGGAGTATTTTACAATTATTATGCGCCGCCTTATGATGAAGCTTTCGCAGAAAATTGCCGAAATGCAAAATTGCACTGCCCTTATTACCGGTGAGAGCGTGGGCCAGGTTGCAAGCCAAACTATGTATGCACTTGCTTGTACCGATTGTGCGGCAGATATGCCTGTTTTCAGGCCTTGTATCGGTATGGATAAAGAAGAAATTATCGCAGTTTCACGCAAGATTGATACTTTTGATATTTCTATTCAGCCTTATGAAGATTGCTGTACGGTATTTACACCTAAGCACCCTAAAACAAGGCCGCATATTGATGATGTAATTAAAGCAGAACAAAAGATACCTAATCTTGATGAAATGCTTGAAAAAGCAATAAATGATGTTAAAAAGGTTATTATTAAATAATTATGAGTGAAGATAATAAAGATTTTGAAGCAAACAGCATTGATGAAATTTTAAAGGAATTTCAGGCAAAGCGTGATAATAATGATTTGCCCGGCGAAAGGCATATTGATGAACCTCTTGCTCCGCCTAAGCCACATACCGATTTTTCAAATGAAAAATCATTGCAGAAAGAACCCGAAGCTAAAAAAACCAAAGCAAAAAAGCCAAGCTTTGATTTTAAAAAGTTTGATTATTCAAAGCTTAAAAAAATACTTAAACCTACTATTATAATAGTAATAGTTATAGCACTGTTTTTTGCATGCGTTTTCGGTATAGGCGGTGCAATTAAATCATCAAAAACCGCTTATATCCATAAGTATGAAAAGAAATATACAGATGTTTCTTTTCCGTCGGGTATTATGGAAAAATATTGTGACCTTTACGGGCAAAACCCTAATATGGCGGGGTATATAACTATCGGTGATATTAAGCTTAAATCGCCTGTTTTGGTAAAGGCAGACGGTAAAAACCTGTATGCCGAAGCATCACAAAAAGGTGCTAAAACTACAAATTTTGTGGTTTACCTTAATGATGATTCGCTTGAAAAATATTATTCATCTATTGATGCATATAATCATTCGGCGTCAGGCTTTGTGTCTTATTCCGATTTAAAGCAGGATTATAATTTCAAAATTATCGGCGCTTTTTATATCAATACCAAAGAGAGTGATGATAACGGTTATATTTTCCCGTATAATGTAACCGAACAGCAAACCCCGTCAAGTTCACTTGAATTTTTTGAAAGATTGCATTATAGATTTATTTATAATACGGATGTTTCGCCTACCAGGGATGATACCCTTATCACTATTTCCTGCCCAACCTCTTATCACCAAGATTTCAGGTTTGTAGTAGTAGGCGTGGCAAGGGATGATAATAATAAGCTTAAAGCTATGCCTAAAAATTTGGTGCGTTATCCGCAGGTCATTTGTAATGAAAAGGGAATAGCAAATAACTTTTTAGGCGCATCAAAATGGTATCCGCAAATTGTGATTTCATCTAATGGCAAAAAGAATGAAACCACTACCAAAATAATTAAACAAAGTATAAAAGACTATAAATAGAAAAACAGCAGAAGCACAAGCTTCTGCTGTTTTTTTGCGATATTTTGTAAATAAATGTTAAAAAATTGTAAACATTTTCGGGCTTGAAATCACCTAAATCTATTGACATATAATTTAATAAATGCTATAATTATGCCAAATATCAGTGTAAAAGGTGTTACTATGCCATTTTGCACTTGTAAGGGCATTTTTGCTTGCCGGTATCGTGTGTTTTTGGTCAGGTTAACAGCGATGTTTGGTGAACAAAAAGTACTTGCAAATTTTAAGGAGGAACGAAAATGAAAAAAAGGCTTTCAAAAAAGGTTTTGGCTATTTTCCTTGCTGCATTGATGGTGGCAACTTCAATTCCGCTTTCTGTTTTGCATGTTTTTGCGGCAGATGCGTGGACTGACGCAGCACAGGATGCCGAAGTTATAAAAATTGAAAATAAAATGTCCGAATTTGAAAGTAAACTTTATGAAAAAGATGTTGTTTACTGCAATGTTGAGCCTGCATACGCAGCGTATGTAGCATGCCGTGAAGCTCTTGACGCTTATATCTACGGCGGCGAAACAAACGCACTTACTGGTAAGTGCGATGCACTTGATTCGGCTATAAAAGCTATGACTGAATTTACAGGCAAAGTAACTATCACTAATCAGTATGATAAGGTATTCAGCACAGAAAGTGCAGGTGGCGCAGGCTACCTTTCCAATGTTATTTGGGCAGGCACTGTGGCTGATACTTCAAAAAACAACGGTAAAGCTACTTGTTCAGACGGCCGTAATGCTTTGACTCTCTATTATCCTGAAGTGACTATGCTTTATGACGGCAGTGGCACTCCGCTTGTAACCAAAATAATGGCAAATGCAGGTGGTGAACAAAGGGGTAAAAACAGATATGTTTTCGCTATTTCTTCTACAGCGAGTGACTTAACTCTTAATTCCGAATGGAAAGGCAGAACCGGCTCTAATAACTACCTTGACTGGAACTATGCTTGGACAAAAGGTACTGATAAGCTCTCTAATTCTTCCGCTTCTATTACATCTAATTACCAAGTAACAAAGCAAGGTCTTGGGACAACGACATGGCAAAACTTCTTTGCAAATCAGCTTGTTTACAGCGGCACCCTTGCGAGTGACCCTGCAAATAGCCCTGTTTATAAAGTTGATTTAACTCCTTCATTTAAAGCTTATGTTTCCGGCAATCAAAGTGAAGTAAGTGACACCAATGGTGCGAATGTTACGGTATCAGGCTCAACCCCTATCCATGTAGTTAACTATGCAGTAATTAAAAATGCTGTTAAGGTTGACGGCAAGAAGATTGAAACCGTTCAGTTTAAAGATTACTCACAGGGCGGACTTAAAGCTTACTTTCTCGCTATGGATAGCCTTACTTCATTTAACCCTAATGATTATTTCACTTCATCAAATAATTACAGCGGTTATGCTACCGAAGCTGAAAACAGAGTAAGCAATGCTAACAATGCTTCGTTTACTGATACAGATAAAGCTGGTTACGCGGCTATTCGTGATGCTATGAGTGCCGATGTAAGAAAGAAATATGATAATGCTATTGAAAATAACGGTGCTGCATATACAGCTGATTCATGGGCAAATTTCAAGGCTATTTATGAAAAATGCCAAGAACTTATGGCTAAAGTTAATGACAGCGATTTTAACTATGAATCAGGTAAGCCTTATTCTACAAGCGAAGCTGAATTAGAGCAATGGGCACAAAGTTTAACAGAAGCTGTACTTGTGGATAGAGTTGAAAAGGCAGATACAACACAGCTTGTTAACCTTATAAATGATTTTGAATCATATGATAGTGCTGATTTCACTAAAACTTCATATGACACTTTCGCAGGTGTTGTAAAAGAAATCAAGGAAGCTGTTTGGGGTTCAGAGACAAACTGGGGCGATTCATCATTTGCACCGAATGCCGATGAAGCCGGAAATAAGCTTGTTGCAGATAATGAGGCAAGGTTCAAAGAGGAAATTAAGAATCTTCGTTTATCACCTGATGCAAAGGCTACCACAGCAGATGGCAGAACAACACTTAATCAAGTGCTTGAACTTGAAGCTAAAGCCGGCGATGCATCAAATTATACCAATTATTCACAGTTTAGTGATGCTCTTGTTGATGCAAAGACATATCTTGCAAAGCTTGATTTAATTCCGTTTACTGATTATGAAGCTCAAATGACTGAGTATAGAAAGTATGTCAATAAAGTTGTAGATGCATACAAAGCTTTGGAACATGGATTTATTGCAACACCGAACGGTACAGCAATAAATAATTCAGATACTACCGGTACAGGTTCAACAGGCATTATGAATTCAAATGACCACAGAACCCAATCTGTTCAGGCTGATTATTCAAGCAAAGGTATCATCCTCAGAACTACTCATGATGCAGTAAATGCTAAGTATGGCCATTTTGATGTAACATTCGGTACTAATGTTGACGGTAAAGATAATAACGCACTTGATTCTATCTCAATCAATGCTACTGCAGCTAAAATCGGTGATAACGGTTCAGCATTGCATATCAATAAAGAAAAGAGAAGTGAAACGCCGACAGCATTGTCAGAAGAACAAAAGAAAACATATGCAGGTTGCTTATCATATAACAACTTTAATGTAAATAATATTAAGCTTGAAAGTTATAATACCAATACTAATACATCAGGTTTATTTGTAACCGATAAAAGTGGTAATAAGACTGCAACAGGCACAGAACTTTATAATACCGACCTTACAGATGTTTTATCAACAACCGAAGGTCAGAGCATGACTCCTATTGCCGGCGGTGTATTCCTTAGATCATCAAACAGCGATACAGAAGCAAAATACACTCTCAGGGGTGATTTGAACTATTACCTTGGTGAAACACAAAAGCAAACCCTTACCGAATCTACTGTTCCTACTTTAACATCATATACGCTCGGTACAAACTTCGGTGCAGTTTCAGTATGGACTGTTAATAATGTGGGTACTTATTCAGCGTATAACTACTATACATCAGCGCAAAACAGCAAAACACTTGATACAACAGTTCAGGTACTTGATGTTACACCTCTTAAAGACCTTGCTGATGAATGCAACGCAATGCTTGACCAAAAGAATAAGTATACCGATGCTTCATGGAAAGTATTTACCGATGCACTTAAAGCTGCACAGAATTTCCCTGGTTATGCTACAATGTCGGCAGATGCAATCCTTTCAACAGTAGTTGGCAAGTATACAAACTTATTTAACGCAAGGAAAAATCTTGAAATAAGAGATATTACATATACATTTAAGTATAAAGTAAATGAATTTGATACAGACGGTAACATTGTTAAAGACAGCAACGGCAAAAATGTAATTAAGGATGAAACTCGTAATATTACACTTAAATATGGCGAAGTATTCCAGGACAATAAAACAGCACTTGATCAGTTTAATAAGGATTTCCCTACTTATGTAAGTGAAGATGGATTAAACACATGCACAGTTGAGGTCACTACTTGGGTATCATCACTTGGCATTGCGTTTAACCCTGAAGCAGCAGTAACTGAGGATACTACATTTACTTGTAGCTATACTCAAACTCCAAACAGTGCAAATTGGACTGATTATAATGCTGCACAAAGCGCACTTAATGCAAAGCTTTTGAAGAATGAAACTTATACTTATGATTCATTGGCAAATGCTGTAAAAGCAGTTAACGATTCATCAATTAAGTTCTATTATCTTGATGCAGATACTAAAAATGCAATGATGTCTGACCGTCAGGCAGAAATCACTGCTGAAACACAAACACTTAAAAATATTGCTGACAGCTTGGTAGAAGTTAACGCTGACTTATCAGTAGCTAAAGCAGTAGAGAAAGTAAAAGAAACACAAAAAGCAGACGACACCAAGAAAGACTTGGATATGTATCGTGATGCTTCACAGGAATTTGTATTTACAAAAACCGTAAGCTACACAGATGTAAGCACAAACGAAGTATTTGAAGTTAAGGGACTTCTTTACAGCGATGCAACTGCTCTTGACACCGCTATTAAGAATTACTTAAATAATGATCTTCAGTTAAGAACATATGATATTTACCTTAACGGCAATAAGCTTACAGGTATATATGAATACGGTACAGCTGTAACAGTTTATGCTGACGGTACAGTTAAGACCGGTGAGCAGGCAGCTGCACCTACCGGCTCAAATTACGCTTGGACTTACAGCTTCTCTGCTCCGTCAAGAGATAACGATTTCGGCAAGGACGGACACAATAATAAAGTCAATGCTACACCTGAAAAGTATATGCTTACTGCACCTGCATTAAGCTTCATAGTAAACGGTGAAACATATCTTACAACTAAAGCTGTTGACAGCGCCGCACAAGGTTATATTGTAACTATTAAGTCGGGTCTTAACGGCAGTGTACTTAATGTTATTCAAACTGAGGCAGACGGTTCATTCACATTGCCGGCAGCACCAAGCATTCCTTTCTACACATTTGCTTCTTACAGTGACGGATTCACAGCCGGCTCACAAAAAGTTAGTGAGAATACCACAATCACTGCTAATTACACAAGTGAAGAAAAGTTGACAGTTGATATTTTCCATACAAATAGTCCTTGGGGCGAAGCAACACCGACTGAGCATAATACAGTTGATTATAACACAAGATTGAGTTATACTTATGATGATGCATATTGCTGGGCTTATGCAACATATATTTCCAACGGAAATGTTAACAGAACAGTATATCGTGTAATTCACTATGGTTCAAGTTACACTTTCTATGTAAGTAACACAATTTCAAATGCTGACGGACAGGGTATTGTAGCTCTTACAAAGGATGAATACGAAAATCTCGTATTTAACCAATCGGCATATGATGAAATTACAAAGAAAGCAAAACCAAGCTACGATGATACAACTGACCTTATTGCTAATGCTAACAGCGTAGTAAGTGATACCGGTGCTGTTGATGACAGTACTTTGATTCTTGCAAATGTTGATGTTAATGGCAATAAAACATTGAATCCTGCAGAACCTGCTGTTACATCACTTGAAACACCTGTTTATGCAAGCGATAAAACACAGATGACATTCATCGGTACATTTGTATTACCGGAAGGTTATACAATGGTTGAAAGCGGTTTCTTGTTCTCAGGTTACGCTGTTAACAGTACCACAAAGCCATCACAAGCACCTGACCTTAAATTAGAAAATGTAAATAATAAGTCGATTAGAAGACTTAAATCTACAAAGCATACAATCGGTAACCAATTTGTTATCAATGTAGCTATCAATTCTAAATCAGGCAGTTGCTATTACAGGCCATATACAATATTCAAAAAGGGTGACCAAAAGATTACTGTATACGGTGCACAGTTTGCCGTTGATGATATTCAGGCTGGATTAAAAAAATAAGAAGGGGGTTAATAGTTATGAAAAAAATATATGAAGAACCAGAGATTCAAATTCGTAATTATGTTCTCCCGGTTAGTGATGTAGTTATGACATCTACACTTACCGATGGTGATAACTACGGTGGCGATGGCGACGGTAGTGGCGATTACTTTGGTTAAATAAAATAGACGAAAGACCGTGATTTAAAATCACGGTCTTTTTTATTACAATTTTATTAAATATCTTGAAAAAGTGAATTTCTTGTTTGACATATTATAAGTTATATATTATTATTAAAGTAATTAACTATGTCTGGAAGTGGGCTTATGAATATTCTTGTATGCGGACTCGGCCTTATAGGCGCCAGCCTTGCAAAAACTTTGAAAAAAAATACAAATCATCATATTATGGGTTGGAACAGAACGGATTCTGTTGCAAAGCGTGCATTGGCTGACGGTGTTATAGATGAAACAGGTGAGCTTGAAGCAATGATGCCGAAAGCTGATGTAACAATAGTGAATTTTTACCCGGAAGCAATTGCTCCTTTTATTAAAGAGCATAAGGATTTATTCAAGAAAAACAGCATTGTTACCGATTCTTGCGGAATTAAAACAAAAATTTGCCGCGAACTTGAAAAAGAAAATTTTGATTTTTACTTCGTAGGCGCTCATCCAATGGCAGGTAGAGAAGTAAGCGGATATGATAATTCGCTTGATGATTTATTTGATAACGCTTCTTTTATTTGCACACCTTATGACAGTATTCCGAGATATATATCTGATGCACTTGTAGGCCTTGCACAAGAAATGGGATTTGCACGCACAGTTGTAACAACTCCTGAACATCATGATGAAATGATTGCGTTTACATCGCAGATTGCTCATGTTTTGGCATGCTCATATGTTCTTTCACCGCTTGCACCGTACCATGCCGGTTATTCGGCAGGCAGTTACCGTGATGTAAGCCGAGTTGCACGAATAAATGCAGATATGTGGACTGAACTTTTTATTGATAATAAAGAACCGCTTGTTCGTGAAATTGATGACCTCGTATCAAATCTTATGAAATTTAAGTATTGCATAGTAAATGAAGATGCAAACGAACTTTGCGAATTGATGAAAAAAGGTAATAAGATTAAAGAGGAAATCGGTTAATGAAAGAACTATGCGTAAATGTAAGCGATAACAGTATAAGTAATATTTATATTGAAAACGGACTTATTTCTAAAGCCGGAAAGCTTATAAAAGAAAAATTTAATTGCAAAAAAATCGCACTTGTCAGCGATACAAATGTGTATCCTATTTACGGTGACATAATTAAATCTCAACTGGAAAACGAGGGATATGAGGTATTTACTTACATATTTAAAGCCGGCGAAGCTTCAAAAAATACAACCGAGCTTGTAAAAATAGTTGAGTTTATGGCACAAAGCGGACTTACCCGTGAAGATATAGCAGTAGCTTTAGGCGGCGGAGTCTGCGGGGATATGGTCGGTTTTGCGGCGGCTGTATTTTTAAGAGGAATTAAGTTTGTTCAAATTCCGACTTCACTTTTGGCACAGGTGGATTCATCAGTCGGCGGTAAGACCGCTGTTGATTTACCGCAGGGTAAAAATCTTTGCGGCGCGTTTCATCAACCGTCAATAGTAATAATCGACCCCAATGTGCTTTCAACTTTAAGCGAGCATTTCTTTAGCGACGGAATGGGCGAAGTTATCAAATACGGATGTATTAAATCGTCTTCACTTTTTGAACTTCTTGAAAGAGGTAATGCGAGGGATAATATTACCGAGATTATTGCCGAATGTGTAAGTATAAAGCGCCAAGTAGTTGAAAATGACGAAAAAGAGCATGGCGAAAGAGCGCTTCTTAATTTCGGGCATACCTGCGGCCACGCAATTGAAAAATTATGGAATTTTGAAACCGTAAGCCACGGTGAAGCTGTGGGAATGGGCATGGTGATGATTACCCATGCAAGCGAAGATTTGGGAATAACCGAAAAAGGTACAACCGAAAGGATTATAAAAGTTCTTGAAAAGAATAATTTGAAAATCAGTGATTCACATTCAAAAAAGGAAATCATTTCGGCTATGAGCGGGGATAAAAAGAGAACCGGCTCCGGCATTAAATTTGTAATGATTGATAAAATAGGTTCAAGCTTTATAAATCCGATTAAATATGAAGATATAAATAAAACATTTGGTGTAGACTGACGGAGAAAATATGAGCATAGCAAAAATTCAAAAGTCAATATTTAACGGTGATGTTACTGTTCCGGCATCTAAATCTGTTGCACACAGGGCATTGATATGCTCTTTTCTTGCCGGTGGCGGAACTGTTAAGCCTATTATTTCATCTAAAGATATGCAGGCAACGGTTGGTATTATTGAAGCACTTAAAAATAATGAAACTGAACTTAATTCAATAGAAAGCGGCTCAACTCTCCGTTTTATGATTCCGGTTGCGGCGGCACTCGGAAAAGAAGTAACTTTCACAGGGCAGGGCAGTTTGCTTACACGCCCAATCGGTGAATATCTTGAACTTTTACCGCTTCACGGTGTTAAAATCAACTCTGACGGTTACTTGCCGGCTGAAATAAGCGGTAAACTCCAAAACGGCAGTTTTGAAGTGAACGGCAATGTTTCAAGCCAATATATTACGGGTTTGCTTTTGGCACTTTCGGCACTTGAAGGTGACAGTGCTGTAATTCTTAAAACACAATTGCAATCAAAACCGTATGTTGATATGACGGTTAAGGTTTTGGCTGATTACGGAGTAAATGTGTTTGAAACGGATTTCGGCTATCTCATTAAAGGCGGGCAAAAATTTAAAGTTCAGGATTATACGGTTGAAGGTGATTGGTCACAGGCTGCATTTTTCCTTGTAGGCGGGGCAATTAACGGTGATGTTACAGTTAATGGGCTTGATATGAACTCAACACAGGGTGATAAAGCTGTTGTGGATGTAATCAAAAAATTCGGTGCAAATGTAACAATTCTTGAAAATGCTGTCAGGGTACAAAAAAGTGAACTGCACGGTATAGAATTTGATGCAACCGATATTCCCGATATGGTTCCTGCTATTGCGGTCCTTGCTTCGTTTGCAAGCGGAAAAACCGTTATAAAGGGCGCTCAAAGGCTCAGATATAAAGAATCAGACAGAATAGAAAGCGTGGTTTATAATCTTAAAGAACTTGGCGTTGATGTAAAAGAAACGCCAGACGGAATGGAAATTAGCGGCGGTAGGCCGCTTCATTCGGCGAAGCTTAAGGGTTATAACGACCATAGAATTGTAATGGCATTTTCAGTTGCGGCAATGAATATAGGCGATTGTGAAATTGATGATGCTCAAAGTATAAATAAATCATATCCGTCATTTTTTGATGATTATAATAAACTTGGGGGTAAAGCTGATGTCCTCTGAATTCGGCAATAAAATTAAACTTTCAATATTCGGTGAAAGCCACGGGGAAGCTATCGGCTGTGTTATTGATTCGCTTCCTGCCGGTGTTAAGCTTGATATGGATAAAATCTATTTTGATATGGCCAGGCGCGCTCCGGGTAAGGATAAAACAGCAACTCCAAGGCTTGAAAAGGATATTCCTCATATTCTTTCAGGTGTGCTTGATAATGTTACAACAGGCGCACCGCTTGCAATGATAATAGAAAATACAAATACCAAAAGCGGCGATTATTCAAATTTAATGGCAGTGCCGCGCCCGTCGCACAGCGATTATCCGGCTTATGTTAAATATAAAGGATATAATGACATAAGAGGCGGCGGCCATTTCAGCGGCAGGCTTACTGCACCGCTTGTTTTTGCCGGCGCAATAGCAAAGCAAATTTTAGCTCAAAAGGGTGTTACCGTTGGAGCGCATATATTAAGCATAAACGGTGTTTATGATGAAAGCTTTGATAAGGCTGAAGTAACAAGCGAGCAGCTTATTGCTGTGTCATCAAAGCCTTTCGGTGTTATTAACGATAACATTGAGGAAAAAATGCGTCAGGCAGTTGAAAAAGCAAGGCTTGACGGTGACAGTGTCGGCGGAATAATTGAATGTGCCGTTTGCGGTATGCCTGTCGGCGTGGGGGCTAATATTTTTTCTACTGTGGAGAGCCATATTTCATCATCACTTTTCGGCGTTCCGGCAGTAAAGGGTGTTGAATTCGGCGCAGGTTTTGACCTTGCGAATATGACGGGTTATGAAGCAAATGATACATATTCGATTAAAAACGGAAAAATATTCGTTAATAAAAATAATAACGGCGGTATTCTCGGTGGAATGACTACGGGTGCACCGATTATAGTTAAGGCTGCGATTAAGCCGACACCGTCAATATCAAAGCCGCAAAAGAGTGTTAATTTGCAGACTATGACTGAGGAAGAGCTTGTTATTCACGGCAGGCACGACCCTTGCATTGTGCCTAGGGCTTTGCCGGTAATTGAAAGTGCGGTTGCATTTGCTCTTCTTGACCTTATGGCATAAAATTAACGAAAAAGGAAATATAAATGGATTTATTAGAACTTAGAAAAGAAATTGACGAAATAGATGATGAGCTTATTCCGCTTTTACTTAAGAGGATGAGTGTATCTGAAAAAGTGGCAAAGTATAAGGTTGAACGCGGTATGCCTGTTTTAAACAGTGAGCGTGAGCAGCAAATTCTTGACGATGTTGCAAAAAAATGCGGCAAGCAAGGCGAAACCATAAAAACCGTATTTGCCGCTACGATGGACGCTTCAAGAGCTTTACAGCATAAAATAGTAGGCGGCGGCAAAGAACTCAGGGAAGATATTGAAAATGCTATCAAAATTGATAAGCTTGATACTGCCGGCAAACCGATTGCCTGCCAAGGTGTTGAGGGTGCGTACAGCGGAGTAACAGCAAATAAAATTTTCCCAAATACAGATATTCATTTTCATAAGAGATTTGAAGATGTTTTTGAAGCTGTAAATAGGGGAGATTCAAAGTTCGGCGTTATTCCTGTTGAAAATTCGACAGCCGGCTCTGTTCACGAATCTTATGACCTTATTATGAAATACAGATTTTTTGTTGTAGGCGCATATGATTTGAAAATAGAACATTGCCTTTGTGCAAAGAACGGTACAAAATATGAAGATATTACTGATGTTTACAGCCATCCGCAAGCCCTTTCGCAGTGTAATAATTTTTTGAGAAACTTTGATTTCACGGGAATTAACTATTCAAATACTGCCGCTGCGGCAAAATATGTAAGCGAATCACCAAAAAACAATGTAGCTGTAATATGCAGTGAATTGGCGGCTAAAAAATACGGACTTAATGTTCTTAAGCGTAATATTCAAAATAATGATAAAAATACTACAAGATTTATAGTTATATCAAAGGAACTTGCAATTCCGAGTGATGCGCAAAAAATATCACTCATATTTGCACTTCCGCATAAAACAGGTTCGCTTTACAGGGTTTTGGGCCGCTTTTCAATGGCAGGCTTAAACTTGACTAAGCTTGAATCAAGACCTATTGAAAACAGTGAATTCAGCTACTATTTTTATGTTGATGTATTGGGAAATGTTAAAGATGAGGAAACGCTTGACCTTATTTGTGCGCTTTCAGATGAACTGCCTGAATTTGAGTTTTTAGGCAATTTCCACGAAGCTTGTTAATAAGTATTAGTGTAAGAATATTTACGGAGATGAATTTGTGAAACAGCAAAAAAGGCATCAAACAAATTTAATATCTGCGGTAACGCTTGTAATTACAGGTGCTGTTTTAATCTTTCTCGGTATTGCACTTTATAATCACGCAAAGCTTGAAGTGAGGTTTGACACGCTTATAAATTATCTTAAGCAAATAGACGATTCCATTGTCAAGCTTGACAGTGATGTTGAAATAATTATTTGTATTTTTGCACTGTATATTGCAAAATGCCAATTGCCGATACCAATGGGATTTTTATGTGTAATATCCGGTATGGTATTTCCGCTTGCAGAGGCTGTTGCGATAAATATTATTTTTACCGAGTTTTTCTTTATAGTAAAATATCTTGAAGGTAAATTTATCGGCGGCGGATGGACAGGAATGATACTTGGAATAAAAAAGTTTAAGTTTATTAAGGATTGGATTGAATTTAAAGGTAACGGTAATCCGTATGTTCTTTTTGTATCAAGGCTGTTTCCCGCAATTCCGCTTGGAATGGTATCAAAATATTATGGCTCAATGCGATATGATTTTGTTTATTATTCGCTTTTAAGCCTTATGGGATTTATGCCGCGACTTTTTATTTATACAAAAATCGGTTCGGCAATTTATAATCCTTTTTCTGCGCAATTTCTTGTGCTTTTAATAATTATTGTAAGCTTTACAGGCTTGTCAATCATTTTATTTAATATATTTTACGGTATTAAATCAAAACAGATGAATCAAACACTTTTGATTTATTCTGAAAAAGAAAAATATAAAATTGTTTTATAAGGAGAATATAAATGAAACCAAGCGAGTTAATTACTAAAATCGAAAATAACGAGTTTGACAGCGAACTCAAGAAATTATATGTCACAGACAGTGCAGTTAATGCGCAGAAACCTCGTTACATAAGAACCATTAACGAATTTATTAAACTTTTTGGTGATGATAGGGATGTATTTATTTTAAGTGCACCGGGCAGAACCGAAGTTTGCGGTAACCATACAGACCATAATAACGGTAAAGTTTTAGCCGCTTCCATTAACCTTGACGCTATTGCAGTAGCTGCTAAAAGGGATGATATGGTTATTAAGGAAAAGAGTGAGGGACATAACCTTAATGATGTTGATATTTCTGTTTTAGCACCTAATGAATCTGAATACGGAAAATCGGCTGCGATGATTAAAGGTGTTGTGGCAGGTCTTAAGGAATATGGCTATAATATCGGCGGATTTGATGCTTGCACCACAAGTGATGTTATGGGCGGCTCGGGCTTATCGTCTTCAGCGGCATTTGAAGTGCTGATTGCAACAATAGTAAATCATCTTTATAACGGCGGAAATATTGACGCTGTTACGGTAGCAAAAGCATCACAATTCAGTGAAAATGTATATTTCGGCAAGCCTTCAGGCTTGCTTGACCAAATGGCATCTTCGGTAGGTACATTTGTAACTATTGATTTTAAAGATACTGCAAATCCGATTATTAAAAAAGTTAATTACGATTTTGCAAAAAGCGGATATGCCCTTTGCATTGTTGATACTCATGGTAATCACAGTGACCTTACAGATGATTATGCTGCTGTAAGAAGCGAAATGGAAGATGTGGCAAAAGCATTCGGCAAAAAAGTTTTGCGTGAGGTGGAATATGATGATTTCTTAAATCACCTTGCAGGGCTTCAAGACAAGGTTAATGACCGTGCTATTCTTCGTGCATTTCATTTCTTCGGTGAAAATGACAGGGTAGATAAAGCTGTGACAAGCCTTGAAAATAACGATTTTGAATCTTTTAAGCAAGCTATTACAGAATCAGGATTTTCATCTTTCCTTTATAATCAAAATGTATACTCCCCTAAAACACCTACTGAGCAAAAACTTTCTTTAGCTTTATGCTTAAGTGAAAAGCTCCTTAAAGGTAAGGGCGCTTGGAGAGTTCACGGCGGCGGATTTGCAGGAACAATTCAGGCTTTTGTGCCTAATGATATGCTTGATGAATATAAAAATACTATTGACCGAGTATTTGGTGAGGGTTCGTGCCATGTACTTATTATTCGCCCGTTTGGCGGAACAAAAGTAATAGGTTGATTATGATGAGTCGATGAAGAGGGAATAGAAAATGAAATACATATTTATTATAAATCCTATTGCCGGCAATGACGATAAAGCAAAGATTTTTTCAAGAATTAAATCAACATTTCGTATGAGTAATGACGAAATGATTGTTGAACCTACTCACGAGCGGGGTGACGCACAGCTCATTGCAAAAAAATATGCTAAAGAATACGGCAGTGAGTGTGTAATTGTATCTTGCGGCGGTGACGGAACGGTACACGAAATTGCAAACGGACTTGCCGGTACAGATACGCCTCTGCTTCTTTTGCCTCTCGGCACAGGCAATGATTTTGCCAAAAAGATTTACGGTACAAAAAATATAAATGTTGAAAATGTAATTAAGGCATTTGGCTTTTATAGCGGTAAAATAAACTATGATGTTAAGCCTATTGACCTTATTGATTATAACGGTGAAAAATGCATAAATGTTATGAGCTATGGGCTTGATACAAAAGTTGAAACCATAGGCAGAAAAATAGCAGGTAAAATTCCGTCACTTGGGCATCAGGCTTATAATATTGCAATAGTGCCTGTATTGTGCAAATCAATGACCTATAAAATAAATATTGACCTTGATTGCGTTGATGATGAAGGAAAGCCTTATAAGTACACCATTGCCCCTTGTGATTACACCCTTTTTGCAATTTGCAATGCAAGTTATTACGGCGGTGGTTTTTGCCCTGCGCCAAATTCGGTGCTTGATGACGGAATTCTTGATTTTGCACTTTGCCACCCGGTAAATGCTTTCCAGGCGCTTCCGCTAATTCCTAAATACAGTAGCGGCGAAGTTGAAAAACTGCAAAAGCATATTTCATTCGGCAAGGTGGTAAGCGGCAGAATTTGGTCTACTGACGGAAGTGCGCTTTTGGGTAACTGTGACGGTGAAAATTTCGATTACAGCGAAGTTAATTTTAAAGTGCTTCCGAAATCACTTAAACTCTGTTTTATTAAAAATTGATTTTTATTTGATAAGAAGGATATAAAAATGAGGAAAATAATATCATTTATTTTGTGTGCAGCTATGGTATTGTCATTTTCAAGCGTAACTGCGTTTGCGGATGAAATTACCTATAAGGATATTTCTATTTCGGCAGATGAATTAGCAGGCACAGCGGACGAAAATGTTAAAACCATACAAAAAGCTTTAGATGAAGCAAGAAATAGTGCGACTGATGAAAAAAGATACAGAATTTATCTTCCTAAAGGAAGGTTTAATCTTAATTCAACATTAAATATTTTTAGTAATACAGAGCTTTATCTTGATAATGAAACCACGCTTATTCAAACAGCACCTAAAGGTCAAAATATAATTAAATCGGGCGATTTCGGTCAAAAGCATATTCTTTATAACGGATTTAGAAATATTAAAATTGACGGTGGCACTTGGAATATGAACTTTAACGGTTCTTGTGCTATGCGTTTTGGCCATTGTACTAATTTGAGCATAAATAATGTTAAAATTAACAGTGTTAAGGATGCGCATCACATTGAAGTTGCAGGTGCAGATACAGTTTCAATTACCAACAGTTTATTTACAGCTTCTTCAAGGACTTCTGAACGAAGTGGCTCGTGTGAAGCTATTCAGCTTGATATTTTGCACGACAGTGCGCATTTTGTAGGGTTTGAGGAATTTGATGATACTCCTAATAAAAACATCACTATAAGCGGATGTACATTTGAGAATTTGTATTCGGGTATCGGTACTCGCTCGGGAGTAGTAAGCAAATATTTTGATAATGTTGTAATTGAAAATAATATATTTAAAAATATTACCGAAAAAGCAATCAGCTGTTTTAATTATAAAAACAGCAAAATTATCAACAATACTTTCAGTGATGTAAGTGCAGGTATCAGTTTTGAATATTTGCCAAATAATATTTTTGATAAAAGCTATTCGCAAAGAATGTATATTCCAAATGACGGCAGGGTAGGCAGTATAAATTCAAATTCATCCACCGTTATAAGCGGCAATGTTATGAATATTAAGCAAATGGCAGATAAATCAAGCTATGGTATTTATGCATACGGCGGTAAAATTGATGCTCAAACAGCAGCAGGTAAGGGTGTTATAAATTGTGCCGGTGATTATACTATCAGCGATTTATCAATAAGCAATAATACTGTAAATTGCAGCTCATCAGAATCACGCGGAATATTTGTAACAGGTGTTAACAACAGTGAAATTGTTTCTAATAGATTAACCGATTATGCATCGGCAGAAAACGGAATTAACGCTGTTAATATATGCGCCAGTTCTAAAAACATTGTTGTGGGCAATGTGATTGACGGTAATTTTAATAACGGAATTTCACTTTATGATGCAAATTCTTTAAGCAGTAAAAATATTGATATAGATAATAACAGCATTACAAACATAAAAAGCTACGGAATAAGGGTTGCAAACGACTCATTTGCAGTTATTAAAAGTAGTAATAATATTTCTGCCGGTACAAGCACTATTTGCCTTTATTCTAAAAATTACAGCCAAAATTTAGCTAATGTAACGCTTGCCGCAACATCATTTTCGCTCAGAAATAAGCCTCTTATTACCTTGAGTTCTGTTAACGGAAATACGGGTTATAAGGTTTATCGTGCGCTTTATAACGGTACATATAAGCAAATTGCAACTGCCAAAGGCCTTAAATTTGAGGATAAGTCGGCAGGTGCATATTCAAGGAATTTTTACAGAATTGCACCGTACACAAAAGTTGCAAAATCAGAAATTATCGGCAAAAATTATATAGATGTTGCATTTTAAAAGTTAACAAAAAATCAACTCCTTCATAGAATATTACTGAAGTTTACTTCAATATTTTATAAAGGAGTTTTTTTATGCCTGATAATCTCAATTTAGACACAGGTGAAAGACGCATAAATGAGGCGGTTTGCATTGATACAAAGCGTATTTTTGACAGCTGCGTAAGCAAAGATTGCCTTGAAGATTTAAGAGTTACATTTTTTTCAAGAAGCCAGCGACTTATTGACGAAGCGGTTACGGTAAAAACCCGCGATTGCTGCATTGAAGAGGTTAGTATTGATGTTGAAGAAGTACCGTTTAATCGAGGCTTTTACAGCGTAGATATTACATTCTATTTTAAGCTTTGCTTCGATACTTATTCAGCACCTTGCACCACACCGCAGGTTGCAGTCGGCTTTGCAAAATTTAATAAAAAATGTATTCTCTTCGGTTCAAACGGCGATGTAAAAGTATTTGTTTCAAACTCTGTAAGCGAAACTACAGATTGCCCTGTTGCACCGCAATATACAAACCCTGTTGCAAAGGTTCAGGCAGTTGACCCTGTTGTACTTTCAACCGATATTTGCGATAGCTGTGATTGCAACATTTCTGTATGCTCTTCGTTTCCGCAGTCTATTTTTAATTCTATGGAGGATACAATTCCGTCCTGCGGTGCATCTAAAGCAATACTTGTAACTCTCGGTCTGTTTTCAATTGTTCAAATGGAGCGTGACGCACAAATTCTTATCCCTGCATATGATTATTGCGTTCCTGACAGAGAATGTAACTGCAATACTTCCAACCCGTGCGAAACTTTCCAGGGTATTGATTTCCCTGTTGAGCAATTTTTCCCAAGTGAAAAAGAAGGCTGTTCCCCTTGTAATCCCACAAAGCCGATTTGCGACAGCGAAGATAACAATTAGTTGATTATAAAAAAAGCGTGCAGGCTTTTGCCTGCACGCAATTTTTTATTTGTTTTCTTTATCATCAAATGCCGGGTACATTCTTCTGAAAAGTGAATTGATGTGCTTGAAATATGATGTGTCAATATTATCAATTGTATCTCTTGTGGTGCGAAATCTCCAATTTTTATCCGGTACACCGGGAATATTCATTCTTGCGTCAGAGCCGAAGCCGCACATATCCTGAAGTGCAATGATTGCCACATTTGATGAACTTTTCCATACGGTTTCAATGATTTTCCTGCACGATGCGCTGTAATATCCGCCTTCGCCCCAATTATCCCCGTAAAAGCCGCAATATTCAAGTGCAAATTTTCTTTCTTCTTCGCATGCTTCCCAAAGCCAGCCTAAAATAGTGTTGTTATCGTGCGTACCAACATAATTTATGCTGTTTGGTACTGCGTTATGCGGCATATGTGATGAATCAGAATTCGGGTCAAATCCAAATTGTACGACCTTCATTCCCGGAAAACCTGTATCTGCCAGCAATTTAACCACATCTTCGCCGAACACGCCTAAATCTTCAGCTATAATGGGAGCATTTGGAAATGCTTCAAATATTTTGTTGAAAAGTTTCATTTTAGGGCCGTCAAGCCATTCACCGATTTTTGCTGTTTTTGACTCGGCAGGCACTGCCCAATATGATGCAAAGGCTCTGAAATGGTCAATTCTTACAGTATCATAAAGCTTTAAAGAATGTCCTATTCTTGAAACCCACCAACTGTAATTATCTTTTTCCATGGCGTCCCAATCATAAATCGGGTTGCCCCAAAGCTGACCGTCTTCGCTGAAATAATCAGGTGGTACGCCGGCAACTTTTTCAACTTTCAGTGTTTTTTCGTCTATTAAAAACATAGGAAGATTTGACCAAACATCAACGCTGTCCATAGCAACATAAATCGGCATATCGCCTATTACTGCAATACCTTTTTTATTTGCATAAGATTTGATTTCGTTCCATTGCCTGTAAAAAATATACTGCACAAATTTCCAAAAAGCCGCACTCTCTTCATATGAATAAATATCTTTAATGCATTCAAAATAATGCGCGTGTTTATCGCTCCATTCCCACCAAGGCTTCATATTTTCCTGCTCTTTTACAGCCATAAATACGCTGTAATCGGTAAGCCAGGAGTTATTTATTTCAAATTCTTTTATTTCCTTTGCAATATCGTCATTTATATTTAAAAAGGCTTTTTTCAGAAGTTCAAGCCTTTTTTCTGCGGCAAATTCATAATCTGCGGTGTATGGTGTGCCGGTATAAATATTTGATTTGTAATCTTCTTCGCTTACAAGGTTCATATCAAAAAGACCTTTTGGATTTATGAAAAGGTAATTGCCTGCAAAGGCGGACGGTGAGCAATACGGTGAATTGGCACCGTCAAGTGGGTTAAACGGTAATACCTGCCAATAGGTAAATCCCATATCGGCAATTTTGTCAATAAAATGAATGACATTTTCATCAAAAACACCTACGCCGTATTCGCTCGGCATAGAGCTTATGTGCAGTAATACGCCTGCTCCTCGTTTTTTTAGCATAATCACTTTGCTTCTTTCTGAAAATTAAAAAGTATATGATATTTTATCATTAACATAAACAAAAATCAATTATTTAAAATTATTATTTTATTTATAATTATATATTGATTAAAGTATATATATTTGATATAATATTTTCCGTATAATGCAAGGGTATATGTGCAAATAATTTATACGCATATACGGTGGCAAACTTTTTGATTGTGAGGGCGAATAATTGAGCGAAAACACTAAAAAATCACATACTGTTTCAAATGAAGAACTTAGCAGGCAGAAGCAGTTTACACAAAAGGTAAGCTCTGTTATTTCAGCGTCTTATGATGAAAAGCCAAAGGCTTGTGTAATCACATACGGTTGCCAGCAAAATGTTGCCGACAGTGAAAAAATCAAGGGTATGCTTGAACTTATGGGATATGATTTCACTGATGACAGGCTTGAAGCAAAGCTTATAATTTTTAACACCTGTGCAGTAAGGGAGCATGCCGAGGACAGAGTGTTCGGCAATGTCGGCGCACTTAAAAGCTATAAGCAGAAAAATCACGATGTTGTAATTGCACTTTGCGGATGTATGATGCAGCAGCAACATATAGCCGATAAAATAAAAAAATCTTATCCTTTTGTAGACCTTGTTTTCGGTACTCATGTTGTGCATAAGCTTCCCGAACTTCTTTATAAAGCACTTACCGGTAAAAAGCGTGTGTTTGATATTGATGATACGGATCAAGTTATTGCCGAGGGTATTCCCGTTAAGCGTGATAATGACGCCAAGGCTTGGTTGCCGATTATGTACGGGTGCAATAACTTTTGCTCTTACTGCATTGTGCCGTATGTAAGGGGAAGAGAAAGAAGCAGGGAAAAAGCGGATATTATTGCCGAGTTTAAGTGCCTTGTGGAGCAGGGGTATAAAGAAATTACTCTTTTAGGTCAAAATGTAAATTCTTACGGTAAGGATTTAGAGCCTAAAGTTACTTTTGCAGAACTTTTAAGGCAGCTTAATGATATAGACGGCGACTTCAGAATAAGATTTATGACAAGCCACCCGAAAGACTGCACAAAAGAGCTTATTGAAACTATGGCTGAATGTGACAAGGTGGCACAGCATTTGCACCTGCCTTTCCAAAGCGGAAGCAACAGGGTTTTAAAAGCTATGAACAGGCATTATACAAGAGAACAGTATCTTGAACTTATAAACTACGCCCGCAAGCTTATGGGTGATGAACTTTCAATTACAAGTGATATTATAGTCGGTTTCCCGGGCGAAACTTACGAGGAATTTCAGGAAACACTTTCGCTTGTTAAGGAAATAAAAGCTACCCAGCTTTTTACATTCATTTATTCAAAGCGTGAGGGTACACCGGCAGCGAAGATGGACGACCCTGTTCCTGCCGAAGAAAAATCAAGATGGTTTAAAGAACTTACCGATTTGCAAGAAAAAATAAGTGCCGAGCAAATGAGCCTTCATCAAGGTAAAACTTATAAATGCTATGTATACGGTAAGGGCAAATTGGCAGATAATTATATTGCCGGCAGAAACGACGGTAATTTGATTATAGAATTTGAAGGTGACGAAAGCCTTATCGGAACTTTCCAAAACATTAAAGTAATCGAACCGCTTACATTTGTTATGAGGGGCGAATTAGTAAAGGAGAAACAAATATGAGTATTGAATCAGCACTCAGAGAATTAGGCAAAGAAATTCAGAAGGACGAGCGTTTTATCGCTCTTCAGGCTGCTGCAAAGGTAAATGATGCAGACGAAAGTCTTCAACAGCAAATGCAGGAGATGCAGCTTATATCTCTTAAATATCAGCAGGAAGCTGAAAAAGGCGAAGAAGCATCACAGGAAAGAATTCAAGAACTTCAAGAGGATTATCAGAAGCTTTATACAGAAATTATGGCAGGCAAAAATATGCAAAACTATTCTTCAGCCGCTTCTGAAATGGAAAAAATGGCACAGTATATCAGCGGTATGATCGGCCTTTTCTTTGACGGTCAGGATGCCGAAACCTGCGAACTTCCACCACAGGATGCCTGCACACATAACTGCTCAACCTGCGGCGGCTGCCACTAATTAAATTTACTCGGTACATTTTACCGGGCATAAATCATTGAAAAGGAGGAACAAAAATGGCTAAAAAAGACAGTAAACTGTCACCTATGATGGCACAGTATTTTGAGGTGAAAAGTAAATATCCCGATACAATTTTGTTCTTCCGTGTCGGTGATTTTTATGAGATGTTTTTTGATGATGCCAAAACAGCTTCATCTGAGCTTGATTTGGTGCTTACAGGCAAAGACTGCGGGCAGGAGGAGCGCGCACCTATGTGCGGTGTTCCGTTTCACAGTGCCGATAATTATATTGCAAAGCTTGTAAGCAGAGGATACAAGGTTGCTATTTGCGAGCAGACGGAGGACCCGTCAAAAGCAACCGGCCTTGTTAAAAGAGATGTCATAAGAGTCATGACTCCCGGTACCGTAATTGAAAGTAATATGCTTGAAGACGGTGCAAATAATTACCTTTGCGCTATTTATAAAAATGCGGATAGATCAAAAGCAGGTTTGTGCTTTGCGGATGTTTCAACAGGTGAGTTTCACATTACATCACTTAATACAGCACCTTTGCAAAGGCAGATTATGAATGAGCTTTATACATATATGCCGCGTGAAATTATTGTTAATAATGACGCATTTGATATGTCACTTCTTGATAATTATACAAAGCGTGTTGATGCTCACCTTGAAGTTGTGAGCGCAGAGAAATTTGATTATGAAACTGCAATAAAGCTTATTAACGATAATTTGAGTTCGGCGCAGATAAGCGAACTTAATGTAAGCGAAAACGAAATAGCGGTGTGCGCACTCGGCGCAGTAATATTATATCTTAAAGATACGCAGAAAAAAGACGAAATCGAAGCACCGAGCGAGCTTGAATTATATGACTGCGAAAAGTATATGAAGCTTGATATGTCTGCAAGGCGAAATCTTGAACTTACAAGGTCAATGATGACGGGGGATAAAAGGCATTCGCTTTTATGGGTTATTGATAAAACCAAAACTTCGGCAGGTAAAAGAATGATTCGCTCCTGGCTTGAAAGGCCGCTGATGTCCGTCGCTAAAATTACAAAGCGTCAAAATGCAGTCGGCGAACTTGCGGACAGCCCGATGCTTCGTGATGAAGTAAGGCAGGCACTTACGGGAATAAGCGATATTGAAAGATTGCTTACACGAATTGTTTATTCAACCGCAAATGCAAAGGAACTAAAATCACTTCAATCAACTTTGGAAAAATTGCCGTTGATTAAAAATTTGCTTTCATCATCAAATTCATATCTTTTAAGAGCTGTGTATAACGATATTGACTTGCTTGAAGATGTAAGAAATCTTATTGACAGTGCAATTGTTGATGAGCCGCCGTTTACCGTTCGTGAGGGCGGAATGATTAAAGAGGGTTTTAATGCCGATATAGACGAACTCAAGTCTATAATGAACGACGGTGCAGGAATTATAGCTTCAATTGAAAATGAGCAAAGGGAATTAACAGGAATTCCAAAACTTAAGGTTGGGTATAACAAAGTATTCGGCTACTATATTGAGGTTACCAATTCATATAAGGATTTAGTTCCCGAAACATACATAAGAAAACAAACGCTTACAAATTGCGAAAGATACATTACCCAGGAGTTGAAAGATTTAGAGGGTAAAATTATCGGCGCAAAGGAAAGATGTATAGCACTTGAATATCAAATGCTTTGCAAAATCAGGGAAAGTATTGCAAATGAAGTTAAAAGGCTTCAAAAAACAGCGCGTGCGCTTGCAACCCTTGATGTTTTGGCATCTTTGGCAGAAGTGGCAGTTAATAATAATTATACTTGCCCGCAAATTACGAATGACGGAATTATAAATATTAAAGACGGCAGGCACCCGGTAGTTGAAGCCTTGCTTGACGGTACACCTTTTGTGCCGAATGATGCAAAGCTTGATTTAGATGAAAACAGATGTGAAATAATCACCGGGCCTAATATGGCGGGTAAATCAACTTATATGAGGCAAATTGCTCTTATCACCCTGTTAGCACAAATAGGTTCTTTTGTACCGGCGAATAGTGCGCAAATCGGAATTGTTGATGCGATTTATACAAGAGTAGGGGCCAGCGATGATCTCGCAACAGGGCAGTCAACCTTTATGGTAGAGATGAACGAGGTTGCAGAAATTCTTAAAAATGCAACAAACCATTCGCTCATCATTCTTGATGAAATCGGGCGCGGCACATCAACCTTTGACGGAATGAGTATTGCAAGGGCGGTGCTTGAATTTGTTTGCAAGAAAAAGACGCTTGGAGCAAAATCACTTTTTGCAACTCATTACCACGAACTTACTGTTATGGAGGGGCTGCTTGACGGGGTTAAAAATTACTCGATAGCTGTCAAAAAGCGCGGCGATGATATTACATTTTTAAGAAAAATTGTAAAGGGCGGCGCAGACCAAAGCTTTGGTATAGAAGTAGCAAAGCTTGCCGGTGTACCGGACAGTGTTGTAAAGCGTGCAAAAGTTATACTTAAAGAGCTTGAAGCTAATTCAACACCGATTGAATTTACTGCCGAAAATGTCAGCGAAGATGATGAACAAAGCGATATACAGTATAATTTCACGGCTCAGGGTACTGATGAAATACTTGAAATACTCAAAGCTACCGATATAAACTCAATCACTCCTATGGAAGCGCTTCAAACACTGTTTGATTTGAAGCAAAAAGCACAGGAGCTTGAATAAATTTTTTGATTAAAGGAGGGTGCGCTATGGCAAGAATAAATGTTTTACCGAAAGAAATATATCAGCTTATTGCAGCAGGCGAAGTCGTTGAGCGCCCTTCAAGTGTTGTAAAAGAAATGATTGAAAATTCGCTTGATGCAGGAGCTAAAAATATTACTCTTGAAATCAAAAACGGCGGTTCAACATATATCAGAATTACTGATGACGGATGCGGAATTGAGCGTGATGATGTAAGAAAAGTATTTGTTTCCCACGCAACGAGTAAAATTTCGCAAAAGGATGATTTGAATTCAATCGGCACTTTAGGTTTTAGAGGTGAAGCTATGGCTTCAATATCCGCTGTATCTAAAGTTGAACTTTTAACAAAGGCACAAAATGAAGAAATCGGCACAAGGTATGAAATCGAGGGCGGGCAAGAAATTGAATTTGATGATGCCGGCTGCCCTAACGGAACAACTATTGTTGTAAGGGATATTTTCTTCAATACCCCTGCAAGAATGAAATTTTTAAAGAAAGATGTGACGGAGGGCAATCAAGTTGCCGCAATAGTTGACAGAATGGCTATTTCACATCCTGAAATTTCATTTAGATTTATTCGTGACGGTAAGCAAATGCTTATCACATCAGGCAACGGGGATTTAAAATCAACCATTTATTCTGTTTTGGGTAAAGAAATAAGCGACAGTTTAATGAGCGTTGATTATTCTTATGATAATATGCGTCTTTCAGGTTTTGTATCAAAGCCTACCGCTTCAAGAAAAAGCAGGGCAATGCAGTTTTTCTATATAAACAATCGTGTCGTTAAATCAAAAACAGCTATGGCGGCATTGGAGCAGGCATATAAAAACACAATTATGGTAGGTCGTTTTCCTGCTTGTGTGCTTAATATCGAGCTTAATCCTGCACAGGTTGATGTTAATGTTCACCCGGCTAAAACCGAAGTTCGATTTGCAAATGAAAGGCCTGTTTTCGACCTTGTGTATTATGGGGTTAAAACAGCAATTGAAAATGACACAACGGTAAAAGAAATTCAGTTTAAAGAAAATACGGGATTTAATTCTTCGCCTAATAGTATTTTTAACAGCGCAAGGCAGGAAAGTACATATCAGTCTAAATTTGAATTTTTTAAAAAGAAAGACGAACCGCCGGTGCAGCAGGTGATTAAAACCAAGCCGAGCGAGGATTTTTGGCGAGTTGAAGCACCTAAACCAAAATATGAAATAACCGAAAAAGAAGATATAATAGAAAAAGCAGAGACGACTTTACCTAAAGCGGAGGAAATACCGCAGGAAGAAGTGGTAATTAAAGATGAAAAGGATTATGAAAACATTATTCCTAATTTCAAGCTGATTGGTGAAGCGTTTAAAACTTATTTGATAGTTGAAATTGAAAATGAACTTTACTTTATAGATAAGCACGCCGGCCACGAAAGAATGAATTATGAAAAATTCAAGGCTCAAGCCACGGTTGAAACTCAAATGCTTTTAGCTCCGGTTGCGGTTAATTTGACAAAGGATGAATTTATTGCAGTCAGTGAAAATATGGAGCTTATTAAAAGCTGCGGCTTTGAGCTTGAAGAATTCGGCGAGAGCCAAATTATCGTGCGTGCAATACCAAGCCTTGTTGATAATGATGATGTAAAAGATTTAATGCTTGAAATTGCACAAAAATTACTTGACCATAAAACAGATATTATACCTGATAAAATTGATTGGATATATCATTCGGCTTCGTGCAGGGGCGCGGTTAAAGCCGGCGATTATACTTCAAGGCAGGAGCAGGAGATGTTTATTAAAAAGCTTCTTTCAATGCCAAATATTCGCTTTTGCCCGCACGGAAGACCCGTGTTCATAAAAATGAGCAAGTATGATATTGAAAAACAATTTGGCAGAGTTTGATTTATTATGAATAAAGTTATAGTTATTGCAGGGCCTACCGCGTCAGGCAAAACAGGGCTGGGAATTGAAGTTGCAAAAGCAGTCGGCGGTGAAATAATATCAGCCGATTCAATGCAGGTATATAAAAATATGCCGATTGCAACCGCTTGCCCGACAGAAGAAGAAAAAAATCAGGTACCGCATTATTTGGTGGAGTTTTTGGATAATGATGAAAGCTTCAGTGTCGCAAAGTGGTGCGAGCTTGCGAAAGAAAAAATCAATGATATTCTTTCAAGGGGAAAAGTGCCGATTATAGTCGGCGGAACAGGTTTATTTATTGACAGCCTGATTGATAATATAAGTTTTGCCGAAGTTGAAGTTGATGAAAAATTAAGGCAAGAGTTAATGAATCGTGATGTTTGCGACCTTTATGATGAACTTGTAAAAGTTGACAGGCAGGCGAGTGAAAATATACATAAAAATAACAAGAAAAGGGTTGTTCGCGCTCTTGAGCTTTATTATTTAGGAAGCGGGAAGACGCAGCAAAACGAAGCGTCGCGCAAAGAAAAAAGCCCTTATGATTTTCTTTATTTTGTACTTGATTACAAAAACAGGCAAATTCTTTATGACAGAATAAACGACAGGGTTGATAAAATGCTTGAAGCAGGGCTTCTTGATGAAGCAAAGGCTATGTATGGCAAATATCAGGCAACATCGGCACAGGCTATCGGGCATAAAGAACTTTCAAAATATTTAAGCGGCGAAGCCGAGCTTGAAACTTGCATTGAAAAGTTGAAGCAGGAAAGCCGCCATTATGCCAAAAGGCAAATTACATGGTTCAAAAGAAGGCAGGACGCTGTACATATCACCTTTGATGATGACAGAAATGCCGCTGTTAAAACAGTTATAGATAAATGCGAGGACTTTTTAAATGGCTGATAAAAAGGCGAAAAAAGTGAATAAAAACGCAAAATATGTTTCTAAAGATATTATTGTTATCGCAATAGTTTTAATCGCAATTGTGGCTTACATTGTTGCTGAATGTTACAGTGCAACCCATGTTGATGTGCAAACTATTACGGCAGTTCAGTCAACAGTGTACCAAACGCTTGATAAAAAGGCACTTATAATTCGTGATGAACATATTGTTGAAGGTGATTCAAGCGGGGTTACGGTGGCTTGTTTAGATGACGGCGAAAAAGTAAAGGTCGGCGGAAATATTGCTATGGTTTTTGCGAGCAGCGATAATGCAGAAAATTATGCAACTGCCGCTGATTTGCAAAAGCAGTTAGATTATTATATCAATTTGGAAAGTAAATCGGCGGGAACAGCAACCGATGTTGAGCAGATTGACAGTGATGTTATTAACGATGTTAACGATTATGTTCGCAATGCGTCAAATTACAATATATCGTCTGTTCAAAATGCGTCGCTTGATCTTAATGATAAATTAACAAGGCGGCAAATGATTATCGGGCAGGATATTGATTTCAGCAAGGTTAAGCAAAATCTTGAAAAAAAACTTAATTCCATAAATCTTGATTCCTGCAAACCTAACGGATACATCAGCACAAAAGAATCGGGCATTTTTTCATCATACAGTGACGGATGCGAAACTGCTTTTGATTACAAAAATATAGACAAGCTTGATGTTAAAACATTCGATAAATATATTTCGCAGGCTCAAAAGGCGAAGAAAACAGACAGTCTCGGCAAGCTTGTAACAGATTATGAATGGTATTTCGCCTGCAAGGTAAGTGCCGATGATGTGAAAAATATTGATGACGGTGACATACTAAATGTTGCGTTGAAAGACAGTGATAAAGTCATCGAATGTGAAGTAATCAGCGGTGCAACGCTTGATTTGGGCGTAAAAGAGTCTGTACTTATTCTTCGTTCAAGCGAGATGGACAGCGAAATTGCATCAATGCGACTTGAAGATATTGAAATCAGATTTAACGAATACACCGGATTTAAGGTGCCTTCTTCAGCAATTCATATTAACGATAAGGGCGAAAAGATGGTTTATACCCTTGTTGCAAATCAGGTTGAAAGCAGAGAAGGAAACATTATTTATTCAACAAAGGATTATGTAGTGTTTGAATACACACCGGATGATGAAAAGTCTATTCGTTTATATGACCAAATAATTACGCAAGGAAAGGATTTACACGATGGAAAAGTTTATACCTGATGAAGCAAGAATTCAATCAGTACAGGATAATTACAAAAAAGTATTATCAAATGTTCAGGAAGCTGCAATAAAAGCCGGCAGAAAACCGGACGATGTAAGGCTTATGGCTGTTACCAAAACAGTTGAAAGTGTTTATATTAACAAGGTTCTTGATTTAGGTGCTGATTTAATAGGTGAAAACAGAGTTCAGGAATTCTTGGGTAAAAAAGATGAACTTCATTTAAACGGAGTTGAAAAACATCTTATCGGCCATTTGCAAACAAATAAAGTTAAGCAAATAGTAGGCGAGGTTGATATGATTGAATCTGTTGACAGTGTTCACCTTGCAAAAGAAATCAGTAAAGTATCTGCTAAAAAGGATATAATCACCAATATTTTACTTGAAGTTAATGTTGGCAAGGAAGAATCGAAAAGCGGTATTTACCTTGAAGGGCTTAACGAGCTTGTAAGTGAAGTTGCCGAAATGGATAACATTAAAATCAAAGGTCTTATGACAATTCCGCCTATATGTGACAGCGAAGCAGAGGTTTCAAAGTATTTTGAGTCAATGTATCAAACTTTCATTGACATTAAGAATAAAAAGATTGATAATGTAGATATGGATATTTTATCAATGGGTATGAGCCACGATTATGAAGCTGCTGTTAAAAACGGTTCAAATATAGTCCGAGTAGGCTCTGCAATTTTCGGGGCAAGAAAATATTTTTAAAAGGAGAGAGAATATATGGGCTTTTTTGATAAAATTAAAGAAATCGTTACCGAAAGTGACGATGACGAATATGATGATTTTTATGAGGATAATAAGGACGGTTCAGTAGGTATTGCTCCTCCTATAAGGGATAGATTTTCAAGAAGAGAATCTTCTTCAAACGAAAGAGCAGAAAGATATTCCGAGCGTCCTCGAATTAAAAGGCATGACAGCGATAAGGTTGTTAATATTCACACAACTACTCAACTTCAGGTTGTTCTTGTAAAACCGGAAAAGTTTGATGAAGCAGCAGCGATTGCCGATAACTTAAATGAAAAGAGAACAGTTGTGCTTAATCTTGAAAGCACAAATCGCGATGTGGCACGAAGGCTGCTTGACTTTTTAAGCGGCGTTGCATATGCAAGTAACGGCCAAATCAAGCGTGTTGCAAACAGTACATATATCATTACACCGTATAATGTGGATGTTATGGGTGATTTGATTGATGAACTTGAAAATAACGGTATGTTTATGTAAGTGATGAAATTATAATTTTTATATGTATATAATTATGGAGGAAGAATATAATGATTACACCAAGCCAAATTCGTCAAAGGAAAATTTCTACCGTTGAAGGCGGTGGATATGACAGAAATGAGGTTAACGAGCTTTTACTTGAGGTTATAGAGTCTTATGAAGCTGTGTATGCCGAAAATAAAGAACTCTATCGCAAAATGGAAATTCTTGCTAATCGAATAGAAGAATACAGAGCTGACGAAGATACTATTAAAAACGCATTTATTACGGCACAAAAAACTGCTGATAAGCTTATGAATGAAACCAAGCAGAAAGCTGCCGAATCACTTGAAGAAAGTGCAAAAACAGCACAGAAAACCGTTGTTGACGCAAAGGAAAAGGCAGATAAAATTATTTCAAGTGCAAGAGATTATGTTGCTAACCTTACAAATGAAAAGGAAAAAGCAGCAGGCGAAATAGTAGACGAAGCAGAAAAGAAAGCAAACGAAGCTTTAAGCGGTGCAAAAATAGTTGCACAGGATGTTCTTGAAAAAGCAAAAACACTTTCACAGGAACTTATAAGCAAAGCAAAGGCTGAAAAAGAAGCACAAAAAGAACTTGTCGAAAAACTTAACGCTCAGTCAAAAACATTTAAAGAAAATCTTATTTCTCTTTATGAGCAACAACTTGAAGTTGTTAAAAATATGGCAGAAGATACAGATATTTCAAATATCAGTGCTGACGAAGAAATTGAAAATGAATTAAATCATATTTATGCTTCAATTGACAAACTCGCAAATGATGATAATGTTGACAGCGTTATTGAAGAAGCAAAGGAAACCGAAATCAAAGAGGAAACAGAAGAAAAAGCTGAAGAAACAGTTCAGGAAGATGTGCAGGAAACAATTGAAACTCCTGTAAATGAAGAAGCTGATGTTGAAGAAGCTGAAGAAACTGACGAAGTTCAAAATGCCGAAGAAGAGGTAAATGAGCAAGACGCGGTAGACGAAATTATTGAAGAAATTGAAAGCAGCGGAAAAAAGTCAATCGGTTCTCTTAATGAAGTTGAGGAAGAAACAGTATCTGAAGAGGAAGCAAAGGCAGCACTTGACGCTTTTTCAAGTGATGAAATTACACCGATTGAAGATACGGGTGCTATTCCTGAAATTGATGATGAGCCTGAAATTGATGAAAAGCCACAGCCTTTTGAAAATTATTTTCATGTAAATCGTGAAGATCCGCATAATACAGATGAAACAATTTCTCTTATTCCTGAAGATGATGAAGACGAGGACGAAGAGGATAATAAAAAATTCAAAGGATTTTTCAAAAAGAAAAAATAAACCTATCAAGGAGTTAACATAATGGATTACAACCAAACATTAAATTTACCTAAAACCGAATTTCCTATGCGTGCAGGTTTACCAAAAAGAGAGCCTGAATTTTTAGCTCGCTGGGAAGCAAACAATCAGTATGAAGAACTTATGAAGCATAATGAGGGCAAGCCGCTTTTCGTTTTGCATGATGGACCTCCTTATGCAAACGGTGATATTCATATCGGTCACGCTCTTAATAAAACACTTAAAGATTTTATTGTAAGATATAAGAATATGACCGGCTTCAAGTCACCTTATGTTCCAGGCTGGGATACTCACGGTCTTCCTACTGAACTCGCAGCAAGAAAAAAAGCAGGTATCAGTGCAGAAACAAATATTTCTGACCTTGAACTTCGTAAAATCTGCCGTGACACCGCACTCGGCTTTGTAGATGTGCAAAGAGAGTCATTTAAGCGCCTTGGTGTTATAGGCGAATGGGATAACCCGTATATCACTCTCAAAAAGGAATTTGAAGAAGAGCAGATTAAAGTGTTTGCTACTATGGCAAATAAGGGATATATCTATAAAGGCTTAAAGCCTGTTTATTGGTGCCCTGATTGTAACACTGCTCTTGCCGAAGCTGAAATTGAATATGCTGAAGACCCTTGCCATTCAATTTATGTTAAGTTCAATGTTACAGATGACCTCGGCAAGCTTACTGCTATGGGTGCAGATTTAAGCAAAACATATTTTGTAATTTGGACTACTACAACTTGGACTCTTCCTGCAAATGTTGCTATTTGTGTAGGCCCTGATTTTGAATATTCACTTATTAAATCAGGTGATGAATATTATGTAATGGCAACTGACCTCGCAGCTTCTGCGATGGAAGCAAAGGGTGTAACAGAATATGAAACTTTGGGCGTAATCAAAGGTTCAGAGCTTGAATATATGAAAACACAGCATCCTTTTATTGACCGTACATCACTTGTTATTGTGGGTGACCATGTAACTCTTGAAAGCGGTACAGGTTGCGTTCATACTGCACCGGGCCACGGTATTGAAGACTTTGTGGTTTGTAAAAACTATCCTGAAATTCCTATTATTGTTCCTGTTGACGCAAAGGGCAGACTTACTGAAGAAGCAGGTATGTTTGCAGGTTTAACAACTGAAGAAGCTAATAAGCCTATTGCTCTTCATCTTGAAAAAATCGGTGCTCTTTTTGCACTTAAGAAAATCGAACACCAATATCCACACTGCTGGAGATGTCATAAACCTGTAATTTTCAGAGCTACAAGCCAATGGTTCTGCTCTGTTGATGACTTTAAGGAAGACGCAGTTAAAGCGGCAGAGGATGTTAAGTGGTTCCCTGAATGGGGTAAAGACCGCCTTCAATCAATGGTTAAGGAGCGTGCAGACTGGTGTATTTCCCGCCAGAGAAAATGGGGCGTTCCTATCCCTGTTGTATACTGCCAAGATTGTGGCAGGGAAATCATTGATAATGATGTTATGATGAAAGTATCAAAGATTTTCGGCGAAGAAGGTTCTGACGCTTGGTTTGCTCACGATACTGAATACTTCCTTCCAGAAGGCTTTAAATGCCCGCATTGCGGAAGCGACAAAGGTTTTGATAAAGAAAAAGATATTATGGATGTTTGGTTCGATTCAGGTTCTTCACACGCTGCTGTTTGCAGAAAGAGGGGATACCTCAAAGTTCCTGCTGATGTATATCTTGAGGGTGCAGACCAATACAGAGGCTGGTTCCAATCATCACTTCTTACATCTGTTGCAGGCGGAAACGGTGCTCCATATAAGCAAATTATTACTCACGGTTGGACTGTTGACGGTGAGGGCAAAAAGATGTCTAAATCTCTCGGTAACGGTATTGACCCGCAAGAAATCGTCGGCAAGTACGGTGCTGATATTCTTCGCCTTTGGGTTGCAAGTGCTGATTACCACGCAGATATTCGTATCAGCCCTGAAATTTTAAAGCAAATTTCAGATAACTATCGTAAGCTTCGTAATACAGCAAGATATTGCCTTTCAAACCTTTACGATTTCAATCCTGACAGCGATATGGTTTCAAATGATGAGCTTGAAGAACTTGATAAGTATGCACTTATGAAGCTTGATGAAGTTCTTGAAATTGCAAGAAATGCATTTGAAGTATATGATTATCACACTGCTGCTCATTCACTCCATAATTTCTGTGTAGTTGAAATGAGTAACTTCTACTTTGATGTTCTTAAAGACAGACTTTATACATCGGCACCTGAAAGCAAAACAAGAAGAGCGGCGCAAACAGTTCTTTATAAAGTTCTTGATGCACTTACTCTTATTCTTACACCTATTCTTGCATTTACAGCAGATGAAATTTGGCTGGCAATGCCGCATGATAAGAGCAGAAACGGTGAATCACCGCTCTTTAATGAAATACCACAGCCAAACTTTATTGAAGCTGACAGCGAATTTATCGCAAAGTGGGATAGAATTCATTCTGTAAGATATGATGTTCAAAAAGCACTTGAGCTTGCAAGAAATGAAAAGATTATCGGCAAGCCGCTTGAAGCAAAGGTTAGCCTTTATGCCGACGGTGAGCTTTATGACTTCTTAAAGAGCGTAGAAGCACAGCTTCCTGAAATTTTCATCACTTCATCTGTTACTGTTGAAAACGGTGAAGGCGAAGTTAAGGGTGATGTTGAAGGCTTGAGCGTTACAGTTTCAAAGGCTGACGGCGAAAAGTGTGAACGCTGCTGGAAGTTCTCTGACACAGTAGGTCAGGATAAAAATCATCCTACTCTTTGCGCACATTGTGCAAAGGTAATGAAAGAACTTTCATTATAATAAATTTTCAAATAGGCACACACTGTTTTTCTGTGTGCCTGATTTGATATATAAACGGAGAGGTTTTTGTGAAATTAAAGAATAAAAAAATATGGTGTACGGTTATGATTATTGTGATTGTTGCCATAGACCAAATAACTAAATATTTTGCGAAAACCTATCTCTTGGGTAATGGCGCAAAGCCATTTATTAAGGGCGTAGTTGAATTTGTTTATGCCCAAAATACAGGAGTTGCATTTTCCCTTTTTGACGGCGGACGCTGGTTTTTTATCGCACTTACGCTTGCTGTTACGGTTTTGTGTATTATATATATGTATAAGGGAAAAGGGCAGAGCAATTTATGGCTTTTTTGGTCACTCGGAGTAATTGTGTCGGGAGCAATCGGTAATTTGATAGACAGAATTTTTTGGGGCTATGTTATTGATTTTATAAATCCGACTTTTGTTAATTTTGCTGTGTTCAATATAGCCGATTGTGCTGTGACTCTCGGAACAATAAGTCTGATGGCTTATCTGTTGTTTGACATTTTTAAAAAGGAGAACAAGGATGAGCCGGCAAATTGACTTAATTGTTGAAAATGATTTTTCAGGTGTCAGAATTGATAAGTTTTTGGCGGAAAATATTGATTTTTTAACTCGCAGTATGATTGCCGGGCTTATTGAAGACGGAAATGTCAGCGTATTTGGCAAAAAAGCACAAAAAAGCTATAAGTGTAAAGTGAATGATGAAATCACTGTTATAATTCCGGCTCCAAAAGCACTTGAAACAAAAGCAGAAAATATACCGCTTGATATTGTATATGAGGACGATGACTTATTAGTAGTAAATAAGCCAAAAGGGATGGTTGTTCACCCTGCTCCCGGTAATTATGAGGGTACGCTTGTAAATGCTCTCTTGTACCACTGTGGGAGCAGTTTGAGCGGTATTAACGGTGTAATAAGGCCCGGTATAGTTCATAGAATTGATAAGGATACATCAGGGCTTTTAATAGTAGCAAAAAATGATTTTTCACATTTGCATCTTGCCAAGCAGATAAAAGAGCACTCGTTTTATCGTGCGTATCATGCAGTTGTATATGGAAATATTAAAGAGGATAAGGGAACGGTAAACGAGCCTATCGGCAGAAATCCGAAAGACAGGAAGAAGATGGCTGTTGTTTACAACAATTCGCGAAATGCGATAACTCACTATGAGGTTATTGAACGCTTTGGAAGTTTTACACATATTAAGTGTATACTTGAAACGGGAAGAACTCATCAAATAAGAGTTCATATGGCTTATTTAGGCCATGCACTTGCAGGCGACAGCGTATATGGGCCGAAAAAGGTTATTACCAAGCTTTCAGGTCAATGCCTGCACGCAGGTGAAATAGGATTTATTCATCCGAGAACAAATGAGTATCTGCATTTCACTTCACCTTTGCCTGATTATTTTACAAATTTTTTGGCAGAGCTTGAAAGAAAAAATTGACACCGTTTATGAGGTAAGAGATGGAAAAAACATTTGAAAATTGGCTTGTAGTATCGGATATTGACGGTACTCTCAACAATAAAATTCGCAAGCTCCCTAAAAGAAATTATGATGCTATTAAGAAATTTACCGAACTTGGCGGCAATTTCACATTGGCATCAGGCAGGCTTCAATCAAGCCTTGAAAGAAATTATAACAGAATAACACCTAATCAGCCGGCAATCGTGCTTAACGGTGCAGGGTTATATGATTATAAAAGCAGGAAAATGCTTTGGCGCAGTACAATCGGGCAAAAAGGTCAAGATTTTGTGAGGCAAGTTGCAAAGCATTTTAATAAAATCTTTAGAAGTGTAGATATTGGCATTTACTTTGACGATTATGTTTATATAGTTAAAAGCGGACTTTTTGCAAAAGGCACAATGTATTTTGATAAAGCACATTACGAAATAGTTAAATCAATAGATGATGTGCCGACTGAGGGCTGGATGAAAGTCATTTTTTGGTCAAATCCAATAACTATAAAAAAACTTCAAAAATACATAAAAGAAAATGAAAATCCCGATGCTAATTTTATGTCATCTTCAATATTTTCTCTTGAAATGTTGCAAAAAGATACACATAAAGGTGTAGGAATAATGAAACTTGCCGATATGCTTGGTATTGAAAAAAGCCATGTTGCAGCAATAGGCGATTATTACAATGATTGGGATATGCTTAAAACCGTAGGCTTGCCTGCCTGCGCGGGCCAAGCTCCACAGCCGATACATAATATTTGCAAATTTGAAGCTTGTCATTGCAACGAAGGCTGTGTTGCAGATTTGCTTGAATATATTATGTCAGGCAAGGCAGAGGAAGCTATAAAAAAAGAAACGCAAAAGAATAGAGGGTAAAATATGCTTACAATCGGTGCACATTTGAGTGCTTCAAAAGGATACACGGCAATGCTTAATCAGGCTTTGGAAATAGGTGCAAATACATTTCAGTTTTTTACTCGCAATCCGCGCGGCGGCAGTGCAAAGGCTATTGATGAAAATGATGTTAATAACTTTTTAAAGCTTATGGGTGAAAACGGTTTCCCTGTTATATTGGCGCACGCGCCTTATACTCTTAATTTGTGTTCGGCTAAGCCTGAAACCAGGGAATTTGCAACCAATACTTTTGCCGATGATTTAAGGAGAATGGAATATACTCCGAATCAGCTTTATAATTTCCATCCAGGTTCACATACAGGGCAGGGTGCAGATGTCGGAATTGATTTGATAGCCGAAGCACTTAATAAAGTTCTTTTTCCTGAAATGACCACTACTGTTTTGCTTGAAACAATGGCGGGAAAAGGTACGGAAATAGGCAGAAGTTTTGAAGAACTCAAGGCTATTATAGATAAGGTTGAACTTAATGATAAAATCGGTGTTTGCCTTGATACCTGCCATGTTAACGACGCAGGGTATGATATTGTAAATAATCTTGACGGTGTACTTGAAGAATTTGATAAAATTATAGGTATCGGCAGATTAAAAGCGATTCATATTAACGATTCTAAAAATCCGCTCGGTGCGCATAAAGACAGGCACGAAAAAATCGGTGAGGGTTATATAGGTAAAGACGCAATGGAAAGAATAATAAATCATCCTTTACTGAAAAAATTGCCGTTTTATCTTGAAACACCTAATGAACTTGACGGATATGCCAAGGAAATTGCACTTTTAAGGTCTTTATATAAGGACTAATCGGAGGTAAACTATGAGCGTAGAAAAAAGAAATTTTGGTTTCATTGCCGGTAAAGGTGATGTAGAAATTTATAAAATCACTAATGATAACGGTGCGTTTGTTGAACTTATGACTCTCGGCGCAGGTGTTCATTCTATCAATGTACCTGACAGAAACGGTAATCTCGGCGATGTTGTTTTGGGATTTGATGATGTTAATGATTATGTTAATCCTGATTTAGGGTACCAGGGCCTTGCAGTCGGCAGATATGCTAACAGAATTCGTGACGCCAAGTTTTCTATTGACGGTGTGGAATATAACACTCCTAAAAATCAGGGTACATGGACTTTGCACGGCGGCGGCCGCTTTAGCTTTAATATTTGGAATGTTAAGGAGGTGGGCGATAACTTTGTTGTATTTTCTTTCTTTTCACCTGATATGCAAGACGGCTTTCCGGGCAATTTCACAATGACTGTAAAGTATACTTTTTCAAATGAAAATGTGCTTAAAATTGAATACACTGTTTTATCTGATAAAAAGACAGTTGCAAACCCTACAAATCATACATATTTTAACCTTTCGGCAGACAGTTCAAAAACTGTGGAGGATGAATATTTGCAAATAAATGCCGATAAGTTTACAGAAACGGATGATTCCCAACTTCCTACCGGTGAGCTTGGACCGGTTAAAGATACTATGATGGATTTCACATCACTTCATAAAATAGGTGATAAGATTGATGAACCTTTCAGAGCTATTATAGATGGTATAGGATATGATAATAACTATTGCTTATATGATAAGAAAATAGGCGAGCTTACAGAAGCTGCCATACTTTATGATGAAGCAACCGGCAGAAATATGGAAGTGTGGACTGATCTTGTAGGAATTCAGGTTTATTGCGGCGGTTGGCTTGCTAAAGACGGTAACGCTGGTAAAGGAAATTCAAAAGTTACATACAGGCGCGGTGTTGCACTTGAAACACAGTTTTACCCTGATTCAGTTAACCATTCAAATTTCCCGTTTAAATATGTTGAACCAAACGAGGAATTTAAAACAACAACCGAATTTAGATTTTCAGTTAAATAATTATATAAAAAACGGGCAGTTCGTTGTGAACTGCCCGTTTTGCTTTGCTATGAAATTTTTAGTATATTGACCTAACTTTAATTACACCGTTGATTACTGTAATATCATCAAGCACTTTTTGTGCCGGGGTTTCATCAATATCAATAATTGAGTAAGCAATTTCGCCCCTGTTTTTATCTTCAAATGAAGCAATGTTGATTCCGTCACGGCTGATTGTATCTGTAATAGTAGCAATCATATTAGGCTGGTTTTTATGAATTACGGTAATTCTTGCAACGCCTGTTTTAGCCATTGAAACGGTAGGAAGGTTAACTGAATTCTTAATATTACCATTTTCAAGGTAATCAATAAGTTCATCTGCACCCATTGATGCACAATTTTCTTCGCTTTCAGGTGTGCTTGCACCAAGGTGAGGAATTGCAATAACACCGTCAATACCGATAATATCGGCAGATGGGAAGTCGGTTACATATGCAGCCATCTTACCCTCTTCAAGTGCGTTAACTACTGCTTGTGAATCCGCAAGGTCACCGCGTGCAAAGTTGAGAATTCTGACAGTATTTTTCATTTTATCAATACTTTCGTCACAAATCATTTGCTTTGTATCCGGTGTGAGCGGTACATGAAGTGTAATATAATCGGCAACAGGGAAAATCTCATCAAGATTATTATTTACTGTAATGCCTGGTTTAAGTGAAGTACCTGCCGGTAAGAATGGGTCGTAACCTATAACATTCATTCCAAGGTCAACAGCGGCATCTGAAACAAGCCTGCCGATAGCACCAAGGCCGATTACCGCAAGGGTTTTACCTTTGATTTCAGGGCCTGCAAAAGCACTTTTACCTTTTTCAACTGTTTTGCCGACATTGTCACCCTCGTCTTTAATTGTTTTGCACCAATCAATAGCCTTGGTAACTTTTCTGCTTGCAAGAAGCAAACCGCATATTACAAGTTCTTTAACTGCATTTGCATTAGCACCGGGTGTGTTAAATACTGCAATGCCGAGATCTGTGCATTTAGGAATTGGAATATTATTTACACCTGCACCTGCTCTTGCGATAGCAAGGAGAGATTCAGGCATTTCCATATCGTGCATTGCGGCACTTCTTACCATAATAGCGTCAGGTGACTGTGTGTTATCATCAATAGTATATTTTGCTTCGTCAAATTTTGATAAGCCTACATTTGAAATTTTATTAAGAGTTTTAACAGTGAACATTATTTGTTTTCCTCCTCAAATTTATCCATAAATTCAACAAGCTTTTCTACACCCTCAATTGGCATTGCGTTGTAGATAGAAGCTCTCATACCGCCTACTGTTCTGTGACCTTTAAGGTTAACGAATCCGTTAGCTTCAGCTTCGGCAATAAACTTCTTTTCAAGTTCATCATCACCGATAACAAAAGGAACATTCATAAGTGAACGGTCTTCAGGCACAACTGTACCTTTAAATAATTTAGAATTATCAAGGAAATTGTAAAGAATAGAGGCTTTCTTTTCGTTTCTTTCTTTCATCTTTTCAAGTCCGCCGATGTCATTCTTAATCCATTCAAGAACAAGTTTACAGATGTAAATAGTCCAGCAAGGTGGGGTGTTGTAAAGTGAATCTGCGTCTGCCTGAACCTTGTAGTTCATCATAACAGGTGTAATATCCCTTGCGTTGCCCAAAAGGTCTTCACGGATAATTGCTACTACAAGACCTGCCGGTGCAACATTCTTTTGCGCACCGAAGTAAACCATACCGAATTTGCTGATGTCAAGCGGTTCTGAAAGAGCGCATGATGATACATCGGCAATAAGAACCTTATCACCAACAGGTGGAAGTTCCTTATAAACAGTACCGTAAATAGTATTGTTCATGCAAATATATACATAGTCTGCATCATCACGAAAATCTTCAGGCTTTGTTTTAGGAATGTATGTAAATGTTTTATCTGCCGAAGACGCAGCTTCAACAACATCACCGTATTTTTTAGCTTCTGCAAATGCTTTCTTTGCCCACTGGCCTGTAATGATGTAATCAGCTTTTTTACTGCCGTTCATAAAATTAAGCGGGATAGCTGAAAACTGTGCAGATGCACCACCCTGAAGGAATAATACTTTGTAATTATCAGGAACATTGTAAAGCTCACGCATAAGTGCTTCTGCATCTTTAATGATTTTATCAAATACTTTTGAACGATGGCTCATTTCCATTACTGATTGGCCACAGCCCTGATAGTCCATCATTTCATCTGCTGCTTGCTTTAACACTTTTTCAGGAAGTGTTGACGGACCTGCACTAAAATTATAAACTCTTGCCATAATTGGTTTCCTCTCTTATATAAAAAATTGATTTTGTTTAAAACCTGTATCACCTATTATACTATTGTTTAACTTATTGTCAATGATTGTATGCAATTTTCGTGAATATACACAAATAATTGATAAAAAAATCACAATATTGTTGATTCTTAGCGAAATATTATGTTTGATAGCATATAGAATTGATATTTTTTGATTACGCACCACAAAAATAGTTATGTGATTTTTATTTTACTTATGCTATTTGCAAATAAAGAAATTACAATACAGTTTCAAATTTTAATTATTATAATTTAACTCTTGACTTTTTATTATACATATTATATAATCTTTACACCGCATATTATGGGCAAGCAAGAAATACTCGGTATTCGCCTATTGTAGCGAGACTTGAAAAGGAGATTTATAGACTATGTACGCTGTTATTGTTACAGGTGGTAAGCAGTACAAGGTTAGCGAAGGTGATGTTCTTTACATCGAAAAGCTTGATGCTCAGGCTGATGAAAAAGTAACATTCGATTCTGTTCTTGCAATTGGTGCTGATGATAGCTTCAAAGTAGGTAAGGATTGTGCTAAAGCTACTGTTGATGCTACTGTTCTTAAGAATGGCAAGGGTAAGAAGATTACTGTATTTACTTACAAGCCAAAGAAAGACGAAAAACGCAAAAAAGGTCATCGTCAGCCATACACAAAGGTTGAGATCACCAAAATCAATGCGTAATGATTAGTATTGAATTTTACAGTGGAATAAACGGTCTGTGTGGTTTTGAAGCGACGGGGCATTCAATGAGTGCTGACTCTGGGGAAGACATTATATGCGCTTTCGTATCGAGTGCGTGCTTAATGGCCGCCAACACTGTGACTGAAATCATCGGCCTTGATTGTGACGCTCAGTCAGATGATGGGTATTTAAAACTGATGATACTTGAAAATTCCACAAAAGCACAGGATGTGCTGAAAGGTTTAAGGTTGCATTTAACCGAGCTTTCAAAGCAATATCCTGAAAACATAAAAGTGATTTATCGGAGGTGTAATAATGCTTAAATTAGATTTACAGCTTTTCGCTCATAAGAAAGGTATGGGTTCTACAAAGAACGGCAGAGATTCAGAATCAAAGCGTCTTGGCGCAAAGAGAGCTGACGGCCAGTTTGTTCTTGCAGGCAATATCCTTTACCGCCAGAGAGGAACACACATTCATCCGGGCAATAATGTTGGTATCGGTAAGGACGACACTCTTTTCGCTCTTGTTGATGGCACCGTTAAGTTTGAAAGAATGGGCAAGGACAGAAAGATGGTTTCTGTTTATCCTGTTGAGCAGTAATTTAAGATTTACAAAACCCCACAGATTCTGTGGGGTTTATTTTTTGGAAAAATAAAAGGCAACTGTCGTTTGAAATACGATAGTTGCCTTTTGTAATTACATCATATCTGCAAGTGCGTCTGAAAATTCGGTAGGGTTTTCCAAATCAAGCCCTGCAATAAGCCTTGCCGATGAATAAAGCAGATTTGTATATTTCTTTAAGTCATCATCACTTGCACCTCTAAGCTTATCCACAATCGGATGTTCGGCATTGATTTCAAGTACAAGCTGTGCCTTTACACCTTGGTTTGCACCAGGCATTGAGTTCAAAACTTTTTCCATTTCAAGCGATACATAACCCTCTGCTGAAAGGCAAACAGGGTGTGAACCGAGTTTGTTTGTAAGCTTTACGGCTGTAACTTTACCGTCAAGCGCGTTTTTCATTTTATCAAGAAGTTCTTTTGCATCATCATTTTTCTTGGTGATGGCTTCTTTTTCGGCGTCAGTACTTAAGTCTAAATCGTCTTTGCAGATGTTTACAAAGTGCTTTCCGTCATATTCCATAAGCATTTGAATTGCAAATTCATCAACTTCATCTGTGAAGTAAAGTACCTCGTAGCCTTTTTCTTTAACAGCTTCAATTTGAGGCAGGAGAGCTATTTTTTGAGCGTTTTCACCGCAGGCATAATATATGTCATTTTGTGAATCAGCCATTCTGCCTACATATTCCTTAAGTGTAGTCGGTTTATCATCGGCAGAAGTTTCAAATAAAAGTAAATCTTTAAGTCCGTCTTTCTCCATACCGTAATTTGCATATACACCGTATTTTAACTGTAAACCGAAAGTCTTAAAGAATTTTTCGTATTTTTCTCTATCGTTTTTGAGCATTTTTGTAAGCTCGTTTTTAATCTTTTTATCAATAGCTTTTGCAATGATTTTGAGCTGGTGGTCGTGCTGAAGCATTTCACGGCTGATATTAAGGCTTAAATCTGCGCTGTCAACAAGGCCTTTTACAAAGCTGAAATAGTCAGGCAAAAGGTCAGCACACTTATCCATAATAAGTACACCGTTTGAATAAAGCTGTAAGCCTTTTTCATATTCCTTTGAATAAAAATCATACGGTGGATTTTCAGGAATGTAGAGGAGTGCGTCAAATGTAGCTTGGCCCTCGGTTTTGGTGTGGATTACATGGAGTGGGTCGCTGTAATCCATAAATTTTTGCTTGTAAAATTCATTGTACTCTTCAGGCTTGATTTCGCTCTTGTTCTTCCTCCAAAGCGGAACCATTGAATTAAGTGTTTCTTCGCTTACTTCTGTGGTGTATTCACCCTCTTTGTCAGGGTTTGGAACTTGATGGCTCATTTCCATTACGATAGGGTAGCGAATATAATCTGAATATTTCTTAACAAGTTCGTTTATTGTATACTGTTCAAGATATTTTGAGTAATCTTCGTTTTCGGTATCTTCTTTTATATAAAGTGTAATTTCTGTGCCGGCATTTTCCTTTTCGCATTCTTCAATGGTGTATCCGTCTGCGCCGCTTGAAACCCATTTGTGTGCAATATCTTCGCCAAACGCTTTTGAAATCACTTCAACCTTATCGGCAACCATAAATGATGAATAAAAGCCGACGCCGAATTGACCGATTACAGAAATATCGTCAGCTTTTTCATTATCGGCATTTTCTTTTTTGAAGTTGAAAGAACCGCTTTTTGCAATAGTACCAAGGTTGTTTTCAAGTTCTTCAGCTGTCATACCGATACCGTTATCGGTAATTTTAATTGTTCTGTTTTCTTTGTCCAAATCAATGTGAATTTTAAAATCTTCTCTTGCAAGTTTTACGCTGTCATCTGTAAGGGATTTGAAATACAGCTTGTCTATCGCGTCGCTGGCATTTGAAATAAGCTCACGCAAAAATATTTCTTTGTGAGTGTAAATGGAATTTATCATCATATCAAGCAGTTTTTTAGACTCTGCTTTAAATTGCTTTTTTCTCATATTTATCACCTTTTTAATCAAATTAGCACTCTTATAACCCGAGTGCTAATTTATATTATAATCCATTTTCTTTTAATGTCAATAGGTGTTAATAATTTATTTACATAAAAAAGCCACTTCAAAAGAAGTGGCTTTTAGGGTTTACTGCTTATTTAGTTTTAATAGTTTTAACTTTTGACCAAGATGAATAAACTTTTACAGTTTTGCCGTTATACTTTGCATTTTTGTAAGTACGAATTCTTACATAATACTTCTTATTGGCTTTAAGCTTTTTAATTGTTGTCTTTGTAGTTTTTTGCTTTGAAACTGTAACTGTTTTCTTGTTTTTCTTAAACTTCTTATCAGTAGCTACTTGAATTTGATAACCTTTAATTTTACTTACCTTTTTCCAAGTTGCTTTAATTGATTTCTTGCCCTTTTTAAGTTTTGAGATAGATGCTTTTTTAAGTTTGCGGTCAACCCAAACACCGCCAACTTTTTTTGCATTTGCAGTAGGTGCGGCTGCCTTGGTTGTGCTTGGTGCAGGAGAAGCAGGTTGTGTGGTTGATGTAGTGGTTGAAGTTGCAGGTGCAGTTGAAGGAACAACCGGCTGTGAAGGATTTACAGGTGCTTTATAGTTAGGGTTTTTAGTACCGCAACCGTAAGCACAATATTCTGCATTGTTATCAAATTTGTGCGGTATTTTAGAAATTACATTTTCACCAAGTACATCGCCTGTAACAGCACAAATTACCTGAACAAGACCTTCTTCCTGGCAAGTAGCTTCCTTAACTACTTTTTCAATATGCTGGCAAGCAACTTTGCTTGATAATACTGCTTTGTATGATGCACTTGCGCTGACATCAGTAAGTTCAGGTGACCATTTGTAGTAAGTATCAACATCGTTTTTATGGCTGTGATATGCTTCAAATGGGAATTCAGGAGCTTTTGCAGCAAGTTCCTTTGCGGTTTCACCTTCAAGTGCATTAACAGTAGTTGATTTGCCGTTTACTGTAAATGTAATAGAATAAATGCTTTTTGAATCAATATCATCTCTCTTTTCAGCATAAGCTTTAACAGTTGAGTTGTTAACATCAAAAGTGTAAATTGCAACTCTGTTAACAGATGCTAAAATGCCTTCCGGTGCTAAAGAACAATAAGGATTGTAAACGATAAGATTTTTAAGGTTTGAAAAATCTGCAAATGCATTTTTTTCAACTGTTTGTACACCTTTTTCAAGGCAAATGTTTTCAACAGCGCTGTAAGCATCACCTGACGGTTTTGTGCTTGCTGATTCATCTGATGAATTATTAACTGCGTTACCGTATACTTGTTCAAAATCATCAAACAAGCTTGCGCTTACGGTGGTTACACCTGTAATTGTGATTGTTTTTGTGTTCTTATCAAAAGTGTACTTTGAATCATCTGCGTTTGCACTTATTGCAAATACGCATGAAGTCATAGCCAACACAATTGAAAGAAAAATTGATAATGTTTTCTTCATAAGAATTTCCCCCTTAATATTTGTGCTTAATTATAGCAAATAAATATGTATTATTCAACATTCATATTGTAAAATAATTCTTAACAAAATATAAGATTTATTATTTTTTTCTGCTTTCGGCTTTAAGACGAAGCGATTTATCAAGAATTGTTTTTCTTAATCTAATAGATTTTGGTGTGACTTCCAAAAGTTCATCATCAGCCAAAAATTCCATACTTTGCTCAAGTGAAAGAGTAGTAGGCGGTACAAGCTTTAACGCTTCGTCAGAACCGCTTGCACGGGTGTTTGTAACATGCTTTTTCTTACATACATTGCAAACAATGTCTTCATCCTTTGCGCATTCGCCTACAATCATACCCTCATATACTTCTACACCCGGGCCTACGAAAAGGCGGCCTCTGTCTTGTGTGTTCCAAAGTCCGTAACCTGTGGTAGTACCTGTTTCGTGAACTACTATTGAACCTCTGTCTCTTGTTTCAATTTCGCCCTTGTATTCCTCATATCCTACAAAGAGTTGGTTCATAATACCGTTACCGTTTGTATCGGTCAAAAATTCTGAGCGGTAACCGATAAGACCTCTCGACGGAATTTTGATTTCAAGGTGAGTCATACCTGTTGAGCGGGTATCCATATTTTCAATTTCACCCTTGCGTGAGCAAAGCTTTTGCATTACATTGCCCACATAATCTTCAGGTACTTCAATAATTGCAAGTTCCATAGGTTCAAGTGTTCTTCCGTTTTCATCTTTTTTAAGAATAACTTGCGGGCGTGATACCTGAAATTCGTAATTTTCTCTTCTCATAGTTTCAATAAGAATTGAAAGGTGAAGCTCGCCTCTGCCTGATACTTTGAAAGTGTCCATAGAATCGGTTTCTTCAACTCTCATTGATACATTGGTTTCAACTTCTTTAAAAAGTCTGTCACGAAGATTACGAGAGGTTACATATTTACCCTCTTTTCCGGCAAACGGTGAGTCATTTACCATAAAGTTCATAGAAATGGTAGGCTCGTCAATTTTTACAAACGGTAGCGGTTCAATGCAGTTAGGGTCACACGCTGTTTCACCGATATTAAGGTCTGCAATACCTGCAATACATACTATATCGCCGAATTCTGCTTCGTCGCAGTCAACCCTTTTAAGTCCTTCAAATTGATAAATTTTAGAAAACTTTACATTTTCCTGTGAACCGTCTTGCCTGCAAAGTACATATGGCGAATTTACTTTTATTGTACCTCTTTCAACTCTGCCTACACCGATTCTGCCAACATAATCATCATATTCAAGTGAAGAGAAGAGAATTTGTGCCGGGCCGTCAGGGTCACCGGTAGGGGACGGTATGTATTCAAGAATTGCATCAAGAAGCGGGCGCATATCACCCTCTCTCACATCAGGGTCAAGGCTTGAATATCCGTCTTTAGCCGAAGCGTAAACAACAGGGAAGTCGATTTGGTCATCATCTGCACCGAGTTCGATAAAGAGGTCAAGCACTTCATCAATAACTTCTTTAGGCCTTGCACCGTCACGGTCAATTTTATTAACTACAACAAGAGGTGTTTTTTTAAGGCCTAACGCTTTTTTAAGAACAAAGCGGGTTTGCGGCATACAGCCCTCAAATGCGTCAACAACAAGGATTACACCGTCAACCATTGTGAGTATACGCTCAACCTCACCGCCGAAGTCAGCATGCCCCGGGGTGTCAACAATGTTTATCTTTGTATCTTTATAATGAATAGATGTGTTTTTAGAAAGAATTGTAATTCCACGCTCTTTTTCAAGGTCGTTAGAGTCCATAACCCTTTCCTGTACTGCCTCGTTATCACGGAAAATACCGCTTTGGTGTAACATTTCATCAACAAGCGTGGTTTTACCATGGTCAACATGGGCAATAATTGCAATGTTTTTTATATCTTTTCTTGTACTCAATTAAATCACCTTATTTCTATTTCTGCGTTATTTTGTAATTTTAAAGCTGTCACGCAGTGCAACGGTTCTGTTAAATACAGGCTTTTCGTCTGTTGAATCCTTATCCTTGCAGAAATATCCGTTTCTCATAAACTGATATTTAGCACCGACTTCGCAATTGCCAAGTGCTTTTTCAACATATCCTTGGGCAATTGTAAGCGAGTCAGGGTTAAGATTATCTTCAAATGAGCTTACGCCCTCTTCATCACTTGGGTTAGGAACATTGAAAAGTCTTTCATAAAGTCTGATTTCGCAAGGCACATTTTCCTTTGCCGATACCCAGTGAATTGTGCCTTTAACTTTTCTTCCGTCAGGTGAGTCACCGCCGAAAGTTTCCGGGTCATATGTTGCGTGAACACAGCATACTTCACCGTTTTCATCAAGGTCATATCCTGTGCAGGTAACATAATAAGCTTTATAAAGTCTTACTTCGTTGCCAACATAAAGACGCCTGTATTTTTTAATCGGTTCAACCATAAAGTCGTTTCTTTCAATCCAAAGTTCTTTACTGAAAGGAATGGTTCTTGAACCGTATTCAGGATGGTCAGGGTGGTATTCACATTCAATTTCTTCAATTTTTTCTTCCGGATAGTTATCAATCACAAGCTTAACAGGGTCAATTACCGCCATAGCCCTTGCAGAGTTTGCACCGAGATTATCCCTGACACAAGCTTCAAGAAGTGCAAAGTCAATAACGCTGTATGCTTTTGATACGCCTATTCTTTCGCAGAAATCACGGATAGCTTCAGCAGGGTAGCCTCTTCTTCTCATACCGCTTATTGTTGCCATTCTTGGGTCGTCCCAGCCGGAAACAATATTATCCTGCACAAGCTTTAAGCACTTTCTTTTAGATGTAAGTGTATAATTAAGATTCATTCTTGCAAATTCAATTTGCCTCGGCTTTTCACCGTCAATGAGTTCATCAACAAACCAGTTGTAAAGCGGCCTGTGGTTTTCAAATTCAAGTGAGCAAAGCGAATGGGTTACACCCTCATAAGCATCTGAAAGCGGGTGTGCAAAATCGTACATAGGATATACGCACCATTTATCACCTGTTCTGTGATGATGTGCAAACATAATTCTGTAAATTATAGGATCACGCATATTGAGGTTAGGTGACGCCATATCAATTTTGGCACGAAGTACCATTTTGCCCTCTTCAAATTCGCCTTTTGTCATTCGCTCAAAAAGTTCAAGGTTTTCTTCAATGCTTCTGTCACGGTAAGGAGAATTTTTGCCCGGCTGCGTAAGTGTACCGCGGTATTCCCTCATTTGTTCAGGTGTAAGTTCGCAAACATATGCTTTTCCTTTTTTGATAAGCTTTATTGCACATTCATATAAAAAGTCAAAATAATCTGATGCGTAATACAAGTTGTCCCAATCAAAGCCGAGCCATTTAATATCTTCTTTAATTGCGTCAACATATTCGGTATCTTCTTTTGTAGGGTTGGTATCATCAAGGCGAAGATTACATACACCCTTGTATTTTTCCTTTACACCGAAGTTTATGCAAATAGCTTTTGCGTGGCCTATATGGAGATAACCGTTTGGTTCAGGCGGAAAACGGGTTTGAATTTTTGAATATTTACCGTCCGCCAAATCTTCGTCAATAAAATCATGAATGAAATTTGACGGTGCTTTTATTTCTTCGTTGTTTTCTATTTCAGCCATTATCTGTTCTCCTTGTAATATTCAAGTGCGTTATTAAGTCTTTCTTTAACTCTTTCTTCACCCAAAAGTGCAGTGATTGAAAAAAGGTCAGGTGTGTTGGTTCTTCCTGTTAGTGCAACACGGATTATTGTTGATACATCGCCTACATGGCCTTTAAAATCATCCGGATTTTTCTTGTACTCCTTAACATTAGAGGTACAGCCGCAAGGGGCGCAAATATCTTTAATTCTGTTAAACCAAGTATCTTTATCATCATCTAAATTTACAACATCAATGTATTTTTCCAAAACATCAACTGCAAGTTCGTTTGTTGCATTGCCGCAAAGTTCAAAGCAAGGTGTAAATGTTTCATCATACATATAGCTGATGTATTGAGGAATGTCAGACCATTTTGCAATATCTTTTCTCGGCTTTTTGTTTTCACGGTCAATATTAAGAATGGCAGTTGCGTACTGCTCGTCTTTTGCATAAAGATTTGCGAGATTTTCGTTATATTCTTTAGCCCATTCGTTTGATAATTCAAAAACTTTAGTTGCCGGCATTTTGCTGATTACATTTTTAGAAATATCGGTGAGCTTTACAAAATCAAACAGTGCGCCGGAAGCACTCATCTTTTTAAGATTAAACGGGAAGTCAAATAAGCTTGTGTCTTGATTTGCTCTTCTCCAATCTTCAAAATTAGAGTTTAAAATAGTCATCATATATTCGTTAACCGAATCGGCAGGGTAGCCGACTTCTGAATAATATGAAACCGCAGCTTCAGGGTCTTTCCTCTTTGAAAGCTTGCGCTTGCCGCCGTTTTCTTCTTTCATAATCGGCGCAACATGCGCATATTTTACCGGCTTAAATCCAAGAACTTTGAAAAGCTGAAGATGAAGCGGAACGGAAGCAATCCATTCGTCGCCTCTTGTTACATGTGTTGTTCGCATTAAATGGTCATCAATTGCGTGGGCAAAATGATATGTCGGTATACCATCCGTTTTAAGAAGTACAACATCAATTACATTTTCAGGCATTTCAATTTTGCCTTTAATCATATCGTCAAAATAGCATTTTTTTTCAATGTCACCCGGCGATTTTAACCTTAAAGTCCAAGGCAAACCCTTTTCAATATTTTCTTTGATTTGCTCAAATGTAAGGCTGCGGCATTTAGCATACTTGCCGTAGTATCCCTTAATATCTTCGCCCTCTTGCTGCTGCCTGATTTCCTCTATTTCATCGGCAGAGCAAAAGCAAGGATATGCAAGCCCCTGCTTAACAAGATTTTTTGCATATGTTTGGTAAATATCTTTTCTTGCACTTTGGTAATAAGGGCCGTAATTGCCTGTTTCGGTTTCTTCGCCGATTACACCCTCATCTGCTTTTACTCCGTAAACCTCAAGGCCTTTGAGCATAGCGTCAACAGCACCGTCAACTTTTCTTTTTTGGTCGGTATCTTCAACTCGTACAAAAAATACGCCGTCTGTATTCCTCGCTGTGAGATATGAAGCAAAACAGGTGTAAAGATTACCGAAATGCAGATAACCGGTTGGGCTTGGTGCAAACCTTGTAACGCGAGCGCCGTCTTTAAGCTGTCGCGGGGGGTATTTTTCTTCGTAATATTCAGGTGTCTTGTCTATGTTTGGAAAAAGTAAATTTGCAAGTTCGTCAAAATTCATCGTTTTTTCACCCTTATGTATAAAATTCCATTATAAAATTACATAATATTATTACATAAATTATTAAAATATTCAATATAAAATTATATATTTTTTATTAAATAGAATATTATTATTGAAAATAAATATATTATGTGCTAAATTAAAATATAATCTATATAATTTAATAAATTTTCGGAGTTTAAAATGGGTAAAAGAATAGCACTTTGGGATAATCTGAAATTATTTTTAATTTTTTTGGTTGTGCTTGGCCATTTGACCTTGCAATATTTTTGTTCAAGCCAAATGTTTTGTACTGTGACTATGGTAATTTATACTTTTCATATGCCTGCATTTGTGTTTGTAAGCGGCCTTTTTTCAAAAAAAGCTATTAACGGTGAAACACCGCCTGTTAAGCGTTCATTTTCGTTTATAACGGTTTATTTATTTGTAAGAGTATTAAATTATTTATCAAATATTATTTTTGGCGTTCATTCTTATTTTAGTATTTTTTCATCTAAAGATATACCGTGGTATATGATGGCTATGGCTTTATGGTATATGATAACTTGGGCAGTCAGAAAAATTGATGCCAAGTATGTGCTTGTTACAAGCATAGTTATGGGTTGTTTTATAGGGTATATGAGCGGGGATACAGACTTTTTATGTATTATGCGTTTAATAACTTTCTTCCCGTTTTTCTATATAGGTTATTTGCTTGATTTGGATGATGTAAACAAAATAACTTCAACTAAAAAAGCTAAAATATTTTCCGCTGCTTTTTTTATCGCTTTTGTTATTATAGTGACAGTAACTATTGATAAAACAAAAGAGCTTTTCCCGCTTTTAAGCGGCAGAAGAAGATTTTTTGCACTTGAAGATAATATTGAAGATTATGGTTGTCTTCTTCGCCTGGCATATTATGTGATAGTATCATTACTTATTTTTTCTATTATATCTCTTTGCCCGAGAAAAGAATTTAAGTTTACGGCGGCAGGTAAAAAGACACTTCAAATTTATGTTTATCACCGTCCGCTTTTATATATAATAAAAAATGCAGGGCTTTTTTATCTTGTTAAGCAAGTAGGTGCAGGCTGGGAATGGATTGCCATTGCAATTGTGATGTTTCTAACCGCATTATTATGCTTTGATTTTTGGCGAAAACCGCTTGATTTTATTATGAATCCAAAATTGAAAGGAGAAAAATATGCAACTGCCAAATGACCCGATAATGCTTATGAGCGTGATAAATCTTAAACTTCGTGATTTTTATTCAAATCTGGATGCTTTGTGCGATGATATGAATATTGATAAAGAGGAATTGTGTGAAAAGCTTGCTTTTGCAGGGTTTAAATATGACGAAAAACAAAATATGTTCTTTTAATGAAATCAGCCATAATTTTATTGTGGCTGAATTTTTTTGCAAAAAAGTGTTGACATTTAGAAATTTATGTGTATAATGAGAATTGTAATCAATACAAGTTAACAATGATTACAATGTGCTTGAAAGGAAGTGAGTATTTGCAAACTAAAGAAATTACAGAGCTTTTTAAACAAAAAGGTATTAAAGCCACTGCACAAAGAATCGCGGTTTATAAATATCTTTATGAAAACAGAATTCATCCTGATGTTGATACTGTTTATAAAAATTTGGTTGAGGATAATCCGTCTTTTTCAAAAACTACTGTTTACAATTGTTTGCAGACGCTTGCTGATTGCGGGCTTATAATTCCGGTTATGATTGAAAGCGAGAAAATCAGATATGATGCAAACCCGAATTTTCATTCGCATTTTAAATGCAGATGTTGCGGCGGAATATTTGATTTTACCTGCAAAGTAAATGATATTGAGGGATTAGACGGCTTTGATGTAGAGCATAGGGATGTATATTTCAGCGGAATATGCAAAAATTGTAAAAGTAAAAATTAAAAATTTTAAATTTAAAGGAGTAATTTATTATGGCAAAGAAGTATTATTGTCCGGTATGCGGATACGAAAGTGATGAACCTATTGATGTTTGCCCTGTTTGCGGTGCAAAAATGGCAGTCAGAGAAGAGGGTGAAACCTCATGGGCTGCTGAGCATAAGGTAGGTATTATTGACGGCGTAAGCGAAGAAATCGTACAGGGCCTTCGTGAAAACTTCCAGGGTGAATGCACAGAAGTAGGTATGTATCTTGCAATGGCAAGAGTTGCACACAGAGAGGGATACCCTGAAATCGGTCTTTATTGGGAAAAGGCAGCTTATGAAGAAGCAGACCACGCAGCAAGATTTGCAGAAATGCTTGGTGAAGTTGTAACAGATTCAACAAAGAAAAATCTTGAAATGAGAGCAGCAGCAGAAAACGGTGCAACTCTCGGTAAAACACAGCTTGCAAAGCTTGCTAAAGAACAGGGTCTTGATGCAATCCACGATGCAGTACATGAAATGGCAAGGGACGAGGCTCGACATGGCAAGGCATTTGAGGGACTTCTTAAAAGATATTTCGCATAAGAAAAGAATAAAAAGCGGACGCAAGTCCGCTTTTTTGTTTGCGCTTCGTTCCTTGCCACGAGGCTCCAAATTTATAATGAATTTGGGAGAAACAGTCCGGGGGACTGTTTCGTAGCGAGTGATAACGGAGAAAGCAAGACACGGTAAAGCATTTGAGGGACTTCTTAAAAGATATTTCGCATAAGAAAAGAATAAAAAGCGGGCGCAAGTCCGCTTTTTTGTTTGTGCTTCGTCCCTTTCACTAAATAGCGTAATGAGTAAAAGTGTACCAAAACAGACTTGTGTCTAATATAATGTGCGTTTTGTCAAGAAAAATGGTGAAATTTTGTGTAATCGGTATAATTATTACAAAAAGGTTACAAATTTGTTGTAAAATATTGCTATAGATTACAAAATGTAATTTATGATAGAATGTCTCCGTTGCTTACAAAAGGAGGCGTTATATTGGCAAAAATACTGAAAAATGGTATTCTTTCAGTTATTATGACGATGGTTATATTAACTTTTTCACCACTTACAGCATTTTCACAAGAATACGAACCAAGACTTACAGCTCCGCAAGGCGAGCCGTATTACACAAGCAAATTAAATGTATATTCACAAACAGGATACGGTATGCCAAACTGTGTCGCATACGCTTATGGCAGGCTATATGAACTAAACGGTGAAGCACCGAAGCTTAACCGAGGTGATGCAGGCCAATGGTGGTTTATGAATAAGAGAAATAATTATTATGACTATGGCAATGAAGCAAAATTGGGTGCGGTTGCCTGCTGGTCAAACCATGTGGCAATTGTAGAAAAAATAAATGATGACGAAAGTGTGACAATATCCGAGTCGCATTGGGGCGGGAATTATTTTAATACTAAAACATATTATAATATGAATTCGCACTACGGTCAGCAGTTTTACGGATACATATATGCATATAATAATGATGACGCTGACGCAGAAGAAACTGCCGAATTATATGATTTTCAAGATAACAGTCATTTTAAACCGCAGGAAAAAACAGCGTTTACCGCACTTGAATTTAAACAGAGTGATAATGTAATAATGAATCCGCAAAATAATTTTATAATTAACAGCGATAATATGTAAAAAAACCGGCTATGAATTTGGTTCATAGCCGGTTTTTAATGTTTGATTTTAAATTATTCTTCCCATTTCATAATGGTTTTGCCAAAAGATTTTTGCGTATCTTTTTCAAAAGCATTTTTTATATCGGTTGTAGTACGAACTGTGTTAACAGAGCTGATAAGATTACCGAGATAATCAATTATTTCAGGGTGCTTTTTGTACATTTCGACTGTTTTTGCAAAGTCTTTAACACCGCTTCTTGACGAGCCAAATACGCGAAGTCCTTTTTCAAGAATCATTCTTGTGTTAATAGGAACAGGATATTCGCTTACGCCTAAAATTGAAATTGTGCCTTCAGGTTTAATAAGGCCGATGATTTGCTCAATTGCAATCGGACTTCCGTTTCCGCCTACACATTCAAATGCGTGGTCGGTTGTAAAACCGTCTGGTACTTCATTAACAAGATGTGTTTCATCCGCAAATGTGAAATCGGCAAGCTTGTTTGCATCTGTGCCGAATACAACGATTTTTGATTTAGGAAAATGATATTTTAAAAATAACGATGTGATGTAACCGAGATTACCGTCACCCCATACAGAAACAGTATCTCTTCTGTTATGAGCGATTTTATCAAATCTTGAAATTGCGTGTACAGAAACTGAAACGATTTCTGTAAATGCGGCAACAGTCATATCAATATCATCTGGAAGCTTAACAAGCCTTTTAGGTGATATTTCAACAAATTCCTGCAAAAAACCGTCCATTGATGAACCGCAGAACTTTGAAGAACGAAGGTAGTTTTCTGCAATGTAGTCATCTGTTTCAACGGGTGCGTTAGGCACCATTACAACCTTATCTCCCGGCTTGAATGTATTTGTCGGGTCAAAAAATACTTCGCCGACACCTTCGTGAATTAAAGCCATAGGTAATTTTTCGGCAAGTACCTTTGCATCACGGGTGCCGAGGTAATATCTCATATCGGCATTGCAGATAGATAAATAAGTTGGTCTGACAATTGCGTTTTCACCAAAAAGCTCAATATCTTCAAATGCAATTTCAAATCTTCTCGGTGCAACAAGTCTGTAAATTGTGTTAATCATCGCTTTCGTCCTCCAACAAAGACTTGGCTACCTTAAGGTCATAAGGATAGGTTATTTTCATATTATAAGTTTCGCCTTGAACAAGGGCAACTTTTTCACCTTTGATTACAAAAATCTTTGCGGCGTCAGTCAAAATGTCCTTTTCGTCAGCCGTAAGTGAATTATAAATATTTTTGAGCTTAAGAGCGTTGAATGACTGCGGTGTTTGGCCCTGATACATTTTGCTTCTGTCAGGAATTGAGCTGATGATTTCATTATCGGCAGATTCAACAATAGTGTCGGTAGCAGGTACAACTGTGTCGCATGCACCATACTGCTTTGCAAATTCAATGTTTTCTTCAATAATTCTGTTTGTAACAAAAGGTCGTACACTGTCGTGAGTTACAATTATTGTATCATCATTGAGATTGCCCTCACTTTCGATAAATTTAATTGCATTCATAATAGTTTCATTTCTCGTGTCGCCGCCTTCAATTACAGCTATTTTGTTGCTTGCAGGAGCAATATGCTTATCAATAAGATTTTTGGTATGCTCAACCCATTGCTTTGGGCAAAGAACAATTATTTTTTCAAATTGAGGTACAGCAAAGAACTTTTCAATTGTGTATACAATAATAGGCTTGTCTTTAACTGTAAGATACTGCTTCGGCTTGTCACCGCCCATTCTTGAGCCGATGCCGCCTGCTAATATTACTGCGTAAACCATAAATTTTAACTCCTTTTATATTTCATAATTATATTATATATCTAAATTTTTTAAAATCAAGTCTGCAACTCGTTTGCTTGATTTACCGTCAAGGTCATCAAAAAACTTGTTTTTAAATCCGTTGACTTTTTCACTTTCAAAATCTTTTGCGTTAATGCAATTGATAAGTTCATTTTCGCTAAAAACAATTTTGCCGGGAACAAAACCTTCAAAATCGTAATAAAAATCCCTGCTTGCAATGTAATCATATAAATCAAATGCATAAAACATCATAGGAATATTGAGAAGTGAAGCTTCAAATATTACACTTGAATAATCTGTTACAAGCAAATCGGTAACAAATAAAAGGTCGTTTAGCTCGTCATCTTCACTCATATCTATAATTACATCACTGTATTGATTAGGTATTTCAAATCTTTCTTTGCAAAACGGATGAAGTTTAACTAAAATTGCATATTCGCCGCCTAATCCCTCGTATGCTTTTTCAATATCAAATGCATCAATAGGGTAAAACGCACTCATTTGCCCATTGCCTCTGAAAGTAGGGGCAAAAAGTAATATTTTTTTATTTTTAAGTTGTGGGTATCTTTCATAAAATGATGTGCGAACTTTATTTGCGTATTCTTCATCCATAAATATATCGGTTCTCGGAATACCTGTTGCTACGACATTTTCATCACTTAAACCAAAGCCCTCTGCATAGTGCTTTGCAATTTCTTGTGAACTTACTATTGCATAGTCATACATTCTGTGGTTAGGGTCGGTTTGCTTTGGACCGCCTTTTTTGCCCAGGCGGGTAAAGCCGAAAGTTTTAAATGCGCCGCAAGCGTGCCATAATTGGAAAAGTTTTACATCCTCACGCTTGGTAACCAAGTTCAGCAACCTGAAATAATCATCAACTATTACAACTTTAGATGTTGCATAAAGTTTAAGAAATTTAATTACATTTTTTATTCTTCTGTGGCCTGCCGGGTCTGAAAACATAAGAAATTTAAATTCAATATCTTTGCGGTCTTTAATTAAATTGTAAACATATTCGGGGTTGCCGCCTATTTCATCTCTTCTGCCGGACATAAATGCAATTTGATTTTTAACAATAGGCTTTTTTGATAGGAATTTATAATAAATTCTGGCAAGTTCGTAAATCGGCCTGCGTATGTTTTCAAAAAATAAATCTCTTTTAAAGCTTGTTTTCATAAAAGATGAAACATTAACTTTAATTTGAACAAATATATTTTTTGCAAGCGAGTCGATTGATTGCGTTTTTCTTCTCGGTAAAATATCTAATGCGGCTAAAAATCCATCAATAATAAAGTAAGGGAGCAAAACAACGCTTAAAACAATTCTTAAGATAAAGAAAATAAATCTTATAAGAGGAATAATGACTACACTTTTTTTAATAAAGTTCTCATTATATTTATTTTCCGGTATTTGATGAATAATAAATTGATTGTTTTCGCAGTCAAAATCAAAAGAATAAGAGTTTTTTGACTTCTTTCTGTCATTATCAAATTCGCTTTCATCTGAAAATACGGTTACACCGTCAAAACATTCATATTCAATATATTTTTCATCAAGTTCAATATTGCTGTTTTCAGTTAAAACATTGGTGGAAACAGTGAATGGTATGCCGATAACTTCATTGTCACCGTAATAAAAATCAATTCTGACTTTTATATCATCGTTGCAGTTATAATTATAATATATTTCATCAAGAAAAAATGAATATGTACAAACAATTATGCAGGAATCACTTTGCTTTTGCCTAAAATAGTTGGTTACGAGAAACGGCAAGCGCCTTGTTTTTCCGTTACATTCAAATATTATTTTTGCTTTTGGTGATGTAACATCAATATCAAACGGACAACTGATTGAAACTGAAAGGTTAAGTTTGTTTTTTTCAATATTCATTTTGTTGATTATCATTTTGCAATCAAACATTCTTTTCTAATAACTCCTTTGTAAATTCAACAACATTTTTTGTAGCCCGGCCCGTCTTTTCCCCAAAATATCTTTGCCTAAATGGTTTAACAAGCTCTTTTTTATAATCGTTGCAATTTATTGAATCAATCATTTCTTCGGTGTTTAAAACAATTTTGCCCGGAACAAAAGTTGAAAAGTTGCAATAAAAATCTCTGTCACGGCTGTATTCATTAAGGTCAAATGCATAAAACAGCATAGGTACATCTACTATTGAAGCTTCAAAAATAACGCTTGAATAATCTGTTACAAGCAAATCGGTAACAAATAATAAATCGTTGATGTCATACTCTGATGTGAAATCAATAAGCCTGCTTTTATATTTATCACTGCAATTTGGGCGTTCTTGAAGATAAGGGTGCATTTTAACCGCAATTACCCAATCTTCCCCGATTGAATCGAAAATTTTATCTGTTTCAAATTTTTCAATAGGATAGGAGCAGTTGCCCATACCGCCACCGCGAAATGTCGGCGCAAAAAGAAGTATTTTTTTGCCTTTAAGTTCAGGATTATCTTTATAAAAGTTTTTAACAAATCTTTTTTTGTAACTTTCGTTTTCAAGCACATCACAGCGCGGTGAACCAAGCGGTATAACCTTTTCCATAGCTACACCGAAGCCTTCGGCATAATACGGAATAACCTCATTTGAACTTACAATAACATAATCATATTGCCTGTGGTTCGGCGAGCTTTGGCGAAGATAACTGTCACGCCCAAGCCTTGAAAAGCCAAAAGTTTTAAACGCACCGCACGCGTGCCAAAGCTGAATGAGTTTAACATCATCTTTCTTTTTTATATAAGAAAGGAAGTGATAGTAATCATCAACAAATACTACCGAACTTGTAGCATAAAGCTTGAAAAATTTGAATAGGTTAGGCAAATTATCTTTAAGTCCGCCTTTTTTGCAAAGTACCGTTATATCAACATTATCAAGCTTAGTCATTTCAAAAAATACAGCTTTAATGTTGCCTGTCAGCCTGTCAGCCCTGTTAGATAAAAATGTCACCTTATTTGGCTGAACTTTCATTCTTCTGTATGGTAAAAAAAGAACTGACATCAAAAGCGTGAATATCATTTTCGATTTTTCTCTTCTGCTGCTTGAAAAAAAGCGCGTCAAAGCACGTTTCTTTTTAATAGGAATAGTCAATTCGTTTTCCGGCTTAACTATTATGTTTTCCCCGTTTCCGTCACTGAAAAGAAAATCAACTTTAACATTTTTACTGCTGTTATCATTATAAAATAAAAACGGTGTGTCGAATATACCGATAGCAACAGCCTTGTTGTCACTGCAGGATTTTAAATCCATCGGTAAAATTCTGTTATCGCTTTCACTGTAAAAGCAAGCTGAAATTCGCGGATAGTAAAGCTTTTGGTTTCCCTCAAGCTCTATCGTGAGTTCAACATAATTGTTCGTCACATTCAAATTGACTATGTTAACTTTATAGTCACCCATATAATACCCTCGTATAATACCCAAATAATCACCGTAATTGCCGATAGACACAATATTACAGTTTAATAATTATATAATATCACAATAATCAAAACTTGTCTATACTGATAATATTATAAATATTGTAATTTTATTACATATATAAAAAATAAAACCGTCTTAATGACGGTTTTGTTTAGTAAATATCTCTTGATATATCGTTTCGTATTCTTTCGCTGTTTTTCTTAAGCGTGTTCAGCACTTTTACAAATGTGCAAAATTCATCATCACTTAAATTGCTTGCCAAATCATAGAAAAAATGGGCGATTTCTTTTGAGCATGCCTCGTTAATCATTTTTGCTTTTTGAGTAGGTACGACTTTTTTTAACCTTGCGTCTATAATAACGCTCTTTCGTTCAATAAGTCCCTCTTTTTCAAGTTCTTTAAGAATAGTTGAAACTGTGGAGCGGCTTAAGTCGAATTCACGCTCAATATCCCTTTGAAAGATATTTTTATCTTCGTTTTCACAAAGGTATGATATTATGTATCCGTTAGATGCGCCAAAGGCATTTGAATATATTTTCTTTTGAAGCTCTGTTCTGCGATGATTATAAAAATTGGCTACCGCAGTTAAGTTTGAGCCGATTTGGTTAACATTAAATTCGTCCATTTCTTTCCTCCCGAATCCTAACGCAGATATTTTAATACAAAATAATTTTTATATCAATAGGCTAATTATAAACTTTTGCTAAAATATAGAAAAGTTATTAAATTTTTTTATTCGCGTTGACAATTATACTGTTTGTTGATATACTTATTGAGTAGAAATATGTCGATTTATTTTGAAGGTGTAAATTATGAATAAAAATAAAGTTCATGTAAAAATAGGCGGTGCAAGTTATACAATCGTAACTGAAGATGAAGCCGAATATGTTGAAACTCTTGCTGATGAAATCAGCGAAAATATGAGGGCTATCATCAATTCAAATCCATCTCTTTCTATGACTCAGGCGGCTGTTCTTGTTGCCCTTGATAATGCTGATGCAAGCAAAAAAGCTACTGCTTCAGCTGATAATCTTCGCGCGCAGATTAAAGATTATCTTGAAGACAGCGCAAGAGCGAGAATGGAAGTCGATGTTGCAAGGCGTGAAGTGGAGCGTCTTAACCGCGAAATCAGCGAATTAAGGGAAAAACTTGCAAACAAATAATTTTGAATGAGAGATAATATGAAATTTGAAATTTTGGCTCCTGCGGGAAGTATGGAGTCGCTTATTGCCGGTGTGCGTAGCGGTGCAAATGCGGTTTATCTTGGAGGTAAATCGTTTAACGCCAGACGCAATGCCGGCAATTTTGATAATGAGGAACTGAAAAAAGCAGTTGAATATTGCCACTGCCGTGATGTTAAAGTTTATTTGACGCTAAATATTCTTGTTCGTGATGATGAGATGAGAGAGGCTTATGATACTGTAAAAGCCGCGCTTTTATGCGGTGTTGATGCTTTCATCGTTCAGGATATAGGCGTTGCAAAAATGATTAGGGAGCATTTTCCGAGCGCAAGGCTGCACGGTTCAACTCAAATGACGGTGATGACGCCGAGCGGCGTAAAGGCGGTTAAAGATATGGGCTTTTCCCGTGTTGTATTGCCAAGAGAAATGAGCTTAAAAGAAATTGAAGAAATAAGGGAGAGTACCGATTTGGAACTTGAACTTTTTGTTCACGGGGCGCTTTGTATGTCTGTATCCGGGCAGTGCTATCTTTCTTCAATGATTGGTTCAAGAAGCGGAAACAGGGGACTTTGCGCCCAACCGTGCCGCTTGCCTTTTACAGCCGGCGGTGATACTGCCTGTGCACTTTCATTAAAAGATTTGAGTTTAATATCACAGCTTGATAAGCTTGAGGGAATAACAAGCCTTAAAATAGAGGGCAGAATGAAACGCCCTGAATATGTATCAATGGCAGTCAGCGCAGTGAAGAAAGCAATTGACGGTAATTATTCGCCAAGTGATGAATTTATGCTTAGAAGCGTATTTTCAAGAAGCGGATTTACAGACGGATATTTGAATTCAAAGCTTGGTAAAAATATGTTTGGCACAAGGCAAAAGGAAGATGTGGTTGCCACTACAAATGATGTGCTTAAAGAAATTGCTAAAAATTATGAAAAGGAAACTGCGCTTATCGGTGTTGATATTGATTTTGTATGTAAAGAAAATCAAAATGCGGTTTTGACTGTAAAAACCGATAAAAAAGAAGTAAAAGCAGTAGGTGAAATTCCTGAAAAGGCAATTAACAAGCCGATGAATACAGCTACGGTAAGCGAAAGGCTTTCAAAATTCGGCGGTACGCAATATTATGTGAAAAATATAAATGTCACCCTTGATGACGGGCTTATTATGCCGGCTTCTAAAATTAACGAAATGAGAAGAACGGCAATTCAAAAGCTTGATGAGCAGGAAAAAATAAAGCTTAGATACAAAGCTTATGATGTGGCGTATCCAAAATTTGAAAAAAATGATGTGCCATATGCCACAGCTTCATTTGCAAATGCAAGCCAAATACCTGATAATCATCCTTTTAAAAGAGTGTTTATCCCTATAAATTCAAGCCTTGAAGATTTTGTTGATAATCGCGCCGGTGTTGTTTTGCCGAGGGGGCTTTTCTCAATTGAAAATGAAATCAAGGCTAAACTTGAAAAGCTGAAAAAAGCAGGGGTTAGCAAAGCACTTTGCGGCAATATAGGCTCATACACTCTTTGCAAAAATATGGGATTTGAAGTTTACGGTGATTTCGGACTTAATGTTTTTAATTGCGTTTCGGCTAACCAAATTGAACATCCTATTTTATCATTCGAGCTTACGCAAGCGCAAATAAACAGTATTAAAGCAGAGGATACCGGTATGATTGTTTATGGCTATTTGCCGCTGATGCTTACAAGAAATTGCCCGATTAAAAATGATATTGGCTGCTTTGAATGTAATAAGCACGGAAAGCTTACTGACAGAAAAGGTATGGAATTTCCTGTTATATGCAGTGATTTTCCTTGTGTTGAAATGCTTAATTGTTATCCGCTTTATATGTTTGACAGAATTAAAGAAGTGAAAACGGATTTTGTTCATTTCTATTTTTCAATTGAAAGTCAAAAGCAGGTTGAAAATGTTATATCGCTTTATGAACAGGGGGCAAAGCCTGACTTTAAATATACAAGGGGACTTTATCAAAGGGGTACATTATAATGATTATTTTAGCGTCAAAATCACCGAGAAGAAAAGAACTTTTATCTTTTATAACAGATGATTTTAAAGTTGACAGCGCAGATGTTGACGAAACATTGCCTCAAAATATAAAGCCTGATAAGGCAGTTGAATATTTATCAAAAATTAAAGCAGAACCTTTCAGAAACAGTGATAATATTGTTATCGGTGCAGATACGGTGGTTGCAATCGGCAATAAAATTTTAGGTAAGCCGAAAGATAAACACGACGCTTTTTTAATGCTTAAAAGTTTAAGCGGAAAAGAACACAGTGTTTTTACCGGAGTAACGATAATTAAAAATGATAAAACCGAAACTTTCAGCGTTCAAACAAAAGTTAAATTTTTTGAACTTTCGGATGATGAAATCAATAAATATATTTCAACAAATGAGCCTTTTGATAAAGCCGGTGCATACGGTATTCAGGGTAAAGGCTCACTTCTTGTTGAAAAAATTGACGGTGATTACTTCAATGTTGTCGGTTTGCCGATAAGCATTTTGGCAAGAAAGTTGGAAAACTTTTACAATTAGTTGTTAAAAAAGTAAATAATTGTCTAAAATAAACTTGAAAAAAGAAAAAAACTGTGTTATCCTATATGTTGAGGGACAGACTGCTATTTTACTCACTGTAATATATATCGGTACAGTGAGCATAAGTTTTTGGCAGCTATCGCCCAAATATACACGATAGGCAGTTTAAATGTCTATTAAACGGAAGGAGATTGTTATGGCAGCAGATTTACATTGTCATACAAAACTCAGCGACGGATCTGTTGGTATAGAAGACCTTATTGTTATAGCTCAAAAGAGCGGTATTGAAACTATTGCCATAACAGACCACGATTGCCTTGCAGGTACTGTAAGAGGGCAGGTTATCGGTAAACGTTACGGTGTTAATGTTATTCCGGGCGTTGAACTTTCGGCTTTTGATAATGAAGCAGGTAAAAAAGTTCACATTCTTTGTTACCTTGCAGATACACCTGACAGACTTGAAGGCTTGTGTAAGCGCACTTCAGTTGCACGCAAAAGAGCCGGCCAAATAATGATGCTTAAAGTTGCGGCAAGATTCCCGATTTCAACCGAATTTATCATCGGTCACGCTTCGGGCTCTACAAATCTTTTTAAGCAACATATTATGCACGCACTTATGGATGCCGGATATACCGATAAAATTTTCGGCGACCTTTATTATGCTCTGTTTTCACCGGACAGTGAAACTAACCTTTTGGCTCCTACAAAATATCCTGATGTCAAAGAAGTTATTGATGAAATTCACGGTGCCGGCGGCATCGCTGTTCTTGCTCATCCGGCATTTCTTGATAATTATGATGAAATTGAGAATTATATAGAAATGGGACTTGACGGAATAGAAGTTTGGCATCCGTCAGCAACCGATGCCGATGTTGAAATGTTTGCAGGTGTATGCAAAAAGCATAAGCTTCTTATGACCGGAGGTTCAGATTTTCACGGTATTTACGGCAGTTCAACCGTTACACTCGGTTCCTGCACTACACCTGATGAGCAGCTTGATAAACTTATGGGATATAAAGCAAAGAAAAAGAGGGCTCAACGTAAGGCTGAAAAGGAAGCACTTGCAAATGCACAAAAAATTTGATTTTGTATGACGGCAGATTTTGCCAAAGCAATCCTCCAACAATGTTGGGGGATATTTTTTGCATAAAAAGAGCGGATACCTAACCAAATAGGCATCCGCTCTTTTTATATTTTGCTATATATTATTTTGTTTTAGACGGAACGAAATCAAAATTTGATGCATTGTAACCGAAGTATTTTTCAACCATAGGTGTGAATTCGTCTTTATCGTTATAATCAGGGCTTTTAAGTTCATAGATTGCTTCATTCCAGTTGTCAACAACCCAGTCACCTTTCTTAAACATAAAGGCATATGATGTTTCACCGAGAGAACCGTTTAATACCTGATAGCTTTCTGCTGTGTCAAGCGGAGAAAAGCTGAATTCATCGGTTACTACCGCGTCAACACTGCCTTTATCAAGAGCAGCAAGCGCATCTTCAACGGTTGGATAAACAATGTTCTTATTATTGTTTTTAATTGTCGCATTTTTATCAAGAGCGGCTTTTGCAGTATCAGTAACTACTGCAAGCTTTTTTCCTGTAAGGTCACTGTAATCAGAAATGTTGTTGCCTGATTTTGTAACAGTGATAATTTTATTAGTGATAATATCATCCGTAAAGCTGAAATCTTCATTAACAGATCCTACATTTTTCTGCACTGCACCTATCATAGTGTATGCAATGTATTCAGTACCCTTTTTATCGGTATAAGCTATATCGTCGCCTACTTTATAATCTTTATCGACTTTTACGAATTTGTAATTTTTTGTATCGTTTTTAACATTATCATAAATTTTTTCAAATAAATCTACATCAAAGCCTGTAAGCTTTCCGTTTTTATCTTTATAGAGAAACGGTTCAACCTCTTCGGTATAAGCTATAAGCATTGTTTTGTCTGTGATTTCATCCGCCTCACCGCTTTTTGAGCAACCGGCAAATACACAGCCGATAACGGCAATGCATAATAAAAATGCAAATATTTTTTTTATGTTTTTCTTTGTATTAACCATAATAATTAAACCTTTCTGCCTAAACAGATTTACTTTTTATAAGCTATATTCAATTTTATAATATTAACTGTATAAAGTCAATAGAAAAAATATTTATTGATGCTAAAGTTATTTTGCAGGTGTGATTGACAAATCAAAATTATAAGAGTAAAATGACCTTTGGAAATTATATTTAGTTTATTTAAGAGGATAATAATATGCTTACATTAGACAGAGTATACAAAGCAAAAAGGGTTTTATCAGAAGTTGTAAGGAAAACTGATATGATTCGTGCTAAAAACATCAGTTCACAATGTGATGTTTATTTAAAAACGGAAAATTTGCAGGTTACGGGTTCATTTAAAGTAAGAGGTTCGTATTTTAAAATAAGCCAGCTTTCAGATGAAGAAAAGGCAAAAGGTGTAATTGCATGCTCTGCCGGTAATCATGCACAGGGTGTGGCACTTGCAGCTACTAAAAACGGAATTAAATCACTTATCTGCTTGCCTGACGGTGCGCCAATCAGTAAGGTTGAAGCTACAAAGCGTTACGGTGCAGATGTTTGCCTTGTAAAAGGTGTTTATGATGATGCTTATAACAAAGCTATCGAACTTCAAAAAGAAAAGGGTTATACATTTATTCACCCTTTTAATGACCCTGATGTAATTGCAGGCCAGGGTACAATCGGCCTTGAAATTCTTGAGCAGCTTCCTGATGTTGACGCAGTAGTTGTGCCAATCGGCGGCGGCGGACTTATCGCAGGTGTTGCATATACTATCAAGCAAATCAATCCTAATTGCAAGGTTTACGGTATTCAGGCGGCAGGTGCTGCGTCTATGCAAAAGAGCATTGGCGACGGTAAAATTGAAACACTTGAAAGCGTGCAAACTATTGCAGACGGAATTGCAGTTAAAACTCCGGGTACTAATACTTATGAACTTGTAAGCAAGTATGTTGATGGTATTTATACAGTCAGCGATGATGAAATTGCACTTGCTATTCTTACACTTATGGAGCAGCAAAAACTTGTTTCGGAAGGCGCAGGTGCTGTTCCTGTTGCCGCTGTGATGAACGGCAAAATTCCTGACATTGAAGGTAAGAAAGTATGCTGCGTTGTATCAGGCGGTAACATTGATGTTACTATTCTTTCAAGAGTAATTGAAAGAGGACTTAAAATGGGCGGCAGAAGTGCATATATCACAATTGCACTTTCGGACAAGCCGGGCCAACTCCTCGGTGTAAGCAAGGTTGTTGCCGAAAACGGAGCAAATGTTGTTTCCGTTAATTATGACAGTACAGATCTTGATATGAATATTACCGATTGCTATCTTAAAATCGGTATTGAAACAAGAAACTATCAACATATAGTTCAAATCAAAAATGCACTTAAAGAAGCAGGCTTTGAAGTCTGTGACTGATGATAGGAGGAATATATTATGGAATATGTATCAACAAATAATGCACCGGGTGCAATCGGCCCTTATTCACAGGCAGTAAAGGCAAATGGTTTGCTTTTCACTTCAGGTCAAATTGCAATTAACCCTGAAACAAACATGGTAGAAGCAAAAACTATTGAAGAGCAAACACATCAGGTTTGCAAAAACCTTAAAGCAGTTGTTGAAGCAGCAGGAACTTCAATGGAAAAGGTAGTTAAAACAGTTTGCTTCCTTGCAGACATTAACGATTTTGCAAAATTTAATGAAATTTACGGCACTTATTTCACTTCAAAGCCTGCTCGTTCATGCGTTGCAGTTAAGGATTTGCCTAAAGGTGTTCTTTGCGAAGTTGAAGTTATCGCTGAATTATAATTTTTAAAAATCAACAGCCATCGGATTTTCCGATGGCTGTTTTTCTGTATTATATTGATTTTATTATTTCTTTCATAAATGCGGAAAATTCTTTTTCAACCTTTTTGCCTGTTTCCATAACTTCAATGTGGGTTAAAGGTTTGTCAAGTATTCCGGCAGCCATATTTGTCATACACGATATGCCCAAAACTTTCATTCCGGCGTGATTTGCGCATACAACTTCGGGTACTGTTGACATTCCGACTGCGTCTGCACCGGCAGTTCGTAAAAATCTGATTTCGGCAGGAGTTTCAAACATTGGACCTTTGCAGTAGCAATATACACCTTTGTGAACATTCAGTTTACATTTTTGTGCGGCTTTTTCCGCAATTTTGATTAAATCTTTGTTGTAAGCTTCACTCATTGACGGAAAGCGTGTTCCGAATCTTTCATCATTTTTGCCAAAGAGTGCGCTTGGGCAAAAAAGGCCGATATGGTCGCTTATTATCATTAAATCGCCGGGTTTATAATTAAGATTTATAGCACCGGATGCGTTTGTGACTATATATTTTTTTACATTTAAAAGCTGAAAAACACGAACGGGAAAAGTTACCTGCTCAACGCCGTATCCCTCATAAAGATGAAATCTGCCTTGCATTGCGATTATTTTCTTTTCTCCGATTTTGCCGAATATAAGCTTTCCGTTATGGCCCGGTACGGTGGATATGGGGAAATTCGGAATATCTTTATAGTCAAGTACAAGTTCTTTTTCAATTTCATTTGCAAACATTCCAAGTCCGCTGCCGAGCACAATTGCGGTATCGGGAATGTTTTTTATTTTTGATTTTATGTAATTTGCTGTTTCGTTTGCTTTATCATAAAGGCTCATTTTATCACCTGCTTTTACTAATTTATAAGTCAATAATATATCAATTTTTTAAAAAAATCAAATATAAACAAATTTTTATTAAAATTCGCAAAAAAATCTGTAAATTCTACAATTGACACAAAGCTTTATCGTGATATACTAAATAATCGTAATTTTAATTAGGTTTGGTGAAAAGATTGAAATATGTTAAGCAGTTTTTAATTATACTTTTAATTTCATTTATGGGCGAGGGACTTAATTTTCTTATTCCTGCGCCTGTTCCGGCAAGTATTTATGCCATGGTGATTTTATTCGTGTGCCTTTGCACTAAAATTATTAAACTTGAAGCTGTAAAGGATGCAGGTATGTTTCTTATTGAAATAATGCCGCTTATGTTTATTCCGGCCGGTGTGGGACTGATGAAAAGCTGGGGAGTTTTAAAACCGCTGATTATTCCGGTGGTTGTGATAACGGTTATATCTCTTATTGCAGTAATGGCTGTCAGTGGGCGGATATCGCAGAGAATTATTAAAGCTCAAGAAAAAAAGAGCAGCGAAAGTGAGGGTACAGTAAATGAGTGAGTTTTTTGAAAGCTCGGCATTTTTAGGCGTTACAGTAAGCCTTTTATCTTACGCTTTCGGTTCATTTTTAAAGAAAAAATTTAAGACGGGTATTTTTAATCCTCTTCTTATTTCTATTGTTATTACTATTGTATTTCTTTTGTACTGTAATATTGATTATGATACTTATAATGACGGTGCTAAATACTTGAGCTGGCTGTTAACTCCGGCTACTGCCTGCCTTGCAATTCCGCTTTATCAGCAAATCGAACTTCTGAAAAAGAATCATAAAGCGGTGCTTTTCGGTATCTTATCAGGTGTTTTAACAAGTCTTACCACTATTATGGTTTTGGCTTTTATATTTAAACTGTCACATAAGGAATATGTAACATTACTGCCGAAATCTATTACTACCGCTATCGGAATGGGAGTAAGCGAAGAGCTTGGCGGGTATGTAACAATAACTGTTGCAGTAATAGTTATAACAGGAGTGTTAGGCAATATTTTAGCAGATGGAATTTGCAAAATATTTAAAATCAATCATCCTATTGCCAAAGGTATTGCTATCGGCACATCTTCGCACGCAATCGGCACAGCCAAAGCAATGGAGCTTGGAGAGGTTGAGGGTGCTATGAGCAGCCTTTCAATCGCTGTATCGGGTATACTTACTGTTTTGGGGGCAATCATTTTTGCACATATTATATAAATAAAACCTCGAGCGTAAAAACTCGAGGTTTTATTTATTTGTTTGTTTGTTCGTTTAGTCAAGTGCGTCTGATACAGCATCTCCTGCTTTGTCAACACCTGAACCTATTCCGTCTGCCACATCATCTGCGCCTTCGCCGATGTCGTCGCCGACTTTATCTGCTTTTTCGCCTGCTTTGCTTACAGCACTGCTGGCTTCGCTTTCCATATTATCTGTTGTTTTACTTGTATCGGAAACGGTGGTTTCGCTTGACGGAATTGTAGTTGTTGTCATATCATTGTTGTTTTTTGCACATCCCATAAATACAGTTGCAATTACTGCAATTGCTATTGCTATAATTAAAATCTTGCTGTTCATAATGATACTTCCTTTCAAGAGTATTATTTTCTGTTTTAGTATAATTATTCAATTATTTTGTAAGCGTGCCGCCGTCGGAATAAAGCAAAAGCATAATATCTTCTTCATATCCTTTATCGGCGTTAATATAAATCAAAACTTCTTCTTTTGTTTCACTGCTCTTGCACCTGAATTCATAGCAGTTGGCTTCTTTTCCGTTTTCTTTCGGTATCACGCATTTTTTGCAATTGATAACTTCAAGATTTTTTGATAATTTACTTTGAGCTTCGCTTTTTGTAAGCTTGCAGTCAAAACCTTTTCGTTTGATGTGATTTGTTAAATATCCCTGTGCTTCAAGTGATACTATTTTGCCGTTATCCATTGAAACCCCGACTTTAATTAAATCTGCATAATAGGTTGTATTTTCTGTTTTGTACGCAAAATTTATTGTGCAAATATTGTTGTTAATCGCATAATAGGTGCTTTCCATATTACTGTAACCGAGCATATTAAGATAGCTTTGAGCAAGGTTTATTGCGTTGTCTTTATCTATTGATGAACGATTGATTTTTCCGCCGTAAAGGATATAAGCCACATATCCGCCTTTTTTGGTGATTCCTATTGTTTTTTGAGAATAAGTGAATGTGTAACAAGGCATATCACCGCTGTCTTCACCCGAATATGTTACTTCGCTTATATTGCAGCCAAGTGCTTTCGCCGCAACTTCGCGTGCACTTTCACGGCTTACTTGTTCGGCCTTTTCAAGTAAGGCCGATTTTCTGTTCAATACCGCGTCGGCAAACGGACCGTCATAAAGCAAAGTAGGATAATCTTTAAACACTTTTGATGTTGCCGAAAAGCTGTGGGAAAGTGAAGAAATTTTCATTTCCCTTGCCTTTAGCTCATCCGTGTCAATATCCGCACCGTTGTTTGCAATTGTTGCCATATTGCTTACTGATTCGTTAAGCTCTTTTGAATATTTCAAAAGCTTTGTCAAATTTTGATGTTCTTCATCACTGATACTTTGATTTGCCGCAATTTTGTTTGCAATATATGATGCATAGTCGCTTGCCTGCGTGATGAATTTGTAGGTTGAATTCAAATTCATTTGCTCAACGGGCAGGCGTGAAAGCGCGTCTTTAGCCTGTGAACATTCGGCATATAAGTCTTTGCTTATATCCATAAGCATTTTATCCGAATTTGAATAAACCGATTTTGTTAAATTGGTTTCGATTGAATCGAGATTTTCTGAAAGTTCGTTTAAACTTTGCTGATAATTCAGTTCAAGCTGTGCTTTGTATGAGTTTGCCGTAGTCATATTCATTATCGCATATATTGAAAGAACGGCCGCAAATGCAATAGCGTATGAAAACAGCCTGATATAACCTCTTTTTGTCATAAAAATTACCTCCGATTTATATTTTTGACTGAATTTTGAAAAACATTCAAAAAAATGTTTTATTGTTATGGTATTTGTGATATAATGCAATTACTTGTAATTAGTATGGAGTAGTAGAATTATGGCACGAATTAAAGGGAAAAAGCGAATAGTTGTTAAGGTGGGCACATCAACTTTAACCCACCAAACAGGCAAAACAAATATTGCAAGACTTGCAAAGCTTGCATCTGTTTTATCCGATTTAAAAAATGAAGGGCATGAAATAGTGCTTGTATCAAGCGGTGCTATTGCAGTAGGTTGGTCAAAACTCGGACTCAGTGAAAAGCCGAAAACAGTCCAAGGGCTTCAGGCTTCTGCCGCTGTGGGCCAGTGCGAACTTATGTTTCTTTATGATAAATTATTTTCCGAATATACGGTAACCGTGAGCCAGCTTCTTTTTTCTGCCGATACTTTACGCAATCCGGAAGAAAAGGAACACTTGGTTGATACATTTAACCAACTTCTTGATTACGGTGCATTGCCGATTATAAATGAAAATGACTCGGTTTATATTGAAGAGCTTTTAAACGGTGATAATGATTGCTTAAGTGCTATGGTTGCTACTCTTATTGACGCTGATTTGCTTATTATGCTTACTGATACTCACGGTCTTTATGATTCAAATCCAAGTGAGAATGATGATGCAAAGCTCATCGGTGTTGTTGAAGAAATAAATAATGATATTTACTCAATTGCCGGCGGTGCGAGCGAAAAGGGTACGGGCGGATTTCAAACGAAAATTAAAGCCGCACAAATTGCAACGGATGATGGTATACCGGTAATAATTATGAACGGCGAAAAGCCTACCGATTTATATAAGGTGCTTTCAGGTGAAAGTATAGGTACATATTTTAAGGCAAAGGGTGATAATAATGCTTGAACAGTTAGGAATAAACGCAAAAAAAGCATCGGCAAATTTGGCAGGTGCATCAACCGAACTTAAAAATAAAGCACTTGAAGCTATTGCAAATGCGCTTGTAGATAATGCTCAAAAAATTATTGATGCAAATAAAGTTGATTATAATGCGCAACTCGGAATTCTTGACGGTGGAATGCTTGACAGGCTTATGCTTGATTTTGACAGAATTAAGGGTATGGCAGACGGTTGTATTCAGGTTATGAAGCTTGATGACCCGTGCGGCAGAGTACTTGAAACAGTTGAAAGGCCTAACGGACTTGTTATTAAAAAAGTAAGTTGCCCTATGGGTGTTATAGGTATTATTTATGAGGCAAGGCCTAATGTTACTGCTGACGCGGCTGCTCTTTGTTTAAAAAGCGGCAATGCTGTTATTCTTCGCGGCGGAAAAGAAGCAATTCATTCAAATATTGCTATTTCCGATGTTATGAGAGAAGCGGTTAAATCAGTCGGTATTGATGAAAATGCAATTCAGCTTGTGCATGATACATCAAGGCAGTCATCAACAGAACTTATGAAGATGAAAGGCACGCTTGACTGCCTTATTCCAAGGGGAAGTAAAAGGCTTATTCAGGCGGTTGTGGAAAATGCGAGTGTTCCTGTTATCGAAACAGGTTCAGGCAATTGCCATATTTATGTTGATGAAAGTGCAAATGTTAATATGGCGGCTGAAATTATATTTAATGCGAAAACACAGCGCATAGGTGTTTGCAATGCCTGCGAAAGCCTTGTTATCCACGAAAATATTATTGAAAAGGCTTTGCCGGCAATAAAAGCAAAGCTTGATGAAAAAAATGTTATTATTCGCGGTGATGAAAAAGCAAGAGCAGTTTGCCCTGATATTGAAAAGGCGAGTGAGGAAGATTTCGGCACAGAATATCTTGATTACATTATCAGTGTTAAAACAGTTTCTTCACTTGATGAAGCGATAGAGCATATAAATAAATATTCAACAGGCCATTCCGAAGCCATTATTACGGAAAATAAAGATAATGCAGATAAGTTTATGAAACTTATTGATTCGTCTTCTGTTTACCGTAATGCATCAACAAGGTTTACAGACGGCGGCGAATTCGGTTTGGGTGCGGAAATAGGTATTTCTACCCAAAAACTGCACGCAAGAGGGCCTATGGGACTTAGGGAACTTACTACTACTAAATATCTAATTTTTGGAGACGGACAAATCAGATGATAACGGATGAGGAAAGGCAGAAGATGCGTAAAAAGCGTCAGCGTGCCAGAAAACGAAAAAAAATCAGAAAAAATATTTTACTCACTCTTGCAGTGATAATAATATTATTGGCTGTTTTTGTGATAACAATTAAAATTGTTAACCCTGATTTTTTTGAGGCTTTGTATGACGGCGGCAAGGGACAGCAGGTAATTGAACTTATTGATTCAAAAATATTAGGCAAAACTACCGAAACACAGCCGCAAAGCACTACTGAAAAAGAAACTACAACAAAAGTGCACGAAACAAACAAGGTAAATTATGATTATGATGATTTCGGCGTGTTTGCATTTGATACATCACTGCAAGGTAATCAAGTGGGTAATTTGCTTAATAAAACAGGTGGTGCCGTAACTTACAGTTCATCATATATTTATTATTCTGTCAGCGGCAAGGGCATTTTTCGCTTTGAACCTAATGAAGAAAAGAATTCAAATGTTATTAAAGGTAATTATAATTTTAAATATCTTAATGTGCTCGGTGATTATCTTTATGCGGTTGATACAGACAGTGCAACGCTTAAAAAATTCCCTGTTTCCGGCGGTGACAGCGTAACTGTAAGCGATAATATTGCATTTGCATATTTATATAATGATAAAATTTATTTTGTTTCAACCGATAACAGCGTAGGTTTTATAAATTTGAATGATTTTCAAAAAACGATTTTATATACTGCATCGGCTGATAAGACGGTATCATTTGCAGGCATTTCGCTTTACAGAATATTTTTTGTGACTCACGATAATGTTGCGAATTATGATGAATATATCACCGTTAATATGAGTGATGCAAACGATGTACTCAATTGGCACGATGATACAAATAATAATGATATAGTTAATATGTCATTAGAATGTGGATTTATGTATTATTACAAAAAAAATGATGATTCATCATATTCACTTTGCAGAAAAAAATTCGGCTCTGAAAATGAAGTTGTTTTAGTTGAAAACTGCTCTGTTACGGATTATCCCGTTGTTTATTCAAACAGGCTTTATTTTAGCGAACTTGACGGTTCAAAGTTTAAAGCAAGAGAGCTGAATATGAATTCAAACGAAGTTAAAACAATGCTTTTAGCATCCGATTGCGACAGCACGGGTTCTATCGGTATCGGATATGGCTATCAATATGTATTTTTAATCGGCAGTAAGAGTGAAAACAGCGAATCTGTATGTAAAGCAAGTTGTATTTACACCTCTTCTTCCGGGGATAATACCTTAAGCTTTAACGGTGAAAAGCTTACTTATTAAATTATTATTTGAGGAAAGTTTATGGACAAGTACAAAAAATTAGCGTCAAATACAATAATATTTGCAATAGGCACTTTTTCTTCAAAGGTACTTTCTTTTTTGTTGATGCCGTTTGTTACAAGAATGATGGGAACGGGCGATTATGGTGCTGCTGATTTGGTTCAGCAAACCGTTAATGTGCTTATTCCTATTGTAACATTGCAGGTTAACAGTGCTGCGCTCAGATTTGCACTTGATAAAGCGACAAATAAAGCAGATGTATTCAAGGTCGGAATTAGGACTACTTTTGCCGGATTTGCGGTATTTTTGCTGTTTACTTATCCTTTAAGCATGCTTACAATCAATGATTTCCGTTTAGGCGATTATATAATTTTAATTATTGCCTTTGTTTTGGTTTCAAGCCTTAGACAGCTTTGCCAGCAATTTGTCAGAGGTAGCGGCCATGTTAAGCTTTATGCGCTTGATGGTATTCTTGCAACAGCAACAACACTTGCATTTACAATATTATTCCTCGGTCCGTTTAAATGGGGTGTAACGGGATATATCGTTGCCATAATTGCATCTGATGCTTGCTCGGTTGTATTTTATTTTGCCGCAGCAAAGCTTTACAGATATTTGAGATTTAATAAACTTAAAGATAAGGGCATTGCTTTTCAAATGCTTAAATATTGTGTGCCGCTTATTCCTACCGTTGTACTGTGGTGGATAATAAATGTGTCTGACAGATATATGGTAACATATTTTATTTCATCTTCTGCCAACGGACTTTATACTGCCGCATCTAAAATACCTAATTTTGTAATACTTTTTTCGCAAATATTTATTGACGCTTGGCAGCTCAGTGCGGTTGATGAATATGACCAAGAGGGCGGTGCGCACTTCTTTACCAAGGTATTTCGTGCTTATTCGGGCGGTGTATTTGCAGTGGCTTCTGTGCTTATATTTATGTGCCAAATTATTACCAGAATACTTGTGGCAAAGGATTATTATGAATCTTGGCAATTTGTACCTATTCTTATTATTGCTACAACTTATTCGTGTATCGTTAACTTTCTTGCCTCCGTATATATGGCAAAGAAAAAGAGCCTTATGTCACTTGTTACCGCTATGAGCGGCGCTGTCACAAACTTTGTATTAAATCTTGTGTTTATTCCGCGTATGGGTGCTAACGGTGCAGCACTTGCTACTGTTTGTGCATTCCTTGTTGTATTTGTAACAAGGGGCATTGATACAAGAAGATATATTAAAATTGACTTTAAATTACCTGTGCTTTTGAGCGAAACCGCTGTTCTTGTTTCGCAATCCGTACTTCTTCTTAAATTCGGAAATACATTGTGGATTTATGGTGTTGAAGCTGTGCTTGTTGTAGTGATGATTCTTCTGAACTTAAAGCCTATTAAGGAACTTGTAAATCTTCTTTTAGCTAAATTTATTAAGAAAAAGAAGTCATAATATGAACAATGATATATTACAGTTGCAAAAAGCATAATTTTAGTATATAATGTACAAAGAACATAGTAAAAATAACTGAAAATATAATTTTTTTTGGAGGATTTGTATGGAAAAGATGACTGTTTCGCAAGCAAAGAAAGCTATCAGCGATAAGCTTAGTCATTTCTTTGGTGTAGATACAAAAACAGCAACAGACGCTCAATATTACAAAGCAGTTGCACTTATTGTTCGTGACAGACTTTCACAGATGAACAGTGATTTCAGGCACGAAGCTAAAGGGCAGGACAGCAAAGAAATTTATTATCTTTGTATGGAATTTCTTATGGGCCGCTCACTTAAAAATAATCTTTACAATCTTGATTTAACAGATACATTTAAAAAAGCACTTGAATCATTTGATGTAAGCCTTGATAAGCTTTATGAAAAAGAGCCTGATGCAGGACTTGGTAACGGCGGTCTTGGCAGACTCGCAGCTTGCTATCTTGACGGTCTTGCTACAAACGGTTTTCAGTCAATGGGTTATTCAATCAGATATGAAGCAGGTATTTTCAAGCAAAAGCTTGTTGACGGCTGGCAGACTGAACTTCCTGATTTTTGGCTTCCGGGCGGTGATGTTTGGCTTGTTCCGCGTGATGAAAGAAGTGTTGAAGTTAAGTTTGAAGGTTGGGTTGATGAAAGCTGGGACGGTGATTTCCACCATGTTGATTACAGAGATTGCAACACTGTAACAGCAGTTCCTTATGATATGTATGTTTCAGGTAAAGGCAAGGGTGTTTCAAGGCTTCGTCTTTGGGCATCAAGAAAACCGGAACTTGATATGGGCCTTTTCAATTCGGGTTCATATGTTAAGGCTATGGAGCAAAGTGCTATGGCTGAAGCTATTTCTAAAGTTCTTTATCCTGCCGATAATACACCTGAAGGCAAGTCGCTTCGCCTTCGTCAGCAATATTTCCTCGTTTCAGCGTCAATTCAGGATATTATTCAGCGTCACCTTACTAAATACGGTACACTTGATAATCTTCCTGATAAAGTTGCAATTCATATTAACGATACGCATCCCACAATGGCTATTCCTGAACTTATGAGAATTATGCTTGATGAATGCGGATATGATTGGGACACTGCTTGGTCGTTGGTAACAAGAACTGTGGCTTATACCAACCATACAGTTATGAAAGAAGCACTTGAATGCTGGAGTGAAGATCTTTATAAGCGACTTCTTCCTCGTATTTATTCAATTACTAAAGAAATTGATAATCGCTTCCGTGCATATGTTTGGGGCGCAACAGGCGATGCAGATAAGGTTGAAAGAATGGCTATTGTTTCAGGCGGCGTTGTAAGAATGGCTAACCTTTGTGTTGCAGGTTCACATTCTGTAAACGGTGTATCGGCACTTCATTCTGAAATTCTTAAAGATACTGTATTTAATGATTTTTACACCATTACCCCTGAAAAGTTCACAAATGTAACAAACGGTATTGCATTTAGAAGATGGATTTGCCAGTCAAATCCTAAGCTTACTTCATTTATTACCGAACTTATCGGTGACGAATTTATTACAAAGAGTGATGAACTCCTTAAACTTCGTGAATTTAAGGATGATAAGCAGGTTCTTGACAGGCTTGCAGCTATCAAGCTTGCAAATAAAGAGAGATTTGCAGATATAGTTAAAAAGAGAAACGGTATTGAACTTGACCCTACATCTATATTTGATGTTCAGGTTAAAAGACTTCACGAATACAAGAGGCAGCAGCTTAATGTTCTCAACATTATTGCCGAATATCAAATGCTCAAGGCTAATCCTAATATGGAATTCCAGCCGAGAACATACATTTTTGCATCAAAAGCAGCTCCGGGCTACTTTATGGCCAAGAAGATTATTGAACTTATTGATGCACTTTCAAAGGTTGTTAATAATGACCCTGATATTAAAGGCAGAATTAAAGTTGTATTTATGGAAGATTACAATGTTTCTCTTGCTGAAAAGCTTATGCCTGCGGCAGATATTTCAGAGCAGATTTCACTTGCCGGCACAGAAGCATCAGGTACCGGTAATATGAAGCTTATGTTAAATGGTGCTGTTACTCTCGGTACTCTTGACGGTGCAAATGTTGAAATTCACGATGCTGTCGGTGATGATAATATCTTTATCTTCGGTTTGAAAACTCCAGAGGTTATGCAACTTCAAAAGAAGGGCTATAATCCTATGGAATATATGTATAATAATGATGTGCTTAAATCTGCTGTTGAATTTATTCAGGCAGGGGTTAACGGCAAAAGCTTTGGTGAAATCAGCTCATCACTTATGAATGTTGACCAATATATGGCACTTGCTGATTTTGCAGATTACCAAAAGGCACAGCAATTGTCTGCTAAGGCATATCAGGATAAAGAAAAGTTTGCAAGAATGTCGCTTATGAATATCAGCGGTGCAGGTATATTCAGTGCTGACCGTTCAATTATGGACTATGCGAATAATATTTGGCATACACAGCCGGTTAAGTTTAAGGAAGAAACACCGAAAGCTTCTAAAAAATCAGCTCCTATGCAAGCCGAAGAAAAGAAGCCTGCAAAAAAGAGTGCTGCAAAGAAAGCTGAACCTAAAAAGGAAACAGCAAAAAAGCAGACTAAAAAGCCTGCAAAAAAATCTAAGTAATCATTTTATTATAATTTAAAGAGGTTAATTAAATTAACCTCTTTAGTTTTGTATAGAGGTTTGAAGTGCAGATATATAATTCACGAGATAAGTCATACAAATCAATAATTTCGGCAATTGCAACAAATGAAAAATGCAAATTTCGTATTATAGTTCCAAGAGATGTGAAATGCTGCGGCGCGTGCCTTGCCATAACAAAGGAAAATGAGCAAACAGCTTATTATAATATGTTTTGGGCAGGAATGTGCGGTGAGAATTTTGAATATTGGGAGCTTCATTTTTATGCCACCACACCGGGACTTTATTTTTACCATTTTGTGCTTGATACCCCTTGGGGCAAAAGCTATATTAAAAATGCAGGTGAGGGTAGGGGCGAACTTAATGCATTTTTGCCTGATTTTCAGCAAACCGTGTATGATGAAAATTTTGTCACACCTGACTTTTTAAAAGGGGGAATAATGTATCAAATTTTCCCGGATAGATTTTTTAAATCAAATCAAGAAAAGAAAAATGTGCCAACCACACGCGTTTTGCGCAAATGGGGCGATACTCCTTATTGGAATGAGGAGCAGATGAACGGTATTTGGAATAATGATTATTTCGGCGGTGACCTTAAAGGAATTGAAGAAAAATTACCTTATATTGCAGATTTGGGTGTTACCTGTATTTATCTGAACCCTATTTTTGAATCACATTCAAACCATAGATATGATACTGCCGATTATGAAAAGGTCGACAGCCTTTTGGGTGATGAAAATGACCTTAAGAGCCTTTGCAAAAAATCAAAGGAAAAGTATGGAATAAGTATAATACTTGACGGTGTATTCAGCCATACAGGTTGCGACAGCAGATATTTTAATATGTATAATCATTATAATGATGTGGGGGCATATAACAGCAAGCAAAGCCCATATTATTCATGGTACAAATTCATAAATTGGCCTGATGATTACCATTCCTGGTGGGGTATTAAGCTTTTGCCGGAAGTTATTGAAGAAGATGAAAGTTACAGAAATTACATTTGCGGTAAAAACGGAATACTGAAAAAATGGCTTAAATGCGGCATTGCGGGTTACAGGCTCGATGTTGCAGATGAATTGCCTGATATTTTTCTTGATGATTTAAGGAAATCCGTAAAATCGGAAAATCCTAATGCTATTATTATCGGCGAAGTGTGGGAGGATGCCACAAATAAATTTGCTTACGGGCAGAGAAGAAAGTATCTTCTCGGCGAAGAGCTTGACAGTGTAATGAATTACCCGTTTGCAGATGCAGTGTTGGACTTTGTTCGCTTTGCTAACGGTGACAGCTTTTTTAACAGCGTTATGTCAATAGTTGAAAACTATCCGCCGCAGGTATTAAGCGTGCTGATGAATCATATCGGAACTCACGATACCGTGCGAGCAATTACCCGCCTTGCAGGTGAAAATCCTGACGGACACGACAGAACTTGGCAGTTTGAGCATAATACTCTTTCAAAATTCGATTATTTAAGGGGCGTTTCTATGATGAAAATTGCTTCCCTTATTCAGTTTACACTTCCGGGTGTACCGTCAATATATTACGGTGATGAAATCGGTATGCAGGGTATGAAAGACCCGTTTAACCGCGGATGTATGGCTTGGGATGATGTAAACGATGAACTTTTGAAGTGGTATAAGCGTCTTGGGCAAATCAGGCACAGCTCAAAAGCTTTTATAAACGGTGATTTTGAAAAAGTTTATTGTGACGGAGGAGTTATTGCATATTCACGCAACTGCGAATCTGATAGTGTTTTGGTTGCAATAAATAATTCAAATGAAAGTAAAAAAATATTTGTCGGCACACAGTGGGATAATTCCTATTCGCTTTTTGATGAAATATGTGTTGACGGTTTTATAACCTTACCGCCTTATAGATATACTTTGCTTTCAAAACAAAATAAATAAAATAACCCCGCTGTTTTCTTTCAATATGAAAGTTAACAGCGGGGCTATTTTTTTAATATAGCATAAATTATATATACTCAACATTTTCGCTTGATTTAAACATCATTATAAAAGGAATTATAAGCAATGCGCTTGCTATAAAAACACTTTTAACATCAAGATATTTTGTTACTACCGCACCCACAATTGCACCTATAACGAAAAATAAATTTATGCCATAATAGGTCAAGCTTCTTATTGCGATACTTTTATCTTTCTTGCTTAATCCTAAAAAAAGGAGTTCCGTACCGCTTCTTAAATTGCCGGTGCACATTGTTGTTGCAACGGTGTTACCGTTTATAACTCTGAAACTTTCAACCTGAAGTGAGCATACAAACGATACCATAACATTAACAAAGGTGTTGCCCTTGCCGCTTGGAATGAAACCGCATATTATCAGGATAATTATTTCTGCCAAAACAATTATTTGCCGCCAGTGCATATGCGTGTTTTTTTTAAGTGTTGCCTTAATTACTTCGGAAATTAAGATGCCGAGTGCAAATGCAAGGATAGGCACAACATAATGTATTACCCTTTCAAAATCGCCCTTTGCAATATTTATGCCCATAAGTACAATGTTGCCCGTTTGAGCGTTTGCAAATACACCGCCGCGCGTGATATATGTATAAGCATCAAGAAAGCCACCGCAAAGTGCAAGCATTATGCCGAGTATGAAATTTTCACTCATTTGTTTTTCTTTGAATTTTTTATTTAATTCCATATTAGAAATCCTTGTGTAAAATACATATGTTAAGCGGACGAAGTGTTTTCGTCCGCCCAAATCTTATATAAACGATGTTATACTCTTGCCACCATTTCACCGTATTCTTCTTTACTCTTTTTGATGAATTCTTCAACCTGTGTTGCACTTGGCATAGCGTCAGAGCATGAATGTGCGCTGATAAGAATTGAGGCAGAAGCTGAGCCGAATTCAAGACATTCAATTATTTCTTTTCCTTGAAGCAAGCTGTAAAGGAAGGATGAACCGTAACCGTCACCGCCGCCGAAACCTTTAAGCTTAACAGCAGGGAATGGCTTGATAGAATAGAATTTACCGTCATTTGTATATGCGGTTGAACCCTCTTTACCGTGCTTGATAACGCAGATGGCCGCACCGAATGACTGCCAATATTTTGCAGATTCAGGGTCGGAATCTTTAACACCTACAATGCCTTCGGTTAAATCAAATTCTTCTCTCGAACCCATTATAATGTCGGCATTTTGCGCTACAAGGCTGTAATATACGGCGATTTCATCTTTTGAAGTCCAGGTGTATTCCCTGTAATCAATATCAAATATAATGCGAACATTATTCTTTTTTGCAAGCATCATAGCTTTAAGGCAAGCTTCTCTTGACGGTGATTTTGCAAGTGCTGTACCACTGATTACAATCGCTTTTGCCGATGCTATGTATTCTTCGTCTATATCTTCGGCAGCCAAACAAAAGTCTGCAACATTGTCACGATACATAAGTATTGATGATTTTTCTTTTGAAAGAATTTCCGTAAATGTAAGGCCGATACATTCACCGTTCTTTGCTCTTGTTACATGGCTTGTATCAATACCCTCTTTTTCAAAATAGTTAACTACAAAATCGCCGAATTGGTCATTGCTGACACATCCGCAAAAGCCTACTTTGCAGCCAAGTCTTGCAAGGCCTACTGCAATGTTTGCTGGTGAGCCGCCGACATATTTGTTGAAATTTGATGATTCGCTGAGCGGCATATACATATCTGTCGGATTAAAGTCGATAGCAATTCTGCCGATTGGAATAAAGTCAAGTGGCTTTGACATATCAAATTCTACATATTTCATAAATTTTACCTCTCATATATACAAATAATATTGTTAAGCTTTATTGTCTGTGCCGAAAATCAAAATGTGCTTTTTGGCATTTTGATAAGCACCTTCAACTTCAGCACCCTGCAAATCATAGTATCCGCTTATTTCACCTTTTTCATAGGCAGATTTAACTGTATGCTCAACACTGTCAAAAGTAGCGGTTGCAATATTTATTTTTTTTATACCGGTATGCGCACAGCGTACAAAATCATCAGGTGTAATTCCTGTGCCGCCGTGCAGAACAAGCGGTAATTTTGTATTTTTTTCAACTTCTTCCAGTATATCAAATCTGAGCTTGGGTGTGCTTTTGTAATTTCCGTGTGCATTGCCTATTGCAATTGCAAGTGCATCAACACCTGTTTCTTTTTCAAATTTAACTGCGTCTTCAGGTTTTGTGCAGTTAATGGCAATGTCTTCGCTTCCGTCTTCAGAACCGCCCACACAGCCTATTTCTGCTTCAACATCCGCACCGTATTTTTTAGCAAGTTTTATAACTTCTTTTGTAACTTTAATGTTTTCGTCAAGCTCCAAGTGTGAACCGTCAAACATAACAGAAGTAAAGCCAAGTTCAAGTGCTTGGCTGATTTTTTCAATGGTTTTGCCGTGGTCAAAATGAACTGCAACAGGTGTTTTGGCATATTCGGCACTTGCTACCATAAGCGGCCCGATAAGTTCAAGCGGACTTTGTTTGAGCCTGACTTCCGCTATTTGCAAAATAACAGGCGCATTAAGTTCCTCACTTGCTTTCAGTACACCAAGCACCATTTCCATATTTGCTACTGAAAATGAGCCAACAGCATAGTTGCCCTTTTGTGCATCTGCTAAAAGCTTACTCATGTTTACAAGCATATTATTTTTACCCTCTTAAAATAAAATGGGCGAGTTGACAGTAAGCCGAGTTCTGTCGTGGGCAATTATCTATCTAGTTGCAAAATTACTCTTGAAATCAAGCCATCCTTCGAAGTTATGTGTCGAGCAAACAACCCTTCAGTCGATGTTGCAGTGAATAGGGTTTACATGGCAGGGAATGTTTCCACCCCCTCGGTGAGCTCTTACCTCGCCTTTCCACCCTTACCTGCTAAATATAACAGGCGGTATATCTCTGTTGCACTTTCCCTAAGGTCACCCTCGGCGGCCGTTAGCCGTTATTCTGCTCTGTACTGCTCGGACTTTCCTCATACCGATAATTCGGCACGCAATTGCCAAGTCAACTCGCTTCTTCTATTTTAAGGTAATTTATTATTCATGTCAATATATTTTATAAAATGGTAGTTGAAATAGTTTTAAATATGTAGTATATTCTTTAGTAGAATTGGAGGCGATTGTATGCCACGCTTTGAAAATGAAGATTTTGACCCTAAAAATAGAAGCAGGGAAGATATAGACAGAACAGTTCCTAAAGATGAAGATTATTATAATTATTCACCTATGGATGTTGACCTTAATTTTAATTCTAAAAAAAGAGACGATGTTGTAGTTGATAATCAGCGAAAAAACTCAAATTATGAGAATTATCAGCTTGATGATAAAGGCGATGTCACCTTTAAGAGTGAAACTATTGATGATTTCAGCAGAAGCGGCAGTCATTCAAAAGCTTTAAAGGATAATTTTGCAAAGTTAAATAGCAGCAGACCTAATCATCATTTTGACAACAAACCCGGTAAAAACAAAAGGCACAGCAGTAAAAAGGGCAAGAAAGCAAAGGCTGTTTTGGCAGTTATTTTGGTGCTTGTTCTTATTATAGTAGGCTCGGTATTTCCGGTTCTTGCAAGAGTTAATTATGATGAGAAAAAAGAAGATAAGTATGTTACCGCAAGCGATTTGAAAAATGATTCGTCGGTTAAAAATATTCTTCTTTTAGGCGTTGATGCCAGAAATGGTGAAAATGCCGAGCAAACACGAAGTGATACTATGATGCTTGTAAGCGTTGATTCAAAGCATCATTCTATAAAGCTCGTGTCGTTTCTTCGTGATACTTGGGTGTATATTCCGTCACTCGGGCATGAGCAAAGGCTCAATGCGGCATGCTCTGACGGGGGATATAAAAATGTAGTTGAAACTATTGAATATAATTTCGGTATAGATGTTGAAGGATATGTGGTAACCGATTTTGAAATGTTTAAGGTGCTGGTGGACAGCCTTGGCGGTGTTAAAATTGATGTTACCGAAAAAGAAGCTAAAGAAGTTACAAATCATCCGAAAAGATATGGCGATGTTACACTTGAATCCGGTAATAATAAACTTACCGGTGAGCAAGCACTTGCTTATTGCAGAATAAGGAAGATTGATACCGATTTCGTCAGAACTCAAAGGCAGCGTACGGTTATGAGTGCGATACTTAAAAAAGCACTCACAAACCCTTTTAAACTTTATAAAATGGCATATAACAGTGCACCGTATATTGAAACCGATTTATCAAAGGGTGAACTTATGGGGCTTGTGTCAAAAGCAGGTACTTGCGTATTTAATATTCACCAAACAAGCGTTCCTTTTGACGGAACTTGGGATTATGCAACTATTTGGGGCAACAGTGTTATTAAAATCAATACAGAAAAAAATAAGGACAAACTTATTGACTATATTTATAACTTATCTTCAGCCGATATTAAAGCACAGGAAAAATCAGATGAATAACAATACGGCAACGAATAAAATTCGTTGCCGTATTCTTTATTATCTTATTTATCAAAAGAAGGATTGAACGCATAGTAGTTTTTACTGTCAAGTTTATCCGTAACAAGCCTTAAGCCTTCACCGAAACGCTGGTAATGCACAATTTCTCTTTCACGCAGAAATTTAATAGGCTCAATAATATCAGGGTCGTCAACAAGGCGTAAAATGTTATCATATGTTACCCTTGCTTTTTGCTCTGCTGCCAAATTTTCGTTTAGGTCGCCGATTGTGTCACCGGTTGATGCAATTGATGCGGCATTCCACGGTGAACCGCTTGCGGCAGTCGGGTAAACACCCGCTGTGTGGTCAACAAAATATGCCATAAAATTAGGATTTTTTTCAATTTCGTCTTCGGTTAAATTGCGGGTGAGCTGATGCACCATAGTGCCTATCATTTCAAGATGCCCTAATTCTTCCACACCGATGTCCGTTAATAAACCTTTAAGCTCCGGATACGGCATTGAATAGCGCTGTGAAAGATAGCGAAGTGAAGCGCCTAATTCACCCTGAGGTCCACCGTATTGGCTTATTATTATCGAAGCGGCTTTTGGGTTTGGGTGTTTAATATTGATTGGATATTGCAATTTTTTTATATAACTAAACAAATAATCAACTCCTTAAATTACTTGTTTATTCTATGAAAAAACAAATTGTTTGTTACACGGCGGCAACAAACAATTTGTTTTTATATGACTTTGCAAAATAAAAACGAGACAGTCTCACTGAACACAAAGGATAAAAAATCCAGAGGTTATATTAGTTACGACTTGTCTCGCACAGATAATATATCAAATAATGCTTCAAATGTCAATAATAATGAAACAAAATTTTCACTTGATATTGATAGCGACGGAAATAAGCTCACACAGCAGCAGGCGGAGTATTTCAAAAACTCAAAGGTTCGTGATGAAAACGGTAATTTGTTAAAAGTATACCACGGTACAACCGAAAACTTTACTGTTTTTGATAAAACAAAAGGCAGGGCAAATATGGATATTCAGGGAATGTTTTTTAGTCCTTGGGAAATTGATGCTAAAGGCTATGGCAGTAATGTCAACGCTTATTATATCAATATTACGAATCCGGCAAGTGAACGAATGGGATATATGGCACTGCGCAAATTTCAAGGCCAAAATAATGCAGGTGTTAAAGCAAGGGAGTATCTTGAAAATCTTGGATATGACGGAGTAAATAACGGTGATGAAGAATATATAGCATTTAATTCAAATCAAATTAAACTTGCCGATAATCTTACACCGACTGAAAACGAAGATATTAGATTTTCTCGTGATGTTGATATTGACGAGTTTGACGAAACAGAATATACTAATGTTAAATTATCAAAAGCAGAGTATAACAAGCTTTATTCCGAGGCATTAACATGGGATTCGAACAAAGTGGGTCAAATATGTTATAAGTATTTTAATAATAAGCGCTATTATTATATTCTCAATGAAAATTATGATATTAAAATTTTAGGCGTATATAATGTCAATGATAAAAAAGGAGTTGAATATAAAAATGTTGACAGAAAAAGAAGAAATATTAGTAGCAGACATGAAGTATCTGAAAATACCAATGGAAACGATAGAAGCCGTAATGGACTCATTTCAAACAGAAGAACAGCGGCAAATAATGCTGAACTCAATAAAGAGGAGATTCAACGAGAAGGGAACGGTAACAGAACAAGAATTGTTGAAAATGATGATAATGATAACCTGTCAGAAGAAAAATACTCAAGAGATGTAGAGTATTCAGACTACTTAGAACTTAAGCGTGAAAATAAGCACCTTAAGGAAGTTCAATCAATTGATGTTTTATATGCTGTAAACGCAAAAAAAGAACCAGCTGGGAGTGTTAAATCCCCGGAGGTTTCGACACCTCCTACTGGTTCTACAATTAGTATATCCAATTTGCTTGATTATGTCAATATTATACTGCTTTAAAGTGTACTTGACTAATATTATTATAAGAAATAGCTTTGAAAAATAAAAAAGATACATTGCCGTTCAAGACTGAGCCTCGCCACGAAAGTGGTTTGCTCAGCGACAATGTATCCATATATAGTTTACTCAATAAATTGCAAAATGTCAATAATAATGAAAGGATGTAAATAATGTTAACACCGACAGAGGAAATTTTAGTGGCGGACATGAAATATCTGAAAATTTCGACGGATATAATAATGGCGACATTAGATTCGCTGGAGACGGAAGAACAACAGCAAATAATGTTGAACTCAATAAAGAGAAGATTCAATGAGAAGGGGACAGTGACGGAAGAAGAAATATTAAAAATGATAATAATGATAACCTGTCAGAAGAAAAATACTCAAGAGATATAGATTATTCAGAATACTTGGAATTTAAGTGCGATTTTGAGGAAGTCAATCAATTGGTGTTTTATATGAGACAGTAATTATAAATAAAAAAGAAGATGATATGTCGTTCAAGACTGGGACCGTGAAACACGGCGCTCCCAGCGACATTTCATCTTCTATATATAGTTTACTCAATAAATTGCAAAATGTCAATAATACTATATAAAAATGAAAAAAGCTTGGGTGATAAGTGCCTATATAAATAAAAACGAGACAGTCGCATTAAGCGCAAAGGATAAAATATCCAAAGGTCATAATAACAACGAACTGTCTCGCACAGATAATATATCAAATAATGCTTCAAATGTCAATAATAATGAAAGGATGTAAATAATGTTAACACCGATAGAAGAGACATTAGTGGCGGACATGAAATATCTGAAGATTCCGACGGATACAATAATAGCAGTATTAGATATGTTGAAAACAGAAGAACAACAGCAAATAATGATAAACTCGATAAAGAGAAGATACAACGAGAAGGGAACGGTAACAGAGGAAGAAATTTTGAAGATGTTAATTATGATAAGACATCCGAAGAAAAATACTCAAGAGATGTAGAGTGTTCTGAATACTTAGAACTTAAGCGTGAAAACAAGCATCTTAAGGAAGTTCAATCAATTGATGTATTATATGCTGTAAACGAAAAAATAACCGCTTTGTTTTTGAAAAACAAGCGGTTATTTTTTGCTCTTTTAGAGGCCGACTGTCTATCCGATAAGCCATTTGTCTATATTTTTATTATCATACAAAATTGATAAAGTATATAGTTGTTTTATAAGTTGTTTTTTGTTTTGAAATTATCTATTACGGTGTAATAACGCTCGTAAGCTTTTTTAACAGCATCTTCCCAGCTTATATAAATTTGGCTTTGCGCGTTTTTGCCCACTGTTTTGAGCAATTCCTTATTTTCCATAATTGTATTCAGTGTGTTTCTTATGGAATGTGCGCTTTCAACACATAAAAAGCCTGTTTTTCCGTCTTCCACACCTTCTGCCGCACAACTGCCACGCACCAAAAGGCTTGGTGTTGCACAAGCTGCGGCTTCCCTTACAACTAATCCGTTTGTATCAAATGTTGAAGGAAAAAGAAGTAAATCCGAAATTCCGTAATATCCCAAAAGTTCGTTTCTGTCTAATATTTTTCCTGTCCAAATAACATAATCGGAAAGCCCGCATTTACGAATTTTCTTTTTAATGGCGTTTTCATCAGCACCGAAGCCGAGCATAATAAGTCTAAACTCTTTGCCTTCGTTTTTAAGCATTGCACAGGCATCAAGAATAAGTTCTATATTTTTGTACCAAATCATTCTGCCGGTATAGATAAAAAGAGGAACATCATTTGGTATATTGTGCTTTCTTTTAATCAGTGCAATATCATCATCGCTTACATTGGTAACAGGTAAGTCGCAACCGTTAGGCATAACAACATAATCGCCTGTATAACCTACTTTTCTTAATGAATCTACCGTACCCTTACTCGTTACCCATACTTCGTCAGCCGCATTTATATTGTTGAGCAGGAAACGGTACGCAAAATCCCTTGCAGGTTTTGTAGGAATTCGTCTGTCAAAATCATATTCATATTTTGTGTGATATGTTAAAACAGTGGGGATTTTTTTCTTTTCAACAACGCGCCTGAAATAATAACTTGTGGCAAGCGGTGCGTGCGAATGAAGAATATCAAAATTCATATCAATAATATCTTGATGAAGTTGGTCTTTGAATGGCCAGCCTATACTGTAACCCTCTTTTGAGGGAACCCACCAGCTTTTATATCTGTAAATTTGATAATCGTATCTGTAATCAAGCTGATTTGGATTTTTAGGTGTTACAACTACTGCTTCACCGAATTTTTTGTTTATAATATCAGCATAGCTTTGTGCAACATTGCTGATTCCGTCGGTAGTGGGCGGAAAAGCATCTGTGCCGATAGCAATTTTCAGTTTTTTTCTGTTTTCCACTTTTTATGCTCCGTAAATAATATGATTTAAGTAAGTTTAGCATAAAAAAAGCGAATTGTAAACATTTAATAGTTTATTTTATATTTATATAATAAAAAAATAAAATTCCACTTGATTAAGTTAATAAAATACTTTATAATATTTTTTGAATGTATATTTGGAGGAATGGATTATGCCGCAAACATATTCTGTTTCGCTTGAAAAGATAATTGATTTTCATAGGCTTGAGACGGTTTTTATGCCAAAATCTGCTGATGATATATTGATTACCACAAGTGAAATTAACCGTCCCGGCATTGTTTTAACAGGATATACCGATTATTTTGATTCGTTGAGAATTCAAATTCTCGGTTGGACTGAAATAGGCTTTATTCGCAGTATGAATGAAGAGGAAAGGGATAATGCACTTGATTGCTGGCTTTCACTTCGCCCGGCTGCCGCAGTTGTTACAAGAGGTCTTGAAATACCGGATTATCTTTTAGAAGCGTGCAAAAAGCATGAAGTTCCGCTTCTTAAAACAGAGGAGGAAACTTCGCCGTTTTTGGCTGCTCTTATTGAATTTCTTAATACAGAACTTGCACCGAGAATTACACGGCACGGTGTTTTGGTTGAAGTTTACGGTGAGGGTGTGCTTATCACAGGCGAAAGCGGTGCAGGTAAAAGCGAAACCGCAATTGAACTTATCAAGCGCGGCCACAGACTTATTGCCGATGACGCTGTTGAAATCAGAAAAATAAATGACAGAACACTGCGTGGCAATTCGCCGAGTAATATTCGCCATTTTGTTGAACTTCGCGGTATCGGTATCATTGATGCAAGGCGTATTTTCGGTATGGGTGCAGTAAAACCAAGTGAGAAGATAGATATGGTTATTCAGCTTGAAGCTTGGGATTCCACCAAAGCTTATGACAGACTCGGGCTTGATAATGAATATGCGAATATTCTCGGTGTGAAAATTCCTGCAATGACTGTTCCGATTACTCCGGGCAGAAACCTTGCTGTTATTGTTGAAACCGCGGCTATGAATAACCGCCAAAAGAAAATGGGTTATAACGCGGCTAAAGATTTAATGCTGAGTCTTGGGATGGATGATGTTCAGCCTGTTGACAGGGAAATTGAAATTTGGCAGAGTTAAGCCGAATTTTGCAGATATAAATTAAAATAAAGAGGTTAGAAAAATGTATACTATTGGTATTGATTTAGGTGGAACAAATATTGTTGCGTCAGTTGTAGATGATGAATATAAGATTATCGGTACATCAAAAACTCCTACAAATGCACCAAGAAGTGCTCATGAAATTTTTGATGATATTGCCAAGGTTTGCGAAGAAGCTGTTAAGGCAGCAGACTTGACTATGGCTGATATTGACAGTGTAGGTATGGGCACACCGGGTACTGTAAACCAAGACGGTATTATTGAATTTGCAAATAACCTTGCATTTAATAATGTTCCGGCAAGAACTATGCTTGCAAAAAGACTTAATAAGCCTGAAGAAAAGATTTATATTGAAAATGATGCTAACTGTGCGGCACTCGGTGAGGCTTATGCCGGTGTAGGCAACGGTGCAAAGGATTTTGTGGCTGTTACCCTTGGTACAGGCGTAGGTTCAGGTGTTATTATTGACGGTAAAATCGTAAACGGTGTTAACTATGCCGGCGGTGAATGCGGCCATATGGTAATAGTTGTTGACGGGGAGCAATGCTCTTGCGGTCGTAAAGGTTGTTGGGAAGCTTATGCATCTGCAACCGCTCTTATCAGGCAGACCAAAAAAGCTATGGAGGAATATCCGGATTCACTTATGCACAAGCTTGCTAAAGAAGAGGGCAAAGTATCAGGCAGAACTGCATTTGACGCTATGCGACTTGGCGATATTGCAGGTATTAAAGTGGTTGATGATTACATCAAATATGTTGCTTGCGGACTTATCAATATCGTAAACGCACTTCAGCCTGAAATCATTTGTATCGGCGGCGGTATTTGCAACGAGGGTGAAACACTTATGAAGCCTCTTCGCCGCTTTGTTCAGTCTGAAAGATATTCTATCCACAGTAAAATTCAAACAAAGATTGTTAAAGCTGAGCTTGGCAATGACGCAGGTGTTATCGGTGCGGCTATCCTCGGCAAAGTAAAATAATAATTCGGTGATATATTGAAGCAGTTAATTGAACTATGTAAAAAATTTAATTGCAAGTATCTTGAAAATGAAAAAATGAGCCTTCATACCACCTTTAAAATAGGTGGTAATGCAAGGCTTGTTGTTTATCCGCAAAATGAAGAGCAGATTGGTGAATTTGTAAAATGCGCAAAAAGTGAGAAAGTCAGGCTGATTGCTATCGGCAACGGCTCAAATCTTCTTGTGGATGACGGCGGAATAGATGCTTGCGTTTTAATACTCGGCGAGCCGTTTTCGGATATTAGGCTTATTGATGATGAAACTATATATGCAAAAGCGGGTGCAAAGCTGATTTCACTTTGCCGCTTCGCTTATGAACATTCACTTTCGGGGCTTGAATTTGCCTATGGTATTCCCGGCTCGGCAGGTGGTGCGGCATTTATGAATGCCGGTGCGTACGGCGGCGAGATGAAAGATGTGCTTTATAAATGTGAGCATATTGATAATGACGGAAATGTCGGCTCACTTGAAAAGGATGAACTGAAACTTTCGTATCGTCACAGTGTGTATTATGATAATGATTGCATTATTACAGGTCTTTATTTAAAACTAAAAAAGGGCGAGCGTGCCGAAATAAAGGCTAAAATGGATGACTTTATCGGGAGAAGAAGGGATAAGCAACCGCTTGAATATCCGTCGGCAGGTTCAACTTTTAAGCGACCTGAGGGGTATTTTGCAGGCGCTCTTATTGAAGAATGCGGACTCAAAGGCAAAAGCGTAGGCGGCGCACAAGTCAGCGTTAAGCACGCGGGATTTGTTATAAATAAAGGCGGTGCAAGCTGCCAAGATGTGCTTGATTTGTGCAAGTATTGCAGTGATACGGTGTTTAAAGAAAAAGGCGTAAAGCTTGAAATGGAAATCAGAGTTACAAAATAAATCAAGAGGTAAAATATGGACAGCAGTAAAGAACTTATAATTATAACAGGAGTAAGCGGTGCAGGTAAGTCATCGGCAATGGCATTTATGGAAGACGCAGGATATTATTGTATTGATAATATGCCGCCGGAGCTTATGTCTACCTTTGTATCGCTACTTGCAAATAACAGTGAATACTATCCAAAGGTTGCAATGGTTGTAGACATTAGGTCAGGCTATGTATTTGAAAAAATCATCGCAAGTATTGATAGTGTTGAGCAGTATGGCTACACTTGTAAAATTGTATACCTCGATATAAATGATACCGAAGCCCTTAAGCGATATAAGCTTACACGCAGAAAGCATCCTTTTGCAGATAAGTTTAACGGTAATATTCAAAATGCTCTTGATTATGAAAGGGAGATTTTGGCTCCGTTAAGACTTAAGGCAGACCATATTATTGATACATCAAGCATTGATACACACCAGCTTCGTGCAAGGCTTACAGAACTTCTTATGGGGGATGCCAAGGAGTATATGAATATTCACTGTATGTCTTTCGGCTTTAAATACGGTGTGCCTAATTCTGCAGATTTTGTAATTGATGTAAGATGCTTGCCAAACCCATATTGGAATGAAAAGTTGCGTAATAAAACAGGGTTAGATAAAGAAGTAAGCGATTTTGTATTTTCATTTGACGAATCAAAAGAATTACTTAAAAAGCTTATTGATTTTCTTGATTTTCTTAATCCTCTTTATATCAGAGAGGGCAAGAGCCAAATCGTTTTTGCAATTGGCTGTACGGGCGGTAACCACAGAAGTGTGGCATTTGCAGAAGCGTTGAAAGAATATTTTTCAAAAAAATGGGATAATGTAACAGTAAGTCACAGGGATATAAACAGAAAGTAATGTTAATGTCATTTTCACAGCAGGTAAAAAGCGAATTATTAAAAATTGAATATGAAAGTACTTGTTGCGAAAAAGCAATGCTTTACGGAATGTGCATTTTCGGTAAAACTTTTTCGAGTTACGGAGTCGGAATTCAAACCGAAAATAAAGAAATCGCAGTCAGATATTCAAAACTTGTTGAAAAGTATTGCAATATTAAATGCGAAGTTAAAACATCACCGCTTGGTAAAAGTCATACCGTTATGATAAACGATAAATCGAATTGCGATAAAGTGCTTGGCTTTTTCGGCCATGAAAGCAAAGGCAGTTTGAAAATAAATCACTCTAATTTTGATTGCGAAAATTGCCAAAAGGCTTTTTTGGCTGGTGCATTTTTATCTTGCGGTACTGTTTCAGACCCTAATAAAGATTATCATTTGGAATTTACGGTTCCTTTTTTAAATTTATCAAAAAGTCTTGTTACTCTTTTGGGAGAAATAGACTTTTCCCCTAAAACAGCTAACAGAAAAGGGTATAATATAGTGTATTTTAAAGACAGCGAAGCTATTGAAGATTGCCTTTATATTATGGGTGCGAGTTCATCAATGTTTGATATGATGAATGTTGAAATTGTGAAAGACCTTAGAAATAAGGCTAACAGAACGGCAAACTGTGAGGCGGCGAATATAGAAAGAACTGTTAAAGCGAGCTGGGAACAGAGCGCGGCTATTGAAAAAATAGAGGAAAAAAAAGGTTTAGATTTCCTTAAACCGGATCTTAAAGATATGGCACTTTTAAGGCAGGAAAATCCGGAAGCGTCGCTTGCAGAACTGTCTAAAATCAGTGGGCTTTCACGCTCCGGTGTTAATCACAGGCTGAAAAAAATAGTAGAAATAGCTAAGGAATTATAAAAAAGGAAGATAATATGTTTACTCATTTGCACACACATACAGAGTTTTCTTTGCTTGACGGTGCTTGCCGTATCAGGCAACTTGTGGCGCGTGCAAAGAGCCTTGGAATGCAGTCTCTTGCAATTACCGACCACGGTAATATGTACGGGGCTGTTGATTTTTATAAAGCGTGTAAAAACGAGGGCATTAAGCCTATTATCGGGTGCGAAGTTTATGTTGCACCGAGAATTAGATTTGATAAAGATAAGGTGCTTGATAAGGAATACAATCACCTTATTCTGCTTTGTAAAAACGAGCTGGGATATAAAAACCTTATTAAAATGGTATCAAAAGCATATACCGAGGGCTTTTATTTTAAGCCGAGGATTGACCACGAGCTGCTTGAAAAATATCACGAGGGGTTAGTATGCCTTTCAGCCTGCCTTGCAGGTGAAGTGCCGCAGGCTCTTCTTCAAAAAGATTATGATAAAGCGGTTAGAATTTCGAAGTGGTATAACGAACTTTTCGGGCAGGGAAATTATTATCTTGAACTGCAAAATCACGGAATAAGCGAACAGGCAATAGTATGCGAAGGGTTAAAGCGTATTTCAAGGGAAACGGGTATACCGCTTGTTGCTACAAACGATGTTCATTATATAGAAAAGCAAGATGCAAAAATACAGCAGGTGCTTATTTGCATTGCTACCAATAAAACCATCGGTGATGATACCGGGCTTGAATTTCATGCAGATGAATTTTACCTTAAAACCGAACAGGAAATGCGTGAAATTTTTGCCGATACTCCACAGGCAATTGATAATACTCAAATTATTGCGGATATGTGCAATTTTGATTTTGAATTTGGGCATACGAAATTGCCTTATTATGAAACACCTGATAATATGAACCATTTTGAATATTTCAAAATGCTTTGTATGCAGGGTATGAAAAAAAGATACGGGCAAAATCCGCCTAAAGAATATTATGACCGACTTGATTATGAGCTTGAAACGGTTGAAAAAATGGGATATACGGATTACTATCTGATCGTTGCCGATTTTGTTTCATTTGCAAAAAGTAAGGATATTCCCGTAGGCCCGGGCAGAGGCTCGGGTGCAGGTTCAATTGCGGCTTATTGTATGGAAATAACCGATCTTGACCCGATGAAGTATAATCTGCTTTTTGAGCGATTTTTAAACCCGGAGCGTGTATCAATGCCTGATTTTGATATAGATTTTTGCTATGTCAGAAGGGGCGAAGTTATTGATTATGTAACGCAGAAATACGGTGCAGACCATGTGGCACAAATCGTTACTTTCGGTACACTTGCCACTAAAGCTGCAATCAGGGATGTAGGCAGGGCGATGGGTATGCCTTATGCTGCTGTCGACGCTGTTGCCAAGCTTGTGCCAAATGATTTTCATATTACTATTGAGCAGGCTGTAAATAAATCAAAAGAGCTTTCATCCCTTATGAAAGAAAATGCGCAGATAAACGAACTTATAGAAACCGCAAAAAAGGTGGAAGGTATGCCGAGAAATACATCCACCCACGCGGCAGGTGTAGTAATTACTCATGACCCGGTCAGTTCGTATGTTCCGCTTGCTACTAATGACGGTGTTCCCGTAACGCAGTATATTATGACTTCTCTTGAAGAACTCGGGCTTTTAAAAATGGACTTTTTGGGGCTTCGTACCCTTACTGTAATAGATAATGCAAGTAAATCTGCCGGTATTGATATAAACAATATTGCTATTGATGATGAAAAAGTGTACAAGCTGTTTGCAAATGGGCAGACAGAGGGTGTATTTCAGTTTGAATCAAGCGGAATGAAGCGTATGCTTATGAATTTGAAGCCGACAAGGCTTGAAGATTTAATTGCCGCTACTTCACTTTACCGCCCCGGCCCTGCAAATCAAATTGACACTTTTGTTGAAAACTCGCATAATCCTGAAAAGGTGAAGTATTTAACCGATAAGTTAAAGCCTATACTTGAAAATACTTATGGCTGCATAGTTTATCAGGAACAGGTTATGCAAATTTTCCGCGAGCTTGCGGGATATTCGTATGGCAGGGCGGATATTGTGCGCAGGGCAATGAGCAAAAAAAAGCTTGATGTAATGGAAAAAGAGCGTACAGCATTTATATTCGGATGTGAAGAAAACGGTATTGATAAGACAGTCGCAAACACTATTTTTGACCAAATGTCTGAATTTGCAAAATATGCTTTTAATAAATCGCATGCGGCTTGCTATGCGCTTGTGGCTTACAGAACAGCATATTTAAAATGCTACTGCCCGGCTGAATTTATGGCTGCTTTAATGACTTCGGTTCTTGACCAATCAAATAAAATTGCAAGATACACGGCTGAATGTAAGCGCCTTGGTATCAGGCTTGCACCGGCTGATATAAATAGTTCAATGCAGGGCTTTACCGCAAATAAAAAAATTATAAATTACGGCCTTTTGGGCATTAAAAATGTTGGCAAAGAATTTGTTGATGATATTGTAGAGGAAAGAAAAAACGGCGAATTTAAAGATTTGCCCGATTTCTGTATGCGCTTGCAGGGCAAGCATTTTAACCGTCGTGCAGTTGAAAGCTTGATTAGATGCGGCGCTATGGACTGCTTTGATTTAAACAGACGGCAAATGCTTCAGGCTTTACCGTCAATTGCTGCAAATATTGAAAATTACAGGCAACGCACTCAATACGGGCAGGTCGGCTTTTTTGAACTCGGCGGTAATGATTCGCCGCTTGAATTTGATGTTCCTAATGTAGATGAATTTCCTAAAGCAGAGCTGCTTAAAATGGAAAAAGAAATGACCGGTCTTTACCTTTCAGGTCACCCTATGGATAAATATACCGAACTTTGTGAAAAATTCGGCTTTGCTAATATAGGCGAACTTTTGGAAAGTGCAAATGACAGTATGAGCGTGTATAAGGATAAATCATTTGTTCGTACCTGCGGTATTATAAACCATATTACAACAAAGCAGACGAGAGCAGGTTCATCAATGGCATTTGTTACTATTGAGGATTTGTATGGCTCGATTGAAGTTATTGTTTTTGCCAAAACGCTTGAAAAATATTCGCACTATCTTTATGCCGGGAGCGTTATAACCGTGTCGGGCAACCTTTCACTTGAAGAGGAAAAGGATGCAAAAATACTTGCGTATTCTATCGGCACAGCACCGTCAAATGCGGATTTTGAAAACGGAAAATATAAAAACGATAATGTTTCAAATAATAAAGAAACAAAAAGTGAACCGCATAAAAAGAAAAAAGCTGCACTGTATTTGCGCTTTAAAAATGAAAATGACGAAAATATTATTTTGGCTAAAAGAGTTACTGATATTTTTGACGGTAACATTCCTCTATATTTTTATTATACTGATGATAAGCGGTATGTTCTTCAGCCGAGGGAATGTTTTGTAGAAGTTAACAATACAGAATTAAAAGAACTTAAAAGGATTCTTGGTGATGAAAATGTCGTATTTGTTCACTAATTTAACGACAATACTTGACTTTTTTTGCCAAAACATATAAAATAATAAAGATTATGATTAGTAAATTTTAGGCTATATTATATATAGGAGGACATAATTATGAAAACAATTGCGGTATTAACAAGCGGTGGCGACGCACCGGGTATGAATGCGGCTATTCGTGCAGTTGTGCGCACAGCCTGCGTAAACGGAATTAAAGTATATGGTGTAATCCGTGGATACAACGGTCTTATCAACGGTGATTTCATTGAAATGGACCTTAGAAGTGTATCTGATATTATCAATCGCGGAGGTACTATCCTTTATTCTGCCCGTTCAGTTGAATTTGCTACTGAAGAGGGTATGAGAAAAGCTATTCGTACCTGCCAGGAACACGGTATTGAAGGTGTTGTAGTTATCGGCGGTGACGGTTCATTTCGTGGTGCAAGAGACCTTAGTGAAAGGGGTATTCCTTGCGTAGGCCTTCCGGGTACTATTGATAATGATATTGCTTGCTGTGATAACACAATCGGTTATGATACCTGCCTTAATACTATTATGGAAATGGTTGACCGTGTTCGTGATACAAGTGAATCACATGACAGATGTACAGTAGTTGAAGTAATGGGCAGAAAAGCTGGCTACCTTGCACTCAATGCAGGTATTGCTTGCGGTGCAACTTCAATTCTTATTCCTGAAATCGAATATGATATTCAGGAGCATATTATTGAGCGTATGGAAAAAACTCAAAGAACAGGTAAAAAGCACTTCATCATCATTGTTGCCGAGGGTGTAGGTGTTGATGTTCAGGAACTTGCAAAAGAAATTGAAGCAAAAACAGGCGTTGAATCTCGTGCTTGTATTCTCGGCCATATTCAGCGTGGCGGTTCACCTACTGCAAAGGATAGAGTTCTTGCTACTCGTATGGGTAACTATGCAGTTAAGCTTCTTATGAACAATATCGGCAACCGTGTTGTAGCCGCTCAAAAAGAAGATGTAGTCGATTACGATATTTTTGAAGCTCTTAATATGAAGAAGACAATTGATATGAATCTCTATGATATAGCACACGAGGTTTCAATCTAACGCTTATAAAATAATGTATGGCAGGTTTGCTCTGCCGATAATCAGCTCTTGATTTCAAGGGCTGATTTTTTCTTGTTTTTGCATTTTGATTTTCAAAAAACAATTAAAAGAAGATAATTAAATAAAAATACTTATTAAAATTCCGTCAATAATATATTTGGTGATAGTGTTCGTTTACACTATCACAAATTATATTGACCTCAAAATTTGCTTTTGCATAATTTTGAGATGTCTAAATTTCCATTATACGCCTTATCCGACTGCAATAGGGCGTGTATTCAAAATTACTTGTAGTCGGAAAGGCTATGGAAATTATGAAAAAAGCCATTCGTATTATTGACGGAATTTTTGCGTTATGCCTTATAATAATTTATTCATTTATAGTTTTCGGAAATATTGTTTTGCCGGATAAGATAGAAGCATATTCAACTAAAAAAATTGAATATAAAAGTGTATATTCGGTTGAAAACAATTCTTTATACCAGGTTGATTACCAAAATAGCAGCAAGGTTTCGCCCGTTGAAAATGATATTAAGCTTTTGGGTATTATCCCGGTTAAAACAACAAGCATTATTCAATCAAAGCCTAAAAAAGTAAGTGTAAGCGGTGAAAGCTTTGGAATTAAGCTTTATACAGACGGGGTAATTATTGTAGGTATTCGTGATGTTGAAACGGATAAGGGCAAGTGCAATCCGGCAAAGGAAGCAGGACTTGAAAAAGGCGATATTATTATAGAAATTAACGGTAAAAAAGTATATTCTGCCGATTCTGTTACAGATATATTGAATGATAATAACGGCAAAGATTACAAAATTACCGTTAAAAGAAACGGTAATTACAAAGAGTTTTTGCTAAAGCCGGCTTATTCATCAAGCCAGGGGTGCTACAAGGTTGGCTTGTGGGTTAGGGATTCCACAGCAGGTGTAGGCACAATAACTTATTATGATAAATCAAATAATACCGTTTCGGCTTTGGGGCATCCTATAACGGATGTTGATACTAACGAAATAATGCCGATTTTAGACGGTGAAGCCGTTAGGGCAACTGTTACCAAAATTTATAAAAGCAAAGCGGGTGAAGCAGGTTCGCTTTGCTGTGAATTTACAAATGATATAATAGGCACGCTTAAAAAGAATTGCCAAAGCGGAATTTACGGTAAATATACCTGCACGCTGAAAAACACTTATGAATATGAAGTAGCTTCGCCAAATGAAATTGTGAGAGGACCGGTGCAAATCCTTTGCACAATAGATTCCGGCAAGGCAAAGTTTTATAATGCACAGATAAGTCGCATTTCATATCGTGAAAATAAAAAAGGCAAAAATATGGTGGTTAAAATAACAGATGAACGCCTGCTTGAAAAAACAGGCGGAATTGTGCAGGGAATGAGCGGCTCGCCCATTATTCAAAACGGAAAGCTTGTGGGCGCACTTACACATGTTATAGTGGATTCGCCGGAAAAAGGCTATGCGATATTTGCACAGGATATGGTTGATGAATTATAACTTACTCGTCAATCCTAATATATAATCTGAACTGACATTATAATATTTGCAAAGTGAAATGATGTGCCTTATCGGCATTTCGTTTTCACCTTTTTCGTATCTGGAATAAACCTGCTGTGTTGTACCCAGATAATCTGCAATTTCCTTTTGCGTTTTGTCATTATCTTCCCTGAGTTCTCTGATTATTTCATTATATGATTTCATATCTAATCTCCTTGTAATAATATTTACAAGGTTGATTTTAATATACACCACATTAAGTGTATTGACATTACACCTAATGTGGTGTATTATTTATTCGGACACAGTCCTAAAATATATAAAAAGAGGTAAAAGTATGAAAAAATTAACAAGTATTTTGCTGTCGGCAATAATTATGCTTACGGCAGTAGTGGGTTTCGATTTGACTGCGTATGCAGGTGCAGGCTCTTATGACACAACGGCAAAAGCAAAGAGTTACACTCTCGGCACTACAACGACGGGTTATTTCTCTTCTAATGACAATATTGACTTTTTAAAAGTTGATGTACCGCAGTCAGGCAGGATTGATTTTGTTTTAGAGGGCACAACTGGTTATTCGTTTTATGCTTATTCATCAAAAAATTTAGATAGAAAAATTTTATCAAAGAATATCGGATTTAATTTTAATTTGGGAAAAGCATATGAAGAATTTCGAGCTTATTTAGTAGCGGGAACATATTATTTTATGGTTTGTAGAGATTGCTCTAATGAAAGCTATAAAATTTCGACTTCATTCACTTCTGCTAATGAGAGCTTCCCTGAAAGTTTAGATGTTAATGACAATATTATAGGAAATGCTAATCCCATTTCACTTGATACAACATATAACGGTATGTTAGGTGAAAACGATGATGTGGATTTTTATTCTTTCACTGTGCCAAACGGAACACAAGTTATCAATATTAAATCAAATGCCTCAATTGATTTTTCTGTTTATTCAATAACAGGTGAACGGATTGCAGGTGGTTGGTGTGCATACAAGAATGACGCGACAGGTATAGCGAGTAAATCTGAATCTGTATCTCTTGATGCAGGGACTTATTGTTTAAAAATAGAAAAGGGCACATACTCGTGCTTCTATTCATTCTCAATCAATTCACCACATCAGCACAGTTACAACTATGCTTATACAGTAAAATCTACATATAAATCACAGGGGTATGATGTATATACCTGCTCGTGCGGTGCTTCTTACACATCAAATTACAAAGCTGTTAAAAAGCTTGGTAAAGTTAACCTTAAATCCGTTTCTTCCGCAAGAAAAAGACATACAATCAAAGCATCTTGGAATAAAAAATCAGGTGCAAACGGTTACCAAATTTATTATTCAAGAAATAAGAATTTCAAAAAACTTTCAGCTAAAAAGATTGTAAAGGGCGGTAAAAAAACTTCATATGTGGGCAAGAACTTTACAAAGGGCAGAAAGTATTATGTAAAAGTGCGTGCATACAAAAATGTAAACGGCAGAAAAGTTTATGGTAAATGGTCAAATGTAAAAACCGTTAAGTGCAAATAAGAATAATTTTAAGGATCGTCGGTTCGGGCGATCCTTATTTTTTTATTGTGCAGTTTTGACGAAATTTTGCGTTGGTTTTTGTTAAAATATACAAAATTCGGAAAAGCGAAAAAATATTAAAAAAATATAAAAAAAGTGTTGACAAGCAGGGCTTTATAATATATAATAAACGAGCGTGTGAACAGGGTGTATTATATAAATATATAATATATCAGTGATTCACCATAGATATGCGATGATGTATGAGGTTGCGTCATAACCCACGACGGTAATTCATACGGAGTATGTCCGATTTTAAACCGGGCGAAACGAAGATGATTTGTAATCATCTGAACCGATAGGAAACTACAAGCTGTGACTTGCGAACGCAGATTTTCTGTGTATTCGTTCCTTATGCCCGAATGATGTTTTTTCATTCGGTTTTATTTAAAGAGAGGTTTGAAACACACGGAAGCGTGGTTGAAATATCGGTACTCGCACCATAATTTTTCAGGGAGGAAATAAAATGGCAGCAAGTAAAGTGAAGATTCGAATCAGACTTAAAGGCTATGATCACAGTTTAGTTGATCAGGCTGCTGAGAAGATTGTTGACACTGCAAAGAGAACAGGCGCACAGGTTAGCGGTCCTATCCCTCTTCCGACAGAGATTGAAAAGGTAACAATCCTCAGAGCTGTTCACAAGTATAAGTACAGCCGTGAGCAATTCGAACAAAGAACACACAAAAGACTCATCGACATTCTCAGACCTTCAAACAAAACTGTTGAAGCTTTGACAAGTCTTGAGCTCCCAGCAGGCGTTGAGATTGAAATTAAGCTCTAATCGCAGCTGAGGTCATGTTGGGGAAACCCAACCAATAACCAAAAGGAGGAAATAAACATGAAAAAAGGTCTTATCGGCAAGAAGATTGGCATGACTCAGATCTTTGACGAAGCAGGCAATGTAGTTCCTGTAACAGTAGTTGAAGCCGGTCCTTGCACAGTAACACAGATTAAGACAATGGAGAATGACGGCTATGAAGCAATCCAGGTTGGTTTTGGTGATGTTAAGGTATCACGCGTAAACAAGCCAATGAAGGGTCACTTTGATAAAGCTGATGTAGCTCCAAAGAAAACACTTAAAGAATTCCGTTTTGACAGCATTGATGGCATTGAGGTTGGTAACATCCTTAAGGCTGACACATTTGAAGTTGGCGAAGTTGTTGATGTTAAGGGAACAAGCAAGGGTCACGGAACAGCCGGTGCTATTAAGCGTTGGAACTTCTCAAGACTCAGAATGACACACGGTACAGGTCCTAACCACCGTCACGCAGGTTCACTCGGCGCTTGTTCAAGCCCTTCAAGAGTATTCAAGGGTAAGAAGATGGCAGGTCACTACGGTCACGAAACAGTAACAGTTCAAAACCTCAAGATTGCTAAGGTTGATGCAGAAAACAATCTTATCGCAATTAAGGGCGCTATCCCTGGTCCAAAGGGCGGAATTGTTGTAATCGCAGACGCAGTTAAAGCTTAACGAAAGGAGAGATAAGTAATGGCACAGGTTCAGGTTTATAACCAAGAAGGTAAGAAAACCTCAAAATTAGAACTTGCAGATTCAGTATTCGGCATTGAGCCAAACGAATATGCAATGCATCTTGCAGTTGTTAGCTATCTTGCTAATCAGCGTCAAGGCACACAGTCAACTCTCACTCGTTCAGAAGTTAGCGGTGGCGGTGCAAAGCCTTGGAGACAGAAGGGTACCGGTAGAGCTCGTCAGGGTTCAACAAGAAGTCCACAGTGGACACACGGCGGTATCGCTCTTGGTCCAAAGCCAAGAAAATATACAGTTAACCTCAACAAGAAGGTTAAGAGACTCGCTATGAAGTCTGCACTTTCAACAAAGGTTGCAGAAGGCGAAATGATGGTTGTTAATAAGGTTGAGTTCGACGGCATTAAGACAAAGAATGTTGTTGCAATGCTCAAGGGCCTTAAGGCAGCTAAAAAGACTCTCATTATTACAGCAGAGAGCAATGAACAAATTTACAAGAGCGCTCGTAACATCGAAGGTGTTAAGGTAGCTACTGTAAACACACTTTGTGTTTATGACATCCTTAACTGCGATTCTTTCGTAGTTCTTAAGGACGCAGCAAAGAAGATTGAGGAGGTATATGCATAATGAGAACAGCTCAGGATATTATTCTTAAGCCTATCATCACTGAAGAATCAATGATGGGTATTATGACTAAGAAATATACCTTCAAGGTTGCAAAAGATGCAAACAAAATCGAAATCGCTAAGGCTGTTGAATCTGTTTTCCCTGGCACAAAGGTTGCTAAGGTAAACACAATGAATGTAAGAGGCCAGAAGCGTCGTCAGGGTATGCACGAAGGCTACACTCCATCTTGGAAGAAAGCAATCGTTACTCTTACAGAAGATTCAAAGGAAATTGAATTCTTCAACGATATGATGTAATCACAACCTATATATAATTAGTATATAACATAAAGTATTTCGGATGATGAGGTATGAAAGGTGCCATCCTTTCGCAAAGTTATCCGGAAAGGAGAAAAATAATGGCAATTAAGAATTACAAGCCTACCACTCCTTCACGCAGAAATATGTCAGTAACTGATTATTCTTCACTCTCAAAGGTTGCTCCTGAAAAATCTCTTCTTGAGCCTCTCAATAAGAAGTCAGGTCGTAACTCTTACGGAAGAATTACAGTTCGTCATCGTGGTGGCGGAAACAGAAGAAAATATCGTGTAATCGATTTCAAGAGAAACAAGATTGATATGCCTGCAACTGTTAAGACTATTGAATATGATCCAAACAGAAGCGCACATATCGCTCTTATTCAGTATGAAGACGGTGTAAAGAGCTACATCACAGCTCCTGAAGGTCTTAAAGTTGGCGATACTGTTATGGCAGGTCCTAACGCAGACATCGTAGCAGGTAACGCTCTTGCACTTAAGGATATGCCTGTTGGTACAATCGTTCACAATGTTGAACTTTATCCTGGAAACGGCGCACAGCTTGCTCGTTCAGCAGGTAACAGCGCACAGCTTATGGCTCTCGAAGGTCCATATGCACTTCTTAGACTTCCTTCAGGTGAGCTTAGAAATGTACCAAGAGATTGTATGGCAACAGTTGGTGTTGTTGGTAACACTGACCATGCAAATGTTAAGATTGGTAAAGCCGGTCGTAAGCGTAACATGGGTTGGAGACCAACAGTTCGTGGTTCTGTAATGAACCCTAATGACCACCCTCACGGTGGTGGTGAAGGTAAATCACCTGTCGGCCGTCCGGGTCCTTGCACTCCTTGGGGCAAGCCTGCACTTGGCTATAAGACACGCAATAAGAAGAAGGCATCTAGCAAGATGATCGTTCGCCGTCGTAACGGTAAATAAGAAGAAAGGAGAAGATTAACTAATGAGTAGAAGTACAAAAAAAGGTGCTTATGTAGAAGACAGCCTTTATAAGAAAGTAGAAGCTCTTAATGCTTCAGGCGACAAGCAGGTTATCAAAACTTGGTCAAGAAGTTCAACAATCTTCCCTGAATTCGTAGGACACACATTTGCTGTTCATGACGGAAGAAAGCATGTTCCTGTATATGTTACAGAGGATATGGTTGGACACAAGCTCGGTGAATTCGCACCGACAAGAACATTCAGAGGCCATGCTGGCTCAAAGACATCTAAGTAATCGGAAGGAGAATTATTATGGAAGCAACAGCTAAAGCAACTTATGTCCGTATCTCCCCTCGAAAGGTGCAGATTGTTCTTGATCTTATCAGAAATCAGCCTACCGATAAGGCTATGGCTATTCTTCAGTACACACCGAAGGCTGCTTGCGAACCTGTAATGAAGGTTCTTAAGTCAGCAATTGCAAATGCTGAGAACAATAATAATATGGACACATCAAGATTAGTAGTAAGCTACTGCAACGCAACAGCAGGTCCTACTCTTAAGAGAATTCAGGCAAGAGCACAGGGCAGAGCTTACAGAATCAATAAGAGAACATCACACATCACAATTACCGTTAAGGAATTGGAAGACTAAGCGAGGAGGAAAGTTAAATGGGACAGAAATGTAATCCAACCGGTTTAAGAATCGGCGTTATTAAGAACTGGGACTCTCGCTGGTATGCAAAGAAGGGCGAGTTTGGTGATACACTTGTAGAGGACTACAAGCTTCGTAATTACCTTCTTGAATCTCTTCACGGTGCAGGTGTTCCAAAAGTAGAAATTGAAAGAGATGCTAAAAGAGTTAGAATCAACATTCACTGCGCAAAGCCAGGTATGGTTATTGGTAAGCAGGGTGCTGAAATCGAAAAGCTCAAGGCAGTTTGTGCAAAGAAGCTCGGCAAAGATGCTAACGAAGTTTTCATCAACATCGTTGAAATCAAGCAGCCGGACCTCAATGCAACACTCGTAGCACAGTCAGTTGCTCAGCAGCTTGAAAGACGTGTATCTTTCAGAAGAGCAGTTAAGGGTGCTATCAGAAATACAATGAGACTTGGCGCTCGTGGTATTAAAATTATGGTTTCAGGTAGAATCGGCGGTGCTGAAATCGCTCGTTCAGAAACTTATAAAGAGGGTACAATTCCACTTCAAACAATTCGTGCTGACATCGACTATGGTTTTGCAGAAGCAAACACAACTTACGGTAAGATCGGTGTTAAGACATGGATTTACCAGGGCGAAGTACTCCGCGAATCTCGTAATAAGAGAAGAACAAATCGTAGAGAAGGGGGAAGAAAGTAATGCTTTTACCTAAGCGTGTAAAACACAGAAAGCAGCATAGAGGTCGTATGACCGGTATGGCTACTCGAGGCAACAAGGTAACTTACGGTGAATTCGGTTTGCAGACTACTGAGCCTGCATGGATCACAGCAGCACAGATTGAAGCTGCCCGTATCGCAATGACACGTTACACAAAGCGTGGCGGTAAAGTATGGATCAAGATATTCCCTGATAAGCCAATTACAGCAAGACCTGCTGATACCCGTATGGGTAAAGGTAAAGGTAATGTTGACTACTGGGTAGCAGTAGTTAAGCCGGGCAGAGTTATGTTCGAGCTTGGCGGTGTTGACGAAGTAACAGCTCGTGAGGCTTTGCGTCTTGCCGCAAACAAACTTCCAGTTAAATGTAAGTTTGTAAAGAAAGAAGAAGAGGGAGGCGAGCAGTAATGAAAGCATCAGAAATTAAGGCTCTTTCAGCAGAACAGAGATCAAAGAAGCTTGCAGAATTAAAAGAAGAGCTTTTCAACCTTCATTTCCAGCAAGCAATCAACCAGCTCGACAACCCTATGAGAATTAAAGCTGTCAAGAAAGATATTGCACGCATCAAAACAGTTGAGCGTCAAATCGAACTTGAGAGCAGCAATTCTTAATTAAAGGAGGTAACTGAAAATGGAAAGAAACCTCAGAAAGACAAGAGTAGGTATCGTAACAAGTGATAAGATGGACAAAACTGTTGTTGTAACAATCAAGAACAGAGTTCGTCATCCACTTTACAACAAGATTGTAAACGATACAGTTAAGTATAAAGCACACGACGAAAACAATGAATGTGGTATCGGTGATAAGGTTCTTATTATGGAATGTCGCCCATACAGCAAGGATAAGAGATGGCGTGTGGTTGAAATCGTTGAGAAAGCTAAATAATCGTTGCGATTTACAGCTTTTTTAAATAATTTAGTCAATAAAATAATAACTGCAATGTAGCAAAGTGTTATTTTGCAGTACGAAGGAGGAAAATGCTGTGATACAACAGGAAAGTCGTCTTAAAGTTGCAGACAACACAGGCGCAAAAGAACTTCTTTGCATCAGAGTTTTAGGCGGTTCAGGCAGAAGATATGCAAATATCGGTGATGTAATCGTAGCCAGCGTAAAGAAGGCAGCACCTGGTGGCGTTGTTAAAAAGGGCGAAGTTGTTAAGGCAGTCATCGTTCGTACAACTAAAGGTGTACGTCGTGACGACGGTCAGTATATTCGTTTCGATGAAAATGCTGCCGTAATTATCAGAGAGGATAAAACCCCTCGTGGCACCCGTATTTTTGGACCAGTAGCTCGTGAGCTTCGTGAAAAGGATTATATGAAAATCCTTTCTCTCGCTCCGGAAGTTCTTTAATGGAGGTGCGTATAAATGAGTAAAATGTTTGTTAAAACCGGTGATACTGTAATGGTACTCAGCGGTAAGTCAAAAGGTGTTAAGGGCGAAGTTGTAGCAGTAAGCCCGGCCGAAGGCAAAGTTATCGTTAAGAAGGTTAATGTTGTTACAAAGCATGTTAAACCTAAAAAGATGGGCGAGCCTGGCGGTCTTATTGAAGTTGAATCAGCTCTTTATGCATCAAAAGTACAGCTCGTATGTCCTAAATGTGGCGAAGCTACACGCGTAGGTCACAAAAAGGGCGGCATCCGCGTTTGTAAGAAATGCGGAAATGAATTTTAAGTAAGGGAGGAACATAACAATGTCTGTTTTAAAAGAAACATATAAGAGCGAAATTGCTCCGGCGTTGATGAAGAAATTCGGATACAAATCTGTTATGCAAATCCCAAAGCTTGACAAGATTGTAATCAATGTTGGTTGCGGTGAAGCCCGTGAAAATTCAAAGGTAGTAGACGCTATCATAAATGACCTTCAAATCATCACAGGTCAAAAGCCGGTTATCTGCCGTGCAAAGAAGTCGGTTGCTAACTTCAAACTTCGTGAAGGTATGCCAATCGGTGTAAAAGTTACTCTTCGTGGTGACAGAATGTATGAATTCCTTGAAAGATTCTTCAATTTGGCACTTCCAAGAGTTCGTGACTTCAGAGGTATCAACCCTAACTCATTCGATGGCCGTGGCAACTATGCTATGGGTATCAAAGAACAGTTGATTTTCCCTGAAATCGAGTATGACAAAATTGATGCTGTTCGCGGTATGGACATCATCATGGTAACAACTGCAAACACAGATGAAGAGGGCAGAGAACTTCTTAAGTTACTCGGTGCTCCATTCTCAGAGTAAGGAGGGATTATCGTGGCAAAAACATCTATGAAAGTTAAGGCTGCAAAGCCTGCTAAGTATTCAACAAGACAGTACAACAGATGCAAAATCTGCGGTAGACCTCACGCTTATCTTCGTAAGTACGGTGTATGCAGAATTTGCTTCAGAGAACTTGCTCATAAGGGTGAGATTCCTGGTGTAAAGAAGTCATCTTGGTAAGAACTGAGAATTGCTAATTAAATAAGGAGGAATTATCAATGCATATTACAGATCCAATCGCTGATATGCTTACAAGAATTCGTAATGCAAATTCAGCAAAGCACGATACAGTAGATATTCCTGCGTCAAACATGAAGAAGGCAATTGCTCAGATTCTTGTTGATGAAGGTTATATCAAAAATTATAAAATTATTGAAGACGGCAAGCAGGGTGTTATTCGTGTAACACTTAAGTACGGCGAAGGTAAGAGCCAGGTTATCACAGGTCTTCGCAGAGTTTCAAAGCCAGGTCTTCGTATTTATTCAAATGTTGAAGAAATGCCAAAGGTTATGAAGGGACTCGGTGTTGCAATCGTTTCAACTTCAAAGGGCATTATGACAGATAGAGAAGCTCGCAAGCAGAATGTTGGCGGCGAAGTTTTAGCATTCATTTGGTAAGGAGGTACAGTCAGGATGTCACGTATCGGTTTAAAACCTATTACAATTCCTGCCGGTGTTGATGTAAATGTCAACGGTACAACTGTTACCGTAAAGGGTCCAAACGGTACTCTTTCAATGGATGCACATCCAAACATGACAGTCAGCATTGAGGGCAGTGAAATCATCGTTAGCAGACCTAACGATGCTAAAGAAAACAGATCACTTCACGGTTTAACCCGTACACTTATTCACAATATGATAGTAGGTGTTACAGAGGGATTCAAGAAGAACCTTGAAGTTAACGGTGTTGGTTACCGTGTTCAAATGCAGGGCAATAACCTTGTTATGAACCTTGGTTTCTCACATCAGGTTACAATGGAAGCTCCGGAAGGTATTAAAGTTGAATGTCCTTCAGCAAACGCTATCGTAATCAGCGGTGCAGATAAGCAGATGGTTGGTCAGTTCGCAGCTCAGGTTCGTGAAAAGAGACCACCTGAACCTTATAAGGGTAAGGGTATCAAATATGCCGAAGAGCATATCCGTCGTAAAGAAGGAAAAGCTGGTAAGAAATAAGGGAAGGAGTGAAATACAATGGTTTCAAGACAAGACGCCAATAAGGCAAGACAAAAACGCCACACAAGAGTTCGTGGCAAAATCAGCGGTACTGCTGAATGTCCAAGACTTAACGTATATCGCTCTCTCAGCAATATTTACGTTCAGTTAATCGACGATGTTGCAGGTGTAACAATTGCATCAGCATCAACTGTTGAAAAGGAATTCGCTCAGTACGGCGGTAATGTAGAAGCAGCTAAGGCTGTTGGTAAGACATTAGCAGAAAGAGCCAAGGCAAAGGGCATTGAAGAATGTGTATTTGACCGCGGCGGTTACGTATATCACGGACGCGTTGCTGCAGTAGCAGACGGTGCTCGTGAAGGCGGACTTAAGTTCTAACGAAGGAGGTAAATTTTTATGGCAAAGATTGACGTATCTTCAATGGAACTTGAAGAAAGAGTAGTTACTATTAACCGTGTATCTAAGACTGTAAAGGGCGGTAGAATTTTCAAATTCGCAGCACTTGTAGTTGTTGGTGATGGTAACGGTCTTGTAGGCTTCGGTATCGGTAAGTCAGGCGAAGTTCCTGATGCAATCCGTAAGGGTATCGAGGATGCAAAGAAAAATGTAATTAAGGTTGCTCTTAAGGGAACAACAATTCCTCACGAAATAAAGGGTAAGTTCGGTGCAGGTGAGGTTCTTCTCATGCCGGCTCCAAAAGGTACCGGTGTTATCGCCGGCGGTCCTGTTCGTGCTGTTGTTGAAACAGTAGGTATCAAAGATATCAGAACAAAGGCTATCCGTTCAAACAACCCTTGCAATGTAGTAAGAGCTACTATTAACGGTTTAAGTCAGCTTCGCACAGCTGATGAAGTTGCTGCAATTCGCGGCAAGGCAACCAAAGAAATTTTAGGTTAAGGAGGGTGGAATAATGGCAGACATTAAAATCAAGCTTACAAAGAGCTTAATCGGCAGTAAGAAAGACCAGATTGCCACAGCCCACTCTCTCGGTCTTCGCAAAATCGGCAATGTAACAGTTCAGCCTGATAATGCACAGACACAGGGTAAGCTTACAAAGATTGCTCACCTTGTAACTATCGTAGAAGAATAAGGGGAGGTGCAGATAATATGAAATTACATGAACTTTCTCCTGCAGAAGGCTCTAAAAAGAGCGTAAAGAGAATAGGCAGAGGTACTGCTTCAGGACAGGGTAAGACTTCAGGCAAAGGCCAAAAAGGTCAAAAGTCCCGTTCAGGTTACAGCAGACGCCCTGGTTTTGAAGGTGGTCAGATGCCACTTCAAAGAAGAGTTCCTAAGAGAGGATTTAACAACATCTTCGCTACTGAATATGCTGTCGTAAATCTTTCAACACTTAATGACAGATTTGAAGACGGCGCAACAGTTGATGCTCAGAGCCTTAAAGACGCAGGTGTTATTAAGAAGACACTTGACGGTGTTAAGGTTCTCGGTAAAGGCGAAATCACTAAGGCAATCACTGTAAAAGTTGCTGCAATCAGTGAATCAGCTAAGGCAAAGATTGAAGCTGCAGGTGGCAAGGTGGAGGTGCTCTAATGATTAAAACCATGATCAATGCGTGGAAGGTGCCTGACATTCGCAAAAAGCTTTTGTTTACAGCATTTATCATCCTCGTTTTTAGAATAGGTTCAGTCATTCCGGTACCGTTTCTTAACATTGTAGATGAAATCAATGTTGGTAAGGGTAACACAATTCTCACTTATTTAAGTTTGATGACAGGTAGTGCATTCACATACGGTACAATTTTTGCTATGTCGATCACACCGTATATCAACTCTTCAATTATCATTCAACTTCTCGCAGTTGCAATTCCTGCACTCGAGAGATTACAGAAGGAAGGCGAAGAAGGAAGAAAGAAGCTTGCTTCTATTACTCGTTTTGTAACAGTAGCACTCGGTATTCTTCAGTCTGTTGCTTATTACTTCTATCTTCGTAGTAACAATTACCTTATGACTGATGTTAACGGCGCACAGTTCACCGGTTTCAACGCAGTTTTCCAGGCACTTGTTATCATAATTGTTTTAACTGCAGGTACAGCAGTTATTATGTGGCTTGGTGAGCAGATTACAATCAGTGGTATCGGCAACGGTATTTCAATTATCCTTTTTGCAGGTATCGTATCTCGTTTCCCAACACTTATCAAGCAGCTCTTCCAGTATCTTGATACCGGCAGACTTGTTTATAAAATACTTGTTCCTGTAGTAATCGTATGCTTCTTACTTATGATTGCATACATCGTATTTATGGATAACTCAGAGAGAAGACTTCCAATTTCTTACGCAAAGCGTGTAGTCGGAAGAAAGATGATGGGTGGCCAGTCAACTCATATGCCTATTAAGGTAAATATGAGCGGTGTGCTTCCGGTAATCTTTGCTTCTTCAATTCTCTCTCTTCCTGGAACAGTTCAAATGTTCCTTTCAGCTGATAAGTATGAAGGCACTTTCTGGGAAAAGTTCTTCAAAGCTTTCCAGGGTGACTCATGGTGGTACGCAGGTATGTACTTCCTTCTTATCATCTTCTTTGCTTATTTCTATAGTACAATTCAGTACAATCCAATAGAAATGGCAAACAACTTGCGTAAAAACAATGGCGCAATTCCGGGTATCAGGCCTGGTAAGCCAACTTCTGATTACATTCTCAGAGTTCTTTCAAGGCTTACACTTATCGGTGCTTTGATGCTTTCGGTTATCGCACTCTTCCCAATCGTTTATTCACTTATTTGTGATGCAGCAATCAAGCCACTCACAGAAGGCGGAAACGATGGTGGTATGACAATCTCACTTGGCGGTACATCACTTATCATTATGTGCGGTGTAGCACTTGAAACAGTTCGTCAGTTAGAGTCACAGATGATGATGCGTCATTATAAAGGCTTCCTTGACTAATAAATTATAGGAGTATATATTATGAAACTTATTCTTCTCGGTGCTCCGGGTGCAGGTAAAGGTACTCAGGCAGAAAAGATTGTTGAAAAATACGGTATTCCGGCAATTTCAACAGGTAATATTCTCCGTGCTGCTGTTAAAGACGGTACAGAGATGGGAATAAAAGCTAAATCGTTTATGGACGCAGGTCAGCTTGTTCCCGATGAAGTTGTTATCGGTATTATCAAGGACAGACTCAAAGAAAAAGATTGCGAAAATGGTTTCATTCTTGATGGTTTTCCAAGAACCATCCCTCAGGCTCAGGCACTTTTAGATTCAGGTATTGATATTGATAAGGTGCTTGACATTGAGGTACCGGATGAAAAAATAACAAAAAGAATGAGTGGCCGTCGCGTTTGCTCAAAATGTGCTAATTCTTATCATATTGAATATAAGAAGCCTGCAAAGGAAGGCATTTGCGATGCATGTGGCGGTGAACTTGTACAGCGTAAGGACGATGCTCCTGAAACAGTTCTTGCTCGTTTGGCAGAATATCACCAAATGACAGAACCACTTAAAGATTTCTATGATAAGCTTGGTAAACTTGTTGTCGTAGAAGGCCAGGAGGAAGTTGCACAAACAACAGCACTCGTTTACGCTGCATTGGAGGATTAACATGATAGTGCTAAAAAGTAGCCGCGAACTTGAGCTTATGAAAGAAGCTTGTCAGATTTCGGCTGAAGCATTATTGGTAGCAGGCGAGGCAGTTAAGCCGGGCGTTTCTACCAAGGAAATTGATGAGATTGCATATAAGTTTATTAAAAAACACGGTGCAACTCCAAACTTTTTAAACTACGGTGGATTTCCTGCTACCGCATGTATATCTATAAATGATGAAGTTATTCACGGAATCCCAAAGGCTGACAGAATTCTCAAAGAGGGTGACATTGTCAGCATAGATTTGGGAGCTGCTAAAAACGGTTACAATGGTGATAATGCTGCCACATTTGCCTGCGGCACATGCTCTGACGAGGCAAAGCGGCTGATGGATGTTACTCGTGAAAGCCTTTATAAAGGTATTGAACAAGCAATTCCAGGCAACAGAATCGGTGACATTGGCCATGCAGTGCAGGAATACTGCGAAGAGCGTGGATTCGGCGTTGTTCGTGACTTTGTAGGTCACGGTGTCGGAACAAAACTTCATGAAGAACCAAGCGTACCAAACTTCGGTCACGCAGGCCGTGGTATCAGACTGTTACCCGGAATGACATTGGCAATTGAACCAATGATAAATCTGGGAACCTACAAGGTTAAACAGCTTTCAGACGGTTGGACCGTCAAAACCGCTGACGGCAAGCTTGCAGCTCATTTTGAGCATACAATTGCGATTACGCCAAACGGTCCTGTTATTTTAACTAAAGTCTGAGGCTTTAATCAATTGCTGGCGATTACGCCGTAATGTGATTCCAGTTAAATAGAAAAACATCAATCGTAAATAATAAAATTTTAGCGAGGTATAAGATGTCAAAGTCAGATATGATAGAAGTTGAGGGTACCGTGGTTGAAGTGTTACCTAATACAACTTTTAAAGTAACATTACAAAATGACCACATCATTATAGCCCACATCAGTGGGAAGCTCAGAATGAATAATATTCGTATACTTCCCGGTGACAAGGTAACGATTGAGATGTCCCCATACGATCTTACAAAAGGTCGTATTATATGGCGCTCAAAGTAATAATTAGGAGGATATTCAGAATGAAAGTAAGACCTTCTGTAAAGAAAATTTGCGAAAAGTGCAAAGTAATTAAGCGCAATGGAAAAGTAATGGTTATCTGTGAAAATCCAAAGCACAAACAGCGTCAGGGCTAATCCTGAATAAATAATCGGAGGTAAACTGTAAAATGGCACGTATTTCAGGTGTTGACTTACCTAATGACAAGAGAGTTGAAATCGGCCTTACCTATATCTACGGTATCGGTCGCACAACCTCTAACGAAATCATCAAAGCAACTGGCATCAATCCTGACACCCGTTGCAGAGACTTAACAGAAGACGATGTTAAAAAGCTCAGTGACTACATCACCCACAACCTCACTGTTGAAGGTGACCTTCGTAGAAACACAGCATTTGACATTAAAAGACTTATAGAAATCGGTTGCTATCGTGGCGTAAGACATAGAAAGGGTCTTCCTGTAAGAGGTCAGACTTCAAAGAACAATGCTCGTACACGCAAAGGTCCTAAAAAGACCATAGCAAACAAGAAGAAATAGTAGGAGGAACAAATAAGTATGGCTACTAAGAAGACCACAGGCTCACGCAAACGCCGTGAGAAGAAGAACATCGAGCGTGGTGCTGCCCATATCCAATCAACCTTCAACAACACAATCGTAACTATTACCGATATGAACGGTAATGCTGTTTCTTGGGCTTCTGCCGGAGAAATGGGTTTCCGTGGTTCAAGAAAATCAACTCCATTTGCTGCTGCAACTGCTGCTGAAACCGCTGCAAAGGCTGCTATGGAACATGGTATGAAATATGTTGAAGTATACGTTAAGGGACCTGGCTCAGGTAGAGAATCTGCTATCAGAGCTCTTCAAACAGCCGGCTTAGAAGTAAGTCTTATCAAAGATGTTACTCCTATCCCACATAACGGCTGTCGTCCACCAAAAAGACGTCGTGTATAGTTTATTGGAGGTGTAGTAAAATATGGCAAAGAATTCAGAACCTATTGCAAAGCGTTGCAAAGCACTCGGTATTTCACCGGCTGTTATGGGTTATACAAATAAGGATACATTTAGAAATTCTTATAGTAAGAATCGCCGTAAGAAGAGCGAATATGCTATGCAGCTTAACGAAAAGCAGAAAGTTAAGTTTATCTACGGCATTCTTGAAAAGCAGTTCCACACCTATTATGAGAAGGCTGCTAAAGCTCAGGGACAGACAGGTGCAGTTCTTCTTACAATGATTGAAACCCGCCTTGATAATGTTGCTTTCAGAACAGGCTTTTGTAAGACTCGTCGTGAAGCAAGACAGGCAGTTTCTCACGGTCATTTCACCGTAAACGGCAAGAAAGTAAACATTCCATCTTATCTCGTTAAGGCAGGAGATGTTATCGCAGTCGTTGACAAGAGCAAGGACAATGGCAGATTCAAGCTTGTTAAAGAAGAGGGTGCTTACGGCACAGCTCCTAAGTGGCTTGAAGTAAACGCAGCTGAACTCACAGCAAAGGTTGTTGCATTACCTCAGCGTGATGACATTGATTATCCTGTTGAAGAGCATTTAATCGTTGAGTTCTACTCTAAATAATAGTGTTTGGCTGTTATTTAGCGAAAACAAAATACAACATTTTATTAGGAGGCTTTTAAATGATCGAAATTGATAAGCCTAAAATCGAGATTGTAGATGTATCTACTGTCGGAAGCCGTAGCACAGGAAGATTTGTTGTTGAACCTCTTGAAAGAGGTTTTGGTACAACTCTTGGTAACGGAATGAGAAGAGTTCTTCTCTCATCACTTCCTGGTTATGCTATCACTTCTGTTAAGATTGATGGTGTTTTACACGAATTTTCAACAATTCCGCATGTTAAGGAAGATGTAACTGAGATCGTTCTTAACCTCAAAAATGTTATCTTAAAGATACATGATGAGATGCCAAAGACTCTTTATATTGAGGCTTCAGGCGAGGGTGAAATCACTGCTGCTGATATTCAGCACGACGCAGATGTTGAAATTCTTAATCCTGACCTTCATATTGCTTATCTTGATGAAGGTGCAAGTGTAAATATGGAACTTACTGCTAATCACGGCAGAGGATATGTTCCTTGTGACCGCAATAAGCAGATTATGGATTTACCAATCGGCACTATTGCTATTGACTCAATCTATACTCCTGTTTTAAAGGTTAACTACACAGTAGAAAACACCCGTGTAGGTCAGCAAACTGACCTTGATAAACTCATTCTCGACATTGAGACAGACGGTACTATTCCGGCTGATGAAGCAGCTTCACTTGCTGCAAAAATTCTCAATGACCATCTTATGCTCTTTGTTGACCTTTCTGAAGAGATTGGCAATCAAGACATTATGGTTGAAAAGGATGACGACAATAAAGAAAAAGTTCTTGAAATGACTATTGAAGAACTTGACCTTTCGGTTCGTTCATTCAACTGTTTGAAGAGAGCAGGCATAAATACAGTAGAAGATTTAATCGGAAAATCTGAAGAAGATATGATGAAAGTTAGAAACCTTGGCCGTAAGTCACTTGATGAAGTCGTAGCAAAGCTCGGCTCATTAGGTTTCGGACTTGCTAAGGATGAGGACTAAAGGAGGGAATTTCAATGCCAGGTAGCAGAAAGTTAGGACGTCCTACTGACCATAGAAAGTCTATGCTCAGAGGTATGGTTACTTTTCTTTTAGAAAACGGCAAGATTGAAACTACCGTTACAAGAGCAAAAGAAGTTCGTGCAATGACTGAGAAGATGATTACTCTCGGTAAGAACGACACACTTCATTCAAGAAGACAGGTTCTTTCTTATGTAACTAAGGAAGATGTAGTTAAGAAGCTTTTTGATGAAATTGCTCCTAAGTATGCAGAAAGAAACGGCGGTTATTGCCGTATTATCAAAACAGGCCCTCGTCGTGGTGACGCAGCAGAAATGTGCATCATCGAGCTTGTTGACTGATAATACCTAAATAATATAATTAAGGACTTGAAGATTAAATTCTTCAAGTCCTTTTTTCATAGTTGTAAATATATTAAGAAGCAGAATATTTATAAAGATAAAGTGTGTTTGTATCTACATCAAATATCATAGCCGAATAAAAATCAAAATCGAATTGTGAAATTGATTTTGAATCAAGATCAGGTGTCAAATCACCATCGCCATTGCATAGTGCAAAATAACCGCGTGATACAGCTTTATAACTGCCGAAATCTTCATTTAAGCTACTGCATAAAATGTCAAAATTGTTTTGCCCTTTAGGTATTTTGCAGTATTCGCTGTTTTCACATTCTTTGTAAAATTCTAAAAGTTTTTCTCGCTCTTTATCACTTACTTTTATTTGATATGCTATTCGGTCATTTACACCGGATGAGGAACTTTCGGTTTTTTCAAAGTCTGAATTTACACATTCAATATTGAATAATCCTATAACACTTTTGTATACATCTTTTTCACTTGATGTGCAGGCTGTAAAAATTATCATAATCAGTAGCAGGAAAGCCGAAATTTTAATTAGTTGTTTCATATAACTACCTCCGATTTTATTTTATCAAATAAAACTGCATATGTAAAGATAAAATAAAAAGGACTGCTCACGCAGTCCCTTTTAGATATATTATATACAAATTACTTTTCAGCGTACTTGTTTTCACCATACCAGCTGTACATTGAACGAATCTTTTCGCCAACTTGTTCAAGCTGATGGTTAGCTTCCAATTCTCTCTTTGCTTTGAAGTGAGCCCAACCGTTGTTAGCTTCTGTGATGAACTTTGAAGCAAATGTACCGTCCTGAATTTCTTCGAGAACTTTCTTCATTTCCTTCTTTGTTTCGTCAGTAACAAGTCTCTTGCCTGTTTCGTAATCACCGAATTCAGCTGTGTTAGAAATTGAATATCTCATTTCTTTGAAGCCGCCTGCATAGATAAGGTCAACGATAAGCTTCATTTCGTGGATACATTCAAAGTAAGCGTTTCTTGGGTCATAGCCTGCTTCTACAAGTGTTTCAAAACCTGCTTTCATAAGAGCTGTAACGCCGCCGCAAAGAACTGCCTGCTCACCGAAGAGGTCAGTTTCAGTTTCACACTTGAATGTTGTTTCAAGGATAGCTGCACGAGCACCACCGATACCTGCGCCGTATGCAAGAGCAATATCCCAAGCGTGACCTGTTGCATCCTGATAAACAGCTACAAGACAAGGTGTACCCTTACCTTCTTTGTATTCAGAACGAACTGTGTGGCCAGGAGCCTTAGGAGCAATCATAAATACATCTACATTTGCAGGTGGTACGATTTGCTTGAAGTGAATGTTGAAACCGTGAGCAAATGCAAGTGCCATACCTTCTGAAAGGTTTGGTTCAATATCTTTCTTATAAATTGATGCCTGCTTCTCATCCGGAGCAAGAATCATAACTACATCAGCAGCCTTAACTGCATCTGCTGTTTCCATTACTTTTAATCCAAGGTCTTCAACCTTTTTCCATGACTTTGAACCTTTGTAGAGGCCAACGATTACATTAACACCGCTTTCATGAAGGTTAAGTGCATGTGCGTGGCCCTGTGAACCAAAGCCTACGATAGCAACTGTCTTACCTGAAAGTACATCAAGATTACAATCTGATTCGTAAAAAAGTCTAGCTTCTGCCATTTTTGTTTCCTCCAAAAATATAATATTTAATAATATTTAATTGAATATTTGCGTTGCTCGGTTGTCCGACCACTCGCTAAATATCTTTTACAATTGTCATTATAACTTGTCTGTTGTCTAATGTCAATAGTTAATTTTAATTTTTTTGCAAGGCTTCCATTGCATGTATAATATGCAGGCGCATTGCTGTTCTTGCCCCGTCAGGATTTCTTTTTTTAATAAAATCCATAATCAATCTGTCATCGCTCATATTGTCTTTACTTACATCGCTGTCTTTCATTAAAACAACCACGCCTTTTTTTATCGCGTTGAAAATTATAGGTATAAATTGCTTTACGAATGCGTTGTGTGTTGCATTTGCAATACTTTCGTGAAATTTCTGTTCTTCAACTGTTCTGTCTTCACCTGAAAGTATCTTTTTTTCGACAGCTTCGCCACATTCACAGATGATTTTGATTTCCTCGTCTGTGGCTCTTAAAGCGGCATAATAGGCGCAATCAGGCTCAAACATAAGCCTCATTTCAAACAAATCGTCAAGTCCGGATGTGATATCGCTCAAGTCGTTTGAATCTATAATTGTATTTGATGTGACGAATGTGCCTTTGCCCCTTTTTATTTCAAGGATACCGTAGGTTGTAAGTATTTTAACCGCTTCTCTCAATGTGGAACGGCTGACACCGAGTTCAGAAGCAAAATCGTTTTCATTAGGCAATTTATCACCGATTTTGAAACGCTCCTGTTCTTCTATCATTTTTAATATTTCACTTGCGGTGCTGTCCGCAAGTCTTGATGTATTGCTCATATAAACACCTCTTATGTTATATGATAACACAAGTCATATGTCAAAGTCAATATGTTGTCAGACATCTTACAACTAAAATGTATTTTTAAACTCAATATTTGTTCATAATAACAATTTTATTCTAATCACTTGTAAATTGTGAACAAATGCTATATATTATAGGTATAATAATATTTAATACCTAAACTTGTAAGTCTTGGAGGTGTTGTAATGAATAAGGTAACCAGACTTAAATATTATATTGAATCACTTTGCATTTATGATTTTGAGGATGATGATGTTTTTTCGGCTCTTTATGATTTGCTTTGTGATGACGAGGAGGATACGGTAGCTCTTCAAAGTTACTTTTTTAAAGAACTTGCCAAAAGCGAATCTTTGAAAAAGCATATTTCAAGATTGATTTTAACTAATGATAACATTTTTACAAAAGCGGCTTGTGCCGGTAAAGTGGGCGAACTTTCAATTGCAGTTATGAATGCTGTTAAAAGCGATCTTGCAAAACTTGAAGAAATTGCATCGCTTACAGCACAGGATATTATCGCCGGTGTTGACGATGATGAAATAAAAGAAATTCTTTTAACTTTGCCGGGCTGGGAAGTTGGCAAAGCACTTGCACCGCTTGATAAAAATTGGGATAAGCAAATAGATGAGCTTGTAAAATATCATAGAGAAAACGGATACGGTATTTACGCTAAAAATATTGCGTTTACTTGGAGAGATGAGGAAATCACACCTGTCAATTCAATTGATACTATTCGTTTGACTGATTTGAAAAATTATGAGCTTCAAAGAAATAAGGTTATTGATAATACCGAAAGCTTTATTGCAGGGCACCCGGCAAATAATGTTTTGCTTTACGGTGATAGGGGAACAGGCAAAAGCTCAACCGTTCACGCTATTCTTAATGAATATTGGCAAAAGGGACTTCGTATGATTGAAATTCCTAAAAGTGCAGTTGCCGACCTTTCACTTATAAGAGAGCAGATTGCCGATTCGCCAATGAAGTTTATTATCTATATTGATGATTTAAGCTTTGATTCTAATGATACTTCGTTTAGTGAACTTAAGGCGGCACTTGAGGGTTCGCTTTCCGGTAAGCAGCCAAATACTATTATTTACGCTACTTCAAACAGACGCCATTTGATTAAAGAGAATTTTTCCGACAGGGAAAATGATGTTAATAAGGGCGACACAATGCAAGAGCAACTTTCACTTTCTGACAGATTCGGGCTTACAATTACATTCTTAAATCCTGATAAAAAAGAATACCTTGATATTGTTGAAAAACTTGCGAATGACAGGCACTTTGAAAATCACGGTGTTGATATGGATAAGCTTCTTTTCAAAGCTGACCAGTGGGCTACAAGAAGGGGCGGACGCTCACCGAGGGGTGCAAAGCAGTTTATTGACCATGTTGAAGGATGTATAAAAAGAGGAAAAGAATGGTAAACTTAATATAACCACAAAATTTAATTCAAAAATTATTTATAAATTTTATAAAATGTTAACCAAAACAACAAAAAATCATCACTATGCAGTGATAAAATGGCATTATAACAGAAAAGGAGAAACGCTATGGGAACAAAAATTTTGGTTGTTGATGACGACCGCAACATTTGCGAACTTTTAAAACTTTACTTGGAAAATGAAGGCTATTCTGTTTTCGTTGCTAATGACGGGCAGCAGGCAGTAGAAATGTTCCAGGCTAAATCACCTGAACTTGTACTTCTTGATATTATGCTTCCTAAAATGGATGGCTGGCAGGTTTGCCGTGAAATCAGAAAAGTTTCTAATGCACCTATTATTATGCTTACGGCAAAGGGCGAAACTTTTGATAAAGTACTCGGCCTTGAACTTGGTGCGGATGACTATGTTACAAAGCCTTTTGATGCTAAAGAAGTTATGGCGAGAGTTAAGGCTGTTTTAAGAAGAACAAGCGGAAATAATGAAGCTGACGAAAACTCTAAAAAGGTTGTTACATATGATAACCTTGAAATCAATATAGTTAATTATGAGCTTAAAGTTAAAGGTGTTGTAGTTGATACTCCGCCTAAAGAACTTGAACTTATATATCATTTTGCTTCAAACCCTAACAGAGTTTATACCCGTGACCAGCTTTTAGATGAAGTATGGGGATTTGATTATTACGGTGATTCAAGAACTGTTGATGTTCATGTTAAAAGACTTCGTGAAAAGCTTGAGGGTGTATCTGACAAATGGTCACTTAAAACCGTTTGGGGTGTAGGATACAAGTTCGAAACCAAAGAGTAATTAAGGAATTAAACAATGACAAAAATAGACTTACCTCCAAAAAAAACTTTGAAGGATAATATTTTTGCTAAATACTTTTTATTGTTTTCAACCATAATGCTTGTCGTGCTTACCCTTTTGGGTACAACGCTTACTGTATTGGTCGGTGCGTATACGCAAAGGCAAACTACCGATTTGCTTATGGAAAATGTTGAGTCAATTGCAAACAGTGTAAGTTCAAATCTTCTTGTAGCAGATATGAATGACAACTATTCTGATGAAAAAGAAATGATATGCCGCGCACTTAAGATTATTTCAAACTCTGTTGACGCTGATATTTTTGTTTGTGATACAGAGGGAAATATAATTCTTTGCAAAGAAAGGGCGGATTCGCTTCCGTTTTTCGGTAAATTCGGTAACTGCTCGTATCACACCGATTATAATATAAGCGATACTATTTTGCGCCAGGTTTATGAAAGCAGCTATGTAGGCAATGGGGTAATAGGCGGCCAACGCTCATATATTGTCGGCTGTCCTATTTACAGTTCAAATCAAATTATAGGTTCTGTATTTGCTACAAGCAGGGCAACCACTGCCGAGCTTGTTCACGCTGTATTTAAAATTTTCCTTTGCTGTGCAATTTTGTGTTTGCTTTTATCATCCGTTTGCATTTGGCATCTTACACGCAGTTTTGTAAAACCTCTTCGTGATATGAGTAATGCCGCAAAGCAATTTGCAATCGGCGATTTTTCATACAGAGTTAAGGTTAAAGGCTGTGATGAACTTGCGGAACTCGGCAAAGCGTTTAACGATATGGCGGATTCACTTGATGTGCTTGAATCATCAAGGCGCAGTTTTGTATCTAATGTATCGCACGAACTCAGAACGCCTATGACTTCTATCGGCGGATTTATAGACGGTATTCTTGACGGTACAATTCCAAAAGAAAAAGCAGATTATTATCTTGAAATAGTAAGCGGCGAAATTAAACGACTTACCCGACTTGTAGTTACTATGCTTAATATGAGCAAAATTGAATCGGGCAGTTTTGAAATGAAACCGCAAAATTATGATATTTCAGACCAAATTATTCATATACTTTTAACCTTTGAACAAAAAATCGAGGAAAAGCATATTGAAATTGAAGGTCTTGAAAATTTAAATCCTACCTATATCACAGCAGATAGGGATATGATTTATCAAGTTATCTATAATATTTTTGACAACGCTGTTAAATTCACTAACGAGGGTGGCTTTATCAATGTCACTATGAATGAAGATGACAGGTTCGTTGAAGTGCACATCAAAAATAGCGGTATAGGAATTCAAAAGGAAGAGCTTTCAAAGGTTTTCCAAAGATTTTATAAAGTTGATAAATCACGAGGCCTTGATGCTAAAGGTGCAGGATTGGGTCTTTATATAGTAAAGATGATGGTTGAAATGCACAGCGGTACTATATGGGCGCAGAGTGAAAGCGAAAATACAGCCGAATTTGTGTTTAAATTGCCGAAGCAATACAGCCCCATCTACAAAAAAGGAGATAAACAATAATGAGCGATTTTGATAGCGAAAAGAAAGACGGTCAAGCAAGACCTGATTATTATCAGCCAAATCAAAATGCAGGTGGAACATATTATAACCCACCACAAAATGAGCAAGCGCAGGATAGTAATACAACTTATCATTATTCATACGCTAATAATCAACAGGCGGGCTCTAATTATTACAAGTCACCGCAAAATGACAATAATTCACAAAACGGAAATTCACCAAAGCCGCCAAAGAAAAATAAGGCCGGTAAAATAGTTGCAATTATTCTTGTTATTTGTGCTTTTGTAGCAGTTGTCGGTATTGTTTTAGGTGCTACCGGTGTAATAGACAGTAATAAAAATTCCGTAAATAACAATTCAACTTCTCAATCTCAGGATTCATCAAGTGATGTTAAAACTAATGACAGTAACAGTGTTGAAACTAAAGACAGCAGCGGTAACCTTACCGTAGCAGGTGTTGCGCAAAAGGTTATGGATTCTTGCGTCGGTATCACCGTTTACAGTCAGCAGCAGGAAGCATATAACTACTTCTATAATTATGGTGATAACAGCAATAGTTCCGGCAGTTCAGACCCTCAAAAATCAGGCGAGGGTTCAGGTGTAATAATGTCTGAAAGTAACGGAAAAACATACATTCTTACATGCGCACATGTTATCAGTGGCGGCACAAAATTCACTGTAACTCTTAATAACAAAAAAGAATATGATGCCACAATGGTTGCATATGACAGCCAGACTGATATTGGTGTTCTTTCTATCAACGCAACGGGACTTCAGGTTGCCGAATTTGCAAACAGTGATAATCTTGCAGTAGGCGAGCAGGTTGTTGCAATCGGTTGCCCGGGCGGCCTTGAATTTATGAATTCACTTACAAGTGGTTATATTTCGGCACTTGATAGGCCTATTTCATCAAATATCGGCTATGATAATAAATGTATTCAGGTTGATGCGGCTATAAATCCGGGTAACAGCGGCGGTGCTTTATTTAATATGCAGGGCCAGGTTATCGGTGTAAATTCATCAAAAATCGCTGCCACCGAATATGAAGGAATGGGCTTTGCTGTTCCGTCGGATACAGCTATTTCAACTGCTAACAGCCTTATTAAATCAGGCTATGTTGAGGGCAGAGCAAAGCTTGGCATCACATATGTTCAGCTTACGAAATACAGCAACTATTCTGCAATTCTTTCTGCACTTGAAGAAAAAGGTTACAAGGATGCAGAGGGTACAATGGTTATTAACTCAATTGACGGTTCATCAGATCTTGCAAGCAAAGATGTTAAGCAGTACGATATGATTGTTGCAGTTAACGGTAAAACTATGACTTCAACTGATGTGCTGACTTCTGTTTTGGCAGATTCAAAGCCGGGTGATACTGTTAAGCTTACTATTGCCAGAATTGAAAATAACGAAATCAAAATTAAAAATGTTGAGTGTAAGCTTATGGAATCAAAGGGCGAAAGCACCACAACAAATAATAATTCAGGTAACTGATTATAATCATTAAATATGAGGGACTGCCTAATAGCGACAGTCCCTTGTTTTCATAAAACAGATAGTATTCGGAGGGTATATGAAATTTACGAAAAAACTGAAAATCAAAAATTTTATAATTCTCTTTTTTGCCGGAATAATTAACGCGGTGGGGGTAACGGTATTTCTTCAGCCTGTAAGGCTTTATGACAGCGGAATATCGGGTACATCAATGTTTTTATCTCAAATTACACCGCATTGGCTTTCGCTTTCGGTTTTTCTTATTGTGCTTAATATTCCTATTTTTATTTTCGGCGCAAAAAGGCAGGGAATTGAATTTACGATTTATTCTGTTTTCGTGGTAGCTGTATACTCTTTATCGGCTTGGCTTATAACCGATGTTTTGCCGATTGATGTTGCAAGCTTTTCACCGCTTGCTAAAGATGATTTGTTTCTTTGTGCAATTTTCGGCGGACTTATTTCGGGAATAGGCAGTGGGCTTGCAATTCGTTTTGGCGGTGCAATGGACGGTATTGAAGTTTTGGCGGTTGTATTTGCAAAAAAACTGTCGCTGACGGTAGGAACATTTGTAATGATATATAATGTAATACTCTATATAATATGCGGCATTGTTTTTCAAAGCTGGATTTTGCCGCTTTATTCAATAGTGGCTTACATTGTGGCACTTAAAACCGTTGACTATATTATTGAAGGCTTTGACCGTTCAAAATCAGCGTTAATTATTACTACCAAGCAAAAGGAAATATGTAAATCTCTTTCAGAAAAGTTTGAAAACGGTATAACCTTTTATGACGCAAAAGGTTATTATTCAAATGAAGATAAAACGGTTATTTATTTTGTTCTTAACAGATTTCAAATCGGTAAAATGAGAGAGATAGTTCATTCAATAGATCCAAAGGCGTACATATCAATAACAGAAGTTGCCGATATTTTCGGTGCAAACAATAATAAAGAATAAAATGAAGTATAAATATATAATATGGGATTGGAACGGAACACTTTTTGATGATGTTAAAATCAGCGTTGATACTATGAATATAATGCTTGAAAAAACAGGATACAAAAACAGAATCAACAGCGAATTATATAAAAATATTTTTACTTTTCCCGTAAGTGATTATTATCAAAAAGCAGGCTTCGACTTTTCAAAAGACAGGTTTGATGATTTGGCAAAAATATATGTTGAAGTGTACACCGCTTTGCAGTTTACCGCAAAGATTAACAGCGAGGCTGAAAATGTACTTCGCCGTATAAAAAGCCAAAATATAAAGCAAATTATTGTATCCGCATGTGAAAAAAACAGACTTTTAAACCAAGTCGAACATTTTGGTATTCAAAATTATTTTGATGATATTCTCGGTATTGATGATGATTTGGCGGTAGGCAAGGCGGGTATAGCAAAAAATTGGTTTGATAAAAACAGCATTTCAAAAAGTGAAGTTCTTTTTATTGGGGACACAACGCATGATTTTGAGGTTTCAAATCAAATAGGATGTGACTGTATACTTGTATCTTGCGGGCATCAAAGTAAAGATGTGCTTGAAACAACAAATGCCCCCGTACTTGACAAATTATGCCAAATTGGAACATTTTTAGATTTATAATAGTTACTAATCATTTACAAAATGCTTAAACAGTTGAGTTTTGAATTATAATATGATACAATTAGCATATTGTGGTAAAATAAATTCTATATTGTGAGGTAATTTTATGTTGCAGTTAATACCGCTTCCATACTACGCTCAGGAAAGAAGCGGAGTATTTGCGATAGATGCACATCTCAAGGTTAATTCCGATTTTGAATTGAAGCTTTTAAATCTTGAAAGAAGTCAAGACGGAAAGCTCAAAATAAAAAAAGATTCTTCGCTTGATAATGAAGAATACAAACTTGAAGTAACAAATAATGAAATTAATATATCCGCTTCAAGTGAAAAAGGTGCATATTATGCACTTCAAACACTTCGCCAGCTTGGCAGGTTTGAACTTGGCGGCAAGGAAATTCCTTGCTGTGTGATAAATGATAAACCGAGATTTTCTTGGCGAGGGCTTCAGCTTGATGAAAGTCGCCATTTCTTTGGCAAAGAATATGTCAAAAAAATGCTTGATATGATGTTTATGATGAAACTTAATGTTTTTCATTGGCATTTGACTGATGATACCGGCTGGAGAATTGAAATTAAAAAATATCCGCTTTTAACCGAAATCGGCTCTAAAAGGGCATATACCCAAATCAACGGTTGGGGCAGTACAGATATTATCAATGAACCTTATGAGGGCTATTATACGCAGGCGGAAATCAAAGAAATAATTGCTTATGCAGATGAGCGTGGCATTATGGTTGTGCCTGAGATTGATTTTCCGGCTCATTGTGCCGCTGCAATTGCCGCTTATCCGTGGCTTGCCTGCCGTGAGCTTAACAGGGATGTGCCGGGCTACTTCGGCGGTGCTATTCCTCAAAGAAAGCTTAAGCAATATGATTGGAACAGGCCTATTTGCCCGGGTAAGGACAGAACGGTTGAGTTTGTTAAAGATGTAATAAACGAAGTGTGTGACCTTTTTCCTGCACCGTATTTCCATATCGGCGGTGATGAAGCACCTAAAGTTGAATGGAAAAAATGCCCTTGCTGTCAAAAGAGAATTGAGGATAACAACCTCAAGGACGAGGAAGATTTGCAGGGTTGGTTTAATAACCAAGTGCTTGAAACAGTTAGTGCAAAGGGTAAAAGGCTTATCGGTTGGAATGAAATTTTAAAGGCTCAAAGCCTTGATAAATCAACTGTTTGCCAGTATTGGACCCCTCAAAAAGACAGCAGAGCAAGGGATTGGGCAAATAACGGCAATAGTGTGATTTTATCTAATCATCAATCATTTTATTTTGATATGCCTTACGCTAAATATTCGCTTAAAAATACATATGATTATAGCTATAAATCTTTCGGGATTAAGCCTGAAAGTGAAAAGAATATTCTTGGTGTTGAAGCGGAAAACTGGACCGAATGGACAGATTGCCCTGAAAAGCTTGAAGTGTTTATGTATCCGCGAACCCAGGCTCTTGCAGAAGTTGCTTGGTCACCGGAAGACAAAAGAAGTTTTGATTCTTTTATGGCGAGATTGGAAAATTTCAAGCCATATTTTGAATATCTTGGTATGAGTTATGCAGTTAACAGCGTGGCAATGCCTAAAAAATGGTTATTAAAATTAAAGATAAAAAAAGAGTTTAGTTTAGGTGATACTCATCTTGAAGTTAAACTTAATAAAAAATATATGGATCAAGGAGAAAAATAAATGAAGTTTTCAGATTTTCCTCAAGCAGTAATCAAAGAAAATGTTGATTATGCTGTTAAGGAGATTACTAATGTAATCAAAAAATATGGGCCTCGTGAATCCGGCAGTGAAAATTGCTTCTCGGCTCAAAAGCATATAAAAAAAGAAATGGATACTTTTTGTGACGGCACTGATTTTGAAAGCTACAAAATGGCACCTAAAGCATTTCTTCATTTTACAAAGCTTGTGTCAGTGGCAATTTTTCTTGCAGTAGTCGTTTGTGCGATTTTGATGTATACAAGCATTATTACTCCGCTTTTGGCACAATGCATTGTTTGCGGCGCTGTTTTTGTAGGCCTTTTTATTACTCTTATGGAATTTTTGCTTTATAAGAGATTTATGGACCCACTTTACAAGAAAGTTGAAGCACACAATCTTGTCGGTGTAAGAAAACCGAGGGGCGAAGTTAAAAAGAGAATTGTTATAAGCGGTCATATTGATTCAGCTTATGAATGGCGTCATCTTTATTATGGCAAAAAAGTACCGCTTTTCAGCATATTTATGAGCTGGACTATCGGCAGTGCAATAATTTCATTTATTTTAAGCGTTATTGCTATTGTTGCAAATTTTGTTGATATGGGCGCATTTGGTGACTTTATGGTAAATTACAGCTATATTTTCCATTATGTTACGGCACTTGGCATGGTTACTTTATTATTGTTTGTCGATTTTAATACTATTTCACCGGGCGCGAATGATAACCTTACAGGTACTTATGCGGCAGTTTGCGCTTTGCGTATGCTGGATATGGCAGGAATAGATTTTGAAAATACAGAAGTTTGCGCTATGATTACCGATGGTGAAGAAGCAGGACTTCGCGGTTGCAAGCAGTGGGCTAAAGACCATTATGATGAATATGTAAACAGTGGTGTTGAAACAGCTGTTTTGTGTGTTGATACGCTTGCAGACCTAGAATATCTTCGCGTTTATAATAAGGATATGACAGGCACAGTTAAAAATAGTCAGCAGTTCAGTCAACTTGTTATGGATTCAGCTAAAGACTCAGGTCATAATGACCTTCAATTCTCAAGCGTTTATTTTGGCTCATCTGATGCCGCAGCCTTTTCACAGGCAGGCATTACCGCAACTTGCCTTGCAGCTATGGATCCTAAACCTGCGGATTATTATCATAACCGCCGTGATACAGCCGAGCGACTTGTTCCTGAGGCTATCAAAACCGGATTTGATGTAATTATTTCAACTATCCTTAATTTTGACGAAAAAGGTCTTAACTAAAAATCTTATCTAAGAGCAGGCTCGTTCCTGCTCTTTTTATTACTCAACTGACGGATAATTGATTATTGAGCATTATTTTCAATATTACTTGCAAATGCTCTTTCTATAATATATAATAAACTGTAAGTAATTTTTACGGAGGAAAATATGGAGAAAATACTTGTTCTTGATTTCGGCGGGCAGTATAATCAGCTTATCGCAAGGCGTGTGCGTGACCATCATGTTTATGCAGAGATTTTGCCTTATACTACCGATATTGAAATTATTAAGCAAAATAATTATAAAGGTATTATTTTTACAGGCGGTCCAAATTCCGTATATGATATGGCATCCCCTCATTATACAAAAGATATACTTAATATCGGCGTGCCTATTTTAGGTATTTGCTATGGTTGTCAGCTTATTGCTTGGATGGGCAACGGTGAAGTCAAAACTGCACCTCAAAGCGAATACGGTAAAATCGAATTCACTAAAAAAGATTCAAAGCTTTTTAAAGATGTTGATGAAAAATCGATTGTATGGATGAGTCATACAGACTATATTTCGCAAGTTCCAAATGGTTTTGAAATTATTGGTACTACCGATGCATGCCCTTGCGCAGCAATGCAAAATACAGATAAAAATATTTATGCTGTTCAATTTCATCCTGAAGTTACACATTCACAGTTTGGTTCTCAAATGCTTTATAACTTCCTTTATGAAGTTTGCGGCTGTAAGGGCGATTGGGTTATGGATAACTTTATTGAAAACACAGTAGCAAAGCTCAGAGAGCAGATCGGTGATAAAAAAGTTATTCTTGGCCTTTCAGGCGGTGTTGATTCATCTGTTGCAGCAGGTCTTTTATCTCGTGCGGTAGGTAAGCAACTTACCTGCGTGTTTGTTGACCAGGGTTTAATGCGTAAAAATGAAGGCGATTTTGTTGAGCAAACATTTACAAGCCTTTTTGATATGAATTTTGTAAGAGTTAACTGCGGTGATGTTTTCCTTGAAAAGCTTAAAGGTGTTGTTGACCCTGAACAGAAGAGAAAGATTATCGGTACAGAATTTTTCAATGTTTTCTGGAATGAAATCAGAAAGCAGGATGAACTCGGTTACTTTGCACAGGGAACTATTTATCCTGACTGTATTGAATCAGGTAAGGGTGATGCCGATGTAATTAAAACTCATCATAACAGAGTTAACACTCCGGATGATGTTGAATTCCTCGGTATTATTGAGCCGCTTGCGGATTTATTTAAAGATGAAGTTCGTAAAGTCGGTGAAAAATTAGGTATTCCTAAAGAACTTGTTTGGCGCCAGCCGTTCCCGGGTCCGGGCCTTGGCGTTAGGATTATAGGTGAAATTACGGCAGATAAAATCAAGGTGCTCCAAGATGCCGATTGGGTACTTCGTGATGAAATGGCAAAGAACGGTTATGAAAAAAATCTTGCACAGTTTTTCTGCGTGCTTCCTTGCGTGAAAACGGTCGGCGTAATGGGCGATCACAGAACTTATGATCACCTTGTTGCTATAAGAGCAGTAACTACCGATGATTTTATGACAGCTGATTGGGCAAAAATCCCATATGATATTCTTGCCAAAGTTTCAAATCGTATCACAAACGAAGTTGATCATGTAAACCGCGTGGTTTATGATATTACATCCAAACCACCCGGAACAGTTGAGTGGGAATAATTTCTCACCTTTAAAAAAGCCTGTAGTTATGCGGTTTTAGCCGTTTGAGTGTCCCTTGTGGCAACAAAATGGCAACATTATTTGAATTATTGTAAAAGTAAAGAGCTATCAGATTTTTTGAAAGTCTGATAGCTCTTTTTGTTTTGCCCAATTACATATTTTTGAGTTTGTCCTTGAACGCTTCGACCATTGTATTGCTGAGTTCCTGCGACGGTACTTTCGCTCAAGTCTGTGTTGTATCGAGTTTGGGATATGTATAACGCCATTCGTCATACTGCTCTTTGGTGATTTCGCCGTTTCTGTATTTTTCGGCTTGCTCTGCCCAAGCGGCGAGCATTTGGAATACAGACTTGCTTGCTGTCGGCTTGTTTTCATCAAAGCATAAATGTATTTCACCGTTTACGCTCTCTGCTCTCATACCGTAAAGGTCTTCGAGCGTAAACAATGTATGTAACAGTCCGAGGTCACTGTCAATATCGGGAACAGTAAGAGCCTGCGGTGATACTTCAAACACCTGTGCAAGTGTATTTGTTAAATCAGCTTTAGGCGTTCTTGAACCGCTTTCATACTGCGCCATACGAATATCGGCGGTCTTTTCAGGAAAACCAACCTGAATACCAAGATACTTTTGCGTCATACCTTTTAAATTTCTAAAGAAACGTATTCTTTCACCGATTGCCATTGCGCTTCCTCCTAATGTTCTGTTGATAATATATATTATACAGATACGCTTAGTATATGTCAAGACTACAAAAACAAAAAAGTTTAATATTTTCTCAAAAACCACTTGACTTTACGGAATTTGCTTAGTATAATAATAGCACAAACTTAAACTAATAGAGTTAAGTTTGTGAAAATTGAATAACCGTCGTACACCACGGTAATGGTGTATCCGCCCGGGCAAATCGGAAGGCGGTCAGAAAGTATTCCGACACGAAATAAAGAAATACAATATAAAACCAGCTGAAAGAGGTGATTTTATGGCAGCAAATACTTTTATGAGCGTGGATGAGGTAGCTAACGAATTGGGCATCTCCAAATCTTACGCTTACAAAATCGTACAGAGATTAAATGATGAATTAAAAGAAAAAGGATTTATCACAATCTCAGGACGAGTTAATAAGCAATATTTTTTAGAGCGCACCTGTTACGGTGCGGCTGAGAAAGAGAGGTAATAAAAATGGCAGTTTATAAAGAAGAAAAAACAAACACTTGGCGTGTGATTTACCGCTACACTGACTGGAACGGTGAACGAAAGCAATCGCAGAAACGAGGGTTTAAAACTAAGCGTGAAGCACAGGCTTGGGAGCGAGAACAGCTCAATAAAATGGGTTCTGATTTAGATATGACTTTCAAAAGCTTTGTAGAGCACTATACCGAAGATATGAGAGTTCGTATTAAAGAAAATACTTGGGCAACCAAAGAGCACATCATTGAATCGAAGCTGATGCCGTATTTCGGAAAGCTTAAAATGTGTAACATCACTGCCCAGCAGATCATCAGCTGGCAAAATGAGATGATGAACTATAAGGATGAAAACGGTAAAGGATACTCTCCTGTATATCTGAAAACAATCCATAATCAGCTCAGCGCAATTTTTAATCACGCTGCTAAGTACTACAATCTGAAAGAAAATCCGTGTGTGAAAGCCGGGAGTATGGGTAAGAAGAAAAACCGAGAAATGCTCTTTTGGACAAAAGAAGAGTATATGAAATTTTCAGAAGCAGTGATGGATAAGCCGATTTCTTTCTATGTCTTTGAAGTTCTTTACTGGACAGGTATTCGTGAGGGTGAACTTTTGGCTTTAACTCCTGCTGACTTCGATTTTGAGAAATACACAATGACAATCAATAAGTCATTTCAGCATTTAAACGGCAGAGATTTAATCACTACACCGAAAACAGAAAAAAGTAATCGAGTGATTAGGATACCCAAGTTTCTCGCAGAAGAAATGCAGGAATATTTGAAATCACTTTATAACATACAACCACAGGACAGAATGTTCCCGATTACAAAAAGCTATCTATACCGTGAAATGCAGAGAGGCTCAAAGGAAAGCGGCGTAAAACGCATCAGAATACACGATATCCGACACAGCCACGTCAGTCACCTAATTGATTTAGGTTTTTCTCCTACGGCAATCGCCGACAGAGTAGGACACGAAAGTATTGATATTACACTTAACTATGCACATCTGTTTCCGTCAAAACAAGCGGAAATGGCAGATAAATTAGACTTGGAAAGGGGTTATTAATATGTCAGCAAAAAATGTAGACAGGAAAAACAGGTTCAGAAGCATTACAGTGGGGTTCAGGGTATCGCCCGAAGAAAATGAGGCACTGAATAAAGCGGTCGCTTTGTCAGGACTGCCGAAACAGGAATACTGCTACCGCAAATGTATGAACCGTGATGTAGTTGTACAGGGCAACCCGAGAGTCCACAAAGCACTGAAAAATGAAATGGCAGCAATTTTGTCGGAGTTAAAACGAATTAACAAAGCCGATGAAGTGTCGGATGAACTGCTTGACATCATCGAGCTTGTGTCGGTAACACTGATCGGCTTGAAAGGAGAGAATGTAAATGAATGATAAAAAAGAAATGACCGCCCGAACATCATCTGTTGGCGCAGATGAAAGGCAGTCACTCAATGTATCTGTTAATAGTATAACCGCATACCACTTGAAAATCAACACTTTTGTTTTGAAAGGCGGTGGTATAAATGGCTGAACTTAAAATTATCAGTATGGACGAAGTTCAGAGCAAAGAGGTGAACTGGCTCTGGTATCCATATATCCCATACGGAAAAATCACAATCATTCAGGGCGATCCCGGCGAGGGCAAAACAACTTTAGCATTAAGGCTGGCGGCGCTTCTCTCTAAAGGAGAAGCACTGCCCTATGACGATACCGAGCGTGAGCCTGTTAAGATCATATATCAAACTGCCGAGGATGGACTGGAAGATACCATCAAGCCGAGATTAGAAGCGGCTGAGGCAGACTGTACGCAAATTAAAGTCATAGATGAATCGGAAGCTGCACTCAGTATGCTGGATGAACGAATTGAAAAAGCAATTATAGAAGTCGGTGCAAGGGTGGTAATCCTTGATCCGATTCAGGCGTATGTTGGTGCGAATATCAATATGAACAACGCTAACGAAGTCCGTAATGTGATGGCACAGCTCGGACGAATCGCAGAAAAATATGACTGTTCTATTTTGCTTGTTGGTCATATGAACAAAGGCAACGGAAATAAATCTTCCTACCGTGGACTTGGTTCGATTGACTTTCAGGCTTCGGCGAGAAGTGTTCTGATTGTCGGGAGAATTAAAGACAATCCACAGGTCAGAGTGATGGTACAGGACAAATCCTCCCTTGCTCCTGAGGGCGAAGCGATTGCATTTGAACTGGACAAGGAAAACGGATTCAGCTGGCTCGGTCATTATGATATATCGGTGGACGATCTGTTAAGCGGCATTCCAAAAGAAAAGAAATCTGAACAGGCAGAAAACTTAATACTCGAATATCTTTCAAAGGGGAGATATCCGCAGAAAGAATTGGTAAAGAAAGCACAGGCGATGGGTATTTCGAAGCGTGTGCTGGATGAGGCAAAGAAAGCGCTGAATGTCCAATCGGTTAAGGAAGGCAGTCAGTGGTACTGGCAGCTTCCCGAAAAAATGGAGTGAGTTTTTTCAAGGTTGCAACATTGCAAAAGCTAGCACATCTGCAACCTTGCAATGTTCCTTTTTCGGGAAGTAACAGTATAAAGTTTAGACGGGGTGCAGGGTGTCCTTTTCAAAGGACAGCCCTTGCTGGGGAGTTGTCCGCAGACAACGGGGCAACGCCTCATAACCCCCTCGGAGAGCCCACGACATCTTTGCAGCCGAAGTGCTGAAAGTGTCATAGTGGGTTACACACTTTGAAAAAGTTGTGTAACTGCGGCTCCCCGAAAATACACCTGCGGAAAGGAGTGAGAAAATGGCGAAACAAAACTTCAGTGTCGCCCGTATCGAAACCCGTACAAGAGCGACGGTTGGCAAGTTTGAGCGACACATCGAGCGTAAAAATGACAGCTATGAAAATATGAATGTTGACCTCTCCCGTACTCCTATGAATGTGAGTTTTAAGAGCTGCGGAGAGCTGACATATAACGAACATCTTGATAAAATGATTGCCGCAGGAAAGGTATCTTTGAAAGGTTTAAAACCAGATGCGACAGTCTTTGACGAGATGATTATGGATGTAAATACAGATTATTTTGAGCAGAACGGCGGCTATGAATATGCCTGCAGATTCTACGAAGAAGCTTTCCATTTTGCAGAAAAGCTCTACGGCAAAAACAATATTGTATCCGCTGTAATGCACGCTGACGAACTGAATACAGCAATGACTGAAAAGTACGGCAGACCGATTTACCACTATCATCTGCATATTATGGCACTGCCGGTGGTGGATAAAGAGGTGCGCTGGACGAAACGATGTAAAGATCCTGAACTGGTTGGAAAGGTGAAAGAGGTCATTCATCAAGTGAGTCATTCAAAGAAATGGAAGTCCGAAAAGGCTCTTGATGAAAACGGAAATCCGATTTTGAACAGCAAGGGAAAACAAGTCTATCACGCTTCCTACAGCATATTGCAGGATAAGTTTTATGAGCATATGCAGGAAGCAGGCTTTAACGGATTCAGACGTGGGGAGCGTGGGAGTACCGCCGAAAACTTGACTTCGCTGGGATATAAAATACAGCAGGATGAAAAAAGACTGGCAGACATTCAGCAGAAAATTGTCGCTGAAACTGTCCGCTATAACGATAATCATCAGGCGTTTATGACCTTTAATGAGATTGACAACTCAGGCAAAAAATCGTTTACAGGCAAATATACCGTGTCGGCAGACGACTACGAAAAGCTGACAACCCTTGCAAAACAAAGCTACTCAGCAGTGTCTGAAGCAAAGAAATTGCAGGAAGAAAATCGGTATCTCACGAGGCAGATATGGTCGTTACAGTCGGAAGTTTCACGGCTAAAAACAGCTTTATCTGAGCTGACGGAAAAGTGCAGACCATATCTTGAAGCATTAAAGGCGGCTCCCAAAGCGGTCAAAGAATTCATTGACGGTATCCTTGAGAGGTTCAAGAAGCAGGAAAAAAGTATTTTTTATGAGCCGATTCCTGCACCAAAAATACAGTCACAAGAGCGTTGGAAACGCTCAAAAAATAAAGATTATGAAAGGTAGGAAAACAAAATGGCAAAGACAATTTTCGAAGAAATGGGCGGGACTTATGTACGGCAGGGAGATTATTATCTCCCTTGCCTCTCACTGCCCGAAGAAGAACAGAAATCAGTTGGCATTTGGGGACAAAGGCACTTGAGGTACATCAAGGAACATAAAAGAGCCTTTTACACCAATCTACTGACTTCCTGCAATCTGAACAGTTACCTTGCCGATATTGATAAACAGGCAGAGGAAATGTTTTCCCGGCTGGTAAAACAACTGGCGGAAAAAGAAAATGTAACGGAAAAGCTCAAGGCTGAAAACCAAATGATGTGGGTGCAGAAGATGAATAATATTCGCAGCAGAGTGATGGAAATTGTAAACTCAGAACTTATTTTCACGGTATAATTACAGCGGCGGCAGAGAGAAATCTCTGCCGCTGATTTTTTTAAAATCCAAAGAAAGCTAAATGAATATATTGACAAGCTAAACAAAAACATTTATACTATTATTCAGTGGAGGTGTAGCTATGACAACTTCAGAACAGATAAAAGTGTTATGTGTCCGTTCGGGAATAAGCTTAGCTGAACTGGCAAGGAGACTTAATATTTCTCCTCAGTCATTAAGCGGAAAAATAAAAAGAGACAGTTTTACAATTAATGATCTTGAAAACATAGCTGACGCCGTAGGTGTTAAGTTTGAGTGCAATTTTGTACTTGATAACGGCGATAGAATATAAAGTGAGGTATAAATAATGGCAAAGTATAGGCTTGGCGAATTGTTTTGCGGACCCGGCGGTATTGCGTGCGGAGCTTCATTAGCTGATATAGGAGATAAAAATTATTCAATCGTACACGCTTGGGCAAATGATTATGACCAAGATACTTGCAATACATATATTCATAATATATGTCCCGATTCTCCAGAAAGTGTTGTATGTGGAGATGTGAGAAAGCTGGATTTAGCTTCGCTGGGAGATATAGACGCCCTTGCATTCGGATTTCCCTGCAATGATTTTTCTGTAGTAGGAGAACAAAAAGGGTTCAACGGAACATTCGGTCCGCTTTATAAATACGGGGCAGAAACGTTGAAAATTTATAACCCTGATTGGTTCTTGGCTGAAAATGTAGGAGGATTGGCAAGCGCAAATGAAGGCAGTGCGCTGCAGGTTATACTAAAAGAACTCGCAGAATGCGGATACAAAATCTATCCGCATTTGTATAAGTTTGAAGAATACGGAGTTCCTCAGGCAAGACATAGAATTATTATTATTGGAATCAGAAAAGATTTGCCATATGAATTTTCTCCGCCCAGCCCAGAAATTTATAAAGACGTTGACAACACTTGCAGAAATGCTCTGGAAAACCCGCCTATTCCTGCTGACGCTAAAAACAATGAATTAACCCGTCAGTCTGCTGTTGTTACTGAGCGCCTGAAATATATTAAACCGGGTGAAAATGCATTTAACGCAGATTTGCCTGATGAATTGAAACTGAATGTTAAAGGTGCAAAAATAAGTCAGATATACAAACGACTTGATCCAAGCAAACCTGCTTACACAGTAACCGGTTCCGGCGGCGGAGGCACTCATATTTATCATTATTCAGAACCAAGAGCGCTGACTAACAGAGAACGTGCAAGACTTCAGACTTTTCCTGACAGCTATGAGTTTATGGGATCAAAGGAAAGCGTCCGCAAGCAAATAGGTATGGCGGTTCCTGTTCAGGGAGCAAAAATTATTTTTGAGGCAGTACTAAAGACTTTTGCAGGCATTGAATATCCATCGGTTCCCTGCAATATTAAGGAGTGATAAAATGCTTAATTATTGGTGGGTTACCCGACCTAAAAGAAAATTAAACTCCATACCTGAAGTTCTGTCTACTTTTGCAGAAGCATCACTGGATCAAGAATGGCAGGGACAGCGTGAATCTCATCTTTCTTTTGAAGAAATGCTGGAAGAAGCAGGATTAAAACGCAAAGGTGAAAGGCGTGACCAAACAGGCGGCGGAGCACGAACATATAAAGCGTGGGTTATGAGTTTGGGCTTGATTTTCACACAGGAGTCAACTGGGAAAATAAAGCTTACTCTTGCAGGTGAAGCGATTATGAACGGCGACAATCCTGTTGATGTCTTGAAAAATCAGGTTCTGAAATATCAGTTTCCGTCATCGTTTTCGACAGGAAGAAATATTGATGTAGCATCTCGTTTTAAAATACATCCGTTTATATTTATGCTTAGACTGCTTGCCGATAACAGAATTGTAAGTTTATCTGAGGAAGAACTTGCAAAAATAGTAGTTGTTGAAGCTGAAAACGAAAGTGAAAAATGCTTTGAATATGTTGTATCACGTATTCTCGAATTTCGTGATAAAGGCAATGCTTGTCTTGAAGCTGATTTTGCTGAAAAATATGCTCCTTCAAAGGGCGGCGGCAGAGAAAATGAACCGTATGCTCATTTAATGGACTTGGCGAATACTCTTTTTAACTGGCTTGAATATACTCAGCTTGCAAAGCGTGAGGACGGCAGAATCGCAATACTTCCCGACAAACAGGATGAAGTGGATAATATACTTGCTAATCCCCCGGCTTTTGTCGACAGACCTCAGCAGCACGAGTATTTTCAAAGAAAATACGGCATAGATCCTAAACACAGAAAAGATACCAGAAACTTAACGGGCACAGCAACTATAACAGCGAAAATTATTGCTGAACAGAAGGTTAAAAATGCATTTATTTCCGAATCCCTGCGTCAGCCTATATCTGCTGTCAATGCAAAGCTTATTGACAAAATTGTTGAAACAACAGGCATTGATGAAAAATTCGTAGAAGAAACTTTGCTCAAATATTATCCAAAAGGTTCTATCGGTGCGTTTATGACAGAATATTTTGAGATGGCATTTAAAGGTAGAGACGAAGCAACAGAGTTTGAAAAGGCTACAGTTAATATCTTTCAGGATGTATTCGGCTTTTCGGCAAAGCACGTTGGTCCCATTGGTCTGACGCCTGATGTGTTAGTTTTATCGGATAGTGATGGATACTCAGCTATTATCGATAATAAAGCATACAGCAAATATACAATCAATAACGACCATCATAACCGTATGGTACATAACTACATCGGAAATCTCAGCAATTATTATAACGGAAGTTATCCCCTTGCCTTTTTCTCTTATATTGCCGGCGGCTTCGGAACAAATATAAATAAACAGCTGCAGGCTATCACAGATGAAACAGGAGTGCGTGGAAGCGCTATGAATGTAAGCAATATGATTGAGTTAATTAAAAGGTATGATACCTGCAATTATAATCATTCTACCATCAGAGAAATTTTCTCTGTAGGCAGGCAGATTCTGCATTCTGATTTTAAATAATCGGTTCTGGTATGATAAGCGGGTGATTTTATGGACAATCATTCAAAAGAAGTTCGAAGCTATAATATGTCCCAAATCAGAAGCACTGGAACAAAGCCTGAAGAGATTGTGCGAAAATATCTTTTTTCAAGAGGACTGCGCTACAGAAAGAATGTAAAAACACTTCCCGGCAAGCCTGATATTGTGTTTCCAAAATACAGGACAGTTGTCTTTGTCAACGGATGTTTTTGGCACGGACATCAGAATTGCAGATATTTTGTAATGCCGAAGTCAAACACGGAATATTGGGAGAGTAAGATAAACAACAATATTGCCCGTGATAAAATCACCTATGAAAGTTTATCAAAGCTCGGATGGAATGTATTGATTGTATGGGAATGCGAGTTAAAAAAGGGCAAGCGGAACAATACACTTGAGTGTTTGTATAATGATATTTTAGTTTCAATATCAAATAGTAAGGAGTTATTATGAAGATAGATTTAACGCCGCATACAGTAAAAGATATGACCGATAAAACAGTGGATGTTATTTCCACATCTTCGGTAACTGCCGATGCTTCTCCGATTGTTCTGAATAAAACGGATATGCTTCGACTTAGATTTATTCCTACACTGGTATCAAATGAAAAAGAACCGCACAAATCTGTATCTGGGAAAATGCTTTTTGAGAAAAAACGAAAGAATGAAGATTCTTTTCCAAGCGACGCTACTAATACAACTGGTAAAATTTCTAGAGGTTCTGTTAAAGTTGGAGATTGGATGGAATTAAAATTTGATACTAGTGAAACATATGCTTTATACACCGGTTTAAAGCAACTTTATGAGTTGTATGAAAATATAGGAGAAATACCATATGGACCTGCCACTTATACTAGAGTCGATAGCAGTCTAAAACAATTTTTATCAATCATTCAAAATGACCCGTCGGCAGCAAGACTGATCGGGAACGAAGAAAACTATGAGTTAGTAAAAATTTTACTTCGTTTAATAACTCAAACAGATTCTCGAGAATCTTTAAAGAAGAGCCTTTCCGAGTTACAAAATGACAATTTGCAGCACTTATCTTCCTCTTTAAATATAGAAAAGCTTAAAAGAGTGGAAACTCTAATGAAAGACAATCTAGAAAATGATGATGAGGAGTTTTGGCAATCTGAAGTTTTCAAAGAGAATCAATGGGTTTTGTCACAAATATTTGCGTGTCCTTGTACCATTTTTGCAGATAAAGCTTATGTCGGTGGAAAAAGCATTACTAATAGAGGCGGTAATATATGCGACTTTATTTATCAAAATAAACTATCTCAAAATGTAGCCTTGATTGAAATAAAAACACCTTGCACAGAAATAATAGGTAAATCATATAGAGGCACATTTAGCTTTAGTTATGAACTAAGCGGTGCAGTTAACCAGGTATTAAACTATCGAGATAACTTTACAAAAGATTACTATTCTTTATGTAAAAATGGTGATGATACATTTGAACTTCTTACTCCAAAATGTATAGTAGTAATTGGCAAAATATCAACATTAACAACGGAACAAATTGCGGCGTTTGAAAATTACAGAAATAGTTTAAATAATATTATCATAATAACATTTGATGAATTATTTGAAAGGATTTCAGATTTGATTGCTATACTTTCCGATAAAAATATTTCTGATTTCCAAAATGAACAAGAATATGACGATGATTTGCCGTTTTAAATGTTACATACTTTATTTTTAGTATTTAAATAATTTTGAATCTAAGCTATATTATCAACCGTCAAGAAAAGCACACGCAATTATTCTTCGGACAGCAATGAAAAACTCTTGATTGATTTTGGTATGATAGCAGTAATTATGACAGTTAATAAGTCTTTAACAATTCGAATTATAATGATTAGGCTAAAAGTCATATATAAATTTGTACATATTGGGAGAACTTAAGATCGAACTAATAAACTGTGCAGAAAACAGCGTCACTTCGGCACAGTTTAAGTTGCTCTAACTGGAGGCGGCGTATTATGTCTAATATAAAAACAATGCTTGAAAATGATAATTATATAATCATTCTTGATACAAATGTATTGCTCAACATATATCGTTATTCACCTGAGTTTTCTGAATTCGCTCTTGAATGTTTGAATAAGGTAAATAATTTTATATATTTACCTGCAACTGTTAGAATGGAATATGAAAAGCATTATAGAGGTGAATTTTCAAAAAGGGTGAAGCGTATTACAGAAGCGAGTAAGGGAACTGAAATACAAATTCAAAATGCTAAAGATAAAATACTCAAATCTTGTAATATATTAGAGCAACTCCATTTTCCCGATATTCAAGAATTAAGAGATGAGCTTTCCCAAAAAATGGATGATGCATATAAAGCCTTTTGTGATTTTTTTGAGGACAGACCTTCGTTAAACATAATTCAAAATTTCTGGGAAGGAATAGATTATTTAGCACAATTAGTTCAAAAAATAGATACTCTAAATCATATTTTAGAATCTCCATCTCAAAAAGATATTTATACTTGGTGTGATGAGGGAGAGAAGCGATATAAAGAAAAAACTCCTCCTGGATTTAAAGATGCCAAAAACAAAGACGGTGTTAGGAAATATAGTGATTTAATAATTTGGAAGGAGATTCTCCGTTTTGCAAAATTAAATCATAAAAATATTATATTTGTAACTGATGATGTGAAACCAGATTGGTGGGAAGAGAGCGATGGGAATTTTACTTTTCATTCGAAATTATTAGCTGAATTTTCTCAAACACAGCAATTGATTGCTCCTATGACATCAAATCTTTTCTATTTAGATGTATCAAGTGCATTTGATATAAATCAAACAGATTCGATAGAAATGGCACTAAAAATGACTGATGAAGATTATTATGATAAGATAGCTGAAGATGTATTTGACAGCATATGCTCCACATTGTTATATGGTGCTACAGAATATATAAACGACGATGCAAATATAGGTTCGGAGGGCATTGATGAATTTGAAATATGTGAATATTCATTGATCGACGCTGAACGTGTTGATAGATATGATAATACTGTTCTTTATGAATTTGTTTTTAAGGTGAAACTTGCTGGAACATCTTATGAATATTGGGGACGAGATGATGATACTAAAGAAGTTATAACTTCGCCGGGTGTTGATCATATTTTTGAAGGTAATATCAAAGTTGCAGTTGAACGTGAAGCTGACATATTCATTGATTTTGAAGATGATAATAGTTTTGCAAATGCCGAAATAATTGATGGCAATTTAGAAGAAACAGAACATAATGAAAGAATAGAAGAACCTGGTGAATTTGGATATTGTCCTGATTGTGGAACGCCATTAGACATTGAGAATGATGGTGGAAATGGATTTTGTGTAAATTGTGCATGGAACCATTGATAGCATCTGTTTAACTTTGATAAGCTACCAACATCTGTTTTACAAGAACAATGTTTCTTGGCAACACTATGGCAACAAAAAATCGGATAGCGTATGCTTTACCGATAATACAAATAATGTACAGACTGCTTGTTAAATTACCTATACAAATCTGTTTAAGATTAGGCTATGGGGAGCGAGTGGGAGTAGTTCCCCTTGGTTTAGATGTGCCGAAAAACCCAGTATTTATGCGCCTTTCGGGACTTGGCAGTTTTTGAACAACCGCTTTTGCTACACTTTTTTCAAAAATGTGTTTCCGGGCAGATGAAATAGCCCCCCCTTGGCTTGCCACTAAACCTAAAAATCGCATAATTTTTAAGGCTTTTGCCCTGTTTTGGGCAGAAGCCTTTTTTATGAGACTATTTTGATTACCGGCAGGCACGGTTTATAGGTTTTAGGGGTGGTGTTCTCTTTGCATTTATCATAATTCTCGCTTTGTGTCCTTTACATTTGTGGAGGCCCGTGCTATATTCTCATTGAAAGGGGTGACAGCTATGGATCAAGAAAAAATCGGTAGCTTCCTTGCAGAAAACCGCAAGGCGAAAGGCTTTACACAAATTGAATTTGCGGAGAAATTAGGCGTTTCAAACAAATCGGTATCTCGGTGGGAAACCGGAAAAAATATGCCGGATGTGTCTCTGTTTTTGCCTATATGCGATGCGTTGGATATTTCCGTTAACGAGTTCCTTATCGGCGAACGCATCACAACGCAAGAGAACAAAAGAGCTGATGAAATTCTTGTTGAAACAATAAAAGCCTCCAACAAAAAGCTCAAATCCGCACAAATAGTGATTTATATATTGGCTGTTTTGGTCAACGCATTATTTATGATTGGTGTGCCTCTGACCGCAACACCCTCTGACGCAATGGCGGTGCCACTCGCCGCACTTTTAGGCGGTGCAGTTTCTGCCCTGTTGTTGTCCTACCTCAACATGAAGCCTATGTGGTTGTTTATATTTATTCCGATTTCGGTAATTGAATTATTGGTAGGAAGTATAATCTATTGCGGTGAGTTGTATGACTACGGCTTACCCTATGCAACAATATTGGCTTTTGTTCAGCTTACATTATTTCTGTTGGCGATGGGTATTCGAAAAATTATAAGAAAACTTATAAAAACCAAACGCAAAAATAAATCTTCATAACATTAGCAAAAGGAGCTATCAGACATCAAGTCTGATAGCTCTCATTATATTTAATATATAATTAAATTAGAAATCGCCAATTGAAAAAATAATCTTTCTAACTTTAAATTGCTATTTCAATAATAAATTCCAAATAAAAAACTCATTAAGTAACAAATAATATTTATATCAAATTTACCTAAAACATTTATATAAAACTTAATAATCAATTATTTGTTTGTTTTTTTGGAAGTGTTACAAGCATTACTGTTCCATTTTTGTCGCTCTTTTCAGCTTTTACCGTACCGTTGTGCAAAAGTACAATTTCCCATACAAGTGATAGTCCAAGACCTACACCGCCGTATGCTCTGCTACGAGATTTATCAACACGGAAAAATGGTTGAAAGATACTTTCTCTGTACTGCTCGGGTATACCATAACCGTTATCTTTAACTCGTATATAAAGCTGATTATTCTTTTCGTCAACAGTTATAATTACAGAAGCGTTTTCTCTGTTGTAGCGTATTGCGTTTTCAGTTAAATTAAATAATAAACGATAAATTAAGGTGTCACTGCCTATCATCATACCATTGCCGTTGTATTCAAGGCGAATATTCTTTTTTTCTGCAAGGGGAGCAAGGTCGGTAAATATTTCTTCAATCATAGGGGCAATTTCTATTGTATCTTTGCACTCAACTGTACGAAGCTCACTCATTTCAAGCAGAGTTTTTGTCATTTGTGACATTCTTTCGTTTTGCTCTTGTAGCAGTGCAAGAAATTCTGCTGTATCGTTGCTCATATTTGGGTGCTCAACAGAAAAAAGTTCAATTTGTGCTTGAGTTAAGGCAAGTGGTGTTCTTAATTCGTGCGCTGCATTTCCTGTGAATTGCCGTTGAGCAGTAAAACCGTTGTCGAGTCGGTCAAGCATATTGTTAAATGATTGACAAAACTGTTTAAATTCAGGCAAAACATCATCGCTTATTTTCATATCTGCCAAATTGTTGGGCTGTATATTCTCTACTTGAGAGGCAAAACTTTTCAGCGACTTTAAAGCACGACCACTGACAAAATATGCAAGTATACCACCAAGTATGCTTACGGCAATTGTTATGTACCAATTAGTAGTATTGAATGAAGCTTGTGCACCACTGATAATAATGGTAAGCTCACGGTCGAGATTTTTATTTTCCGGATTAAATGAACTCGGTTTTCCTTTATCAATTTCACTATATGCTGATATTCCGTTGCCTATTGAATCCATATATCGTTTGCCTGAAGAACCGATTAAACAATTCATTAGCACACAAGTTATGCAAATTAAAACTGTGGTCATTAAGGTTATTCGCCATTGCAAAGAAAGTTTTTTCATTTTTTCTCCTCCATTACATAACCCTCGCCTATACGGTTGTGAATAGGGTCATAGCCTAATGCATTACGAAGCTTTTTTCTTAATGATGAAATGTGCACTCTTATTGAGTTGCTGAAATTGTCAACACTGCTGTCCCATACGTGTTCAATCAACTCCTCTTGACTTACAGGTCTGCCTTGATTTAACATTAGATATTCAAGTATTCCTGTTTCCTTGCGAGTTAAAGATAATTCTTCATCATTTACATCTGCTTTGCGTGTTTTTGTGTTAAATGAAAGATTTGAACATTTTAAAACAATATCGTTTTGAGTGAACTTTCTAAGGGTAAGGTTTCGTATTCTTGCTGAAAGCTCATCTAAGTGAAATGGTTTTGTTAAATAATCATTTGCACCTTCATCTAATCCTAAAACCTTGTCTGCAACCTCACAACGAGCCGATAAAATTAAAACCTTTGTGTCAATGTCTGTTTGCCTCAGAGTTTTCAATACTGTCATTCCGTCAACATTAGGTAGGTTTAAATCGAGCACAACAAGGTCGAAACTTTCAACACTAAGCATATCTAATGCCTTTTGACCATCATAGCAATAATCAACACTGTAAGCAAGACGCTTAAGACTTCTTACGATTGTGTCACAAAGAGCAACCTCGTCTTCAACAACTAAAATATGCATAAATATCTCCTATCACTTTGTATTATTGGTAAAATATCTTTATTATAGATTATAACACAAAAAAATAAAATCTTTGTTAAATTTCTTTCTTAACAAGGATTTTATATCGTTCGTGATATAATAAGGCGAAAAATGAAGGGAGTGGTTAAATTGTTCAAAGTAAAAAAAGCAATATCTCAAATCGGTTTCCTTGTTGCCGGAGTGGTTATGCTGTGCTATGGAGCAATGCGTGGTGAGGCAGACACTGTGCTTAGCAAAGCAATAAGAATATGCTTGGAGTGTATTGGAATTGGATAAAAGAAAAAAGAATGTTTCAAAGCTTGTAAGCCGTTTTCGTACTTGTATTCAGGCAGGTGCAACGCTTTTGACAAATATTCATTTACCTAATTTTTTTAAAGGCGGAATATATCAGGGCAATGGCAAGGCTGTGTGCGTACCGGGGCTAAATTGCTACTCTTGTCCTGCTGCGTCAGGTGCGTGTCCAATCGGCTCGTTTCAGGCTGTTGTAGGCTCATCTAAATTTAAGTTTTCCTATTATGTAACAGGATTTTTAATTTTGCTTGGCGTGTTGCTTGGCCGATTTATTTGTGGCTTTTTGTGTCCGTTTGGTTGGCTTCAAGATTTGCTCAATAAAATACCGTGTAAAAAGCTTTCAACAAAAAAACTAAAGCCTTTAACATATTTAAAATATATCATCTTGCTGTTGACGGTTGTATTGCTACCTGTACTTGTGGTTAATGATGTTGGAATGGGCGACCCGTTCTTTTGTAAATATATATGCCCACAGGGTGTGCTTGAGGGTGCAATTCCATTGTCTGCTATTGATGAGGGTATACGCTCGGCTTTAGGAAATAAATTTATTCAAAAGCTTATTATTTTGATTATTGTAGTTGTACTGAGTGTGGTTTTCTATCGTCCGTTTTGCAAGTGGATTTGTCCACTCGGTGCTTTTTATGCATTGATGAACAAGGTGTCGTTGCTTGGAATAAAGGTTGATGAGCATAAATGCGTGTCTTGTGGCAAATGTGCAAGAGCGTGTAAAATGGATGTTGATGTAATAAAAACACCAAACAGCACTGAGTGTATTCGTTGTGGTAAGTGTATAACTGCTTGTCCTACTGATGCACTAAGCTTTCACTACGGATTTGGTATGCCTGAAAAAAATCTTTGCAACACTGTAAAAGAAAACAACAAAACAGATATTAAAACAAATAACAAAAAAGATATAACAACGGAGGAATAATAATTATGAAAAAATCAAAAATATTAACTATACTTATGGTTTTAGTGCTTATGTTTAGCCTTGTTGCTTGTTCAACAGCTAAAAATAACGACAAATCTCAGTCAAATAATACTGCTGATATTTCAAATTTAATGGAAAGTGAACCAAGCGATTTAGATGACGCAACTGCACTTTATAAAAAGCTTATGCAAAAAGAAAATGATATTTTTACAAGTAATTCACAGCTTTGGGAAAAAGTGTTTATGTCAGCAAATAAGGACACTCCTATGATTGAAGACGGAACAAATTATGGTGACTTTTTGCTCAATACTATTGAAAACGGTAAAGATAAATTTACTGCAGATGAGTTGAAAATTCTTAAAGACGGTGCAAATCAAATTAAAGAGATTGAGGGTAAACTCACAATTTTAGAACAAAAATATCCGGGCTGTGGCAGTAAGCCGAGCGAGGGCGAAAGTGTTGACGCTGAAAGTGCAGGTATGGTAAGTGAAAATGGCGAACTTACTAAGTTTCCAAGCTTTAAGGGTAAGGACCTTGACGGAAATGATGTTAACAGTGATGACATCTTCTCATCTAACAATGTAACTGTTATCAATTTTTGGTTTACTACTTGTAATCCTTGTGTAGGTGAACTTGGCGATTTGGAAAAGCTTAATAAAGAACTTGCAGAAAAAGGCGGTACCGTTATAGGTATTAACTCATTTACTCTTGACGGTGACAAGACTGCTATATCTGAGGCTAAGGATGTTTTGACTAAAAAAGGTATTACCTACAAAAATGTTTGGTTTGATTCAAAGAGTGAGGCCGGTAAATTTGCTTCAGGTCTTTATTCATATCCAACAACATATGTAGTTGATAAAAACGGAAATATTGTAGGTCAACCAATTGTTGGTGCAATAACTTCATCATCACAAGCAAAGCAACTTAATAAACTTATTGATGAAGCAATTGAAAACAGTAAAAAATAAAGATTTTAAATATCTCGGTTCGGGGATGCAGACATATTCTTGGAGTGTTTAAACAGCTAATCCAAGACTATGTCTGTATTCTACTGGGCTCATAAAAGAAACTATTATAACTATTAAAAAAGTGATTTTGAAGCTTACAATATTGAAAAAAGTCTATGTTTTTTATTTCAAGTGAAATGAATATGAAATTTTGGTTTCAAAATTGTACAAAACACGGTTTTTAAAAAACTGCCGATTTGTTCAAGTTTACAAAATTAACACAAATATTTGACAAATTGAAATTTTAGTATTACCATTAAATCATAAATTTAACAGTCAAAAGCAATGAACAGGAAATGACTTGGCGTAGCACCGTTTACAGAAAGCTGCCGGCTGTGCAAGACAGCATCAAGGAACGCTTTGCCCTCACCTGCAAGCTGTTTCAGTGAAAGAAAGCAAGTAATTGAAACCGGTTCTCACCGTTATTTGAGTCGCTGTTAATTACTATAAATTAGTTATTGACGGGGGATGAGTGGTCGATTTTATCGGCAAGCAAAGTGGTAACACGAAAGCACAAGAAAATAAAGAAGTTTATGCCTTCGCCTTTGCAGAAAACCGGAAACGGTTTTTGCAGGGCGGAGGCTTGTTTTTTTGCTCATAAGTTTTTGACTGCAAATTATAATTTAAGAAAGAAGAGGGTATTTATGAACACGCTTGTAATTGTTTTAATTGCTGTTGTCGTTCTCGGCTTAGGCTATGTCTTATACGGCAGGCATATTGCTAAAAAATGGGGTATTGACCCAAAAGCCGAAACTCCTGCCGTAAAGTATAATGACGGAAAGGACTATGTTCCTACTAACGGATGGACTGTATTTTCACACCAGTTTTCATCAATCGCAGGTGCAGGCCCTGTAACCGGTGCCATCCAGGCTGCTGTGTTTGGTTGGCTTCCTGTATTGCTTTGGATTCTTATCGGTGGTGTATTCTTTGGTGCGGTAACCGATTTCGGCGCACTTTACGCTTCTGTTAAAAATCAGGGTAAATCAATGGGTATGCTTATTGAAAAGTATATCGGCAAAACAGGCAGAAAGCTTTTCTTACTTTTCTGCTGGCTTTTCTCGCTTTTGATCATTGCAGTATTTGCAGATATGGTTTCAGGTACGTTTACATCATTTGATGCTGTTACCGGTGCCCCTTTGCCTAATGCTTCAATCAATGGTTCAGCAGGTATGATATCAATTATGTTTATGGTATTTGCTGTACTTTTCGGACTTATCCAAAAGAAATTCAATTTTTCCGGTTGGAAAGAATTTGTTGTAGGTGTAATTTTTATTGTAATCTCATTTGCAATCGGAATTAAAGTTCCTATTACACTCGGCAAAGACGGCTGGAGTTATATTGTATTTGCATATATCTTTATTGCCGCAATTGTTCCTATTTGGCTTATGAAACAGCCAAGAGATTATATGACTACTATTATGTTTGTATGTATGATTTTTGGTGCGGCTTTAGGACTTGTAATCGGCCATCCAACAATGAATTTACCTGTATTTACCGGATTTAAAAATGAACAGCTCGGTACAATGTTCCCAATTTTGTTTGTAACAGTTGCCTGCGGTGCTGTTTCAGGTTTCCATTCACTTGTATCGTCAGGTACATCTTCAAAAACAATTGCTAATGAAAAAGATATGCTTAAAGTCGGATATGGCGCTATGATACTTGAAAGTGTGCTTGCAGTTCTTGCACTTTGCGTTGCAGGTGCTGCCGCCAAAAACGGTGTTCCGGCCGTAGGTACACCTTTCCAGATTTTCTCATCAGGTGTTGCAGGCTTTTTTGAAAAAATGGGACTTTCGGTTCATTTTTCAACTGTATTTATGACTATGTGCGTTTCTGCACTTGCTCTTACAACTCTTGACGCTGTTGCCCGTATCGGCAGAATGAGCTTCCAAGAATTATTCAGTGTTGACGATATGAAAAACGCAAAGCCTTGGAGAAAGCTTATGTGTAATACATATTTTTCAACAATTATAACTCTTGCCTGCGGTTTTGTTCTTACCAAAATTGGCTATCAAACAATTTGGCCGCTCTTCGGTTCGGCTAACCAGCTTTTGAGCGCACTTGTTCTTATCACTCTTTGTGTATTCCTTAAGGTTACCGGCAGAAGCAATAAGATGCTTTTCCCACCTATGATTATTATGCTTTGTGTAACATTTACTGCACTTGTTCAGCGTGTAATCGGACTTATCAAGTCGCTTTCTGCAGGTCAAGATATTTTTGCAAGCGTAATTCAGCTTGTAGTTGCAATTTTGCTTATCGTTCTTGCTCTTATTATTGTAGTTAACTCATTTAAAAGTTATGCAAAAAGCAAAAAGAACAGTGAAACAGAAACAAAAGAAGTTGCAGAATAATTAAATAAGTAATAATAAAAGGCGAGGTGCTTGCACCTCGCCTTTTGCTATTAAGTAATATTAAATTTGATACCACTTGATTTCATTTGAATCAAGGTGGAGTTCAAAGCTTGAACCGTCGCCTACATAAACTGTTGTATCCTGCGGCTCGTATGTGTTATTTACTACGCAGTATTTTTTGTTTTTAACATAAGCGTGAACTTCTACATTGTAGTTAGTTGAATACCACTTATGAAGTTCATTTTCAGAATTTGCGCTCCAAAGAACAGCTCTGTAAAGTACGCGGCTGTTTTCAAATGAATACGGAAGACCGCTGATGTATACACCTCTGCCTTTTCCGAATTCTTTAACTGCCATTTGAACTTCTTCAGCGTGGCGAACAGCGAATGGCAGTTCACTTGCATTTTGAACAAGTACAGTCGTTTTGTCAAGTGCAACAATGTTTTTCTTGCCCTCTCCAAAGTCAACATTGCCATTGTTTGTATCCTCAAGAATGAAGTGGTCACGGTGTTCCTCGGTATTGTAGCGGCGTGTGTTTAAAGTGAAACCGTTTTCCTCTTCAACACCTAAAATATCATCAAGCTGAAAGAATTTTCCTTGCCAATGATGAGCGCCCGGTTCACCTACACCGATAAATCCGCCGCCGTTATATACAAATTTTTTGATTGCGGTAACGATTTCTTCATCTGCCCAGTATTCGCCGCCGCCTTGCGCTGTGTCTGCATCGCCTACATTGATAATGACATCAATATCATCAAGTAGGTTTTTATTTTCTTTTATATCGTCAAAGCTGATGAAAGATACATCAAAAGGTGCGCCGCTCAATGCTTCGATAACACCGAAGTATGAATAGTTTTGCCTGTAATAAAGTCCGTGGTGAACCATATGGTTAGACCAAGCTCTCATTTTGCCCCAGCAGTTGAGAACTGCAACTTTTTTCACACAGTAAGGTGTTACACCCTGAATGTTATCATAAAGAGTACGAAATTCATTGCAAACAGATTTAATGTAATCCACAAAATCAGGAAATTTAAGTGCAAGCTTAAGATAGCCGCCGTAGCCGATACGCTGGATAGGACTTCTTAAAATAGCGCGCCTTGCTGTTACCCAATTTACCTTTGCTTCTTTTATAGGGTCGCCGCCCTCACAGAAAACATCAGGGAAGAAGTACGGTAAAAATCTGCCTTCTGTGTATTTTACATTTTTAATATCACTGAAAAGACGGAGAGTTGCACCGTTTCCTACACTTCCTACTACTGCGTCAAGCCCTATTGATGCAAATTCATCCATAAACGGTTCCATTCCAATCCAATGGTCACCCATAAACATCATAGCTTCCTTGCCGTATTCGTGTACTATGTCAACCATTTCTTTGGCAAGCTTTGCTACTTCGCGCCTTTGAAAAGCCTGAAAATCTTTGAATTCTTTTGACGGAATTCGATATGTGTTATTCATATATCCCTGGTCAATAATAAATTCAGGGCGGAATTTATATCCAACCTCTTTTTCAAATTGCTCAAGTATATATGGGCTGACTGAAGCACTGTAACCAAACCAATCAACAAATTTTTCCCTCGCAAGTTCATCAAAAATCAATGTGAATTGGTGGAAGAAAGTTGTGAATCTGACTACATCAACATATTCGTGACTGTCAAGGAATTTGCGAAGCCTTTCAAGTGAATGTGCTTTTGTTTTCGGCTGGCGAACATCAAATGTAATTTGCGGTTCAACATCCCATTCGTTAACTACTGCGTTATACATATGTACAGGGTCCCACATAATATAAGCTAAAAAGCTGACTGTGTATTCGTGAAACGGGGTTGCGTTATTTATTGTTACATTTCCGCTTTCTTCATCATAAGTCCAATCGGCAGGGGACACTACTTCGCCCGTAGTTCTGTCAATAACTTCCCACCATCTTGTAATATCATCACGGTTGTTTACTTTTAGCATATCCGGATAAAGATTATCCATAAGGTGAATGGAAATAGTGTCACTTACAGCAGTGTGGAATTTGGTCATAATGTACATCTGCTGAATTTCATCAGGATTTGCTTTTGCCCAAGCATTATCTTTTCTTGTTGTGTAATAAGTGGCATAAACTTTCGCACCTGTGTTGCGAAGTTCCTGCGGAAATTCTGTTCCGTCACAGTCACGAATAGCGTCTGCGCCCCATTCATCCATAATTTCAAGGGTTTCTTTAACAACATCCATATCTGTCGGAATTGTTACTCTGCCTTTGCTGTTTGCCATTTTGTATCCTCCGTTTTATTTCTCAATTTTTATAACTTTGTTGTTTTTCAGCGTCATTTTTCCGTGCATTCTTTTTCTTACAAAAGGAACGCCCGGCCTTACATAAAATGTATTATTTGCAACATAAGCGTCAGGATTGCTTGCCGGTGTCATTGTACCGCTTAAATCATCAACACTTAAATTGTTTTCAAAAGTGTTATGCACTGCTTGTTGCAAGCAAAACATCATACATCCGCCTTCATTAAGCCGTGAATAGTTATATTCATACTTTGTTCCGTCACCCGAATCTGCGTCATAAGCCATACCGTCTTGGTTGAGTTTTGTATCGCATACATCGTTGTATCTTAAAAGTGCATTTTTACATTTCCAAGGCCAGATGGCAGCCGCTACCTTGCCTGCACGCTTTTGTGGATATTTGTAAATTCTGTCATTCATTTCGGTAGCGCAGGAATCTGCAATATTATGCTCAACAAGCGGTGTTAAAGCATACATAGGCGTAATTGCATCACCGCCGGCATATTTAACATAATTATTTTTAATAACTATGTTTTCATTTCCGCATTTTTTGAAAGTTTCTTCATCAAGCTCTTTGGTTGCAAAATCCTTGTGGCGATATGAATAGCCCACTGCAATTCCCCATCTGCTCACATTTTTTACATAGCAGTTTTTAATTTCTACACCGTCATATCTTGCCACACCGGTTTCGCTTTCATTATCGGGTGTAAACGATGTCATATATATTCCGCCGTTATTCATATGCTTGTTGTAAACATTTCCGTTTACATCGTGAATAAATAAATTATCAAGTTTTATTGAATGGAGCGTACCCCTGTTTTTTGCAACTGCGGCTACACCGGTTCTGTCCATTTTATCCGGCGCACAGTAGCTTTCCATATCTTTAAATTCTTCCTTGTTTGTAATCTCGATATTTCTTATAAGTATATTTTCAACATCGTAAAGAAGAATTGATGATGAAACATTGCCCTTGTAAATGTGGCCCGAATAGTCAAGTTCACATCCGTAATCCTGATACCAAACACCTTTACCGTTAGTGTTGATTTTCGGCAAATCACCGTCCTGCCCATAGGCTGTGATTTCAATCATATCACCGTTTATGTCACCGCAGTTTTTTAAATGCAAAAATTCATTTTCAAAAACAGAGCCTCTTAAAAGAAATACTTTGTCACCCGGTATAAGATCAATTTCATTGATTTTATTAAGGCTTTTAAATGCGGTGCTTTCGCTCAAACCGTCATTTTCGTCATTGCCGTTAAGCGAGCTTACGAAGTATATTGTTGATTTCTTCATCATACTGCTCCTCTCTTATCTTCTTGTAAATAACGGTTTTAACTTCAAAAAAGAAAAATTTATCATTATTATATCTTGTAAATAGATCCTTATTTTCCTTGAAATAAGCTTTCATTTGCTTTCGGCTTATTTCTTTATATGTATAGGCTTTTTTTACATTTTCACATTCGCCCACAAAATCAAGCTTTAATCTTGTAAGTTCATAATCAAGATATGCCGGGTATGAAAAGTGGGTAAGACCGTATACTGTTTCGTTATTTTCTTTTTGAAGTTTTCTTTTTTCGTTTTCTGCGTCACACCTTTTAATTACTGCTTCCAAGCTGTCATCGTCAATCAGCCCGAGCTTTTTTGAAAATTTAAGACAGGCGAGCGCATACTTTTTTTCTTCATCATCGGTAAAAAGAAAAGGATTCATAGTATTCTCCCTATAATTTTTAAAAAGTGAATTTTGTATTATTTACTATATAATACTTATTTTTATATGGTAATGCAAGCGTATTTGCATTTTTGCTCATTTTGTACTATAAAAAGTGAATATTGACTAAAATAGAATACCTTTATATAATAGAATCATTGAATTTAAAGGGGACAAATTATGAAATTTATTCATCTTTCCGATTTGCATATCGGCAAGCGTGTAAATGAATTTTCAATGCTTGATGACCAAAAGTTTATACTTCTTGAAATAATAGAAATAATTGAAAAGCAAAAGCCTGATTTTGTGCTGATTGCAGGTGATGTGTATGATAAAACCCAACCTTCAGGCGAAGCGGTAAGGTTGCTTGATGATTTTATTTTCAGGCTTTCATCTTTAAAATTGCCTGTTTTTATCATCAGCGGTAATCACGACAGTGCAGAAAGAATTGCTTTTGGCGCAAGAATTATGCAAAGCGGAAATATTTTTATGTCACCTGTTTATGACGGAAATATTGAAAAGCATACTTTAAGTGATGAATGGGGAAATGTAAATGTTTTTATGCTCCCTTTTATCAAGCCGGTTAATGTGCGCCAAGCTTTTCCTGATGAAGAAATAAACAGTTATACCGACGCTGTAAGCTGTGCACTTGGCCATATTTCGCTTGATGAAAGTGAGAGGAATGTTATTTTATCCCACCAATTTGTGACCGGAGCAATTAAGAGCGACAGCGAAGAAATCAGCCTTGGCGGCACAGATAATGTTGATGTTTGCGCTTATGATAAATTCGATTATGTTGCACTCGGGCATATCCATTCGCCGCAAAAGCTTGTTCGTGATACTGTCAGATACTGCGGTACACCGCTTAAATATTCATTTTCTGAATGCAGGCATAACAAGAGCGTTACCGTTATTGAAATGAAAGAAAAAGGTGATGTTGAAATTTCACTTGTTCCTCTTATACCAAAGCGTGATTTGGTGGAAATAAAGGGTACATACGACGAACTTATGCAAAAAAGCTATTGGGAAAAGCTTAACAGTAAAGAAGATTATTTTCATATCACTCTTACAGATGAAGAAGATGTTGTAGATGCAATAGGCAAGCTTAGAACTGTTTATACAAATATAATGAAGCTTGATTATGATAACAGAAGAACAAGGGCAAGCGGTGAAATTGAAAAAATAGAAAATGTAAAAGAAAAATCACCGATTGAAATTTTTGAAAATCTGTATGAAAAGCAGAATGCTTCTGCTTTAAATGATGAGCAAACCAAACTTTTAAAAGATATTGTGAAAGAAGTATGGGAGGGTGAAAAATGCGACCTTTAAAACTTACTATGTCGGCGTTTGGCCCTTATGCCGGCGAAGTTTCACTTGATATGCGAAAGCTTGGAAACGGCGGAATTTATCTTATTTGCGGTGATACAGGTGCCGGCAAAACCACGATTTTTGATGCTGTTTGCTTTGCACTTTACGGTAAAGCAAGCGGAGATATTCGCGATAAATCTTCTTTTCGTTCAAAATATGCCAATGATGAAACAAAAACATATGTTGAACTTGAATTTGAATATAACGGTGAAATGTATAAAGTCACAAGAAATCCTGAATATTTGCGTAAAAGCAAAAGGGGAGAGGGTTTTGCAAAGCAAGGTGCAAATGCAACTCTTATTTTGCCAAACGGTACAGTTGTTTCAAAAACAAATGAAGTAACAGCTAAAATCGAAGAAATTTTGGGCGTTGATAAAAACCAATTTTCGCAAATTGCAATGATAGCACAAGGTGATTTCAGAAAGCTCTTAAATTGTGATACCAAAGAGAGAAAAGAAATTTTCAGAAAAATATTTAAAACCGAACCGTACAGCCAAATTGAATATAAACTTTCAAGCCTTTTTAATGAGCTTAAAAAGCAGAGAGAAAGGGAAAAGCAAAGCATAAATCAATATATTTCTCAATTTTCCTGCGGTGAAAACGATACACTGTCACCGTCGCTTGAAAGTGCAAAAAACGGCGAAGTTTTAATCGACGATGTTATATCGCTGATGAATAAAATCGTGGAAAAAGACAGCACACGGTATAATGAATTAAATAATTTTCTTGAAAAAACAGATAAAGAAACAGCAAAATTGACTTCAGCTTTGGCGGTGGCAAAAAATCAGGAAGAATCAAGAAAAGAATATGCAAATATTTTGAAAGAAATTGAAATTGCCGATAAAAACTTTAACGAAAGTAAAAAGGTAAATTCAAATTCCGCCGCCAAAAATGAAACTTTGGAAGTTTTATCCAAAAAAATAAATCTTATTGAAGATAAAATGCCGAAGTTTGATGAATTTGAAAAAGTTCAAAATGAGTTAAATGTTGATATTCAGACTGTTAAAGAAAATGAAAAGCTTTTAAAAATCAAAGAAAACGAGTATGCTTCACTAACTTGCGATATTGAAGAAAAAACGAAGCGACTTCAAATTTATAAAAATTCTTTAATTGATATTGAAAGACTTAATTCGAAATTAAATGATATTAAAAACAAAGTGCAGTCTTTAGATGAATTAAAGAATGAAATAAAAAAATATAAAGAAGAAAAAGAAAAATACTCTTTACTTCAGGAAAAGGCGAAAAGTGCGCTTGATAAATATAACAATCTTAATGATGAATACAGTATGAAATACACCGCATTTTTAAGCGAGCAGGCAGGTATTATGGCAAGCGAGCTTAAAGACGGTGAGCCTTGCCCTGTTTGCGGTTCAAAAAATCATCCTAATAGGGCAGTAATAAGCGAAAATGCACCAAGCGCGGCAGATGTTGAAAAAGCCAAAGCACTTGCGCAAAAATCGCAGGAATACGCAAGTGAAGCCGGAAAAGAATGTTCGTGCAAAAAGGCGGTTATTGATACTTTACTTCAAAATGTGAAAGCAAAAGCCGAAAAACTTTTTGACACAAGCGAAAATATTATAGAAAATGTTAATTTGCAAAATGGTGAATTAAAGAAAGAATATGAAGATACCAAAGCACTTTTAGAAGAAGCTGAAAGCAAAGATATAATGCGCAAAAAATTGGAAACAGATATTCCGAAAATGCAGGAAAAATCGACTCTCACATTACAGGAAATTTCCGCTTGCAAAGCAGCAGTCGCTTCTCTAAAAGCAAGGGTTGATGAAAAGTCGGGTTCGGTTATGAAACTGAAAAATGAACTTGATTTTGACACCAAATCACACGCCCTTGCAAAGCAAAATGAATATAAAGCACAAGCACAGCTTATCAAAGCCGAAATAGAAAAAGCAAAAGAAAATTTAGATAAATCAAAGTCACGATTGGATACTCTTTTAGGTAAAAAATTAAGCCTTGAAAATTCAATTAAAGATTTTGAAAATTATGATGCTGAAAAGCTTTTACAGAAGCTTGCAGAACTTGAAAATACCAAAAGTGAAGAAAACGAAAAGGCTAAGCTCGTTTATTACAGAACAGAAAATAACAAATCACTTCTTAAAGAGATAAGAGCCAAAAGCCGCGATTTAGCACTGCTTGATAAAAAGTATGTTTGGCTGAAATCTCTCAGTGAAACGGCAAACGGTGATATTTCGGGAAAAGAGAAAATCACGCTTGAAACCTTTGTTCAAATGACTTACTTTGACAGAATTTTGAGAAAAGCAAATCTTCGCCTGCTTACAATGAGCGATGGGCAGTATGAACTTATTCGCAGGCACGATGCCGAAACATTAAAGAAAAATGAGGGTTTGGCACTTGATGTGCTTGACCATTTTAACGGCTCAACAAGAAGTGTAAGCACGCTTTCAGGCGGTGAATCATTTATGGCTTCTCTGTCACTTGCGCTCGGCCTTTCAGATGAAATTCAGTCTTCAAGCGGCGGCATTAAGCTTGACACTATGTTTGTTGATGAGGGCTTTGGCTCACTTGATGATGAAGCACTTGACAGGGCGCTTTCTGCACTGAATTCTCTTTCACAGGGCGGCAGGCTTGTAGGCATCATTTCTCATATTGATGCTTTGGCGTCAAGAATAGATAATAAAATTATAGTTACAAAGGATAGGCAAAACGGCAGTTTTGCAAAAATAGTTACCCAATAACATATGACACAAATAGATTTAAAAACAGGAAAAATAAAAACTTAAATTATGGCTTTTTGTACTTTTGCTTATGCTTTATGGCTATTACAGAGCTGTTAATAAACCTGTTATGTCTGTTATTTTAACTGTAATATCCCGTGGAATACGCGTTTTACTTTCAATTAAATAAAAGGTGCAATGGATAATTTTTCTTTACGAATTATCCATTGCACCTTATTTATTATACTATTCCTCCGTTTACACCTAAAATTTGTGATGTAATGTATTTGTTTTGTGATAAAAAGTAAATCGCGTCTGCCACTTCTTCTGCCGTACCGAGCCTGCCGATAGGCACTTCCTCTTCAAGTTCGCTTTTTTCAAACATTGAGTTCATTCTTGTGTCAATTATTCCGGGGCAAATGCAGTTTACGGTTATGCCGCTTGGCGCAAGCTCCTGCGCAAGAGAACGACTTAATCCTATTACTGCCGCTTTGCTCATTGAATATGCAATTTCGCACGATGCACCGAGCTGCCCCCACATTGATGATACATTTACTATTGCACCGCTGTGGCTTTTAAGCATAAGTTTAACCGCTTCGCGCGAGCAGAGAAAATATGACCTTGCGTTAATTCGCATGATTTTATCATATTCTTCGGCTGTTGTGTCATTTATCTGCTTAATAAGGCTTATTCCGGCATTGTTAACCAATACATCTATGCTTGTGATTTGATTAAAAAGTTCAATTATTTCATTTTCGTTTTCAAGATTACATTTGATTTTGGTTATCCCGTCAAAATCCGGTTCGCTTTGGTTATATGTGATAAAAACATCATAACCCTTTTGTTTAAAAAGCAGTGCTGTTGCCTTGCCTATACCTGTTGCACCGCCTGTTATTAAAACCTTTTTCAAGTTAACACCCCTGAATGTTTTTTATAATTATATCATTATTAAATCTGTTTTTCAAATAAAGTTGTAATTTTGATTAAAATAATGTATAATTATTTCACTAATTTTCTGTGAGGTGCAGTTATGAGCAATGTTAAAGAAAAAGAGTTCTCTACTATAAGCGTATATATTGATGAAGATGAAAATATGATTGGTATTCCTTGCGGTGAAAGCGACAAGTACGGTATTGCGGATATTGATAAAGTTGTTTTGCTCAAAGCACCGTATTCGGATTCGCAAATTGAAAATTTTGTGGAGGAAGTTATATCATACTGTTATACCAAAAAGCATAATGATTCATCTCCGCTTTCAACTATTGAAAAGTATACTAAAAAAAGCGGTTTCGTAAATGCAACAGCGGATTATACACTCATTTCTATTGTTAAAACCAAGGAAACATATTCACTTATGCCTACTTTTAATGATTATGAAAGAGGCCCGCTTGTAATTGATGATGATGAAAGAATACTTCTTGCAAATTACCAAAAGGGCGAACTTGCCGAGGTTATGAAAGACTTTATTCAGGTTTATGTTAAAGCTAATATGTTTTATAAAGAAAAGCAGGAACTTGAAGAAGAAAAGAAAAACAGAAAGAAAAACTAATGAAAAGTTTTGTTATATCTAAGCGTGACGCCGGCACAAGAGTAGATAGGTTTATTGATAAAACTTTTGAAAATCTGCCTAAATCACTGATGTATAAAGAAATACGAAAAAAGAATATTAAGGTTAATAAAAAGCGTTGTACAAATGACCAAAAGTTAAAAGAGGGCGATCTTCTTGAACTTTATCTAAAAGATGATGTTTTAAAATTAAAAGTTAAACATCTTGATTTTATGCGTGCATCTGATGAACTTGATATTGTATATGAGGATGAAAATATAATTATCCTTAATAAAAAGGTTGGTGTTTTGTGCCACCCTGACGGCAAAGAATATATTGACAATCTTGTTGCAAGACTAAAAAAATATCTTTACCAAAAAGGTGAGTGGTCACCTGAAACTTCAAGCTTTACACCGTCTCTTGCAAATAGGATTGACAGAAATACAGGCGGCCTTGTAATCGGGGCGAAAAACTTGCAGTCGCTTAAAATACTTAATGCAAAGATCAAGTCAAGAGAAATTGAAAAATTTTATTTAACGGTAGTTCACGGAAAAATGCCTAAAAGCGAAGAAGTGTTGACCGCATTTTTAACAAAGAACGAAAAGAAAAATCTTGTTAAAGTTACCGATAATCAAATTGAAGGTTCTAAAAAAATTATAACCAAATACAAAGTTCTTGATTATTATGATGATGCATCGCTGCTTGAAGTAGAACTTTTAACGGGAAGAACACATCAAATCAGAGCGCACCTTGCACATATAGGCCACCCGCTTTACGGTGACGGAAAATACGGCATTGAAGAGGGAAGATTTCGCCAGGCACTTTACAGTTATAAGCTTAAATTTGCATTTGATGATGAAAATGAACTGTCTTATTTATCAGGCAGGGAATTTCAGGCAAGGGATATTAAACTTCTTGATGATTATAAAGAAAGGAAATTTTAATGAAAAACAAATTTTATCGTATCATTTCACCTGTTACCTTTCTTGTGGTGCTTGTGCTTGATATTTCGGTGATAGCATATGCGGTATTCGCAGTTAAAAAGCTTTTGGAAAATTTGAGTGTTTATTCGGTTATATTTGCAATAATCGACCTTTTCGCAATAGTGGTAGGTGCGCTTGTAAGCAAATATGTTATAAGCCAAGGCATTGTTTTTAATGAAACTTCGTTTGAATTTACTGCACTTGATGAGAATAATATTTTTAATTATGATGATATTGCAAGTATAAAAATAAATAAGGACACCAAAGCAAGCCTTAAAAAGAATTTTAATGACAGGCAGTCACAAATTATTATTGAAGAAAAAGACGGTAAGGTTACAACTGTTGACATAGGCTTAACATCAATGAAAAAGCTGAAAAAGATAGAAAATGAAATCTTATCACACATAAATGAAAACTGAATATTTTATATAGCAGCAGGATTTTGTACAATGTTAACAATTGTTTTAAAATTTCTGTTGCATTTTTGTTTATAAATTGTTATTATATATACAAATACGGCTTTGCCAAAAATAAGGGAGAGATTTTATGGGCGAAAAACGCACCTATACGGGTAAAGAACTCGGCGGCTATCTTGTAGGTATGTTTGGTCAAAACTTAATTTACAATATCGTTGCAACAGGTCTTTACTTCTATTTTCAAAATGTAATCTGCCTGCCGGCTATGGCTCTCGGTTGGATTATGACTATCGCAAGAATTTGGGACGCAATAAATGACCCGATGATGGGTACAATTGTTGATAAAACCAAATCAAAGTGGGGCAAATGCAGGCCTTATCTTATTATATTTCCGGCAATTATAGGTTTAGTTACAATTTTAACATTTATAAACGGTAACTATGCCACAGCAAGTTCAACTTCACAAAAGGTACTTATTGTTGCTTGGGCGGCTATTTCATATATTGCTTGGGGTATGTGCTTTACTGTTTGTGATATTCCGCTTTGGGGTATTACATCTCTTATGACGGAAGATGAAAGCGACAGAAGCAAGATACTCGGTCTTGCGCGTATGGTTGCAGGTATAGGCGGTATCGGCGTACTTGTTGTTCAGGTTGCGCAGGCTCTCGGCTCTGCATTCGTAAGCAAAATTGATAAAAATGCAGTTGATTATGATACTCTTGTTCAAAAAGCAAACCAAAAGGGCTTTATTGTTACAGTAATTATTATGACTGTAATTGCTTCTGTTCTTTTTGAATTTGCAGGCCTTTTCACAAGAGAAAAAGTTGAAAAAAGTGAAAAGAGTTATACTTTCAAAGAAAATTTCCAAATTATGTTCAGAAACAAGCCATTTAGGCAAATTCTTATTTCAGGTATTTTGAGAAGCCCTATTCAGCTTCTTATGATTGTTGCAATGACGCTTGTTACATATTACTATGCAAACGGTAATATTATGAATATTCTTACAACCGATGCTTCAGGTAAGATTACGGGCTTAAATGTTAAAATACTTGTAGGCCTTGGCTGTGTGGCAATCGGCCTTTTTGCCGGCCAGTTTATCGCAATGGGTGTTACACCGTTAATCATCAAAAAAGTTGAAAAGAAAACACTTTATAATATTTATTCAATTGCAGGTGCTTTTCCTTTTGCACTTATCTTTGTATTTTACAAAGTTTCAGGCGGTGATTTAACTTCTACTTTCTGGTCAATCATTGTTGGTATTTGTATGCTTGTTGCAAGTGCTGCTTTCGGCGGTATCAATGTACTTCAGTCAGTAATGATTGCCGACTGTGTTGACTATGAAGAATATCACAACGGTGTTCGTACAGATGGTGTATTTTTCTCGGGTCAAAGCTTTATTACAAAGCTTGCAGCGGGTATTTCAACAATCATTTCATCAGCAGTATATGCATTTGTAGGTTACAGCGGTGCTAATGTTGATAAACTTAACCGCGCTATTGAAAAAGGTGCAAACTTTATAACATATGACGGTGGTACAGGCGCCGGCAAATATGCTGAAGCAATGTTCTTCCTTATTTCAATTCCGCCTGCAATCGGTATGCTTCTTTCAGCACTTCCTACACTTAAATATGCAATGAGTGATAAAGAACACGAAAAAATCCTTGAAACTCTTGTAGAAAAGAGAAATGCGCAGGATACAAAGGCTGAATAATAAAAAACGATACAGTCACTTGTATGTAATTTCAAGTGGCTGTTTTTTATTGAATATTCTGATTATATAAGTTATATTTTTAAAAACAAAAGGCAAATTTAGGGGAATTTATGAATAAAACATTAAACGGTGCATGGCTTTTTAAAGCTGTGGATGAAAACGAATGGAAAAATGCAACAGTTCCGGGTTGTAATTTTCTTGATTTAATGAATAACGGTGATATACCTAATCCTTTTATTTCAACTTATGAAAAAGAGGTAGGCTTTGTAGGTGAAAAGGATTGGGAATATAAAAAGATATTTGAGATAAGCGAAGCTGAACTTGATTGTGACGATGTACTTTTAAACTGCAAAATGCTTGATACAATTTGCGATGTGTATGTGAATTCAAGACTTCTTTTTGTGGGGGAAAACTGTTTTGTTGCTTATTCAAAAAGCGTGAAATCATTTTTAAATCCTGGTGAAAACGAAATAAGAATTGTATTTAAATCACCTGTAAATTATGTTCGCGATAAGTATAAAAAATGCCCGACTCCTATAAATTCAAATGGGCAAAACGGTATTGTTCATATCCGCAAGCCGCAGAGCCATTTTGGCTGGGACTGGGGTCCGGTTTTGCCGCTTTCAGGTATAACCAAGGATATTGAACTTCAGTTTGTAAATAATGCCATGATTGATTATCTCGGCATAACTCAAAGACTTGAAGACGGAAAAGCATTTGTAAGCGTTAAAGCTGATGTAACATCTTTTGGCAATTACGAATGTGAAATTGGCATTATTTCGCCGAGTGGGGAGGTTATGACCGCCTGCGGTGAAAATGCCGAATTTGTTATTGATAATCCTGAACTTTGGTGGACTTATGAACTTTCAGGCAGTAAAAATCAACCGCTTTATACCGTTAGTGCAAAACTTAAATTAAACGGGAAAGTATTAGACGAGCAAAGCAAGAAAATCGGATTAAGAACTATTGAACTTAACCGTGAGCGTGATAAATACGGCAGAAATTTTCAATTTATATTAAACGGTGTTCCGCTCTTTATTAAGGGTTCCAATTATATTCCGGCAGATAGCTTTATTACTCGCTTTGATAAGCAAAAGCTTGATTATATGCTTGATGCTGTTCAGTTTTCAAATATGAATATGATTCGTGTTTGGGGCGGCGGATATTATGAAAGTGATGAATTTTACGATGCTTGCGATGAACGCGGTATTCTTGTTTGGCAGGATTTTCAGTTTGCTTGTCAGGCTTATCCTTTTTTTGATGATGCTTTTCTTGAAAATGTTAAAAGGGAAGTTGAATACAATGTAAAAAGGCTTTGCAATCACCCGTCGCTTTCCGTTTGGAACGGTAATAACGAAATTGAAGATATGCATTCTGCTTGGATGTATATGACTAAATATGTTGAATGGACTGAAAAATTCTTTTATCATATTCTTGAAGCTGAAATCAGAAAATATGATAAATCAACACCGTATACTCCTACTTCGCCTGTGGGTGAAAAGCATAATTACGGTGTGGGCAGTGATAATGTGGGCGATACTCACCTGTGGGCAGTTTGGCACGGTTTAAAGCCTATGAATTATTACCGCAAGCGTATGACTCGTTTTTGCAGCGAATTCGGTTTTGAAAGTTTGCCGGATATGAAATCAATTGATATTTTTGCCGAGCATAAGGGTAACTATTCGCTTAATGATAAGGTGTTTAATGCCCACCAGAAATGTGCAAACGGTAATGATAAAATGGTTTACTATGTTGCTTCTCGCTTTAATTTGCCGAAGAATTTTAAGGATATGGTTTATCTTTCTCAAGTTACTCAAAATGAATGTATAGCAGATGCAACAGAGCATTGGCGAAGAAATAAAGGCAGATGTAACGGTTCAATGTATTGGCAGCTTAATGACTGCTGGGGTGTCTGCTCTTGGTCAAGTATTGATTATTACGGTAATTACAAGGCTCTTCAATACGGTGCAAGGCATTTTAACGCACCTGTCAGTGTATCAATTGAAAATACCGAAGAATACATTAAGCTGTTTGTTTTAAATGATTTAAAAGAAAAACAAGATGTTACCGTTACTTACGATATTTTTGATTTTGTTTCGGGTACAAAGCAAAGTGATAAAAAAGATGTTTCAATTGACGCAGTTAAAAATGAACTCGTTTTTGAACTTGATGTTAAATCACTTGCAAAAGCGTATGATTTAAAACGCACCGGTGTAGCGGTTAAACTTTTTAAAAACGGTGAATTATTGCAACAAAAAACTGTTCTTTTTGATAAAGAAAAGAAACTTGATTTGCCGAAAGCGAAACTTAAAACAAGGATTGAAATAAAAGAGGACAGGCTTGATATTACTGTTAAAAGTGACGCATATGCCCGCCTTGTTAAAATTGAAAGTGCTGATTCCGTTTTGCCTTTCAGTGATAATTTCTTTGATATTTTGCCGAACGAAAGTAAGAAAGTGATGATTTATAAGGATAGCTCAATGTCACTTCGCAAACTTGCCGAAAGCATAACTGTTTACAGCCTTTGTGATATTAAATTCAGCAAGGATAAGATTGATACGCTTTTAAAGCAGGCTAAAGTATTCATATCCCCTGTTAATATTTCAAATGCACTTTATCACGGAAAAATCGCAAAAGATGTTGAACTGTGTGATGATTAAGGGGTGATTTTTTGCTCGATTTTATATTTGTCGGTTTAGGCGGATTTTTGGGCGCTGTGTTGCGATATATGTTAACCCTTATTCCTACTAAAAACCCGCAGCCGTTTCCTGTAATTACACTTTTAATAAATGTGATAGGTTCGCTTTGCATTGGGCTTATAGCACTGTGGATGAGCAAAAATTCAAATTTGGATTCACGCTTGATACTGTTTTTAAAAGTAGGTATATGCGGCGGCTTCACCACTTTTTCGACCTTTTCACTTGAAACTGTCGGGCTTATTAAATCGGGGCATATTGTGCTTGCACTTGTTTATGTGCTGTTAAGTACAGCGCTTGGTGTACTTGCTTGTTTTTTACCACAGTGTGCAGTTAAATATTAAAAAAGCGAAAGCTCGGTAACCCGAGCTTTCGCTTTTTGTATTTACTCTTCGTAAACATAATTATGTGGTTTTGAATATCAAGAAATAAGCTTTATTTATCGTAATTTCTTAATGTTGAATCGGCAAGTCAAATATTTGTATAACCTAACCGATTGAATACATTTTTATATTTCTCTTGCATCCGAATCAATTTCTCCGTTATCATCAACCTCATATGCATCGGCATTGATTATAGGCGGTTCGATATTTTTAAGCTCTTCTTGTATCTCTTTTGCTGCTTTTTTTATTTGAATAAATGTAACAAGGTCAACTATTGCATATCCCACAAGGCCGGCACCTACAAGCCTTACAAGCGCAACACTTGTGCTGAAAGGATTTATCATAATTACAACACCTAAAATAAGCACGGCAATTGAAAGGAATGTTGAAACACCCCAGCTTACAATACCGCTTGATTTTGAATAAAATGATGTGATTAAGTCAACAGCACCGCTTATTGTGATAAACACGCCGAAAATAAACAGCAATATGGCAATTATGCTTTGATATTTAATGCATATTATAAGGCCGACTATAATGCACACTGTACCGGCAGTGGCCAGAACGATGCTTTTTTCTTTTGCAAAGTATGAAATCCATGCTGTTACACCCAAAAGTATTGTGGTTGCACCTGTGAGTATGCTTACTACGGTTATTGATTTATCGGGCCAAGCAAGCAGTACAATTCCTATTACAAATGATGCTATTATTGTGATTATTGAAAGGTTTTTAATTTTTACTAAAATTTCTTTCATAATTACACCTTCTTATTTTTTATGTATCTTATGTCATTACCCTCTAAAGTCAAAGGTGAATATTCGCCGGTGATTCGCGAAGTTATGCGCTGGTCGTAAAATTCCAAAAGTTCTTTAAGTGTATAGTTGGTTGAAATAATCGTCGGCAATTTTGCACCGATACGGGTGTTGATAATATTATATAAGCACGAAATGGTATAAGCACTTTTGAATTCTGTGCCTAAATCATCAAGAATAAGCAGGTCAACATCCAAAATTTCATTTTCTCTGTATTTTAAATTGTCGATTCTGCCAAAATTTTCGTTTTGCAAATCGCCTAAAATATTTTGTGCTGTACCGTAAATAACACTGTATCCTCGGTTGATTACTACATTTGCAATGGCAAGGGATAAATGGGTTTTGCCAAGCCCTGTGCCGCCTGTGAATAAAAGGTTTTTTGCTCCTTTGCTGAAATTAGTTGCATATCCTATGCAGCTTTCTTTGATTTTTTCTGCTCTGTATTTTGGCGATATGCCGCCGTTTTGGGCAATGTCAGGGTAGTATTCAGTGGAAAAGGTGTCAAATGTGCATTCTTCAATCGGTGCGATTTTTTCAATCTTATCTCGCTCAATTTCTTTTAATAGGTTTACAAAGCACTTGCAGCGCCTGCCGTTTATAAATCCCGTATCCTCACACGCAGTGCAGGTGTATTTAATTGCAAGTTCGTTTTCATCATAACCGTTTTTCTTGAGCAAATTTTTCTTTTCTTCTTGCAATGCAAGGCTTTCAATTCGTAGCTTGTTAATATCAGCCTGCGGGTCTTTGCTTGTAAAAAAAGTTCTTGAAATATTAAGCCCGATTTGTGCAAGCTTTCTGTTAATTACATTAAGCTCGGGAATTTCGGCACATAATTTATCAATTCTGCTTTGTGCTTCAAGTGTTGCTTTTTCTTTTCTTCTGTCAAGTATATTTTGTGCCTTGTCATAAGTTTCAATTGAATAGGACATATTGCACCTCCTTAAATTTCAAAATTATTTAGTGCGTCACGCTCAATTTGGTCTATATCAAATGTCGGTTTGCTTGATAATTTTTCTTTGCTCTTTGCTTTGCTTTCTTTTTCGGATTTTGCTTTTTCAAATTCTTTTTGCTCTTTTTCCACATCAGCAGGAGTTTTAATGTTTTGCTTCTTCCACTTCTTTAATATGGAATTTATGTAACTCAGCTTTGGCTCCGGTATGTTTTCTTTCATAATATCTGATGCCAAAGTAATCATGGTAATATCAAAATCATTAAACCATGAAAGTACCATTTCCCTTTGCTTAACGGTTGGCTTTCTGTGCCTGATTCCCGTTATTGCAATGATTTCATTCCATATTCTGTTTCCACGCTCAATTTCGTGCAGCTTTTCTTCCGCTTCGGAAATGGAAGCGATGCCCTCATCACTCCAATTTTTTGCCATAGCGTTGATATATGAAAAACTTATGGACATTCCTTTTTGCTTTTCGTTTTTATAATATTCAAGTATCATTAAAACTACTTCCGGTTTTAATTCGTAGTAGTTAACCATATTTATTATTATTGCCTGCTCCGCTAAACTTATTGTTCTGCCAAGCACTTTTTGTGCTTCGTTAACAAGGTTTTTGAGTTTTTCGCTGTCACGCAGTATTGACACAATATCTTTGGGTGATAAATTTGGTGCAGATATCGTTTCTTTTACCACAACCACATTTTTTTCTGCCGGTGCAGTTGCCTGCGGTATTTTGGTACTTTCAACAATTTCACCGTTTTTTGATATTATGCCTTCCTCAACCCAAAATTCAAGCAAATTGTCTGTATCGGCAATTGTCTGGCCGAGTGCTTTGGCAATTTCGGCAGTTTCAGCCTGCCCGTTGTTTCTGAAAATGTATAGCAAAGCTTTAAGTTGATACTCACTTGCAAGCTTTAAATATTCATCTACTACCTTGATAGGTAAATTAAAAATTCCGTTTTCCCAAACTGATGAAAACGGTAACGCTTTATATTCCATAGCATATTCCTCTTTCTTATTTTATATGATAACAAAAAAATGCATTGTTGTAAACAGATAAATAGTTACATTTTTTTCAAAAAAGTCTTGACAAGTGCAAAGCTGTTGTGTATAATCAATCTTGCATTCGCGGATGTAGCTCACCCGGTAGAGCGCAACCTTGCCAAGGTTGAGGTAGCGAGTTCGAGCCTCGTCATCCGCTCCAAAACAAAAAGCACCATTTCTATGGTGCTTTTTGTTTTTTATAAGAAACGAGGCTCGAAAAGAGCAATCCGTCAGGATAGCAACAGTCCGGTGGACTGTTGCGGTGCTCGGGTGCGTGCCGAAGAAAGCTTTAGCTTTCGATGGGCGAGCCTCGTCATAGTGCATAAATTAGATTTTGTATTGAGTAAAGTAATGTATTGCGGTGGGCACCATTTCTATGGTGCTTTTTGTTTTTTATAAGAAACGAGGCTCGAAAAGAGCAATCCGTCAGGATAGCAACAGTCCGGTGGACTGTTGCGGTGCTCGGGTGCGTGCCGAAGAAAGCTTTAGCTTTCGATGGGCGAGCCTCGTCATAGTGCATAAATTAGATTTTGTATTGAGTAAAGTAATGTATTGCGGTGGGCACCATTTCTATGGTGCTTTTTGTTTTTTATAAGAAACGAGGCTCGAAAAGAGCAATCCGTTTTACAACTGTTTTGATTTTTACTTTACTACTGTTTTGATTTTTACTTTACTACTGTTTTAATTTTTACTTTACTACTGTTTTAATTTTTACTTTACAAGTATTTAAAAGAGTGTTATACTCTAACGGTAATGAAAAGCAGAGAGGTATTACCATGCATCAGGATGTTGAAAAAATACTTGTTACAGAAGAAGAATTAAACGCTATTGCTCACCGCTTGGCAAAGCAAATCACTAAAGACTATGAGGGTAAAAAACTTTTGCTTGTAGGTGTACTTAAAGGTTCTGTTTACTTTTTTACCGACCTTACAAGATATATTGATTTACCGTGTAATATTGATTTTATTCAAGCTTCAAGTTATGGTGCAGGTACTGTATCAAGCGGCAATATTCAAATTATTAAAGATATTGCGGATGATTTAACGGGTTTTGATGTTTTACTTGTTGAAGATATTCTTGATACGGGAAATACACTTAAATATATTCACGATATGCTTTCAAAACGCAATCCTGAATCTATCGGTGTTGTTACACTTCTCGATAAACCAGCAAGGCGAACAGCAGATATTAAAGCTGATTATGTAGGCGTGGATGTGCCGGACGCATTTGTTGTAGGCTATGGGCTTGATTATGACCAATATTATCGTAACTTGCCGTATATAGGTGTACTTAAAAAGAGTATTTACGAAAAATAATTACAATTTAATTTTATATGATGGTTTTCTCCTTGCGAGAAATTAAAAGGGAATCAGGTTAGAATCCTGAGCAACAGCCATTACCGTATTTGATGAAGAAAAATCATTTGCCATTGGGAAACTGAGAAGGCGATTTTTCAAGCTATGCTATATCATAAGTCGGGAGACCTGCCACACATTTTAATTCTGCTTTTGGGCAAGGGAGAGCAATGGAGTTAAATTCCGTACTAAAGGTGCGTGTTTTCCTCTGTCTGAAAAGATGGAGGATTTTTTTATGCGAAAAAATATAGGCGTTGTTTTGGCTGTGATTATGAGCATTGCCATGCTTTGTGCCTGTTCAAACAGCAATGATTTTCAGAAAAGTGTGACAGATAATTCAACACAAATAACTGAAATGACTACCGCTTTGCAGGATGACGAAATTGATGAAGTAACAACCGATAATAAAGAAGTTACAGATACCACCGTAAAAGAAAAGGAAAAAACTACTAAGCAAAACAAAAAAGAAACTAAACCGAGCAGTCAGAAAAATAACGAAACTACCCAAAAAGGCAAAACGGGAAATAAAGAAGTAACTACTGCAAAAAAGGTTAAGAAATCAAAGAAAAACAAAAATAACAAAAATAACAAATCAAAATTATCGACTGTAACTACAAGCGCAACAGATGCATATGCAGCAGCTGCAAGCGCAACTCATTTACATGCTGATAAGCCTACTGCAAAAATTACTTCTACCAGCTCATCTAAAAAAACTTGTACAATTACTATCGAATGTAAGTCAATACTTGATAATATGGATGATTTAAAATCGGGCCACGAAGCATATGTGCCTAAAAACGGTATTATTTTGAGTGAATACGAAGCCACTTTCAACGGCAAAGCTACGGTTTATGATTTGTTGAAAAAAGCCTGTGATGATAATAATATTCCTTATAATGCAAAAACGACTATTTATAGCGTTTATATATCAGGTATAAATAATCTTGATGAATTTGATTGTGGTGGGGAGAGCGGCTGGTTATACTATGTTAATGGTAAAAAGCCGAATGTAAGCTGTGATTCCACCAAACTAAAAGACGGTGATAAGGTTGTATTTTCATACACCTGTTCATATAATAAATAATTTCATATTAGGAGGTTAATAAATATGAAAAAAATAATTTCTGTTGCTGTTGCACTTTGCATTGCAATTACTTCACTTTTTACAAGCGTTTATGCAATGGCTGACAGTAAGGTTACAAGTGGAGATATTAAAAAGAAGCTCAACGATACGGCAATCTATCTTTTATCTGAAAAGAAAGAGGATTTCTCTGTAAACAATGTAAAAAATCTTGTTGCTTACATCAATGCAGGCATTGATGTAAATGACTATAAGGATGAATTTACAAAGAGCGTTAAGGAAAATTTAGACTCAAACAGCGGCAAGATTATTGCGGTTGTAGGGTATGACGAAAATAATAACTGGGCTCCTATTAAAGGCGAGTCGGCAGGCGTTTATGCAAATGTAATCATTGCGCTTGATTATTTCGGCTTTGATGTTAAAAATTTTGAAGGCATTAACCTTGTTGAAAATTTCAAGAATGTTAAACTTAATAAAGATCATGAAAATCAATATCTTTTCTCTTCAATTTTTGCTGTTGCTGAAAAATACGGACTTGCCGATACTCTTAAAACAGCACAAAATTTCTTGTTAAATAATTACTATGAATTTGGTACAGGCTCAACTTATTATACCAGTACAGACAGTGATGCTCAGCTTGTTGTTGCACTTGCACCTTATTCAAATAAATATAAGTCTGTTATTGATGATACATTAAATTGTATGGAATCATATAAAGCTGACGGCGGTTATCTTTATAACTTGGATAAGGTTTATAATTATAACACTAAAGAACTTGAAGACCCTGTAATCAGCGGTAATTCAACAGGTCTTGCCCTTGCTGCATATTCTGCTGTGAATAATTTTGATAAAGCACAAAAGATTTATAATGAAATAGTAAATAGTTTTGAATGCAAAGATGTTAAGGGTGCATATGCTTATACCGCCGGTGGTGATGAAAATGCTTTAGCCACAGCTGATGTTTTCACAGGACTTACAAAATTCTATGAAGCATTAAAAATTAAAGAAACTCAAGATGCTTTAACTACTACCACAACAACTGCACCTGCAAATAATATCACCACAACAACTGCAACATCAACTTCTAAAACAGCAGTTGCAAAAATTAAAGCACCTAAAAAGACTTCAATTAAGAAAGTTAAAGGTGCGAAGAAAGCAATTTCAGTTACTTGGAAAAAGGTAAGCGGTGTAAAGGGCTATCAAGTTCAAGTCGCAACCAATAAGAAATTCAAGAAGAACAAGAAAACCGTAACTGTTAAAAAACAGAAAACTACAAAGACTACCGTTAAAAAGCTTAAGGCAAAGAAAAAATATTATGTAAGAGTTCGTACATATAAAATAGTAAACGGTAAAAAAGTATATTCTTCTTGGTCAAAGGTTAAGAGTGTTAAAACTAAATAAGTAATAATACTGATAAAGCAGGCGGTTGTGAAATCGTCTGCTTTATTTTTTGTTTAATATTGCCAAAAGTTTATAAATATGTTATAATCAACTGTGTGATTTATTATAATGTGTAATTGTTATACCTATTTATAGGTAAACGAATTCTATTGTTAAGGAGGAATTATTTTGAAAGAAGCAAAAGCAATGGCTTATGTAAATATGTATGGCGTTCTTGCTTGCCTTGAAAATCTTTGTGAAATTGATGATGAAGCAAAGGCAATTATTAAATCAATTAAAAAGCCGGTATCACTTTGCTTTGATGTAGCAAACGGCCCGTGCTGTACATTTCATTTTTCGCAAGACGGTTGCACAATCAGTGAGGGAAACTATGGCTGTACCTGCAAAATGAATTTTGCAAGCCCTGAAAAATTTAATGCTCTTATTGATAGCGGAAAGCCGGGTATGCCTACAAAAAATGTGCCGCAGGTGCTATCATTCTTGCTTGGCCCATTTACCAAGCTTACTGACAGATTAACTAAAATTTTAATGCCAAGTGAGGACGACTTGAAAAACAGAAGTTTTTTTGAAGAATCAACAGTTCTTACTTTTTATACAATAGCCGGTGCACTTTCGGCACTTGCAAATCACGACAGTGTGGCACAGCATTCGGCATTTTACACTGTTGACGGGGATATTCAAATGGGAATCACAGATGTTTGCTATGCAACTCTTCGGATTCGTGACCATAAGTTTGAAACTATTAAGGAAAAGCCTGATACTCCGCGTGCTATTATGGAATTTAAAACTATTGACCTTGCAAATGCTCTGTTTAACGGAACAGCATCAACTATGGCTGAGCTTTGCGCGGGCAATATTTATATGAGCGGTATGATAAATATGATTGATAATGTCAACCGTATACTTGACAGAGTAGCTGTTTATTTAGGTTAAGGAGGATTGCAAATGAGTAAATTTCCTGAATATAAACACGAAAAATCACAGGAATGGTTTAACAGGGCTTTAGCTGCTATTCCATCGGGTGTATATGGCCATCTCGGCCCTTCGGAAGGGCTTTTCTTACCTATAACAAAGTGGCCGCTTATGTCTGACCACGCAAAAGGTACATATTTTTGGGATGTTGACGGTAATAAATACCTTGATTTTATGTGTGCTTACGGTCCTAATGTTTTGGGATATTGCGATGATGATGTTGATAAGGCTGCTATGGAGCAGCTTAAAACAGGAAACTGCACAACTTCACCGTCTTACAAAATGGTAGAATGTGCCGAGCTTCTTAAAGATACCGTAAATTGTGCTGATTGGGCATTCTTTATGAAAAACGGTTCTGATGCAACAACATTCAGCGTAATGTGTGCAAGGGCGCATACAGGTAAAAAGAAAATGATGTTCTTTAAAGGATATTATCACGGCGATTTCCAGTGGGCGCAAAAGATTGACTATCCGGGTATTCTTCCTGAAGAAGTTGAAAATAACATTGTAGTTCCTTGGTTTGATATGGATGCTATGCAGGAAGCATATGATGCTTGCGGCGGTGATGTTGCAGGACTTATTGCCCAGCCGTATGACCACGGTAACTTCTTTGATAATGTGTGTGCTACTAAAGAGCAATGGGCAAAAGTACGCAAGTTCTGTGATGATCACGGAATGGTACTTATTATTGATGATGTTCGCACCGGCTTCCGCCTTGATATTGCCGGTTCAGACCATTATTATGGCTTTAAAGCAGACCTTATCTGCTTTTGCAAAGCACTTGCAAACGGCTATAATATGTCAGCTGTTTGCGGTGGTGAGCATATGAAAAACACAGCTTCTTCCGTTGTATACACAGGTTCATATTGGATGAGTGCGGAGCCTTTTGCCGCTTGCCTTGCTTGTATACCGAAGATGAAAAAGCTCGATACACCTAAAATGTTTAGGGAAATGGGTACAAAACTTACAGACGGATTTAAAGAAGCAGGTAAACAGCACGGTTTTAATCTTGTGGTTTCGGGTGAGCCGGCACTTTTCTATTTGCGAATTGCTAATGATGACAGCCTTATGCTTCACCAAGAATGGATTGCCGAATGTGTATCAAGGGGACTCTTCCTTGCGTCACATCATAATCACTTTATGAATGCGGCTGTAACAGATGATGATATTAAACTTGCAATTGATATTGCAGAAGATGCATTTTCAGTAGTTGCAAAAAGGCATCCTGAAATGCCGGGACTTATTAAATAATTAAATGTAATTGGAAAATTTATATATTTGGAGGGGTAATTTATGCCAGCTAATTACAAGCCATTTGATAAAGAAGAATGGCTGCGCCTTGAAAAAAAGGCTGACGAATTAAGAAGACTGACTATCCAAACAGCTATTTGGGGCGGTTCGGGCCATTTGGGCGGTGCGCTCAGCGCTATGGATGCAATGACTATTTTGTATCACCGTTTTATGAAGCTTGATGTTAATAATCCCGAACTTCCTGATAGGGACCGTTTTGTTCTTTCAAAAGGTCACGCAGCAGTAGGATATGCACCTGTTATTTGCGATTATGGCTTTATGCCTATTGATGAACTTAAGATTTTTAACCTTACCGGTGCTAAAATCGGAATGCATCTTGATTGCAATAAGGTTAAGGGTATTGACTGCTCAACAGGTTCGCTCGGCCACGGGCTTTCACTTGCTGTCGGCTTTGCACTTGCAGGCAGAGTTAACGGTATTGATTATATGAACTATGTTTTAACCGGTGACGGTGAACTTAACGAAGGTTCAAATTGGGAGGCTGCAATGAGTGCGGCGCAGTTCAAGCTTTCAAATGTAGTTGTTCTTGCCGATGTTAACAAATGTATGATTGACGGCAGGGTTGATGATGAAATGAAAGTTGAACCTGTTGACAAGAAGTTTGAAGCATTTGGCTTTAATGTTATCCGTGTTGACGGTCATAATTTTAAAGAACTTAATGATGCTATTGAAAGCGCTGTTAAAAATCATCAAAACGGCGGCGATAAGCCGACTGCTATTGTAATGGATACTTTCAAGGGTGAAGGTGTTGACTTTATGAAAGATAATTACTTGTGGCATTATGGCTCACTTGATGAAGAAAAAACCAAGCAGGCTTATGCAAGCCTTGATGCATATTATAAAGAACGCTGTGAAAGAGCAGAGAAGGAGGCGTAAGCAATGGCTGGAATGACATATACAATGACTGATACCACAAAACTTTCAACTGCTGAATGTTACGGTATTGCACTTTGTGAGCTTGGTGAGGAGCATAAGGATGTTGTTGCCCTTACTGCTGACCTTGCAAAATCAACTAAAATCGGTATGTTCGGTGAAAAATTCCCTGATAGATTTTTTAATGTGGGTATTGCGGAACAAAATCTTTTCGGCGTAGCAGCAGGTATGGCTAAAAACGGACTTATTCCTTTTGCTTCTACATTTGCAATTTTTGCTTCTGCCCGTTCTCTTGACCAGGTGCATACAGATATTTGCTATCAAAATGTTCCTGTAAAAATTATCGCAACACACGCTGGTACTTCGTTTGGCCAGGCAGGTTCAACACACCATTCACTTATTGATATGGCTTGTATGCGTGTTTTGCCTAATATGACGGTTATTTGCCCTTGTGACGGTTCTGAAACTTATCACGCAGTAAAGGCCGCTTATGATATTCCCGGTCCGGTTTATATCAGAATTAACCGCGGTTTTGACCAGGTTATTTACAAATCACCTAATGATTGCAAGTTTGAATGGAATAAAGCCACACTTATGAATGACGGTACTGATATTACAGTTATCGCTTGTGGCTCTTGTGTGTTTGAAGCTATGCAGGCGGCTCGTATGATGGAAGCTGATGCAGGCTTGAAAGTAAGAGTTCTTAATATGCACACCATTAAGCCGATTGATGAAGAAGCTGTAATGGCTGCAATTATGGATACAAGAAGAATTATTACTGTTGAGGACCACGAAGTTATGGGCGGTTTAGGCTCGGCAGTTGCAGAAGTAGTGGCAAAAAGCGGTAAGGCTTGTGCATTCAAAATGCTCGGTCACCAAAATGCTTTTTCAACTATCGGCTTGCAGGAAGACCTTCTTGCCATGGCAGGTATTGATGCAAACGGTATCAGCGAAGCTATCGGCGAAATGATGCACGCAGATTTTGAAGCTGATGATGCGTGGGACGACGAATTCTAATTTGTTGCCGTATCATTATTTTGAAATTGAAAGGAGTGTATCTTTATGGCAAGTGATGAAACTCGCTATACCAATAAAATATTTATGGCAGCGGCATTGCCGCTTATGAAAACCATTGCCACAGATGTACCTGAACTTAAAAAGAAATTTGAGGGCGTAAACGCTATTTACCAAGTTTCAGCTAAAGTAAACGCAGAGGATAAAGAGGCGGTCCATTTTATTGTTGAAAACGGTGAATGGAGTGTTAAACTCGGCGAATATCTCGGTCAAGAAAAAATTGATGCCGAACTTGCATTTTCTTCTATGGAGAAAATGAATGAATTTATGAAAGGTAAAATGACTTCACTTCCGAAAATGAAGATTAAGTCATTTGGTAAATTCACAAAGTTTATGGCTGTGCTTTTAAAAATGTCTTCACTTTTAAGCATTGCCGAACCGCCGGAAAATGACGAAGAACTTTCACTGCTTCTTTGCAAGCTGTATTTTTACTTGCTTTCTTCCGGTATATCGCAGCTTAATAAAATGGGTCATCCGCAGGTGCATGATTGGGCGCTTAAAAGCCCTGACCGTTGCTATCAGTGGGCAGTTGAGGGGCATCCTGAATGTACTGCATATATGCGTGTTAAAGCAGGCAAATCAAGAGCCGGCAGGGGCGAATATAAGCGTTCAAAGCCATTTTTCTGTATGAAATTTGACTGTGCAACTTCTGCTCTTAAAATTTTGCTCGGTACAGGCGATATGTTCCAAATGACAGCAAACAAGCAGCTTATAATGGAGGGCGCGCCGGAATTTGGTGTGCAAATCGGTGATTATATGATGCTTGTCGGCAATTTGGCAAAATAAGATAAAATTGAAAACACGCTGGTAGACTTTGAGAAAGTGAGATAAATTTTGTATTTTGTGAGTGGGAGCTGTACGATGGTACTGCCCCCTAACAAAAGACAAAAAGCGCCAAAGACGGCAAGGACTCGATTTCCTTGCCGTCTTTCACAATCCCTTTGAGTGCGGCAAGTTGCACTCACCGTCTCACCTGTCGGTTCGGTCGGTGCTTCTGCACTTTGTGCAGAGGTCTCCACCGGAGACCCGCATCCTTTGCAAGGGAGGCAAAAAGGGCTAATTTAATTTCTTTAGACGAGGCGCGCTTTAGCCACTTTATCGGAGTCTAAAACCTTTCTGCTTGAGGAAAGGTTTATTTTTTTGCCTGTATATGTTAAAATTAAAGTATCAATTTTTGGAAGGTGCGAAATGAATTATAATAATGAAAAATTTATTAAAGAATTTAAAAATATAATGCTTAAAATCAAGGCACAAAAGGTACTTTTTGTTTGCTCCGGTGAATATGACAGGTATGGCTATCGCAAGGCACTTGATGAAATAAAAATCAAAAGTGTTGCGTTTACTTCATTTGAGCCTTGCCCGGAAGTAAGCTCGGTGCAAAAGGGGATAGAGGCTTTTAAGTCTAATGCCTGCGATTTTGTTGTTGCTGTCGGTGGTGGAAGTGCTATTGATACTGCGAAAGGTATTAAATATTATTCAAAGCTTGATTTTAAAATTTTAGCGGTGCCTACCACTGCCGGAACGGGAGCGGAAGTTACCCGCTTTTCAGTTTTATATAACAATAAAGATAAAGCTTCTGTAAGTGATTGGGATATTATTCCCGATTATCAAATATTTGATTATACGACACTTAAATCGTTACCTTATGATCAAAAGGTAGCCACTTCGCTTGATGCATTTTGCCACAGCGTTGAAGCTTATTGGTCAATAGATGCAAATGATGAAAGCAGGCAGTACAGCAAAAAGGCACTTTCTCTTTTTAATAATAATTTTGTGAAATATCTTGAAAATGATGAAAAAACATTTGAGCCTATGCTTGAATGCAGTATGCTGGCAGGAAAAGCAATCAATCTTGCCAGAACTACTGCGCCGCACGCATTCAGCTATAAGCTTCATAAGTTGAAAGGATTTTATCACGGAAGAGCGGTGGCTGTATCGCTTGCTTATATTTGGAAATATATGGCAAATTCAGGTGATAAGCTTAAATCGCTTATGAATGAAACAACAGAAATTACGGGATTTGATTATGCAGGGTTTATTGATTTTTTAAAAGACCTTGGCTTGCTTGAAGATTTGACTATGACAAAAGCTGAATTTGAAGAAACAATTCACGGCGTTAATACCGCCAGACTTCAAAATTTTCCTATGAAGTTAACAGATAAAGATATTGAAAATATTTATTCTTCATTTATTTTGGTTAAATGACACGCGAAGTACACATAGGTATTATATCTTATAGCTGAAAGGGAGTGGCTGAATGTTTTCTGTATTAGTAGCAGACGATGAAAAAGCAATAAGGGAAAGCATTAAGGACTATCTTGAAGCAAAAGGATATTCGGTGAAAACGGCAACCGATGGTGAAAGCGCGCTTGAGCTGTTTTATGAAAATTCTTTTGATTTAGTAATACTTGATGTTATGATGCCGAAAGTGGATGGATTTGATGCTTGCAGAGCTGTAAGAAGAGCAAGTAATTTGCCCGTTTTGTTCTTAACTGCAAAGGGGCAGGAGGCTGATTTCCTGAAAGGCTTTGAATGTGGGTGCGATGATTATGTTGTTAAGCCTTTTCCGCTGTCCGTTCTTTATGAAAAATGTAATTCACTTATAAAACGCTACAAGGGAATAGATAGTGCAAATTGGCTTAAAGTATCCGGTGTGGCTCTTGATTTATCGTGCAAAAGAGCTTATGTCGGTGAAAATGAAATCAAACTTTCATCAAAGGATTTTAAAATTCTCTGCTACCTTATGGAAAACAAAAACATTGTTTTAAATCGTGAGTTGATTTTAACTTTTGCTTGGGGATATGATTTTGACGGTGACGACAGGGTTGTCGACACACATATTAAGCGTATTCGCAAAGCACTGGGTGAAAAAGCAGAATGTATTAAAACAATAATAAACACCGGCTACTCCTTTAGGGAGGTATGATTTATGAAAAAAACAAGAAAAGTTTTGTCAATCGTAACTGTTGTTGTTTTGGTTTTGTATTTTTCATCAATGGCTGTTTTGTACGGCAATATGAAAGATACGGTTAAAGCAAATATTTATGACGAAGCAAGTACATCTGCTGAAGAATTCAATAACAATTCGTATGAAGACTTAGAAAATTTTGTAAGTGTTACTAACCAAAGTCTTCCATTGTATCCTACTAAATATTATGTTTATGACGAAACAGGTGAAAATCTACTTGCACAAACTTCAAACCAAATTATGTTCCAATACAGTCCGTCACTTAAATATGGAGTAGTCAATCTTGATGAATATTTGTCAGAAAAACAGATTGAACAGCTTGCACAAATGGATAACAAGTATTCTTCTAACTACTCAACCTTTAAGTATGCAATTGACGGAGATAAGATAATTCCATGTTCGCTTGTGTATAGAATTTTGCCTGATGGCACGGACGGTGAAAGTTTTACCTTTACCAATACCAAGCCTACAGGTGAAATCAGCTGTATTTCAAAATATTTTGAAATGGATTTGTATAAGGCACATTCGACTGATTTTCAAAAAAAAGATTATGATTTTATCGACAAGAAATTCAAAGACGGCAAGGTGCCTAAAGCCGAATGTAAAGAAAATAAGTCGGACCCGTGGGGAAGTGCAATAGATTATACCGACGAAGTATTTATTGAAAATGGCAGATATATTGTAAAGCAAGTTAGAGTTGTCGGTACGAAAGATGAAAACGCTTATTATGTGATAACTTATACTGCAGCTAATCTTTTCAAAAATGTTATTGAAGATTTCCGCTTTACAAGATGGGCAACAGGATTGTCATGCGTGTTTACGGTGGCACTCGCTATTTCGCTTGCAGTTTCGTACAGCATTGTGAAAAAAGAGCAGATGAAATATGCAAGGTATTCATTTTCAAATGCTGCGGCACACGAGCTTAAAACACCGCTTGCAATAATTCAAAATCGCTGCGAGCTTGTTATGGAAAAAATAAATGAAGACAAAAATGACGAGTATGTAAAATCGATTTATGAAGAATCAATCAGGATGAATAAGCTTGTCAAAAATCTCTTGCAGTATAATTCGCTTACAATGAATACGGATATTGATAAAAAAGCATGTGACCTTGACAGAATTGTTAAAAAAGAGATTGAAAAATATCGACCTCTTGCGGCTTCAAAAGATGTCGGAATTGAAAATTTAGCAGTTGAAAAATGTTCTGTTAAATGTAATGATGAGCTTATCGGTTTGGTAATAGACAATTTCCTTTCAAATGCGGTTAAGTTTGCAATACCTAAAACTGTTATAAAAGTCAGCCTTACAAGAAAAGGCAAAAAGTTTAAACTTGGAATTTATAACAAAGGTGAAAACATTTCAAAAGAGGAAGGTAAAGAACTGTGGGAACTTCTTTATAAAGGCGATATGTCACGAAGCAGGGATGAAAATTCATCCGGTATGGGGCTTGCAATTTGCAGGCAGATACTTGAACTTCATAATTTTAAGTATGGCTTTGAAAATAAAGAAAACGGTGTAGAATTCTATTTTATAGCAAAGTAGAGTTAAGAGCATGGCTTGATTTTTTAAAAATAGGTTCGTAAAAACGGACAATATAAAAATCCCTCTTGATGTAGAATAAACATCGAGAGGGATTTTTAATGCCAAGAAGTTATCGAAACATAAGTGTTTATGAAAAAGAAATCAGTATGTTGCTTAAAATTTAATTTATTGCATCAAGTAGGCTTTTTTGTACTGCCTGCACAATCCGGGCAGATCATTACGCTAAACAGTAGTTTTCTTTTTACTTTTTATCAATATTAAAATAAACCCACCAATTATTCCGCCAAGCGTGTTGTAAACAATATCGGAGATTTGAAAAGTACCTAAATGTGCGATTATCTGCATTACTTCTATAAAAACTGATAATAAGAAAGCAGAAAGAGATGAATATATTATCAGCTTGTTTGAAATTTTTACAGACTTTGTTGCAGATATCAAAAAAGAAATTACAAAAGAATGAGGCAATAGCATTATTAAATTTTCAACACAACTAAAATCATAATAATAAATATTTTGTGTTATTGTCCAGCTTCCGTATATATTTGAAAATGGGTCGTCAATTCGATTGGACAGCCTCATAAAAAGAGTTATTTCAAATACAACAGCTAAATAAAAAAATAAAATAAAAACACTAAGTGCCTGTTTTTTAGACTTGAATATAGGCTTAGCCTTAAATATCATCCGTATTAAAGCTATTATGAATAATGCACAAATGGCTATTAAACAAGGCTTTAGTAAACAGCTTTTAAATAAAAATTCAATTGTATGCTTGATTGTTATGTAAAGCTTGTCAGTGTTCATTGTAATTTTTCACTTCAAATTTATTAACATAGTGATGGGGATGTCGTTCCTCTTTTGGAGGCAACTTCATATAATCAGAAAATAAATGCTTCAAGTAAGTATCATAATCTGAAAAAGCGTAAAATTTGTGCCCCTCAAAGTCTATATCAATGAGGCTTTCAAACCATTCTTTCTTAAATAAGCTTCTATCTACTGTATCCGAGCCTAAGCCGGTCAGCGCCATTGCATAATCACTTTGATGATTATTATATTTTAGAGCTGATTTTTTGAATTTTTTAATAATAAATTTCCTTGGAATAAAGAAATAAGCAAATCTTCTCAAATAAAAGTACAAAAGACGCATACCTGTTTGATTAAAGAAATAATTGCTTTTTATATAGAGCATGCTTTTGCAAATTTTCGCAGTAATGTTTTGTCTTTTTTGATGCTTATAAATATTATCTGTTGGATAAAGCGGAAATATATCGACAAAAATTCCGTTGGGATGACCTTTTGAATAAGCGAAATATGATTCTCCGAAAACAGTTGATTTTGCCATAACTTTAGTGAAAAGCTGAGAATATACATCACTTTTTTCAGGAGTAGCAATGTAAAACTTTTTGTCAAGCTTACTATTGGCAATTTTGAGAAATTTTTGGTAATCCTCATAAAGCATAACAATGTCTACATCATCGTCCCAAGGTATAAAGCCTTTATGTCGGACTGCACCCAAAAGAGTTCCAGAAGCTAATGAATATTTCAAGTTGTTTTCTCTGCATATTTTGTCGATTTCAGTTAAAATATCAAGAGCAATTTTTTTTACGCTTTCGATATCTGAATCGGAAAGTTCAATAGAGTTAACATGTTTCATAAATAATCCACCTTACAAATTATTTGTTGTTTTCTTTTATAAGTGTATTTTTAAACGAGATTTGTTCTTTTGGTTATCATCATATGAAACTGTAAATATAGCGAGAGCCATAAATCCGATAAGTCCGGCGGAACTCGAGAGTATAGCGGAACCTACGGCGTGAATCATGTATTGCAGAAATGCTGCATAAAGAAATGCTTTTGTTTGGCTGTTATATTTATTGTTTTTAAATGATAAGAAAATCATAATATAAGCTGATATGTAAAGTATACCACCAACCCAACCAAATTGACCTATTGCCATAGGCCAAAATGTATCGCTTAAAAAAGAGCCGTCCTCCGGAGTCATACCGAATAATTTGTTAAATCCGTATTGATAGTATAATTGAGAGTAGTTTCTCGCCGCTTGGTCTGAACCGAATGTTCCGAAGCCTGAACCTAATGGAAAATAGTTGTTTGCAGTTTTGAAAGCATATTCAAAGAAAAGGCGTCTCGGTGCATTTTCATTTAGAATATATGTTTCAATTTGAAACCATCCTGCAACGATTAAAATAATAACACCTATTATTATTACTATCGGTGATAATCTTTCGTGCTTTTTGAAGTAAAATGCAAGTCCGATAAATATAATAGAGAACATAATCGGAGGTGCTTTTGTTGCAAGCACAAGGCTGATAATAGCCATAGCGTAATAGTAAATCTTTTCTTTGTTTCCCATTTTTGTGTTGCAAACAAGAATACCAAAAAATAGCATATATACAGCAATATATTGAAAATTAAAACTAAATATAAACTTAAACGAGCCTATTCCGTATCTTTCTTCACCTGTCATTCCTATATCTGTAAATAATGATATGATTGAACAGACGAAAGCGCCAATTGTGAATAGCTTTGCGAGAGACACAAGCATATTTATAGTCGCTTTTTTCTCTTCATCGTTAAGAAAATATTTCATAGCAAAATAAGCAAATAAAAGCTTCGTTTCAGCGACTATGTCTATCACTATTGAAAAATAGTTGTGAGATACTCCGCTGACAAGGTTTGAAATAACGCCTATTGCAACAACTATGCCCATGATTATTAAGGTGTACATATCTCGTCGTTCAATGCGTGTTCTGAAAAAGATAAGATATATTGCGGATAAGACTCCGATAATTTCATCAAAATAACCGCCGTTGTTAACAAGCTCAAGTGTTATTACTAATAAGAAAACTGCAATTGCAATTAAGCTTTTTATATAATAACGCTTAGCAGAACTGCTTGTTTTTATAGATGATTTCTTCTTTAGTTGATTTATGTTGTTTTCCATATTGGGTGTATCCTGTTTATTTATATAATTGATTAAGCTTAGAATAATAACTGTTTTCTTCAAAAGCTAAATTTTCTGTTTTGTTAGTTAATTTGTGGATAGGCGAAATTTCTTTTATTTGATTAAATCTCTCTTCACAATAGCTTTGATTCATTTCCATTGCCAAAATGTGCTGGTCGATTTGATTATAATAAGGAACCTTTTTCCACTCATTAGGATATTTTTCCGCAATCATTCTGAAAAAAATGTGAAGTAAAAAATATTGTTTAAGATAATTGTGCTTTTTCCAATATTCAAAAAGCATAGCTTCATTTTCAAGAAGAAGTATATTGTTAGGCTTACTGTAAATTAACCAGCTACCCATATTTATCATTTCTTCGTTAAACCAGCCGTTTCGATAAACAAAAAAATCATTTTCGGTAATGTATTTAGGTAGAGGACCGGTTAAATAAGTTGTTGCGTCTAACCACAGACCGCCGTGAAGATTTAATATGTTCAGTCTGATTATGTCAGAAAAATGAGTGTTAGTAATTGTTTTATTCTTCCATTTCTTTACTATATAATCAGGTAATGAAACATAATTAAAAAGATTTTTTTCGTCAAGCACAACAATGTCCATATCCTTGACATTGTGCCGTACAGATTTATAGCAATTTTTAACAAGCTTTGGTGCATTTTCTATTCCTTGAAGCCAGCAAATCCAAACAGTATTGCTCATATCCTTATCATTATATTTTTCAACCTTCAGTGAGTCGAGAACGCCTTGATACTCTTTTCGTATCCTTGTATATGTTTTATACATTGCGTTGACTGTACTCATATATTTATTTGCATAGCCTGTTTTGTTAATTATTAAACCGCCGATTTCATCGAACAGCGTATGCGTTTTTGTAAATCTTTTTATGTTTTTTATAAGATTATTCATGCGTTATTTCTCTCCTTTGTTTTATAGCAAAAATAGCTTTTTTCGGATAAATAAAAAATAGCAGCACATGAATCCTTTTAGCGATTTCATAGGCGATTACAGGCAAAACAAATCCTGCTAAAATGCCTAAGACTATATGTATAAACGGTGCTTGAATGTTTAGCTTTAAAAGTAAAATTCTAACTCCTGCCGCTGCTATTGTGTGCATTACATAAACCGGCATAAAATATTCACGGAATTTAAAACTGATTTTATTAACGCTTTTAAACTGCAAATTTTGTGATAATATGATTATAGAAATTACAAATAATAATCCTATAATGTATTGAATGTTTAAATCGAGATTTTCTTCTCTGTAAAAGTATATACTTAAAACTAAAGCGGTAATTCCTGTAACCATCATAATAATTTTAGATAATATTGATGTTAAATCGAACATATCAAATGCTAAGCACATACCGATTATAAACCAAATCATTCTAGCAAAGGTTGAGCTTAATATATATGGTAACTGTATTGAATTGTAAGAACAAGTCAGATATAAAATTCTTGCAAAAAAAGAAAATGTAAATAACAGTACTGCTTGTTTTTTGGTCTTTAAGCAAGGTATAAATAAAAACAGAAAGAAAAGAGCATAAAGATACCAATAAGGTGCTGTCGGATTTATAAATAGTGTTTTAAAAAAGTCATCTGCGGGATTGTTTACACTGTCGGAAAAAATCTTTTTAATCACTAAGGTTATTAGGGTAAATGTAAAATAGGGTACACCTAAGTTTAAAAGCTTGTCCGAAACATTTTTGCTCCAGCTTTTAAGGTTATGTACCTTGTTCGATTTTTGATATAAAAAACCACTGCACACAAAAAACAACGGAACATGAAAGGTGTACATTGTTTGAATTGAAAATGAATAAAACAATGAACCTTTTATTATTTCTGAAGCAATCATTGATTGATAAAAATGCCCTAACACTACCAAAATGCAGCATGCAAGCTTTATGTTGTCTACCCATTCATATCTATTTCTGTTTTTGAATTGTGTATTTTCCATAGCTTTAATCTTCAAATTCTATTGGTATTGCGTTAAGCATTTCTCTTACTGTGCAAGGTTCTTTAAAACCGAGCTCATTGTATTTTTTACTGTATTCCTTGTGCTTTTTCATAGCGTCCTCATATGTTCCTATTATTTTTGCAGGTACACCTGCCACAACACTGTTATCCGGTATATCGTGAGTTACTATTGCACCGGCGGCAACAATTACATTATTTCCTATTGTAACACCGAAATTTATAATTGCGTCTGCTCCGATATATACATTGTCTTTTATTTCAATTTTTCCGTGCCTGCAAATATAGTCTTTTTTATCTTCTTGATAGTCATAGACAACATGAGCGACTGAGTGCGTTATAAGTCTAACGCCGGCTGAAATTGCAACATTGTTATGTAAGGAAACAAGAAACGGCTCGGCAGGAAGAATCGTGCTTTGATAAAAGCAATGCTCACCTATATGATGAAAAATTCCTTTTTTCTTTAAAAATTCAGCTTTTTTCCATCCGTTTCTTTCTGCAAGCATTTTAAACTGTATATATGCACGCCTTAGGGATTCAATATTCATTTAATTACCTCGATTCAGTGAGCCTTTTATGTTAAAAATAATTCTTTTTAATGTAAGCTTTTTTCTGTTTTGCCAAATACTCTTAGCATAAAATGCAACAGGGTGGCTGACGCCTTTTCTTTTAATTAGATTCTCATTAAGCTTAAACGGCTTATCTGTTACAACATCGGAGTAAATTAAGTATTTTGCATTATCCGAAAAATTCTTCACCTTATACGACATAGGCCTGCACCAAAAATGGATATACATATATTCTTCTTCAATGATTTTACCGTTATGTAGATAATGGCGTAAAAGCTTGCCGTTTTCCCAAGTAAAAACCTGTCTGTCGTTTTTGTAATCTTCTTCTTTCGGAAGAGTCGCTAAATAAAACTTTGTTTCATATTTTGCAAGATGGGCAAAATCAACTTTTGAGTAGTATGGAATATTAAGCTTTTTATAAATTTCTTCTATACCAACTTCGTCAAAAGCGTGACCTTCAGACTCGGAAAAAGCCATTTTATAGTTGTCAAGTCCGTCAATTACAGTCCTGTATCTTTTATTTACTTCAGGAGTATTTTTATATAAAGTAGAATGAGCCTGATACCCTATTTTGTCGTATTTTTCAAGAATTTCATCTGTGTAAAATTTTCTTATATTTCCCCACATCAGGTCAATATCGCAGTTACCCCAAAAGTCATAGCCCTTAAGCTCTTTTTCAAAAATTTCGCCGTAAGCTATCTTGTAATCACAAAGCTTCCAGCCTCTGTCAAGAACAATGGGGAAATCATAAAATGATTGAAATCTTTCTCTGATTTCATCAAGAGTTGTGTAGTATACTTTGACATTGTCAGGATAATCATATTCAGTTTTATCATCTGTAAAAATAATCCAGTTTACGGTTGGGTTTGCTTTACAGCTTTTCAGCCATAAACGAAAACTTGTTTTTGGAAGTGTTCCAAAGTAAGGAACGACATAGCAAATTGAATTCATAAATCATACCTGCTTATAAACATTTAAAAATTGTTCTACCTTATATTCTGTATTTAGTGTAGGTCTGTATGATAAACAATTTTGAATATATGAGTTATCATTACATATTTTGACCAGAGATCGTGCGTTCCAGTCGTCATCTGCAATTCCTAATTTGTATTTCTTTATATAGTGGCAACTGTAAGGCACACAAGTAGTTACAACAGGAGTTGCCATTGCTAATGACTCAACTATTGATACCATATTAAGGTCGCTTTCAGTATATACAAGCATTGCTTTTGCTTTGCTGAGAATACCTACAAGTTCACTGTGAGGAAGCTTTCCGGTAAAAATTACATTATTACTTATTTTTAGTTCTTCAGCGAGTGCTTCAAGGTTTTCTCTTTCTTCACCTTCGCCCATAATGTACAGCTTGCAGGTGCTGTCCTCTTCTTTTACATATTCAGAAAAAACTTTAATGATTTTATCTATCCTTTTTCTCTTTATCAGTTGAGAGCTAACGGCAAAATAGTTTTCTTTTTCAGTTTCATATTTGAATTTTTCAAGGTTAACTCCGTGGTCGATTACTGTATCGCTGACATTATTGCAAAACTGCGATATAAACGCTCTTGCCTGAACGCTTCTTGCAACGATTTTTGTGTTTCTGAAAAACAATCTTGCAATGATATTGTACCAAATTTTAGACGGAAGTTGATGCATAAGCTTATTGTGCTTACCAAGCTCATGCCAAACGATAAGATTTTTCTTGCTCCTTACAGAGAGCATAAGGGAGTTCAAAGAAAAAACTTCGCTTGTTATGATTAGATCAAATTTATTGTTTTTTATGTATCTTTTTATGTCGGGGCAGTAGGGTATAGTATTCGACGGAAAAAGTTTTTTTATTTTTGCATCAAGCCAAACTACATTAAAAGGATAGCTTTCTTTTTGCAGCGGCTTGTAGTCACTGCATGCTATCAATGTAACATCTATGCCCTTTTGCATAAAGCCCAAGCTTAAATCATAAATCATCGTGTCCTTGATAGTATTAACTTTTTTAATATCCCTTGTTTCGCTTGTGTAGATTATGGGATTAACAATTAAAATTTTCATATTTCCCTCGACTACTTATTCGATTTTTTTAATCTAAATTTATCAAGAAATGAATTAAGTACATCTGCAACCAAAACATCTTTAAGTTCTAACAAACCGACTGCATAAATAATGGCGGCAATAATAATTGTCACTATTAAGTAGAAAAGATTTGCAATTTTATCCGCATAAAAATGTTTAATTAAAAGGAGCATCGCAAACATTACTAACGATGAAGCAAAGCATTTTACAGAAGAAGCAAAAATCGGCTTTATTTCAAGAAGCTTTTTATTTGAAACATATGACATCAATAAAATGCAAATAATTGCCTCACTTATTATTGAACCTATTGTGGCGCCCATTGAGTACAATTTAGGTATAAGCAGAAGATTAGCAGTGATGTTTACAGCACCGCCGATTAAGATAATGCGATTGTATATATTTTGCTTGCCTGTTGCTATCAAGTATTGGTAGCCTATTGTATTATTTAAGCCCTTTAAAATAAACAAGCAACTCATAACGGGTAAAAGGATTTTTACTTTGTCGTAGCCTTCTCCGAAAAATATTGGCACGAAAAAGTCTGAAATGGCAATAAGACCAAATGTAAACGGAAAGCCTAAAATCCATACTAAATGGCAGGATTTTTCCATATGCATTTTCACACTGTCGTTGTTGCCTTTTGAAACCTCGTTGGCAATTCTCGGAAGCATTACTCCGCTGAGCGCAATTATCAGCATTAGGCTCATATTTATAATTTTATCAGCTTGTTCATAATAACCGTTTTCAACACTTGTTGAAAACCAACCAATCATTGATTTGTCGATAATTGCATAAAGATTGCAGGCGATTGTCGGAAAGAAAAGCTGTAAAATTTGCTTAGTGTTTTTTAAGGGCTTTAGCTTTTTTATCGGTACTTTTACAATATGTTTTGCTGTGTACGGAAGAACTGCGAGATTGCTTATAACGGTAATTCCGGCTAAGCAAAGTATGTAAATCGGCAAGTCTTCTCTTGACTTTACAAATGCAAAAATACAGATTACATTTATGATTTTAAAGATAAAGTTTCGAATGGATATAGTTTTAAAAAGCTCCATTCCTTGTAAAAACCAGCTTGTGTCAATTAAAACGGCTAATAAATAAAGTGATTGCAAAAGAGCAATTTGTTTGTCCTGTGCTATAAAGATGACATAAAGTAAATAAAATGCTGTTACAATCAGGGTAGAGGATGAACGGAATATAAAAACATTCCAAAACTCGATGCTTCTCTCGATAGGATTATCCTGCAAGATTGCAATTTGTCTGTTCCCGAAAGCTCCGGCACCTAAAGTGGAAGCCAATGTAAAATAGCTTACTATTGCAAAGGTATAGCTGTAAGTACCTACTCCGTCAGCACCGAGAGCTCTTGAAATGTACGGCGCTGTAATCAAAGGGACAATTATAGTAAATATCTGATACCCTGCGTTAAATATGTAATTTAGCTTAATACTTTTTTTCATTTCACTTATTTAACAGCAAACTGCTTGTTTATATCCTCGTTTACAATTTCTTCGCCTGACTTATTTTCAAGCTGTTTTCTTGATGATTCGGAGAGACCGTCATTGACGACTGCGTTCAAGTCACATGTTGAAAGCTTATCAAGTTCCTCTTTAGTTACTTTTCCGTCACGGTAATCGCGGCAAATTTTATTTTCATACATTGAATATTTGTTGTCTTTAAAGTACCTTAAGAATTTGTGCTTAATAACCCAGGTTGCAGGTACCCAAATATATTTATGCATAGCAGGGGAAACAGAGCCAATCATCCAGCATTGCCTGTCACAGTGCCTTACTTTCTGCCTTACTTTATCTGCCTGCTCACTGCTCCAAAGAGCGTCCCAATCCGTTTCGTTAAGATTGCCCATAACTTCTTTTTCTTTTGTTCCGTTACAAGGCATAACATCGCCGTATGGGTCAATAAAAAATGTATCAAATGCCATATCGCACGGGAGTAATCTTTTTTGACCGTATATGTAGTTTATCAAACCGTGGTTAAAGTATGCTCTAAACCACTTTTTAGGCGAATTTGATTTTAAAAGCTCGTTAATAAGGTTTTCAAATTCTTTGGCAACCATTGGTCTGTCTTTTATAATATTTTTTGCTTCTACAAAATAAAATGAATTATGCAAAGACGCTGTTGCAAACTCCATATTCATTTCATTTGAAAGTCTATAAAGCTCAACTAAATCTTTGGCATTTGCATCTTGAACAGTCATACCAAAGCCGACATCGGGATGTTTCATTTCCACAAGTTTTTTTAGTGTTGTATATCCCTTGTTAAATCCGTCATCAAGTCCCCGTATTTTGTTGTTTGTATCTTCTAAACCTTCAATTGAAATGCGAATACCGACTTTCGGAAATTCCTCGCATAGTTTAATGATTCTGTCAGTAAAAAATCCGTTTGTTGAAATAACGATACGGTCACTCTTTTTGTAAAGTTCGCGCACTATATCAGCCAAATCTTCCCTAATAAACGGTTCGCCGCCTGTAATGTTGGTGAAATACATAGGCGGTAATTTTTTTATTGTTTCAATTGTCAATTCTTCTTCAGGTTTTGAGGGCTTTTTATATCTGTTGCACATATTGCACCTTGCATTGCAACGATATGTAACTATTACTGTTCCGTTAAGTTTTTTCATAATGATTATCCCATCATCTGTTTTTTATTGCTTTAGCGGGTACTCCGCCGACTATTGTATAGCTTGGTACATCGTGGTTTACTACTGCACCGGCAGCCACAATACATCCGTCACCGATTTTAACACCGTCAAGTATGGTTGCATTTGCACCTATCCAGCAGTCTTTTCCAATTTCAATACCTTTGCGTGTTGCACCTTGCAAATATATAGGTGTGCTTTTATCTTCAAAAATATGGTTTTCGGAAAACAGACTTACACCGGGGCCGAAAATTGTTGAATCGCCGATTTTAACTTTACCTCTGACTGAAATAAAAGCATTTGCTGAAATGCCTACATTGTCGCCGATAACAAGGCTTTCGCCGAGTTCCCTGATAACACCGGTACATTCAATAATACTGTTTTGACCGAGCGAAAAGTTATTTCCTATTTTTATTCCGCCCTTGCAAAGTGCATTTATTGTGCAATTATCATTTATTGTTAAACCGGAGCCGCACTCGATATGACTTTTTGATTTAATACATACTTTTTTTCCGATAAATGAAATTTTACCACTTTTTTTAAATCCTATTGTTGCAAAAAAACCGCGAATGAGCATAAAAAATCTTGTGAATACAATTGAAAATAAATCGTTATCAGTGATATTTTCATCAATTATATATTCACGATGTTTAATTTTACTTATGATTTTTGATACTAACTTAATCATTATGTTTTACGCATTCTCCATATATCTTCAAAAGTTTTTCGGTGTATTTTTCAATTGTGTTATCGCTTGAATTGATTGCGTTTTTACTCATTTTGCTTATCATTTCATCATTTTCCCAAAGATAAGAGATTTTCTTTTTTAAATCTTCTTTATCATTGTGCTTGAATATTAAACCGGTGTAATTGTTGCTTATCAATTCTGGAATTCCGCCTAAATCAGAACCGATTACGGGAGTTGCCAGCGAAAGAGATTCGATTATAGTCATAGGGCAATTTTCATACCATTCAGACGGGCAAACAGAAAATGCCGCATTTGCAATGTATTGCTTTAATTCATTACCGCTTTTTCTTCCTGCAAGTTCCAAATTTCCTATTGATTTGCAATAATCTTCAAGAGGACCGTCACCTACAAAAACAAATTTAATATTCGGTAATTCCTTAATTACATCTACAAGGGTTTTAATTCCTTTTTCAATACTGATTCTGCCGAAGTACAATACATATTTTTCATTGGCTTGTAAGGTGTAATCTTTATTATTTTTTTCAATGAAATTATGAAGTACAGTTAATCTGCGTTCTTCAATTCCGCCTTTTGCAATTGTTTCTTTCATATAATTGCTTGGGCAAATGTATCTGTCAACTAAATTGTATGTATTCTTTTTATGATAAATGTAGGATTCTGCCGCTGCTAAAAGGCTTTGAACAGCAGAGTTATGAACGCATTTGTTTTTTGCGCAATTAAAATAATTCCCGCCTAAACAAGCGCCGCAATTTTCACTTTTATGTTCAATATACATTCTGTGATTTGGACAGGCGATTTGGCAGTCGTGTACAGTTTCAACAAGTGCAATGCCTTTTTCTTTCACTGCATAAATAATGCTTGGGGTGAGTTGAAAATTGAAATTGTTAAGATGAACGACATCCGGTTTGAAATTTTCAAGAACTGCAAGCATTTTATCTTTCGCTTCTTTTGAATAAATTGTTTTCAGTGAAAGCTTGATTTTTTTAAAAGCACTTGAATTATGAAAATCCATAGTTTCGGTATAAAGGCCGAGGCTGTTTGAAACACATCTTCCCTCATGTTCCATACCGAAATATTCAACCTCGTGGCCTATTGATTTGAGGTAAGCACCAAGCTTGAACATATATGTTTCCGACCCGCCGTTAGGGTAGAGAAATTTGTTGACCATCAGTATTTTCATAATTACTCCGACTATTTTTGGTAAAGCGATAATGTCTTTTTTACAACATCATCCCAATTATATTTTTTGCAGATAAATTCTGCTGAAATGCTTTTGTATTTTTGAACTTCATTATCATTTTTCAAAAGATATAAAAGTTTGTTTATTAAGTCGTCAAGATTGCCTTTTTCAAAATAAACTGCGTTTTGCTCGCATACTTGAGTACACTCTGCAATGTCTGAAGTTAAGCAACAGTTTGAGTAGCTCATAGCTTCAAGCAGGCTTAAAGGCATTCCCTCAAGGTCGCTTGGCAGTACATAAATATATGCATTTGAATACAGCTCTTCAAGCACCTGACCTTGAACAAAGTCAGTAAAAATTACATTTTTGTTATCTTTTGCTAAAGCTTTGACTTGGCTGAAATAATCACTTGTGTGGCTTGCTCCGCCTGCGATTACAAGCTTTTTATTTGTATCAATGTGATTGTAAGCTTCAACTAAAAGACTTACTTGCTTTTCGGGAACAATTCTGCCGAGAAAAAGTATGTAGCTGTTTTTATCTAAATTATAAAGCTCTTTTATTTTTTCTGCTTTTTTAATTTCCGGCTTATTAACTGCGTTTGGTATGTAGACGGTTTTTCTGCCGTAAGTATCGTAGAAATATTTTTGTGTATTTTTTGATAAAACAATTATTTCATCAGCATATTTAACGGCGTTTTTTTCACCATACTTTAAAAATTTGGTTGCAAAACCGCCCCACTTTGACCTCTGCCAATCAAGCCCGTGAATTGTGACTATAACTTTTTTGCCAAATAGCTTTGGCAAAAAAGACATAGATGCCGGGCCTTCGGCGTGAATATGTACTACATCGCAATTTGAAAAACTTACTTTTATTGCCGATAATATGCTGTATACTATTGCATTTAATTTGCTGTTTTCAAAAGTGAAAACAGTTTTGATTTTTATGTTTTTTAAATCATCGCTTTTTATCTGACTGTCAAATTTACTGCCGGATACATGATGCCCAAGTCGGTTATAAACAGTAATTTCGTTGCCTAAGGCGGCTTCGCGCTTTGCAAGTTCTTCAACTACTATTTCAACACCGCCCTCGCGTGACGGTATCCTTTTATGGCCAAACATTGCGATTTTCATAAAAAGTTCCTATCTGTATTATTATTCTGCACCTTTATGTGTTAAAACAACACCGACTGTTTTAATCAAAATTTGAATATCAAGAATCGGCGACCACTCATCAATGTATTCGCAGTCAAGTTTAACAACATCTTCAAAATTTTTAATATTGCTTCTGCCCGATACCTGCCATTTGCCGGTAATACCCGGTTTCATTGATAATCTCCTTTTATGGTGACTTTCGTATTTTTCAAATTCATCTATGGTAGGTGGCCTTGTTCCAACCAAACTCATATCACCTTTAAGCACATTCCAAAATTGCGGTAATTCATCAATGCTTGTTTTTCTTATGAATTTGCCGACCTTTGTTATTCTAGGGTCGTTATCCATTTTGAACATATGTCCGTCCATTTGATTTTGCTCTTGCAAAACTTTTTTTCTTTCTTCCGCATCTTCATACATTGAACGAAGTTTATAAATATTAAATATGCGCCCGTTTTTACCTACACGCTGCTGCTTAAAAATAAGCGGGCCGCTTGATTCAAGCTTCAGCGGAATTGCAACGATTAAAATTATCGGCAAAGAAAGGATTGTACCCACAATTCCGCCGATAATATCCACTAAACGCTTAAATGCAAGTTTGCCCGGGCTTATTACGGTAGGCGCAAATTTTGCAATAGGATAATCATTTTCAACTACACAGTTTAAATTATTGTATTTACTTTGTGAAACGATTTTTTCAAGTGCAGGAATATTGATATTAACCGTAATTCCCATATCTTCAAGTTCTTCAATAAGTTCGTTTGCGTTAGGAAGCATATCGGTTGATTCAACATTTATGTAAATTTCATCAAGGCTGGCTGTTCTAATCCAGCCGATAAGGCTTTCAATATTTGCAACTACCGGTACTTCATTGATTTCAAAAACACTTTTTCCGTTTTTTAGTACGAATCCGGCTTCGTTAAAATCAGCGTCAATCAGCGCGAGTGCAGTTACATTGTTAGTCCAATCTTCTTTGAGCTTGGGAATGAATTCACAGGCTCTGTCATATGTGGAAATAACGCCTACTCGTGTTGCAAACTTGCTTTTAGATATTTTTTTAATCATATAGTGCTTAAAAAAATATCTTCCTATAAGCGAAAAGAAAATATAAAAAATAAATGAAGATAGAAATAAATAACGCGAATCTATAATCGGATTTTTGGTTAAAATCAGCATTGCACCAAATAACCCGTAGGTGAGTAGGCAGTTTTTTAAAGTAGAAGTGAATTCAAATGTACGGTCACGCTTGGTAAAGTTAATTCGAGCTGAAAAGTAAAGAAATACTATGATTGCACAAATCAGCAAAACAAATATGTATTCAATCGTATCATTTTTCGGATATGGTGTAATTCTTTTGATAATCACACCGAAAATTACGATTGATAAAGTATGTGCCAAAAACAGCGATATTAAATTTATAATGAATTCTGTATTGCTTTGAAAGCGTTTTTGCTGATTCATTGAAATCGTCCTGACTTGTTTTATTTAGCGGTATTTGTAATTGTAGTTGTAATTATAACCGTATTTTGATTTGTATCTATATCCTCTGTATTTACCGTAGCTGTAATATTTCATTGCGCCGGATTCAACAACATCGTTTAACACAAAACCTACAATATTAGCACCAAGCGATGTTAATGTTTCAACAGCTTTTTTGGTATTTGGTGTATCTGTAATTCCTGCTTTGATAATCATAATGTAGCCGGTGCTTTTTGTTGCAAAAGCAGTAGGGTCGGTTACAAGGTTAACAGGTGGTGTATCAATAAATACACAATCATAATGCTGTTTTACAAAGGACAAAAGCTTATCCGTTCTTTCGTTAGATAAAAGTTCGGAAGGGTTTGGAGGAATTTTACCGGCAGTAAGAATTGAAAGATTTTCAATGTCTGTTTTAGATACGGTAATGCTGTCTGTAAGACCGGCTAAAATTTCCGAAAGTCCGTTTTTAACAGGAATTGAAAATAATCTGTGTAAAGTCGGATTTCTCATATCTCCGTCAATAAGAAGTGTTTTTTTGCCCATTTGTGCAAACGAAATAGCCATATTTACGCTGTTGATTGATTTACCGTTATTTGCAGTAGGGCTTGTAACAACGAATATAGGGCAATCTTCACCTTTTTGCGAAAAGAGAAGGTTGGTACGAATTGAACTATAAGCTTCTTTAACTACGAAAGGGGAATCTGCACAAAGAATTTTTCTTTGGTCCTCTTTTGAAAAATGGGCAATGCTTTCTTTTTTCTTTTTATTTCTGTTAACTAATGCCATTGCAGTTACTCTCCTTTCTTTGCTGAATCAATTTGCTTTGCGATTTGCTCCATAGTAGCACCGTTTATTGATTCTTTCTTTGCCTCAACAGGTAAAAGTCGAGGAACTGTACCGAGTACGGGAATATCAAAGTCTTTTGTTAAATCGGTTTCGCGTGTAATTCTTGTGTCAAATAATTCTTTTGTGAAGAAGATGATGAATGCAAGTGCAAAGGCTACGGCAAAGCCTATTAAAATGTTCTTTGCAAGGTTAGGGGATGACGGGCTGGTAGGAACTGAAGCGTAGTCGACAACTTCAACCCCGCCGACTTTAAGAACCCTTACAATTTCGTCAGGCGCAAGCTCTGCAATTGTGTTTGCAACATCTGAGGCAAGTTGCGGGCTTGTGCTTGTAACATTAACCTGAAAGATAAGTGTTGATTCAACCTGCGAGCAAGATATCATACTTTTAAGCTGTGATGATGTTACCTCGCTTGAAAGCTTGTCTGCAATTTTGTCACGGAAGGTGCGGCTTTTTACAACAAACATATATGTATTTACAAGTTTTTCGGATGCATCAAGGTCACTTGATGAAATTGTACCTGATGAACCTATAAGGTTATCGTTGTTGTTATTAACATAAAAGCTGACGCCTGATGTGTATTTAGGTTTAATAAAAAAGTTAGTAATGCAGCCTGCAAGTGCTGCACCGATAAATGCAATAACAAGAATTATTGCCACTTTCTTTTTCAGCATTATGAAAATTTTTCTTAAATCAATTTCTATTTCTCTGTTTTCTTCCATAGGTACCTCCGCTAAATAGTCCTATAATTATAATTAAATATATTATATATTATAGCAATATATAATATCAATGTCAAACTAAATACTCGACAAAAAAAAGATGCCATTTTTATATATAATAACAAAAAACGACCTTGCTTTATGTGAACAAGGCCGTTTTTGAAATTTGAAAATAGGTTAGATCTCGTAGTCAATAGCAATACTGCTTTGGGCTACTTGATGCATGTGTTTTTTTACAACTGAACAATGGTATTCATCATTTTGATATTCTTCAAGTGCTTTTGTATCATCAAGCTTTACCTGCAAAATAACATCATAAGACCTTTGTGAATGAAGAAAATCAACGCCGACTTCAATTCCACGCAGAAGGGGAACATTACCCTCCATAGATTTCAAAATGTCCCTTGCCTTTTCGCATTCTTCCAAACTGTTGTCTTTGAGTTTGAAACATACTATATGCTTAATCATAACTTTTCTCCTTTGAAAAAAACAGTCTTTTTTGTCGATAAATGATAAAAAATGAAGCCGACGAAAAGCCGGCTTCAAATAATTTTATTTTGCTATATCCGAAGCGCGTGATTCTCTGATAATATTAACCTTAATCTGACCCGGATATTCCATTTCGCTTTCAATCTTTTTGGCAATTTCGTGAGCAATGTATGGCATTCTTTCGTCGTTTATTACATCTGGCTTAACCATAACCCTTACTTCACGGCCTGCCTGAATGGCATATGCTCTTTCAACACCGTCAAAGCTTGTGGAAATCTCTTCAAGCTGTTCTAATCGCTTGATGTAATTTTCAATATTTTCTCTTCTTGCACCCGGTCTTGCTGCACTTACTGCATCGGCAGCTTGAACAAGGCAGGCAACAACGGTTTTACATTCAATTTCACCGTGGTGAGCGGCAATAGCGTGAACAATCGCGTCACTTTCTTTGTATTTTTTAGCCCATTCCACACCTAATGCAATGTGAGAACCTTCCATTTCATGGTCAAGTGCTTTACCTATATCGTGCAAAAGTCCGGCCCTTCTTGCCTGCTTTTCGTCTGCACCGATTTCGGCTGCCATAAGACCTGCAATGTATGATACTTCAAGTGAATGTTTAAGTACGCTTTGGCCATAAGAAGTACGGTATTTAAGCTTACCTAAAAGCTTAACAAGTTCAGGGTGGATTTGGCCGCAATTGGCTGAAAGAACAGCTTTTTCACCCTCTGTTTTAATAGTGTTGTTAACCTCACGGGTGGCTTTTTCAAAGCATTCTTCAATTTTAGTCGGATGAATTCTTCCGTCTTGAATAAGATGCTCAAGTGTAAGCCTTGCAATTTCGCGTCTGACAGGGTCAAACGAACTGATTGTGATTGCTTCCGGTGTGTCATCAATAATGAGCTCAACACCTGTAATTGTTTCGATAGAACGGATATTTCTACCCTCTCTGCCGATAATTCTGCCCTTCATTTCATCATTAGGAAGAGCAACAACGCTTACTGTGGTTTCGGCTGTGTGGTCTGCCGCACAACGCTGAATTGCTGTTGAGATGATTTCTTTTGCCAAAACTTCGCTTTGGTCTTTAATCATCTGTTCGTTTTCAAGAATACGCTTGCTTTTTTCAGTATCAAGCTCTTCGTTAAGATTGGCAAGGAGTTGGTCCTTAGCCTGCTCTTGAGTAAGACCTGAAATGCGTTCAAGCATATCAAACTGGCTTTTCTTGATGCCGTCGATTTCGAGTAGCTTGTCGTCAAGCTGTTTTTGCTTAACGCCGATATTTTCATTTTTCTTTTCAAGGGAATCCGCTCTTTTATCAAGATATTCTTCTCTTTGATTTAGACGGTTTTCCTGCTTTTGAACTTCACTTCTTCTTTCACGAATTTCTTTATCTGCATCGTGGCGAAGCTTGTGTATTTCATCCTTTGCTTCAATAAGCCTTGCTTTTTTTGTAGCTTCAGCTTCGGTTAAAGCATTATTTATAATTTTGGTTGCCTGCTGGGTTGCAGAGCCTATTTCTTTTTCGCTTGTTTTTCTGCGATGTTCACCGCCGAGTACAAAGCCCAAAACGCCAAAAATTACTGCACATAAAACGCCGACTATAATCGGCACAATTATACTACTCATTATCAAACAGCACCTCCTTCTTCATAAATTTTAATTTCTTAAGTTTTTAAATCTCGAAATTTTACCATCAGAAAAGGTACAGTTTATAATGCAAATTTTACTAAAAGTCATACAAAATTCCATAACAATATGTAAAACTTATCTAATAATATACACCTATATGTTGTATATGTCAAGTTTTTTTAAGCAGTTGATGTGCATATTGTTTGCGGTAAGAATTATTGAAGTTAATACAAAGCGAGTATTTAAACGGTGTTTGGTAAAAATATGTGTTGACAATGATTTTTTTTGGTGTTAAAATAAACTCAAATCAATGATAAGGATATGATTTGCTTCAAGCTTTTTTCAGAGAGTATACGGTGGGTGCAAGTATGCAAAAGCCAAGTAAATTACCACCTTTGAGTGCCTTTAATACAGGCCGGGTTCTCCCGTTACAGAGTAAACGAGTGGCACATATTTCATACTTTGTTTTATGTTTATGTGCAATTCAGGTGGAACAGTGGATTTTATTCACCCTGATTTATTTCAGGGTGAATTTTTTTTAGGAGGGAAATAACTATGATTATTAAATTGAAAGACGGTTCGGTTAAGGAGTACAGCGCACCTGTAACCGCAGCTGAAATTACAAAAGATATTTCAATGGGGCTTTACAGAAACGCTTGCTGCGTCAGTATAAACGGTAAAATTGCAGATTTGCGCACCGTTGTTGAAAGCGATTGTGATTTTGAAGTACTTACGTTTGATGATGAAGACGGTAAAAAGGCATTTAACCACACTGCATCTCATGTAATGGCACAAGCTGTTAAAAGGCTTTATCCAAACGCAAAACTTACTATCGGCCCGGCTATTGAAAACGGTTTTTATTATGATTTTGATGTTGATACACATTTCACACAGGATGACCTTGATAAAATAGAAAAGGAAATGAAAGTTATTATTAAGGAAAATTATCCTATTGAAAGATTTGAACTTCCTGCCGATGAAGCAATTAAGCTAATGGAAGAAAAGGGCGAGCCATACAAAATTGAACTTATTAAGGAACATTCAGAAAAAGGCGAGCCAATCAGCTTTTATAAACAGGGCGAATTTACAGAGCTTTGCGCAGGCCCTCACATTCCTGAAATGAAAGTTATTAAGGCATTTAAACTTACTAACTGCACAGGTGCTTATTGGCGCGGAGACGAAAAAAATAAGATGCTTTGCCGTGTTTACGGTATCGCATTTCCTAAAGCTTCTATGCTTGAAGATTACATCAATGCATTAGAAGAGGCAAAGAAGCGTGACCATAATAAACTCGGCCGTGAACTTGAACTCTTTACTACTGTTGATTATATCGGTCAGGGCTTGCCTATTCTTTTACCAAAGGGTACTAAGATTATTCAGACTTTACAACGCTGGGTTGAAGATGAGGAAGCAAAGAGAGGTTGGCAGCTTACCAAAACACCTCTTATGGCAAAAAGTGATTTATACAAAATTTCAGGTCACTGGGACCATTATAAAGACGGTATGTTTGTAATGGGTGATGAAGAAAAGGATAAAGAAGTTTTTGCACTTCGTCCTATGACTTGTCCGTTCCAATATCAAGCTTATCTTAACAGACCCCGTTCATATCGTGATTTGCCGCTCAGATATGACGAAACATCAACTCTTTTCCGTAATGAAGCTTCGGGCGAAATGCACGGCCTTATTCGTGTTCGCCAGTTTACTATCAGTGAAGGCCACCTTATGTGCCGCCCGGACCAGCTTGAAGATGAATTTAAGGCTTGCCTTGAATTAACTAATTATATGATGGAAACAATAGGCCTTAAAGAAGATTTAACATATCGTTTTTCTTTATGGGACCCTAATGATCGTGAAAAATATCTTGGCACTGAAGAACAGTGGAATGAAGCCCAGGGAGTTATGAAAAATATTCTTGATGACCTTAATATTGATTATAAAGTCGGTATCGGCGAAGCTGCATTCTATGGCCCTAAGCTTGATATTCAAATTAAAAATGTTTTTGGTAAGGAAGATACACTTGTAACTATTCAAATTGACCAAATGCTTGCTGAAAAATTCGGTATGGAATATGTTGATAAGGACGGAATTAAGAAAAATCCTTATATTATCCACAGAACTTCAATCGGCTGTTATGAGCGTACACTTGCATTGCTTATTGAAAAATATGCAGGTGCATTCCCTACTTGGCTTGCTCCGGTTCAGGTTAAGCTTCTTCCTATTGCAGACCGCCACCTTGATTATCTTCTTGAAGCTAAAAAAGCACTTGAAGCAAAGGGTATTCGCTGTGAAGTTGATGACAGAAGCGAAAAAATCGGATTTAAAATTCGTTCTGCCCAGCTTGAAAAAGTGCCTTATATGCTCCTTGCAGGCGATAAGGATATTGAAAATAATACTGTATCGCTTCGTACCCGTTCAGGCGGGGATAAGGGTGCTATGGCTCTTGATGAATTTGTTGAAAAGATTGTTGCTGAAGTTGAGTCTAAATCACTTGAACTTACTATGTGATTTTTATGCAAACAATTGATAACGCACTCAAAAAATTGTCTAAATCAAAATTTCGTTCCTCTTTTCATCTAAAAGCAAAGGATATTGCTTATATAGATGAGAAGGGAATGGATACAATAAAATCACACGCAGAAGATTTTATCAGTGAAAAGCTTGCTCCGGCTTATCCTAAAAATGACGGAAAGCAAACACCGATGAAAAATCATCCGGTGTTTATTGCACAGCATGCGTGCGCTTGCTGTTGCCGCTCTTGTCTTGAAAAGTGGTATAAAGTGCCGCAAGGCAAGGCTCTTACTAAAACGCAGCAGGAAAAAATTGTTAAACTTCTAATGGCGTGGATTGAAAAAGAATATACCAATGCAAAATCATAGTATAATGTTTATTTCGAGCTGCAAAGTTAAATATATATTCGTTTGAGGAAACGTTATGAAAATATCAGTGACAAAGGAAAAAACAGAAAATAAGCAAAGAGCAAAAGCAAAAAAGATTGTTTTATGTATAATTTTTATGCTTGGAGTAATGTTTGTTATTTTTACACAATGGAGTAATTTTACATATGGCCATGTTGCTGCGGATCAAATGATTATAAATCTTACCTCCCCAACGCAGGGTACAGACAGTGGTATTTATATAAGTGCTTTAACCAAAGCGTTCTTGCCTTGTGTAATAATAACAGCCTTGTTTACTATATTTGTATTTTTCAAATATAAAATTGTTTTAAAAATTAAAAACTATGATGCTATTATTTATAATGAAAAAATTAGGCGAGTACTCTCTGTAATTTTAAGTTTATCTGTGTTTTTAGGCGGCTTGATCTACGGAATTGTTGATTTCAAGTTGGTTGATTTATATAAGGCATATTTTGTTAAATCAAGTTTTATTGAAGAAAACTATGTCGAGCCAAAAAAAACAAAATTGATTTTTCCTGAAAAAAAGAGAAATGTTATTTATATTTACCTTGAATCTATGGAAAACTCTTATATGTCTAAAGATTTAGGTGGAATGGAAGATGTAAATTTAATTCCAAAACTTACGAAATTATCTCAAGGTGGTATTACTTTTTCCGATACCGATAATAAATTCGGCGGTCCTAAAACACCTGTCGGCTCGCAATGGTCTCTTGCATCTATGACGAATCAAATGACCGGCTTGCCGATGAAAGTGCCCGGAAACGGAAACTCATATGGTTCATCCGGTGACTTTTTACCCGGAGCTTGGACTTTTGGTGATGTTTTGAACAGCGAAGGATATGAGCAAACAGTTATGATTGGTGCCGATGCGAGATTCGGTGGCTTGTCATATCTTTTTGAAAATCACGGTAATTACAAAGTGATGGATTATAATTATGCTATAAAAAACGGATTACTTCCTAAAAATTATAAACAATTTTGGGGCTATGAAGACGATAAATTATACCAGTTTGCAAAAGATGAAATAACAAGGCTATATAATACAGGTAAACCGTTTAACATGACACTTGAAACAGCTGATACTCATACACCGGGTTATGTAAGTCCTAAAATAAAGAATAAATTCAACAATCAATATGCAAATGCAATTTATTATAGTCAAAATGAAACTTATAAATTTATTGAGTGGATAAAGCAACAACCGTTTTATGAAAATACAACAATTGTTATAATAGGCGATCATTTGAGTATGTGTTCGGATTTTTTCAAAAATAAAAACGGTAATCGTACACAATATAATTTGATATTAAACCCTTCACCTGATTTGAAATATTCAAAGGATTGCTTGAAAAATCGAATTTGGTCAAATTATGATATGTATCCAACGGTTTTGGCTGCAATGGGGGTAAAAATTGAAGGAAACCGACTCGGTCTCGGAACTGATCTGTTTTCAAATGAACCGACTGTTTTTGAAGAGTTTGGCTATGATTATGTAAATAAAGAACTTGCAAAGAAAAGCGAATTTTATAACAAAAGAATTTTAATCCCAAATGGAGAAAAAATTGCTATGCATAATACTGATGATAACCAAAAATATATGTGACAAAAAAGCAAATTGCCAAGGTAATTACCTTGGCAATTTGCTTTTTTGCCGATTTATTTAGAATATATTTTTTTAAAATGTACAAAATATAACAGAAATAATAACATTATTTATTAGGAGAATGAATATGAAAGCAACCGGTATAGTCAGAAGAATTGATGATTTAGGCAGAATTGTTATTCCAAAAGAAATCCGCCGTTCATTTAGAATTAAAGAGGGTGACCCGTTAGAAATTTTTACTGATGCCGAGGGAGAAGTTATTTTTAAAAAATATTCGCCTATTGGTGAGTTGTCAAATTTTGCAAGCCAATATGCTGAAGTGCTGCATAAAAGCGGCGGGCTTCCCATTGCGATTATGGATAATGACCATGTTGTTGCAGCTTCAGGTATCAGTAAGAGGGAAATTCTTGAGCGAAGAGTTACAAAGAATCTTGAAGAACTTATGGAAAACAGGGCAATTCATATTACTAATGATAAAATCCCGTCTGTAAGTGCTATTGAGGGATATGACAGAAAGGCAAATGTTGTTTATCCTATTATATACGGTGGTGATGTTTCGGGTGCGGTTTGTATGATTGAAGACGAAAACCATACACTTCCAAGCGAAACGGATATTAAACTTGTGCAGGTTGCGGCCGCATTTTTGGGGAAACAAATGGAATAAAGTGTTGTGCATATTGTACAAAAAATACAGCTTGCTTTTGTACAATGTGTTACATAGGTAGAAACTCGAAAAAAGGTCTTGATTTTTCATTTTAAGGGGCTATAATGTAGGCATTGAGAGGCAAACAAAGAAACGCACGAGGTGCAAATAGGCAGATGAAAAAATTTCAAGACGAGGCATACGGATACATTAAAGATATGTTCGCTCAGCACCATATGGTCAAGCGAGTAGTTCTCTCCCTTATCAGTATCATCGTAATGGGTTTTGGAATTTCGCTGTTTTCGCTTTCGGGTTTCGGTGTTGACCCTTTCACTTCAATGAATATGAATGTAGCAAGCACCATTGGTATGGGCTTTGGTACATATCAATTGATTATCAATCTTGTTATTTTAGCGTTTGTCGTTATTGTAGCACACAGAGGATTGGTAGGTGTCGGAACGATATTTAATATGGTAGGTTGCGGTTATTCTTGTGAATTTTTCCAAAATCTATTCGCTCCGATGGTAAATGAGCATTATACCTTAGCGCTGAGAGTACCCCTTCTCTTAGCGGGTATAGTTACTCTTTGCTTTGCTTGTTCATTATTCTTTACAGCAAATGTCGGCGTTGGCCCTTATGATGCTTTAAGTTTTATGCTTGCACGGTCAACAAAGTTTCAATATAAATGGATGAGGGTTGCAACTGATGTAACCGTAGTGCTAATCGGTTTGATAGTAAGCGGCGGTGTATCGGCAATATTTGAAGGTGACATTTCAAAGGTTAAAAATATCGGCTTAGGCACGATAATTACAGCTTTTTGTATGGGGCCGCTCATCAATGTATTTAATAAGTATGTTTCGGCAAAGATATTCAATGTTGATTATGAGAAAATCAGCAAAAATGTTGCATTCTTTATGCTAAAAGGTGCAATGGTTAAGAATTCGGTACCAAATCATACTGAAAGAACAAAGTTTAATAACGATTCAACCACGGCTGAAGTGTTATCAGAGTCAACAAGGTTGTAGAAAATATTTTTCTCAACCTTTTTATATATACCAATTACGTTTTCACATAAATTTTACCCCTTAAAAAGAAGAAGGCATTCCGTTATGGAGTGCCTTTTTCTTTTGCTTATTTTATATTTTAATGATTTATATAAAACCGCGTGCATATATATTTTTGTAAGCATATGGATGGAATTACATAAAAACTGTTAAAAATATCCTTATACTATTGACTAATGTTGAAAAATATTATACAATATGCACAAAGATTAAAAATAAGAGGTAACTTTTATGGGTATTCAAGCAAAAGATATAAGAAATGTTGTTTTTGCAGGCCACGCATCCAAGGGTAAAACAACTCTTTGCGAGGCTTTGCTTAATGTTGCCGGTACTACTGAAAGAATCGGCAAAACCGGTGACGGTAATACTGTTTTGGACTTTGACAGTGAGGAGAAAAAGAGGAAAATCAGCATTAACAGCGCTGTTGCTTCCTTTGCATATAAGGGTAAAAATATTAACCTTATTGATACCCCGGGCCTTTTTGACTTTGCTATGGGCAGCAATGAGGGTATGAGAGCAGGTGACACTGCCGTTATCGTTGTTTCTGCACGCTCCGGCCTTGCAGTCGGTGCTGAAAAAGCATTTAAGAGTGCCGGTTCTCACGGCCTTTCACGAATTTTTGTAACAACTAAAATGGAAGATGAAAGGGCAGATTTTTATAAGAGCTTTAACGGTATTGTTGCCAAATTCGGCGCGCAGGTTTGCCCTGTGGTAGTGCCTGTTATTTCAAGCGGCAAAGTTGTTGCTTATTATAATATGATTGACGGTAAAGCTTATGAATATGACGGAGTTAAAAGGAAAGAATCATCGCTGACACATGATGATGAACCTCGTTTTGAAGCTATTAAGGCTGTTTTTGCCGAGGCTGTTGCTTCAACTGATGAAGAACTTATGGAAAAGTATTTTGATGGTGAAGAATTAAGCACTGAAGAAAAAATCAAAGGTTTAAAGCTTGGTGTGGCTGACGGTTCTATTATTCCTGTATTTGCACTTTCGGGTATCACCGGTATTGCGTGCGATATGCTTCTTGATTTTATCGCTGATGTTTGCCCTGGCCCTAAAAGTGAATATGCAATTGATTCTGATGGTGAGCCAGTTGAACTCACCGCTGATGAAAACGGTCCGCTTGCTGCAATTTGTTTTAAAACCGTGGCTGATCCATTTATCGGCAAGCTTTCATATTTTAAGGTTGTAAGCGGTAAATTTAATTCTTCCACACCTGCATTTAATGCTAATACAGGCAAGGAAGAAAGAATGGGCAAGATTGTAAAGCTGTTTGGTGCTAAACAAACTGATGTAGGCGAACTTACGGCAGGCGATATTGGCGCTGTAACCAAGCTTTCAGGTTTTTCAACGGGCGATACTCTTTGTTCATCTTCGAATATAGTTAAACTTGACACAGTTAATGTGCCTGTTGCCTCATATAAAGTTGCAATCTCATCTGTAAAAAAGGGTGATGAGGAAAAGATTTCTTCAGGAATTTTAAGACTTTGTGAAGAAGATCCGTCGCTTTCACTTACAAATAATATTGAAACACATCAAATGATTTTATCAGGTGTGGGTGAGCAACAGGTTGATGTTGCTGTTTCAAGGCTTAAGGATAAATTCGGTGTTGAAGCAAAGCTTGATGCACCTAAAGTTGCTTATAGGGAAACAATTACTAAAAAGGTTTCTGCTCAAGGCAGGCATAAAAAGCAAAGCGGCGGCCATGGCCAATTTGGTGATGTGTTTATTGAATTTGAACCTTATGATACCGAAAAGCTTATTTTTGCCGAAAGAATTGTCGGCGGTGCAGTACCTAAAAACTTCTTCCCGGCAGTTGAAAAGGGGCTTAATGAATGTATGGAAAAAGGCATACTTGCAGGCTTCCCGATGGTTGGTATTAAAGCAACGCTTTACGACGGTTCATACCACCCGGTTGATTCAAGCGAAATGAGTTTTAAAATGGCGGCAACTATTGCATTTAAAGAGGGTGTAGCAAATGCCTGCCCGGTTCTTCTTGAACCTATTGTTACTTTGCGTGCAACGGTTAATGATGATGCAATGGGTGATATTATAGGCGATATTAACCGCAGGCGCGGCAGAGTTTTGGGTATGTCACCGGTGGGTGACGGTAATCAGGAAATTATCGCAGAAGTGCCGGAGGGTGAAATGAGCAGCTTTTCAACATCAATGCGCCAAATTACCCAGGGCAGAGGCTCTTTCACAACCGAATTTGCAAGGTATGAAAGAGTGCCGGAACATATAGCTCAAAAAGTAATTAACGAGTCGAAAGACGAATAAAAACCTTTTTTCTTCTTTCATTTTTTCCTAAAACACAGGGCAGGTACAAAAGTACCTGCCCTGTGTTTTAGGATTGTTTTGTATCAACCTACTTGTATTATTTCATTAAATACAGCAGTCATTTTTTTACTGATGTTCAAATCAAGGTGAAGTGAACCGAAGTACCAGTGCATATATTGCACATTTTCCATCAATTCCTGGAGATAAGTATTAAGCGGAGAAATGATGATGTTTTGGTTTGTTCTTTGCTTTAAAATATCTTTCGCAACAGTCGGCGGTTCGTAAGTAAGAATGTAATTGATGTTTTTTTCCGTATCTTTTATGTTTCTTACACCGTTTCGCATATCTTCGGCGGTAGGAAGTTCACTTTCCCACCAGCTGACATTTTCTTCACGCATATAAGCGTCATCACTTTCGCCGCCGCCCATAACAAAAAAGCTTTTGCCTTCAAATGTAAAAATTTCACCGCGCATAAGGTGGTAAATATTATCGGCAATTTTGTGGGTGTTTCCGCCTTTCCATCTGTATGGCTTGTACGAATTTAAAATATCAAAATTTTCGTGAGCGCCGTCAACAAAACATATTGTGTATTTTCTTTTTTTCAGGTATTCAAGATTTTTTCTTTCATTTTTATCGTGAGGATTCCAAATAAAGCCGAAATCACCGCAAACAATAAGAATATCTTTTTCACCAAGCTTATTTAATTTAGGGTTTTTAAAACACGAAATGTCGCCGTGAGTGTCGCCGGTAATATATATCATAGTTTTCTCCAAAAAAATTAAAATTAGACTTTAAAAACTGTCAGAAAAATGTTAAACTATGTAATATAATATAATTTATTTCAAAAGGTGTCAAGTCTATGAAAAGAACACTTTGTGTATTTTTATCGTTTATAATACTGATAACTTCATTTTTAGCTTTGCCTCTTTCGAGCCAAGGCGCAACATATAAGCCGGATAGAAAGATTTATGCCGAAGCATATATGCTCATAAATCTTGATGATGATTCATATCCCGTAGTGGCGCAAAAAAATATTGATGAACGCCTTTATCCTGCATCATTAACCAAAATTGTAACTGCAATGGTTACACTTGAAAATGTTAAGGATTTAAGCGTTAAAACAAAAATGAGCCAGGCGGCTTTTGATGCATCGGCAGGTACGGGCGCACAGGTTGCCGGCATAAATGTAGGGGAAGAGTTGAGTGTTGATACACTTTTGTATCTTACTATGGTTCACTCTGCTTGCGATGCCTGCGAAGTGCTTGCTGAATTTGTGGGCGGCACAAAAGATAATTTTGTTAAAATGATGAATGACTGGGTTAAAAAAGTCGGCTGTACTGATACTAATTTTACAAATCCGTCAGGCTTGCACGATGATAACCATTATACTACTGCGCGTGATATGTCAAAAATCACACTTGAAGCACTTAAAAATGCAGATTTTGTAAAATATTCTACTACTACCGAGTATGAATATAAAGGATATACTTTGCCGCATACAAATTTAATGCTTCACCCGGGTTATGTGACTTATTATTATGAGTATGCACAGGGTATTAAAACAGGTTCAACCGAGCAGGCAGAATATAATGTGATTACAAAAGCCTCAAAAGACGGATATAACTATCTTGCAATAGTAATGAAGTCGCCACAGCAAAAAATCAAAAATCAAAGCTATTTAACCAAATGCTCATTTGTAGATGCCAAGTCGCTTTTTGAATGGGCGTTTGACGGCTTGAAGTATACAACTATCGTAAGTAAGGATGAAGTTTTGGGCGAAGTTCCGGTTGAAAACGGTAAAGATGCCGATACGGTTCAGCTTGTTTGCGAAAAAGATACCAATGTTATTGTGCCGGTTGGGCTTGATAAATCTGCGGTTATTATTGAAATTCCCGAAAAGCCTACATCACTGCAAGCACCGGTTACAAAAGGGCAAAAAGTATGCAATGCAAATATAATTTACGGTGATGAAGTTATTGCAAGCGTTCAGCTTGTTGCCGGAAAAACAGTTGAGCTTTCAACATTTCTTAAAATGATAAATGCAATCAAAGCGTTTTTCGGCTTAACGGTTGTTAAGGTCATTGTCGCAATTGTTGTACTTGCATTTTTACTTTATGTTTATGTTTTCTTTAAAAGCCTTAATAAAAAGAAAAAAATAGAAAAAAGACGCCAGGCAAGGCGTGATGCTCATAAAGGGCCGGATGATTTACCGCCGCCTCGTCGTCGCTGATTTCATAACACTGAAAAACCTGCTGATACTTGTGTATCAGCAGGTTTTTGTATTTATTTAAAAATCTTTTTGATTCTTTTTTCCAGCTTATAAATATAGAGAAGTGTGACTTTTTCAATCATCAGCTCGTATACTAAAAATAATAGGTTCATAAGTAATGCAAATACAATTATAAAAGATTTGCCCTGCCCGTCTTCCAAAAACGGAATGCCGAAAATTTTGATTAAAATCACTTGGCACAAAATCATCATAATATTAAAAAATGTAAGCTTTGTAATTATGCGAAATGCTTTATTTTTTATTTTAGTGAAATATTCACGCACGATAGGGTAGTAGCCGAAAAAGATTACATACATCATCATACATTCCTTATCCGTAACCAAAATAAAGGATAAAAGGCTTGTTGCTATAAAAGTTATCCACGCGCTTTTTGTACCGAAAGTGCGCCTTAACATAATCATTATAATCCCTAAAAACATCGGCGCGGCATAGGCTAACACCATTGTTATCCCGCCTAAAAACAGCATTAGCACACCGAGTGCGGTTGAAAGCGAGCATACCGCAAGTTTAGTCGAATTTTTCAAGTTAATCACCATTTATATGTTATTATTTTCAGTTAATAAACATATTATCACTAAAGTTTAATTATGTAAATAGTGTGAATAATGAGTTAAAAATCTGTTCATTTTTACTAAAATATATTTACAAATAAAGTATGTATATATATAATATAAAATATAATTTTGTGTTATTATTAGGGGATGTTATAATATGAAAAAAGCTTTTGCTTTGTCACTTTGCGTTATAATGATTTTAACATTTACTTTAGTTGCTTGTTCTAAAAATGATGATGACGGCGAACCTACAACTGCACCTAAATCAACTGCGCAGGCGAGTGACCTTGATAACAGCGGTGATGAATACGGAGTTGAAACAGAAACTGTTACTAATGACCGCGGCAAAGCTGTTACGGACAAAAAGGGCAATAAGGTTACAACAGATGTGGCTGTTGTATACAAAAAAGATAAAAAGGGCAAAACATATGCCCAGAAGATTGATAAAAATGGTAACGCCGTTACTAAAAAAAGCGGTAAGCCTGTAACGGCGAAAATTGAAAGCACGGTTGCAACTACTGCCAAATCAACCTCAACCAAAAAGTTCACTACCGGCAATACAACCAAAGCACCTAAACTGACAGGCACTACAAACAAAAAAGCGGAACTTACAAAAACAGCAGATACCACTAAATTTGATAAAAGTGAAACCGTACCTAAAATTTCTGCAACCGGTAAAGAAGTTAACTTTTCAAAAAGTGATATGCAAATCGTAGCTAATATGCTTGAAGTGCCATATCTTTATCTTGAAAATTATGAAAATTCGGACGGTGTACCTATTAAAATTGCCGCATACACAGCAGTATGGATGGCACAGCACGACGGTGGTACCGCAGATACATACCCATCAAGCCCTGTTGTATTAAACCTTTTCAAATTTTATGGGCAAACAGTTGTTAATTTCAAAACTCAAGTAGAAAAGTTTTCAAATGTGCCTATTAAGTATAACAAAAAGAATGATACATTTACCGTAAAAGAATATCCAAAAAAGAAGCAAACAGTTAAAATCACCAAGATTGAAGACCTTGGCGACAACAACTTTTATAAAGTAACAGGCAAGGTATCGGGTGCAGGTGATGTAAAGCGGGTTGAAGCTGTAATACAAAAGAATAAGCTTGATTCAACACTCGGCTTTTCAATCAAAGCATTAAATTGGAGCAAATAATTTTTAGGAGCGGCTTTTGTCGCTCCTTTTCTTGATTTTGTAGTTTTACGGTGATATAATCAAATAAAATAAGGGAAAGAGTGGGAATATGACCAATAAAGAAATACTTGATAAAATTAAAGGTGGGCTTATAGTATCTTGCCAGGCACTTGCAAGCGAGCCGCTTTATGACAGCTATATTATGTCCAAAATGGCGTTGGCGGCAAAGCTCGGCGGTGCAGTAGGTATCAGGGCAAATACGGTTGTTGATATTAAAGCAATTAAGGAAAAAGTTGATTTGCCGCTTATAGGTATAATTAAGCAGGAATATGATGACAGTGATGTTTATATCACTCCTACAATGAAAGAGGTGGATGCACTTGTGGAAACAGGGTGCGAAATCATTGCCATTGACGCTACGAACAGATTAAGACCTAACGGTGAAACACTTGAAGCTTTCTTTACAAAAGTGAGAGAAAAATATCCTAATCAGCTTTTTATGGCGGACACAAGCTGTTTTGATGAGGGTAAAAAAGCTGAAGAACTCGGTTTTGATCTTATCGGTACAACTATGGCAGGATATACACCTTACACAAAGGGCACGCCGCTTCCTGATTTTAATTTAATGCAAAGGTATGTATCAGAACTTCACACTCCTGTTATTGCCGAGGGTGGCATATGGGTGCCGGAGCAGTTAAAAAAAGCAATTGATATTGGCGTTCATTCGGCGGTAGTAGGCACTGCAATCACCCGTCCGAGAGATATTACAAAGCATTTTGCGGAAGTTCTTTTATAAAAATATAAGTATTGAGGTTATTAAAATGAATTTAGATAAATTTAAAGGTGTGTTTTGTGCTTTAAACGCAATTTATGATGAAAATGACAATATAGATGTTGAAAAAATCAAAGCACTTGTAAGAGTATATAAATCACTTGGTGTAAAAGGTGTTTACGCTTGCGGTTCAACGGGTGAGGGCTTTCTTCTTTCAACCGAGGAAAGAAAGCAGGTCGCAAAAGCTGTAAAAGAAGCAGCAGGTGATGATTTTACGGTAATAGTTCATATCGGCTGTGCATCAACTAAAGAGAGTATTGAACTTGCCAAAGACTGCGAAAGCCTCGGTGTTGACGCAATTTCCGCTGTTCCTTGCGTTTATTACCATTTAAGCGAGGAAAGTGTAAAGCTTCATTGGAATTCGATTATTGAGTCAACTTCACTTCCTTTTATTATTTATAATATTCCACAGCTTACCGGTTTTAATCTTTCACCCGAGCTTCTTGCCGAAATGGCAAAAAATCCGAAAGTAATCGGTGTTAAAAATTCTGCTGAACCTGTTTTTCTTATGGAAAGATACAGAAGTGCAGTTAAAAATGATGATTTTATTATTTTTAACGGTTCCGATGAGCAGTTTGTAGGCGGCAGGCTCATGGGTGCAAATGCAGGTATCGGCGGAACATATGGCTGTATGCCGGAACTTTTTGTTGAGCTTGACAGGCTTGTTAATAATAATGAAATCGAAAAAGCAAAGGCACTTCAGTTTAAAATTAACGAATGTATTTTTGATTTGCTGTCTTGCAAATCTCTTTACGGTGCCGCAAAGCAGGTTATTTCTCTTCGCTTTGGAATAGAATGCGGTGAGCCGAGAAGTCCGTTTTTACCTGTTGAGCGCGAAGATGCAAAGCCTATTGCAGATAAAATAAATAAATATGTTAGCGAAATAAATTAAATGAAAAAATATAAAAATGTAATTTTTGATGTGGGCAATGTGCTTTTAGAATATCGCCCTGAAAGAATGCTTCAAGATTATGGCTTGAACGAAAATGACGCCAAAAGAGTATGCGATGAACTGTTTAATGACAGTGATGATTTGTGGCATATTTTTGACTTGGCTACTATGACGGATGAAGAAATAAAAAATGCTTATTGCAAAAAGCACCCGAATGATGCAAAAGCAATTTCATTTTTTATGGAGCACGGTGAATATATGCATATAGCCCGAGCAGATGTGTGGGAAAGGGTACACACTTTGAAAAAATGCGGATATAATATTTATCTGCTTTCAAACTACCCTGAAAGCTTATTTAAAAAGCATACGCAGTATGCCGATTTTATGAAAGACATTGATGGCTTAATGGTATCTTATATGATAAATATTACAAAGCCCGATTTGAGAATTTATGAAGCGCTTTGCAGTAAGTATTCGCTTGATAAATCAAAGTCGATTTTCTTTGATGACAGAAAAGAAAATATAATTGCGGCAAGAAAATTCGGTATTGATGCGGCAGAGGTAATATCAAAAGAATTCCTTTTAAACGAGCTTGATAAACTTATTAACGAAGCAAAATAAAAACACTCCGTACTTAAATCAGTACGGAGTGTTAGACTGTTGATAAAGCGGCTAAAGCGCGCCGAACAAAATAAATGAACTTTTTTGCTTCACTTGTAAAGAAAGGTGGGTGCAACTTGTTGCACTCGGAGGGATTGTGAAAAAAGGCTTGGACATCGAGTCCAAGCCTTTTTTGGCGCTTTTTGTCTTTTGCTCGGGGGAGTGAATTGTGCAAAGCACAAGAGACACGAGGCTCCAAATTCATTTATGAATTTGGCAGAAACAGTACGGTGTACTGTTTCGTAGCAAGTGAGAATAAAACAGCTCCCACTCGCAAAATACAAAATTTATCTCACTTTCTCAAAGTCTACCAGCGTGTAGAAATTTATTATTTGACTTTTTCTACACGCTGACACTCCGTACCTTAATCGGTACGGAGTGTTTTGCTTTGCATTACATATTTGCAATGATTTCTTTAATGATTTGTGATGCTTTGCCTACATCGGCTTTGCCCTTTGAATTTTTCATAACATAGCCAAACATTACATTGATGGCTTTATCCTTGCCGTTTTTAATATCTTCCACAGCTTTTGGATTAGCGTCAATTGCACCTTGGCAAAGAACTTTGAGATCATCGTCGCTCATGCCCTTAAGGTCATCAGCCTTAATGTATTCGCTTACATCCTTGCCGCTTTCAAGCATTTCTGCAAGCACTTCTTTTGCCTTGTTTGCTCTGATTTTTTTATCATCAATGAGTTTTACAAGTTCTGCCATTTGCTTTGCGGTGGTTTTTATTTCAAAGTTTTCTTTGTCTTCTTCTGTTTGAAGTGTGGCATAAATTGTGCCGATAATCAGGTTAAGCACATTTGATGCACTTGCGCCCTCTTTTACAGCACTGTCAAAAAATTCTGTAACATTTCTGTATTTATAAATAAGTCTTGCGTTATTTTCAGGAAGTTTCATATCCTCAACATATCTTTTGAGTTTAGCATCCGGAAGTTCCGGCAAAGATTTTCTTATTTCTTCCACACTTTCAGGTGAAATGTAGAAACGAAGAATATCAGGTTCCGGGAAATAGCGGTAATCATCTGCATTTTCCTTTGAACGCAAAACATATACAGTATCGCTGTTTGCATCATAGCGCATTGTTGACTGAATAACTTTTTCGCCGGATTCAATAATATCCTCTTGCCTTTCCATTTCAAGTTCCATTGCTCTGACAATGTTTGAAAGTGAGTTGATATTTTTGATTTCCGTTCTTGTACCCCAAGGCTCGCCGGGTTCGTGAATAGATACATTTACATCGCATCTCATTGAACCCTCTTGCATTTTACAGTCCGATACACCTACATTTCGCATAATAAGCTGCAACTTTTCAGCATATTCCTTTGCTTCCTCCGGTGTTTCAATATCAGCCATTGATACTATTTCTATAAGCGGAACACCGCCGCGGTTATAGTCAACATAAGTATATCCGTCTTCGTGAATAAGCTTTCCGGCATCTTCTTCAATATGAATACGCTCAATTCTGATTTTTTTGCCGGAATCAAGTTCAACATAACCGTCTACGCAAACAGGCTCGTCAAACTGTGAAATTTGATAAGCTTTAGGAAGGTCAGGGTAAACATAGTTTTTTCTGTCCATATGAGAATTATTGTTGATTTTACAGTGAACCGCAAGTCCTGCTCTTACTGCAAATGCAATAACTTCACGGTTTAATACAGGCAGTGCGCCCGGCTGACCTGTGCAAACAGGGCAACAGTGAGTATTAGGTTCGCCGCCGAATTGTGTTGTGCAGGAACAGAAGATTTTAGTTTTTGTTGCAAGTTCAATATGTGTTTCAATACCGCAAACTAATTTGTAACTCATACTGTAACACCTCCGTTAAAATCTTCAACCTCGCTCTTATTGAGTTTTTCATAAAAGTATGCAACATCAAGAATTTTCTTTTCGCTGAATTTCTTGCCTATGATTTGCATACCGATAGGTAAACCGTTTTTATCATTTTTGACAGGTACGCTGATAGCAGGTACACCGGTAATGTTGATTGGAACGGTGGCAATATCCGATAAATACATATCAACAGGTGACGCCCCCTTGAAACCGAGCTCAAATGCTGTGTTAGGAGCAGTCGGTGCAATAAGCACATCACAGGTGTTGAATATATCATCAAAATCGGAAATAAGATTTTGGCGAAGAAGGCAGGCTTTTTTATAATATGCGTCATAGTAACCTGAACTAAGCACATAAGTGCCAAGCATAATTCTTCTTTTAACTTCGTCACCGAAACCTTCGGTTCTTGTTTTAAGTATCATTTCTTCAACATCGTTGAAGTTTTCGGTGCGATAGCCGTATCTGATACCGTCATATCTGCCGAGGTTTGATGAAGCTTCTGCGCAGGCAATAATATAGTAAACAGGAAGTGCCTGCTGTAATACAGGAAGCTTAATATCTATAATTTCAGCCCCGTTTTTCTCATATTCCTTAATTGCAGAGAATATAGCGTCTTTAATTTCTTCGTTAATACCCTCAAAATACTCTTTTGCAACACCGATTTTAAGGCCTTTAACATCAGTTTGGCCCAATGAATCGCTTATGTTGCCGAAGTCATAGTCAACACTTGTTTGGTCATGTTCATCAACACCGCTGATAGCATCAAATACAGTTGCTGTGTCTTTTACACTGTTTGCAAGTACACCGATTTGGTCAAGCGATGAACCGTATGCAATAAGACCGTAACGCGAAACAGCACCGTAAGTAGGCTTAAGGCCGACTATACCGCAAAATGATGCCGGCTGGCGAACAGAACCGCCTGTATCCGAACCTAAGCCGTAACCTGCAAGGTTGGCACATACAGCAGATGCAACACCGCCTGATGAACCGCCTGTTACATGCTTTGTGTTTCTTGGATTTAAAGGTGCGCCGTAAACACTCGTTTCGCTTGTTGAACCCATAGCAAATTCATCCATATTGGTTTTGCCGAGCATTACTGCACCCTGTGCCTTGAGTTTTGACCATACTGTTGAATCATAATACGGTCTGAAACCCTCAAGTATTTTTGAACAGCAGGTCGTAAGGTCACCGTCTGAACAGATATTATCTTTAAGAGTCATCGGAATACCTGTAAGTGCTGTTGCTTTACCTTCGGCTATAAGTTTATCGGCAAATTTTGCGTTTTCAATTGCCTTGTCAAATGTGGTTGAAACATAGGCATTGTACTTCGGGTTATCATTTTCAATTGCTTCAATATATTTATTTGTAAGCTCAACTGATGATATTTCGCCGCTTTTAAGCATTTGTGATAAAGGTGAAATGATTTTTCTCATTTATATACCTCCCTTTACACAGAAGCATCCTTTTGATGCATTTACATTTGAAAGTATTTTTTCATTTGGAAGTGACGGTTTAACTTCATCTTTCCTGAATTCTTCGGCCGGAGTAGCACAAGAAGCAATGTTCCTGATTTTATCTGCGTCACCTTCAACCGAGTTGTTAATGGTGTCAGCAAATGCAATAATATCTCCCATATCTTTGATTATTCTGTCAAGCTCATCATCAGAAAAGTCAAGCCTTGCAAGGTTTGCAAGCTTAATTACTTCTTCTTTAGTAATCATAATTTTATCCTCTGTTACTTTCTAAGCTTAATGTGTACTTCACGAAGCTGCTGCTCGGTGATTTCGTTTGGTGCTCCGCACATAAGATCTTGCGCCTTGCCGTCCATTGGGAATGCGATTATTTCTCGGATGTTTTCTTCATTTCTAAGAAGCATAATCATTCTGTCAATACCAGGTGCCATACCTGCGTGTGGCGGTGCGCCGAATTGGAATGCAGTGTAAAGTGCGCCGAATTTTTCTTTAAGCACTTCTTCATCATATCCTGCAATTTCAAATGCTTTTTTCATAATATCAATATCGTGGTTACGAACTGCGCCTGATGAAAGTTCAACACCGTTGCAAACAATATCATACTGATAAGCAAGAATTGAAAGCGGGTCTTCATTTTCAAGTGCTTCAAGTCCGCCCTGCGGCATTGAAAACGGATTGTGAGTAAATCCGATTTTCTTTTCTTCTTCCTTATATTCAAACATAGGGAAGTCATTGATAAAGCAGAAACGATATGCGTTCTTTTCAAGAAGGTCAAACATTTCGCCAAGCTTTGTTCTGATTTGGCCTGCATATTCGCAAGCTTTAGCTTCGTTATCAGCAATAAAGAATATTGTATCGCCGATTTCAAGGCTTGCAATTTGTGCAAGTTCTTCTTTCATATCGTCAGGAATGAATTTATCAATAGGGCCTTTATAAGTTTTATCTTCTTGTACAAGTAAGTAGCCAAGGCCGCCCATACCGATAGATTGTGCGAATTTAAGGAGCTTTTCGTGCTTGCCTTTTGAAATATCTGCGTGTACTTTGATAGCTCTTACTGTCTGTCCATGGAAAGGCTTAAATGTGCAGCGCTGGAAAAATTCTGTTACATCTACAATTTCAAGTGGGTTTCTGAGGTCAGGCTTATCTGTACCGTATTTAAGCATAGATTCCTTGTAGCTGATTACAGGGTACGGTGCTTTTGTTACGCTGTAACCTTTTGGTGCAAATTTTTCAAATGTTTTTGTAAGCACTTCTTCGCCAACTTTGAATACATCTTCCTGTGTGGCAAATGCCATTTCAAAGTCAAGCTGATAGAATTCACCCGGTGAACGGTCAGCTCTTGCATCTTCATCTCTAAAGCAAGGTGCTACCTGGAAATATTTATCAATACCTGATACCATAAGAAGTTGCTTGTATTGCTGTGGTGCCTGCGGAAGTGCATAAAACTTACCCTTGTGAACACGGGAAGGTACTACATAGTCACGCGCACCTTCAGGTGATGAAGCACAAAGAATAGGTGTTTGCATTTCCAAAAATCCCATTTCGCTCATAACTTGGCGTAGATATGCAATAACCTTGCTTCTGAAAATGATATTATCTTTAACTTTTTCGTTTCTTAAATCAAGGAAACGGTATTGAAGTCTTTTATCTTCACGAATTTCTTTAGAGGTTTGAATTTCAAAAGGAAGCGGTTGCCTAACTTTTCCAAGGGTGGTTACGCTTTTTGCTTCGACTTCAATTGTGCCTGTTGCAATTTTAGGGTTGATTGTATCTTCATCTCTTTTTTCAACAATACCTTCGATTGACAGGCAATCTTCCTTGCTGATTCCGTCAAGAAGGGTTGTGTCACGCATTACAACCTGCATAACCCCGTACATATCCCTAAGGTCAATGAAAGATACGCCGCCGTGGTCACGAATGTTTTCAACCCAGCCGGCAATTTTAACTGTTGAATTGATGTCTGCCTCTGAAAATTCATTCATAGGTTTTGTTCTGTAATTTGTTGAAAATTCCATACTGTTCTCCTTTGTCAAAGTGTACTTAATAAAAAAATAGCAGCCTTAAGTCCAATAGGACGAAAGACTGCTTCCGTGGTACCACCTAAATTAGCCATAATCGGCTCACTCAAAAGATTAACGCTCTTGCACGCCCGAGTCTACTTGCAAATAAATAAAAATGCTTTCTTTCGGGAACTCATAGGTGTTTTTCACTGCCTGCCTGTATTGCCTTGCACCACACGGCAACTCTCTGAAACAAAACTTAAGCAGTTACTCGCCTAATCACAGTTTTAATATTACGCTAATAATATAACACTAAACCTTCAAATAGTCAACAATTTTCTTTCCTTATATAATTGTAATAATTATTATTCTATGCTAAAATATACTATATTCCTTATAATTTTATAATAAAGTTAAAATTGTTATTGAAAAACACCTCTATATAATATATAATACTAAAAAATATATTTTGTTGGGAATTTTTGTATGAAAAAAGTATTAAGTTTGTTTTTATCATTATCACTTATAGTTTGCATAGCTTTTTCCTGTGCTTCGCCGGCAATGGCTGATGAATGGTATGATATTTTATTTGAAGATAATCAAAAAGAAGAAATTGAACACAGCGTAATTGATGAAATTATAGTATCGCAAGTCGGTAAAACGGAAGTGTCTGTTTATTGGAACTGCTCATATTACGGTTTTGTTGACGGATACGAAGTATCGCTTTATGACTGTAAAACAAATACTTATTTTCCGCAGGCTTATGTTGACTGTAATACATATAGTTATGTTTTCAGAAATCTTAAGCAAAATACCGGCTATCAGGTTTGCGTGCGCTCATTTGTTTTTGACAACGGCACTTATGATTTCGGCCAATACAGCGCCCCTGCCAAAATTTTCACCTGCCCGGCTGATGTCAAGCTATCATCGGTAAAATATAACTCCAAGGGCAAAGCAACGGTTAAATGGAAAAAATGCAAAAATGTAAGCGGCTATGTTATTGAATATTCACCTAAAAAGGATTTTAAAGATGATGCTTCAAAATCAACCGTAATGGTTTACGGTAAAAGCAAGTCAAGAAAAGTTATCAACGGGCTTGCAAAGGGCAAGTATTATTTCAGAATTGCGGCTTTTAAAAAAGTTGATGATACAATTTATGTGGGTACATTTTCAAAAAAAGTAAAAAGAGTTCATATTAAAAGAGGGCTTAGCGTTAAAGGTATGCTCAATGCCGTTAAAACAGATAATTCAGGCGCACAAAGAATAAAAAAATATACCGACGGCGGCGTGAATATCGCAAAATATAAAACCACTTATGATAAGGTTAAAGCTATCTATGTTTGGCACGCAAGGAACTTTAAAAAGCACGGTTGGGATTGTGTAGGCTGTAACAGTAATTTTAATAACTGTATCAGCGCACTTTTTTCAAACAGTGAAAAGAGATATGACGGTTTTATTACACTTAATGCCGGTAAATTCAGAAACAATGACGGCTCAAAGGTTATGCACAAATGGTCTGTAATTTACCTTGCCGGTAAGCCATATATTTTTGACCCGAGGCTTCAGGGTTATACCAAAAATTATACTGCAAATACATATTTTGCCTTGGCGAAGAATTCAAGATCGGCAAAACCGTATATTTATGAATATGATTACGGTACTTTTTATCCGGATGAAAGCAATGCGTATTTTGAATACTGCGTTGAAAGCATAAAATAAACTTTTTGAAAGGATTATTAACTATGAAAAAAGTTGCAATTATTATGGGTTCAGACAGCGATTTGCCTATCGTAACCCCTGCAATCAAACAGCTCAAGGAATTGGGTATTGAAACCGAGGTTCGTGTAATGAGTGCACACAGAACACCGAATGAAGCACACGAATTTTCGGCAAATGCAATTAAAAACGGATTTGGTGTAATTATTGCCGCAGCAGGTATGGCTGCACATTTGGGCGGTGTACTTGCCGCTTCAACCACTTTGCCGGTTATCGGTATTCCGTGCAGTGCAAAGGTGCTTGACGGAATGGATGCAATGCTTGCAACTGTTATGATGCCACCGGGTATTCCGGTTGCAACAGTAGGTGTTAACGCAGCTAAAAATGCGGCACTTTTGGCGGCTCAAATTCTTGCGGTAGGGGATGATGAGCTTATGGCAAAGCTTATTAAAATGCGTGAGGATATGGCAGAGCAGGTTCACCAAAAGGATATTGCACTTCAGGAAAAGCTTAAAGAAATTTAACAAACATTCACGATAAAAAAATAAGATTGCGTAAAACGCGAACATTTAAAAGGAGATTATATATGGAGTCATTCAGCGAAAGTTATGCTAAAGCAGGCGTAGATGTTACAGCAGGTTATGAATCTGTTGAACTTATCAAATCACATGTAAAGCGCACTGAAATTCCGGGTGTAATGGGTTCAATCGGCGGTTTCGGCGGTATGTTTGAACTTTTAGGCGCAGGTAATTATAAAAATCCTGTGCTTGTTTCAGGAACAGACGGTGTAGGAACCAAGCTTAAAGTTGCTTTTCTTCTTGATAAGCACGATACTATCGGTATTGACTGTGTAGCAATGTGTGTTAATGATGTAGCTTGCTCCGGTGCAAAGCCACTTTTCTTCCTTGATTATATTGCTTGCGGTAAAAACTATCCTGAAAAGATAGAGCAAATTGTAAGCGGTGTGGCTGAAGGTTGCGTTCAGGCAGGTTGCGCACTTGTCGGCGGCGAAACAGCAGAACATCCGGGCCTTATGCCAAACGAAGAATATGACCTTGCAGGTTTTACGGTTGGTATCGGCGAAAAGGATAAGCTTGTATCAGGCGATAAGCTTGCAAGCGGAAATGCACTTATCGGTGTTGCATCATCAGGTGTTCATTCAAACGGTTTTTCACTTGTAAGAAAAGTGTTTAACATTACTGAAGAAAGGCTTGGCGTTCATGTGGCAGAGCTTGGCAAAACTCTTGGTGAAGAGCTTTTGACTCCTACAAGAATTTATGTTAAGCCGCTTCTTAATCTTATGGACAGCGTCAATGTCAATGCTATCAGCCATATCACCGGCGGCGGATTTTATGAAAATGTACCGAGAATGTTAAATGACGGTTTCAAGGCTGTTATTGAAAAAGATAAGTGCTTTAAAAAGCCTATTTTTGACCTTATCGCAAGTGAGGGTAATATCCCTGAAAGAGATATGTATAACACATTTAATATGGGTACAGGTCTTGTTATCGCAGTTGATAATGATAAGGCAGATGAAGCTGTAAGAATACTTAAAGAAAACGGCGAGGACGCTTGCGTTATCGGTGAAATCAAAGCAGGCGAAAAGGGTGTTGAACTCGTATGATGAAAAACATAGCTGTTTTAGTGTCAGGTGGGGGTACTAATCTTCAGGCACTTATTGACGCACAGGCAAAAGGTGAAATAATCGGCGGAAAAATCACGCTTGTTGTTTCTTCAAACCCTGATGCATACGCTCTTGAGAGAGCAAAAAAGAACAATATAGCAACTAAAATTTGCGAAAAGAAAAATTATAAAGACAGGGCAGAATATACCCGTGCCATTAGGGATATTTTACTTGAAGCAAAGGCTGACTTGGTAGTATATGCCGGCTTTATGACTATTCTTGATGAGCAGATAGTTAAGGCTTTTCCAAATAAAATGATGAATGTTCACCCTGCACTTATCCCGTCTTTTTGCGGGCCGGGATATTGGGGGCTTCATGTGCATGAAAAGGTTATTGAAAGCGGAGTTAAACTCACAGGTGCAACAGTGCATTTTGTAACAGAGGAATGTGACGGCGGCCCTATAATTTTGCAAAAGTCAAGCGAGGTTAAATTTGATGATACCCCTGAAATTTTGCAAAAGCGTGTTATGGAAGAATGTGAATGGAAAATTCTTCCCAAAGCAGTTTCTCTTTTCTGCCAAGATAAAATAGAAGTTGTTAATAATAAAACTAAAATTACTGAATGATATTGAGGTGTAATTATGGAAATCAAATCTCTTGCAAGTGAACTTAATACGAATTCATATCCGGGCAGAGGTATTGTGCTTGGTAAAAGTGAATGCGGCAAATTTGCAGTTTGTGCTTACTTCATTATGGGCAGAAGTGTAAACAGCCGTAACAGAATTTTTGAAGAAAATGAGCGTGGCGGAATTCGCACCAAGGCTTTTGATGAGTCAAAAATGGAAGACCCTTCACTTATTATTTATAACCCTGTTCTTAAGTTCGGCGGTGACACAATCGTTACAAACGGCGATCAAACCGATACTATTTATGATTCTTTTGCAAAGGGTGATTGCTATCACGATGCACTTATTACAAGAGAATTTGAGCCTGATGCACCAAATTACACACCGAGAATTTCAGGTATTATGAAAGAAAACGGTAATTATAATCTTTCGATTCTTAAATCAAATTGCGGTGAGCCTGAATGTGTGAGATATTTCTTTGAATATCCTGCAAGAGCAGGTCTCGGCCATTTTATTCATACATATAAGTGTGACGGAAATCCTATTCCGTCGTTTGAGGGTGAGCCTACACCTGTTAAAATTGAAGGCGATATTGATGAGTTCACCAATATGATTTGGACTAATCTTAATGAGGATAATAAGGTTTCTCTTTTTGTTCGTTTCATAAATCTTGAAACAAGGGAAGAAGAAACAAGAATTATCAATAAAAACGAAAAATAATTATAAGGGGTGATTCAGTTCACCCCTTGTTTTGCTATTGCATTTACTATATTATTTACATATTTATTATAAATTCGGAGGAAATTATGAAAGTTCTTGTTGTTGGCGGCGGCGGAAGAGAACACGCCCTTATCAGAAAAATTAAAGAATCAAGCAAGGTTGATGAAATTTTTTGCACACCGGGTAACGGTGGCATTTCATATGATGCAAAATGTTTTGATGTTTCGGCTACGGATATTGACGGCGTAGTTGATTTAGCTAAAAAATTAAGCGTTGATTTAGTTGTAGTAGCACCTGATGACCCGCTTGTTGCAGGTATGGTTGACGCACTTAATGACGCAGGATTTAAAACTTTCGGCCCACGCGCAAATGCCGCTATTATTGAGGGCTCAAAAGTTTTTTCAAAAGAGCTTATGCAAAAATATAATATTCCTACCGCTGAATATAAAGTTTTTGATAACGCAAATGACGCTATTGAATATATTAAAGAGAAAAATGAATTTCCTACTGTTATCAAGGCGGACGGTCTTGCTTTGGGCAAGGGCGTAATTATTCCTGAAAATCTTGATGATGCTGTTGCCGGTGTCAAAGAAATTATGGAAGATAAAATCTTCGGTGCTTCCGGCAACAACATTGTTGTTGAAGAATTTTTGACCGGTCCTGAAGTTTCCGTTCTTGCATTTACAGACGGCAAGTGCGTTAAACCTATGGTATCTTCTATGGACCATAAGCGTGCACTTGACGGTGATAAGGGACTTAACACAGGCGGTATGGGTACCGTATCGCCAAATCCGTATTATACCGAAGAAGTAGCAGCTGAATGTATGGATAAAATCTTTATGCCTACTATAAATGCTATGAACCAAGAGGGCAGAACATTTAAGGGATGTTTATACTTCGGACTTATGATTACACCGAAAGGACCAAAGGTAATTGAATATAACTGCCGCTTCGGTGACCCTGAAACGCAGGTTGTTTTACCAAGACTTAAAACAGATATTATTGATATTTTTGAAGCAATAAATAACGAAACTCTTTCTGAACTTGATATTGAATGGAGCGAAAAAGCCTGCGCTTGTGTTATTATGGCTTCCGGTGGTTATCCGAAATCATATAAAAAGGGTGCTGAAATCACAGGCCTTACATTAGGCCAACTTGACGGTGTTACCGTTTACCACGCAGGAACTAAAATTGAAAATGATAAGCTTGTTACATCGGGTGGCAGAGTTTTAGGCGTTACTGCTTTGGGTGACAGCCTTGCAGACGCACTTAAAAAATCTTATGAAGCGGTGGAAAATATTCATTTTGATAATGCACATTACAGAAAAGATATTGGAAAACGCGCACTTGAAGCTAATAAATAATTTATACAAATTGTTGTAATTTAATAAATTGTGAATTTTTTTCGATTTTACAAAATGTTATTGACAATTATACAAAACGGAATTATACTATCCGTGTAATTAAAATTAACTTTTAGAATAGACAAGAGGGTTAAGTTATGGCAACAGTTAAAAAGAGCAAAAAGAAGATTATTGTACCTATAAGTATAATACTCGTTATTGCGATTGTAGCCGGTTGCATTTTCGGTGTAACTAAATCGAAAAGCGGCGAAGAGGTTAAGCTCAACACAATTTCAACGGGGGATATTTACGAAAAGGTATCATTAACAGGTGATGTTACTGCCGGCACTTCAAAGGATTATAAGGTTGGCACAGTTGCAACCGTTAAAAGTGTTAATGTTAAAGTAGGCGACCAAGTTAAAAAAGGTGATGTTCTTGCAACATTTGATACCACTTCACTTGATTCGCAGGTATCTTCACTTCAAACTTCTTATAATGACGCTTTGAAAAACTATAACAATGCTGTAAAAAATCAAAAAACAGCAAACAACAAGGCATCTACATACAAAAAGCAAATAGATGCGATTGAAAAAAAGATTGCAAAGCTTAATAAGAAAATTGCTAAAACGACAACTACTAAAAAGAAGAAAACAACAACTACTACAACTACGACTAAGGCAAGCACAACTAACCGTATTTCACAGTGGCTTGCAACTACCACAACTAAAGCAGCAACTACTACCACCACTACTACAACTACAACTCAGCATACCACAGATGACGGCTCACCAAAGTATACAGTAGCACTTTCTGCTTATCCTACTTCTGTTTCGGGTACGGTTTCAGGTTCCGGTAAGTACAGAAAGGATATTGGTAATGTTACGATTAAGGCAACCCCAAGTTCAGGTTGGCTCTTCCTTGGTTGGTATTCTTCCCGTGCAGCATATTTGGCAGGTAATTCACCGCTTTCAAATTCACAGTCTTGGACTTTCCATTTGACAAGCGATGTTAACTATGTAGCAGTATTTACAGAAGACACAAATGCCACTACAACAACTGCAGCTTCTATCAACGATATTTCAAAAGCACTTGTTGAAATAAACAAAAATATTGCATCAATAACTAATGATGTTAAAACATTAACTACTATTTCGGGAATAGTTGCAAATTCAATTTCAGGTGCAATTGCTTCAGGTCAGCTTAACAGCAAGACCATTGCTGATTTAGTAGGTAAAGATATTAAGACTGCTATTACAAACGGCATTGTTGATTCAACCAAGCTGATTGTTGAAAGCGGCGTTGCCGTTGATATGATTAAAGCCGCTGTATCTTCAATTGATTACAGGGCGCTTGCCAAAGGTGTTTCTGATTCTGATAACGCAGTTCTTACAGGTTTGGAAATTCAAAAAGCATTGCTTTCGGCTCAATATGAAGTATATAAAACACAGGGCGATCAATCAATTGTTACTGCCCAAAAATCAGCAGTTACCGCTACAAAGAAGGCTCTTGATTCAATGAAAGAGCAGCAAACAGCACTTGCAAACGGCTGGACAGCAGATTTTGACGGTGTGATTACAAAGGTTGACATTTCACCTGACTCTCAAACTACTGCACTTCAGGCAGGTATCACGCTTGAAAATCACGATGTTCTTGTTGCAACAGTCAGCCTCAGTGAATATGATGTTCATAAAGTCAAACTCGGTATGAAGGCAAAGGTTACTACTGCTTACGGTAAATATGATGGTGAAGTTGCCTCTATTGCACCTACTGCCACAGGTGGTTCATCAAGCTCAATTCTTGACAGCGTAGGTTCAATGGCAGGTGTCAGCGGTCTTTCATCACTTACAAATTCAGGTGCAGGTGTTGAATGTACAATTGAAATTAAAAATCCTGATGAAAACATTATTGCAGGTTTTGATGCCGATGTTGAAATTCAAACAGGTCAGTATCTTGGTGTAACAGTTGTTCCTATTGAATCAATTACACTTGAAAAAACAGGTTCATATGTATATCTTTATAACGACGAGGATAAAACAGTTACCAAGACTGAAATTAAGACAGGTGCAATTTCAGATACAGCTTATGAAGTAACTTCGGGTCTTAAGCCTGGTGACAGAATTGTTGCATCACCAAAAACAGATTATAAAGAAGATACCTTTAAAGTTAAGGTAGTAGACAGCACAAATAAGTAAGGAGACTTTACAGTGAATATTACAGAAAGTCTGAAAATCGCAGTCAAGTGTATTAAGTCAAATTGGATGCGCAGTCTTCTTACAATGCTTGGTATTATTATCGGTATCAGCTCCGTTATTATGATTATCGGTGCAGGTACCGGTGTAAGAGATTATATCGTCGGCCTTATTGAAGATATGGGTTCAAACGCAGTTCTTGTCAGCGTTGATGCCACATCTGCTACTGATAATGACTATATTACTCTTGATGATGTAGAAAATATTAAAACTAAAGTAAACGGCGTTGAGCGTTGTTCACCTATGCTTATGGGCTTTGGCCGTGCAACAATTGATTCAACTGCTACGGAAGCTACTGCAATGCTTATCGGTGTTAACAGCGATGTTCAGTTTGCACTTACCAATACTTGTGAATATGGGCGTTTTTTCACTGATGAGGAATATAATGCAAATGCTCCAATTGCTGTAATGGGTACTAACTCGGCACAGCAGGCTTATGGTTATGAGGATGTTACTAATGAATATGTAACCGTATCTTCAAGCGGTAAATCAATGAAAATCAAAATTTGCGGTGTTGCAAATATTGATACTCTTGCAAACTCACTCGGTGGCTCAAGCTCAATGAGCAATATATTCCAAAGCGCAGGCGGGGATAAAACTGTTATTGCACTGTTTTTACCTTGTACAACGCTTACACAGATTACCGGTGCTGATGCAAACCTCGGCAGTGTATTTGTTATTGCTAAAGACGGTTATGATTATGATGCAGTCGGTAATGCAACCGTAAACTATCTTAAATCTGCACACGGTAACTATTCAAACAGTATGTATACTGCTCAAAATATGGCAACATATGTTGATATAGTTAATATAATTATGTCTGTTCTTACAGCATTTATTGCCTGCGTAGGTGCAATTTCGCTTATTGTAGGCGGTATCGGTGTAATGAACATTATGCTTGTTTCGGTAACGGAGCGAACGCGTGAAATCGGTATACGAAAATCACTTGGCGCAAAAACAAGAGTTATTACAATGCAGTTTTTGACGGAGTCGATAATTTTGTGCCTGATAGGCGGTATTATCGGTGTTTCAATTGGTGTTGCAGGTGCGTTTGCCGCATGCTCAGTAATAAATATCAAGCCTAATATTACATGGTGGCTTATACTTGTTGCACTGCTGTTCTCAAGTGGTGTAGGTTTGTTCTTCGGTATTTATCCTGCAAGAAAGGCTGCACAAATGAGTCCTATTGATGCACTCAGAAGTGAATAATTATTTAAGAGGGGTTTTTGCCCCTCTTGAATTTTGTTATTATGTATGATAAAATAATAAAACTATCTTTTAAAGAGGAATATTTGATGGAAATTAACGATATACTTGAAAAGTTCAATTTTAAAGGTGAACTTGAAGAATGTAATGTTTTCGGCTCAGGTCATATAAATACAACTTATCTTGCAAAATATATTGAAAACGGAAAAGAAAAAAAATATGTTGTTCAAAAAGTAAATACAAATATTTTCCCGGATATTGATTCGCTTATGAATAATATTTTTTCCGTTACAGAATTTTTAAGAAAAAAAATCACAGAAAACGGAGGTAATCCCCACAGGGAAACGCTCCATTTTATCAGAACATATGACAAAAACAAGTATTTTAAAGATGAAAACGGTGATTGTTACCGTGCATATCGCTTTGTTGATAATTCAAAGGCTTATGATACTGTTAACAGCGCAGAGATTTTCGGCAAAAGCGGTAAAGCATTCGGCAGATTTCAAAAGTATTTAAGTGATTTCCCTGCTGAAACTTTGAGTGAGATAATTAAGAATTTTCATAATACCATTTGGCGATATGAAAATGAATTTATCCCTGCTGTTCAAGCTGATAAGGCAGACAGAGTTGCCTCTTGCAGTGATGAAATTAAGTTTGTTATGCATAGAAGAGAAGATTGCAAAAAGCTTGTTGAACTTATTGAAAAGGGTGAACTTCCGCTTCGTGTAACGCATAATGATACCAAGCTTAATAATGTCCTTTTTGACAGTGAAAGTGATGATGCAATTTGTGTAATCGACCTAGATACTGTTATGCCGGGGCTTGCACTTTATGATTTTGGTGATTCAATTCGCTTTGGTGCAAATTCCTGTGCAGAAGATGACGATAATTACGATAATGTAAAAATAAATCTTGATTATTTTGAAGCTTATGCAAAGGGATTTTTGAGCGAGGCAGGAAGTGCACTTAATCAATGTGAAATTGATAATCTTGCTTTTTCGGCAAAGCTGATGACTTTTGAATGCGGTATGCGCTTTCTTACCGATTATATTAACGGCGATACATATTTTAAAACAGCATATCCTGCTCATAACCTTGTGCGTGCAAAAAATCAGTTTGCACTTGTAAGCGATATGGAAGATAAAATGCCTCAAATGGAGCAAATTATTAAAAACATAACTGAATAAAAATTATAAAAAGGAACGATTTTCGTTCCTTTTAGACTGTCGATAAAGTGGCTAAAGCGCACCTCGTCGAAATTAAATAAACTTTTTTGCCTCCCTTGCAAAGGGTGTGGGTCTCAGGTGGAGACCTCTGCACAAAGTGCAGAAGCACCGACCGAACCGACAGGTGAGACGGTGGGTGCAACTTGTTGCACTCGGAGGGATTATAAAAAACAGCTTGGACATCGAGTCCAAGCTGTTTTTGGTGCTTTTTGTCTTTTGCTCGGTGGCAGTACCGTCGTACAGCACCCACTCGCAAAATACAAAATTTATCTCACTTTCTCGAAGTCTACCAGCGTGTAGAAATTTATAATTTGATTTTTTCTACACGCTGGGGCAACGATTTTTGTTCCTTTTTTATTTATACTTTTTACTTATCTTGGCAATAATAAACTGTACATAAAAAATTAAAGGGTGATTATGTGCAGTATAATAAAGTTGAAATTTGCGGGATAAATACAAGCCAATTAAAAGTGCTGAAAGAAAAGGAAAAAATGGAACTTTTAAAAAAGGCTCAGGCGGGGGATAAAAACGCAAGAAATGAACTTATAGAAGGAAATTTGCGCCTTGTTTTATCAGTCGTTCAGCGCTTTTCAAACAGAGGCGAAAATATGGATGACCTTTTCCAAGTCGGCGTAATAGGGCTTATTAAAGCGATAGATAATTTCAATACAAACCTTGATGTCCGCTTTTCCACTTATGCTGTGCCGATGTGTATAGGTGAAATTAGAAGATATTTGCGTGATGATAACCCGGTGCGAGTAAGCAGAAGTATGCGCGATACAGCATATAAGGCAATGCAGATTAAAGAACAGCTTATTAACGAGCAGGGCAAAGAGCCTACTATTGAGCAAATAGCCGATCGCCTTGATATGAAAAAAAGTGATGTGGTGCTTGCACTTGAAGCTATTGTTGACCCTGTGAGCCTGTATGAGCCTGTTTATAATGACGGGGGAGATACAATATATGTAATGGACCAAGTTGGCGACAGTTCAAGCGATAAGGACTGGATAGATGAAATTTCAATCAAAGATGAAATTAAAAAGCTTGATGACAGGGAACGCAATATTATGTATCTTCGCTTTATGCAGGGTAAAACACAAATGGAAGTTGCAAAAGAGGTGGGAATATCGCAGGCACAGGTTTCCAGATTAGAAAAAAATGCCCTTAGGCGAATTAAGGGCGAATAACACATATCTGCGATGGTTAACCTGATTACAATAATCAAATAAAAAAATCAAAATAAATTTTGACATTTGTATAAATTGGTGGTATTGTTATATTGAAAGGGTGATAGTGATGAAGAAAATTTCAAGTGTGATTTTGGCTGTATTATTAGCTTTTTCAAGCATTTTTTGTGTTAATATTGCATTTGCGGATGAAAACGCGCCTACATTAACCAAGGAACTTAAATTAAACGGAGGTTGGAGTGAAGAATACGATTCCAAGATTACCGATAAAGCAACTTGGTTTAAATTTCATATTGATTATCAAGGCAAATTTAAGCTTCAAATGAAAACTTATGACGCACTTGATGTTAAGCTTTGCAATTCTAATTTTTCTAAAACTTATTTTACAACCGTAATTAAAGAATTTAATGATACTAAAACCAAAACTAAAAGCGAAAGCGTTGTTTTAAATCCGGGTGATTACTTTGTAAGAGTAGAGGCAAACGGTAAATATGCGCTTAATGCAAGCTTTGGTTTAAACAGCTATGTTAATCCTGAAGCAGTTGAAATCGGAAAGGTTTACAGCGGTTTATCAACCGATGATGACGGCTCATATTGGTACAAAATTGATTTGAAAAATAAGGGAAAATATACCTTGTCACTCACTTCTTCAGGCATTGCAACTGCTGAAGTTTATAACAGTGATATGTCTAAAAGCTTGGATGTTATCTATATTTTTTCAAGCTCCGATTTAGCTAAAACTTCAACTAAAGATATTGATTTGGATAAAGGTACATATCTTGTTAAAATCGTAAGTACAAAGGAATATAGATTTTTATTTTCAAATTATGTTTGCAGCCATATTTATGATGTAACTACAACAGCACCGACTTATTTTGCAGGCGGATATAACACTTATGTCTGTGCTAAATGCGGCTATTCATATAAAACAAAGGGCAAACCTAAAAAAATACTCAAAACGCCAAAGATTTATTCGCTCAAAGGCGGTAAAAAGAAAATTACCGTAAGTAATTCAAACAATAAATCGGCAACAGGGTATCAAATAAAAGTATCAACAAGTAAAAAATTCACTAAAAAAACCACTAAAACAGTTAAGGTGACTTCTTCAAAAACAACGGTTAAAAAGCTTAAAAAAAGCAAGAAATACTATGTAAAAGTCAGAGCTTATAAAACAAAGAATTCAAAAACTGTTTATTCAAAGTGGAGTAAAGTAAAAAGCATAAAAACAAAATAGTTTTTCAGAGAGATGAATTTTAATATTTATCTCTCTTTTTTTATTTTAGGTATTGAAATTTTTATACATATAATGTAATATAATATAAAATTATAATATAATAATGCAGTCAGTGATTTCTTTAAACGAATGTAAATTATTGGCACACTTTCTTGGAGTTGTGTATGGAAAAAATCACAGGTAAAAATAATGAAATAATAAAGGGCGTTAAAAAACTCTTTACCTCTTCCAAGGAGCGTAAGGCTCAAGGCTTGTTTGTGCTTGAAGGGGCAAGGCTTGTTTTTGACGCCCTTAATTCGTCTTATGAAGTTGAAACTTTTTTAATAACCGAAAGTGCTAATGAAAAGTATTTTGATGCGTCTGTTCAAATGCAAAGGAAAAGCAAAAATTCATATTTTATAAGTGATACACTTTCACAAAAAATAAGCGAAACAAAAAATTCGCAGGGTGTATTTGCAGTTTGCAAAATGAAAAATGAAAATATTTCATTAAAAACAGATCAAAAATATATTGCGCTTGATAATCTTCAAGACCCGGGCAATCTCGGCACTGTTATCAGAACAGCCGAAGCACTCGGTATTTCAAGTGTAATAGTAGGGGGCGGATGCGATGTTTTTAATCCAAAAGTTTTGCGTGCGTCAATGGGTTCGGTTTTAAGGCTTGATGTTTTTGAATGTCAAAGCCTTGCGCCTGTTTTGCAAAAGGCAAAATCTCTCGGCATTAAAACTTATGCCACTTCGCCTGATTCATCGGCTAAAAAAATAAATGAAACGCAATTTCCGAAATCATCACTTTGCGTAATCGGAAATGAAGCTAACGGTGTAAGTGATGAAGTTATGAACATCTGTGACGAAACAGTAACAATCCCTATGCTCGGTCGTGCCGAAAGTTTAAATGCACATGTTGCCGGGGCAATTGTAATGTGGGAGATGTTAAGATGAGTGAAAATGCAAAGTATTGGATATGGCTTCAAAATGTATTTGGATACGGGGCTAAAATATCCAAAATCATTGATGAATTCGGTGGGGCTAAAGAACTTTATAATCTTGGCGAAACCGAGTGGAGAATGAGTTCGTTTTTAACAAACAGGCAAGTCGAAAAACTTATAAGCACAGATATTGAAAAAGGCAATGAAGTAATTGATTATTGCTTGCAGCAGGGATATAAGATTGTCGATTATGACGATGAGTCTTATCCAAACAGGCTTAAAGATATACCTGATGCACCGGCTGTTTTGTATGTTGACGGAATTTTGCCTGATATTGATAATCTTGTTACTATCGCAATGGTAGGTTCAAGAAAAGCGAGCGAATATGCAGTCAGGGTTGCACGGGTTTTCGGAAAAGGGTTAACCGAAGCCGGAGCAAGTGTTATCAGCGGCGGTGCACTCGGTATTGATTCTTATTCGCACGAGGGTGCGCTTGAAGGCGGCGGTCAAACTGTTGCGGTTTTGGGTAACGGCTTTGGCGACAGCTATCTTGATACAAACAGAGATTTGCGTAAAAAAATCAGTCAAAACGGTGCGCTTGTTACAGAATACCAACCTTTTACCAAAGCAAGCGGAAGAAACTTTCCGGTAAGAAACAGAATTATAAGCGGGCTTTCACTCGGTGTGCTTGTGGTTGAAGCAGGCGTAAAAAGCGGTACTTTTGTTACCACAAAGCGTGCGCTTGAACAAAAGCGTGATTTATATGCTGTTCCGGCTCCTGTTCTTTCGGTTGAATACGGCGGAACAAATAAGCTTATTGAAAACGGTGCGGGTGTGGCTATTAACCCTGTTGATGTTGTTAAAGCGTATGCCGATAGGTTTGACACGCTTGATATGTCAAAACTTAGGGAATCAAACCAAATTGCTCTTGATAAATCGGAGCAAGATGTAAATATGGCACGCATTAAACCGAGAACGCAAAATCAAATCAAGCAGAGCAATCCCGATGAAGAAAAATATTCGTTTAAAAATGTTGAAAAAAGCAGAGAACACAGAGCAAAAGTTGCAGAAAAAGCAATTGAGCTTCAAGGCAATGTAAAAATTGTGTATGACTGCTTGGATGATGAATATAACTTTATTGATGATGTTATTGCGAAATCAAATTTGCCGGCGTCATCGGTGCTGGCAGCATTAACCGTTCTTGAAATAAAAAAATTGATTATAAGTGCCTCGGGTAAGAGGTTTAAAAAATCTTGAAAGGCTATGGGAATTATATATGTCTAAATTAGTAATTGTGGAGTCACCTGCAAAGGCAAAGAATATTAAAGGCTATCTTGGCAGAGGCTATGATGTAATTGCATCAATGGGCCATGTACGAGATTTGCCGGCAGCAAGGCTCAGTGTTGATATTGCAAATGATTTTGAACCTAAATATGCAGTAATAAAAGGAAAGGAAAACTTTGTAAAAGACCTTAAGAAAAAGGCTGATAGTGCAGATTATGTATATCTCGCAACTGACCCCGACCGTGAGGGAGAAGCAATTTCTTGGCACCTTGCCACTCTTTTGGGACTTGACCTTAAAGATGAAAACAGAGTTACCTTTAATGAAATTACTAAAAACGGTGTAAAAAACGGAATGGCAAATCCGCGTAAAATTGATATTGATTTGGTCGATGCCCAGCAGGCAAGAAGAATTCTTGACCGTCTTATCGGCTACAAGCTTTCACCGTTTATTTCACAAAAAATCAGGCGCGGTCTTTCAGCAGGCCGTGTGCAGTCGGTTGCACTTCGCCTTATTGTTGACAGGGAAAATGAAATTCGTGCATTCAAGGCTGAAGAATATTGGTCAATTGACGCTAAATTTACAAACCCACCTGAAAGAAAAGTATTTTCAGCCGCACTTTCAACTAAAGATGGCGAAAAAATTAAAATTGAAAATAAGGAGCAGAGTGATACCGTTCTTACTGAACTTGAAGGTGCAAGTTATGTTGTAAAAAGTGTTAAAAAAGGCAGCAGAAAGAAAAATCCTACACCTCCGTTTATCACTTCCACACTTCAGCAGGAAGCGTCAAGGCGTCTTTCATTCCAGGCAAAAAGAACGATGAAAGCAGCGCAGGAACTTTATGAAGGTGTTGATGCAGGCGAGCTTGGCACAGTCGGTCTTATTACTTATATGAGAACAGACTCACTTCGTATTTCAGAAGAAGCAAGGCAGGCAGGTAATGAATTTATTACCGAAACTTTCGGTGAAAAATATCTTCCTAAAAAGCCGAGATACTTTAAATCGAAAAGTAATATTCAAGACGGACACGAAGCTATCAGGCCGTCGATGCCAAAGGTTACACCTGAACAGGTTAAGCCTTATTTATCAAATGACCAGTATAAAATTTATAAGCTTGTATGGGAAAGATTTATTGCTTCACTTATGGAATCTTGCCTGCAGGAAACTATGAAGATAGAAATTGAAGCTAAAAATTATATCTTCACAGCTACGGGATATACAGTTAAATTTGACGGTTTCACAAAGCTTTATGAAGAAAAGGTTGATGATGAAAAGAATGACAGCGCATCTCCGCTTCCGGTACTTGCCGAGGGTGATGAACTTAAGCTAAAGAGTATTCTTGGCAATCAGCATTTCACTCAACCTCCTGCAAGGTATACAGAAGCTTCGCTTACAAAAGCACTTGAAGAAAACGGTGTAGGCAGGCCGTCAACTTATGTTACTATTACATCAACTATTATCAACCGTGAATATGTTAAGCGTGAGGGCAAGCAGTTTGTGCCTACTGAACTCGGCGAAGCAGTAACAAACCTGCTTAAAGATAAAATGCCAAACATAGTTAATGTTAAATATACATCTAAAATGGAAGCAGATCTTGATAAGATTGATTCGGGCGATAAAGATTATAAAGAGATGATTCGTCTTTATTATGATGATTTTGAAAAGCCGCTTGAAAAAGCTAAAGAGGAAATGCAAGGTGTTAAGATAAAGCTTAAGGAAGAAGAAACTGATGAAATCTGCGAAAAGTGTGGCAGAAATATGGTTATCAAAGTCGGCAGATTCGGTAAATTCCTTGCTTGCCCGGGTTATCCTGAATGTAAAAATACAAAGCCGCTTATTTTCAGAACTAAAGCAAAATGTCCTGAATGCGGCGGTGATGTAATTGAAAAGAAAACCAAGAGGGGTTCATCTTTCTATGGTTGCTCAAATTACCCTAATTGTAACTTTATGACTTGGGATGTGCCGAGTGATGAGGTTTGCCCGCGTTGCGGCAAATCGCTCTTTAAGCGCAAGGGCAATGTGCTTTATTGCCCTGATACAGAGGGCTGCGGCTTTACAAAGCCTGCCCCAAAAAAGAAGAAAACAGAAGAATAATAAGTAATATATGAAATTTAGAGTTATAGGTGCAGGCCTTGCAGGTGTTGAAGCTGCTTGGCAAATTGCAAATAAAGGTTACAAGGTTTCGCTTTATGAGATGAAGCCGATTAAAAAAAGTGAAGCACATAAGTCGGATTTCTTTTGTGAACTCGTTTGCTCAAATTCCCTTAAAGCTTCACGAATTGAAAGTGCCGCCGGACTTTTAAAAGAAGAAATGGCAAGGCTTGGCTCGCTTACCGTTCCTGTTGCAAGGCAATCGAGTGTTCCGGCAGGCGGTGCATTGGCGGTTGACAGGGATATTTTTTCTTCCCGTGTTACTGAAAAAATCAAATCACATCCCAATATTGAAGTGATAAATGAAGTTGTTGAAAATTTAGAACTTGACGGTGATACCGTTACAGTTGTTGCAACAGGCCCGCTTACAGACGGTAAGCTTGCAGAAAGTATTTCTGAAATAACAGGCGAATATCTTTCGTTTTATGATGCGGCAGCTCCTATTGTTACAGCCGACAGTGTTGATATGACCAAAGCTTTCGGTGCTTCACGCTATGAGCGTGGAGGAGATGATGACTATATCAATTGCCCGTTTAACAAGTCCGAGTACGAAAATTTTATAGAAGAGTTAGTTAATGCCGAGGGTGCAGTCGTTCACGATTTTGATGTTTATGAGGGATGTATGCCTATTGAAAAGCTTGCAAAAAGGGGGCTTGATGCTCCTCGCTTCGGCCCTATGAAGCCTGTCGGCTTGGTTGACCCTAATACAGGTCATAGGCCTTGGGCGTGCGTTCAGTTAAGGCGTGAAAATTCAAAGGGTACAATGTTTAATCTTGTAGGCTTTCAAACTAATTTGAAATTTGGTGAGCAAAAGAGGGTTTTTTCAATGATTCCCGGGCTTGAAAATGCACAGTTTGTAAGATACGGTGTAATGCACAGAAATTCATTCCTCAATTCACCGAAGCTTTTAAATGCCGATTCCTCATTCAGAGAAAAGGATAATCTTTTCTTTGCCGGTCAGATTACCGGTGTTGAGGGATATATGGAAAGTGCGTCAAGCGGCATTATTGCAGGAATAAATGCGGTAAGAAAGGCAGAGGGTAAAACTCCTTTTATTTTGCCCGATATTACTATGATAGGTGCGCTTTGCGATTATATCAGTGATGAAAGCGTTAAAAACTTTCAGCCAATGGGTGCAAACTTCGGTGTGCTTCCTGCTATTGAACCTAAAATAAGAGATAAAAAGGAGCGTTATGCAGCACTTTCAAACAGGTCGCTCGCCTATATTGATGAAGTTGTTAAAACGCTTTAAAAATAAAGAAAGGGTGGAATATATTGCCAAAAATTAAAAGAATAATTATTGACGCAATGGGCGGCGATAATGCACCGCTTGAAATACTCAAGGGTACTTTTCTTGCAGTAAAGGAATATGGGATTAAACCTGTTCTTGTCGGCAATGAAGAAGTGATAAAAAAATGCGCTAAAGACAATAACATTGCACTCAATAATACAAAAATAGTTAATTCAAATTCAGTGATTTCAATGCACGATGATGCAAAGTGCGTTCTTAAAGAAAAAGCCGATTCATCAATGGCAGTCGGTTTTAAATTGCTTAATGACGGTGAGGGCGATGCTTTTGTAAGCGCGGGAAATACAGGCTGTGTAACAGTCGGTGCAACGCTTATTACCAAAAGAATTAAGGGTGTTAAAAGGCCTGCGATTGCATCTGTTATGCCAAGCGCAAAAAAGCCTTTTCTTCTTATGGACTGCGGTGCGAATGCCGAGTGCAGAAGTGAATTCCTTTACCAATTCGGGCAAATGGGAAGCCTTTATATGAATAAAATTATGAAGTTTGAAAATCCGAAAGTTGCCCTTGCAAATAACGGTGAGGAAAATACAAAGGGTACGCCTGTGGTTAAGGAAGCTTACGAACTTATGAGCAAAGCACCTTATAACTTTATCGGTAATATTGAGGGCAGGCAAATTCCGTTTGGCGATGCGGATGTAGTAGTTGCCGATGGATTCACAGGTAACCTTATACTCAAAACTTATGAGGGTGTTGCAAAGGTTTTGATGAACGGTATTAAAGATGCCTTTATGAAAAACACCTTATCAAAGCTTGCATATCTTGGTGTTAAATCGGGTATTGATGATATGAAAAAGCAATTTGATTATAAAGAATACGGCGGTGCGGTTATGCTTGGTGTTAAAAAGCCTGTTGTTAAGGCACACGGCTCGGCAGATGCACGCACTTTTAAAAATGCAATCAAACAGGCAGTTTGGTTTATAGATAATGATTTAATTGAAACTATGGAAACATGGTTTTCTAAAAATTTACAAGAGGCTTAACAAATATTATGGCAACTATTGAAGATAAAATAGGATACACCTTTAAAAATCGTGAATATCTAATGGAGGCACTTACACATTCCTCTTTTGCTAACGAAAGACATAATAAAATCAAGTGTAATGAAAGAATGGAATTTCTCGGTGATGCAGTTCTTTCCATAATCTCGGCTAATTTTTTGTATCATCGTTTTCCCGATATGCCGGAGGGGGATTTATCAAAGCTTCGTTCATCACTTGTTTGCACGCAGTCACTTTCGGATTTTGCAAGGCAAATTTCACTTGGAGATTATCTTTTTTTGGGCAAGGGTGAATCAAATACCGGCGGAGCTGACAGATCGTCGATTTTAGAAAATGCTTTTGAAGCACTTATTGCCGCTGTTTACCTTGACGGCGGAATGGAAAATGCTGAAAAATTTGTGCTTGCTTTTCTTTCTCCCGCTGTTGAAACACATCATATAAATTTTAAAGATTATAAAACCACTTTGCAGGAAGTAGTTCAGCAAAATCCTGATGAAAATGTTAACTATGTGCTTGTGGGTGAAAGCGGGCCTGACCATAACAAAGTATTTGAAGTTGAAGTTCATCTTAATTCAAATGTTATCGGCAAAGGCAAGGGAAGAAGCAAAAAAAGTGCAGAGCAAGAAGCTGCCAAGGAAGCACTTAAGCTTATGGGTGTAATATGAAAAAAGGTAATATCAGTATTTTCGTTCCGCATTTGGGTTGCCCGTGCCAATGCTCATTTTGCAATCAAAAAACAATTACCGGGCATAATAACCAACCGAGTACGGCGGATGTGGATAAAGCAGTGTTAACGGCACTCAAACATAAAGGCTACGATTATGAAATAGCTTTTTTCGGAGGTTCGTTTACTGCAATAGATAGAAAATATATGCTCGCCCTTTTGGAAACGGCGTATAAATATGTAAAATCAGGTGAAGTGAGCGGTATAAGAATTTCAACCAGACCTGATTTTATTGACGGTGAAATATTATCACTTTTAAAAAAATACGGTGTGACAAGTATTGAACTCGGTGCGCAAAGTATGGATGACGATGTACTTTTGGCTAACAGGCGCGGTCACACTTCAAAAGATGTTGAAATTGCATCAAAACTTATTAAATCTTTCGGCTTTGAACTCGGGCTTCAAATGATGACGGGTTTGTATAAAGACAGTGAGGAAAAAGCAATTGAAACTGCTAAAAAAATCATTTCGCTTAAACCGCAGACTGTCAGGATTTATCCTACTGTTGTGCTTAAAAATACATATCTTGCAGATTTATATTTAAGCGGTGAATACAATCCGCCGAATGCCGAGCAATCGGCTGAACTTGTGGCAAAGCTTGTACCTCTTTTTGAGGAAAATTCAATTAAAATAATTCGCTTGGGCCTTCATTCAAGCGAGGATATAAAGAAAAATATGCTCGCCGGCGGTTTTCACGACAGCTTTGGTGAGCTTGTTAAATCGAGAATTATGCTAAATAAAATTCTTGATTTGCCCCCGGCTGATTACGAAGTGGCTGTTAATTCAAAGTCACTTTCAAAGCTGAAAGGCAATAAAAAGTCGAATATTTATCTTCTTATTGAAAGAGGATATAACATAAAAATTGTTATCAACAATAATCTTGATGTTGATGAATTGGAGATAAAATAATGGTATTAAAATCACTTGAAATACAGGGTTTTAAGTCTTTCCCTGACAGGACAAGTCTTAATTTCGGTAAAGGTATAACTGCTGTTGTAGGCCCTAACGGTTCAGGCAAAAGTAATATTTCCGATGCTGTTCGTTGGGTTTTGGGCGAAACAAGTTCAAAATCACTTCGCGGTTCTAAAATGGAAGATGTAATTTTCAGCGGTACTTCTACGCGTAAAGCACTCGGTTTTGCACAGGTTCAGCTCACCCTGGATAATACTGACCAAACCCTTAAAGATAAGGGCGAAATTGTAACGGTTTCAAGAAGATATTATCGCTCCGGTGAAAGTGAATATAAAATTGACGGTGAAACCGTAAGAGCGAGGGATATTAGGGAACTGTTTATGGATACAGGCCTTGGTTCTGACGGATATTCTATGGTAGGTCAGGGTAAAATCGACTCTATCATATCTCAAAAAAATGAGGATAGGCGTGAACTTTTTGAAGAAGCGGCAGGTATTTCACTTTTTCGCCATAAAAGAAAAGACGCAACCCGCAGGCTTGACCAGGCACAAGAAAATTTAGTAAGACTTCTTGATATTTTGGGCGAACTTGAAAGCAGAGTTGAGCCGCTCAGAAAGCAAAGCGAAAAAGCACAAAAATTTATTACCCTTTCAGATGAAAAGAAAACACTTGAAATCGGTGTTTGGGTAAATAAAATAAATCGCTTTACAAATGAACTTCGTGAGCAGGAGCATAAAATTGACGCGGCAAACGCATCATATGATATTTGCGAAAAAGAACTTAAAGCTATTGAAGAAGAAATTGAAGAAATTGCGCAAAAAACCGTTTCAATCAATACCCAAATCGAGCAAATCAGAATGGGCTCAAAAGCTTATGAAGAAGAAGCACTACGCAAAGACGGTGAAGCTTCGGTTTTAGAAACCACATTAAACCATAATAATGAAACTATTGAAAGACTTAAAAATGACATCGGTGATGTTGATAATACAAATCTTTCAATTGATGCTCAAATTGAAGAAAAGCAGAACTTTATTTCCGAAAGCGAAGTAGAGATAAAAGCAAAAAAGCAGGAACTTAAAAATGTTACAGATGAAATGAATAATCTTCTTTCATCAAATGAGGAGTTTTCAAAGCTTACTGTTGAACTTAATCAAAAAATCACTTCTCTTACACTTAAACTTTCCGATTGCAGGGTTAAATGCTCACAGGCACTTACATCCGCACAGGAAATTAAATCAAGGCAAAGCATTGTTGATTCATCAATTGAGCAAGGAAAAAATGACCTTGAAGAAGTTGAAAAGCTTAAAGAAAAAAGTGATGAAAATTTAAAAGCTTTGCAAGCTCGTATTGATGAAAATAACAACTCGATGCAGGGTTATAAAATTAAGCTTGAAAATAAAAACGCTAATGCCGAAAAGCTTAAAGCCGAACTTGAAAAGGCTAACAATGAATATAACCAAAAGACGCAAAAAGCTAAAATGCTTCTTGACCTTGAAAAAAATATGGAAGGTTTTTCAGGTGCTGTAAAAGCCGTTATGCGCCAGGCACAAAGCAAGGCACTTTCAGGTGTTCATGGGCCGCTGTCACAGCTTATCACTGTTGATAATGAGTACAGTGTTGCTGTTGAAGTTGCACTCGGTGCAGCAATGCAAAATATAGTAGTCGGCAATGAAGCAGATGCAAAGCGTGCAATTTATTATCTTAAAAATAACCGTGTCGGCAGGGCAACTTTTCTCCCGATTTCAGCTATAAAGCCAAGAAATCTTAATGAAAAAGACCTTGATGATAATTTGGGCTTTGTTGCAATTGCAAGTGAACTTGTTGATTGCAAGAATGAATATAAAAATATTATTTCAAATCTTTTAGGCAGAGTAGTTATAGTTGAAGATATGGACTCGGCAATCGGAATTTCAAAAAGATATTCCAACAGATTTAAAATAGTTACAGTTGACGGTCAGATTATAAATCCGGGCGGCTCAATGACCGGCGGTTCGCAATCAAAGGGTGCAGGTATTCTTTCAAGAGGAAATATGATTGATGAGCTTAATAAGGAAGCCAAGAAACTTGAAGAAACTGCACAGCAAATTAAAGCTAAATATAAAACAGCACTTGAAGAAGCAAATTTTGCACTTGCTAATTTGCAGGGAGCGCAAGCTGATTTACAGCAGGCAAAAGAGGAACTTATCAGAGCGCAGGGTGAACATAAGCTTGTTTTAGAAAAATATGAGCATCTTTCATCCCAGCTTTCACTTCTTATCAGTGAAAAAGACAGTGCCAAAGAACGAATTGCCGAATTTGAAAACGAATCAAAATCAAGTGAAAATGAAATCAAAGTAATTGAAAATGAAATTGCACAAGCTGAAAAGGAACTTGAAAAAACTTCAGGCAATGCAAGCGAAATAAATGCAAAGCGTGACGAGTACAGGGAAAAAAGCGAAAAGATAAATCTTGAACTTGTTACACTTGCAAAAGATAACGAAACTGCCAAACTTTCTGTTGAAGAACTTAATTTGAGAAAAAATACTCAATCAGACAGAGTTAAAACCATTTGGGATGAAATCAAGGTTATTGAAGAAAGAAATCAGGCTCTTCTTATTTCAATTAACGAAATTAAGGCCAATGCAAATGACCTTAGGATTAAGGCAGAGCAGTCAAATAATGATGTGAGTGCGCAGATAGAACAAAGAAATGAGCTTGAAAAGCGTACAACTGAACTTCGCGGCGAGGAAAAAATTAAAAATCAGGATAGAGAAAAGCTTTCAGGTTCAATCGTTCGTCTTGATGAAAGAAAAAATGCTATGAAAAAAGAGTATGATGAATTAAACGATATGCTCTTTGAACAGTATGAACTCACCAAGCATGAAGCTGAAGCACTTAATATTCAAATTGATGATATGAGCGAAGCAAAGCGCAGACTTCACGAAATTAAAGTTGCAATCAAAGGTCTTGGCTCAATCAATGTAGGTGCTATTGAAGAATATAAGGAAGTAAGCGAGCGCTATACATTCCTTAAAGAGCAAATAGGCGATGTTGAAAAGTCAAAAAATGAACTTATGAAAATAATTGAGGATTTGACTGCTTCTATGAGTGAAAAATTCATTACTCAGTTTAATAAAATCAATGCTGAATTTAAAGTTTGCTTTGCAGATTTCTTCGGCGGAGGTAAGGGTGAGCTTCTTTTGGAACAGCCGGATAACTGCCTTGAATCTCCTATTGAAATCCGTATTCAGCCACCGGGAAAATCAGTTCAGAATATCAACCTTTTCTCCGGCGGTGAAAAGTCGCTTGCGGCAATGGCACTTTTGTTCAGTGTGCTTAAAGTTCAGCCGGCTCCGTTTTGCATTTATGACGAGGTTGAAGCGGCGCTTGATGATGTCAATGTTGAGCGATTTGCAAAATATATGCGTAAGATGACGGATAAAACTCAATTTATTTCAATTACTCATAGGCGAGGCACTATGGAAGAGGCGGATGTTCTTTATGGTGTTACAATGCAGGAAAAGGGTGTATCAAAGCTTATAGAACTTCAAACAGCCGAACTTGCAGCTAAAATGGGACTTGAATAATATATAATGTAATAAATATAAAGGAAGAAGTAATTATGGGCATTTTTTCTATATTTAAAAAAGGTCTTAAAAAAACAAGAGATGAGGGTATCACAGCCCAGCTTGATGAGGTGATGGATTCTTATGAAAAAATCACACCGGAGTTTTTTGATGACCTTGAGGAAATTCTTATAATGGGCGATGTCGGTATGCCGACTGCTGAAAGAATTATTCGTGATTTAAAAAGTAAAATTGAAAATGACAAGGTTGATGATGTAAGGCGGGTACGCGAAATTATGAAAGATATAGTTTCGGGTATTGTATGGGGCGGCAGCTATTTGCGACTTCGTACAAAGCCGTCTGTTATTCTTGTAATCGGTGTAAACGGTGTCGGCAAAACTACTACTATCGGCAAGCTTGCTATGAGGCTTAAAGAGCAGGGCAGAAGTGTAATCTTGGGTGCTGCAGATACTTTCCGTGCTGCCGCAATTGAGCAACTTCAGGTTTGGGCAGACAGAGCGCAGGTGGATTTGATTAAGCATGCTGAGGGTTCAGACCCGGCTTCGGTAGTTTATGATACTATTGCGGCAGGCAAAGCAAGAAACAGTGATGTAATTATTATTGATACAGCAGGCAGGCTTCATAATAAGAAAAATCTTATGGATGAGCTTAATAAAATCAGCAGAGTTATTGAAAGGGAATTGCCTGACGCTTCAAAAGAAATTCTTTTGGTACTTGATGCTACAACAGGTCAAAACGCCGTAAATCAGGCAAAAGATTTCAAAGAGGCTGCCGGTATTACAGGCATAGTTTTAACCAAGCTTGACGGTACTGCAAAGGGCGGTGTGGTCCTTGCTATCAATAATGAACTTGATGTGCCTGTTAAATTTGTAGGTGTGGGCGAAAAGATTGAAGATTTGCAGCCTTTTGATGCAGATGCGTTTGCAGCAGGCCTTTTTGATGCTAAAATTCCTGATGATGATAAGGAAATTACGGATTTTATTCAGCACGATGAAGATAATGCAGAAGAAAAAGCAGAGTAAGGGGTGTTAATATGGATTTTATTTTAGCAACAAATAATATGAAAAAGCTTGCGGAAATGCAAAGAATTTTATCCCCGCTCGGTATAAATGTTGTAACAGCAAAAATGCTTGGTGTTACACTTGAAGATGTTGAAGAAGACGGTGAAACATTTGAAGATAATGCAAAGCTTAAAGCAAGGGCGGCTTGTAAAGAAATGAATATGCCGGCTATTGCAGATGATTCGGGACTTTGTGTTGATTATCTTAACGGTGCGCCGGGTATCTTTTCGGCACGCTTCGCAGGTGAACACGGAAATGATGAAAAAAATAATGACCTTCTTTTAGAAAAGCTTGACGGTGTACCGCTTGAAAAGAGGACGGCACATTATGTTTGTGCTATTTGCTGTACTTTCCCTGACGGTCGTGAAATTGTTGTCAGGGGCGAATGCAGCGGCGTTATCGGCTTTGAAAGGGACGGTAATGAGGGCTTTGGATATGACCCTCTGTTTTTGGTTGACGGCAAAGCTTTCGGCAGATATACAGCAGAGGAAAAAGATAAAATCAGCCATAGAGGTAACGCACTTCGCTTATTAACAAAAGAATTGGAGAAAATTATATGACATCTAAAGAAAGAGCAGCTTTAAGAGCAAAAGCTAACGGGCTTGAACCGATTATTCAGCTTGGTAAAGAGGGCATAAGTGAAAATTTGCTTACCCAAATTGATGATACACTTGATACCAGAGAACTTATTAAAATCAGAGTTCACCTTGAATCTGCACCTGAAACACCAAAGGAACTTGCACAAAAGCTTGCAGCTCCGCTTGGTGCCGAGGTTATTCAGGTTATAGGCGGAATCATTGTTCTTTACCGTGAAATTGATGAAGAGCGAATTGCCGAAAAAAAGAAAAAAAGAGGCTCAGGCACAGCAAAAGCAACAGCTAAAAAGAAAGTAAAGATTAAGGGCAAAAGACAGCGCCAAAGAGAAAAGGAAGCTAAAAACCCTTATGCAAAATATGACAGACCTAAATATTATGGCAGATAAGCTTAAAATCGGAATTTTCGGCGGCGCGTTTAATCCTGTTCATAATGGGCATTTGAATTTGGCAAAGCATTATCTTGATGAACTTGGGCTTGATAAGATTTTGTTTATACCGACTAATATACCGCCGCATAAATCAAACGAAGATTTTGCAGGCAGAGAAGACAGATTTAATATGCTACGGCTTGCAATAAAACCGTATGATAAATTTGAAGTATCGGATATTGAATTTAAGCGTGATGGCAAAAGTTATACTTATGATACTTTGCTTGAACTGAAAAAAATATATAAAAATGCAGAGTTTTACCTTATAATTGGGGCAGACCAATTGCTTCATTTTGATAAGTGGTATAAGTATAAAGAAATTCTTACACTTGTAACTCTTTGCACAAGTGCAAGGGAAAATGAAGCCGAAAAAGCACAGATAATTGATTTTGCGTCAAGCTTAAACGGACTTGATATAAATAAATTTAAACTTTTGGCTTCACCTGTATTAAAGGTCAGTTCAAGTGAAATAAGAAATAAAATAAAATCGGGTGAGGATTTTTCAAATCTTGTGCCTGAAAAAGTGTATGATTATATAATAAAGAGGCGAATTTATAATGTATGATACCGAAAAATACGCAAAAATTTTGAAAGATACATTATCTGACAGGCGATTTTACCATTCGCTTTGCGTATCACAAAGTGCCATTAAACTTGCAAAGCGTTATGGTGTGGATGAAGAAAAAGCCGAGGTTGCAGGGCTTTTGCATGATATTACAAAAGAAACTGATAATGCTGTTCAACTTGAAATAATTAAAAATAACGGTATTGAACTTCACAGTTTTGATAAAAAGAGCGATAAATTTTTGCACCAAGCATCAGGTGCCGGAATGGCAATTAAGCTTGGTATTGATGATATGGATATTATAAATTCTATAAGGTATCATACTACCGGCAAGGCAAATATGACTATGCTTGAGCAGATTGTGTATCTTGCCGATTTTATTTCAGCCGATAGGGATTATCCCGATGTAGATGTTATCAGAAAAGAAACGGAAAAGGGTATTGAATACGGTTTGCTTTACGGCACTGCTTATACAATTAAGTCGGTGGCAAAAAGGCAAATACCGCTTCATCCTTTGACTGTTGAAGCATATAATTGGATACTTGATGAGTATTTTAAATAGAAAGGGTGAAGTTATGCAGGCACTTAATATTGTAAAAACTGCAGTTAAAGCTATTGACAGCAAGAAAGGCGAGGATATTGAAGTAATCGGTATTACCGATTTAACTGTTCTTACCGATTATTTTGTAATTGCCACAGCAACAAGCTCAACTCAAATTAAAGCTATGGCTGATGAAGTTGAGTATAAGCTTGACGAACTCGGCGTTGAGCCGCACCATATAGAAGGCAGAAACACAAATTGGGTTTGCCTTGATTATAATTCGGTTGTTATTCATATTTTCCATAAGCAGCAGCGTGAATTTTATTCACTTGAGCGTTTATGGGAAGATGGCGAAGTTTTAGATACAGCAAAATTATTGGAGGATTAAAATAATGGAATACAATTTTAAAGAGATTGAAGCCAAATGGCAAAATATTTGGTACACTCAAAACACATTCGCAGCAAAGCAGGATTTTTCACTTCCTAAATATTACTGCCTTGTTGAATTTCCTTATCCGTCAGGTCAGGGACTTCATGTTGGCCACCCAAGGTCTTATACAGCTCTTGATATAGTTGCCCGTAAAAAAAGACTTCAGGGATATAATGTTCTTTACCCTATGGGCTGGGATGCTTTCGGTCTTCCGACTGAAAACTTTGCAATTAAAAATCATATTCATCCTGAAGAAGTAACAAAGCAAAATGTTGCAAGATTTAAGCAGCAGCTTCAGTCACTCGGCTTTTCGTTTGACTGGACAAGGGAAATCAACACTACTGACCCGAGCTATTATAAATGGACACAGTGGATTTTCCTTCAACTTTTCAAAAAGGGACTTGCCTACAAAAAAGAAATGGCTGTAAACTGGTGTACTTCTTGCAAATGCGTGCTTGCAAATGAAGAAGTTGTAAACGGTGTATGTGAGCGTTGCGGCAGTGAAGTTATCAGAAAGAACCAGAGCCAGTGGATGCTTAAAATTACAGAATATGCTCAAAGGCTTGTTGATGATCTTGATGACCTTGATTTTATTGACAGAGTTAAGGTTCAGCAGAAAAACTGGATCGGCCGTTCAACCGGTGCAGAAGTTGATTTCGGCACAACTTTGGGTGATACTTTAACTGTATATACTACCCGCCCTGATACCCTTTTCGGCGCAACATATATGGTTATTTCACCTGAACACCCGCTTGTTGAAAAGTGGGCAGATAAGCTTAAAAATATTGATGAAATTCGTGCTTACCAGCAGGAAGCTGCACATAAGTCGGACTTTGAAAGAACTGAACTTAATAAGGATAAAACCGGTGTTAAGCTTGATGGTGTAATGGGTATTAACCCTGTAAATGATACTGAAATTCCTATCTTTATTTCAGACTATGTACTTACATCTTACGGTACGGGTGCGATTATGGCAGTTCCTGCACACGATACTCGTGACTGGGAATTCGCAAAGAAGTTCGATTTACCTATTATCGAAGTTGTTGCAGGTTCAAAAGTCGGTGTTGAAAACGAAGCATTTACAGACTGTGCAACAGGCAAACTTGTTAATTCATCATTCCTTACAGGTATGACGGTTGAAGAAGCTAAAAAAGCAATTACCGAATGGCTTACTAAAGAGGGTAAAGGCCACCAAAAAGTAAACTTTAAGCTTCGTGACTGGGTATTTTCACGCCAAAGATATTGGGGTGAGCCTATTCCTATTATTAAGTGTGACGATTGCGGATATGTTCCTGTTCCTGAAAGTGAACTTCCTTTAAGACTTCCTATGGTGGATTCATATGAACCTACCGATACAGGCGAATCACCGCTTGCAAAAATGACAGATTGGGTTAACACCACTTGCCCTTGCTGCGGAAAACCTGCTAAAAGGGAAACAGATACAATGCCGCAATGGGCAGGTTCATCTTGGTATTTCTTAAGATATATGGACCCGCACAATGATAAAGAACTTGTTTCAAAAGAAGCGGCAGAATATTGGAGCCCGGTAGATTGGTATAACGGTGGCATGGAGCATACTACTTTGCACCTTCTCTATTCTCGTTTCTGGCATAAATTCCTTTATGACATTGGTGTTGTTCCTACTAAAGAACCATATCAAAAGCGTACATCACACGGTATGATTCTCGGTCAAAACGGTGAAAAGATGTCAAAGTCAAGGGGCAATGTTGTTAACCCGGATGAAATTGTTGACCAATACGGTGCAGATACAATGCGCCTTTATGAAATGTTTATCGGTGACTTTGAAAAAGCTGCACCTTGGAACAGTGATTCTATCAAAGGTTGTAAGAGATTTATTGAGCGTTTCTGGAATTTGCAAGAAATCGTTAAAGACGGTGATGAATATTCACCTGAACTTGAAGCTCTTATGCATAAAACAATTAAAAAAGTTACAGATGATATTGATAATCTTAAGTGCAACACAGCTATTGCATCAATGATGACCCTTGTAAACGAAATGTATTCAAAGGGTGTTAATAAAGCCGAACTTCGTGATTTAACTATCATTCTTAACCCATTTGCACCTCATGTTACAGAGGAAATGTGGGAAATAATGAACTTCGGCGGTGCTGTACACGAAGCAAAGTGGCCTGAATTCGACGATGAAAAGACTAAAGAAAACAGTGTTGAAATCGCACTTCAGGTTAAAGGTAAGGTTCGTTCAAGAGTTGTTGTTCCAATTGATATAAGCAAGGAAGATGCAATCGAACTTGCTAAAAAAGATGAAAAAATTGCCGCTGAAATTGCAGGCAAAGAAATTAAGAAAGAAATTTATGTTCCGGGCAAGCTTGTAAATATTGTTGCAATATAATTAGCAAGTGCCTTTTGAGGTGATATTATGCCTAAGAAAAAAATATATACAGTCGCAACTTCACACCTTGATACAGTGTGGAGTTGGGACTTTGAAACTACTGTCAGCCAATATATTTATAATACTTTAGTTGATAATTTTAAGCTTTTTGAAAAATATCCTTCATATAAATTTTCTTTTGAAGGTTCATATCGCTATGAACTAATGGAAGAATATTATCCTGAACTTTTTGATAAAATGAAGGATTATATTGCAAAGGGAAGGTGGAATGTCTGCGGCTCTGCATTTGAAAATGGGGATACAAATATTCCGTCACCCGAAGCACTTTTCAGAAATATACTTTTCGGTAATTCCTATTTTGATGAAAAATTCGGCAAAAGAAGTGTTGATATTTATCTGCCGGATTGCTTCGGCTTCGGCTGGGCACTTCCTGCAATTGAACGCCATTCAAACCTGATGGGATTTACTACCCAAAAGCTTGCCTGGGGCAGTGCATACGGTATTCCGTTTGATATAGGCAAATGGCAGGGTGTTGATGGAAGCGAGGTTTATGCAAGTATTAACCCGCACGATTATTATTACACTCTTACAAAGCTTCGTGATTGGGATTTTGTTCTTAATAAGTTTAAAGAAAATGAAAAGTATGACCTTAATGATACATATATTTTTCACGGTATAGGTGACAGGGGCGGCGCACCTGATGAAAAGAGCGTTGCTTTTGTTGAAGAAGAAATCAAGAAAAATGATGAAAGTGATATTGAAGTAATTGCGGCAAGCGCAGATGAAATATATCACGATATTGAAAATAATTATACCGACGAGCAAAAGGCAAAACTTCCAGTTTGGAAAAATGAATTTGTAATGCAAAACCACGGTGTAGGCGGTTATACATCGCGTGCAATCGGTAAGCGATGGAACAGAAGATGTGAAGAACTTGCGGATATAAGTGAACGCGCAGGTGTTATTTCATCATATCTCGGCTTAACCGATTATAACCAAAATGCAATTAACCGTTCATGGAAACGCTTTATTGCACATCAGTTTCATGATGATATGCCCGGTACAAGCTGCCAAAGGGTATATAAACGCTCATGGAATGATTATGCGGTTTCAATGAATCAGTTTACAAATGAACTTGAAGCTTCAATGTCACCTGTTTCATCACTTATGAAAACTGATTTTTGCTCCGGTATTCCTGTGATGGTTTATAACCCTGTTGAAGCGGACAGGCGCGGTGCGGTAACACTTCGCCTTGATGATGTTTCATCTTCTTATGTAAGGGTTTATGATGAAAAGGGCAGAGAAATTAAAAGCCAAGTAACTCCGCTTGAAAACGGAGTGCTTGAACTCGTTTTTGTTGCCGATGTTAAAAGCCTCGGCACAAGGGTATATGATGTTCGCCCGAGTGACAGGCCTTGCTGCGTTAAAAGTGAAATTTCAATCAATTCCGATAACGCAATGGAAAATCAAAAGTATATTGTTACTCTCAACCGAAAGGGCAATATATCATCAATTCTTGATAAAGAACTTGATGAAAAAGAAATACTTAAAGAGCCTATTACTCTCGGCTTATTCAATTACACCGGTTCAAAGGAATGGCCTGCGTGGGAAATGAATTTTAAAGAAGCAAATAAAGATGCAGACCGTATTCCGAATGTAGTAACCGTAACTGTATTGGAGCAAGGCCCTGCAAGAGTATCATTTAAAGTTGTTCAAAGTGACAGAAAAAGTACATTTACTAATATTATCGCCCTCACAGACGGATGTGATATAGTAGAAGTATATTCCGAAATTGAATGGCAGAATTTGAGAACTCTTGCCAAAAATAAGTTTTCTTTCACGGCGAAAAATGAAAAAGCTACTTTTGATTTGGGACTCGGTGCAATTGAACGCGGAAATATGAGCGAAAAGCTTTTTGAAGTTCCTGCTCAAAAATGGGTTGATTTAACAGATAAAAGCGGCGAGTTCGGTGTTTCTGTTTTAAGTGAATGTAAATACGGTTGGGATAAGTATAAGGATAATACACTTCGCCTTACCGCAATTCACACACCGAAGCGCAATTATCGTATTGATTCAATGCAGTCATTTATGGACTTGGGGCTTAACAGATATTCATTCGCAATTTTCAGCCATAAGGGCAAGGCACAGGCTAAAACTCAGCTTGAAGCAAGAAAATTTGTAACTCCTATGACTGCTTATGTAACAACTAAACACCAGGGTAAACTAAAAAATGAATATTCTTTCGGCTCTGTTTCAAGTAATGATGTAATTATTCGCGCAATCAAAAAAGCAGAAAAGAGCGATGAAATTATCGTTCGCCTTAATGAAGGTGCAAACAGCGAGGTTGAAAACTTTACATTAACTTTGGGTGAGGGTATTCAATCTGCCAGAGAAATTTATGCAAGCGAAGAAGAAAAGGGCAGTGCTGTTGTTGAAAACGGAAAGCTTGTTACAAGCTTCAAGCCTTATGAAATCAAAAGCTTTGCACTTAAATTGAAGCCAAGCAGTATTGATTCGCTTAAAACAGAAAGCGTACCTGTTTTGCTTAATTATGATAAAAATATTATCACAAATAAAGGCGAAAAAGGTGATTTTGAATATACAATTCCAAGCACACTTGTGCCTGATGAAATTATGGCAAACGGTACTTTGTTTAAATTAAATAAGGGTGATAAAAACGCTCTTATTTGCCAAGGTCAAAAAATTAAGCTTGGCGGTAATGCGAATAAACTTGTTTTGCTTTGTGCTTCAATGGCAGGCGATAAAAAGGCTTCCTTTATACTTGGAAGCAAAAAGGAAGAAAAAACGGTTCTTTCGGCATTTGAACGCTTTGCCGCTTGGGATTTATATGACTATGGCGAAACAGCTTATATCAAATCGGGTAAAATCGGCTATGAATTTACACATTGCCATAAAGACGGAGAAGTTCAGTTTGCAAAGCAGATGTACTTTTTCCTTGTGGAATTTGAACTTGGCGGTGAAAACGAAATCACTTTGCCTAATGATTCGGATATTGTGATTTTATCTGCAAGTGAGGTTAATGCACCGTACGGTAAGCTTGTAAGCCCGACTTATGACGAGGTTGAAAAAAGGCCTTTTACTTTTAAACTCAATTTAAAAGAAAAAATTCAGTATGCATATAATAAGTGTGTTTGGCAACTTCACGATAAAGATAATTTTATCAAAGATAACAATAAGGGCAAGGATTACTGATAAGGGGAAATATTATGGCTAATAATTTTGGAAAAAACTGGACAACCAATAATAACAATTATCCGCTTGACAGCAAAGAGGTTGAAAGATACCTTTCTGTTAAGCCGAGTGAAAATCAACTTACTCTTGTTGACAAGCCATTTTATACTTTTATGCACTTTGGTATGAATACCGCCACCGACAGGGAGTGGGGCGCAGGTGTTGAAAAAGCATCTGATTTTACTATCAAATCAATCAATGCAAAGCAGTGGGTTGATACTGCAAAGCAGGCAGGTGCAACAGGCGTGATCCTTACTTGTAAGCACCACGACGGTTTCTGCCTTTGGCCAAGTGAATACACAGATTTCTGCGTTAAAAATTCATCTTATAACGGTGATATTGTAAAAGAAGTATCCGATGAATGTCATAAGCAGGGTATGGATTTCGGTGTTTATCTTTCACCTTGGGATATGCACGATGAACGCTATGGTACAGATGCGTATAATGATTATTTTTGCAATCAGCTTACAGAACTTCTTACTAATTACGGTGAAATTTTTGAAGTTTGGTTTGACGGCGCAAAAGGTTCAAATGCTAAAAAGTTTGAATACGACTGGCAAAGATATTATGACCTTATCCGTAAGCTTCAGCCAAAAGCTAATATTGCTATTTGCGGCCCCGATATTCGCTGGGTAGGTAATGAGGGCGGCAAGTCAAGAAAGAGCGAATACAGCGTAGTTCCTTGCGCACTTCGTGAAGCTGACAGAATTATGGCTTTGAGTCAGCAGGATGAAAATCAGGCATCTTCTCTTCAAAAGTATAATCAAATGGATGAAGATTTGGGTTCAAGAAAAATTCTTGAAAAAAACGCATATCTTTGCTGGTTTCCTGCTGAAGTAGATGTTTCTATCCGCAAGGGTTGGTTCTTCCACGAAAAAGATAACAGAAATTCGAAAAGTGCTAAAAAGCTTTTTAAAATCTATCTTAATTCGGTAGGCAATAACTGCACGCTTCTTCTCAACATTCCGCCAAATGCACAGGGTGAAATACATAAAAAAGATGTTAAAAACCTTGAAAAACTTGGTAAAATGATAAATAATATTACTCAAAATCCTATTGTTTATCAGGAACTCGGTGAACTTACCAAGGATAATGGATTTATTGATTTTACATTCAACGATGTTCGCAAGGTTAATTATGTTGTGTTGCAGGAAGATATTGCAAACAGCCAGCGTGTTGAACTTTTTGACCTTTATATTCAAAAAGCAAACGGTAAGTTCAAGCGTGTTTATAAAGGTACTGTTATCGGCGCTAAAAAAATTGTTAATCTTAAAGGCAAAAAGGCAAAGGGTATTCGCTTTGTAATTCGCCAAAGCCGTTCAACACCTATTATTAAATCAGTTGGCATTTACGAATAATTGTACACCTGTATAATTTTGTATAAGCTAAAATTGTAAAGTTTAGAATTAGTTTAGCCTCTTTTATTTTTTTGCGTGATATAATTAAAGCGTGATAAATAAGGGAGGCTTATTTTATGACTAATAAAGTTGAAAATGAAGAAAAAGTTGTTGAAAAAAACAAGTTTGCAAAAGACTTGTGTTTTGACAAGATTGTTTGGATTTTTATGATTAGTTGTATAGTGGGCTTTCTTGTTGAAACACTGTGGTGTTTAATTAAGCACGGATATATCGAATCGCGCCAATCTCTTGTGTGGGGGCCGTTTTCGGTTGCCTACGGTATGGGTGCAGTTGTGTTAACTCTTGCACTTTATAAGGTTAAGGATGCACCTGTTTGGAAAGTGTTTGGTGTATCATTTATCGTAGGTACAATAACGGAATATATCTGCTCACTCGGGCAGCAAATTGTGTTTGGCTCTGTTGCGTGGGATTACAGCAAAATGCCGCTTAATATTAACGGGCGTGTTTGCTTCTTGTATTCTTGCTTTTGGGGGCTTTTGGGAATACTTTGGATTAAGGCAATTTATCCTATAATGTCAAAGGTTATTGAAAAAATTCCGGTTAAGCTCGGCACAATTATAATGTGGGCATTTATTGTATTTTTTGTATTTGATTCATTTGTTTCCGCTACTGCGGGGCTTCGTATGGATAAGCGTGATGCCGGCCAAGCACCTAATAATGTTTATGAGCAGTTTCTTGATAATCATTTTCCTGATGAAAGAATGAATGAGATATACGCAAATTCCCAAAAAGTAACTAAATAAGAACGCAACGTTGCCGTGTCGGCACACCGCAATAAAAAAGCAGTTCAAAAATCGAGTTGCCTTTTATTACATTTACAAATATTGACAAATACTGCACTGCAAGATATAATAAAACAAATCTGATATACATAGGTTTTTATATTTGTTTTGAATATAAAATTAAAAGGGAATCCGGTGCGAATCCGGAGCAGTCCGAACCTCTACCGTATTTGCTGACGAGAAATATTCGCTAAAGGCGGCCATTGCTCTTTTGAGTGAGAAGGTTTATTTTAAGGTTGAAGCATTAGTCGGGAGACCTGCCGTGTATATGGTTTTTGCAGTGCTTTAGGTTGGAAGTCGGCAGTATTTAACATATGGGATAACTGTGCCCATATGCTTTTTGCGATACAATTTTTATGCACTGTTTTAAACGGTGCATTTTTTTATGCTCTAAATTGAAAGGAGAAAAGATGAAAAAATCAATTACAAAGGCTTTGGCAGTTTTTATGTCGCTTATGCTTGTACTTATGAGCGCACTTCCTGCTATGGCTGAAAATTCAAGCGAGGTTGAGGCGTACCTTAACAGTACATACGCAAAGGCAATCGACCCGTACGGCAACCTTAAAAAGGATGATGAGGGCAGATATATTATCCCTCTTTCCAAAACAAGTGTTTCTCTTAGAAAGGACACGTCATCAAAGCTTTATACTTCCTCTTGGAGTTCAAGCGACGATACTTATGCAAAGGTGACAAACAGCAGCTATTCCGCTTCTGCAAAAATTACTCATCCGTCATATAATGAAGGTGCTAAGGTTGTTACTCTTACTCTTAAAATATTAGATAAAACCGACGGCAAAACTGTTTTAGGAACAAGAGATTATGTTCTTTATATTGAAACAAAACTTGCTACTTATTCTCTTGACGTAACTGCTAAGAATGAAAAAGGCGAGATTATTGACGACGCAAAAGTCAGTGTTTTTGACAGTCGTAATATTGAACAAAATCCGTCGTCACTCAACGCTAATACCGAATACACTCTTACCGTTTCGGCTTTGGGATATGTTCGTGACATAAGAAAAATCACTTTAACTCAAAATACTAAACTTGATGTTATATTAAAAGAGGGCGCAACAGTTGATTTTACCGTTAAACTTGCAACGGGAGCTAAAACGGATAACGCTACCTTAAAAGTAACGTCAGCAAACGGCAGTCAAACATATTCTCCGATAGAGGACGAATACGGCTATGAAACCTCACAGTTTGAGCTTACCCCCGGCGAATATAAATACTATGCAACTTATCAAAGCGGCAGTCAAACGGCAGCGGGTACATTTAATGTCGCAGAGGGTACAAAGTCACTTAATATAACGGTAAATCTTAAATATACCGAATATAAGGTTAAATTTGACGTTACACCAGAAAATGCAAAAATCACACTTAAAAAGAACGGCTCAAGCGGCGCTTACGGCGACGAAATTTTGCCTGATGAAAACGGATATTATACGATTGTTTACGGTCAATACCGTTATACCGTTGAAGCAGAGGGATTTATTACTGTAAGTAAAACGTTTAATGCTACCGATACATCTCTTAAAAATAATAACTATGTAATTACCGTTAAACTTGACTCGCTTTATGATTCACTTCTTAATAAAGCAGACGATTATCTTTTTGCTCAGTCGGGCGACGGAATGATGATGACTGAATTTTCAGGCGTTCATACAGACGGCGATTTCGGTTACGTTTCTGATGTTGACTCCGATTATCAAGATACAAACGTTATTGAAACAGTTGAAGAAAAAATCAATTCAAATGTAAAATCCGATGAAAAAATCACGGTTAAATTAAACGCCGTTAAAAATATTGACGGTGACGATGATAATACAGTTATTTTCAAAAACGGCAATATCTATTATAAGGGCGTTGATTCTTCAAATTATGACGAAGATTTTTACGGCGCAGTTTACGACCTTTCACTTACTTTAACTTGCGGCGATAAGACTAAGGAAAGCGAGGTAAGAGTAGTAGTTCCTTATCATACGTATACAAGGCTTCAAAGACTTGACAGCGCTGCTCTTTATGCCGTAAACTTTGCAAATATTAAGGGCGAAAACAAGAGTGCAGCTGATGTTACCCGCAATCTTGATTTGATAAATACTGCAGATTCGGATGATTACAGCTATTATTCAATTTGCTCAAGCTGGGTATCCGATCACCCTGAAATTATTGATGCAAAAACAGGTAAAGTAACAAGACCTGAAAAGGATACTATGGTTAAACTTACGGTTAAAACATATTATTCAGCTTCGTTTGTTGAAGAAACAGATTTCTTCTTTGATCCGGGTCCTTTGGGCGATAATGCGGCTTACAGAAGTGTAAGAGTTATGGTTAAGGGTACAAAGCAGGACGAGGTTAAGGACAGCAAACCTGCAACAAAGCCGAGCGAACCTGCAACAACTCCTTCAACAACTCAGCCTACAACAAAACCGAGCACAACTAAGAACACTGAGACGGTTAAGCCTAAAAAGACGTCGATTAAAAAACTCAGTAAAGGCAAAAAGAAATTTACCGTTACTTGGGCAAAAGTAAGTGGCGTTAAGGGATACCAAATTCAGTATTCTTCCGATAAAAAATTTAAAAAGAACAATAAGAGCGTTACTGTTACTAAGCAAAAGAAAACAAAGGCTACCGTTAAAAAACTTAAGTCTAAGAAAAAGTATTACGTTCGTGTTCGCACATACAAAACGGTAAACGGTAAAAAGATATATTCATCTTGGTCAAAGGTAAAAAGCGTAAAAACCAAGTAAGATTTATTTGTGTTTAACGACGCAATAAAAAAGACAGCCTGATTTTTTAGGCTGTCTTTTGTTATATTCTTTTCTATTTAACTTCAAGATAAAATTCCACACCGGCAAGCGTTTTTGATTAACTTTCTCTCAATGCCTTGTTAATCGCATTTAAAACTTTCTTTTTATCCGCTGACCAAAGCGGTGCAATCAAATCTTTTTTTGCTCCGTCGCCGGTAAGGCGGTGAATTACAATATTTTTCGGTATAATTGCAACACATTTTGCAATCAGCTCAACATATTCATCAAATTCAAGGGTTTTAAATAATCCTTTTTCGTAGTCTTTTGCAAGGTCTGTTCCTGCTATTATGTGCAAAAGCTGGAGTTTAATTCCGTCTATTTGGCTTTGGCAAACATATTTTACGCTTTCAAGCATATCTTCTTCACTCTCATTCGGCAAGCCTAATATTATATGCACCACGATATTTACGCCAATGTTTTTTAGTTTTTTAACAGCTTCGTTATATACTTCTAAACTGTAACCTCGCCTTATATACTTTGCACTATCGTTATGTATTGTTTGCAACCCAAGTTCCACAAAAACAGGTTTGATTTTATTCATTTCATCAAGAAGTTTTATTACATCATCACCCAAGCAATCGGGTCTTGTGGCAATTGACAGTGCAACAATGTCAGGGTGATTTATTGCTTCACTGTATTTTGCTCTTAGTATTTCAACCGGTGCATAAGTGTTGGTAAAAGCCTGAAAATATGCAATATATTTCCCGCTTTTGATTTTCTTTTCCACTATTTTTTTGCCGCTTTCAATTTGCTCGGTAATGCTTAGATTTCGGTTTTGTGCAAAATCACCACTTCCGCCTTTTGAACAAAAAATGCAACCTCTTGTATCTATTTTTCCGTCACGGTTCGGGCAGGTGAATCCGCCGTCCAAACTGATTTTGTAAACCTTTTGCCCAAATTTATCTTTCAAATATTTGTTAAAACTTAAATATTCCATATTTATCCCTCATATTATAGTAAATAAAGTATACCATAAAATATATCTAATTAAAATAAAAATTCATATTGTTATTGACTTGGTATCGCCTTTAGTTTAAAATTGATTTGATAATAATTAGTAAAGGAAGAACGAAATGAGAGTTTTTTTAAGCTGCCTTGTTTGCAGAATGGTAACTTTTGTTTTGCATAAGCTTGGCAGGGGTGCTACATCTATGCCGGGTAAGGTTGCACTTAAAGTTAAAAGAAATGTTTTAAAAGATCTATCAAAAAATACCAAGGTTATAGTTGTAACCGGTACTAATGGTAAAACCACCTCTTGCCGTATACTTGAAGAAGGTCTGAAAAAAGCAGGCAAATCATATTTTATCAATAAATCCGGCGCAAATCTTATTACGGGCGTAACTGCTTCATTTATAATGAATTCAACCGTTACAGGTAAGTGCAAAAAAGATTATGCCATTATTGAATGTGACGAAAACGCTTTTAAAGAAGTTTCAAGATATATTCATTGCGATGTTATTCTTGTAACTAATGTTTTCCGTGACCAGCTTGACCGTTACGGTGAAGTTACGCATACACTTAACGCTATTAAAGAATCGGTTAAAAACTTGCCTAATGCAATTGTTTGCCTTGATGCCGATTGCTCGTTGACTTACTCAATGTCAAAAGAAATTCCTAATAAAATCATCACTTTCGGTGTTAATGTTCCTTTTGATAAAAATGCAAAAGCACCTGAAATAAGCGACGCTAAATATTGCATTTTTTGTAAGCACGAATATGATTATACTTACCATACCTATGGTCATCTCGGCGGTTTTGTATGCAGCAATTGCGGATATAAAAGGCCGCAACCTGATTTTGCGGTTGAAAGTGTAGAAGAAATGAAAAACGACCATTCCGTTGTTGTTGCAAATCTCAACGGTGACAGAAATATAATCAAGGTTAATATCGGCGGTGCGTATAATATTTATAACGCTATCGGCTGTGCGGCTGCACTTACTGCACTTGGTATTGAGCAAAAAATTATTATTGACGCTATTGAAAACTTTAACGGTGCATTCGGCAGAATGGAACATTTTAAATCCGGAAATAACACGGTTAATCTTATTCTTGTTAAAAATCCGGCAGGCTTCAGCCAAACAATGAATTTTCTAAAAAGTATTGATGATGATTTTACATTGATTCTTTCGCTTAATGATAATGCTGCCGACGGCAGAGATATAAGCTGGATTTGGGATGTTGATTTTTCAGGCATTTTTGATAAGCCTAATGTTAAAGAGCTTTATGTAACCGGTAAGCGTTGCTACGATATGGCAGTTCGTGTTAAATACGAAGGCGTAGGAAATCGCGAAATTAAGATTATTGAAAATGAAGATTATAATAAACTCGTTGATGTTGCAACAAGTCAGGGCAGGGATGTTTATATAGTTCCTACTTATACTTCTATGATGACTATGCGCCCTGTAATCGCTAAAAGACTTGGAGGTAAAGACTTTTGGGAATGATGATTAAAATAGCACACCTTTATCCTGATATGCTTAATCTCTACGGTGATAGAGGTAATATAATCGCTTTGACTAAAAGAATGGAACTTCGCGGTATTTCCACCCAAGTGGATAAAATCACCATGGGTAAATCTTTTAATGCCGATGATTATGATATCCTTTTTATCGGCGGCGGTCAGGATTTTGAGCAGGATGTTTTGCTTGAAGATTTGAAAAAAGGTAAAGATAAAGAAATTAAGCGCGCAATTGAAACGGGTAAGGTTATGCTCGCTATTTGCGGCGGTTACCAAATGCTTGGCAAGTATTATAAAACTCATGACGGTAAAATGCTTGAATATATCGGCGCAATTGATTTTTATACCGAGGGTAAGGATGATAGAATGATTGGCAACTTCGCCTACAAAACCAAAGAGGGTATTGAAGTAGTCGGATTTGAAAATCACAGCGGAAGAACTTATCTCGGCCAGGGTGTTGAACCGCTTGGTAAAATGATTAAAGGCTACGGCAATAACGGCGAGGACGGCACAGAAGGTGTAAGGTATAAAAATACTTTCGGCACATATTCTCACGGTCCTGTTTTGCCTAAAAATCCGCAGCTTGCCGATTTGCTTATTTCTTTGGCAGTGAAAAATAAGTACGGCTCTTGTACACTTGAGCCGCTTGATGATGAACTTGAAGATAAGGCAAGAGCGCAGGTTATGAAGCTATATATATAATAGGAGAAAAATATGAAGCTTTATATTAAGCAAAAGGTGTTTTCAATCGGCGCTAAGTTTTCAGTTAAAGACGAGGCGGGCAATGACAGATATTTTGTTGAGGGGGAAATTTTAACTCTCGGCAGGAAGTTGCATATATATGATATAAATAATAACGAGGTCGCCTTTGTCCGCCAAAAGCTTTTGACCTTTATGCCTAAGTTTACCGTTGAGGTCGGTGGCGAGGAGATTGCAGAAATAGTTAGGCAGCTTACTCTTTTTAAACCTAAGTATTATGTTGACGGCTTGGGCTGGGACGTTGACGGCGAGCTGTTTGCCCACGATTATGTTATCACTTCGGGCAATGAGGAAATCGTTTCAATCCATAAGGCTTGGATGAGCTGGGGCGATACTTATGAGCTTGATATTGCAGATAATACTGACGAAATAACCGCTCTTGCAGTCGTTCTTGCGATTGATACTGTACTTGACAGTGCAAACAATAATGGCTAATATTTATAAAAATCAAGGCACTATGATTTGCGTCATAGTGCCTTTGCTTATTTTCTGCCTAATATATAATCGGTTGTAACATTATAATAATCGGCTAATTTAATTAAAATCGCTGTCGGTATATCTCTTTGCCCCAACTCGTAATTTGAATAAACCTGTTGAGAACAATTGAGTATTTTTGCTAACTGCTTTTGCGTTAAGTCGTGGTCCTCTCTTAAATCACGTATTCGTTTATACATAATATCACCGCTGTTATTATACATTACTGCATATTGTTGTATTGACAAATACCGCAAATTGCAGTAAAATATATTCAAATCTAATTTAAAGGAGATATTTCAATGAAAAAACTTTTATCAATTATAATGTCAACATCAATTATTATTTGCTCACTTTTTTGTTTTAATTCAACAGCTCTTGCAGGTGGTTGGGTAAATTCGGCACAAGAGGTTGAGTTTGATACAATTTACACCGAAGGATGGAATGCAGATGATCCGACAACAAAACCGGGGAGTGGATATAAGTATGCAACATTTAATTGTGATGCCTTTAAATTTGTTGTGCCTCAAAAGGGGAATATAAATGTTAATATAAAGACTGCTTTTTGGGAGTATTTTACTAATAGCGCATATGTTTACTCAATTAATGATACGTCTAAACCGATAAGCAAAGTACCACTTTCACGCAATGAAGATTCAGGATTGGGCATTTATTATTATAAATGTGATATTCAACTTAACTCAGGAACGTATTTTTTTGTTATGGAATATTCTTTTACAAATAATGAACATGTTTTAAGTGGAAAAACATACGATTTAATACTATCTTATAAACCTACATTTCCGAATACTTCAATTAAAAAACTTGCTCCTAAGAAAAAATCATTTAAAATTAATTTCAAAAAATGCTCAAATGTATCTGGCTATCAGGTGAAATACAGCACTAAGAAAAATATGAGTTCTTCAAAAACGGCCAAGGCTTCTTCATCGTCTTCATCTAAAACAGTTAAATCGCTTAAATCAAAAAAGAAATATTATGTTAAAGTGAGAACATATAAAACTGTAAAAATTAACGGAAAAAATAAAACCTACTATGGAAAATGGTCAAAGGTTAAGAGCGTTAAAACCAAATAATATTGAAAAAAGGCTTGATTTTTCAAGCCTTTTTTGTTATAATACTTCAGCATTCGTAGAAATACAAGCGAATACGCACACACACGGGTTAAGCCTTAGGTGATTTTAATGGGCTTTTGCCATACTCGGTGTGGAGGAATTAACCTTAAAGGAGGAAATAATAATGGCAAATGTAGTTTCAATGAAACAGCTTTTAGAAGCAGGTGTTCACTTCGGACACCAAACAAGAAGATGGAACCCTAAAATGGCTGAATACATCTTCACAGAGCGTAACGGTATTTACATCATCGACCTTCAGAAAACAGTTAAGAAGCTTGATGAAGCATATATGTTCGTTCGTGATCTTGCAGCAGACGGCGGTTCAATCATTTTCGTAGGTACAAAGAAGCAGGCACAGGATTCAGTTAAGGAAGAAGCAGAGCGTTGCGCAATGCCATATGTTAATGCAAGATGGCTTGGCGGTATGCTTACAAACTTCAAAACTATCCGTGGCAGAGTTGCTCGTCTTGCACAGCTTAAGGCTATGAGAGAAGACGGAACATTTGACCTTCTTCCAAAGAAAGAAGTAGTTGGCCTTGAACTCGAAATTGAAAAGCTTGAAAAGTACCTTGGCGGTATCACAGAAATGAAGAAGATTCCTAATGCAATGTTCATCGTTGACCCACGCAAAGAAAGAATCGCTGTATCAGAAGCAATTAAGCTTGGTCTTCCAATCGTAGCTATTGTTGATACAAACTGTGACCCTGATGAAATTGACTATGTTATCCCTGGTAACGATGACGCTATCCGTGCAGTAAAGCTTATTGCCGGCGCTATTGCTAATGCTGTTATCGAAGGCAGAGACGGTAATGACACAGCAGCAGAAGAAAATGCTGAAGAAGCAAGTGAAGAGGCTGCTGAATAATTTAATATAATTATAACTATTTTATAGGAGGATAATATAATGGCATTTACAGCTCAAGATGTTAAGGCTCTTCGTGAGAAGACCGGCGTTGGTATGATGGAATGTAAGAAGGCTCTTGTTGAAGCTGACGGCGATATGGATAAGGCAGTTGACTTTCTTCGTGAAAGAGGACTTGCTGCTGCACAAAAGAAAGCAACAAGAATTGCTGCTGAAGGTGTAGTTCTTCCATATTATGATGCACAGGCTAAAAAGGGTGTTGTAGTAGAAGTTAACTCTGAAACTGACTTCGTTGCTAAAAACGAGAAATTTATGAACTTCGTAGAAGGTGTTGCAAAGACTATCCTTGCAACAAATCCTGCTGATGTTGAAGCTCTTAAGGAAGAAAAGTTTGACGGTACAGACAGAACTGTTACCGAAACTCTTAATGACCTTGTTCTTTCAATCGGTGAAAATATGAAAGTTCGTCGTTTTGAAAGAATGGACGGTGTTGTTTCAACATATATTCACGGCGGCGGATCAGTAGGCGTTATGGTTGGCTTTGATGTTTCTGATGAATCAAAGGCATCTGCTCCTGAATTTGATGCTATGGGTAAGAATGTTGCTATGCAAATCGCAGCTATGAGCCCTGCATATCTTGATGAAGCTTCAGTTCCTGCTGAAGTTGTTGAACACGAAAAATCAATCCTTGCAGCTCAGATGAAAGAAGATCCTAAAATGGCTTCTAAGCCTGAAGCAGTTCTTGCTAAAATTGCTGCCGGTAAGATGGGCAAGTATTATAAAGAAAACTGCCTTGTTGACCAGGAATTCGTAAGAAGCGATTTATTCCAAGGCTCAGTTAAGGGATATGTTGATTCAGTTGCCAAGGAACTCGGCACTGAAATCAAGCTTAACGGTTTCATCAGAATGATGAAGGGCGACGGTCTCGAAAAGAGAGAAGAAAACTTCGCAGAAGAAATCGCAAAGCAAATCAACGGCTAATTAAACATTTAAGAGCATCTCATTTGAGATGCTCTTTTTTTGCAAATAATTATAACAGAGGTGTTTTATGAAAAAATATTCAACCATTCTTTTTGACCTTGACGGAACGCTCACTGATTCATCGCAGGGAATTATTAACTCTATCATTTATGCGCTTAAAAAGTACGATATCAATGTTTATGATATGACGCTTTTGAGAAAGTTTTTAGGTCCTCCGCTTCACGAATCGTTTGAAAAATTTTTCGGTTTTGATAAGGAAAAATCTTTGCAGGCAGTAAAATATTATCGAGAGTATTTCAGTACAAAAGGTTTGCTTGAAAACGAAGTTTATTGCGGTATAACCGACTTGCTTCAAAATCTTAAAGAAAACGGAAAAACTCTTATTGTTGCCACCTCTAAGCCTCAACCGTTTACCGATAGAATTATGGAGCATTTTGACCTTGAAAAATATTTTGATTTCATCGCAGGTTCAAATATGGATACTACTCGCTCAAAAAAAGCGGAAGTTATCGAATATGCACTTAGTGAGTGTAATATTATAGATAAATCAAGTGTGATTATGGTTGGAGATAGGGCGGAAGATATGATTGGAGCTCAAACGGTAGGCATTGACTCAATCGGTGTAGAATATGGCTACGGCACATTTGATGAACTTAAAAATGCCGGTGCAACATATATTGCTAAAACAGTTGAAGAATTAAAATCCTTATTGATTTAATATGTAACATTCTTTTTCTTGCTTATTTTATTATAATATGATAAATTGTAAATATAAGTTTTTGGCTTGGTGGGGATAATATGAACTTGAAAGGTAAGACTTGCTGTTTCAGCGGGCATAGAAATTTAGGTAAATATGATTACAATTATGTTTACCAACGAACTAAAGATATAATTACTTTGCTGGCTGAAAACGGTATTGTCTATTTTGGCACGGGCGGTGCAATAGGATTTGATACCATTGCTGCAAAAGCGGTGATTGCTGTTCGCGAGATATATCCGCAAATAAAACTTATACTCGTGCTGCCCTGCGAAGACCAGGCAAGGTATTGGAAAGCAGAAAATGTTGAGGAATATAACAAAATAAAGGAGCAAGCGGACAAAATTCGATATGTATCAAAATCATATTATGACGGCTGCATTCACAAGAAAAATCGCCATATGGTAGATTGCAGTAGTATTTGCGTATGCTTTTTAACTGATTTTGAAAGCGGAACTGCCGTAACTGTTGATTACGCAATTGAAAAGGGCCTTGATGTTATAAATGTGGCTGATGAATTTGATGATGTTTTATAAATGTAAAAAAGCAGGTCGTTGACCTGCTTTCAGTATATAATAGAAATGGTTTGGCAGCTTCATTACTAAAATACAAGGAAATTAAAAGTATGGAAAATAATATAATTGAAGGCTTTGTTTTATGAGGTAACCCGATTTTTGCTTTTACATTTTATTCATCTTGCAATTATTATCTATATATGTTACACTGACTGTATAATCAATATAACAATGAAAAGAGGTAAATTTATGATTTGTAAAAATTGTTCAGCAAACATTGACGATAATGTAGCTTTCTGCCCATATTGCGGTGCGCATAATGATGCACAAGGCAGTCAGCAAACTCAAAATGAATATTACAACCAAAATGAGCAGCAGAGCGGTCAATATTTTTATAACGGTCAGCAAAATCATCAATATCAACAGCAGAATACGAATTATAATCCTCAGCAGATGAATACCGAGCCTACTAAGGATAAACTTGTAGCAGGCTTGCTTGCGATTTTCCTTGGCACTTTGGGAATTCATAAATTCTATCTGGGCTATACTAAAAGCGGCGTTATTATGCTTCTTGTATCACTCCTTACATTTGGAGTAGGTGCAAGCGTTATGGCTGTAATAGCTCTTATTGAGGGCATACTTTACCTAACAAAATCTGACGCGGAATTTTATCAAACCTATGTTCAAAATAACAAAGAATGGTTTTAAATTTTGACTGCGAAAGGTAAAACTAAAAAATAAAATTGTACAAAGCACCGTTTTGATTGCGAAAATGATATGCACTCCAAAAGTTAGACACTTTTGGGGTGCATATCATTTTCTTGTTTTGGGGTTAATTTATTATAATTCTATTTTATCAAGTGGTGTGATGTTTAAATTCTGCAATATTTGTTTTGCTTTTTGCAAATTTTCCTTATCATCGTAAACGCTTGGGCTGTGTGCGTCAAGCCCGATTACAACATCATTTCCGACTTTGCTGACTATTTTCCAAAAATCAAGATTAGGATAATTTCTTTTGGCTGTAAAGCCCAAAAAATTAAATTCAAGCGGTATGCCGATTTTTTTAAGCTCTGTAATCATATATGTCATTTTTTTAATATATAATTCGCTGTCACCTTTAAAGTTTATTAAATCAGGATGTGCCACATAGGTGTAATATCCGCTTTTTGCGCCGAGAATTACCTGACTTATATATTTGTCAAGCACGGCAGTCGACTTAGTAGGTGAATCTGAATATATCGCATAATCCTCATATTCATTGTCAACATAATGCTGGCCCAAAATTAAATAATCATAATTAAATGTTTTTAAAAACTCAATTTCCTTTTTAAAAAGCGCAGGGTAATATTCAAGTTCAAGGCCGAGCTTGATGTCAATTTTGCCTTTGTATTTTTCTTTTAACGAATTTATACTTTTTGCATATCCTTCGGCTTCATTTGGAAGCATTCTGAAACTGCTGACATAACCGTTTGGAAAAAGATACGGCGCGTGGTCGGAAAAACCGATTGTACTATATCCGTTTTCAATCGCTTTTATTACATATTCCTCATCTTTTCCGCTTGCGTGATTGCAACGGTATGTATGAGTATGAAGATTAAACATTTATTTCACGCTTTCAATAAATTTAAGGAAGTCTTTTTTGCCTTCTTCATCACGGGAGTATACGCCGCACTGCTCAAGAATAGATGTGAATACAATGCCTATTTCTTTTTGCAAAATCTCCTCGCAGTTATCGGCAGTGATGTCGTATTTATTCATAATCATATCTGCCCAGTCTTTGTGGCTTGCAATTGCATCAATTTTGCTGATGTCTTTGCCTTGCAACATAGCATCTTTTAAAAGTGCCATTTCATTTTTTAATCTGCTTGGCAAAACTGCAAGTCCCATGACTTCAATAAGGCCGATGTTTTCCTTTTTAATATGATGATATTCAGGATGCGGATGGTAAAAACCTAAAGGACATTCATCAGTAGTAATATTATTTCTTAAAACTAAATCAAATTCGAATTTGCCGTCCCTCATTCTTGCAATCGGGGTGATAGTGTTGTGCTTTTCACCGTCCGTTTCGGCATAAATGAATGAGTTCTCGTCTGTATATCCTCTCCAAGCGGTGAGAATTTTACCTGCAAGGTCAACAAGCCTTTCCTTGCTTTTACTTGAAATACGGATAACACTCATAGGCCATTTTACAATTCCTGCTTCTACATCTTCAAAACCGCTGAATTTAACTTGCGTTTCGATAGGCGCTTTTGCCATTGCGAATTCATAATTGCCGCCCTGAAAATGCTCGTGAGTAAGTATTGAACCGCCTACAATAGGCAAATCTGCATTTGAGCCGATAAAATAATGTGGAAAAAGCTCAATAAAATCAAGCAACTTTTCAAATGCGCTTCTGTCAATTTTCATCGGTGTATGTTCACTGTTAAACACAATGCAATGCTCATTATAATATACATATGGTGAATACTGAAGATAGAAATCATCACCGCCAAGCACCATAGGTATAATTCTGTGATTTTGGCGTGCCGGGTGGTTTACTCTGCCGGCATATCCCTCATTTTCCTTGCATAAAAGGCATTTTGGATATGATGCACTTTTCATTTTAAGCGCAGCGGCAATGGCTTTAGGGTCTTTTTCAGGTTTTGACAGATTTATGGTAATGTCAATATCGCCATATTCAGTTTTAGTAATCCATTTTAAATCATTTTTTATTCTGTAACGCCTTATGTAATTGCTGTCTTGGCTTAATTTGTAGTAAAAATCAGTTGCACATTTTGGCGATTTTTCATAAAGAGAATTGAATTTGCTGATGACATTACTTGGCCTTGGGGTAATAAGCCCCATAATCTTTGTGTCAAAAAGGTCACGGTAAACAACACTGTCTTCACAAAGCCCGTTTGAAACTGCATAATCTAATATGACAGCCAAGATTTTTTCAAGGTCGTTTTCTTTTGCTTCGCATTCTTCAAAAGTGTCAATGCTTAAAGCTTCGCAAATTTGGTTAGTTGCCCAAATTTCATCTTCCTTTTCAATCATTTGGTTATTGATTGCATAATTAACAAGTGATTTTATCGCTTCAAAAATATTCATTTGATTCTCTCTTTTCTGATTTTTTCGTTTATATTATAATGTTTACTTATATTATTTTCAATAACTATTATGGATTTTTACAAATATATTTTGATAAACTTAATTTGCTTTTGATAAATACTTATGATATACTTAAAAAGAGGTGGGTTTATGGATAATTTAAATCTTTTTAATAACAAAGCGGAAAATTATGTAAAAGCAAGGCCAAACTATGCCAAAACGCTCATTGAAAAGCTTAAAACTTATAATCTTAGCAATGAAAGCACGGTTGCGGATATTGGTTGCGGTACAGGCATATTTGCCCGCCAATTGTTAGAAATCGGAGCAAAGGTTTACGGTGTTGAAATAAATGCTGAAATGCGAAACAAGGCAGAGGCGAATCTTGCCGTTTTTCATAATTTTGTGAGCGTAAATGCTTGCGCAGAAAATACAAATCTTGACGATGATAGCGTTGATTTTATTACCTGTGCGCAGTCTTTTCACTGGTTTGATAAGAAAAAATTCAAAGCTGAATGTAAAAGGATTTTAAATTGCAACGGTTATGTTGCACTTGTTTGGAATACGAGGGATAATGACGCCCAAAGTGTAAAAGAACTATCCGATTTGACCGAAAAATATTGTAAAAATTTCGTCGGCTTTAACGGCGGAACAAGAAAAGATATTGAAGAAATCAAAGAATTTTTTAATGGAAAATACGAATATTTTGAATTTGACAATCCCCTTGAATATGATGAAGAAAAGTTTGTAGAGCGTTGCCTTTCAAGCTCATACGCACTTGTTAAAGATGATGAAAATTATGAAGCGTATGTAAAAGAACTCAAATCTTTTTTTGAAAAACATCAAATAAACGGAATTTATAAAATGCCAAATAAGTCGGAATTATACATAGGCAAAATAGAAAAATGATTAGGTGTTTAAGCCTAATCATTTTTTATTTATATCAAATCTTTAATTCTAAATTTTTTGAATAAAATAAATGAACTCGGTTCAGATTCGTAAAGAATACCAATGTGTTCATCATCAACTCTTGTAAGGCAGGAATAAGCAAAAAATCCTTTGTTAATTTCCGTTTCGCTGTACCAATTTATTCCCGCAACCTTACCGTGCGATTTGTAAAATTTGCCGACTGTTATTACACCGTTTTCACGCTTTTTGCTGTTTGGATGTGAACAAAAAACATAATCGCCGATACTTATTATGCTCTTTTGGCATTTTGGTGCATAAAGATTTGTTTTGCCTGCTTTTATCCAAGTTTTTCCGTCGTCATAAGAGATAGACATAGGTGTTTTTCCGTATCTTTTTGCTCTGCCAAGTGCTATTACGGCACCGCTCGGAGCTTGCACCATTTGCCATTCATCAATGTTTTGGGCATATGGGTGACCTGCCATTCTGTGCCAGGTTTCGCCGTTGTCAATCGAGTAAATTGATACGGTTTCTTTTCTGTCAACATAAAGCGGCATTACAATTCTGCCTTTGTGCGTTGTGATTCCTACGCCCGGTGCAACACCTAAAAATGTTCCGTCTGCTTTAATTAAAACCTGACCTGTAATATCTTTCGGCTCGCTCCAGGTTTTGCCGTTGTCACTGCTTTTAAATAAAAAGAGATAATTTCTTTTCGGTGCTTTCAGCGGTGCGCCGAATGTGGTTTTTACCCCCGCTTCGTTAATATTCGATGGGGACTTTCCGTTTAAAAAGATATTGCCGAGATATTCATCACCTTTAAAAAGTTCGCCGGTTTCATATTTTGCAGTTAAGCCGGTAGTATTAAAATTGCGGTCAAGTACATTTCGGCTTTTATCTATTACATAAAAATTTCCGTCACGGTCATATAAAGTCGGCCTTAACTCTTTGTTGTAAAGAGCGTAAGGTGCTTTCTTTTTATCAAGTATGCTTCTTTTATGTAAGCCTTTGCACTCCGGGTAAAAATCGGCAAGCAGTATTATATCCCCGTTAGGCGCAATTGCCATGCAAGGGTCAATATAAAATGCCGAGGCGTAGCATTCATCACTCAGCATTGTTTTTCTTGCGGGCGGAGCGGCAATGATTTCAATATCACTCCAGGTTTCACCGCCGTCCTCACTTCGCCTTATTGCAATTTCTATATATCCCCAGTCGGCACCGCAGCTTTGAGCGTCAATTGCGGCAATAAGCGTTTTGCCGCTTCTTATTAAACTCGGAATTCTAAATGCGTTTGAGCCGTTTGATTTGTTGCTGAGTACGGTTAATTTTTTATCTAAAAAATCAGGATTATTACCGCAAAATATAACTTTTTCGCCACTCATATATATGACCTCTCAATGAATTTATAAAACTATAATATCATATGCAAAAAGTTTTTAAAAGAGTATTTTATAAAACACTTGAAAATCTTTCCTTAAACAGTTACAATAGAATGGAAATATTAAAGAAAAGGAGGAATTTCAATATGCTTTGGGAACTTAAAAAGATTTGGTATAGAATTTACCAAAAGGTTTTTAAGGTTGCAATGTGTTTTATGGACTGGTCCGAGCCACAGCTTCTTGAAGGTGCAGGCAGTGTTCTTAAACTGCCGGAGTTCATAAAGAGCAAAGGTATTAACAAGGTTTTAGTCGTGACCGATAAAGGGCTTATGAGCTTAAATCTTCTTGATCCTTTATTCAAGAAACTCGAAGAAGTTGGGGTTGAATATGTTGTTTATGATGGTGTTCAGCCTAACCCTACTATCCCTAATATCGAAGAGTGCAAGGATATGTATAATCAAAACAACTGTCAGGGCATTATAGCATTTGGCGGCGGTTCTTCAATGGACTGTGCTAAAGCAGCAGGTGCAAGGGTTGTAAAGCCTAATCAGTCTGTTCGTGCTATGAGAGGTCAGCTTAAAGTTCATAAGGCACTTCCACCGTTCTTCGCTGTTCCTACAACAGCAGGTACAGGCTCGGAAACAACTGTTGCCGCAGTAGTAACTGACCCTGAAACTCACGAGAAGAATGCTATTAACGATACTTGTCTTAGACCTAAGTACGCTGTACTTGACCCTGAGCTTACAGTAGGCTTGCCACCTCATATTACTTCTACAACCGGTATGGATGCTCTTACTCACGCAGTTGAAGCTTATATCGGAAAGAGTAATACCAAAGAAACTATCAGAGAAGCTGAACAAGCTACAAAGCTTATCTTTGATAATATCGAAGAAGCATACAATAACGGTAAGGACCTTGAAGCAAGAGGTAATATGCTTAAAGGCTCATATCTTGCAGGTCGTGCTTTTACTCACGCATATGTAGGTTATGTTCACGCTATTGCTCATAATCTCGGCGGTTTGTACGGTACACCTCACGGTTTGGCTAATGCAGTAATTTTACCTTATGTTTTGGATTACTATGCTGACGCTGCTTATCCGCAGCTTGCAAAGCTTGCAGATATTGTCGGTATCGGTAAAGGTCTTGACACCGCAGGTAAGGGTAAGGCATTTATTGAAGCTATCAGAACTCTTAACAGAAATATGAATATTCCTGAAAAGTTCGATTTCATCAAGGAAGAAGATTTACCTATTCTTATTGAGCGTGCTCTTAAAGAGGGTAACCCACTTTATCCTGTACCAAAGATTATGGATAAAAAGGATTGCGAGGCAGTTATTCGCTCCTTTATGGCATAATTATATAAACATAAACGGCAGTCAATCGGGAAACCGCTTGGCTGTCTTTTTTTATTTTGTTTTTGTTTTTGCTTGAATATATTGTAAAAATGTGATATATTTTATCTGTATAGTTTTGTTAAAACTGTCTATTATTTAAAAATTATTTGTTTTTACAGGTGTGGAATATGAAAAAAATAACTTCTTTAATAATAGTCTTTTCAATGCTCGTGGCTATGCTTGCCTGCTTTGATGTTAGCACTGCTTTTGCTGCTACAAGCGGTAATTGCGGCGCAAATTTCGGCGGTACTAATGCAAAATGGAGTTTAAATACTTCAACCGGTGTGCTTACTATTTCAGGTAAAGGCGCAACTAAAGATTGCGGTAATGTAGGCTCAAATCAAGCCCCTTGGAATAATTCAAGGGATAAGATTAAAAGCATTGTTGTTGAAGAGGGTATTACTGCGCTGGGACGCTATATGTTTTACCAATGTGAAGTTGCCGAAAGTGTAAGCTTACCGTCAACTTTAACTGCTATCGGGGATACAAAATTTCTTGAATACGGAACATTTGTTGACTGCAAGGCATTGACAAATGTAACTTTACCTTCAAAGCTGCAAACTATCGGTCATGCCGCTTTTAAAGGATGTTCTTCGCTTAAATCTATCAAAATACCTGACAGTGTTACTACTATCGGTACTTCGGCATTTGAGGATTGCAAAGCTCTTTCAACCGTAACTTTCGGTACGGGTGTGAAGGTAACCGGTAATATGGCATTTAGGAATTCAGGTGTCAGCAAAGTCAAATTTTCTTCTACCATTACGGAAATTTCACCGTGGAGCTTTTATGGCTGTATGTTTGTAAATCTTGAAATTCCGGAAAGCGTCGAAAAAATAAGTATTCGTTCATTTGCAAACTGTACCGCTTTGCAAAGTGTTACTGTTAATAACGCAAATTGCGTGTTTGACGGTATCGGCCAAGCAGATGCAAGCGGTGGTAAAGACCCATTTAACGGTTCACAGCAGAGCCTTATAGTTAAGGGACATTCAGGTTCTACTGCTCAAACTTATGCCAAGGCAAAGGGATATACTTTCCAAAGTATTGATAATTGCGACCATTCATCAACACACGAGGTTATTACACTTGAACCTACCTGCACAACTGCCGGCACTACCACCCAAGTGTGCGATAATTGTGGCTTTGTAGTGTCTGAAACACAGCTTCCGGCAAAGGGACACAGTTATGAAACAGTAAATACAGAAAATAATAACGGGCATACTTATGATTACCAAAAATGCTCTGCTTGTAATGATGAAAAAACAGTTATTACACATAATGCCTTTGTTGAAGGGTATTATGATTATAAAACTACTGCTACCTGCACAAAAGCCGGAATAGAAACAAAAACCTGCAAGGTTGAAGGTTGCAATAAAGTTGAAGTTAAGGCAGTTCCAAGTACGGGGCATACTATTGAAAAATCAACTGTAACAAAACAGCCTACCTGTACGCAGGCGGGTGAAGAAAAGGGTGTTTGCTCGGTATGCAATACTGAAGTTACACAGACTATTCCTGCTTTGGGCCATACTTTTTCAGATAATAAAGAAACGCTTGATAATACAACGACAGACGGCCATACCTATCTTGTTGAAACATGCACAGTATGCGGTGAAAAACAGTCAACACCAACCCATGTTCAATGGGTTGAGGGGCAGTATAAATCATCTGTATTAACCAAGCCTACCTGTACCATTAACGGCGTTCAAATTGATACTTGCCAAATTTGCGGGCAGAGAAGGACTGTTTCAATTCCTGCAAACGGTGAGCATGTATGGCAGCAAACAAGCCGAACCGAGCCTAAATGTACCACTACCGGTACGATTTATTATAAATGTCAAAATTGTAATGCCACCAAGAGCGAAACCATACCTGCGCTTGGGCATAATAATGTTGTGCAAACCGAGGTTAAACCTACTTGCACAGCCGCAGGATATACTATTTACAGATGTTCGACTTGCGGTGCTACAACAAGAGTTGAAAACTCTGCAACAGGGCATACTCCGGCTGATGACAGCTATGTAATTACGATTGAACCTACTTGTACCAAAGGCGGTGCGGCTACTGCAACTTGTGCTACTTGCGGTGAAGCATATGATATTGTGCTTGATGCACTCGGCCACGATTATGTAACTTTGGACACCGCAATTGACGGACATACTGACCATGTTGATAGAAAAGTTATATGCTCCCGTTGCCAAGATTTGAAATCGGAAAATGAAAAATATCATCTTGAATGGGTAGACGGTAATTATACTACCGAAACAATTGTTGCCGGTAACTGCACCACATCTGCAATTTATAAAGATACTTGCACATTTTGCGGTGCAACAAGAAATCGTACGGTTGAAGCTACGGGTGCGCATAATTATTCGTATTCGGGATATGATGCAAATTCCGCAAAACTTACATATACCTGCTCAATTTGTAATGATGTTAAATCATACAATCCAACTATTGTTTTAGCGGCGTGGAATGTAAATAATGTTAATAAAAAGGCGGCAGATGTTACAAACGGTTATTTATTTGAACTTTCGGGTGACGGAATAATCAATGCGAAGGATTACGCGCTTATTAAACAGGCGGTTGCTAAAAAATCATCAAAAAATTAAATAATTACAATTTTACCGGCAATGCAAAGTGCTTTGCCGGTAATTTTTTTGCCTTTTGGTATGTTTGTAACTAATTTTTAATAATATATTTTAATAATAATATTTACTTTATGCTAATTTTATATTATTATATAAAAGAAGAAAAATGACTCTTTTATTCGGAGGTAGAAAAATGAGTATTGCTTATAAAAGAATTTTACTTAAATTAAGCGGCGAAGTACTTGCCGGTGCAAAGGGTACGGGTATTGATAACGATACTGTTGTTACTATTTGCAAATCAGTTAAAAAAATTTCCGATATGGGTGTTGAAGTCGGAATAGTAGTCGGCGGCGGTAACTTCTGGCGTGGCAGAACAAGCGAGCATATGGACAGAACAAGAGCTGACCATATCGGTATGCTTGCAACTGCTATGAACTCTCTTGCTCTTTGCGACGCTCTTGAGCAGCTTGGTGCTGATGTAAGGGTGCAGACTGCTATTGAAATGCGCCAAATTGCCGAACCTTATATCAGAAATAAAGCTATTCGCCATTTTGAAAAAGGCAGAATCGTTATTTTCGGCTGCGGTACGGGTTCACCGTTCTTTTCAACTGACACTGCCGCTGCGCTTCGTGCAGTTGAAATCAATGCAGATGTTCTTCTTAAAGCAACTAATGTTGACGGTGTGTATGATAAAGACCCTAATAAGTATGATGATGCGGTTAAGTTTGATAATGTAACTTTCAAAGAAGTTCTTGCAAGGGATATTAAAGTTATGGATTCAACAGCATTTTCACTTTGCAAGGATAATGATTTGTCAATCCTTGTATTTGACCTTACAGATCCGGAAAATATTGTAAAAGCTGTGTCAGGTGAAACAATCGGCACACTTGTTGAAAACTAATAAATAATCAATTTTTTATAGAGAGGTATTGAAATGGAAAGCGTATTTGCAAAAACAAAAGAAAAAATGGATAAGTGTTTAACATCACTTGAAAGGGACTTTGCCGCAATCAGAGCCGGCAGAGCTAACCCGGCTGTACTTGATAAAGTTATGGTTGATTATTACGGTGTACCTACTCCGATTAACCAAATGGCTGCCGTAAGCGTACCGGAAGCAAGGCTTCTTGTTGTTCAACCGTGGGATGCATCAACACTTAAAGAAATCGAAAAAGCTATTAACACAGCAGACATCGGTATCAATCCGCAAAATGACGGTAAGGTTATCAGACTTTCATTCCCTCAGCTTACAGAGGAACACAGAAAGAATCTTCAAAAGGATATTTCTAAAAGAGGCGAGGAAGCTAAAGTAGCTATCCGTAATGTTCGCCGTGATGCAATGGATGATATAAAAAAGCTTAAAAAAGATAACGAAATCACCGAGGATGAACAGAAAGACGGAGAAAAGAAACTTCAGGATATTACCGATGATTTTGTAAAACAGGCTGACTCTATTACAAAGAAGAAGGAAGAGGAAATCCTTTCAATATAGCTTTAGCATAAAGAGGAGCTGAATTACAGCTCCTTGTTTGCTTTTAATTCTCACTTAATTAGGAGGAAATTATGGCAATATTCGGTAAAAAAAACAGCCAAACAGATGCTCAGTTTGATATACTTCCGAAAAATATAGGCATTATAATGGACGGAAACGGAAGATGGGCAAAAAAAAGAGCTTTGCCGAGAAGTGCAGGGCATAAAGCCGGAGCAGAGGTTTTTCGTACTATCAGTAAGGAATGTGGCAGATTAGGGCTTGAAAGCGCAACTTTTTACGCTTTTTCAACTGAAAATTGGAAAAGGCCAAAAGAAGAAGTTGACGCAATTATGCACCTTTTTAAAGATTATTTGCTTGAAGCTAAAAGTGATATTACAGCGGCAGGCAATATGAAAATGAAATTTATCGGCGAGCGTGAGGGTATGAGCAAGGAATTGCTTGACCTTATGGATGAGGCCGAGGAAGATACATCAAATAATACAGGTACTACAATTTATTTGGCAGTTAATTACGGCGGCAGGCTTGAAATTTGCGATGCTGTAAATAAGCTTGTTGCTATGGGCAAAACAAATATTACCGAAAAAGATATAAGTGAAAATATTTTTACCCCGCCTGAATGTGATTTGATAATTCGCCCGTCGGGTGAGCAAAGACTTTCAAACTTTATGCTTTGGCAGTCTGCGTACAGTGAACTTTGGTACAGCGATGTACTTTGGCCTGATTTCAAAATAGAAGATTTGCATATGGCACTTCGTGATTTTGAAAAGAGAAATCGTCGTTTCGGCGGATAAATATTAGATAATTTTGTTGTTTTGAAACAATAGGAGAATACGAATATGAAACAAAGAGTTATTACTGCAATTTGCCTTTTGGCAGTACTTGCAGTTGTTGTGTGGCAAATAAATACACCGATTTTGCTTATTGCTGTTGCATTTCTTTCAGCAGTTGCAAGCGGCGAAATTATGAAATGTGCAAAGGTTGAAAATACTTTTATTCGCGTGGTGGGAATTATTTTTTCGGCGTGCTTCCAGCTTTTTGCAAGCGCGAGGGTACTTGAACCTTGGGTAAGCGAAGCAGTTTGGGGAAAAGTAATCGGCGCCGTGCCGAATATTGTTTACATCATTGTTCTTGGCCTTGTATTTTTCCTTGCAATGCTTAAAAATTATGCTTATACCACTTTTGAAGATGTAAGCGTATCGTTTTTTGCAAGCGTGGTTGTACCTTTCGGTTTTTCAATTTTTATTAGGCTTCGTGATATGTTTGTTGATGAGCAATTTGGTATTTACCTTATTTTCTATGCTCTTATTTGCGCACTTGCTACCGATACCGGCGCACAGCTTACCGGTATGGCATTCGGCAAGCATAAGATGTCACCTAATATTTCACCTAAAAAAACTATTGAGGGTGCATTCGGCGGACTTGTGGTTAGTATGATTTTAAACGCAGTTGCACTCACCCTTTATAATAAATTGGCAAACAGTGTTATTCCTCAAAATATGGCAACACTTCTTCTTGCAATGGTACTTCCTACTTCATTTATGGGTATGATGGGTGACCTTTCAGCTTCTGTATTAAAGCGTAATTTTGGAGTTAAAGATTTCGGCAAGATTTTTCCAGGCCACGGCGGTGTGATGGACAGAATGGATTCATCACTTTTCACCTTGCCTGTTACATATGCAATTGCACTTGTTGCAACCAAATTATTTTAACCTTTTGAAAGAGGGGGATACCTTATGAAAAAAATATCTCTTTTAGGTTCAACCGGTTCTATCGGAACACAGAGCCTTGATGTATGCGAAATGCACGGTTATGATGTGAAATGCCTAACAGCTAATTCAAAAGTTGATATTATGGAAGAGCAGATTCGTAAATTTAAGCCTGATATGGTTTGTATGATGAGCGAAACTGCCGCAAAGGAACTCAAAGCAAAAATCAGTGATACGAACACAAAAGTAGTTTGCGGTATGGAAGGGCTTATTGAATGTGCAACATATGATAAGGCTGATACGGTTTTAAACTCGGTAGTAGGTATGGTTGGTCTTCAGCCTACCCTTGAAGCTATTAAGGCGAAGAAAACCTTGGCTCTTGCAAATAAGGAAACACTTGTTGCCGGCGGTCATCTTGTTACAAATTTGGCAAAGGAAAACGGTGTTCAAATTCTTCCTGTTGACAGCGAACATTCAGCAATTTTTCAGTCAATGCAGGGTATGCCGAATAAAAAAGCAATTAAAAAAATTATTCTTACAGCTTCGGGCGGTCCTTTCTTCGGCAAAACACTTAAAGAACTTGAAAATGTAACAGCAAAGGACGCACTTAAACATCCTAATTGGGATATGGGCGCAAAAATCACCATTGACTCTGCTACTATGATGAATAAAGGCCTTGAATTTATTGAAGCTAAATGGCTTTTTGATATGCCTAATGACGATATTGAAATTGTTGTTCATAGGGAAAGCGTAGTTCATTCAGCTATTGTTTATCAGGATAATTCAATGATTGCGCAGCTCGGTGTGCCGGATATGCGAATTCCTATCCAATATGCGCTGACTTACCCTGAAAGAGAGCCAAGCCCTGTTAAAGAACTTTCGCTTACGGATTACGGCAAGCTTACCTTTTTTGAACCTGATTATGATACTTTCAAATGTATAAATGTTTGCAAAAAAGCTATTGAACTCGGCGGGCTTCACCCCGCATCTGCAAACGGTGCAAATGAAGAAAGCGTAAAACTTTTCTTAAACGGTAAAATTAAATTTACAGATATTGCATATCTTAATAATGAGGCAATGAAAAATGCCCCTGAAAAAGAAAACTTTACTCTTGAAGATGTCCTTGAAGCAGACAGAAAAGCAAGAGAATATGTAATTGAGGCGGTAGGGTGAATATAACATCTATTTGGAACAGTGTGTATCCCATAGTAATAGCAATTTTATTTTTTGAATTGATAATTGTTATACACGAGTTAGGCCATTTCGCAGTGGCAAAGCTTATGAAAATTCAGGTTAATGAATTTTCGATAGGTATGGGGCCGAAGCTGTTTCAACATAAAGGTAAAAAAACTAAATATTCTTTAAGGCTTATTCTGTTTGGCGGTTACTGCTCAATGGAGGGCGAGGATAAAGAAAGCGACAGTGAAAATGCCTTTGTTAATAAAAAAGTTTGGCAAAGGATACTTGTAGTTGTTGCAGGTGCGGTTATGAATCTTATTTTGGGGTTGATAATTGTACTTATTCTTGTATGCTCTCAAAATCTTGTAGGCACAACTGAAATTGCAAAGTTTGATGATAACGCAATCAGCCAATCATATGGTTTGCAAGTCGGCGATAAAATTAAAAGTATTGACGGAATGAGGGTTTATTCCACCAATGATGTTATGACCGGCTTTTCAAGATGCTCAAACGAAAATGTTAACCTTGTTGTTGAACGCGGCGGCAAAGATGTGAGCCTTAAGGTTCAATTCGGCACGGAAGAATATAAAGGGCATCAATACACGGTAATGGATTTTTGGCTGCGTGGGGTAAAGAAAACACCTGCAAATGTCATTTCGCAAACGGGTAAGGAATTTGTTTCTTATGCAAGAATGGTATTTCTCTCCGTTCACGATTTAATAGTCGGCCGTTACGGTATCTCTGATATGAGCGGGCCGATTGGAGCAGTAAGCGTTGTTTCAACCGCGGTTAAAACTTCGGTTTATTCAATGCTCAGAATAATGGCCCTTTTAACTATAAATGTCGGCCTTTTTAACCTTTTTCCTATTCCTGCGCTTGATGGATGGCGCTTGTTTGTTTTAATAGGTGAGGGTGTAACCGGCAAAAAGCTTCCGCAAAAGGCGGAATATTTAATCAACGCTGTCGGTCTTGCAGCACTTCTTGCATTGATGTGCTTTGTAACTTTCAGCGATATAACAAAGTTCTTTTAAAATCTTTTTTGGGTGAAAATTATGGAAAGAAGAAAAAGTAAAAAAATAAAACTCGCCAATACATTTATCGGCGGTGACAGTCCTATTCTTGTTCAAAGTATGCTTAATATTCCTGCAAGCGATATTGAAGGTTCTGTTCAGCAGGCAAAGGAACTTGCATCTGCCGGATGCCAGGTAATTCGCTTTGCTATTCCTAACGAGGAGGCTCTTAATCTTATTGAGCCTATTAAAAATGCAGTGGATGTACCGCTTGTAGCCGATATTCATTTTGATTACAAGCTTGCGCTCGGTGCTGCTGAAAGAGGAATAGATAAAATCAGAATAAATCCGGGTAATATAGGTGATGATTCCAGAGTTAAGGCTGTTGCAGATTCTTGCAGGCAAAAAAATATTCCTATCAGAATAGGTGTAAATTCAGGTTCGCTTGAAAAGCATATTTTGGCTAAATACGGTTCACCTACCCCTGAAGCTATGGTTGAATCTGCACTTTACCACGCAAATTTGCTTGAAAAATTTGATTTTGACGATATTATTATTTCTATAAAATCAAGCAATGTTGAAACTATGATTAACGCATATGAGCTTGCGGCTCAAAAGTGCGATTATCCGCTTCACCTCGGTGTAACGGAAGCCGGAACCGAAAGAATGGGCATTATCAAATCGGCAGTAGGTATAGGCTCGCTTCTTACCCACGGTATAGGTGATACTATTCGTGTAAGCCTTACAGATTCACCTGTTAAAGAAGTATTCGCCGCATTTGATATTTTAAAAGCCATCGGGCTTAAAAATGACAGCCCTTATCTTATTTCCTGCCCAACCTGCGGCAGAACTAAAATTGACCTTGTAGGCCTTGCAAAGCAAGTTGAAGAAAAACTTAAAGATTGTAAAAAGCCTATTAAAGTTGCGGTAATGGGATGTATTGTAAACGGCCCCGGCGAAGCTAAAGAAGCAGATATAGGTATTGCCGGCGGTGACGGATGCGGCCTTATTTTTAAAAAAGGCGAAATTTTGCGAAAAGTTGATGAAAAAGACTTACTTGATGAGTTGATGAAGGAAATTGATAAATTATAATGAATAGATTTGCAGACTATTTTTCACATTATGTTAATGATGACACAATTACATATATAGGTAACGGTGATATTTCTTCTTTCACGGTTTCACGCCAAAACAGAGAATTAACAGTCGGCGTTTCTTTTGACAGTTTTGTTGATTACGCTGTTATTGATAATGCACAAAATCAAATTGCACAGGCTATGGAACTTAAAAAAGTTCATTTAAAACCTCGCTTTCCAAAATCCCAATTTTCGCTTGACGGTATTGAAAGAATTCTTGAATATGTAAGGCACGAAACTCCTGCGGCCAACGGATTTTTTGACGGATGTGAAGCCGAACTTGAGGACAGAACTCTTACCCTTTGCTTAAAAAAAGGCGGTAAAGATGTTCTTGAATCACAAAAGGTTGACCGTGCAATTTCAAACAAAATATATGAACTTTTTGATTTGGATTTGGTAGTAAATTTACTTGAAGTGCAAACCTTTGATATTGAAAAAGCAGTTAAAAAAGCTGTTGAAGAAAAGAGAGCGGAAGAGCAGCATAAAAAAGAAGAGGAAGAAAAAAATGTCAACCACGAATTGTGGGACGAGCTTCCCGTTTTTAAAGACACACTTAAAAAGATTTACGGTAAATCAATCGGCGAAAAGCCGAAAAACATAGCAGATGTATCAACGGAAGACGGTTATATTACCGTTTGGGGCGATGTGCTTAAAACAGAAGTTCGTGAAACCAAAAGAGGCACAAGCAAAATTTTTGATTTTGATATATCGGATTACACATCTTCTATCACGGTTAAAATGTTTGACGATAAGCGTGTTATTGACCCTCTTGTTGATAAAATAAACGAAGCCGGTACGCTTGTGATTTCAGGCGGCTATCAATTTGATACTTTTTCAAATCAGTATGTTCTTCGCCCTTATGCAATTGCAAGTATTAAAAAGGCAGAAAAAACTGATGATGAGCCTGAAAAAAGAATTGAACTTCATATGCATACCTCACTTTCTGAAATGGACGCAATTTCATCTCCTACTGCACTTGTAAAGCAGGCTATTAAGTGGGGGCATGAAGCTGTGGCTATTACAGATCACGGTGTTGTGCAGGCTTTGCCGGAAGCATATGCCGCATCTGGCAAGGGCAGTAAAATTAAACTTATTTTAGGTATGGAAGGTTATCTTGTAGATGATGAAAAATATCCTGATTTCATCAATATGAAAACTAACCAGTATGAGCGTTATCATATTATATTCCTTGTAAAAGAAGATACATCTATGGATGAATCTATACCAAAAGAAGAAAGAAAATACGGAAGAAAAAATCTTTACGAAATGATTTCCGCTTCAAATGTAAAGTATTTTAAAAAGCGACCGCTTATTCCAAAATCACTTTTAAGGCAAAAAAGAGAGAGTATTATTGTAGGCTCTGCGTGTGAGCAGGGTGAAGTATATCAGGCTATTTTGGAAGATGTTGATGAAGAAAAGCTTGAAGAAATTGCTTCATTTTATGATTATCTTGAAATTCAGCCAAACGGTAACAATGCTTTTATGCTTCGCACAAGCGACCGGGAATATGTAACTAATAAGCGCGGCGAAGAAAAGAAAAACCGTTATTGGCGAGTAAACAGTGAAGAAGATTTAATAAATATAAATAAAAAGATTATTGCTCTCGGCGATAAACTCGGCAAGCCCGTTGTTGCTACGGGCGATGTGCATTTCCTAAGTGAACACGATGCAAAATTCCGTGCAATTATTATGGCGTCAAAAGGTTTTGATGATGCGGATAATCAACCTCCGCTTTATTTCAAAACTACCCGCGAAATGCTTGATGATTTTGCTTGGGCAGGGGATAGAGCAAGGGAATTTGTAATTGATAACCCTAAAAAAATTGCTGACAGTATTATGGATAATATTCCGCCTATTCCGCCGGGAACATTCCAGCCGCATATTGACGGGGCTAATGAAGAACTTACGGAAAAATGCTGGAATATGGCTAAAGACCTTTATGGTGACCCTGTTCCTAAATATGTTGCAGACAGGCTTCAGCGTGAACTTGATTCTATTATAGGTCACGGTTTCGGTGTGCTTTATGTTATTGCCAAGCGTTTGGTTGAAGAAAGTGAGCGCAACGGTTATTTGGTAGGTTCAAGAGGTTCGGTAGGTTCTTCACTTGCCGCACATTTCGGCGGTATTTCCGAAGTTAATCCGCTTGCGCCTCATTACTATTGCCAAAAATGTAAGCACAGCGAATTTTTCCTTAACGGTGAATATGGCTCCGGCTTTGACCTCCCGCCTAAAAATTGCCCTAATTGCGGTACACCTATGAAGCGTGACGGGCATGAAATTCCGTTTGAAACTTTCCTTGGATTTGATGGGGATAAAGAACCTGATATTGACCTTAACTTTTCCGGTGAATATCAATCCCGCTCACATAGATTTACCGAAGAATTGTTTGGTAAAGAATATGTGTTTAAAGCAGGAACAATGGCAACGGTGGCTGATAAAACCGCTTACGGTTATGTTATGAAATATCTTGATGAAAGAGGTATTCAAAATGTAACACCGAGAGCTGAAATAGATAGATTAACAGTAGGTTGTACGGGTATTAAACGAACCACAGGTCAGCACCCTGGCGGTATGGTTGTTGTGCCGGATAAGTATACTGTTGAAGATTTTACTCCTATTCAGTATCCATCTAATGATGAATCAAAGGGTACATATACAACCCACTTCGACTTTAAAAATTCACTTCACGATACACTTTTAAAACTTGATGAGCTTGGCCATGATAATCCTACTCTTTATAAATATCTTGAAGATTCAACCGGTATTCCTGTAATGGATGTTGATTTATCAGACCCGCTTTTGTACAAGCTTATCACTTCTACCGAGCCGATAGGTGTTTCACCTGAAGATATAGATTGCCAAACAGGTACACTTGCAATTCCTGAAATGGGTACACCGTTTGTAATCGGAATGCTTCTTGAAGCTCAACCTAAAACTTTTGCCGACCTTCTTCAAATTTCAGGCCTTTCACACGGTACTGATGTATGGCTCGGTAATGCACAGGAACTTATCCAAAACGGCACTTGCACAATTTCCGAAGTTATCGGGTGCCGTGATGATATTATGACCTATCTTCTTCATAAAGCAGAAAAATATGAAAGAGAAACGGGAAAGGAATCACCGCTTAAAAAGAAAGATTGCTTTAAAATTATGGAATACACCCGTAAGGGCAAAGCACCAAAGGAACTTCCGCCTTATGAGGAAGCGATGAAAGCAGTCGGTGTTGAACAGTGGTATATTGACTCCTGCTATAAAATCAAGTATATGTTTCCTAAGGCTCACGCGGCAGCATATGTTATTGCCGCTTTGCGCCTTGCTTGGTATAAAATCCATAAGCCGATTAACTTTTATTCGGCATACTTTACTGTTCGCGGCGGTGCTATTGACGCAGTTGCAGCGGTGGCCGGCAAGCAGGCAGTTAAAAAGAAAATGGAAGAAATCAAGCTTAAAGGTAATGATAAAACCGCTAAAGATGAAAGTACATATATAGTTCTTCAAATTGTAATTGAAATGCTTGCAAGAGGTATTGAATTTTTACCTGTTGACATTTATAAGTCAGATGCAAGAATTTACCAAATTGAAGACGGAAAAATCAGGCTTCCTTTCGGTGCTGTTGACGGAATCGGCGAAAACGCCGCTGTTGCTCTTGCAAATGCACGCAATGACGGTGGCGGGGAATTCCTGTCTTACGATGATTTGATGGCAAGAGCAGGTGTAGGTAAAAGTGTTTGCGAAGCACTTAAAAATGCAGGCGCACTTGGTGATATGCCTGAATCTAACCAAATATCATTGTTTTAAAATGTGTTTTAATGTAATAAATACAGAAAATGTTTAAAAAATCTTGACATTAGCGTTGTAGTATGTTAGCATATTAACACTCTACTATACTAAAGTGACAGGAGATTTATTGTTATGAAAAGATATTCAAAGCTTATTCCGCAGGGAACAAGAGATTTGTTATTTGAGGAATGTGATGACAGAAGAAATGTTGAATCCATTCTTTCAGCTTTGTTTAAAGAATATAATTATCGCAAGGTTATGACTCCGACAGTCGAATTTTTTGATGTATTCAGTGAAAATGACTTGGGTATTGAAGCTGAAGAAATGTACAAGCTTTCCGATTCTTTGGGCAGAACCACAGTACTTCGCCCTGATAATACAGCACCTATTGCCCGCCTTGTTGCTACCCGCCTTTCAAAGGAAGATTTTCCGGTAAAGCTTTATTATAACCAAAATGTATATGTTCGTAATAAAAGCCTTGCAGGCAGAGCAGATGAAACGGAGCAAAGCGGTATTGAATTTATCGGTGACGGAAGTATTGATGCTGATATTGAAGTTATTTCAATGGCTTATGAAGCTTTGAAAAGAAATAATGTAGCGTCATTTAAGCTTGAACTTTGCCACGCAGGTTTCTTTAAATCAATCCTTAATAAAATGGATATTACGGCAACGCAAAAGGCTGATATATGCAAGCTTATTGAGGGCAAAAACTATGCCGCACTCGGTGATATGCTTGCTAAATTTCCTGACAGTAAAGAGGCTGATGTTATTAAAAAACTGCCTCGTCTTTTTGGTGATGCCAGTGTTATCAATGAAGCTAAAAAGCTATATAATGATGAAAAATCGAATGAAGCACTTGATTATTTAAGAAGTGTTTATGAAAAGCTTTGCGATATGGGACTTGGTGATAATATTACTATTGACTTGGGCTTGGTAAACAGAAGTAATTATTACACCGGCGTTATCTTTCGCGGATATGCGGAGGGTAGCGGCTTAACAATCGTTTCGGGCGGTAGGTACGATAATCTTCTCGGTGAATTCGGGCTTGATGCCCCTGCAATAGGATTTGGTGTTAATGTAAATGCACTTTGCGATGTAATGCGTGAAGAAATAAATGTTGACCGACCTATTCGTATTGCTTTAACTAAAGGTAGGCTTGAAAAATCATCAATATCTCTTTTTCAAAAAATGGGACTTGATACAACAGAACTTGAAAATAAGGGCAGGCGTTTAATTCTCCCTGTCGGTGATTTTGAAGCGGTTCTTTCCAAAGCACCTGATGTAATTACTTATGTTGAACACGGGGTGTGTGATATTGGTGTTGTAGGTAAGGATACCATTGTTGAGCATGGCAATTCATTTTATGAAGTTATTGACCTTAATATCGGAAAATGCCGATTTGCCCTTGCTTGCCCAAAGGGTACAGACTTTTTCTCCGGCTACCGCAGAAAAGTTGTTGCAAGTAAATATCCAAAGGTTGCAAAGGCATATTTTCAATCAAAGGGTATGGATGTTGATATTATTAAAATTGAGGGTAGTGTTGAGCTTGCTCCGTTGCTTGGCCTTGCAGACGGTATTGTAGATATTGTTGAAACAGGCTCAACCCTTAAAGAAAACGGACTTGAAGTAGTTGATACAATTATGCCGATTTCAGCACGAGTTATAGTAAATATGGCATCAATGAAGCTTCGTAAAAAAGAAATTGAAGAATTTTTAAACGATTTAGAGCTTGCATCTAAAGTTTGATAAAAGAGGTAAAGCCAATGAATATTACAAAAGCAAACGGTAAAAACGAGTATGAACTTATCGAAAATCTGAAAAAGCGTTCAGGCGAAACAGATGAAAAAATCGTTGAAGCCGTAACTACAATTATAAATTCGGTCAAGGAACAGGGCGATGAAGCCGTAAGGGAATTCACTGCCAGATTTGACGGAATTGTGCCGCGTAAAACGGTTATTGAAAAGGATGAACTTAATTCTTACCTTGACTGCGTTGATGAAGATTTTAAAAATGCAATAATTAAGGCTAAAAATAATATTTATGATTTTCATTTGCGCCAGGCACAACAGTCTTGGATGACTACCAAGGAAAACGGTGTCATTATGGGCCAGCGAATTCGCGGACTTCACAGAGTAGGTATTTATGTTCCGGGCGGTACTGCCGCTTATCCTTCATCTGTTTTGATGAATGCAATTCCTGCTAAAATTGCAGGTGTTAAGGAAATTATTATGGTTACCCCTCCCGGAAAAGACGGTAACCCTAATCCTGATATTATGGCTGCTGCCGCAGTTGCCGGTGTTGATAGGGTATTCCTTGTAGGCGGGGCGCAGGCTGTTGCCGCTTTGGCATTCGGTACTGAAAAAATACCTAAAGTTGATAAAATTGTAGGCCCCGGTAATATTTTTGTTGCAACTGCTAAAAAGCTTCTTTACGGTGTTGTTGATATTGATATGATTGCAGGCCCGAGTGAAATTCTTATTGTGGCGGATAAAAGTGCCAAAGCTTCTTTCCTTGCCGCTGACCTTATGAGCCAGGCTGAACATGATGTAAGGGCTTGTGCAATTCTTTTAACAACTTCGGCAGAGCTTGCACGCGCTACCGCAAGGGAAATTGACAGGCAGATTAAATATCTTGAAAGGCAGGAAATCATCGAAAAATCACTTAATGATTACGGTGAAATCATTGTTTGTGAAAATCTTGACCAAGCTATTGATTTTGCAAATGAACTTGCGCCTGAACATCTTGAAATGTGCGTTGAAGAGCCGCTTAAATATATCGGCAGGCTTGATAATGCAGGCAGTGTATTTCTCGGCAACTTCTCACCTGAACCGCTCGGCGATTATTTTGCAGGCCCAAACCATGTTCTTCCGACAAGCGGTACTGCCAGATTTTTTTCTCCACTCTCTGTTGACAGTTTTGTTAAGAAAAGTTCATTCATTTATTATACTGAAGATGAACTTAAAAATGCACACAATGATATTGTTAAGCTCTCTGATACAGAGGGGCTTACTGCACACGCAAATTCAATTAAAGTCAGATTTGAATAAATTTTAAGAGGTATAAGTATGAGAAAAGCTCAAATTGAAAGAAATACAAAGGAAACACAAATTAAAATTGACCTTTGCCTTGACGGTGGAGATGTTGAAGTATCAACAGGTATAGGCTTTTTTGACCATATGCTTGTAGCTTTCGGTGTTCACGGCGGTTTTGGATTAAAGGTTGAAGTTAACGGCGACTTGAATGTTGATACCCATCATACAGTTGAGGATACGGGTATTGCACTTGGCAAGGCATTTAATGAAGCTCTTGGGGATAAGAGTGGTATTGAACGCTACGGTGCATTTTCAATTCCTATGGATGAAGCCTTGGCAAATTGTGTACTTGATATTTCTAACAGACCTTTTCTTGTGTTTAATGCCATATTTGAGCAGGAAAAATGCGGTGATTATGAAACCTGTATGACTGAAGAATTTTTCAGAGCTTTTGCTTTTAACGCAGGTATCACACTTCATATTGATGTGCCTTACGGTACAAATTCGCATCATAAAATTGAAGCGATGTTTAAAGCTTGCGCACACGCACTCAAAGTTGCTGTAAAGCAAAATGAAAACGGTGCTGTGTTATCTACAAAAGGGGTACTTTAATATGATTATTTTCCCTGCTATTGATATTATAGATTCAAAGCCGGTACGCCTTTTAAAAGGTGATTTTTCAACAGCCAAGCAGGTTGCCGGTGACGCACTTGAAACTGCATTCGGATTTGAAAAAATCGGCTGTGAATGGATACATATGGTTGACCTTGACGGTTCATTAAAAAAAGAGCCTGTAAATGCCGAAACTTTTATTTCAGTTGCCAAAAATACAAATCTTAAAGTTGAACTCGGCGGCGGAATAAGAACGATGAATGATATTGATTATTATATAAACAATGGAATTTCGCGTATTATTTTAGGCTCTGTCGCACTTAAAAATCCTGAACTTGTTAAAGAAGCGGTTAAGGAATTTGGCTCAAAAATTGCAGTGGGTATTGATGCAAAATCAGGCTTTGTTGCAACTGAAGGCTGGGTTGAAAAAAGTGATGTTTATTTTACCGACCTTGCAAAAAAAATGGAAGATGTCGGTGTTAAAAATATTATATTTACCGATATTTCGCGTGACGGTACACTCGCAGGGCCGAATATCGAACAGCTTGTGGAAATAAATAATGCGGTGTCCTGCGATATTACAGCCTCCGGCGGTGTAACAAATATTTCTGATATATTGTCACTTCGCGAAAAAAAGCTTTATGGTGCTATTTGCGGTAAGAGTATTTACCAGGGTACACTTGATTTGAGGGAAGCTTTGGAGGTTTGCAAATGATTGATATAGAAAAATATTTTAAAAAAAACGACTTGCTTCCTGCGATAGTGCAGGAGGAGGGTACGGGCGAAGTTCTTATGCTTGCTTATATGAACCGCGAATCAATGCGAAAAACTCTTGAGACGGGGTATACTTGGTTTTGGTCGCGTTCAAGAAAAGAACTTTGGAATAAAGGCGCAACTTCAGGTCACCTGCAAAAAATTGTGTCAATTTTCGGTGACTGCGATGATGATACCTTGCTTATTAAAGTGATTCAAACAGGTGCGGCCTGCCATACGGGCAATCATTCTTGCTTTTTTAATGAAATTAAACTTGAAAATAACGGAGAATAATAATGGATTACATTAGAAATGATTATGAAACTATCCTTGAAAGAAAAGATGCGCAGCAGGAAGGCTCATATACCTGCTATCTTTTTGAAAAAGGACTTGATAAAATACTAAAAAAAGTAGGCGAGGAATCAACAGAAATGGTTATCGCTGCTAAAAACGGAGTGAAAGAAGAAACAGTAGGTGAGATTTGCGACCTTATTTATCACACACTCGTTATGATGGTTAATGAGGGCATAACCTGCGATGATGTTGACGAAGAATTAAGAAAGCGTGCAGAAAAAGCAGGCAATTTAAAAAAATTTCATGTGGTAGATAAGAATTCATAATGTCGTATAAAAAGTGGGTAAATGCAGAAATAGATAAAGCCAAAGCATCTGCTTTGAGCGAAAAACTGAATATTGATGCTTTTGTTGCTTTCTTGCTGGTTTCAAGAGGGATTGATGATGAACTTGCAGTCTCGGATTTTTTATCCGACGGGTGCAGGTTTTCTTCGCCTTTTTCATTTAAAGATATGGACAAGGCAGTTGAAAGGATAAATCGCGCTCTTGACAACGGAGAAAGCATTTGTATTTACGGTGATTATGACTGCGACGGTGTTACTTCAACCGCACTTCTTTACACCTTTTTAAGCTCGCTGGGCGGTTTTGTAAGTTACTATATTCCAAACAGAATTACTGACGGATACGGTATGAATTTCAACGCTATTGATAAAATTAAGCAAGCGGGAACAGATTTAATCATAACTGTGGATAACGGAATTTCAGCACTTGAAGAGGCTGAATATATTTATTCAAAAGGTATGGAGCTTGTGGTTACCGATCACCACCAAATCGGTGAGTCTTTGCCAAGGGCAGAAGCTGTGATAAATCCGCATAGGATTGATAATGAACTTGAGTTTCGTGATTTTGCAGGTGTAGGTGTCGCTTTTAAACTTGCCTGCGCTTTATATAACGGTGATGTTGAAGATTTAGTTGAATATTTTGCCGATTATGTGGCTATCGGCACAATAGGGGATATGGTGCCACTTTTAAATGAAAACAGAACCCTTGTCAAAGCCGGATTAAAGCTTATAAACGATAATTCAAAAATAGGCATAACGAAGCTGAAAGAAATAACCAATTCCAAAGCAGAAAACTTTTCATCCCTTGATGTTGCTTTTCAAATTTGCCCGCGAATTAACGCAGTAGGCAGAATGGATGATGCAAGCAAAGCAGTTGAACTTCTTGTTTGCGAAGATATTGAAGAAGCCGAAAAAACGGCTTTAAAGTTAAATCAAGAAAATGCACATCGCCACGAAGTTGAAGAAAAAATTGATAATGATATTTACTCTATTATTTCAAAGGATAAAACTTATCAAACAGACAGAGTCATTGTTGTAGCGGGCCATAATTATCATAAAGGTGTTATCGGCATATGCGCATCCCACCTTGTAGAAATGTACGGTAAGCCTGCAATAGTAATAGGTATTGATGAAAACGGAGCGGCTACCGGTTCGGCACGAAGTGTCGATGGGTTTAATATATTTGACGCAATATCAAGCTGTGCGGATATTCTAAATCACTTTGGCGGTCATCCGCTTGCTGCCGGTATGGGTTTAAATGTAAAAGACATTGCCGCATTCAGAAAAAGGATAAATGATTTTGCAAAGCAAAATTATCCTGTTATGCCAATGCAATCACTTAAAATTGATTGCAAGCTTTCACCGTTTTATTTAACGCTTGATTTGATTAACAATTTATCATCATTAGAGCCTTACGGAACTGATAATACACAGCCGATTTTTGCGCTGTATAATTTAACGGTAACCAATATTTCTGCAATAGGTGACGGCAAGCATCTTAAAATTGACGCTGTTAAAAAAGGCAAGGCAGTGCATATGGTTAAATTTAAAACAACTCTTGATGAATTCCCATATGAAGTAGGGGATAATCTTGATTTCGCTGTCAAGCTTTCAAAAAACGAATTTAAAGGCAGAGAATATATTTCAATTCAAATTGCAGATGTGAGAAAAACGGGAATTGACATAGATAAATATTATGAGGAGAAAAACGATTATCTCCTTTTTAAACTCGGAAGAAAAAATAAAACACAGCTTTATCCGCAAAGAGATATTTGTGTTTATATATATAAATATTTAAAATCGAAAAAAGGATATAAATATACTGTGGATGATTTGTACTTTGAGCTTGCGCCGAAAGTTACATTCGGCCAGCTTCAATATGCGCTTGCCGCATTTGAAGAAGTGGGATTGATAAGTCGCAAAGGCAGTATTAAAATGATAGATGTAAAAACAAAAACAAACCTTGAAGATACAAATGTACTTAAGGTTTTGAAGGGAAGATTATAATTGGAAACTTCTGAAAACAGTGTATATACCGATGATTACGATGACGGATTTAACGCATTTTTTGAAGAAATAAAGAAAAATCCTCAATACGACCTTGAAAGAATAAAAAAAGCATACGACCTTGCGCGTGACGCACATAAAAATCAGCGCAGGCGTTCAGGTGAACCGTATATTATGCATCCTGTGGCTGTTGCAAAAATTCTTTTCAAACTCGGAATGGATAATGAATGTATTATCGGCGCGCTTCTTCACGATGTTGTTGAAGATACTGAATATGACCTTGATTATATTCGCCGTGAATTCGGTGATGAGGTTGCACTGCTTGTTGACGGTGTAACAAAGCTTACTAAAATTCCGCTTTCCACAAGGGAAGATGTTCAAGCTGAAAACATAAGAAAAATGTTTATTGCTATGAATGAGGATGTTCGAGTTATCATCATCAAGCTTTGTGACCGACTTCACAATATGCGAACTTTGCAGCATATGCCGCCTTATAAGCAGAGGGAAAAGAGCCTTGAAGTACTTGAAATTTACGCTCCGATCGCACACCGTTTAGGTATTCGTCCTATTAAAGAGGAACTTGAAGATTTAGCAATTTATTATCTTGACCCTATTGCATATAAAGAAATAGAAAAAAACTTATCTATGAAAAAAGAGCAGGGTGAAAAATTCCTTGCCGATATAACAAAGCAAATCAGTGATAAAATCACCCCTGTTATGAAAAATGTTCAAATAACATCAAGGGTGAAATCTGTTCACGGTATTTTCCGTAAGGTTTATATTAAGGGTAAGGATTTTGAGCAGATATTTGATATTTATGCAGTCAGAATTATTGTTGATACTATGATTGACTGTTATAACGCGCTCGGTATTGTTCATGATATGTTTAAGCCGCTTCCCGGCAGATTTAAAGATTATATTTCAATGCCTAAGCCTAATATGTATCAGTCGCTTCATACCACTGTTCTTTCGCAGGACGGTATTCCGTTTGAAATTCAAATTCGTACTTGGGATATGCACCGCACTGCCGAATACGGTATTGCTGCCCACTGGAAATATAAGCTCGGAAAGGGCGGTAAAGACAGTATTGATTCCCGCCTTGAATGGATACACCGTATGATTGAACACGGTGAATCTACTGATACACCCGAAGAACTTGTTACTACAATTAAGGGCGATTTATCAAGTGAAGAAGTTTATGTGTTCACCCCTCGCGGCGATGTTAAGGCACTTTCAAAGGGTGCTACGGTAATAGATTTTGCATATGCCATTCACTCCGCAGTCGGCAACAAAATGGTAGGCGCTAAAGTAAACGGTAAAATAGTTCATCTTGATTATAAGGTTAAAACAGGTGAAATTGTTGAAATTTTAACATCTAATGCGCAGGGCAAAGGCCCAAGCCGTGATTGGCTCAATATTGTAACAACCGGTGAAGCAAGAAGTAAAATTCGCTCTTGGTTTAAGAAAGAAAAGCGTGATGAAAATATCATTCAGGGTAAGACTGAAGTTGAGCGTGAACTCAAGCGTAATTTCATTCGCCTTGAAAATGATGATTATATTAAATTTGTTGCCAGAATTGCAGAAAGGCAGCATTTTACGGATATTGATGATTTTTATGCGGCGGTAGGTTACGGCGGAATTCAAATAACACGCCTTATGCCGGGTATAAAGGATGAATATAACCGCAATTGGAAAGTTCAAAAAGAGGAAAACAAAACTCCGCTTGCGAGCAGCAATACTGTTGATAAACCGCGTACATCAAAGGATAGTTCAGGTGTTGTGGTTGACGGAATAGATAATTGCCTGATTAAAATGGCTCGCTGCTGTTCACCGATTCCGGGTGAGGAAATCATCGGCTTTATTAACCGCGGAACAGGGTTGACTATTCACAGAAGAGATTGTGTAAATGTACCTGAAGATTTGAAAAATTGCCCTGAACCTGAACGCTGGGTAGGTGCGCATTGGGATAGTAATGTTAAAGTTGACGCACGCTCAACTATTGATGTTTATGCTATTGACCGTGACGGAATGGTGCTTGATATTACTACCTGCCTTGCAAATTCGCATGTAAAAATTCATTCAATCAATGCCCGCCCTATTAACGACGGAAATTGCCTTACTACAATGACCATTACGGTAAATTCAAAGGAACATCTTGATTCTATTGAAAAATCAATTCGTAAAATTGAGGGCGTTTATCATATAGAAAGGTCTGCAATATAATATATGAAAGCAGTAATTCAAAGAGTAAAGCACTCGTCTGTTACGGTAGACGGTGAACTTATAAGCAAAATTAACAATGGCTTTATGATTCTTTTGGGTGTTATGGAAGGTGACACCGAAGAAGATGCAAACAAGCTTGTTAAAAAAATACCTAATTTAAGAATTTTTGAAGATGATAACGGAAAAATGAATCTTTCGCTTCTTGATACTTTAGGTGAAATTCTTTTAGTATCACAATTCACACTTTGCGCAGATTGCTCACACGGCAGGAGACCGAGTTTTATTAAATCGGCACCGCCCAAAGAGGCTAATGCACTTTATGAATATGTTGCAGATGAATTGAAAAAAGCCGGTGTGAAAGATGTGAAAACAGGCATTTTCGGTGCAGATATGAAAGTAGATTTGCTTAATGACGGGCCTGTTACAATAATTTTAGACAGTAAGGAATTAAAATAATGCTAAGTGTAAAATCAGCCACTTTCGGCAGTCTTGAAAATAATTGCTATCTTATCACAGATGAAAAAACAAATAAAAGTGCTCTTATTGACTGTACTGAAGGCAGCGAAAAAATGATGAATTTTATTAAAGGTGCAGACCTTGAATATATACTTCTTACACACGGCCATTTTGACCATATCGGCGGAGTTAAAGCAGTTTTTGAAAAAACAGGCGCAAAAGTTTTAATTTCTAAAGAGGATGAACCCATGCTTTCATCTTCTAAATTAAGCCTTGCGGCTTTTTGCGGCGGTGTTCAAAATAATACTGCTGCATACGGTAATGTGGCAGACGGTGATGTTATAACTTTAGGTGAAAGCGAAATTAAAGTTATTGCTACACCCGGCCACACAAAAGGCGGTGTGTGCTATGTTTGTGATAATAATGTTTTTACCGGGGATACTATGTTTTTTTGCTCCTGCGGAAGAACTGATTTTCCGGGCGGTTCATCACAGGAAATCATGCAAAGCTTGAAAAAAATTGCGGGTTTAAAAGGTGATTTGACTGTTTATCCGGGGCATGACCGTTTTTCGTCACTTGATTTTGAAAGGGCAAATAATCCTTTTTTGAATAGGGCTTAATTATGATTTTAAAAGTAATAAACCACGATTTTATATATGAAATGTCACATTTATGCACTGTGTTTTTTCCTTTTGAAAAAATTAAGGAAGACGGTGAAGATAATATTGAAGTTGTTACAAGTGCAAACGGAAATGAATTTTCTGTTTATGCCCGTGTTTATGATAAATCACTTATCAAAACATATAAGCTAAAGGTAGGGGATGACGCACAAACTCAAATGTCAGTATTGCTCTTTAATGTGCTGTGTGAAATAACAGGCTTTAAACCGCCTTGGGGAATTCTTTTCGGTGTTCGCCCTGCAAAGCTTATGCACAGGTATGTTGAAGAATTGGGTGAAGAAAGGGCAAGAAATCATTTTATAAATACTTTTCTTGCTTCACCTCAAAAAACCGATTTGGCACTTGAAGTAATGCACCGTGAAAATAAAATCATTTCTCTTTCATCGCATAATTCATTTTCGCTTTATGTTTCAATTCCGTTTTGCCCTACTCGCTGTGCATATTGCTCTTTTGTTTCTCATTCTATTGAAAAAACGCATAAGCTTCTTGAACCTTATGTTAATCTTCTTTGCAGTGAACTCGAAAAAACAGGGCATATTGCAAAGCAACTCGGTTTGCGTCTTGAAACAATATATTTCGGCGGCGGCACGCCGACTACCCTTTCGGCTTCGCAGCTTAAAAAGCTTTTTGATGTGATTAGTGATAATTTTGATTTATCCGCCTTGCGTGAATACACTGTTGAAGCCGGCAGGCCTGATACGGTGACGCAGGATAAGCTTATAGCATTAAAAAATGCCAAAGTAGGCAGAATATCAATAAATCCGCAGACATTTAATGATGATGTTTTGAACACTATCGGCAGGCGCCATACATCGCACCAAACTGTTGAGGCATTTGAACTTGCAAAAAAATGCGGCTTTGATAATATAAATATGGACCTTATTGCAGGGCTTCCGGGTGATACTTTTTCTTCTTTTAAAAACAGTGTTGACACGGCTGTTTTTCTCGGTGCAAGTTCAATAACGGTACACACCCTTGCTATGAAATCATCTGCATATTTGGTAACAAGTGAAAACAAATATGATTTATCAGATAAGCTTCTCACCTCTGATATGGTGGAATATTCAAATGAAAAATTGAAGCAAAACGGATATTATCCTTATTATATGTATCGTCAGTCAAAATCTGTGGGAAATTTAGAAAATGTAGGCTGGTGCAAGGATAATAAAGATTGCCTTTATAATGTGTATATGATGGATGAAACACATTCTGTTTTCGCTGTGGGTGCCGGCGGTGTAACAAGGCTTAAAAATCAAGACACAGGTAAAATAGAACGCATATATAACTATAAGTATCCATATGAATATATTGACAGATTTGATGAAATATTAAAGAGAAAAGATTTAATCAAAGAATTTTATATAAAATAATAATTAAAATTTCACATTGTATTGCATTGCTTTACAGATTGTAATATAATGTGAGCGAGGTGGTAGTAATGTCTATAAAACTTAGCGAACTTTTTGGCTCTATGGATGAAGCTTTTAATAATCAAAAGCTTGAAGAAATGTTTAATAAAACTAAAGATGTTGCCGAAAATATGAGCAAGAAGAGTGCTGAAAGGCTTGAAATCAGTCGTAAAAAGGTTGAGCTTCTTGATGCTAAAGCAAAGCTTTCAAAGCTTTATGAAAAATTCGGTAAACTTCAATATTCAAAATATATCGGTGAAGAAGTCAGTGATGAAGAAATAACCGATTGTGCAAACGCAATTGCCGATAATAAAGAAAAAATACAGCTTTATACAGCCGAAATAGAAAAGGCAAAAGCTGAATTTAATGAATCAATGGCAAATATGGCTAAAAAAACCAAGGAGGCATTTTCGGTAGATAATTGCACAAAAACCGAAGTGAAAGCTGACAGTGTTGAAGTAGTTGAAGCAAATGCTGTTGAGGATGAAAATGGCAAGGAATAAAATAATAAAGGAATTTTAAAGAGCAACTTTTTGTTGCTCTTTTATTTTTTCTTTGGGTGATTATTTGAAAAAGAGTATTAAAGAAAAGTATATTTCAAGTGCTTTTTTGCTTCTTGTATCAACTGTTATAGTTAAAATAATATCTGCAATTTATAAAATTCCGCTTACGGCATATATCGGTGCAACAGGTAGGGGATATTTTTCTATTGCATATAATCTTTGCCTGCCTATTCACGCACTTACTATGGGGGCTTTTCCTATTGCTATGTCTAAACTTGTAAGTAAATATAACGCAATAGGTGATAAAAAGCGGGTGACGGCATTAAAATCAGCCAGTAATAAATTGTTCTTTTTTGCATCTCTTGCAGGCATTGCGGTTATGTTGCTTGCTGCAAAGCCTTACAGTGAGTTAATATCAAATTCACCTAAAAGTATTTATACGATTTTTGCACTTGCACCAAGCGTGTTTTTCTGCTGTTTAGGTGCAGGCCGCCGTTCATTTGCCGAAGGCTTTATAGATATGAAACCTACTGCGTTGTGCCAAATAATCGAAGCGGTATTTAAAATGGTGTTCGGCTTACTCTTTGCAAGGTATTCAATGAGTTACTTTATGGCAAGCTATTATGAATTAGGCACGGTTTTAAATATTGCATATCAAAGCGAAAAAGAAGCTCTTTCGGCAATTTATCCGCTTACTTCAGCTTGCGCAATGCTCGGTGTAAGCTTTGGAGGATTTGCAGGGTATGTTTATGTTTCGCTTTATGTTAAAAATAAGTATAAAATGCCAAAACCTAAAAAAGATTTATCAAAAGAAATGTATCACGAACTTGTAATGTTTTCATTTCCGCTTCTTATAGCAACAGCAGTTCAAAGCGTGGCTTCGTTTTTTGACACTTCTTCGCTTCAATATGCTTTAACTCTTTGTGATAAATCACTTCTTTCAAAACAATATAATTATTTTGATGAAGATGTTTTTACTTATGTTTTTGGCGTGTATTCATCAGCACTTGATTTTAAAAATCTCGTTCCGGGGATAGTGATGGCTCTCGGTGTAACCGCCGTGCCGGCTGTCAGCTCGTCTTACGAAAGTAATTCGCCTAAATTTAATGCTCTTATTAACAGCATTATGAAATATACAAGTATTCTTGCGTGCTTCGGCGGGTGCGTTCTTGCACTTTTTTCAAGTGAAATACTTACTCTGTTTTACGGCAATTCAAATTCGGATATTTCCAAATACGGCAGTGATATTCTCTTTTACTTAGGTGTATTTATTTTGCCTTGTTGCCTTGCTTCAAGCTGTGTTTTTTGCTCGCAGTCGCTCGGACTTTCTAAAAAAACTATTGCCCCGTTTCTTGTTTCGGGGATTGTCAGAGTAGTATTGAATATCATTCTTATTCCAAAGCTTGAAATGAATATTTCTTCTTCTGCTTTATCAAATTTCGGCGGATTTTTATTGATTCTTATTTGGAATATGATTACGGTAAGCAAAGAAACAGGGGCTAAATTCAGTATAAAAGATATATTTATTAAGCCGATTTTTTGCTCGGCAACGGTTTATTTTGCCGTGAAAGTAATAAAAGAGTCATTTTTCAATCAATTTTCTTCTCTTCTTATTTTGATAATTTGTGGCATAATATGCACTTTTTTGACAATTTTATTACTGCTTTTGTTCAAATGTATAAAACTTTCTGATATAATATCACCCAAATAATGTAAAAAATGTGCATAAATACTTGCAAAATACACGGATTTATAGTATTATTTCATTGACAAGTTAATCATAGGGGCGTGTTAAAGTGGATTTTCAATTTAAAGATAAATATAATATTGATGATTTGATTTCACTTATTACATTGCTTCGGGCGCCGGGAGGATGCCCTTGGGACCGTGAGCAGACTCATACTTCAATTAAAAGTAACTTTATTGAAGAAACATATGAGGTTATTGAAGCTATAAATAAAAACAGCATATCAGGTCTTAGGGAAGAGTTAGGCGATGTTCTCCTTCAAATTGCACTTCACTGTGAAATGGAAAGTGAAAAGGGCAATTTTACCTTTAATGATGTTTGCGATGAGCTTTGCAAAAAGCTTATAGTTCGTCACCCTCATGTTTTCGGTGACACTGTTGCAAACAATACTAAAGAGGCACTTGACAGTTGGGACAGCGTAAAAGCAAGTTTAAAAGGTACTAAAACCGCTTCAAGCAAAATGGATAGTATTGCACTTGAACTTCCTGCTCTTATGCGCGCACAAAAGGTTCAATCAAAGGCAAGCAAGGTTGGTTTTGATTGGGAAAGTCAAGACGGTGCTTTTTCAAAACTTAATGAAGAGATTAACGAGTTGAAAATTGCAATTTCACATAACAATCAGGCTGAAATTGAAGATGAATTCGGCGATATTCTTTTTTCTTGTGTTAATATTTCACGCTTTATAGGGGTAGACAGCGAGGAGGCTTTAAAAGCTTCTACCGATAAATTTATTACTCGCTTTAAGTTAGTTGAAAAAATGGCACTTGAAAATAATATTGATATGAAATCTTCTTCTATTGAAGAACTTGATGCCTTGTGGGATAAGGCAAAAGAAATATTAAAAGCCGATGATAATTCGGCAATAAACGGAGGAAATTAAAATGAACAAGACAGAACTTGTAGCAGCAGTAGCTGCAAAGGCAGAACTTTCAAAGAAGGACGCAGAAGCAGCAGTAAACGCTGTATTTGATTCAGTTAAGGATGCTCTTGCTGAAGGTGATAAGGTTTCTCTTATCGGTTTCGGTACTTTCTCAGTTAAGACTCGTGCAGCTCGTACAGGCCTTAATCCTCGCACAAAGGAAACAATCGAAATTCCTGAATCAAAAGTTCCTGCATTTAAGGCAGGTTCAGCTCTTAAGGATGCTGTAAAGTAATTTTGTTTTGGCTTTTTAGGGTGTCTTTTTTAGGCACCCTATTTCTTTTTAGTTAAAGGTGAATTATGAGACTTGATAAATTTTTAAAAGTATCGCGTATTATTAAGCGCAGAACCATTGCAAATGAAGCTTGTGATGCCGGTAAAGTAGAAGTAAACGGAAAGATCGCGCGTGCATCATATAATGTAAAAGTCGGTGATGTAATTAAAATTACACTCGGAACTAAAATAAACAGCTATAAGGTGCTTGCAATAAACGAGCATGCACTTAAGGAAGACGCGGCAAAAATGTATGAAATATTATAATTAAACCACCTGCAAATTTGCGGGTGGTTTTTGCATATTATCGCTGGTAGCTACATAAAATTATTTAGGTGATTTTATGGAAAATATCAGTGAAACAAGCCATGCCTTAACACTTGAAAACAGGGAGCATTTATCATTAAGCGGAATAAGTGATGTGGATTCGTTTAATGAAGAAGAAATTGTTGCGATTTGCTCCTGCGGTGAACTTACAATAAAAGGCGAACTTCTTCATATTGAAGAATTAAATCTTGAAACAGGTTATGTATCGGTCAGCGGAAAGGTTACTTCACTTACATACAGTGAAAAATTTTCGTCATCTTCACTTTTAAAGAGGCTTTTCGGTGGGTGAGGCTCTGTTTTATGCCTTTTTTGTAGGTATAGGATTTGGAATTTATTATGATATTTTAAGACTTTTTCGTTTGACTGTCGGTCTTGATTTATTTTTTGATTTGCTTTTTTGGGTAAGCTGTTCATTCGTGACTTTTTCATATCTTTTGATTTTTAATAACGGTGAGATTAGGTGGATATATCTCGTCACAATTTTGGTTGGCTTTTTGATGTATATACTGTCATTCGGAAAGCTTTTTTTGCCTATCCAAAAAACAATTGCAAAAAAAGTTAAAATTCGGTTAAAAAAATTTAAAAAAGTATTGCAATTGCCGTATTTATTATATTATAATATTAAAGTAAAGTTTAAAAAACCGAATCATAAGAAATATGAGGGTGACGAATTTGGCAAATCAGAGCAAGAAAGCTAAGTCTAAAAAGCTATATATAGGCAAATACAGTGTCGGCAAAATTCTTGTCGGCGTTTTACTTGTAGCTGTTTTTGCATTTTTTTCTATCAGCACGGTTAATAAAAATGCCGATATAAGCAGGCTGCAAAAAGAAAAGGCTGAGGTTAGTGCCAAGTATGAAGCACAAGAGGAGGAAAATAAGGAACTCCAGGCTGTGCTTGATAATGAAGATAAGGATGAATATATTGAAAAGAAAGCGAGAGAAAAGGGCTATGTAAAAAGTGATGAAATCGTTTTCTATGATATTTCATCGGGTAAGTAAAATTCATTTAAGGGTGTATTATTACACCCTTATTTTTGTTGTTGAAAAGGAAGTATTATGCATTTATTGATGACAGCACCTTGCCTTTTGGGATTAGAAGGCTTGGTAGCAGATGAATTAAGATTTATGGAAGCCGAAAATGTATTGGCGGAAAATGGGCGTGTGTTTTTTGAAGGCGATGAAGCGATGCTTGCAAGGGCAAATATTAACAGCCGCTTTGCTGAAAGAATACTTATCGTTCTTGACAGATTTAAGGCAGAAACATTTGAAGAACTCTTTCAGGCTGTAAAGGCATTGCCTTGGTCAGAATTTATAGGCTCAAGCGATACTTTTCCCGTTAAGGGTTACAGTATCAATTCAACCCTTCATTCAGTTCCCGATTGTCAAAAGATAATTAAAAAAGCAGTTGTTGAATCGCTTAAAGAAGATTACGGCATATCTTGGTTTGAAGAAACAGGTCCGGTTCATCAAATTCAATTTTCCATTATGAAAAACGAAGTTACAATAATGCTTGATTCAACAGGCAGGGGGCTTCATAAAAGGGGTTATCGCCCTGAAGCTAATGATGCACCGATTAGGGAAACTCTTGCGGTAGCTCTTTGCTCACTTTCAAGGCTCAGGCATTATCACACTATGTATGACCCTTGCTGCGGCAGCGGTACAATCCTTATTGAAGGGGCAATGATGGCTCATAATATTGCACCGGGTATTAACCGTAATTTTGAATGTGACCGCTGGGGATTTATTCCTGAAAAAGCTTGGATGCAAGAAAGAGAGCGTTGCCACGATATTATTAAAACAGATACTGATTTTGTAGCATTCGGCAGTGATATTGATTTTCATGCGCTTGAACTTACAATGGCAAATGCAAAAAGAATTAAAGTTGATAAGTTTTTAAGGCTTGATACAAAGGATATTAAAGATTTTAACCCGACTACCGAAAAGGGTACGCTTATTACCAACCCACCGTATGGTGAAAGAATGCTTGATATTAAAACAGCGAAAAATATTTATCACATTATGGGTGAAAAATTTGTGGCTAAGCGTGGCTGGAGCTATGGTATAATTTCTCCGGATGAGGAATTTGAGCGCGAATTTGGCAGAAAAGCGGATAAGCGAAGAAAGCTTTATAACGGAATGATAAAATGCCAGTACTATATGTACTTTAAATAAGATTTGAATTTTGGGGTTTAAATATGAATTACAAGGATAAATATAATGAATGGCTCGCTTTTGCAGATGAAAATACAAAAGCCGAACTTGAAAACATAACAGATGAAAAAGAGATTGAAGACAGGTTTTATAAAGACCTCGCTTTTGGTACAGGCGGTTTAAGAGGTATTATGGGTGCAGGCTCTAACAGAATGAATCGCTACACGGTAGGTAAGGCGACTTTGGGACTTGCTCGTTATCTAAAAAGTAAAAATGACGGTGAAATAAGCGTTGCAATTGCATATGATACTCGTAATAATTCACAATACTTTGCAAAGGTTGCGGCAGGTATATTTGCTTCACAGAATATTAAGGTTAATATTTATAAAATGGTTGTGCCTGTTCCGGTTTTGTCATTTACAACTCATTATTTGAATTGCACAGCCGGTGTTATGATTACAGCATCACATAATCCAAAGGAATATAACGGATATAAGGTTTATGACAGTAAAGGCTGCCAATTTTGCACAGAAGATGCTAAAAACGCAATTGGCTTTATAAACGATATTACCGACTATTCTTCAATTCCTTTTCTTGAAGAAAGTGAGCTTATAAATTACATAGGTGAAAACGAGCTTAACGCTTTTCTTGCAGAGGTTAAAAAGCAATCTCTTTATGAAGAAAAGAGCGATTTGAAAATTGTTTATACTCCGCTTCATGGTACAGGCAATATTCCGGTAAGAAAAATGCTTGAAGGAATGGATGTTACGGTTGTTAAAGAGCAAGAACTTCCTGATGGTAACTTTTCAACTGTTCGTTCACCTAATCCTGAAGAAAAGGACGCACTTACAATTGCAATTGAAAAAGCTAAAGAAATCGGTGCTGATCTTGTTTTAGGTACTGACCCTGACTGCGACAGAGTAGGCATTGCTGTTAAAGACGGTGATGATTATAAGCTTTTCACCGGTAACCAAACAGGTGCTCTTCTTGTAAAATTTGTTTTAACTATGAAAAAAGATACTTTAAATAAAAAATCAACTTTGGTTAAAACAATCGTTACATCAGAACTTGGTGCAAATATCGGCAGAAAATTCGGACTTCAGATTGAAGAAACACTCACCGGATTTAAATATATCGGCGATAAAATAAATAAATACGAGCAAACAGGCGAGCAGGAATTTGTTATCGGATATGAGGAGTCATACGGTTATCTTGTAGGCACTCATGCAAGGGATAAAGACGCTGTTGTTTCATCAATGCTTATTTGCCAAATGGCTTCTTGGTATAAAAATCAAGGCAAAACCCTTGTTGACGGATTAAATGAAATTTATGATGAATACGGATATTTTCTTGATTATCTTGATTCATTTGTATTAAAGGGTAAGGACGGAGCAGAAAAAATTCAAAATCTTATGACTTCGTTTAGAAATAAAGGAACAGCCCTTTTTGACGGAATTGAAGAAGTAATTGATTTTTCAACAGGTATTCGTGATTTGCCAAAAGAAAATGTTCTTAAATATATTTGGAAAGACGGTTCGTGGATGGCAGTTCGCCCATCGGGTACAGAGCCTAAAATCAAGGTGTATTACTCAATAGTTGATGCATCAAAGGAAAATGCAGGCAAACGCCTTGAAATAATCAGAAATAAAATTAAAAGTATTATAAACGCATAATATGGGAGCGAAGTATGGAAAAAGTCAAAAATTATGTTGAAACTGTTTTGCAGCCAAAACTTCAAGGCGACGGCGGATGGGTTGAATATGTTAGCCTTGATAAAGATGAGCTTACTTTAATTTTTAGGGGCGAATGTTCAAAATGCCTTATTTTGAACCGCTGTACCGCTTGGATTGAAGAACAGATAAAAAAAGATTTGAAAAAGAATGTTAAGGTTAATGCAATTCGTAAAAAACCTTATTTTCAAGATGTTTAAGGAGGCATAGAAATGGCACATATTAAAGTAGTAAGGCGTTCTATGCGTCCTGAAGAGTGGACTGATTTGCGCTTCGGTTGGCTTAAAAGATATATATATTCTTCAAAGTGGGAAATTACCAATCTTATGATTAGGGACGCGCGCCAAATATCCGAAATGGAATTTGAATATTACAGTGATGATTACCGCCCGCTTAATAAGGGCGATATGTATTTCACACCTGATGGAACAGCGTTTATTAAAGCTGATGTTGATATTCCAAAGGAACTTCAGGGAAAAGAACTTTGGTTTTCACTTAAAACAGCTGCCGAAATTTGCGTTAAAGTTAACGGAAAGTATGTAGGCGGTGTTGACCCTAACAGAGAAAGAATGCTTCTTTCTCCGTATATTGATGATAAAAAGACGCTTCATTTTGATATGATGGGCTATAACCGTTCAAAGCCTGATGATGAGCGCAACCCCGAATCACTTTCTGTTCGCGGTTGCCGCCAAATATTTGAGGGTGCTTATATCTGCACCGTTAATCATAAGGTGCAAAATCTTGTTTGGGATTTTGAACTTCTTTTGGATATTGCAAAGAGCGAACTTTTTAATGAAGATTATCGCAACTTCCTTAATAAAGAACTTAATAATGCAATGAATTTGATTGATTTTGACAGCGATGAGCTTGACGGAATTGACGAATGCCAAAAGTATCTTGATGATGTTGTTTTTGCAAACGATAATTACAAAGGCAACGGTGATGTAGCACTTATTGCTCATTCGCATCTTGATATTGCATATTATTGGCGAAGAATTCACGCTGTGCAAAAAAATCTTCGTACAGTTCTTATTCAGCTTCGTTTAATGGATAAATATCCTGATTTCAAATATACTCATACCCAACCTTATGTTTACGAAACACTTGAAAAGTATTATCCTGATGTATTTGAAGAGCTTAAGGAAAAAGTTAAAAACGGTCAGTTTGAGCCGGTAGGCGCAATGTATGTTGAGCCTGATTGTAATATTCCTACTGCCGAAAGCCTTGTTCGCCAGTGCCTTTACGGCCAGCAAACATATAAAAGAATGTTTGGCAAAACAGTAAATAATGCTTGGCTTCCGGATGTGTTCGGCAATAGCTGGATTTTACCTCAAATTCTTAAAAAAAGCGGTGTTGATTACTTTGTGTCAAACAAAATGTCAACTTGGAATGATACTAACCGTTTTCCTCATAATAACTTTATTTGGAAAGGTATTGATGGCACGGATGTTTTAGCATGCGTTCCGCCTACTCATTTTATTACCTGGAATATGCCTTCTCAAATTCAGGAAAATTGGGAAGCATATATTGATAAAGATTCAGGCGGCCAAACTATGAATATGTTCGGCTACGGTGACGGCGGTTCAGGCTGTACGGAAGAAATGATTGAGCTTATGCATAGGTTTGATAAGCTTTCAATTATGCCGAAATGTGAGCATATGGGCGGCCAAGAATTCCTTGAAAAAAATCTTAAAAATAATAAGGAATTGCAGACTTGGGACGGTGAACTTTACCTTGAAATGCACAGGGGTACTTTTACTACAAAGTCTGAAATGAAGCGTGCTAACAGAAGGCTTGAATATAAGCTTCGTGATGCAGAAATGCTTTCCGTTTTAAGAGGAGAGGATAATAGACAAGCTATTACATCAGCGTATAAAAAGCTTCTTATAAATCAATTTCACGATATTCTTCCGGGTTCTCATATTCACCCGGTTTATGAAGATGCAATGAAAGATTACAGTGATATTGAAAAATGCGTTGACGGTATTATCGGCACAGGCTCAAAGTATTTTAATACACTTAATTTCACCCGTGACGCGCTTACTTTTGTACCTAATAAAAAAGGTACTTCCACTCGTTACGGTGTTCGCGGAAATTGGATTATTCCTAATATTCCGGCTCTTTCTTCATCATCTCTTCGTGCTAATAAGTATGCAGATGAATGGATGAGTTTCGACGGTGAAAAGCTTGAAACTCCGTTTTACAGTGCTGTTCTTAATCAGGATGGCTCAATCGCTTCTCTTATTGATAAAAAGCAGGATAGGCAGTGGGTTGACGGCGATTTTAATAAACTTAAAATATATACAGACCACCCGGGTAACTATGATGCTTGGGATATTCTTCCTAACTATAAGGATAAGCAAATAGAAATAAATGTTAAGGAAAAGCTTGCCCTTGCCGAACTTGACGGTGAATGTGCAACATTTAAAACTGTTCTTTCAACTGAAAAATCAACTTGGACTATGCTTATCAGATTCTTTAGAAGAAGCTGCGGTATTGAAGTTGAAAATATTGTTGATTGGAATGAAAAGCATAAGCTTGCAAAGGCTGAATTTGATTGCAATGTTCTTACCCGTAAGGCACTTTGCGATACTTCGGCAGGCTTTATAGAAAGGGATACACATAAAAACACTACTTGGCAGCAGGCAAGATTTGAAACCTGCCATCATAAGTGGGCTGACCTTTCTGAAACAGACGGCGGTATTGCAATTATCAATGACGGTAAATACGGTATCGGTTTTGATGAAAATACAATGTCGCTCTCACTTCTTCGTGCAACTATTCGCCCTGATGTAACATCTGATATGGGGCAGCATAATTTCTGCTATATGATTTATCCGCATAATAAAAATGCTGTTGACGCCAATATCAATAAAATTGCATTTCAGTTTAATGAACAGCTTGTAAAAGCTGATGTTCATTATAGCGGTGATACATTTGAACCTCTTTATTTGCAGGCTATGAAGCAAAGCGAAGACGGTTCAATGACGGTTATTCGCTTAAGCGAGCAAGACGGTAAGCGCGGTAAGATTAAACTTTCAAAGCCGGTTAAACTTCTTGATATGCTCGAAAATGAAATCGGCAAAACAGATGTGATAGAATATAAACCTTTTGAAATTATTACATTAGGTGTTTAAAATGACAACTGCTCAAATAATTACAATCGTTGCTGTTGTTTTAATACTCGGTATAATTATATTTCCGCTTGTTAATCGCCGGCAATTCAGAAATCTTGAACCTGACCAGCAAATCAGGCTTATTATGAAAGAAGCTAAAGGTCTTGTATATTTCAAAAATGTATCAAATGGAAGTACAGGTGTTCTCTTTTATGTGAAAAATAAAAGGAAAATACTTGCACTGCCTTGGGTGCTTGATAGCGGAAATATGCTTTGTACAAAGGAAAACCCTTTTTCAAATTGGGATTATCCGGAAGAAAAGCAACCTATTAACGAGGTTGAACTCAAACAGCTAAGCGAAGAACTTGAAAAATATAATAAAAAAAGCCCGGTTAAAATAGTATTTAAGTAAAAGTAACGAGCCTATGGTTTTAGACCATAGGCTCGTTTATTAGTTTATTGTTTCATATATTCGGTAATATAAATATATGTATAAGGATATTGTGCTTTGAATTCATCGTCAATTTTATTCTTCTCTGCAATGCTTTTCGCATGTTTGTCAAATTCGTGAAAATATTCTTTGCCCGTGGCGGCATAAGTTTTAATATATTCATCACCGGCGATTTCTAAAAATGCATATTGCAGTATTTTTCCCTGCGGTTCGCTGAGCGTGCCGTTTTTGTAAGCGTTAAATGTGTAACGCACGGTGTATTCGCCGTAATCTACTAAATTCATCAAATAAGCGTCTGTTTCAGTGTCAATCAAATTGATATTGCCTATTCTTTTTAGCAAGGTTTCAATAGATTTGTTAATGTCGATTTCCTTATTATTTTCAATCAATGCTTTCATTGCTTGTGCGGCAAGTTCTTGATTTTGCAGTGAGGTATTTGAATTATTTTCAAAATAATAAGTATATACATCATTTGAAAACATTTTCTTTATACTTTTCAGGTAATCTGCACCGTCCTGCGCCGCAGTAAATTTAACAACGCTGTAATCGGAATTATTGTTAAGCTTTAAATCAATTTTTGCGTCACTAATCCAAGCGCTTTCATCATTTACATAGCCGTACCTTGTAGAATAGGTTGCAGTATAAAATCTTAAATAAACACTGATTGTATTTTTGCTTGTGTATTCCTTTTGATAAATATAATGTGCCTCGCTTTTGTATTTTTCATAGTCGTAATTTGGTGATATATGCTTTAAAATTTCATTTGAAAGTGTTTCGCTAAAGCCTTTTGAATTTGGCATAATTGCGTAAATTCTTACACCCTCCTGGTTATATAAGGTCGGCTTGTTATCAAAGTAAATTATACTGCTGTAATATTTACCTTTAAAGTATTTTACTTCTTTTATGCTGTTTGTTTTCGAAAAGTATTTTTCGTCTGCATCAAGTTTATATGTTGCGTATGTTTTTAAAAATTCTTTGCGCGTATATTCCTTTTCTTCAACTTTGTCACTATATTCAATTTCTTCTGTTTCAATATTTAAGATTAACTTCTTTTTATCAAACTTGATTACTGTATTTCCGCCGTCAATTTGTATGCTCGAAATTGACAGTCCTGTATTTGTTGCGATCACATTACCTAAAATATAATCATCGCTGATTGTATTATTTTGTTTTGCTGATACATTTGAACTTGAATTTATACTTATTTTATCTGTTTGTTTTTTTACATCAATCGGATTAGATGCACACGCACTCAAAATAATAAGGCAAAGCATAACTGCTGCTATACCGATTATTTTTTTAGGCTTTTTAAATTTAAGTACATTTTTAATTCTTGTTTTTGCCTTACTCTCTATAAAACATAGGGGAGTTGATGACGGAAAATTATTTTTTGCTGCAAATGATAATAGGGCAGACGAATAAATTTTTTTAATGTTTTTATGGCTTTCTATTACTTTTTCATCACAACTCATTTCCATATCATCATTCATCAGTTTGAATGCAATAAAGCAAAACGGATTAAACCAATGTATCGCCAAAAGCAAAAATGCAAATGCTTTTATGATATGGTCTTTTCGCTTTAAATGATATTTTTCGTGCGCAATGATATAATCAATGTACTGTTTATCTGTATTTGACGGAATATATATTTTTGGCTTTATTATTCCTAAAATAAACGGTGTGTTGGCTTGGTGCGAAAAATAAATATTTTCTTTAAAGTTCTTACCGCATTTTAGCTTCTGCTTTAGGTTAAAATATCTTGCTGTGCTTATTGCTAAAATAACAACGGTCACACTAATCCATATATATGGCAATATGTCAGACAATGTTAGGGCTTTTGCACTGTTGTTTAAACTGCCTGATGAGCTGATTATTGTGTTAAGTGCAGAAATATTGCCTTCATCAACATAAGTCAGTTTGCCTGATTGTGTGTTTAATACTTCGCTTTTGGCAATGTTAAACGGACTTAGCAGTGATTTGAATGAAAACGGTACACATAGCCTGAATGCAACCACGCTCCATAGCAAATAGCTGTATTTTTTAGGCAGGCGTTTTATTAACATTCTTGCAATTATTACAAGAATTATCACTATTGCCGATGTTATACTCATATTTAACACGGTATAAAACAAATTAGTCATATAATCACCTATTCCTTGAAATCATCAATAAGTTTTTTTAATTCGTTTGCCTCTTTGTCACTGATTTTTTTGCCTGCAAAAAACGATGCTAAAAAGCTTGGCAGCGAACCTGAAAATGATTCTTCCACAATGTGTTTGCTTTCAAATTCCTGCACTTCTTCTTTCTTTACAAGTGAAGTTACTATTGTGTTTTCGTTTTGTGCTAAACCCTTATCACATACTTTTTTTAAAGTTGTATATGTTGTTGATTTTTTCCAATTAAGCCTGCTTGCACATAACTCCACAAGCTTGCCGGAGCGTATTGGCTCGTTTTCCCATATAATGCTCATAAACTTGTAATCACTTTCACATAATTTTAAATTCATTTGTATCACTCCTTTGGTGGTCTATAATCGCCGACCTTCTATGTTTAGTCTATCATAATAGACCAATTTTGTCAAGAAAAAACCGAGCTGTATTTTACAGCTCGGTTTAGTTGTTGAAGTATAGCTATTCTTATTATAATCGTGCTTCCAATCTGTAAATCGGATAGCCTTGCGATGAAAATTTTTTCTCATATTCGGTTTCAATATTTCCTTCAAAATCACTGTTATGTAAATCAAGCGAAATATTTGAAAGCTTGAAGCCGCATTTTGAAAAACTTTCTATTGAATATTCAAAAAAGTGCATATTGTCTGTCTTTTGGCAAATTGCACTTCCTTTTTTCAGCATAGGCTTGTATATTTCAAGAAAGCGTGGGTTTGTAAGTCTGTGTGCTTCGTGGCTCTTTTTAGGGAACGGGCAGGAGAAATTAAGATATATTTCTTCAATCGAATTATTTGGAATGTATGACGGTAAATATTCCGCTGTGCCGCAAAGAAACATAATATTATCAAGTTTAAGTTCTCTTGCTTTATCAATCGCCATAATAAGTACATTTCTGTTTCTTTCAACGCAGAGTATGTTTTTATCAGGATTTAATGATGCAAATGTGTTGCCGAATTGCCCTTTGCCGCAACCTATTTCAAGATAAACAGGCTGCTCCTTTTTAAATATTTCTTTAAAATCAAGCAAGTGGTTTTCTTTTATCGCGTCTTGAAAATCAAGAGAGTCATTTTTCATTGTGATAAGGTAATCACTTGAAGCTTCGATTCTCTCGTCAAGATTTTTCTTTCTTTTCATTCTCATAGCTATGTCCCCGTTTCGTTAATGTTCATCTTCAAGTACAGCGTGTGCGCACTTAACTCCGTCAACCGCCGCAGAAATAATTCCGCCTGCATAGCCTGCGCCTTCGCCGCACGGATATACACCCCTGATGTTGCATTGCAATAAATCATCACGCAGTATTCTGACTGAACTTGATGACCTTGTTTCAGGCGCAGTCAATACAGCGTCGTACAAATTAAAACCGTTTAGCTTTTTATCCATTTCAACTATTGCGCTTTTCATAGTTGCCGCTACTTTTTGCGGCAGACATTCATCAAGATTTGTAAGCGTAACACCGGTAGGGCAGGTCGGCTTTACATTTCCGAGCTTTTTTGATTCGATTCCGTTTAAAAAATCGCCCACAAGCTGTGCAGGTGCATTGTAATTACTGCCGGCAATTTCATATGCTTTATGTTCTATTTCCCTTTGGTAATAAATTCCTGCAAGTGGATGTTCGCTTGGAAAATCTTTTGGCTCAATTCCTACAAGTAATGCGGAGTTTGCGTTTTCACCGTCACGGGCAAGGCTGCTCATTCCGTTAACTATTACACATTCCTTTTCGCTTGCTGCGGCAACAACTGTACCGCCCGGGCACATACAAAATGTATACGCACCCCTCTCGTGAAGTCCGTGGCAGGCAAGCTTGTAATCGGCAGCGCCGAGTTTTGGATGATTTGCAAATTTGCCGTATTGAGCTTCGTTAATCAGCTTTTGCGGATGTTCAATTCTTGCTCCCACCGAAAATGGCTTTTGCATAATATCAACGCCGAGTGAGTAGAGCATTTCTACCGTATCCCTTGCACTGTGGCCTATTGCCATAATTACTGTGTCTGTTTCGAGGTCAAAGCTTTCGCCTTTATGCTCATAGCTTACACCGTGAACAAATTTGTTTGCCACGATAAGCTTTGTAAGCTTACATTCAAGCTTAACTTCACCGCCCAAGCTTTCAATTTTCTTTCGTATATTTTTTACCACTATTTCAAGCCTGTCAGTGCCGATATGCGGCTTTGATGAATATAAAATTTCCTCCGGCGCGCCGGCTTCATAAAGCTCTTCGAGTATCTTTTTTATATATGGGCTTTTTATACCTGTTGTCAGCTTTCCGTCAGAAAAAGTACCTGCGCCGCCCTCGCCGAATTGTACATTTGATTCTTCATTAAGCTTTTTTTCGCTCCAAAATTTTTGAACATCGGCTTTTCTTGCGTCAATGTCTTTCCCGCGTTCAAGAATAATAGGCTTTAAACCCGAAAGTGCAAGTATAAGCCCTGCAAACATTCCTGCCGGCCCGAAGCCGATTACGACCGGTCTGAATTTGCTTACCCTTTTGTTTTCAGGAAGTTCATATACATAAGGTTTTACTATCTGCACTTTGTTCGACTTGCATTTGTTAGCTATTTGTTCTTCATCTAAAGCAATCGTGACATCAAGCGAATATGTGAAATGTACATCGTCTTTTTTTCTTGCGTCGATACTCTTCTTAAAAATAGTATATTTGGTTATATATTTTTCATTTATTTTCAGAATTTTAGAAGCTTTCTTTTTAAGTAAGCTTTCATCTTCGTCAAGTGATAATTTAATTTCGTTAATTCTTATCATTTTGTTTCCTCTTTTTTAATATACTGTCGGCAACGCATATTCCACTCCAAAATGCAAAATTGAGATTATAACCGCCGCATTTAAATTGCTTGTCAAGCACTTCACCGCAGGCATATAAGTTTTCAACTTTTACAGATTCGAAATTTCTGAATTCTTTTGTATCGGCACCGCCGCATGTGATTTGAGCAAAATTGTAGCCCTTTGTGCCGGTGATTATCAATTGCCAATTCTTTGCATATTTGCATATTTTTTCTTTATCACCGTTTGCTTGTTTTTCAAGAAGTGACGATATTTTTTCGCCTAATATACCTTCAAGCGAGCCGTATCTGTTTATATGCGCTAAAAGTTCGTTTTCGCTGAAATCACTTGCGAGGTCAATTACAGCGTGGCATTTTTTAGGTTTATCTTTCTCAAAATTCTTGCTTACCGTTTCACTTAAATTCATTGTTACTATTCCCGATAAGCCGTAGTCGGTAAATAATATTTCGCCGAAGTCTTGGGCGGCACATTCGCCGTCAAGCAAAATTTTCATATTGCCTTTTACCCGTTGCCCCTTTAATTGCCGCGGGTATTTGCTTGATGATGTTAGCTGAACTAAAGCAGGGGACAGCTTTGTGATTTTGTGGCCTAAACTTTTTAATATATCATATCCGCTTCCGTTTGAACCGAGCGAACTTTGTGCTTTGCCGCCTGTTGCAACAATAACACTGTCACCGTAATAAATTCCGCAGTCGGTGGAAACGATTAAATCTTTATCAACATTATTAACCGTACATTCACTCACTATTTGCACACCGAGTTTTTCACACTCTTTTATAAGTATGTTTCTGACGGTGGCGGCTTGGTTTGAATACGGATATATTCGCCCTTCATCATCAATTCTTGTTTTAAGCCCTATGTTTTCAAAAAAGTCTATTACATCTTTATAATGCTCTGCGTTTGTATTTGATAAGTTGCATCGTCCGTTTCCGGTGGCAAGTATTTTCTTGCCGGGAGTATCGAGCCTTTCAAGAATTATTACTTCATCTTCAGGGATATTCTGTTTTAATCTTATTGCTGCGGCAAGCCCGCTTGCCCCTGCACCGATTATAATTTCAGTCATAATATCAGTTGCCTTATCTGTGATTTTGTTATATAATAATATAAATTTTTCATAAATGCAAACTTTTTGTTGAAAATACTTGACTTGGTTTACATTCTGTGATATAGTAGTGCTTACCTCGTAGTAGGTGAAATGCCGACAGGCGTTATTTTTTTGCCTGCTTCGCTTTGCGTGGCGAACGAGGGAGATTATATTATCGAAATACTAATGGAGGTGCTATTTTATGAGAGTTAAAATTACTTTAGCTTGCACTGAATGCAAACAACGCAATTACAACACAATGAAAAACAAGAAAAACACACCTGACAGATTGGAAATGAACAAGTATTGTCCATTCTGTAAGAAACACACTCTCCACAGAGAGACAAAGTGATTGGAGGAAGACCGAATGGCTGAAGAAAAGAAGACTTCACCAAAGGCAGAAAAAAAGGCTGATAAGTCTGCAAAATCAACTAAGTCTAAGGACAAGAAGTCAAAGAAAAATCCTTTTAAATCCATTGCGTCATTCTTCAAAAGTGTTAAGGCAGAGGGCAAGAAGGTTGTTTGGGCACAGGCAAAAGATGTCCTTAAAAACACTGTTATTGTTCTTATTGTAGTTATCATTGTAGGTTTAGCTATCTACGGCGTTGATTCACTTCTTTCTCTTGGAATGAAGGGCATCAAAAATCTTGCGCAGACAACTACAACAACTACATCTGTTTCTCAACAGGGTGAAAGTACAACAGCCGCTGCTCTTGATAAAGCAACAACAAAAGCTGCTGAATAATTACTTTGTACTTAATACTTAAAATAATTATTCGGGAGGATTATTGATGGAAGAACCAAAATGGTATGTTGCGCATACATTTTCAGGATATGAAAATAAAGTAGCAAGCAACATCTTAACTGTTGTTGAAAATCGTAACCTTCACGATTTAATTTATGAGGTTGCTATTCCAACCGAAACAGTAAAAGAACTTAAAAGCGATGGCACAGAAAAGGAATATCAAAGAAAATTGATGCCCGGCTATGTCTTCGTAAAAATGATTATGACTGATGACAGCTGGTATGTTGTTCGTAACACAAGAGGTTGTACAGGCTTCGTTGGCCCGGAGGGTGAACCGCAGCCGCTTACAGATGAAGAAGTAAGAAACAACGCTCTTGAAAGAGTCAGTGTTAAAGTTAACTATGAGGTCGGTGACCTTGTTAATGTTGTTGACGGCCCGCTTGAAGGATTTTCAGGCACTGTTGATGAAATTGATGTTGATAACAACAGCGTAAAGGTTACAGTTTCAATGTTCGGCAGAGAAAATCAGGTTGAATTTGAACTTGACCAGCTTGAAAAAGTCGAAGAAGACTAATCATTTATTCATTTTAGTAATTCGCAGTATATCTGCTTATTATCATCGTTTGATTGCACTGTGGCATTTAAGCGATGGTGGGAGAAACCAAAGGTTTCGCCATTTACCACAATATTAGGAGGAAATTATTATGGCACAGAAGGTAGTAGGTTTAATAAAACTTCAGATTCCTGCCGGCAAAGCAACTCCGGCACCACCTGTTGGTCCGGCACTCGGTCAGCACGGTGTAAACATTATGTCATTCACAAAGGAATTCAATGAAAGAACAAAGAATGACGCAGGTCTTATCATTCCTGTTGTAATCACAGTATATGAAGACCGTTCATTTACATTTGTAACAAAGACACCACCTGCAGCAGTTCTTATTAAGAAGGCTTGTGGTATTGATAAGGCTTCCGGTGTTCCTAACAAGAACAAGGTAGCAACAATCTCAAAGGCTGATGTACAGAAAATTGCTGAAACAAAGATGCCTGACCTTAACGCAGCAAACCTTGAAGCAGCAATGTCTATGATTGCAGGCACTGCACGCAGCATGGGTATAGTAGTAGAAGACTAATTCCCTTGTGGGAGGAAGTATCCGATTTAACCACTGGAGGTAATTTAATTATGAAACACGGAAAGAAATATACAGACGGTTCAAAACTTATTGACCGTGCAAATTTATATGATTCAAAAGAAGCTCTTGACCTTGCAGTTAAGACAGCAACAGCAAAGTTTGATGAAACAGTAGAAGCTCACATTCGTCTCGGTGTTGACTCTCGTCACGCTGACCAGCAGGTTCGTGGCGCTGTTATCCTTCCTAACGGTACAGGTAAGAATGTTAGGGTTGCTGTATTCGCAAAAGGTGACCTTGCTAAAGCTGCTACTGAAGCAGGTGCTGATGTTGTTGGCGATGCTGACCTTGTTCAGAAGATTCAGGGCGGTTGGATGGATTTTGATGTAGCTATCGCATCTCCTGACATGATGGGCTTCGTTGGTCGTTTAGGTAAGGTTCTCGGTCCTCGTGGTCTTATGCCATCACCAAAAGCAGGCACAGTTACTATGGATGTAGCTAAGGCTGTTCAGGATGCTAAGGCTGGTAAGATTGAATACCGTCTTGATAAAACAAACATTATTCACTGCCCAATCGGTAAGGCTTCATTCGGTTCAGATAAGCTTCTTGAAAACTTTAATGCTCTTCTTGATGCTATCATTAAGGCTAAGCCTGCTTCAACAAAGGGACAGTACATTAAGTCAGTAGCAGTTGCTTCAACAATGGGCCCTGGTGTAAAAATCAACCCTAACAAAGTTGGTACAGTTGCATCTGCAGAATAATTTAGGTATTGACAAGGAATAATCCTTGTGTTAAAATACAATAGCTGTTCAGCCAAAGACAGCAGGTGCCGATACGGCGTAAGTTTTCGCCTGCCGAGGAATGGACATTCAAGTAGCATTATGTTATTTTGATGTTTTCGTGCATTCCGAGGTTCTCGGGATGCACTTTTTGTTATAGCTAAACAGCCTTCAAGTCCGTATTTAATACGGCAAATATCAATGGAGGTAAATTAAATGCCAAGTACAGCAGTTCTTGAAAGAAAAAAGCAAATGGTTGCTGACCTTTCAGAAAGAATTAAAAATTCTTGTGCCGGTGTTGTAGTTGATTACAAGGGTATCAATGTTGAAGACGACACAAAGCTTCGTAAAGAACTTCGTGAAGCTGGAGTTGAATACACAGTAGTTAAAAATACAATTCTTGGTAGAGCAGTTGAGGATGCAGGTCTTGCAGGTCTCGAAAATGTTCTTGAAGGTACAACAGCAATCGCAACATCAGCTGATGATTATGTAGCATCAGCACGCATTCTTCAAAAGTTCGCTGATTCACACGATAACTTCTCTCTTAAGAGTGGTTACCTTGACGGTGAAGTAATCTCAATGGAAAAGCTTGTTGCTCTTGCAAAGCTTCCATCAAGAGAAGTACTTCTTGCTACTGTATGTAGCGTATTCAATGCACCTATCGCAGCTTTTGCTCGTGGAGTACAGGCTATTGTAGATAAGGGCGGCGTTGAAGCTTGTGAAAGCGCAGCTAATGAAGATGCATCTGCAGAAGAATCAGAAGCTCCTGCAGAAGCACCGGCTGAAGAAACAGCTGAATAATTAAATCAAAACTAATTTAAAATTTATCTTTAATCGGAGGAAAATAAAATGGCATCAGAAAAAGTTACAGCAATTGTTGAAGAGCTTAAAACTCTTACAGTTCTTGAGCTTTCAGAGCTCGTATCAGCAGTAGAAGAAGAATTCGGCGTAAGCGCTGCAGCAGCAGTAGCAGTAGCAGCACCTGCAGAAGGTGGCGCAGCAGCAGCTGACGAAAAGACAGAATTTGATGTAGTACTTGCAGAAGTAGGTGCTAACAAGATTCAGGTTATCAAGGCTGTTCGTGAAGCAACAGGTCTTGGACTTAAGGAAGCTAAGGAAATCGTTGATAACGCTCCTAAGGCTGTTAAGGAAGCAGTTCCAACAGCTGACGCTGAAGCTCTTAAGGCTAAGCTTGAAGAAGCTGGCGCAAAGGTTGAACTCAAGTAATTCAACTTTTAAATTTACCTTTAATGAAACAAGCACAACCATTCGGCTGTGCTTGTTTTTTTCATATCCCAATATTTTCTTGCACCGTATCTATCACCTTAAATGCCACGCCGGACAGTGCAAACCATATAAGTGAAAACGGAACGCAAACCTGACCTAAAAAATTGAGCGGTACACCGGAGTAGTCCCATACATGTTCTTTTAATATAATATTAAATATCAATCCAAATAAAAGCTCAACTGCCGTTATAATAAGCATTCCTACTAAACATTTTAATATAAAATTCATTTCATATTTTTGGTTTATATAGTAAAACGAAGTTAAAACTATTGCCCCGGCAAAAAACATTGAGTAGTGTGTTCGCCCTCTTGTAAGTAATTCAATTAAGCAGTATCCGCCACCGCCGATTAGACCGACAGCTAAATAAATATAAAAGTTTTTCATAATTGTATTATTGCTTTAATTGTGCTAAAATATTATTGAAATATAATTTTATTTGGGTGCGATATGACAATTTTTGAAAAAGCAGATTATTTAATTAAAATAATTGAAAATGCCGGATATGAAGCTTATTTGGTAGGCGGATGTGTGCGTGACTTTTTTATGAATAAGCCTTGTAATGATATTGATATTACAACATCGGCTAAACCTATTGAGCTTGAAAAAATATTGACGGAAAATAAAATTAAATATATTGAAACAGGTCTTAAGCACGGCACGGTTACCGCTTTGATAGAGTCTGACTCTTTTGAAATCACCACTTATCGAACCGACGGTGAATATTCGGATAACCGCCATCCTGAAAATGTGAAATTTGTGAGCAATATAGATGATGATTTATCCCGCCGTGATTTTACAGTTAATGCGATAGCGTTTAATCCTAATAAAAATGAAATCGTCGATTTATTCGGCGGAAAAAAAGATATTGAAAATAAGGTAATCAAAGCTGTGGGAAATGCAGATGTACGCTTTAATGAAGACGCACTTCGCATTATGCGTGCTGTCAGGTTTTCATCCACACTTTCATTTAATATTGAGGAAAAAACCAAAACTGCAATTTTCAAAAATAAAGACCTTTTAAAAAATGTTTCAAAAGAAAGGCTTTTCAGCGAACTTTCAAAACTTTTAATGGGGGATAATGTTTTTTCTGTTTTAACTGAATATAAGGAAGTTTTGGCTGTTATAATTCCGGAACTTATTCCTACTTTTACCTGCAAGCAAAATACGGTATGGCATATTTATGATGTTTATACGCACACAGCAAAAACTGTTGAGCAGTCACCTAAAAAACTATCATTGCGACTTACAATGCTTTTGCACGACCTCGGCAAACCGCAGGCAAAAACTACTGATGATAGGGGAGTAGACCATTTTAAAGGTCATCAAAAAATAAGTGCCGATATTTCAGCACCTATTCTTAAAAGATTTAAAGTTTCTAATGAGCTGTATGACAGCGTTATGCAAATAATTCCGATACATGATATTCATATAGGTACAAATAAAGCCAATATAAAAAAATATCTAAATTTATTGGGCGAGCAGGGCTTGAGAAACTTGATAGAAGTTAAAAGAGCCGATAAACTTGGGCAAAACCCTGAAACGACAGGCGAAGAACTGCAAAATCTTGTTACCACAGAATCTCTGCTTGATGAAATTATTGCAAACGGGGAACCTTACAGTATTAAAGATTTAAAAATCAACGGCTTTGATTTGATGAATCTCGGCTTTAAGGGCAAAGAAATAGGTAACTGCCTTGATTGTATTTTGCAAAAAGTAATTAACGGCGATATAGAAAATAATAAAGAAAAGCTGCTCAAATATGTAAAAGAAAAGGAGAACTGAATTACCAGTTCTCCTTACAGACTGTCGATAAAGTGGCTAAAGCGCGCCGAATAAAAATAAATTAACCCTTTTTGCCTCCCTTGCAAAGGGAGGTGGGTGCAACTTGTTGCAGCCGGAGGGATTGTGAAAAAACGGCTTGGACATCGAGTCCAAGCCGTTTTTGGCGCTTTTTGTCTTTTGTTCGGGGGCAGTACCGTCGTACAGCTCTCGCTCACAAAATACAAAATTTATCTCACTTTTTCGAAATCTACCAGCGTGTAGAAATTTATAATTTAATGTTTTCTACACGCTGAAAGGAGAACTGAATTACCAGTTCTCCTTAAATATTTATCGAAGTTTAAAAATCAGCCTTCGTATTCGTCTTCATTTTCCCAGTTGTGCCAAATGTTTTGAACATCATCGTTTTCTTCAAACATTTCAATCATTCTTGCCATATTTTTCATATCTTCTTCAGACTCAAGCCTTGTGTATGTTTGCGGCACATAAGCAGGTTCGCTTGAAATGATGTGATAGCCTTTGCCTTCAAGTTCATCACGAATTGCGCCTACATCGTTAGGCTCTGTTCTGATTTCAAAAATATCTTCTTCATCGGTAAGAAAGTCGGAAGCACCTGCTTCAAGTGCGTCTTCCATAAGCTGGTCTTCGTCAACATCTTCTTTTTCAATTATGATTACACCCTGCCTGTCAAACATAAAGGTTACAGAACCCGGTGTGCCCATATTTCCGCCTGCTTTATCAAAGTAATGTCTTACTTCAGATGCAGTTCTGTTTCTGTTATCTGTAAGCGTTTCAACTACTACTGCGATACCGCTTGGGCCATAGCCTTCGTATACAATTTCTTCAAAATTAGTACTGTCGCCTTCTCCGGCTGCTTTTTTTAGCATTCTGTCAATGTTATCGTTTGGTACATTGTTTTGCTTTGCTTTTGCAATAACATCACGAAGTTTGGCATTATTATTAGGGTCAGGGCCCCCGTTTTTAACTGCTACTGCAAGTTCTCTTCCTATTTTTGTGAAAACTTTTGCTCTTGCTGCGTCATTAGCACCCTTTTTTCTTTTAATGGTGCTCCATTTGTTATGACCACTCATTTTCTCAACTCCCGTATGTGAATTTTTAACTTAAATATTTTAACATATTATTTATTATATATCAAGAGTTAAGTTTACACAATATTACATGCACATACAAATTATATTTGTATGCTTATTTTTTAATTTGATGTTGTATATTTACTTATTATATGATATTATAGATGTGTATAATTATATAAATTTGTATAAATATTCAGGAGGATTTTATTATGTATTCGGATTATTATGATTCAATCGGTAAAGTTGCCGAAACGGATAAGGAAGTTGCAGACGCAATGGCACTTGAATTAAAACGCCAGCGTGATAATATTGAACTTATTGCTTCGGAAAACCTTGTTTCCCCTCAGGTAATGGCTGCTATGGGCAGTGTTCTTACAAATAAGTATGCCGAGGGTTTGCCGGCAAAGCGTTATTACGGCGGTTGCCAATATGTGGATATTGTTGAAAACATTGCTATTAAAAGAGCGTGTGAGCTTTTTAAATGCAATTTTGCTAATGTTCAGCCTCATTCAGGTGCACAGGCTAATACTGCTGTTTACCTTGCACTTCTTAAGCCGGGTGATACAGTTATGGGTATGAGCCTTGATAACGGCGGTCACCTTACTCACGGTTCACCTGCTAATATTAGCGGTAAGTATTTCAACTTTGTTCCTTACGGCGTTGATGAAAACGGATTTATTGATTACAAGGAATTTGCAAAGCAAGTTAATAAAGTTAAACCTAAACTTGTGGTTGCAGGTGCTTCCGCTTATCCAAGAGAAATTGATTTTAAAACAATGGCTGATATTGCACACGCAAACGGTGCAATGTTTATGGTAGATATGGCGCATATTGCAGGCCTTGTTGCCGCAGGGCTTCATCAGTCACCTATTCCATATGCCGATGTTGTTACAACTACAACTCATAAAACATTAAGAGGTCCACGCGGCGGTCTTATTCTCTGCAATAATGAATATCTTATTAAAAAGCTTAATTCAGCAGTATTTCCGGGTACACAGGGCGGCCCTCTTATGCATGTTATTGCAGGTAAGGCAGTTTGCTTTGGCGAAGCTCTTAAGCCTGAATTTGCTGATTATCAAAAGAGAGTTGTTGAAAACGCAAAGGCTCTTGCAAACGGACTTATGAACAGAGGAATGAAGCTTGTTTCGGGCGGTACTGATAATCACCTTTGCCTTCTTGACCTTAGGGGTACAGGTGTAACAGGTAAGGAACTTGAAAACAGACTTGATGATGTTCATATTACTCTTAATAAAAATACTGTTCCTAATGAACCTCTTTCACCGTTTGTTACATCCGGTGTTCGTATCGGTACTCCTGCCGCTACTACAAGGGGACTTAATACTGATGATATGGATAAAATTGCAGAGTACATTACTCTTGCTGTTACAGATTTTGATAATCAAAAGGAATATATCACAAACGGTGTTGCCGAAATTTGTGCAAAATATCCTCTTTATGAATAATTAAAGAAGTGATAATATGAAAGTCTTATTGATTGAAATATTAAAAATATTACTTAAAATTATTTATGCTCCCATTAAGCTTTTTAAAACTAAAAACAGAATAGTTTATCTTTCAAGGCAAAGCAATGATAAAAGCCTTGATATGAAGCTTCTTGAAGAAGCAATAAATAATGAATGTCCAAATACCGAGCAGGTTTTCAGGCTTAAAATGATACCTGAAAGCTTGCCGGGAAAAATTGCATATTGCTTTTCAATAATAGGTGATATGTATTATCTTGCAACATCAAAGGTAGCAATAATTGATACTTATTCAATTACTGTTTCTTGCTTGAAGCATAAAAAGAGCCTTAAAGTTATTCAAATGTGGCACGCTTTGGGCGCACTCAAAAAGTTTGGGCTTCAAAGTGTCGGTACAAAAGAGGGCAGGGATGAAAAAATCAGCCGTGCTATGTGTATGCATAAAAATTATGATTATGTTCTTGCACCGAGTAAAAAAACAGCGAAGTTTTATATGGAAGCGTTTGGCTGTGATAATTCTAAAATTAAGATTTGCTCACTGCCGAGGGTTGACGATATATTAACTGATAACGGCTGTGCTTCCCGCTTTTTTACAGAAAATCCGGCTTTAAGTGATAAAAAAATTGTTCTTTATCTTCCTACTTTTCGTGAAAGGGATGCTTATGTAGCAGAAAAGCTTAAGGTTGAATTTGACGAACTTGCTGATTATCATTTGATAATTAGTGCGCATCCTCTGTTTTCTAAAATTAAGATTGAGGATAAATTTTCTTACAGCGGTGATTTTTCAACATATGATTTGATGAAAATTGCTGATGTTATAATAACCGATTATTCAGCTTGTGCTTTTGAAGCCAGCGTTTTGATGAAACCGCTTTATTTCTTTGTACCAGATTATGAAGAATATTCAAAAGAACGGGGAATAAATGTTAATCTTAAAGAGGAAATGCCAAGCGCGACTTTTGAAGATGCAGAAGCTCTTGTAAATGCAATTAAATCAAACAGCTATGATTTTGATATGTTGTATAAATTTAAAAGCGAATATGTTGAAAATTCAAAAGCAAACAATGCAGAAATTCTTGCAAAATTTATTTCTATGTTGATTGCTTAAATATAAAAAGAAGGCAAAACAATGGACTATACATTTTCTGACAAAATTTCTTCTCTCCAGCCAAGTGCTATCAGAGAAATACTTAAAGCAACAGCAGACCCTAAAATTATTCCACTTGCAGCAGGCAATCCGGCACCGGATGCTTTCCCTGTTGAAGAGGTAAGGGCAATTGCGGCAGATATACTTGATTCCCGCCCTATTGATGCACTTCAGTACGGCGTATCCGAGGGCTATCAGCCGTTGCGTGATACAGTTAAAAAGTGGATGAAAAATCACGAAAATATCGGCAAGGACTTTGACGATGTGCTTATTGTTTCAGGTGCAACGCAGGTTATGGATTTAACTACCAAAGTTCTTTGTAACGAAGGGGATACAGTTATTTGTGAAGAGCCGTCATTTATCGGTTCGCTTAATTGCTTCCGTTCTTACGGCTGTAAGCTTAAAGGTGTGCCTGTTGAAGCAGACGGAATCAATATCGCTATGCTTGAAGAAGCACTCAAATCTACAAAAAATGCAAAGTTTATATATACAATTCCTAATTTCCAAAACCCTTCGGGTGTTACAATGTCTTTGGAAAAGAGAAAGAAGCTTTATGCACTTGCTAAACAGTACGGTGTTATGGTTTTGGAGGATAACCCTTACGGTGATTTAAGAGTCAGCGGTACTCCGCTTCCTACTATTAAATCAATGGATGAGGACGGAATAGTTATTTATGCCGGCTCGTTTTCTAAAATTCTTTCACCGGGTCTTCGTGTTGCTTATTGCATTTCGCCTAAAACGGTTATGGCTAAAATGACGGTAGGCAAGCAGGCTTCCGATGTGCATACGCCGTGCCTTAATCAAATGATTGTTGATGAATGGTTTAAAAACTATGATGTTGATGCTCATATTAAGCATATTCAGGGCATTTACAGAAATAAGCTTAATCTTATGTGTGAATGTATTGATGAACATCTTGGCGATTTTGTAGAATATGTTAAGCCGGAAGGCGGACTTTTTGTTTGGTGCAAATTGCCTGATGATGTAAATATGCTTGAATTTGTTAAAAAAGCAGTTGAAAAGAATGTTGCAGTCGTTCCGGGTAATGCATTTTTAATGGATGATACACAGGAATCGCACTACATTCGCCTTAATTTCTCAACCCCTACCGATGACGGTATTATAAACGGTGTTAAGGCTTTGGGCGAAGTAGCTAAATTATATAGATAATCGGAGAAAAACAATGGCAGAAGAAATTAAAAAAGAACGCAAAAAAAGAAGTCTTTCACTTATCCAACCTACCTCTGTGCCTACTTTGGGTAATTATCTCGGGGCAATGCGTGGCTGGAAAGATTTCCAAGATGATTTTGATACAGTGTTCGGCATTGCCGATTTGCACTCAATTACCGTAAGGCAAGACCCGCAAAAGCTCAGAACTCAAACTACCCAGCTTTATGCCTTACTTATGGCTACCGGACTCGACCCTGATAAGAGCATTCTCTTTATTCAGTCACATGTGCCGCAACATTCACAGCTTGCTTGGATACTTAATTGCTATACTCAATTTGGTGAGCTTAGCAGAATGACACAGTTTAAGGATAAGTCACAGCAACACTCGGATAATGTAAATGCAGGTCTTTTTACTTACCCTTCACTTATGGCAGCAGATATTCTTCTTTATCAGGCAGATGTTGTTCCTGTTGGTGTTGACCAAAAGCAACATCTTGAAATCACGAGGGATATTGCCGAGCGTTTTAACGGTATATATGGTAATGTATTCACTGTTCCTGAAGCGTATATTACCAAAACTGCGGCAAAGGTTATGAGCCTTGCTGACCCTACAAGAAAGATGAGTAAGTCAGACCCTAACCCTAAAGGTACAGTTTATCTTACAGATGAACCTAATGTTATTATGAAAAAGTTTAAGAGTGCTGTAACCGACAGTGAAATGAGTGTTCGCTATGCCGATGGTAAGGACGGAATAAATAACCTTATGTCAATTTATTCAGCAGTTACCGGCAAAACATTTGATGCTATTGAAAGCGAATTTGCCGGCAAAGGCTACGGTGATTTTAAAACCGCAGTAGGTGAAGCGGTTGTTGCTGAGCTTGAACCTGTTCAAAAGCGTTATAATGAACTTATGAAAGATAAAGCTTATCTTCAGGAAAAATGGACTCAAGGTGCTGATTTGGCACAGCGTGTATCCCAGCGCACACTTGATAAAGTTATGAAAAAAGTAGGCTTTGTGCTTAAATAATTGAAAATATCAAAAAACTAAATGCCCGAAAAACCTTGTGTTTTCGGGCATTTTTCTGTCTTCTGAAAAAATATTTAAAAAAATACTAAAAACCTATTGACAAAATAGGTAATGTGTTGTATAGTGTAGACATCACAGAGATAACCTACAAACCTCATAGGTAATAAGGGGAATGTTTAAGGAGAGATTGTTATGACTAAAATTTACAGCAAACTAACAGTCGCTAATGTTAAAAATCAACGAATGTGCTTTCGATGTTATATGTAAAATCATAAATTATTTTAGCTTTAATACTTATTACAAATTTAAAAACTAATTTTAACATCGAAAGGAAATTAACATTATGTCAGAATATAAATATCATTTTGAAACACTTCAACTTCATGTAGGTCAGGAAGAACCGGACCCGGCAACAGATTCAAGAGCAGTTCCTATTTATCAAACAACTTCATATGTATTTAAAAACAGCGATCATGCACAGGCAAGATTCGGCCTTGCAGATGCAGGCAATATCTATGGCAGACTTACCAATTCAACACAAGATGTTTTTGAACAGAGAGTTGCAGCTCTTGAAGGCGGTGTGGCTGCTCTTGCAACAGCTTCAGGTGCAGCAGCACTTGCGTATACTTTCCAAGCTCTTGCACAGGCAGGCGACCACATTGTATCAGCAAAAACAATTTACGGCGGTACTTATAACTATCTTGAACATACATTTTCACAGTTTGGTGTAACAACAACTTTTGTTGACCCTGATGACCTTGCTAATTTTGAAAATGCAATTCAGGATAACACAAAAGCAATCTTTATTGAAACACTCGGCAATCCAAATTCAAATCTTATTGATATTCAAAAGCTTGCAGATATTGCACATTCACATAATATTCCTCTTGTTATTGACTCAACATTTGCAACACCTTATCTTTTAAGACCTATTGAATACGGTGCAGATATTGTAGTTCACAGTGCTACTAAGTTTATCGGCGGTCACGGTACTACTTTGGGCGGTGTAATCGTCGACAGCGGTAATTTCGATTGGAAAGCAAGTGGCAAATACCCACAGATTTCCGATCCTAACCCAAGCTATCACGGTATTTCATTCCAAGAAGCAGTTGGCCCGGCAGCATTTGTAACATACATTCGTGCAATCATTCTTCGTGATACCGGTGCTACAATTTCACCGTTCAATGCATTCCTTCTTCTTCAGGGTCTTGAAACACTTTCACTTCGTGTTGAACGCCATGTTGAAAACACAAAGAAAGTTATTGAATATCTTGTTAATAACCCTAAAGTTGAAAAGGTTAATCATCCAAGCATTGACCCAAGATATAAAGAACTTTATAACAAGTATTTTCCAAACGGTGCAGGTTCTATCTTCACATTTGAAATTAAGGGCGGAGAAGCAGAAGCCAAGAAGTTTATTGACAGCTTAAAGATTTTCTCAATCCTTGCAAATGTAGCAGATGTTAAATCACTTGTTATTCATCCGGCAACCACAACACACAGTCAGCTTAGCCCTGAAGAACTTGCAGAACAGGATATTAAGCCTAATACAATCAGACTTTCTATCGGTACAGAGCATATTGACGATATTATTCACGATCTCGACGAAGCTTTCGCCGCAATCGACTAATTTTAAATTCTAAATTATTTGATTAAATTTAAGGAGATTATTTATTATGGCTATTTATAAATCAGCACTTGACCTCGTTGGTAAAACACCACTTCTTGAGGTACAGAATTTTGAAAAAGAAAACAATCTTGAAGCAACAGTTCTTGTAAAGCTTGAATATTTCAATCCGGCAGGCTCTGTTAAAGACAGAATTGCAAAGGCAATTATTGAAGACGCAGAAAAAACAGGAAAGCTTAAAGCAGATTCAGTTATTATTGAACCAACAAGCGGTAACACAGGTATCGGCCTTGCCAGTGTAGCTGCTGCAAAGGGATATAAACTCATTATCACAATGCCTGAAACTATGAGCGTTGAAAGAAGAAATCTTATGAAAGCATACGGCGCCGAACTTGTTTTGACAGACGGTGCAAAGGGTATGAAGGGTGCTATCGCAAAGGCAGAAGAACTTGCAAGCGAACTTCCAAACAGTTTTATTGCAGGCCAGTTTACCAATCCTGTAAACCCTGCAACTCATAAGGCAACAACAGGCCCTGAAATTTGGAACGATACCGAAGGCAAAGTTGATATTTTCGTAGCAGGTGTAGGCACAGGCGGTACACTTTCAGGTGTCGGCGAATACCTTAAGAGCCAAAATCCTAATGTAAAAGTAGTTGCAGTAGAACCGGCTACATCACCTGTTCTTTCAAAGGGTACAGCAGGCCCTCATAAAATTCAAGGTATCGGCGCAGGCTTTGTTCCTGATACTCTTAATACAGATATTTACGATGAAATCATCGCAGTTGAAAACGAAGATGCATTTGCAACAGGTAAGGAATTTCCTAAGCAAGAGGGTGTACTTGTCGGCATTTCAAGCGGCGCAGCACTCTGGGCAGCGAAAGAACTTGCTAAAAGGCCTGAAAATAAGGGCAAAACAATTGTCGCTCTCTTACCTGATACAGGTGACAGATACCTTTCAACTCCGCTTTTCAGCGAGTAATAAAGACAGATATAATATTTCCCTTATATCATTAAATCAAGGCTTGGGCTTCACGGTCCAAGTCTTGATTTTTTTATTTTATGCTCAAATGCCACTAATATATTAAATAATTTTTTAACAAAATCGGCAAAATATAATAAAATTTATAAAAAATATTGATATTACTATCCCAAAGTGTTAATATCTATAATAGGCAAATTTGGAATATTTTAAATTTTTCATAAATGCTCTGTCACAATTTAAGGAGGACAAAACAGTGAACGACTCAAAAGCACTTAAAAGACTTGAAGCACTTTTTGATGACGGTTCATTTACTGAAATTGATGCTTATGCTAAATCAGCTGACGGCTCAGTTGAAGTTGTTGCCGGCTTCGGAACAGTTAATGAGTGTGCAGTTTATGCATTTTCACAGGATGTAACTGTTGACAGCGGTGCTGTAAGTGTTGCACAGTGTGCTAAAATTAAAAAGATTTATGAACTCGCTTTAAAAACCGGTTGCCCGGTCATCGGCGTGTATGATTCAAATGGTGTTAAGCTTACCGAAGGTTTTGAAGTTATGAATGCTTACGGTGATCTTGTTAAAGCATCAACATCAATGAGTGGCGTATGCCCTCAAATTTCAATTGTTGCAGGTTCTTGCCTCGGCACATCTGCTCTTATTGCAAATATGGCTGATGTTGTAGTAGCGGTTAAGGATGCTGATTTTTATGTAACAGCTCCAAGTGAAGTTACTGCCGAAGAAAGCTATGAAGCAGGAACTGTTGATATTCTTTGCGATACTTTTGAAGATGCAGTGGCACAGGTTAAAAATCTTGCTTCGCTTCTTCCGTCAAATAACCTTGCCCCTTCTCCTCTTTTTGAATTTGAAGCACCAAGCACTTTTGCAAATGACGGTGATGATGCAATGGCTGTTATTAACAGTATTGCAGATGCAAATTCAGTAGTTGAACTTAAGGGCGGATATTCAGAAAAGAAATGTAAAACAGCTCTTGCAACAGTTATGGGTACAACAGTAGGCTTTGTTGCATTTGAAGGTGAACCTATTTGCCCTTGCTGTTCTTATAAGGCTGAAGCTATGGTTAAGCTTTGCGATGCTTATTCAATTCCGGTTGTAACTTTGGTTAATGCAAACGGTACTGTTAATAAGACGGGCAAGGAAAATCAATGCCTTACAGCATTTACTAAACTTACAAGTGCTTATGCAACTGCAACTACACCTAAAATTTCTGTAATTACAGGTAATGCAGTCGGCCTTGCATATATTGTTCTTGCAGGTAAAGGCTCAAATGCAGATTTTACTTTCGCTTGGGATAAGAGTGTTGCTTCTCCGCTTCCTACCGAGTCTGCTGTTCAATTTTTATTTAATGACAGACTTGCAAACGGCGAAAGCAAGCAAGACCTTGAAAAAGAATATATTGAAAAGGTTGCTTCACCATTTACTGCCGCAGCTTGTGGCGCAGTTGATGATATTTTTGCTCCTGCCGATACCCGTGCAAAAGTTATTTCTGCACTTGATATTCTTGCAGGTAAAAGAGAAAATACTTTACCAAGAAAACATTCTGTTAAATAATGGAGGATTAAAATATGAAAAACTATACAATTACCGTAAACGGTACAGCTTATAATGTTACAGTTCAGGAAGGTGCAAATGCACCGGCTCCTGTATCAGCACCGGCTCCTGCTGCTGCACCTGCTCCGGCACCTGCTGCTGCACCTGCACCGGCTCCTGCCGCAGCACCTGCACTGGCAGCTCAGGGTTCAGAAGGTTCAGTTAAGGTTGAAGCTCCTATGCCTGGTACTATCCTTGATGTTAAGGTTTCAGTAGGCGATTCAGTTTCAAGCGGTTCAGTTCTTTGCATTCTTGAAGCTATGAAAATGGAAAATGAAATCGTTGCTCCACAGGATGGTACTGTTGCATCAATCAATGTTTCAAAGAGTGACAGCGTTGAAGCAGGCCAGGTTATCATTACATTAAACTAAGAGGTGTCATAAATGGCTAAAATCGGTATTACTGAAACAGTTCTCCGTGATGCTCATCAGTCTTTGATTGCAACTCGTATGAGAACTGACGAATTTGAAGACATCCTCGAAAAAATGGATAAAATCGGCTACCACTCACTTGAATGTTGGGGCGGTGCAACTTTCGACAGTTGTCTTCGATTCCTTGATGAAGACCCTTGGGATAGGCTTCGTCTTATTCGTAAAAAATGTCCTAACACAAAGCTTCAAATGCTTTTCAGAGGTCAGAATATGCTCGGCTACCGCCATTATTCTGATGAACTCGTTGATTATTTTGTAAAAAAGAGTATTGATAACGGTATTGATATTTTAAGAATATTTGATGCTCTTAACGATGTTCGTAACCTTCAAACAGCTATTGATGCAGCCAAGAAATACGGCGGTCATGTTCAAGCTGCTATTTCATATACCACCGGCCCTGTTTTTGATATTGATTATTATTGCAATTATGCAAAGCAACTTGAAAACGCCGGTGCAGATTCAATCTGTATTAAAGATATGGCAGGTCTTTTAACTCCTTACGGAACTTATGACCTTGTTAAAGCACTTAAAAGTACAGTTGATATTCCTGTTCAGCTTCACTCTCACTATACTTCAGGCCTTGCTTCTATGGTTCACCTTAAGGGTATTGAAGCAGGTGTTGATGTAATTGATACTGCTATGAGTCCGCTTGCTATGGGTACTTCTCACCCGGCTACCGAATCAATGGTTGCCGCACTTAAAGGTACAGAGTATGATACGGGTCTTGATATTAAGGCTCTTTCAGAAATCAGAGATTTCTTCACACCGCTTCGTGAAAAGTATCTTAAATCAGGTCTTCTTGACCCTAAAATGCTTGGTGTTGATGCTAATACTCTTCTTTATCAGGTTCCGGGCGGTATGCTTTCTAACCTTGTATCACAGCTTAAGCAGGCAGGCAAGGCAGATAAGCTTGATGAAGTTCTTGCCGAAGTTCCGAGAGTAAGGGAAGATTCAGGTTACCCACCGCTTGTTACTCCTACATCTCAAATCGTTGGTACACAGGCTGTTTTCAATGTTATTATGGGTGAAAGATATAAGATGGTAACCAAGGAATTTAAGGATATGGTTGCCGGTAAGTACGGTAAAACACCTTGTGATATTGACCCTGAATTCCAGAGGAAGATTGTAGGCGATGATGAAATTATCACCTGCCGCCCTGCTGACCTTATTCATGATAAAATTGATGATTTCAAGGATGAAATTAAAGAATATTATGAGCAGGAAGAAGATGTTCTTTCATATGCTCAGTTTGGTCAGGTTGCAGTTAAGTTCTTCCAAAAGAGAAGAGATAAAAAATACAATCTTGACGGTAAGCATGAAGACTTTGAATCAAAGGTTCATCCTGTTTAATTAACAAATTTATAAAAAGTGCCACTTTTGTGGCACTTTTTTGTTTATATTCCGTCGTTTTTGTACATTGTAAAAATACTGTATAAAATTTTGCATAAAAATACAGTATGACATTAAAAAATATGTACAAAATATTGCAAAAAATGATTTCTTATGTTAATATAAAAACAATACTAAAACTATATTATATATGTGGGAGGAATAATCTATGTTTTCATTCAAAAAAACAATTGCATGCCTTATGTCGCTTATAATGATAATGACTGTAACTCCGTTTACAGCTGTTACTGCATCTGCGGCTACGGCAAAGAGCGTAAGCTCAAACATTGACGAAACAAACAAAAAGTACCATGCAGCTCCGTCAAAAACCTTTACAGCAAAGACAGGTTTGAGTGAAGTTTTTTGGAGTAACAGTGCCGAGGTTAATGATGTAAGCTCATCAGACGGTAAATCTCATAAGCAGTCATATGCTCCGTCTTCAAATGTACTTTATTGGCCGAGCGCTTATAACAGCGAAAATAACTGCTTGCGATTTCAAAGTAATTATTTGGAATTTATGACTTTTTATCCGTCAGCTGTACTTATGTGGGATGGCACGACTGATGCTTATATGCCGATTATGTGTGTAGCTCAAAATTCAGCTAACACTCTATTTGATGGTAATAGAACAATTTACTATGCTGCACCATATGACAGTGAGCGTATATCTAATGCCACTTCGCCGGCTCACAGTGCAAATTTCTATGCTGATACTTGGCGCGGAAGTAAAACTTCAACTGAACAAAATCAAAATTTCAACGCCAATATGTACGGTAATAATACACCATTTGGTTTTGAATCAAATGTTTTAACTGAATTTATCAGCAGTGGTGAAAACGCTAATCAATTCTACAATTTCGGTAATGACCGTGGCAAGAGAAATTTGGCAAGTTTTCTTCATATTGATTCAAATATTGATAATGACGCTTCTTTTATCGCAGACGGTTTTTTGGCTAAAAAACTTTATTGGACAACAAATTCAAGTAATGTAGATTTTACAACTGCTTATGATAATAATTCAGGACAGTCAAGTTCAACAATTTATGTTGTAAACTATAAGCCGATTGTTACAGCTGCAAAAGAAGCTGCAAAAGATTTGGAAAGTTTTGACCAGACATTGTATACTCCTGATGCAGTTAATGAGTATTACAAAGCAATACAGGATTTGTATGATTGTGACCCGAATTCATCTTTTAACCAAAATGACGGTAAGGATGCAACCGATATATCAGACACTGCAGTTAGAGTTGCAAATTGTACAAACGATATTAAAAATCGCGTTAGTGCTTATGAAAAAGCAAAGGCTAAGCTTGAAAACAGTAAGCAATATCGCATTAAGTTTACAAATTCAAATACAGATCTTCTTTCAGATAACTATTATAAAGCAGGAGATAAAATAGTTGTACCTGTTCTCAGTGATAGTTATGAAGATTGTGATGAAACAGGCCATTGCACTGTAACATTTGAATGGCAGCCTGCTGTTGAAAAAACTGCAAGTGCAAATGTTGACTACAAAGAAAAGAAAATAGTACCGGCAAAAAAAACGCCGCATAATTATGGCGCATACTCACAAATTACACAAGATGGTAAAAACGGTCATATCCGCACCTGTTCAGAATGCGGATATAAAGATTGGGCTTTGTGTGATGACCATTATGTAAAGAAATCTTCGACACCTGCAACATGTACACAGGACGAACAGATTGTATACGAATGTTCAGTTTGCCACAGAATAAAAACTGAAGTAGGCGAAAAGAAAAAAGGCCATGATTATGAAGTTGTTTCGCCAAAGGTTGATGCCACTTGCGAAACTCCAGGTAAAACTGAAGAAAAGAGATGTAAAAACTGCGGTGATACAATAGGCGGCGATGTAATTCCTGCTCTTAAGCACGATTATTCAATTTTAGTATCGAAAAAACAAGAAGCTACCTGTACAGCAGACGGTAAAGAAGCTGTATATAAATGCTCAAAGTGCGGAAAGCATACCGGCGGTGAAGTAATTAAGGCAACAGGCCATAACTATCAGTATTTTGAAGCTGAAAAGAAAATCGTTTGCAGCAAATGCGGCGATGAAAAAAAAGTAGACACATCATATACAGTACCTTCAGGATATACTTTAGTTGAAACAGTTCCACCTAAATGTACTGAATTTGGTTACACACTTTACCAAAACAAAGATGGTGAAAAATTTTATAACAATGTTAAATCTCCAACAGGTCACCAATACGGAGAGCCGACAGTTGTAGCACCGACCTGTACCGAACAGGGATATACAATTTATAAATGTAAAAATTGCGGTGACACACAAAAAACCGATTTTATAAATGCAAAAGGACATACAGAAGTAATTGATGAAGCGGTAGCACCGACTTGTACTCAATCAGGTTTAACAGAGGGTAAGCACTGTTCTGTTTGCGGTGAAGTTTTAGAAGCTCAAAAAGAAATTCAAAAGCTTGACCATTCATATACTAAAACTGATGTTGTAGCACCGACCTGTACCGAACAGGGATATACAATTTATAAATGTAAAAATTGCGGTGACACATATAAAGATGATTATGTAAAAGCAAAAGGTCATAATTTTTCAAACAACGCACAATTTTGTTTGAACGGTTGCGGTACTGCTAATCCTAATTATGTTGCACCAAGTCAACCGGCAACACCTTCAACACCGTCGACACCATCAACACCGTCGACACCGTCAACTCCGGCACCGTCTACACCTGCGCTTACACCGGGTGAAAACAAAATTGCTAATAGTTACGGTGTAGATTCTGCAACAGCCAAGTTAATTTATATTTATCTTACCCAAAATAATATTTCAAGTGAGACTTCATCATTAACCGAAAAGGTAATGACAGGTACACCTGTTAAGGGTGACGGTGATTATAAAGGCTCAAACTTTGGTCTTTTAAAAGCGCAAACAACTAAGCTTACAAAGAACAGTGTAACTGTAAAGTGGAATAAGGTTAAGAATGCAGACGGTTACATTGTTTACGGCGCAAAATGCGGTGCTAAGAGCAAGTACAAAGTGCTTAAAGTTGTTTCAGGTAAAACAACATCTTATACTCAAAAGAAGCTTAAGAAAGGTACTTATTACAAGTACAATATCGTAGCATTTAAAAATATTAACGGTGCTAAAGTTACTACCGCTGTGTCAAAGAAAATTCACGCAACTACTCTTGGCGGAAAATACGGTGTAGCAAAGGCTGTTAAGGTAAATAAAACAAAGGCTACAATTAAGAAAGGTAAGACTTTTAAAATCAAAGCTTCTGAAATCAAGAAGGATAAAAAAATTAGAAGACACAGAGCTATTTGCTATGAATCTTCAAATACCGCTGTTGCAACTGTTAATGCAAAAGGTAAAGTTAAGGGCGTTAAAAAAGGTAAATGCACAATTTATGTTTACGCTCAAAACGGTGTTTATAAAACAATTAATATTAAAGTAAAATAATAATATTTAAAGGGAATGGCTTTTGCCATTCCCTTTGTTCTATCTAACCACAAAGTATATGTATATTCCGTAAATTATAAGCAGTAATATACCTTGCCACCTTTGAAATTTTTGGCTGATGATAGTAGGCAAAACAGCTATTAAAATTACGCCTAAGCACATTACGCAATCAAAATTAACGCAGGAAAGTGAAACCGCAAGCTCGCCGCTTCCTTTTGTAATTGATATTAGTGAGCAAATCGGAAGAATTAAAGTTAAATCAATTATATTTGCACCAAGTATATTTCCGGCTGAAAGTGAGCCGGATTTTTTCTTTAGTGCTGTAAGAGCTGTTACAAGCTCCGGCAGGGAAGTGCCGATAGCAACTGCGATAACGCTTATTACTCTTTGCGAAATATTTAGGCTTATGGCAATTTGTGTGGCATATTTAACAAGAAGTCTTGCACCGAATATTATGCCCACAGCACCTAAAATAAAAAGAACTATGCAACTCACTTTTTCTTTTGTGCAGTATGATATTTTGCTTTCATCACTTTTTGTTTCGTTTTTTATGCATTTTATGTTTTCAAAAATAAATATTGCAAATACTGTAAATAAGAGAGTTACACCCAAAGCCGAAAGAAAATAATATTCTCCGACTTCACCTTTAAAGCTGAGCTCTTTCTTTTGCGTTACTATGCAGCCTATTATTATAAAAATAACAGCAAATATCATAGCGATACTTTTAAATGAAATATCTTTTCTTTTTATTTCAAATGGCATAAATGTAATAAAAAGTCCTAAAATCAAAGCTGTATTTGCCGTGACGGAACCTATCGCATTGCCGACCGCCATATCAACATTTTTGCTTAATGTTGCCTGAATACTTACTATAATTTCAGGCAGTGTGGTTGCGATTGATACTATTGTAGCGCCAATGATAAATTTAGGAACACCAAGCATATTTGCAACTTTTGTTGCACTGTCAACGAAAATATCACCGCCCTTAATTATTAAAATTAAGCCGATAATAAAGAACACATAAGTTAATGCTGTTGCCATTTTCTCACCTTAAAAATTTGTTGTTTTGCAAATTGATATATGATATAATATTTAAGCTAATACTGATATGAGGTGACATTATGTCTAAAAATAAAAAATTCAGTCCTATAATACTTATTCCTATTTTTGTTGCAATATTCGTTTTAATTGTTCTTGCAGTGAGCGGGCATTTAACGAGAACAGAAGATATAAAAGAACCGACTGCCGAAACTTCCGTTTCTGCAGTTAATGAGCAAAGCAGTGAGCCTGTAAGCGAAAATTCAGATGGAAAGGTTACACTTTGCGCTGTCGGCGATAATCTTATTCATAATACATTGATTGACGCAGGCAAGCAGGAAGACGGAAGTTATGATTATACTTCGCTTTACCAAAACATTGCCCCTGTAATTCAAAAATATGATGTTTCCGTAATCGACCAGGAAACTGTACTTGGCGGCTCTGATTTTGAATATTCGGGCTATCCTGTGTTTAATTCTCCTCAGGAAATCGGCGATGCCGCAATAAATGCCGGATTCGATATATTTAACTGTGCCAATAATCATATAATGGATAAAGGCTCACAAGGCATTATGAATGAAATTGAATATTTTAAAAAGCATAAGAATGTTGTTTATCTCGGTATTAACGAAGATGAAAAGAGTTATAACACTATAAAGTATTATGTAAAAAATAATATTACATTTGCATTGCTTAATTACACTTATGGTACTAACGGTATTGATCTTCCGAGTGATAAACCTTGGATTGTTAATATGATGGACAAGGATAAAGTAACTAAAGATATTAAGGAAGCAAGGGCAAATGCCGATGTGGTAATTGTATTTCCGCATTGGGGGACGGAAAACAGCTTCAGTATTTCGGATTATCAAAAGGAATACACAGATTTGTTTAGTAAATTGGGTGTTGACCTTGTTATCGGTTGTCACCCGCATGTAATTGAGCCGGTTAAGGAAGTTACTAATGAAAGCGGCCACAAAATGCTTGTTTATTATTCGCTTGGTAATTTTATTTCACATCAAATTGAAATTGACCAGCTTTGCGGCGGTATTGCAAGTGTTGATATTGAAAAGAAAAACGGAAAAATAACTGTTAACGGTAAGTTTATTCCGATTGTTACTCATTATAACAGAACAGACGGTGATAAATTTAGATTTGATGTTTATAAACTTTCCGACTATACAGATGAACTTGCAAAGTCACATTCACAAAACGGCGGAACACCCGAATACTATAATAAACTCGTGAAAAAAGTAATTGATGAAAAGTATCTTGATTTATCATAGTATCTTATTTTTGGCATATCATACAAAAAGTTTTAACATGAATTGATGCTCACGCAGTAAATTGACAAAATTGAACAAAATCGTTGACAAATTTATATCTGCTGACTATAATGAAAGTGTAGTAAGAACAAAGGCGTTCCGAGTTGATTCGGAGCGCCTATTTTTTGCTTTAATTTACAAAATTACTCAAGAGAGGAGTATTTACTATGAGTAAGTACACAAAAGAAGACATCCTTAAAAGTGCACAGGAAAACGGAGTTGAATTTATCAGACTTCAGTTTACAGATGTTTTCGGCATTATGAAAAATGTCGCTATCACAAGCTCACAGCTTGAAAAAGCACTTGACAATGAATGTATGTTTGACGGTTCATCAATTGATGGATTTGTAAGAATTAACGAAAGTGATATGTATCTTCATCCTGATTATGATACATGGACTATTTTCCCTTGGAGAAAGCACCAGAACGCACAGACAGCTCGTCTTATCTGCTCGGTATATTGTGCCGATAATAAAACACCGTTCCTCGGTGACCCAAGAAATGTTCTTCAAAAGGTTATGGATGAAGCTGCTGAAATGGGTTACAGCTTTAATGTAGGTCCTGAATGTGAATTCTTCCTTTTCAAACTTGATGAAGACGGCAACCCAACTACAACAACAGGCGACGAAGGTGGTTACTTTGACCTTAACCCTATTGACCATGGTGAAAACTGCCGCCGTGATATTTGCCTCGCTCTTGAGGAAATGGGATATACAATTGAAGCATCACACCACGAAGTAGCTGAAGGTCAGCACGAAATCGACTTTAAGTTTGATGAAGTAATGACAACAGCAGACCGTGTAATGACTTTCAAGCATGTTGTTAAAACTTATGCTACAAAGCATGGTCTTCATGCAACATTTATGCCAAAGCCGATTTATGGTATCAACGGTTCAGGTATGCACACAAATATGTCACTTATGACTAAAGATGCTGACGGTAAAGTAGTTAATGCTTTCTATGACCCTGAAAGCGAAGACGGTTTGAGCGAAGTGGCACATTATTTCATCGGCGGTCTTTTAAAGCATGTTAAGAGTATTGCAGTATATTCAAACCCAACCGTAAACTCATATAAAAGACTTGTACCTGGTTATGAAGCTCCTACCTATATTGTTTGGTCAGCATCTAACCGTTCATGTCTTGTTCGTATTCCTGCAGCAAGAGGAATGGGTACTCGTGTAGAGCTTCGTTGCCCTGACCCAACTTGTAACCCATATCTTGAAATGGCACTTTGCCTTGCAGCAGGTCTTGACGGAATTAAGAATAAAATCTCTCCTGCTCCTGCAGTTGATTATAATGTATTTGACCTTTCAGATGAAGAACTTGCAGCAAAAGGTATTGATTGCCTTCCTGGTTCACTTGAAGAAGCAATTGAAGCTTCAGAAGCTGACCCATTTGTTAAAGAAACAGTAGGCGACCATGTATTCAATGCTTATACCGAAGGCAAGAAAGCTGAATGGGATGAATACAGAACAAAGGTTTCACAGTGGGAAATCGACAGATATATGGTTAATTACTAATCTGTATCTTTTACTTAACCCTCTCTTATGGCAATTATGCCATTTGTTAGGCCGGCATCGCTTTCCGGTGTCGGCTTGACATATATTTTTAGCACAATGAGGTGCGACAATGTTATGAGTTGTCGTGCCTCTTTTTTATTTTCTTTTTATCATTACAAACTATTTAATTTTAGGAGGAAGAATATATGGATATAACATCTATTCTTGAAAAAGTCGACAGTGAAGTGTTCGGCATTTGGTTTTTAATCGGTGCGGCTCTTGTTTTCTTTATGCAATGCGGTTTTGCTATGGTGGAAACAGGCTTTACCAGGGCTAAAAATGCCGGCAATATTATTATGAAAAACCTTATGGATTTTTGTATCGGTACTCCGATGTTTATATTGCTTGGTTTCGGTCTTATGATGGGTGAAGAAGTTTTAGGTGGCTTTTGCGGTATGCCAACCTTGGGCGTTTTCACAAATTATCAAAATTTTGATTGGTCTAATTTTGTATTTAACCTTGTATTTTGCGCAACAGCGGCAACTATTGTTTCAGGTTCAATGGCTGAGCGTACAAAGTTTTCAAGCTATTGTATTTATTCAGCTGTAATTTCTGCTGTTGTTTATCCTATTGAAGCAGGTTGGATTTGGAATCCAAACGGTTGGCTTGCAAATCTCGGCTTCCACGATTTTGCGGGTTCTTGTGCTATTCATATGGTTGGCGGTATCACAGCATTTATCGGCGCAATTATGGTTGGCCCTCGTATCGGCAAGTATGTTGAAGATAAGAAAACAGGCAAAAAAGTTGCTAAAGCTATTCCGGGACACTCTTTAACTCTCGGTGCACTTGGTGTGTTCATTCTCTGGTTTGGTTGGTACGGTTTCAACGGTGCTGCTGCAAAAAGCGGCCCACAGCTTGCTTCAATATTTGTAACCACAACTTGTGCTCCTGCTGTTGCTACTTGTGTAACTATGATTTTCACTTGGATTAAAAACGGTAAGCCTGATGTTTCAATGTCACTTAACGCTTCACTTGCAGGTCTTGTTGCAGTAACTGCCGGTTGTGATGTTGTTGATGCACTTGGCTCTTGCATTATAGGCGTTGTATCAGGTATTCTTGTAGTTGTTGCAGTAGAATTTATTGATATTAAGCTTAAAGTTGATGACCCTGTCGGTGCTGTTGCAGTTCACTGTGTAAATGGTATGTGGGGTACTGTTGCAGTCGGTCTTTTCGCCACTACAACCGTACCGGGTAATGATTCATTCCAAGGCCTTTTCTATGGCGGCGGCTTCTCACTTCTCGGCAAGCAGTTATTAGGTCTTGTTTGTGTTGCCGCTTGGACAATTGTTACTATGACAATAGTATTTTTCATTATTAAGAAAACTAACGGACTTCGCGTATCTGAAGAGGAAGAAATCAAAGGTCTTGATGCTACCGAACATAATCTTCCGTCTGCTTACGCAGATTTTATGCCGGCTATGGCTTTTGCAACATCTTCTTCTATCAAAGCTTCAGCTCAAAAAGCAAGTGTACCTGCGACTCCGCTTGCTCCGGTTGAAAAGGCAGTTGAAGTTGAAACTTATACGACTAAAAAATCACCGGCTTTATCAAAAGTTGTTATGATATTTAATCCTGCTAAGTTTGAAGAAATTAAATCTGCTATGAATGGAATCGGCATTACCGGTATGACTGTTACAAATGTAATGGGATGCGGCACACAAAAAGGCCACATCAGAAAATACCGTGGTGTTGAAATCGAAGAAATGAATCTTAACCCTAAAATGAAACTTGAAATGGTTGTTTCTGCTGTTCCGGTTGAAACAGTTATTGAAACTGCAAGGGATGTGCTTTATACAGGTAATATCGGCGACGGTAAAATCTTCATCTATGATGTTGAAGATGCGGTTAAAGTTCGTACCGGCGAAAGAGGATATGATGCTTTGCAGGGTGAGGATGATGTGTAAAACAGATTTGTAAAATCTCTTTTATATAATTGTTTTTGCTATTTTCTACCAAAGAAAAGGGACTGTTAATTCAGTCCTTTTTCTTTTATGTGATATGTATAAAAATACAACCGTATACATAAGAAGCTGAATAACTATACTAAAAACTGTATGAATACTGTGATATTATACATAAAATAACTTAAAAATAGCACTAATTTTGTAATTTGTATAATTGACTAATAAGTGCTATTTATTGTAAAATTAAGAAAACACGATATTTATTGAACATTATGTTCATAAAATATATTGTTATTTACACATAACTTAAGGAGAGGATACTATGTTGAAAGAGGGAGAAATCAGAATTCCGTCAGGCTGTGCCATTGCCGCTATTATTGACAGAAAAGGCAACCGCATAAACGGTTCTCAAATCATTAAATCTATTGCACTTATGCACGATAGGTCAAATGGTCTTGGCGGTGGTTTTGCTGCTTATGGTATTTATCCTGAACATAAGGATGAATATGCTATTCATGTTTTCTATGATTCAAGCGAGGCAAGAAAGCAGTGCGAAGATTTTCTTTTTAGGCATTTTAATATTGATGTTGCGGAGAGAATACCTACCCGCCAAGTTCCAAGCATTGAAAAAGGCCCTGATATTTGGCGTTATTTCGGTAAGGCAAACCGTGTGCGAATGAAAGACGCAAGGCTTGATGAACTTGAATATGTTGCACAGTGTGTAACTAAAGTTAATAATGCAATTGAGGGTGCTTATATCTTTTCGAGTGGTAAAAATATGGGCTGCTTTAAAGCAGTAGGTTATCCTGAAGATGTAGGCGAATTTTATATGCTTGACCAATATGAAGCTTATATTTGGACAGCGCACGGCAGATTCCCGACTAACACACCCGGCTGGTGGGGAGGCGCTCATCCGTTTAATATTCTTGATTGGTCAATTGTGCATAACGGCGAAATATCATCATATGATGCCAACCGCAGATATATTGAGCAGTTTGGATATATTTGCACGATGCAAACAGATACAGAAGTTATCACTTATCTTTTTGACCATCTTTTGCGCCATCATAATCTTCCTATTGAAGTTGCCGCAGATGTACTTACAGCACCTGAATGGGATGAAATTGACAGAATGGACGATGATAAAAAGAAATATTTTACCGATCTTCGTTCTATTTATAACGGTGCGCTTGTTAATGGCCCGTTTTCTGTAATTCTCGGTTCTAATAAGGGACTTCTTGCTATTAACGATAGGCTGAAGCTTCGTTCACTTACTGCCGCAACTAAAGGAAACCGTGCTTATTTTGCTTCTGAAGAATCGGCAATCAGAATTATTTGCCCTGATCCTGATGAAGTATGGTCTGTTTCAGGTGCAGAGCCTGTATTTATTCCGCTTGAAATTGATGAAGAGGAGGATGAGAACTGATGATAAATTATATTCCACGCAGATTTACTGTTATTCGTGATAAAGAACTTTGCATAAATTGCGGATGCTGTGTTCGTCAGTGTTCAAATGAATGCCACTTTTTTGATGAAGACGGAAAAACAGTATTAGTAAATTCAAAAAATTGTGTTGCCTGCCACAGATGTGTTGACCTCTGCCCGACAGGAGCATTGCGTATAGAAAAATATGTTTGTGATTATCGTGATAATGCGAATTGGACACCTTCTTATCAGCAGGAAATCTGCCGTCAGGCAGAAACGGGTTCGGTTCTTCTTTCCGCTATGGGTAATCCAAAGCCTTATCCTATTTATTGGGATAAAATCTTGCTTAATGCATCACAGGTTACCAATCCGTCTATCGACCCTCTTCGTGAACCGATGGAAATTCGTACTATATTAGGCCGCAAGCCTGATAAAATTGAGGTTGAAAAGAAAGGTAAGTCTATCACTGAAATGCCGCCGCAGGTTATGCTTGAAACACCTATTATGTTTTCGGCTATGAGCTTTGGTTCTATTTCACTTAATGCTCAAAAGTCACTTGCTATGGCAGCCGTTGAACTCGGAACATTGTTTAATACAGGTGAGGGCGGTCTTCATCCCGACTTGCGTTCTTTCGGCGATTATGCTGTTGTTCAGGTAGCGTCAGGCCGTTTCGGTGTGCATAAAGATTATCTTAATAATTCAAAGTTCGTTGAAATTAAAATAGGTCAGGGTGCAAAGCCGGGTATCGGCGGTCACCTTCCGGGTGAAAAAGTAAATGTTGAAGTATCAAATGCCCGTATGATTCCGGAGGGTTCAGATGCTATTTCACCTGCACCGCACCACGATATTTATTCTATTGAAGATTTGCGCCAGCTTATTTGGTCGCTTAAGCAGGCTACACATAATAAAAAGCCTGTTTCTGTTAAAATCGCGGCTGTACATAATATTGCAGCTATTGCTTCCGGTGTTGCAAGAGCCGGTGCCGATATTGTGGTTATTGACGGATTTAGAGGCGGTACAGGTGCCGCACCTACAAGAATTCGTGATAATGTAGGTATTCCTATTGAACTTGCACTTGCTTCTGCCGACCAAAGACTTCGTGATGAGGGTATTCGCTCAACAGTATCACTTGTTGCCGCAGGTTCGTTTCGCTGTTCGTCAGATATTGTTAAAGCAATCGCTCTCGGCGCAGATGCCTGCTATGTTGCTTCTGCTCCTCTTATTGCTATGGGCTGCCATATGTGCCAAACTTGTAATACAGGTAAATGCAATTGGGGTATCGCTACTCAAAGGCCTGAGTTAACACGCCGCCTTAACCCTGAAATTGCACATCAAAGAGTAATTAACTTAATCAATGCTTGGAACCACGAAATTAAAGAAATAATGGGTGGTATGGGTATTAACTCTATCGACTCGCTTCGCGGTAACAGACTTATGCTTCGTGGTATAGGTTTGAGCGATAAAGAACTTGAAATACTCGGCATTAAACACGCAGGTGAATAAGGGGGATATGCAAATATGAAAAAAGTTTTCGCAAGAGAAGAACTTTGCATAAACTGCCGTCTTTGTGAGGTTTATTGCAAAACAGCTCATTCAAAATCAAAAGATATAGTTAAAGCTTATAAGTCGGAGAAGCCTGAACCGGTAAGCAGAATTTCTGTTTTTGGTGATAAGGTTGCTTCGGTAGCAGTTAATTGCCGCCATTGTGATGACCCGGCTTGTGTAAAAGCTTGCATTACAGGTGCAATGACTAAAGATAAAAAAACAGGCATAGTTTCTGTTAATGAGGATAAATGCATTGGCTGTATGACCTGCCTTGCTGTTTGCCCGATAGGTTGTATTAAGCAGGGAAACATTGCATATAAATGTGACCTTTGCCAAGGCGAAGAACCTGCCTGTGTTAAAAATTGCCCTAACCACGCTTTGTTATGGCTTGAAGTGGGAGGTGCTAAATAATGAATTATGTTATTATTGGTGCTTGCGCGGCAGGCCTTTCAACAGCGGAAGCTATCAGAAAAGCTGACGCTAAAGGCAATATTACAATGCTTACAGAGGAAGCGTATCTTCCTTATTCACGCCCGTCAATCAGCTATTTTCTTAAAGGTAAAGTTAAAGAAAGTGATATGGCACTGCGCAAGCCAGCATTTTATAAAGCTAATAATATAAATGTTGTTACAGATGCCAAGGTAACTTCTATTGACAGAAAAAATAAAACCGTTAAAGTCGGCAAAAAATCATACCCTTATGATAAACTTTGCCTTGCAACAGGTTCAAAGCCTTTTGTTCCGCCAATGGAAAATGTTGACGGTAAGGATAATGCAGTAACTTTCCTTGATTTAGCATCTGCAAAAGAGCTGAAAAAGCTTGCAAATGAAAATACAAAGGCGGTAGTTATCGGTGCGGGTCTTATCGGTATGAAAGCTGCCGAAGGACTTGTGAAAATATGCAAGAGTGTTGATGTTGTTGAACTTGCACCAAGAGTTCTTCCGTCAATTCTTGATAAAACATCTGCCCGCCAGGTAAAAAAACATTTAGAAAATAACGCAATTAAATTTCATCTTGAAAATACCGTTGTTAAAGCGCAGTCAAAGGGTAAGCACATTACGAGCGTGACTCTTAAAGACGGAAAAGTGTTAAAATGCGATTTGCTTGTACTTGCAGTCGGTGTAAGACCTCAAACCGAACTTGCCGAAAAAGCCGGACTTGAAGTAAACAGAGGTATTATTACAGATATTCATACAATGCAAACAAGTGATAAAGATATTTATGCGGCAGGAGATTGCACTGTTTCGGTTGATATGCTTGACGGATCAAAGAAAATTATTGCTCTTTGGCCTAATGCTGTGCAGCAGGGTAGAGTTGCCGGCAATCAGATGGCTTGCGAAAGCGAAGTTGTAAACGGTACTTATTCAGTCAATGCAATTGACTTTTTCGGACTTCGCATTTGCACCTGCGGTCTTATAAATGCACAGGGCGAGCAGTATAGTGATAAAATCAAATCTGACGGTGATGTTTATAAAAGGCTTGTTTTTGAGGGTAATAAACTCGTAGGCTTCGTGCTTATCAATTCAAGCGAAAATGCCGGTATTTATACAAATCTTATTTCAAATAAAGTTGACCTTAATTCACTTGAGGGTGATATTATGGATACACCGTCAATATTTATGTTTGATAAAGAAACAAGAATTCAAAAATTGAGAGGGGGCATTTTGTTATGATTATCGAAGCAGGGCTTACTCGATACGAAGCAGTAAATGAAGAAATTGAAAAGCAACTTAAAAAGCAAAACAAAGTTACTGTTAAAGATGTTAACGGCCAGCGATATATCGGTTGCGCTCTTGATGAGGGTAAAACCGTTGAAGTTTACGGTACACCGGGCAATGATATGGCTTGCTATTTAAATGGCGGCAGAGTTGTTGTTTACGGTAATTGCCAAGATGCAGTCGGCAATACAATGGGCGGCGGCGAAATCGTAGTTCACGGCCATTCGGGTGACGCTATGGGTTATGGTATGCGTGACGGTCAAATTTACATTCGTGATAATGTGGCTTGCCGTGGCGGTATTCATATGAAAGAATTTAGGCAAATGCGTCCGGTTCTTGTTATCGGCAAAAATGCAGGCTCATTCCTCGGCGAATATATGGCGGGCGGTACTATTGTTCTTCTCGGCCTTGATATGAAAAGGGGAGAAAAGCTTTTCGGCACTCACTGTGCTTCAGGTATGCACGGCGGCAAAATTTTTGTTCGCGGCTCTTTTCCAAAGGAAAATATCAGCGATAATATTAAGGTTCAAAATCTTGATGAAACTGATAAAAAAGAACTTGATATGTATATTAAAAAGTATTGCAGATTCTTTAATGCCGATTATGACACTATTATGGCAAAGCCTTTTAAAAAGCTTGTTCCGGCATCATCCCGCCCGTATGCAAATCTTTATACACCAAACTAAATAAAAATAATCAAAAGCACCGAGATTCATAATCGCAAACTCGGTGCTTTTTGCAGTGTTGCAAATTTTGACTTTAAATGATACAATGTAAAAGTGAATATTTTGTTTTTACAGGAGGTTAATTATGAAAAAAGTTATTAGTTTATTTTTATCAGTTGCAATGCTTTTGAGTATTGTGTCAGTAGTTGATTTTTCAGCATTCGCTGATGTTAAAACCGGTAAATGCGGTGATAATGTAACATATTCACTTGATACCTCAACAGGTGTGCTTACAATAAGCGGTAAGGGTAATATGTATAATTATCTTAATCCTGATGCTGGTGAGTATGAACCACCTTTTTATTATGAAAAAATAACATCTGTTGTTATAAATTCAGGTGTCACAAGTATTGGCAATTCATCTTTTTCTAATCTTAGTCTAACAAGTATAACAATACCAAACAGTGTTACAAAAATTGGTGATTATGCATTTTCTTATCAAACAAGACTAACAAGTGTAACAATACCAAATAGTGTAACAAGTATTGGTAGCTATGCATTTCAACATTGTACAAGTTTAACAAGTATAACAATACCAGACAGTGTGATAACTATTGGTCAGAAAGCATTTGAAAATTGTTACTTTACATCTGATAATTTTGTTAACAATTCCAAGTGCCAATATAATAGAGGCGAAACGATTGTTGATACCGATACTGACGGTTTTTGTATGAAAGGCGATGTGCTTGTTAATATGCGCCCAAGCTATGCAATCGGTGAAGTAACAATACCAAGAAGTGTAATAAGCATTGGTAATGGTGCATTTGAATATTGCACAAGTATGACAAATATAACAATACCAAATAGTGTAATAAAAATTGGTGATTATGCATTTGACGATTGCGAAAGTTTAGTTAATGTAACAATACCTGACAGTGTAACAAATATTGGTCAGGATGCATTTGTTAGTTGCTATGGCTTAACAAGTGTAACAATACCGGATAGTGTAACAAGAATTGCCAAACAAACATTTTATCTCTGCACAAATTTAACAAATATAATAATACCGGATAGTGTGATAAATATTGGTGAATCAGCATTTCAATATTGTCCAAGTTTAGCAAATATAACAATACCGAACAGCGTGAAAAGTATTGGCGATGATGCTTTTTACAGCTGCTATTTCACATCTGATAGTTTTGTTAACAATTCTAAGTGCCAATATAATAGAGGAGAAACGATTGTTGATACCGATACTGGCGGCTTTTGTATGAAAGGCGATGTGCTTGTTAATATGCGCCCAAGTTATGCAATCGGTGAAGTATCAATACCAAAAGATGTAACAAGTATAGGTGAATCTGCATTTTCTCGGTGTACAAATTTAACAAGCGTAATAATACCAAACAATGTAACAAGTATTGGCAGTTTTGCATTTATGGATTGCACAAGTATGACAAATGTAACGATACCCAATAGTGTGACAACCATTGATCAGGATGCATTTATGGAGTGCACAAGTATGATAAATGTAACGATACCCAATAGTGTCACAAGTATTAGTTATGGGATGTTTTCTCATTGCACAAGTTTAAGAAATGTAACAATACCAAACAGCGTGACGAGTATCGATGCAGAAGCGTTTAGGGCGTGCACAAGTATGACAAATATAACAATACCCGACAGTGTGACAAAAATTGGCTTGAGTGCGTTTGATTATTGTACAATTTTGAAAGATGTATATTATACAGGAACAAAGGCAGAATGGGATAAAATTTCAATCGATATTTTTAACGACTGTTTAACAAATGCAACCATTCATTATGATTCTGTTGATAAAAATCCTACAACACAGCCGTCGACTACTGAGCCTACCCCGTCACCGACACCAACTCCGTCACCGAAACCAAGTCCGGCACCTACTCAACCTACCACAACCACTCCGACTACATCGGCTAAAGCTGTAGCTAAGCCGAAATCAGCTTCAATCAAAAAGGTGAAAGCGGCAAAGAAAGCTATATCTGTTGAATGGAAAAAGGTAAGCGGTGTAAAAGGTTATCAAATTCAAGTCGCAACTGACAAGAAGTTTAAGAAAAATAAAAAGACTGTAAATATCAAGAAGCAAAAGACAACCAAAACTACCATTAAAAAGCTTAAAGCAAAGAAAAAGTATTATGTAAGAGTTCGTACATATAAAATAGTGAACGGTAAAAAAGTTTATTCTTCTTGGTCAAAGGTTAAGAGCGTGAAAACTAAATAAAGATAAACGGAGAACAATATTTTACCATTGTTCTCCGTTTTTGTTATGTAAATTATTTGTTTATATTATTGCAAGTAGTATTTTATTGTGATATAATACGCAAAACAGAAAAAAATTTATAATTTTGGGAGTAGGGTTAATGTTTAACAGTCTTCACGAAGAATGTGGTGTATTCGGCATTTTTGAAAACAAAACAACTTATGTGGCTCATTCAGCTTATCTTGCACTTTATGCGCTTCAGCACAGGGGTCAGGAAAGCTGCGGTATTGCTGTAAATGATGACGGTGTGTTTAGGCATCATCGCGGTGACGGTCTTGTTCCCGATGTGTTTACAAGTGAAAAGCTTGATACACTCGGTACAGGTAATATGGCAATAGGTCATGTAAGATATTCTACCACCGGCGGTAAAAGTGTTAATAATATTCAGCCGCTTGTTATTCGCCATATTAAAGGTAATCTTGCCCTTGCGCATAACGGTAACCTTGTAAATGCACATGATATAAGAAAAACTTTTGAACTTAAGGGCGGTATTTTTCACGGTACTTCAGATACCGAATCTATTGCTTATTCAATTGTTTCGGCTCGCCTTACAAGTAAAAGTACGGAAGAAGCTATTGAAAAGATAATGCCTACGCTTAAAGGTGCATATTCTTGTGTTGTAATGACTGCAACAAAGCTTATTGCTTTTCGTGACCCTAACGGCTTTCGTCCGCTCTGCCTCGGTAAAACAGAGGGTGGCGGATGGATTGTTTCATCCGAAAGCTGTGCACTCGATACTTTGGGTGCAGAGTTCGTTCGTGACATTAGGCCGGGTGAAATTGTTGTAATCAGCACAGAAGGTGTTAAATCAATTGATACCCATTGTACCCAAAAAGGTCATATTTGCGTATTTGAATATATATATTTCGCTCGCCCGGATTCTGTTATTGAGGGTTCATCTGTTCAGCAAGCAAGAATGAGGGCCGGTAAGTTTTTGGCAGAGGAGCATCCGGTTGATGCCGATATAGTTATCGGCGTTCCTGATTCGGGGCTTGACGCTGCTTTGGGCTATTCAAATGCCAGCGGTATACCTTACGGTATCGGATTTATTAAAAACAGATATATCGGCAGAAGCTTTATTCAGCCAACTCAAGGTCAGCGCCGTGATGCAGTAAGAATTAAGCTTAATGTTGTTAAAGAAAATATTAAAGGCAAAAGAGTTATTATGATTGATGACTCAATAGTGCGTGGTACAACCTGTGCGCGAATTGTAGGCCTTTTGCGTGAAGCAGGAGCTAAAGAGGTACATATGAGAATATCATCACCTCCGTTTAAATATCCTTGCTTCTTTGGTACTGATGTTGACAGCCAAGAAAATCTTATTGCCTGCCAGTTTGACACTGTTGAAGAAATTGCTAAAGAAATCGGTGTTGATTCATTGGGCTATCTTTCAGTTGAAGCTACGCATAAGCTTGCTGAAAATACAGATTTTGATTATTGTGACGGTTGCTTTACCGGTAAATATCCTATTGAAGTTCCAAAGGAACAGCCAAAGGATAAGTTTGAAGAAAAGCTGAAGAAATTTTCAGCATATTATCAGGTTCTTGACTAATCTTGGAGAGGTTAATTATGAGTGACAGATTAAATTCAATTCTGTCAAAGCTTGTAACATCTATTGAGGGCGTTAAAGATGAAAAGGAAATGCTGCTGAGACTTATAATAGGCTTGGCAGTATTTTTGTTACTTGCTTTGTTTAGAAAACAGATTTCAAAAGCTATCGTTTGGCTTTGCACAAAAACTATTGCAAGAAAAAGTGATATTGCACAAAGGGCGCTTGTTGATGCACTCTCTGTTCCGCTTTCGTTTTTTATTTTTGTATTCGGTATTTATATTTCTACCGAAATTATTGCGCCGAGCGGTGAAATTCGCAATCCCGTTTTGCTTATCTTTAAACTCGGTGTGATTTTTTCTATATCTTGGTTTTTAATAAATTTCATAAACAGCGATTTTTCATTTGTACTCAGCGATGATGATTCCAAAACTAAAAAAACAGCGGTGAATTTCATCTCTAATTTGATTAAGATATTTATTGTTATTTTATCATCGCTTCTTATGCTTGAACAATTTGGCATAAGTGCTACAAGAGTTTTTGCTGCACTCGGTATCGGCGGTGTTGCAGTTGCGTTTGCTTGTAAAGATGCAGTTGAAAATCTTTTGTCCGGATTTATTATTATTTATGATAAGCCTTTTGAAGTTGATGATTTTATTAAAATTGATAATGAAGCAGGGCAGGTTGAAGAAATTAAAATTCGTACAACCAGGCTTAGAATGACTGACGGCAGCCAAAAAATTTATCCTAATACCACTGTGGCAAATTCTGCTATAATCAATCTTTCCCGTATGTCGCATCGCCTTATAAATGAAAACTTGGGCATCAAATATAAACATTCTTCAAAAGAAATTAACGCTTTTTGCTCAAAACTTAAAGAACTTATTCTTTCTTATGATGAAAGTGATAAATCTGATGTTCGTGTGAATTTTACTGACTATTCCGATTCTTCGCTTGATATTGAAGTTTTCTTTTATGTTGATATTCCTTCGCTTCAGGATTACCTTACCTTTAAATCAAAATTTAATTGTGATGTTAAAACTCTTGCGGATGATATGAATATTGATTTTGCCTTTACTTCCCGTTCCGTATATTTTGCAAATGAACTTGAAGTTAAAAATAATGCTAAATAATTGTTGCTTTTTTTGCTTTGGTAGGTTATAATATCAAAGCAATATTTGCAGATGTGTCCGAGCTGGCCGAAGGAGCACGATTGGAAATCGTGTAAGTCTTTAACGAGGCTTCTGGGGTTCGAATCCCCACATCTGCGCCATCGTCGTCACAAGCTTCATATCGCTTGTGGCGACTTTCTTTTATCCTTTTATAGAAAGTCACCCTGCACTCATTGCGCTGCTCCTCCTCTCCCTAAAAAGCTTACGCTTTTCGGGGACCCCGATATTTGTTTTTGTTGTAAAGATAGGGCTTCGAACAGGGCAATTCGAAGAATAGAAACAGTCCACCGGACTGTTTCTGCCAAATTCATAAATGAATTTGGAGCCACGTGTCTCTTGTGCTTCGCACAATTCACTCTCATTTAATGGAATATAACTTTTATTTTTTTCTTATTTGCTATATAATAGGCAAGAGGTGACGATATGGATAAGCTTTTTAATCTTCAAAAAAATATGATGGAATATTACAAGGGTGATGCTAAAAGAATACAGCATTTTACCAAAGTCCACTCATTTGCAAAATTTATCGGTTTGGGTGAAAATCTTGATGAGCATACACAGTTTATTTTGGAATCTGCCGCTTTAACGCACGATATAGGAATTAAAATTTCCGAGGAAAAGTATGGCGACTGCAATGGCAGACACCAAGAAATTGAAGGCCCTGCCGAAGCTGAAAAAATGTTAAATGTGCTTGACTATGACGGGGAAGATATAAAACGCATTTGTTATTTAATTTCACATCATCATACATATAAAGATATTGATGCATTAGATTTACAAATACTTATTGAAGCAGACTTTCTTGTTAACTTATATGAAGATAATGCCACGATTGGTGCAATAAATACAGCATTTAGCAAGATTTTCAAAACAAATACTGGCAAATATTTGTGCAAAGTAATGTATAATTTGGAAACTTGAAAAAATGCTTGATTTTTCTTTTCGTGTTTGTTATAATTAAAACATCAATTTAGCGTGGCAAAGCGTTAATGTGAAAAATCACGAAAGTAGGATTTAAAGATGAAAAAGTTTTTATCAGTTATTTTAGCACTTGCAATGGTTGCCTGTGTAGTTGCGGGATTTGCAGGTTGCTCAAAATCAGGAAAAGATGAGGTTGTGCCTTATTCATCAAGTCAGGGTGATACGACTGTTAAAACAGTCGCAGACCTTGATAAAGTTAAGGATGCAAATAAGCTTGTTATCGGTATTACAGATTATGAACCTATTGATTACCAAGATAAAGACGGTAAGTGGATTGGTTTTGATGCTGACCTTTCAAGAGCAGTTGCTGAAAAAATGGGTATTGATGTTGAATTTGTAGTTATCAACTGGGATAATAAGTTTATTGAACTTAATTCAGGTACAATTGACTGTATTTGGAACGGTATGACTGTATCAGATTCAGTTAAAACAAACTGTGACATTTCTGATGCTTATGCAGGTAACAGCCAGGTTGTGGTTATGAAGAAAGATTCACTTTCAAAGTATGCTGATGCAGATGCTATCAAAAATGCTGATTTAACTATCGCAGTTGAAAAAGGCTCTGCAGGTGAGACAGAAGCAAAGAAGCTTTCAAAAAATGTTGTTTCACTTTCAGCTCAGTCAGATGCACTTAAAGAAGTAAAATCAGGCACAGCAGATGCTTGTATTATTGACTCAACAATGGCTAACTCAATGACCAAAGAGGGAACAGATTTTTCAAACCTCGGTTATTCTGTTTCTCTTACAACTGAAGAATATGCAGTAGGCTTCAGAAAAGGTTCTGACCTTACAGCAGAAGTTAACAGAATTCTTGGCGAACTTAAAACAGACGGTACAATGGATAAGCTTTCAAAGCAGTACGGTGTTGACCTTGCTAAATAATTCTAATAATTTTTAACATTGTAATATGTATCAGGCAGAGGGCTTTCAATGCTCTCTGCCTAATTTGCTGAATAACAGTAATGATTTTGGGAGGAAATATGTATGGGAACATCGTTTTGGCAGATAACCCTTGAACTTTTTAAAGGTTTTTGGGTGAACTTCAAGCTTTTCGGTATAACCCTTGTTTGCGCTTTGCCTTTAGGACTTATATTGAGCTTCGGTTCAATGTCTAAATTTAAGCCGATTAAATATCTTGTTAAATTACTTGTTTGGATAATTCGCGGTACACCGCTTATGCTTCAAATCATAGTTGTATTTTACGGTCCGGGTCTTCTTTTCGGTATGCAAGTTGGCAATGATTACCGTTTTAAAGCCGCTGTTATAGCGTTTATTATTAACTATTCTTGCTATTTTTCGGAAATTTACCGTGGCGGTATAGAAAGTATACCTAAAGGTCAGCAGGAAGCCGGGCTTGTGCTTGGAATGACTAAGAGCCAGATATTTTTTAAAGTTACACTTTTGCAGGTTATTAAAAATATTGTGCCGCCTATGAGTAATGAAATTATTACCCTTGTTAAAGATACTTCTCTTGCAAGAACTATTGCTATTATTGAAGTTATCCGTGTCGGTGAAGATTATATTACATCTTCAGGTCTTTTCTGGCCGCTGTTTTATACAGGTGCGTTTTATCTTGTATTCTGCGGAATTCTTACCATTCTTTTCGGCCAAATTGAAAAGAAACTCAGTTATTTTAATTCTTAAGGAGGTTAAGCTTTATGGCATTTTTAGAAGTAAACAATATCAAAAAAAGCTTTGGTAAAAATGAAATACTCAAGGGCATAAGCTTTGACCTTCAAAAAGGTGAAGTTCTCTCAATTATAGGTTCTTCGGGTTCAGGTAAAACAACACTTCTTCGCTGTATTAACTTTCTTGAATTTGCCGAGGAGGGAACTGTTAAAGTTAACGGAGAAGTTATTTATAACGGTGAAACAGATAAAAAGCTTAAAGAAAAAGATTTGCGAGAGAAAAGACTTCATTTTGGTTTGGTATTCCAAGATTTTAATCTGTTTCCACAATATGATGTTTTGCAAAATCTTACTCTTGCTCCGTCTTTGCTTAAAATGGGAACTAAAGATGAACTTGAAGCTCAAGCAAGAGAAATTATAAAGAAAGTCGGCTTGGAAGACAGAATTAACCACTATCCTTGCCAGCTTTCAGGCGGGCAAAAGCAGCGTGTGGCTATTGCAAGAGCGCTTATGCTTAAACCGGATATTCTTTGTTTTGATGAACCTACATCTGCGCTTGACCCTGAACTTACCGGTGAGGTGCTTAAGGTTATTAAAAGTCTTAAAACAGGAAACAGCACAATGATTGTTGTTACTCACGAAATGGAATTTGCAAAAAATGTTTCGGATAAAGTTATATTTATGGCTGACGGTGTTATTGAAGAATACGGTGAACCGCAAAAACTTTTTGAAAATCCAAAAAGTGATAAGCTTAAAACTTTTTTAAATAATGCACTTGATATATAATGTGATTCAGTGTTAATTATTGACGAAAAAGAATATTTGTGGTTTAATATAGATATATTTACTTTGTGTAATAAGAAAATATACAGGAGGAATAGGAATGGACTTAAAAAACATTATTAACAAAAAGGGTGAGTATGCAGATTATATGCTCAAAGAGATTACTCATATCTGCAAGGATATGGATAAGCGTGACCCGGGTTCAAAGGGTGAAAAGCAGGCTTGTGAGTATATGGCTGATGTACTTAAAAATGAATGTGGCTGTGAAAGAGCCGATGTTGAAAGCTTTAAAGAAAATCCGGGTTCGTTTTTCGGCTGGATTTATTTCACAATCACTTTTGTTTTAGCTGCAATCGTACTTTTCTTTTTCTGCCCGATTATTTCGGCTTTGCTTATTGTGTTAGGACTTGCAATCGTTCTTTTGGAATTTGGATTTTACAAAAAATGTGTTGATAGATTTTTCCCTGAAAAAACAGGACATAATGTAACAGCAGTAAAAAAATGTTCAGGTGAAGTTAAACGCCGCATATTTTTTAACGGTCACCCTGACGCCGCTTGGGAATGGCCTGTAAACTATGCTTTGGGCGGTGTTGGCTTTGAAGCACACGCTATTATTTGCGGTATCGGTGCCGTTTATTATCTTGTTCTTTCAATTTTGGCAACTGTTAAAAATGCAGCTTTCGGTATGATTGGCTCTGATACCAATCTTTTCAAAATGGCATTGTGGGGACTTATCTTTGTTCCTTTCCTTGTCGGCCTTTATTGGATGTGGAATGAAAAGAGAATAGTTGACGGTGCTAATGATAACCTTTCAGGCTGCTATATGGGTATCGCTGTTCTTAAAGCACTCGCAGATGAGGGAATAACTCTTGAAAATACAGAAGTAGGCGTTATTCTTTCAGGCAGTGAGGAAGCCGGACTTCGCGGTTCAAAAGCTTGGTGTGAAGCTCATAAGGGTGAATTTGATGATGTTCCTACAATTATTCTTTCTTATGATACAATTCACGACCCTAAATATCTTATGACAAATTATCGTGACCTCAACGGTACTGTTAAGGTTGATAAGGCTGTATCTGATTTATTTATGGAATCTGCCGCTGACCTTAATATTCCTTGTAAAAAAGGTTGGGTTCCGCCACTCGGCGGTGCTACCGATTCGGCAGCATTTGCACAGGCAGGCTTCCGCGCTACCGGTATAACAGGTCTTAACCATAAGCTTGAAGATTATTATCACACAAGAAGAGATACATATGATAATATGAACCTTCAAGGCCTTGCAGATTGCTTTGCAATCAGTGTTAAGGCACTTGAAAAATTTGATAACGGTAAAGAAGTTTAATATAAAAAGCGATGAAGAAAATCAAATTCTTCATCGCTTTTTTTAGTCATTTATCATTTTTCCGTCAATGCTGATCGTTACAACTTGCCACGGTAAAAATTTACCGCTTTGCTTAATGGCTTCTTTTGCCGCATATTCAAGCCCGCCGCAGCAAGGCACTTCCATACGCACAATCGTTACGCTTTTGATATTGTTTTGCTTAATTATTTGAGTAAGTTTTTCGCTGTAATCAATATCATCAAGCTTCGGACAGCCGATAATCGTAATTTTGCCTTTCATAAATTCATTGTGCATATTTGCATAGGCATATGCAGTACAGTCAGCCGCAATAAGCAAATTTGCATTATCAAAATACGGTGCGTTTACAGGTACAAGCTTTATTTGGCAAGGCCATTGACCGAGCTGCGATTTATTGAAGCTTGCAGCACCTTCTTCAATATCTTCACTTAATCTGTTAAAAGTGTGTGCCATACTTGATGGGCAAGTGTGAAAAACTTTTTTTTTATCTTGCTTCTTTTTCATATTTGCTTCAACAGCTTCTCTGTCATATTCAAGCGCTTCCCTTTCAACAAATGTGATAGCACCGGTAGGGCAGGTCGGCAGGCAATCGCCGAGTCCGTCGCAATAATCATCACGCAAAAGCTTTGCCTTTCCGTTTACCATTGCGATTGCGCCCTCGTGGCACGCATTTGCACAAGCACCGCAACCGTTGCACTTATTTTCATCTATTTGAATGATTCTTCTAATCATATAAACAACTCCAAAATTAAATTCACATCTAATGTGTAGTCTGATTATATCAAATAAAAATCGAATTCGCAAATAAAAATCATAAATTATTCCAAAGTAAGTTTTACCATTTACAGCGGTGATACGGGGTGAATGTTATGGTCGTCATAAGGGCTGAAATGTGAAAGCTCTTTATCAATCAGTGTTGTTCCTCTGCCAATGCAGTAACTGCCGTATCTGTCTTTAATCAATTCAACCGCAGTATCAATTTTTTCTAACTTTTCTCTTTTTTCAATTGTTTTTGAAAAATCAAATTGCGAAATAAAATCGAAATCAAAATCGGTAACTGTTATTCCCAAACTTCTTATCGGCAATTTCCAATCATAATTGGCAATAAAAAGCCGCATTGCATTTTCTATCAGTTCGCCGCTTACATTTGTGGGTGCAGGCAGTTTGCATTGCCTTATGAAACTGCCGAGATTTTTATCCCTTACATAAATTGAAAGTGTTGTACCTTTTAATCCGAGGTTTCTCATTCTTCTTGCAACGCTTTCTGCCAAAACCGTAAATATTATTTTTACATCTTGCACATTTTTTAAATCTCTTATGGTTGTGGTGGCGTTTCCTATACTTTTAATATCTCTTTCAATATCCTTGTGCCTGACGGGTGACATATCTTCGCCGCGCGCATACCTTCTTAAAAGTATGCCGTTTTTGCCGAGAATGTTTTTTAAAAAAGCTTCGTTGCTGTTTGCCAAGTCACCAAGTGTATATATTCCGTATTGATTAAGCTTTCTTGTTGTTGCCGGGCCTACCATTATCATATCACTGCATTTTAACGGCCAAACAATTTTTTTAAAGTTCTTTTTTGTTATAACTGTCATAGCGTTTGGCTTTCTGTAATCCGAACCGAGCTTTGCAAAAATTTTGTTGTAGCTTACGCCGACACTTACAGTTATTCCGACTTCTTTTCTTACTCGCTCTTTAATTTCAAATCCTATTTCACGCCCGTTTTTAAACCAGTCGCCGCTAACATCAATCCAGCTTTCGTCAAGCCCGAAAGGTTCAATTAAATCGGTGTAATCTTCTAAAATGCTTCGTACTTTTTTTGAAAATTCGATATAGGTAGGGAAGTTAGGTGTAACTATAATTAAGTTCCTGCATTTTTGCTTTGCTTTCCATATCGGCTCACCTACCGTTAATCCGTATTTTGACGCTATTTCATTTTTTGTGAGTATTATTCCGTGCCTGCTTTCTTCATCTCCGCCGACTGCTACGGGTTTATCTCTTAATTCAGGGTGCAAAAAGCATTCGACGCTTGCATAAAATTTATTACAGTCGATATGAAGTATTTGTCTTTCCATAATATAAAAATGTTCCTTATATCATCAATAGAATATATGTTCTAATACACGCATTATAAAACAAATGTTCTATAATGTCAATGGCATATTATGGTGAGTACAAATTTTATCACTTGACGGTGAGTAGCTATTAAGTTATACTAACTATTGTATGTGGTTAATAAATTTATAGGTGAAAATATGATTTACGATATAGCAAATTTAAAAGTTGAGATAAAAAACGAAAATGGAAGAACTGAAAAGCAGGCAATTCCCTATCTTGCTCAAAATCAAGATGAAAAAAATATTGATATTACAATTGATGTTGATGAAAAAAGGGTGCTTCAGGCTATGAAAGAACATCCGGAACTTGTGCAGGACGATTGGGAATATATGCTTACCGGCTCTGATTTTTATACTGAACTTATTAAGTATAATGGTATACTTCTTCATTCTTCGTGTGTCGTGGTTGATGATTATGCCTATGTTTTCTCGGCTGACAGCGGAACGGGCAAGTCTACACATACACAGCTTTGGCTTGAACATTTCGGCGATAGGGCATATATACTTAATGATGATAAGCCGGCTATAAGATTGATTGACGGTAAAGTTTATGCTTGCGGTACTCCTTGGAGCGGAAAGTATGATTACTCAACACCTAAAATAGTTGAACTTGCAGGTATTTGCTTTCTTCAGCGAAGCGAAACTAATTGGATAAAAAAAGCTGAAACAGGCAAAGCGGTTTTTAATATATTTTCACAAACTGTGCATAAAATCAGCGCTTCGAGAATGGAAAGTCTTTTTGATGTGCTTGAGCAGATCTTTGCAAAAGTTCCTATTTATGATTTTGGATGTAATATTTCAGATGAAGCTGTTTTAACATCCTATAATGCAATGAAACCGAAAAATAAAAAAGAAGTGAAAGCATAAAACTTTCACTTCTTTTTTATTAAAAAATCCACCCAGCCGCCGCCTGCTGACAATAACCTGCTCTCTTAGCAGGTGGGTTATGCTCTCATCACTTTGTGCTACCAGCGTCCTTAAAAATAAGGGAGGTCTGCATTCCCGTTTCAAAGAAGTCAAATCCCTAAAAAAACGTGTTCGGGTTACTAAAGCTGACGGTTGTCGAGAAGGGCAGATTCTAATGATTATTATTACTGTTCAGGTTCAAAATATTCAACATCGTATTTTTCTTCTATTTTTTGCATAAGAATATCGGAAACCTGTTCATATTCCATTTCATCTTCAATTTCGATGAGGTATTCATCACCGTTATCATCTGTTTGAACTTTAAGAGTGATTACTTCAAAGTCACCATCAACAATATCTTCATCTGTTTCATTATATTTGGTAATGGCAACATATACATCGTCATCAGTTTCATATCTTTCAAGAAGTTCAAAAAGAAGCTCATTTCCGTCATCATCTGTCACGCTGATAATGTCCGGTTCATAATATTCTTCGTTTTCAGCCATAATTCAGCCTCCTTAATTTAATTACCTGTAATATTATATCTGTTTTGCGCTATATAGTCAATAGAATTGAGAATAATTTAACAATTGTTAATCATTGCTAAAAAAATATAAAAATGTTTAAAAAAACTATTGACAATTAACAATAAGCGTGCTATTATGTAGATGAACAAAGGAGATAGACACAAAGGCTTGAGAGAGGGAAACTTGAGGTAAGGAAAAGCCAAAAATCTCTATCACTAACTTGTTTAAATTACGAAAGGAGGCTTGTCCGATGGATATTGAACCAGGTCAGACAAGCACCCGAAAAGTAACCCAATAAAATAACGGATTAAATGTATCGGCAGGAGTAAAACGGAATTACTTACGGATACAAGCTTTATGAAGTATGAATTAAAAGTTATTTGGCAGAATTGGTAAATTACTATCGGGTGCGTAAAAACTTAATAGTAAAGGTATATATTGATTATCCTGCCAATAATCTGTGGCGTATAAGCCATATAAAAATAATTTTAAAGAGGTATAGTCCAATGGGTTAGTAAGTTAATCTAAATACTAAAACTTAACAATTAGTAATTTAGAATAGGTCATTAAATATATGAGGTATAGACCGATGTACTAATCAATTCAATTATAAGATTTAAAATTTAATAATTAACAAATAAATTCAAGGCTCTCAACCGTTAGGTTGAGAGTCTTTTGCATATGTATTATAATTATCTATTCATCAATCGGTAAATTATTGATTTTGCTTTCACCGAAAATCCTTATTCCGTGTTCATATAACATTTGTGCAGTAATTCCGTTGCCATATGTTAGATTTCCGGTAAATGTACCGTCATATATTTTGCCGAAACCGCAAGAGGGACTTCTTTCTTTCAGTACTGCGATTTGGCAACCTGTTTCTTCTGCAATATATAATGATTTTTCTGCCCCGTCAAAGAAAAAATCGGTTAAATCTTCGCCATTTTTGGAATATACTTTTCCGTCTTTTATTTCGCTCGGCATTCTCGGGCTTGGCAATCCGGAAAAAGTTTCCGGGCAAATCGGAATTAAGGTGTGCTTTTCACCAAGTTTAATGACATCTTCGTTTTTGTTATTGCCGCCGTTATATTTGCAGTTTTCGCCAAGCAGGCAGGCACTTACTAAAATTTTCATCTATTTTCTCCTTTTTGCAATCAAAATAAAGAAGGTTAAAACAAATAAAACCAAGATTACCGCTAAAATCAGCATAAGCGGTTTTGAAATAAACGGTATTTTACCCGCTATACCGATTAAAGTTGCGAGAAGCATAAAAAATACTATAAATATGATTACCAAAATTGCGATTTTTTTATTATTCATATTATCACCAAAAGCATAATACCACAATATTTAAGATAAGTCCACACTTTGATGTAAAGTGTATTTCTTTACATATATGCAATATATACAAATATACTGCTTTATACATACCGCATTTTTTATATAAACAAAGAAAATATTAAAATTTGGTGTCAAATTATAAAGAATAGTTGCAAAAAATGTAATTTAGTAATAATATATACACACATTATTATTAAATGCGTTTTTCGGTGGTATAAAATATGGATTTGTTAAAAAAGAAGATATTAGAAGAAGGCGAAGTTTACGAGGGCAACATCCTTAAGGTAGACGGATTTTTAAATCACAGAATTGATATTCCTTTTATGCAGGAAGTTGCCAAAGAATTTCACCGTCTGTTTAAAGATGAAGGTGTTAATAAAATCCTTACTATCGAAGCTTCGGGTATAGCTATCGGTGCTCTTGTTGCACAGGAATTCGGCTGCCCGCTGGTTTTTGCTAAAAAAACTAAAACTAAAAATATTGCCGGTGATGTTTACACTTCAAAGGTTGAAAGCTTCACTCATGGCACTACATATGATATTATTGTATCAAAGCGATTTCTTGATGAAAATGATAAAATTCTTATTGTTGATGACTTTCTTGCAATCGGTAATGCACTTAAAGGTCTTATCAGCCTTGTTAATGATAGCGGTGCTTCACTTGCAGGTTGCGGTGTTGTAATTGAAAAAGGTTTTCAGCACGGTGGCGATGAACTCAGAAGCAAGGGTATTAAGGTTGAATCTCTTGCAATTGTTGAAAGTATGGACCACGAAACAGGTAAGGTTTATTTCAGAGACTAATCGCATTTTTATTTTGGTTATTCGGTGTTTTCACCTTATAATAATATTGATTTATTTGTACGGAGGTAAGACAAATGAAACTTACAAAGAAAATTCTTGCAGTTGTTCTTTCAGTTCTTTTTGTTGTAGGCGTGTTCGCAGGCTGTTCTGCAAACAATGCTGATGATAAAGATGAAAAAACAAAGTCATCTGCAACATCAGACATGAAGGTTGGATTTATTTTCCTTCACGATGAGAACTCAACTTACGATAAGAACTTCATCACAGCTGCTGACGAAGCTTGTAAAACTCTCGGAATTGCTGATGAAAACAAGATTTACAAGACAAATGTTCCTGAAGGTCAGGAATGCGCCGAAGCCGCAGAAGACCTTGTTGACAAGGGATGCTCAATCATCTTTGCAGACAGCTTTGGTCATGAACCATACATCATTGAAGTTGCAAAGAAATATCCTGATGTTCAGTTCTGCCATTCAACCGGTACAAGAGCTCATACAGAAGGCGTTCCTAACTATCACAACGCATTTGCTTCAATTTACGAAGGCAGATACCTTGCAGGTGTTGCAGCAGGTATGAAGCTTAATCAAATGATTGAAAACGGCGAATTTGATGCTAAAGATGCTAAAATCGGTTATGTAGGTGCTTATACTTACGCAGAAGTTATTTCAGGCTATACTTCATTCTTCCTTGGCGCTCGTTCAGTTTGCCCAAGTGCAACAATGGAAGTTCAGTTCACAGGTTCATGGTATGATGAAGCTGCCGAAAAGGAAGCTGCTAATACTCTTATTGCAAACGGTTGTAAGCTTATCAGCCAGCACGCTGACTCAATGGGCGCACCGACTGCTTGTGAAAACGCAGGTGTTCCTAATGTATCATACAACGGTTCAACTGTAAGTGCTTGCCCTAACACATTTATTGTTTCTTCAAGAATCAACTGGGCTCCATACTATGAATATGCAATTAAGGCTGTTATGGACGGTAAAAAAATCGACGCTGACTGGACAGGTACTCTTGCTACTAACTCTGTTCTTCTTACAGATGTAAACGAAAAGGCTGCTGCTCCTGGTACTCAAAAGGCTATTGACGAAGCAAAGGCTAAGCTTGAAGACGGTTCTCTTCAGGTATTTGATACAGATACTTTCACAGTTGACGGCAAAAAGCTTGATAGCTACAAAGCAGATGTTGATACTGATGATAAGTACACACCTGATACAGAAGTAATTGAAGACGGTGCATTCAAGGAATCTAAATTCCGTTCAGCTCCATATTTTGATGTTAAGATTGACGGTATCAAGCTTCTTAACGAAAAAATGTAATTAAATTATAATTTGTTATAATTTACATATAAAACCCGTGGCCGTACCCTCAAAAGTACGGTCACGGTAGATTTGTTTTAAGTGATATTAAATTTTGCGGAGGCCAATATGAGTGATACTTTTGCAATTGAATTAAAAGGCGTCACCAAAGTTTTTGGGCAGATTGTTGCAAATAAAGATGTTAATCTGCAAGTAAAAAAAGGTGAAATTTTAGCCATTTTAGGCGAAAACGGCAGTGGTAAAACCACACTTATGAATATGCTTTCGGGCATTTATTTTCCTGATGAAGGTCAAATTTATGTAAACGGTGAAGAAGTAGTAATCAAATCACCGAGAGATGCGTTTAAATACGGAATCGGTATGGTACATCAGCATTTTAAACTTGTTGATGTTTTTACAGCTACCGAGAATATAGTTCTCGGTATTAACGATAAAGAAAAGTTTAATATTAAAAAAGCCGAAAAAAAGGTAAAAGAAATTACCGATAAATACGGTTTTGATATAAACCTTGAAAGTAAGGTTTATGAAATGTCTGTATCAGAAAAGCAGACTGTTGAAATTGTCAAGGTGCTTTACAGGGGCGCTCAAACTCTTATTCTTGATGAGCCTACCGCTGTACTTACACCTCAAGAAACTGAAAAATTATTTGATGTATTGCGTCGTATGAAAGAAGACGGAAAATCAATTATCATAATTACACATAAACTCCACGAGGTTATGGCACTTACCGATAGAGTTGCTGTTTTGCGTAAGGGCGAATATATTGGCACGGTAGATACAAAAACTGCTACCGAGCAGTCGCTTACAGAAATGATGGTCGGTAAAAAAGTATCACTTAATATTGAAAGAACAGCTCCTGTCAATCCGCAAGACAGAATTGAACTTAAAAATGTAACTACCCTTAATGCAGAAGGTGTTAAGGCAATTGATAACCTTTCATTTACAATAAGAAGCGGTGAAATTCTTGGCATCGCAGGCATTGCAGGCAGTGGCCAAAGGGAACTTCTTGAAACTATTGCGGGGCTTCAAAGGCCTGAAAACGGTGAAATTATTTATTATTCACCTGAAGGGGAAACAGTTGACCTTAAAGCTAAAACCCCAACTCAAATTAAAGAACTCGGCGTAAGACTTTCATTTGTACCTGAAGACAGGCTTGGTATGGGACTTGTAGGCAATATGGATATTATTGATAATATGATGCTTCGTTCCTATAAAAAAGGCAACAGTGCTTTTCTTGACCGTAAAGACCCTAAAAAGCTTGCAGAAAAAATTATTGAAAGCCTTGAAGTTGTTACACCGGGTGCAACAACACCTGTAAGGCGACTTTCCGGCGGTAATGTTCAAAAAGTTCTTGTAGGGCGTGAAATTGCGGCAAATCCAAAGGTGCTTATGGCAGCTTATCCGGTAAGAGGTCTTGATATAAATTCATCATATATGATTTATAATCTTTTGACAAAGCAAAAAGAAAATGGTGTAGCTGTTGTATTTGTAGGTGAAGACCTTGATGTTCTTGTTGAACTTTGCGACAGAATTATGGTTATAAATTCCGGTAAGATAACAGGTATGCTTGACGGAAGAAATACTACTAAAGAAGAAATAGGTTTGTTAATGACTAAAACTGAAGCAAGGGAGGAAGCATAATATGAGCAATAAACAAAAAATTCATGAACCTCTCTTTCATATCAGCAAGAGAGCGTCAATGCCTTGGTATTTTTCTTGGCTTATTCGCCTTGGTTCTATTCTTGCCGCGCTCATTGTAAGCGGCGCTGTAACAATGCTTTTAACTCACCAAAATCCAATCAGCGTTTATGCCACTATGATTGATGGTGCTTTTGGTACATCAAGAAGGGTTTGGAATCTTCTTCAAAGCCTCGCAATTTTACTTTGCGTTGCGCTCGCGTTAACCCCGGCATTTAAAATGAGATTTTGGAATATCGGCGGTGAGGGCCAGGTCCTTGTCGGCGGGCTTGCAACTGCGGCGTGTATGATTTGCCTCGGCGGTAAAATTCCAAATGCACTTCTTATTCTTGTTATGATTATAGCAAGTATGCTTGCAGGTGCGATATGGGCAGTTATTCCTGCTGTGTTTAAAGCTAATTTTAATACAAATGAAACTCTTTTTACCCTTATGATGAACTATGTAGGTATTCAGCTTGTATCATATTTTGTAATGGTGTGGGAAGTACCTAAAGGTTCGGGCAAAATCGGTATTATTAACCAAACAAGCCACGCAGGTTGGCTTCCGCAACTTGGTAATTACGAATATTTGCTTAATATTCTCATAGTTCTTGCACTTACAATATTTATGTATGTATATCTTAAATACAGTAAGCACGGTTATGAACTTTCGGTTGTAGGTGAAAGTGAAAATACAGCTAAATACATCGGTATAAATGTTAAAAAAGTAATTATCAGAACAATGCTTCTTTCAGGTGCTGTTTGCGGTATTGCAGGTCTTCTTCTTGTTGGCGGTACTGACCATACAATTACCACCACAACTGCTGATAACAGGGGATTTACTGCAATTATGGTATCTTGGCTTGCTAAGTTTAATCCTATTTATATGGTTCTTACATCTCTTTTGCTGGTTTTCTTTGATAAGGGAGCAACAGAGATTGCTACTGTTTACAGACTTAATGAATCGTTCAGCGAAATCATTACCGGTATAATTCTTTTCTTTATTATCGGCAGTGAATTTTTTATAAATTATAAAATAATTTTCCGTAAATCGCATAAGGAGGGTGAATAATATGTTTTCTGCTACAACTATAATCACTTTTATTCAGCGTGCGATTTTGCAGGGTATTCCGCTTCTTTACGGTTCAACAGGTGAAATACTTACTGAAAAATCAGGTAACCTTAATCTCGGTATTCCGGGTATAATGTATGTTGGCGGTATCAGCGGTGTTATCGGTGCGTTTCTTTATGAAGAGTCAATGGGTGTAAATGAACTTAATCCTATTCTTGCAGTTCTTATTCCGCTTCTTTGCACAATTTTGGGCTCACTTTTAACAGGCCTTATTTATTGCTTCTTAACTGTAACTCTTCGTGCAAATCAAAATGTTACCGGTCTTGCTATCACAACTTTCGGTGTAGGCTTCGGTAACTTCTTTGGTTCTTCTCTTGTTAAGATTACAGGCAGTGATATTCCTTCTGTTGCTCTTACAAGAACAAGTGCTTTCTTTACAAAGAAACTTCCTATTGCCGAAACAACAGGTTGGTTTGGCAAAATCTTTCTTTCATACGGATTTTTAACATATGCGGCAATCATTATTGCTCTTTTGGTTGCTTTCTTTCTTAAGAAAACCCGTGGCGGTCTTCATCTTCGTGCAGTAGGTGAAAACCCTGCAACTGCCGATGCAGCAGGTATCAGTGTTTCGAAATCAAAATATCTTGCTACTTCGGTTGGAAGTATTATAGCAGGTCTTGGCGGTCTTTTCTATGTAATGGACTATGCTAACGGTGTTTGGTCAAACGAAGGCTTTGGTGACAGAGGATGGCTTGCAATCGCACTTGTTATCTTCGCAATTTGGAAACCGGATATTGGTATTTTGGGTTCAATCCTTTTTGGCGGACTTTATATTGTTTACCTCTTTATTCCGGGGCTTAAAATGAGTACACAGGAACTTTTCAAAATGCTTCCTTATATTGTAACAATTATTGTACTTATTATAGTAAGCGTCAGAAAAAAGAGAGAGGACCAGCCGCCGGCTTCACTCGGACTTTCATATTTCAGAGAAGACAGATAATAATATAAAAAATGAACGAGTATTATATACTCGTTCATTTTTTTATGCTCGGCTTGACATTTTAATGTTTTTTTGCTAATATATTTGCATATTAAACGGCTGTGAAAAAGAGGAGTAACCTGTTTATTCTTTCAGAGAGTGTTCGTCAGGTGCAAGAACATAGAAGATATGGGCGAAGGTAGCTTTTGAGCCGGTAGGGTGAAATTAAGTAGCTTTATCCGTATATCTGCGTTAAAGATTTGAGTGGCATTATTATTGATGCAATTTGAGTGGTACCACGGAATTTTCGCTTTCGTCTCATTTTGGGGCGAAAGCGTTTTGTTTTTATAAAACAAATATACTATATTTGATTTAAGGAGATTTGCTATGGCAAAGGAACTTGCAAAGCAGTATGATCCTAGCGAAGTTGAGGATCGTACCTATAAGTTTTGGTGTGATAAAAAATATTTTCACGCTAAAAGAGAAAAAAACAAAAAAACATATACAATAGTTATTCCTCCGCCGAATATTACCGGTCAGCTTCATATGGGCCATGCACTTGATAATACACTTCAGGATATTCTTGTTCGTTATCACAGAATGGCAGGGTATGATACTTTGTGGCTTCCGGGTACAGACCATGCTTCAATCGCAACAGAAGCAAAGATTGTTGAAGCTATGCGTAAAGAGGGAATTACCAAGGATGACCTTGGCCGTGAAAAATTCCTTGAGCGTGCTTGGGATTGGAAAAAGCAATACGGTGGCAGAATTATTGAACAGCTTAAAAAGATGGGTTCATCTTGCGACTGGGACAGGGAACGCTTTACACTTGATGAAGGATGCAGCAAAGCTGTTAGGGAAGTATTTGTAGGCCTTTATGAAAAAGGCCTTATTTATCGCGGTAACCGTATGGTTAACTGGTGCCCGCATTGTAATACTTCAATTTCTGACGCCGAGGTTGAATATGAAGAAAAGGATTCAAACTTCTGGCATCTTCTTTATGAAGTAAAGGAGACGGGTGAAAAGCTTGAACTTGCTACTACCCGCCCTGAAACTATGCTTGGTGATACCGCTGTTGCAATTAACGGTGATGACCCGAGATATAAACATCTTCACGGTTGCCATGTTATTCTTCCGCTTCTTAATAAGGAAATTCCGATTGTTTGTGATGAACATGCCGATATGACTAAAGGTACAGGTGTTGTTAAAATCACTCCGGCACACGACCCTAACGACTTTGAAGTAGGGCTTCGCCACAATCTTCCTATTATTCGTACTTTCACTTATGACGGCCATATGACCGGTAAGGCTGATAAGGAAGCTGCCGATGAAATTATTAAAAGCGGCAAAGCAACTCAAAATGAACCTGAAGTTCTTGATTGCGGCAAGTATGCAGGTATGACTACTCTTGAAGCAAGAAAAGCTATTCTTGCCGACCTTGAAGCAGGCGGATACATTAAGGAAATTGAGCCTCTTAAGCATGATGTAGGTACTTGTTACAGATGCCATACTAATATTGAACCTATGGTTTCTAAACAATGGTTTGTTAAAATGGACCCACTTGCAGGCCCTGCTATTGATGCGGTTGAAAACGGTGACATTAAATTTGTGCCGGAGCGTTTCAAGAAAAACTATATGAGTTGGATGCGCGGCTCACGCGATTGGTGTATTTCCCGCCAGCTTTGGTGGGGACACAGAATTCCTGCTTGGTATTGTGATGATTGCGGTGCAACTACCGTAGCAAAGCAAGACCCTTGTAAGTGTTCTCAATGTGGAAGTGAAAATATAAAGCAAGACCCTGATACACTTGATACTTGGTTTTCATCTGCTCTTTGGCCTTTTTCAACTCTCGGTTGGCCTGATGACACAGAGGATTTGAAGCACTATTATCCAACTAATACCCTTGTTACCGGTTATGATATTATCGGCTTCTGGGTAAGTCGTATGATTTTCTCCGGTCTTGCTTATACAGATAAAGCGCCGTTTGATACTGTCCTTATTCATGGTCTTGTGCGTGATGCCCAGGGCAGAAAGATGTCTAAATCTCTCGGCAACGGTATTGACCCGCTTGAAATAATAGATGAATACGGTGCCGACGCTTTAAGATTTACTCTTGCAACAGGTAATTCGCCGGGCAATGATATGCGCTTTTCTGATGAAAAAGTTAAAGCATCGCGTAACTTTGCGAATAAGCTTTGGAATGCGGCTCGTTTTGTTTTGATGTATCTTACAGATGATTTCAAATATGACGGACTTCCAAGTGAACTTGCTGTTGAAGATGAATGGATTGTATCAAAGCTTAATACTCTTGCGAAAGATGTTACCGATAATCTTGAAAAATATGAACTCGGTATTGCAATTCAGAAGCTTTATGACTTTATTTGGGATGTTTTCTGCGATTGGTATATTGAAATTGCAAAAATCAGACTTCAAGGTGATGATGAAAAAGCTAAAAATACCGCCAAGAGTGTTCTTGTATATGTTCTTACCGATATTCTTAAACTTCTTCATCCTTTTATGCCTTTTATTACAGAAGAAATTTATCAGGCAATTCCTCACGATTGTGAATCAATTATGATTTCAAAGTGGGTTGAATATGATGAAAATCTCTGTTTTGCAGAAAATGAAGCTAAAATGGAAGTTCTTATGTCTGCAATTCGTGCTATTCGTAACCGCAGGGCAGAAATGAATATTCCGCCAAGCAAAAAAGCAAAGGTTTATATCGAAACCGAAAATACAGAACTTTTTGATGCCGGTGCTCAATTTATTATTCGCCTTGCTTCTGCAAATGAAGTTGAAGTAAAATCAGGCTTTGATAACCTTGGAAACACAGTGACTATCGTTACCGATAATGCTAAAATTTATATTCCTATGGGTGACCTTGTTGATTTTGAAGCTGAACGCAAGCGCCTTGAAAAAGAACTTGCTCAAGCACAGGATAAGCTTGATTTCATTAACAAAAAGCTTTCAAATCCGGGCTTCGTTAATAAAGCACCTGAAAAGGTGGTTAACCAAAATAAAGAAGATGCTTTGAAGCTTGAAGATAAGATTGCAAATATTAAAAATTCTATTGAATCATTAGGTAAATAAATGACTTACGATAATGCTTTAAATTTAATAATTCAAAAGCAAAGCCTCGGTATTAAACCGGGGCTTAGTCGTGTCTGTGAGCTTTTGAATAAAATGGGTAATCCCCAGGAAAAACTTAATATTATTCATATTGCAGGTACAAACGGTAAGGGTACTGTTGCGTGCGCAATTGCCGGCGCAATGCAAAAAGCAGGTTATCGCGTCGGGCTTTTTACTTCCCCTTGGATTGAAGATTACCGTGAGCAAATTAAAATAAACGGTGATATGATTTCTAAAACCGCTTTTTCAAATTTAATTCAAAAATATATTGAATGTGATGCTACCGAATTTGAACTTTTGACAGCAATTATGTATAAATATTTTGCAGATGAAAATGTTGACTTTGCTGTTGTTGAATGCGGTATGGGCGGCAGGGGTGATGCTACTAATGTTGAAAGTAAAAATGTTTCGGTAATAACCTCTGTTGCTGTTGACCACACTGCTTTTCTCGGCAACACTGTTGAAGAAATTGCAAAAGAAAAGTCAGGTATTATTAAGCAGGGATGCACTTGTGTACTTTATCCTAACCCTAAATGTGAAAAAATCATTGAAAATGTTTGCAATAAAAATAATTCTAAACTTATAAAAATTGATGATACGGGCAATTTTCTTGAAAATGATATTGCGTGTGCGCAGGCGGTTTTGGATGAACTTTCAATTAACATTAAAGCAGAAAATCCAAAACTTTCGGCAAGGCAAAGTTTAGTCAGCGGTATTCTTGTTGACGGCGGGCATAATGAAGATGCGGGAATGGCACTTAAAGATAAAATAAATAACGAAGTAGCTGTTATTGCTATGATGAAAGATAAAAATGTTGATGCATATCTTTCACTTGTTGCACCTAAATGCAAAACTATTTATGCAACGCAGGTTAATAATTCACGCTCAATGAAAGCTTACGACCTTGCAGAAATTGCGAAAAAATACTGTGATGATGTTTTGATTTTTGATGATGCAATAAAAGCTGTTGAATCGGCAAAGCAAAATAATCTGTCACTTGTTTGCGGTTCGTTTTATCTTTATCGTGAAATAAGAAAAGAATTAAATTAAATACAAATTTTGATAAATTATTCAATACCAATCTGTTAGTATTATCGCAGATTGGTATTTTTTTATTGGAGTGATAAAAGTGAATGTTACGATTGAAAGCAGCGGTACGGTTGTTATTGCTTATCTTATCGGCGAAATAGACCATCATACAGCGGGAAATGTCAGAGAAAAAATTGATAATACCCTTATGTTTAAAAAGCCAAATACATTGATATTGGATTTTAAAAATGTAAGTTTTATGGATTCCTCGGGAATAGGTCTTGTTATGGGAAGATACAGACTTTTAAAAAGCATTAACCCGTCATCACAAATTGAAATTAAAAATGTAACTTTGCAAACAAAAAAAATAATGGAACTTGCAGGTCTTTCATCTATTGCAAAAATTAAGGAGACAGAAAATGAATACAAAAAAGCAAACTAATGAATTTAAACTTACTATTGACAGCAAAAGCGTAAACGAAGCATTTGCACGAGTTGCTGTGTCGGCATTTGTAACTCCGCTTGACCCTACGCTTGAAGAAATTGCCGATTTAAAAACCGCGGTCAGTGAAGCTGTAACAAATTGCATTGTTCACGCTTATAAAGATACATACGGAAAAATATTTATTACAGGCAAGCTTTATGATGATAATACGGTGAAAATAATTATCAGAGATAAGGGCTGTGGTATTGTTGATGTTTCTGAAGCTATGACACCGCTTTTTACAACCGGTGAAGGTGACAGGGCAGGCCTCGGCTTTACTGTTATGGAAAGCTTTTGCGATAAAATAACCGTTAAGTCTAAATTAACTTTCGGCACAACCGTAACTCTTACTAAAAAAATAGAGGGAAAGTCAAAATGGTAACTTCTCGTGATAAAATGATAGAAGATAATATAGGTCTTGTTCATTCTATTGCAAATCGTTTTAAAGGCAGAGGTGTAGAATATGATGATTTATTTCAAAGCGGCTGCGTCGGTTTAATCAAAGCGGTTGATAATTTTGATGAATCACGAGGTTTCGCTTTTTCTACCTATGCCGTTCCCGTAATAATGGGCGAAATAAAACGCATTTTTCGTGACGGCGGTGCAGTTAAAGTAAGCCGAAGCTTGAAAGAAAAAGCTATTAAAGCTCAAGCTTTGCGTGAAAAATTTATTAACACCGAACTTCGCGAACCCACGGTATCTGAACTGTCAGATATGCTTGATTGCCCGCCTGAAGAAATACCTGAAATTTTGGGCGTTATTGCCCCTATGGTATCATTAAGCAGTGCAAGTGAAGACGGTGAGTATACCATTGATGTTCCGGTAGACGAAAGCGAAGAACTTTTTAACCGCCTTGTTGTTCATCGCCTTTTTAAATTTCTTGATGATACCGAAAAGGCAATAGTGGATATGCGCTATTATAAAGGATTTACCCAGGCAAGAACAGCCAAAGTACTCGGTATATCGCAGGTTCAGGTGTCACGCAAGGAAAAATCACTTCTAAAAAAACTTCGCAAATATTTACAATAAAAAAGGCACTGTTGCACAGACTGAAGTTGCAAAGCCGAAATCGGTTAGTCCTAAAACGGTTAAGGCGGCAAAGAAAGCTGTATCTGTTGAATGGAAGAAAGTCGGCGGCGTAAAAGGTTATCAAATCCAATAAAATAGTGAACGGTAAGAAAGTTTATTCTTCTTGGTCAAAGGTTAAGAGTGTTAAAACTAAATAAAACAGATAACCCCCGACACTTAATTGTGTCGGGGATTATTACTATACTAAAAATATTATAATTGTGCCAAGTCATATGGTGTTTTTTGATATACAAAGTAATTAAGCCAATTGCTGAATATAATATTTGCTGTGCTTTTCCAGCTCATAATCGGCACCGCTCTGTCATCATCGTTAGGGAAGTAGTTAAAAGGCACATCAACATCAAGTCCCTTTTCTTTATCTCTAAAGTACTCTTTTGCGAGTGTATCTCTATCATATTCGCTGTGGCCTGTTACAAAAAATTGCCTGCAATCCATATCTGATATAATATGAACGCCTGAAATTTCGCTGTAAGATATAACTTGAAGTTGCTTTACAAGTGCAATATCCTGAAGCCTTGTTTCAGTATGCCGTGAATGCGGAACATAGTAAACATCATCAAGCCCTCTCATAAGCGGATGTGTTACATCAAGTGATTTGTGCTCAAATACCCCAAACATTTTTTTCTTAAGTGGATATTTATTTACACCATAGTGATAGTAAAGCCCTGCCTGTGCACCCCAGCATATGTGAAATGTTGAATATACATTCTTTTTGCTCCATTCCATTATTGTGCAAAGTTCATCCCAATAGTCAACTTCTTCAAATTCCATTTGCTCAACGGGAGCACCGGTAATTATCATTCCGTCATATCTGTTGTTTTTGATTTCATCAAATGTATTATAAAATTTAGCCATATGAATTCTTGAAACATTTTTTGATTTATGGCTTTTTACCTGAAGAAAGTCAATATCAACCTGAAGCGGCGAATTACTGAGTAACCGCAGAAGTTGAGTTTCTGTTTCAAGCTTGGTAGGCATCAAGTTTAAAATGATTATTTTCAAAGGTCTGATGTCCTGCATATTAGCCCTTGACTTACTCATTACAAATATATTCTCTATTTCTAAATTTTGTTTAGCCGGCAATTTGTCGTCAATACGAATTGGCATTTAATCAGCCCCTTTCTTTAAGTGTTAAACAATTATATCAAAATAGTCACCAAATTTCAATATCTATATAATGTATAATATAATCTATTCTCTATATATCAGATAAAATAATATATATTGTGTTGCGGAAAAATACCATATATATCTTTAATAGTTACAATTTGAAACCTTTTCTGTTATATAGTATCAATTTGTAGTAAATTATGCACATAAATGTTGAATTTTGTTATTAAATTATGTCAATATCATAAAATAGATGAAAAAATTCAAAAAACCAGTTGACAAAGGAAGAAATAGGTGGTAATATGTGAAAGTCGCAAGAAAA